>JAANMX010000042.1_pt1 | contig 131616 bp, 122 predicted proteins | sample 7279681 | NCBI WGS metagenome assembly JAANMX01 (sample SAMN14094542, study PRJNA606508) | bioreactor metagenome | isolation source: A lab-scale SPAN reactor treating ammonium-rich wastewater day 351 | place: Ireland: Galway | collected 2018-01-01 | reverse complement strand
GGCGGGGTTCAGGAAAATAAAAAGGAAAGACAGAGGTTCACAAAATTTTAAGGCATGTCCATCAGGATGTACCTTCCTGAGTCCCGACGCACGTAATGTTTTTTCCTGAGTCCCGACGGATGTCGGGACGAAGGATCCCTGTCGAGAAGCTGACGGCTTGTGCCTCCATGTGGTCGGTACAAGCAGAAACGTCCAATCGAGACGCTGATCGCTACTGCTTCTCCATGACCAATACACACGGAGCCGTCCAAGCTGAAACAGGGATCCTTCACCCCGCCTCTGGCGGGGTTCAGGAAAGTAACATTATTCAATGTCCCAAATGCGCCCCTACTCTCCCGAAAAACGATCGAGCGTATTGCGAACAGAGGAAACCGTCGCGGTCACCTGGGCCGTCCCCTGATCCACTTTATTTTTCACATCCTGCGCCGTCTGCACGGCATTTTGCACGTTCTGTACCGTGTCTGTGACGGGCTTCGGGGGCGTTACCGCGCATCCCTGCCCCAGAAGCGCCATGCCGGCCGCGCCGACGAGCAATAGTTTATTCATAGATGTTATGAGAATGTATCCATCATCACCTGATCATAATCGTTAAAATAATACGCAATCTTCCCTATATCAAATTCCTCCAAAATACTTTCTTTGGGTTCTTGCTGAAGCAAAAACTCGAAGGATGCGCGGACGAGTTCCTCGGCGCTCGCATTCCCATGCCCGTATTTCTGCAAGTCTTCCGTGCTCACAAACACGCGATGATCCGTTCCTGACCCGTCTTCCTGAACCTTCACCAGAAACACGTCTGCGTCTCCTTGTTTGGATATGGGAGTTATTTCAATGGTGGGCATAGCTATTTCTATCCAAAAAATATGGCTTGATGTGAGCAGATCATTACGAGCTGGGATTCCCTAAAGCCAATACCCCGCTTTCTCGAACAAGTTGAACCAAATGGTTACCGTCAATTAATTCTATGGGTTTGTTATCAGCCTGTCGCTCGGCTTCGAGAGTAAAAATATTCGTCGTAACAAGAAACCCTTTCCCATCAATATGCTGATCACCCATCGCGCCAAAAAAGTCCCTCACATCGTGAGGTGTAACCTTACGATGAATAAATTTTTTACATTGCACGATATAACGCTTCCCCCCCTTCATCATCGCGATATCAATACCACGATCTCCTGCACCACCAACAACTTTTACTTTATACCCTAAAGCACGAAACATGCCCGCTACAAACTCCTCAAACTGCGTCGAATTCATCCCTCTCATCATTGCAAGAATTTGTTGATCATCCAGCCAATTTCTCCGTCCTCTAGTTTTTTTAAACAAGAAATCAATAAATGCATGTGATAGTCCGATACCGGTACTGAGTGCGTCGTCTAACCAGCCTTCACCTTTTCTTCTGCTTACTGGCCGGTCATATGTAAAAAAACCAATAACAAAACCCAAAAGGATAGCTACAACAAGGAAGATGACAAAAATTTGAAATAGCGTCCAAAGCACTGGTGTCAAAAACTTTTGTATGTCCATATAATTTTTTTCGTAACTGTAATCTTTGGTATTTTACTACGCCCGCTCATACATAGCCAAAACCGCCCTTTCAGGCGGTTTTTGCATGGCGGAGAGGGAGGGATTCGAACCCTCGCGCCGGGTTTAACGCCGACCTAGGAGATTAGCAATCTCCCCCCTTCAACCACTTGGGTACCTCTCCACTTCTCGGCTTCGCCTCGATCAAAAAGTTGAGCCAAGTGTTTGCCGGGGCGGCTTTTTGCCGCCCGTATGCATTGCCGCTGGCAATGCATACCCACTTGGGTACCTCTCCGTGAGGCGAGGCGAAGGGTATCAATACTCCGCCGTTCGGGCAAGCCGTACCAGGAGGGCCCTGAACCACGTCCGCGGCTTCCTGTCGCGCTCGATCATCATGTAGAGGATGGGGACGAGGATGAGGGTGAGAATGGTGGAGAAGGTAATGCCGAATACAATAGTCCAGGCCAAATCGCCCCACAGTTCATTCGCGAAAGCGAGAGGGAGTACGCCGGCGGCCGTGGTAATAGACGTAAGAATAATGGGCTGAAGCCGCTCTCCCGCCGAATGAATTACGGCCTCGGCTTTTTCATAGCCAGCCGCAATATTATTGTTTATGCGGTCGATGAGAACGATGGCATCATTCACCACCACACCTGCGAGGGCAACGAGGCCAATAAAACCCGGGAATGAGAAATTGCGTCCAATGAGCGCCAGGCCGAAGAATACGCCAATGAAGGCCATGGGCAGTGTGAACATGATAATAAAGGGCTGGCGATAGCTCTTGAACTGGAGTACGAGAAAAAAGACAATAAGGATGATGCCCACGATAAGCGCATTCCAGAGACTCTGGAATGATTCCGTAACTTCTTCGGTTTCCCCGCCGAAAGCAATACGGACGTCATCGGGATATTTTTTGTCTTTGAGCTTTTCCTGAAGCGCCGCGGTAATGTCCACCACTGGAACATCGGCGCGGTTATAGGCGCGAACGCTCACGATATTATCTCGGTCATCGTGGCGGATGGCCGTGACGGAGGGACGAATGCGGATGTCGGCAAGCCTGCCAACGGGCACGGATCCCTGCGGCGTGGGGACGAGAAGATTCTCAATGTCCGCAACGCTCGTGGGGTGGGAAGCGCACAGCGTCACGCGGTCGCGGGTTTCGAGAAGTTTCGTCACGGGATCGTTCACGCAGTCGGGATCGCGAAAATCCATGCGCACCACAATGGGCGTTTCCTTGCCGTCGCGGATAATTTTTATGGAGTCATTGCCGAACACGGCGGTGCGGAGCTCATTCGCCACCTGCGAGGCCGTAAGTCCGTAATACGACAGCTGGTCGCGTTTGAGCGTGAACGTAAATTCACCGGTGCCTCGTTCGATGTCCGTGGACACGTCATACGCGCCGGGAATGGCTTTAAGCTCGGCTTCGATGTCCTTTGCCGCAATCTCAATATGACCCGGAGTATCTCCGTACACGCGTACTTCCACCGGCGCGCCCGTTGGCGGACCTGCCGCGAGCTGAACCACGTCAATCTTGGCATTCGTGATGCCCTTGAGATCTTGGCGCAGCAAGTCGGAAATATCATACGAAGCCATATCGCGCTCCTCTTTGGGAACGAACGTAACGGTAATATTGGCTTTATTGGACCCAGCCACGCTCGAAATGGTGAATGTAATGTCGCTCGAAGCGCCGAGCACGGTGACGTAATTATCAATATGCGGCAGTTTTTTGATACGCTCTTCCACGCGCATCGCCGCCGCATCGGTATCGGCGAGCGTCGAACCCACCGGCAATTCAATGTTTACGAGAAAGAATTCCAGATCCACTTGCGGAAACAATTGGGCTTTGAGCACGCCTGTGAGTGGCAGAGCGAGCGCAAGGCCAAAGGCGACAAGCATGCCGAGAACCCATGCCCAACGGCGTCTCCGGGACGGAATCGTCTTGTCCAAAAGCCGACGATGCGCGCGTCGAAGCGGTACCATGAGACGGCTCATAAGGGGTTCTTTGCGCGGCTTTTTGGGATCGAAATGTCGAAAAGCGCGTACGGCCATGGCGGGGAGGAGAAGGAGGGCGACAAAAAGTGACGCGGAAAGCGCAAGCGTAACCGTAATGGGAATATGCTTCACGAATTCTCCGGTAATGCCGCTCATCATGGCCATGGGCACAAAGGCCGACACGGTTGTGAGCGTGCTGGAGAGAAGCGGCGCCCGATAGGTTTTAATGGATAAGAGCGCTGCGTCGGAAGCAGAAAGCCCGTATCGCTTCATGTGCTCATGCACGCCTTCCATAATCACAATAGACGTGTCCACGATGAGGCCGAGAGACAGGATAAGGGAAAAGAGGACGAGGGAATTCAGGGTCTCGCCGAGCACGCCAAGTCCCAAAAACGCGATCAAAAAAATAAACGGGATGCTAAGGGATGTAACAATGGCCTCGCGAACGCCGATGGCAAAGAGAAAGATAAGGAAAATGATACCAATAGTCTGGAGGCCGTTCTGTCCGAGCGTACGAATGTCGTCGCGGATATACACGGAATAATCATTCGTCGAAACAATGGAAAGGCCCTTCGGTAATTCGCTCCGCTCGAAATCCGCGGCGGCTTTTTTGGCTGCATCGATGATATTCAAAATATTGCCGCCGGTGCGCTTGCGTACTTGCAGAGTAACGGAACGCTTTTCCTCTCCGTTCTCTGCAACGAACATGCGCGAAGCGCTCTCTGTTTCCCCAAAGGCGCGGCGCACCAAAGCAATATCGCGAAGATGCACGTTTTGGCCGTTTACGGAGGCCACCGGGAGCTCCAACAAATCTTCCGGCGTCCGGAACTGTCCGTCGAGCGTTGCCTGATAATAATACTCATCCGCAAGCAAGGAACCGATCGGCGCATCCGCATGGTTCGCGCGAATGGCTGATACAATCTGCCCGATGGAAAGGCCGTATCCTTCGAGCGCTTTGCGATCCACAAGCACCTGCATTTCCTCGCGCTCCAGACCATAAAGCTGTACGTCGGAAATCCCCGGAATTTCCTCGAGCTTCCGCTGGAACGCCTCCCCGTACGCCTTTAACGCATCCGGAGCCACATTGCCCAGCAACGAAAACGTGATAATCGGCGTATCGTCGAGGCGGATTTCCGTTACAACCGGATCAAGGGCATTTTCCGGCAACAGCGCTGAAGCATCCTCCACCTTGCTTCGAAGATCCCGAAGGGATGTATCCAAATCCGCGGAGGCCTCGAACTCCACCATAATAGATGAGAGCCCTTCCCGTGATGCGGAAGAAATGGATTTCACGTTTGCAAGCGATGCCAGCCGTTCTTCCATGCGGTCCGTGACGAGTTTTTCCACGTCCGCGGGTGATGCGCCCGGATACGGTATGCTCACGGCCGCCATGGGAATGGTCACTTCCGGGTCCGCTTCTTTGGGAAGGGTCACAATATTCATGACGCCGCCGATGACAATCGCAACCAGAATCAAAAACGTGACATGCCAGTTATGCACAAAGAAGGCCCATGGGGTCTTCTTCATGCTTTCAGCATCCTTCAAAATATCCTCGCGCGATTTCATACCGGGTCAGCAAGGACTTCGACCGGTGTCCCCTCTTCTTCAATAATGCGGCCGCCTTCTGTAATGATTTCCTGACCGGACGCGAGCCCGCTGATAATCTCGACAGTATCCCCCTGCAATTCACCGAAGATAACGGGCATTTTGGCCGTCTTGCCGTCCCGAATAGTCCAGACGAATGATCCGGTCTCCGCGATATGGACGGCGGTTACCGGAACGAATATGCGCTCGATATTCGTGGCTTCCGCGACGGTAAACGTCACGCGCACGAATTGGCCGGGTTTCAAAGTTTCCGCAGACTCGGGGCGGATTTCCACCAGATATTTTTTGGTGCGCGAATCCGCGCTCTGCGCGATCGCGATAATGGTCCCCGCCGCATCGCCGATCTTCACGGCATCGCCGTACTGAACGCGGAGAATGTCGGTCTCGCCGAGCTGGGCTTCCACCTTTATGGATTCGGGGTTTTCAACGCTCACGAGCACAGTACCGGCATTCACTTCCTCGCCGAGATTCGCGTTTACCGATGCGACGCGTCCGGAGAATGTGGATTTTACATCAAGTTTCGCGCGGGACAATTTCATCTGGTCCAAGGCATCTTGGCTGGACAGCAGGACATTTTTTGCGCCGAGCACCTGCAGATCCGCATTCTGTTTTGCATTCGCATAGGCAAGCGCAGCCGTTTCCGCCCCTTTGCGGGCCGCGTCTTCCGAGGCTTTCAGCTGGGAGATGATCGCATCGTATTGCGCCTGGGCGTTCAAAAGGAATTGCGACGTGCCACCCTGATCCTGTTTTGCCTGCGCCAAAGCGTTTTCCGCGGCTTCAATCTGCTGTTTCGCCGCCGTAAGGCTTGCGTCATTCGCCGTCATGGTAGCCATAAAGGATCCCTGCGCGGACTCAAGGCCGGACAGTCCTCCGCGAACCGCGGCGAGCGTCTGGGACACGGCCGAAAGATACCCGCTCAAAACCGTCTGTGTGAGATCGCCGGTCGGAATGGTGTAGTTCAGCATCTTCAGCGTTTTATCGAGCGCATCCTCCGCATCAATTGCCGCCTGTTTGGTGGAATCGTATGTTTCCTCCGATGCTTCATAGCTTGAAATGGCTTTTTTGAGGGCCATCTCCGCCTGCGGCTTCGAGTCCTGACTGCGCACCCCGAGACGATCCGTATACAACCCAGCATTGCCGCGATACCCCGCATCCACATCCAAAAGTTCGTTCATAATATTGAGCCCGCTGAACACGTCCGTACGGAGCGCGCGGACGGTATTCCGGAGCCCCGTTTCCGCCACCAGCCGGTTCGCTGTATTGAGCGCAAGCTGATTCGTATACTGCTTCTGCGCTGTTTCCACGGCCGTCTGGGCAGACTGGACGGACAGCGTCAGATTCAGCTTTGCGCTGGCGAGCTGCTCTTCCGCGCGTTTCTTTTCGAGGACGTTCTGCGCCAGCGTATTCTGGAGCTGGAGCTGCGCGGTTTCCATGCGGAGGCGCTCGGTCTCCACCATGTTCCTCGCAACCGCTTCCGTGGTCGCGACATTCGCCTGCGCATTTGTATATAAAATAGTCGTATTCAAGAAACTGGATTCCAGCTCATCAGAATGGAGCCGCAAAAGCGTCTGGCCCTCTGCCACCGCATCGCCGGGCTTCACCAGAATCTCCTTGACTCTCGCGCGTCGGTCCGCAATGAGATTTGCGGACTGCCCGGCTTTTACGTCGGCCGTAACGCTGAAGCTGTATGCATACCCCGGCTCGATCTTTATGGTCTTTACCTGATAGGTATATGTTTTTTCTTCCGGCTCTTCTGCAGAGCTATTCTGCGCCCTGCTCTTGGCAGCCGTAAAAATAATTCCGCCCGCAATCACCGCGAGCAGAAGTCCTATACCCGCCTTTGCATATCCGTTCATAGAAGTTCCTTATCTTTCCCAAAAAAACAAGCTTTGTCAAGGGGAGACGACGTTTAATTAAAGGCGTAGGGAGTTGGGTTGCGTAGGGGGGACATAATTTTCCCCGAACCCTTTGCCTTTTTGCTATTCAGCATAGAAAAAACTCCCGCTACGGAGAGTTCCTTCATGGTGCGACCGGGACGATTCGAACGTCCGACCTCTTCCTCCGCAGGGAAGCGCTCTATCCAGCTGAGCTACGGCCGCAGATCATGGATCCAGAATTTCACGAATGACGAATAAGAGTTCGTAATTCGCATTATTCGCAATTCGTCTTTATATCTTGAAAAGCTTGCCGAGAATATCAGAAGCATGCTCATCGTGCAAGTCTAGATTCTCGCGCAGGTAGCGCCGCAAATGATTGCGTATTTCCACGGGATCCTGATCTCCCAGCAGCAGCCGATAGCGCGGCCGCAGGGGATTCTTTGATTCGACGTACAGCACGCGCACATGCGGCGGCTGGTACACAATGGAGAAATTATCGAGTTTCGTGAAGGGATGGAAGTCGCCATCCACCACAATTCCGTTATCGCCAATTTGAATAAGAATCGTGTCAGGATGTTCATTGCCGGCAAGGACGAGAATGATGGCGGCAAGAAGAATGATGAACGCGAACAAAAAATTCGCCGTCCACACGGCATAGCCAACGAGCAGGAGCGCCAAAAGCGAGACGACGGCATACCACCGAGGCCCGCGCTCATGGCGTTCATACATGGGCGATTCCCACACGAACTTATCCTGAAATTCGGCCATTTGGTCCATGAATTCCCTGTGCTCTACGGACATATTAAGTCCATCATAGCATGTAGGGGTGTCCTTCGTTAAACATCGGATCAGCCCGAGGGTTGGCTGACGGTAGGCTGTGCTATTTAAAAAAAACACGCCATGCCCGATACCGTTTATGACGGAGGCCTTTGGTTGTGTCTGTTTGAAAAAATCCGAATGGAACTGACTGGGCTCGGCGGGCGGAATTCCCACCAACATCCCCCTTCCGCCATGCCGGAGCGAATACAAAAAGAGGCCGCACCCGCCGCCTGTTCTGTCAGGAGCGGAAGCCAGCCAAAAAGTTTTCTTTTCCTTTTATGAGGAAAAAATCGGGCGCGGAAAAATAAAAAATTGTTAAGAAAACTTTTTTGCGGAACAGCGAGCGGCGGCGGGGCGAAGCGTTCAAAATTCGCAGTCCGGATTTTCTTCAATAAAGTTCGGATTTTAACCAAAAGGTACCTCCATAAAAAAACAACCCGCTGTTGCGGATTTTTTATGGCGGAGAGGGTGAGATTCGAACTCACGGGCCCTTGCGGGCCGCCGGTTTTCAAGACCGGTGCCTTAAACCACTCGGCCACCTCTCCGGCTCGCGGAGAATATCCGATTTCTGCATTCTCTTCAAGGGAAATCATTGACGAATGCGCAGAAACAGCATATCCTCATGCTTCGTTCTTTCCGTGGAATAGATGAAAACAGGAGGCCTATGAACCAATCCGTACGCGCAGCGATTTTCGATCTCGACGGCCTGCTTCTAGATACGGAGCGGCTGTATGATGAAGTCTTTCGGGAATACATCGTGCTCCGCACAGGAGCGCCCATGGAGGAGAAGGCATTCCTCGCCATGCGGGCGCAGATGTTCGGCGCAAGCCCTCTGGTGAATGCAAACAGGCTGCACGCCCTGATCGGCATCAATGAGCCGGGAGAGTGCTTTCTCGAGTGGCGGAAGCCGCGTATAACCGAGATGCTCCCGAAGGCTCGGCTGTTGCCGGGCGCCGAGAACCTTGTCCGCATCCTGGCGCGAAAAAAGGTGCCTATGGCTATCGCCACAAGCTCGGACCGCGGGTTCTATACCCTCAAAACCGGGAGCCACCGCGAGTTCTTCTCCCTGTTCGGCAATCATATTGTCACGAGCGATGACGTGTACAACACCAAACCGGAACCCGATCTCTTTCTCATGGCGGCCGCGCATCTTTCCATCCCTCCCCGAACATGCCTGGTATTCGAGGATGCGCCGAGCGGCGTGGAAGCGGCGCTTCGCGCAGGCATGCGCGTGGTGGCCGTTCCGCACCCCCAGCTGGACCGTTCGCTCGTCGCGCGGGCGGACGAGGTGCTGGACACCCTCGAACAATTCGATCCTGCGCGCTGGAACCTTTTCTCGCAAAACGCCTCCGTCTGACGGGGGTGTTTCTTTTTTTCGGCGAGATTATGCCCCGAGCGCGAGCACGGCCGCATACACGCGCGGCGCGCCGGCGCGCAAAAGCGCCCGGGCCGCTTCGGCCGCCGTCGATCCCGTGGTAATGACATCATCCACAAGAATGACGGGATGCGTCACCCGTTCCGTTGCGATAAAATCTTGCCGGATATTATGCCGGCGTAGCGCTTTATCCTCGATGGATGCCTGCGGCATGGCTGATGGCAGTCGGGAGAGCGTATGCGCCATGCATGCCTGCGGCGCCCATACACAGCGCATGCGATCCGCCACCCATTCCGCCTGATTAAAACCGCGATCGCGCTCGCGGGCATCCGCGAGCGGCATGGGCTGGATATAAAGCTCTGTTTCGGTTTGCCAGGGAAAGGCGAGGTTCCTTGTCATGCGAATATCCCGAAGCCACGCCTCCACGCTTTGCTCCGTTGCCGTAACGCCTTGATACTTCAAGGCATGAATGACGTGGCGAAGCGACGGGTTGTGATAGAAACCGGCAACAACCACGCCGGAAAACGGCAGATCTCCGGTACAGGCAAAAGGATGATGCGCATCATCCGTGCAAAGGCACTTGGGACACGGGTCGCGCAAGACGCGTTCTGTCCCTGTCTGGCACGCATCGCACCACCATATTCCATGCGCTCCGCATGCCACGCAAAACGGCGGATACACGGCATCGAGAACAACGGACCGAATTTTCGCAAACCACTCCATGGCTTCAGTATACAGGAGGTCTCGGTGTACGGGAGAGATTATGGCTGTGAGCATTTGGCAATTAGCAAAAGGGCAAAGGGAACCAGTTATTGGTTACTGGTTATGGGGTTCGGGTTACGAGGCGTATGGCTCACAGCGCATGGACCCATAGCCCAAGGCTCACGACCTACGGACCTACGATCTTACGAACCCAAAGGCATGGGGCAAAGGGCGAAGGGCGAAGGGCGAAGGGCGAAGGGTTCGGGGAAAATTTTGTCCCCCCTACGCAACCACGTCCTATGCACTTTCCGCATCCCGCAACCCTCCTTCCCACCCCCTACGGCGTAAACGGTTTCACATCGTATGCGGTGGCGAGCCATTTCCCTCCCTGAAATCCGAATGTCACCGTTGATTCTCTATATTCCGTGCTGGTTTGTCCGCCGTCACGAATCTGAACCTGCATTTGAACGCGGACGGAAAAAGCGTCTCCGCGTATGATATCGGGATTCTCCGGTATTTCCACCAGGCGCGTTGCAATGGTCAAATAGGTCTGCCCTGTGGGGGGATGCGCGGACAACAGGCGTTCTTTCATTGCGTCCAACTGCAAGACGAGGGACGCGGATACGCCCACTTTTGCATTGTCCAAATTCTCAAAACCATTCGCGCTCGAGCCGCTTTCGATGCGCTCGCTCAAAATGCCTGCCTGCCGCGACAAATCCAGAATACGCTGCTGGTCCGAGGTCAGCGCTGTCTGCGCCGGAACGGTCACCACTCCCGCGCCGCCTGCGCCATTCTGGGACTCCGTTCCCTCGGTACCGTTTATCTGGAATTGCGGCGCGCCCGGCGTTCCGAGCGCAGGCGGCTGTTCGGCGGACGGTATCGGCAAAACAGGACGGAGCGTGGGAATGACGATGAGCCAAATTACGGCTCCGAGCAAAAGGATGGAGGCGATGACGAGCAAAATGAATTTGGTGCGTCTGTCCATAGATTATTTTCCTGCTTCAATATCGGGCGCCGCCGGACCCTCACGTTCTTCACCGAGCGCTTTTTCAAATTCGCGTTTTTCCTGCTCGATCTTAAGCAGCTGCTTGGGATCAGTCGTGACAATCTGGTCTTCCGCGTACGACGCCACAACCTGAATGGCCGCATGTTTGTCGCCGGCGAAGAAAATGCCTTCTCCCCTTCCGCTCTCGAGAAGCAGGTATTTTTCCGATTGCGTAAGCAGAAAGGTTTTCGCGATCAAGTCGATGGATGCCGGACTCTGACGGAGAAGCAGCTGAAGCGAAGAGTTTGTCACGATTGCCTGCCCGTACGGGGACGTAAGGAAGTCGTTCACATCCTGCGTAATGGTGGTAACGCCGAGATAATATTTTCTGCAGCGCTTCACGAGGGCGAAAATAAATTTCGCGGAGTCTTCGTGCTGCATGAGCCACCAGGCCTCGTCGATCACGAGAATGCGCTTTTTGCGTTCGGAACGGACGGTATTCCAGATATAGTTGATAATGGTGTAAATCGCCATGGGGCGGAGTTCGTCTTCCAGATCGCGCACCGAAAAGATCACCAGAATATTGTCCATGTTCACCGTGGTTGGCGAATTCAGAAGCCCCGAGAATGTTCCTTCGGTGTACTTGCGGAGACGAACCACAAGATCTTCGGTTCCCTGCATGCCCTCCAGAATATCCTGGAAATCCTGGAGAATGGGCGGCTCAACCGCGCTTAAGTCCGCGCCGGCTACGATGTCTTTTTTCGCGTATGTTTCGAGAAGCGCGCGGTCGAGAATGCTGTCCTCCTGCACCGTAAGCTTGCCGAGCATAAGGCGGAGCAGGCCTTTTAAAATGATGACCGCGCTGCGAATGACGTCCTCGGTGGAAACGGCTTCGCCCGACGGTTTCGGCAAATCGAATGGATTGATTTTTGCGGACGACGCGAGCGAAATATTGATATAGGTTCCTCCCACCGCGTCGGACAGATGTTTGTATTCCATTTCCGGGTCAATCACGATTACCTCGGTGCCGAGCATGAGCGACCGAAGAATCTCGAGCTTGATGGCATAGGATTTACCGGCGCCGGAGGTGGCGAAAATGACGGCATTGCCGTTTTGCAGCGAAAACCGGTCGAAGATGATAAGCGAATTGTTGTGCCGGTTCACGCCATACAGGATTCCCTGATCCGACGTAAGCTCCGCGGAGGTAAACGGAAAACTCGACGCAATGGGCGACGTGCTCATGTTGAACGTAATCATGAGCTCGTCATTTCCGAGCGGCATGGTGGCATTGAATCCTTGCTCCGCCTGGTAATAGGCGCGTTTCGTATAGATGAGCATGGAACCGAACGTGGTTTCCACCTGATTGGACAGCCGATTGAGTTCTTCCACGTCGGTAGAGTAAAACGTGCAGTAAAAGCCGAACTGGAAAAAGTGTTCGATCCCCTGCGTAAGGTCGTCGCGGAGCTGTTCGATATCCCGAAGTGCCGTTTCCGAGGCCGGATCGCGCGGCTTCCCCGCCTCCGCGTCCATGGTGATCTGGGCTTCCACCACACCTACCTTGCGCTTGAGTTCTTTTAAAATGACGTCGGCCTTGATGGGATAAAAGAACATGGCGATATCGAGCTGCGCAGACAGGTTGATGATCGGCGAAGCCCAGCCCACCGTGACATAGCGCGGATAGGTGACGATGAACAGCGTCCGACAAAACACATCGCCCAGCCGCACGTATGACGGATCTATTTTCATGGAGGCCGGCGCGATCAGATCCTTGATGGATGCGATGCCCTTGCGGTACACGCGCGCCTCCTCCAGGGCGACTTTTTCTTCCTCGGCTTTCTTTTTTAATTCTTCTTCCTTTTTGGGCTTGGTGTATTTTACGCCCCCCGCCGTGAGCGCCGAGGCATCAAAACCCTTTTTCTGTACGTCAATGGCCATACCCTATTATCCTTCAAGCTGGAGCTTATTAATCTCCTGCATGCGCTCGGATTCAAAGAGCTCCGGGTTATACACGGTGTAGTAAAGTTCAATCAGCGACTGCGTATCCAGCATGACGGCATTCAATGACATGGAGGCGAGTCCGCTGATCACCGAATTCACGCGAAGCATCAGCTGCTGTTTTTTGTCTTGAAAGCGCTTCTCCGACAGCCGGATCGCCACCGAAGGCGTGAGAATCTCCTGAAGCCGCGTAAAAAAATTCCGGCGCTGAAGACCCTCGCCTTCTTCGGCAGCCGCGGGATCCAGCGGCACCACCACATAAAAGCGCTTTTGCATAATCTCCCCGATCTCCACGAGCTGGCGGATATAATCGCGGTAATCGGCAATCTGATTCCGAAGCAGGTCATTTTTCTGCTTCTTCTCCGCGTCTTTCAAACGGTTCAAATAGTCGTCGATATTCATTTTCCGGCTTTGAATGACCACTTGGATGGGAAAATCCAGGGAATTCAGAAAGCCCATATAGGATTGCACGATGGCATTCTGCTCATCCACGTTTTTCAAGGAAAAGTTGATGCTGGAAACCAGCAATACGGCGCGGATGGTGCCGTCCTTCAGAATGACCACATCCTCCTTGATTTCGGCAATATCAAGAAATCGCTGTGTGGGCACTCCGGGTTTGGATCCTGCAAGCTTTTTACTCTGCATACATCATGCGTTCAGGCCTTTGCTCCGGTCGGGGCGCTCATGACCGGCCCCGATTCTTCTTCCCCTTCTTCCGGCACATACACTCCCCCTGTATTCACGGTTAGCGACAGATCGCGCAGACGCGTAGAGCCCGGACGCGCTTTTCGCGCAGGGCCTTTTTTCTCTTCCTCCACAATCAGCTGCGGTTTAATGATTTGACGCAGTTCCGCATCCGTATAGTCTTTATTCCATACGCGCAAATTCGGCCTCGAAACGGTCTGAACGAAATTCAGGAAAAATACATGAAACGGCTGGCCGTTCACCTTGATGAAACCGAAGGCGCCGCCGATCCCCGCCGTGAGAAGCCCGAGGGGGATAAAATACGCCAATTTCAACAAACGGAATTCAAGGAACAGCAGGAAGAACGTGGCGAGGGACAAGACGAATTGCCGAACCGTAATGGGTCCGAGGATTTTATCCTCGTTTTCAATGAATTGAGGAACGATGAATTTATCCGGCATGTTTGACCCGTCACATTGTATCGTAAATGAAGAGAAAGGGGAAAAGGAGGGACAGGAGGGTAGCGGGTTATGAGTTGTGGGTCGTGAGTCGCGGGTTAGGGGTCTGAGATGAAACCGCTTACCTACGAACCTACGATCTTCCGAACCTACGAACCCAAAGGCAAAGGGAACGGGGTACGGGTTATTGGTTACTAGTTAGGGGTTTCGGGTTACGGGACGCATGGCTTACAGACTACGAACCTACGGACCTACGATCTTACGGACCCAAGGGCTAAGGGAAACAGGTTATAGGGAAGATTGTAGGCGGAAGCTGTTCACTGTTAGCAATGAGCAATTGGGAAAAGAGGGCAAAGAGCAAAGGGAACGGGTTCGGAGTTCGGGTAGAATTATGTCCCACCCTACGCAACGACGTACTCTTCCGACCAGCGCAACTACGCAATTTCCCGCATAACTCACGTCCCCCGCCCTACGCACTCCTACTCCCTACTCCCTCCCCGTCACATTCTCATCTGCGCATTGAGCGAAATAATCGCCGAAAGTTCTTCCGGGCTCGGAACATTTTCTCCGGCGGCTCGTTTAGCCGTAACAAGGTCGTTCACGGGCTTGCCGGATTTGAACGCTTCCGCAAGGAGCTTTAAATACATTTGCTGAAGCGGGCTTTGCTGCCAGGCCTGTATCCCCTGCACCTGTTTGTTGAAAGACTCTTGGCCAAGAAGATCTATTTTATCTTTTATTCTTGCGGCGGCTGCGGCCGGATCGGCGCTTAAGCGTCGAAACTGATCGAGCGTCAGACTGCCGATTTCCTGAAGCGGTCCGGTTAATCCCCGATCAGGGGGACGAATATCGGTCATCTTCGGCCTGCCGGCCTGCGACCGGGCCTGTAAATCCGCCGTCGCCGCACTCACCTTTACCATGGGTTTTTCCGGAAGTTTTCTCGGCGGGGTCGGTTTTGCTCCCGGTGCCTGCGAAAAGGGTTTTGCCGGATGCATGACCGAAGGCGCTGCCGCGGTCGGTGTTGCCGCGGCAGGTACCAGCTCCCCATACTTCGTACGCTCTTTCGCTTTTTCCTTCAGATCTACGGGGTGCGGAAGCGGCGTCGTGTACCCCTGCGCAATCACCTTCATTCTGGAAAGAAGCTGCTTTTTCTCTTCCTCCTCCACGCGTTTGGATTTGATCTTCTCCTCGTACCATAAGGCATGCTCTTCCGCCTCGCGCCGGCGGCGCCCTTCAATTTTCTTTTCCTGTTCCGTAAGTTGCTGCTCGATTTTCGATTTCTCCTCCATGGCAATGCCGTCGCGGAATTCCTTGTACCCATCCTCGATGTGGTTCGCCACCTTCTCGGCAATCTCTCGCGCATATCCAAGCCCCCCCACTTTCACGTCGCGCATGAGCTTCATGAGCACTTCGTTCCGGCTGCGGACGTCCCGGAGGCGCGTCGACACGATGTTCTCGAGGCGACGGACGAGGTATTCATCGCGCGGCTTGTCCGCGATCTTGTCCATTGTTGCCCGCACAGAACGGTATAACACGCTGGTCGTATCTTTCGCGGGACGCGGCATGGTAGAAGCGATTTCCGCGATTTCCCGTTCGTCCTCATCCGATTCTTTCGGCGCGGAAGGTTCTGAGGGAACGGCAGGTGCCGGCTTCGCGCGTTTGATCGCCGAGGAAAGCCAGCGGGAATATTCCTCTTCCGCCATGAGCTCAACGCGGCCGAGAATATCGTTCATGGCGTCTATGGCAGCTTTTGCTTTCTCCTTGGACAGACCGAGGCCGCCGAAATCTGCGGACCTCGCAAGCTGATCCTCCACCTGCGCATCGATACGTACGCCTTTGACCTTGCTGATCAGCAGGTCGCGGAGGCGTTCCTGCGCCTGCCCCATGAGCGGGATGCCGGCCATGCGCGCCACCTCGTGAGCCGCACCGCCATACGTCATCGGTTTGGTATAGACCTGATAATACGGCGCCGGCGGAAGGACAAGTCCTGCTTCTTTCGCAGCGTCCTGTGCGGACGGCGTCACGGTTTTTCCGAACGGCAGATAACGATAGGCGAGCAGACTGCCGATGAGTTTTGATTTTTCCTCATCGTTGAAATTGGAAAACTCGCCGCGCAAGGCTGCGATATATTTCGGAAGATCGATGACGCCCGCGAGCACCGCGTGATCCATTTCATTCAAAAACTGGAGGTCGTCGTCCGTAAGCGCGAATGCCTGCTTGAGCGCGCGCTCCGACTCGCGGTAATGCGCGGACGTGACAAAACGGAATGATACCTCGTCCAATGGCGGCAGCTCGAGTCCTGCTTCGCTTTCGTCGGCCGGGGCATTTGCGGGCTGTACCGATTCCGGGACGGATGAAGCTCCCGACTCGGAAACTTTGCCCACCTTCGGAGCCGATGGAGGTTGTGCCGCTTCCCGTATTGGAGACGACGCTGTTGCGCTCAGCGCATCTGCCAAGGCAGGCGATGGAGGGGTCGGTTCTGACACGACGTCCTCGGAAGCCGCCCTTGAGGGGCGCGCGGAAGCTGGGAGTTCAGAAACGGACGCTACCGGAGAAGGAATCGGCGGCAATGGATGGACGGTTGAGGCAATAGGCGCTCCCGTGGCTTCCTCGATCTTCTCCGGAGCAACGCGGGATGCCGAACGTATAAAAGCCGCCCGCGACTGCAATAATGGATCGCTCGAAGCATGTACCGGGCGGGATGTCGCATCTGCAGATTGAGAAACAGACGCCGCACCGGTTGCGGCCGTTGCGGCTGGCTCTGCTGGGTTCGCGGACGGTTTCTGTTCTTCCTGCATACCAATGACTTATGGAGCATTTCCTCCTCTGGGCGGAGCAGCAGGAGGCGTACCCGGCGGCGGTGTTGCGGGCGGCGCGCCTCCGCCCCCGCCGGCAGGACCTTCCCCGCGATACCCTCCGCGGCGAAGCCTGCGCTCCAAGCGTCCCTCGGCCGTAAGGGTTTCACGAGCTGACGTTCCTGCTGCAGTGGTAGCGCTACCCGCGGCGCCGGCAAGAGACCGTGCGGTGCGTTCGGATACGCTGCCGGTGAGATCCCGAAGCGAGCCCTTGCGGATTTGATCACGCTTCTTGAGAACATCCACATCGAGCATATTAATGTTCAGTCCGGAAGCGCCCAATGCGGCCGCCAAATCCGCCTGACTCTTTGCGGTTTTGATAGTTTTCTTATCCACGAACACGGCGCCGGCCCCGAGCTTCTCCTGCGCCTTATTATGCTTGTCGATGACGGTTTCGATGCGCGCGCCTTCCTGATCCATAATGCGAGCCATGCGCCCGACGGACTCAAGCGCATTCTTATTGCCGGATCCTTTTGCCTGTTCGGCCGCGCGTTCAAGGGCGCCCACATCCGTTGCACCCGCAAAGCGGCGTCTTGCCTCATTGTAGCCCCGGGGATTCTGCTGGAGCGTCTGGAAGTCCATTTGATTGTAAATATTCACGTCCTGTTTGGCTGCCTGATGAATCGCACTGATATTCGCCGTAAAGCTCTTGCCCTCTGCCTCGTTTTCGAAAGCGCCATTTGAAATCTTGTACGCTTCATCGAGCCGCGAGCCGGCGCGCATCATGCCGAGCTGGGCCTCCTGTACGCCGCGCGCGTCTCCGGCGGCGCGATAGCGTTCCACCTCGGATTTTCCGGCCTCGATTTCGCGATCACGCCGCCGTGCGCGCGCCGGACCCGCGGCTGCGGCGCGAACCGCGCCTTCTTCCATTTCCTTGGCCGTATACAGCCGATACTGGGAACGGCCGTTCGCATCCCTCCCGCCCGGCATATACATGCCGCCCGCCATTTCGCCGGACTGAATGAATGCGCCGACGGGCATATTGCGGCTTGCCGCGGCAGCCGTAAGCTCGCCCACGCGCTGCCGCAGGAGCTGGCCCTTGGTGCCGCCCTTTTCCACGAGCTTTTTATAATACTCATTCTCCTTATTAAACTCGCCGCTCTCGTCCAGCATGCCGCTGCCGGTTAAAATCGCATCCAGCACGCGCGGATCCTGATAGGCGCGCGAATCCACGTTCTTCATGAAATCATTCGCATCCCCGTCGTCGATCATGCGCGTCACCTGGCGACGCAGGGCGTCGTCGTCCTGAATCCAGTCGGGGCGCTTTTGCGATTCCTTGCGCGCCTCATCCAATAGCTTCTGGTCATTGGTCTCTTCGCCGATGCGCGTAATAAGATCGCGGTCCTGCGCGGCCATGCTGCGCGCATCGCGCTCCGCGAGCGCGGCTGCCATGTCGGCGCTCATGCCGGATGCTTTGTACTCGGCCTCTTTCTGCTCGCGCGTGGCCTTCATGCCGTCGGATGATGTCCGAAGCTGGGCGAGTTGAAGTTCGGCAGCGCGTTTTTTATCTGCATCAACGGAACGCGACGCATAGCGCTCAAGCGCCTGCATACGCTCGCCGGCGCTCATGTCCCGCGTAGCGCCTTCCATGCGTTCTTCGAATTCGCGACGACGCGCAACGCGACGTCCGCGCAACTGGCCGCCTGCCACGCCTAAGGCAGTAATGCCCGTTGCCGCGCCCGCGGCCTGAAGCACCCCGCCGGCTCTTCCTGCCAAATTCAAGCGCGATTCCGCCACCCGTCCAACAGCAACCGCTCCGCGCGCTCCTGCCCGCCCCGCCGCGCGCGCGCCGCGCTCAACTCCTCTCGCCGCCATTGCGCCGCCGGCAAGCAGTCCTCCGTAGCTTAAGAATCTTGCGGCCGCGACGCCTCCCCGTTGGATGCCGCCCGCCACCCGGCCGAGCGTCGGCGAGAAGGAAGATCCAATGGAGACGGCTGCCTGCACGCCCATCATGAGCATAATAATGGCCACAAAAAACGTAGCGACTTCCTGGACGTTTCCGACGGCGGTCGCGAAATAGCTTTGCTGAAGCTGGGCCGTTTCACCGGCGGCGGCCTGCTGCGCCGCAAAACTCCCGAATCCTCCCTGCTGAACCGTGGCAAGGGTGAGCCACAGGAAAAAGGCCATAATCGGTCCGCCCACGAGCATGGCCCCGAGTTTGGACCAATATCCTTCCGTAATGACATTCACGTATTGCGCCACGCTGGTCTTTGAAATGGCGGAGGCAAAAAAGGCGGCAGGACTCAAAATGAGCGCAATCCATAATCCCACAACCCTAAACAGAAGATACAGGAGCAGAATGACGAGCATGGACAGGGTAATAGTCAAAAAGAAAATGCCGAGGATTTCACCCATAAGGAGCTTAATGAGCAGACTGTCCTGCTGTTGCGACAGCTGACCTGCCTCTACCGCGGCCTGGGATTGCCCAAGGGTCGGATCGCCCGGCAATTTCATGATTTTGTCGAGCTTGAGCGCCGTAATAAAATTTCCTCCCGCCGCGGATTTGAATCCATTCACGAAGGTGAGCATGACCACTTGGGAAAAATCGATGAGAAGCCCGATGAGCGTTAAAGAAAAGTTGACGAGAACGGCCATGAGAAGAAGCTTCGGGAGTACCACATTGTACCGCCACTGTCCTGGCTTCCACTGAACAATCGTTGCAAAGGCGCTTACAAGAAGCACGACAATAAAGAACATGTTTACCACGTCGCGCACGAGCGGCCACCCTGCCTGCACCGGCGCCGAGGAGACGAATGCATTGTATTGCGACACGTCGATAACCACATGCACCAGCATGACAATAAATGTCCCCAAAAACTGGATGAGCCAGCCCAAAATAGTCGCAAGCCCGAGCAAGATATAGTTGATGAGATCCTTCACCGGGCCGGCTTGCAAAACTTCAAGCGGAAGCAACACGCCGACAAATGCCAATATCAACACGGCGGCGCGCCACGTCCGCTCTCTCTGACGTACAATATCCGCATCCGGTGCCGGGATGCTGCGTCCTTCCATATTCTGTATCTAAGGATACCACAGAAGCAGGAGGGCGGCAGGAGCTTTATGCAATAGGCTATTAGCTGTTGGCAATTAGCAAAAGGAATAGGGCAAAGGGCTAAGGGAAACAGGTTATGGGTTACTGGTTACGGGTCTTGGATAAACAACGCATTACCTACGAACCTACGATCTTACGAACCTGCTGACCCAAGGGCAAAGGGAACGGGTTTTTGGTTACGGGTTATTTGTTATGAGTTATGTGTTATGGCGTAGATTGTAGCTGATAGCTATTGGCAATTAGCAAAAGGGCAAAGGGCTAAGGGAACGGGTTACGGAGTTCGGGGAGAATTATGCTCCCCCTACGCAACCACGCAACTACGTCCTACGCACTCCTCCTCCCAATTTCCCCCTTCCCGTCCTCCTGTCGCGCCCTTTTCAAAACCCCCATTCACCGCTACACTCACCCCACTCCATGACTCGTTCACTGAAGGTTGATTTTTTAGGCGGCGAGGCAGAGCAAAAAGCCCGTCAAACGACCGCAATCATCGCGGTCGTCTTTGCGGTAGCCGTCGGCATCCTTTCCGCTGTCGGCGCCGGCGCCTCGTATCGCGCCGCGATATACGGAACAACCGTCCTGGAAGAAGTCGGGAATCTCCCGATCATCGCGGATATCCGCCGACTCGCGGTCGGCGAATCGGAATCGGACATACCCCAGACGCCCGACAATCGCCTCACCTTCCTGCTCATGGGAGTCGGCGGAGCCGGACACAATGGACCGCAGCTTTCCGACACCATTCTCCTGGCCTCCATCGACCTCAAAGACATGGGCGTCGGCATCGTATCCATTCCGCGCGATCTGGCCTTTCCGTTGGGCGGAGGACGCTTCGTAAAAATCAATCACGTGAATGCCTATGCCGAGGAATCCCATCCCGGACAAGGTGCGCGCGAAACGGCGGATGCGTTCGAAGATCTCTTCGGCATCCGTATCGATCATGTGGTGCGCGTGGACTTTCAAGGATTCGAAGAATTCATCGACGCGCTTGGCGGCATTGACGTAACGGTGGAGCGTTCCTTCACGGACACCCAATATCCCACCTACGACGATAAATGGACGGTGATTTCCTTTCAAGAAGGAGAACAGCATATGAACGGTAAAACCGCCCTTCAGTTTGTTCGTTCGCGCCACGGATCCAATGGGGAAGCCGGCGACTTTGCGCGGAACAGGCGCCAGCAGATTGTCATGCTCGCCATCAAGGATCGTCTCCTCTCTATGGGCACCATCGCGAACCCATCGAAGCTCGTCAGACTGTACGAATCCGTGGCGAACAATGTGCAGACGGACATGACGGCCTGGAGCATGCTCAAGCTCGCGCCGCTCGCCAAAGGGGTGCAAACGGACAAGGTCGTGACCACGGTGCTGGAAGACGGCGCAAGCGGCGTTCTCGAACCCGCGAACGTCAACGGCGCCTTCATGCTTTTTCCCAAAAAACAGGACTGGTCCGAAATCCGTGAAATCGTTCAGAACCCGTTCAAAACCCGCGAAGAACGCCTTGCCGAACTCAAGCCGCAAACCGAGGTGCGCATCGAAATCCGGAACGGCACCAATATCACCGGCTTCGCATCGCGCATGTCGGACTATCTTACGCAGAACGGATACCTGGTCCAGGATGTCGATAATGCCGGCAATCGCGGCTATGAGCGCACCGTTATTTATGATCTGACCCGCGGCGCCAAAATCCAGGAACTCGCCCGGCTCCGCAAACTGCTGGACGCGAACGTGTCGGGCAATATTCCCGGATGGATGGATGCGCCTTCTCCCGTAGGGAGCGCCGATACGTCGCCCGTAGAACGCGCCGTTGCCAAGCAGAATACGGATTTTTTAATCGTTCTCGGAGAATCGAGTTTCGGCATTGTAAATCCGTACGGACAATAACGAACAAACGGTATGAAACAGAAAGCGCTTAAAGCGCGCTATCCCGCCGTCGCCATTGTCGGACGGGCAAATGTCGGCAAATCCACGCTCTGGAACCGCATTGTCGAAAAAAAACGCGCGCTGGTTTCCGCGGAACCGCATACCACGCGCGATCGCAATATTGCGAAGGCCATATGGCGCGGTCGCCAATTTGAAGTGATCGATACGGGCGGCATGGACACGGAAGCCACGGAGATCGGCGAAGGAATACGGCGGCAGGCGGAACGCGCCATGAAAGAAGCGGATGTTATTCTTTTTCTGGTTGACGGAAAAACCGGCGTGGTTCCGGAGGACCGCGAGCTTGCAAAAGCCCTTCGCGCCTCCGGAAACAAGGATATTATCCTGGTCATCAACAAAATTGAAAAGCTGTCGCAGATGGGAGCTCCCGTAGAACGCAGCGTTTTTAGCCTGGGTTTCGGCGAAGCCGTGCCCATTAGCGCCGCAACCGGCAAAGGCGTCGGCGATCTTTTGGATGTCGTGTATGCACGGCTGGACGGAAAGCGCCTTGAACCGCAGGAGATTCCTGAAGCGGAAGAAGAGCCGCTTAATATCGTTATCATGGGACGGCCGAATGTGGGAAAATCGTCGCTCACCAATGCCATCCTCGGCGAGGAGCGGGTGATCGTGGCGGATATTCCTCATACCACACGTGAACCGCAGGACACGCATCTTTTGTATCATGGACATCCCGTCATCCTCGTTGATACGGCCGGCATGCGCAGGGCGTCGAAACTCAAAAAAGAACTGGATGAGGAAGCCTTACGCCGCAATGAACGCGCGCTCGAACGCGCGGACATCGCGTTTTTGGTTCTCGATGCAACCGAAACACCGAGCGGCCAGGACAAACAGCTCGCAGGCCTCATGCGGGACGAGCATAAAGGCATGGTGATTGTGGCGAACAAATGGGATCTGGTGAAAGACAAAACCACCAGGAGCGCAAAAGAGTACGAAAAAACCATTCGTCAGGCATTCCCCTTTTTGGATTGGGCCCCTATCGTCTTCATTTCGGCAAAAACGGGCAGGCGTACAGATGAGCTGCTCGACCACGCATTCCGCATTCAGGGCGAACGAAGGCGCGTTATCGACTACAACGCCGCGAACCGCCTGCTAAAATCGGTTATCAAGCAAAAGCGTCCTCTTCAAACTCTAGGTCCCAAGTCCCCGCGCGTGCATGACATGGCGCAGGTGAGCACTGAACCTCCGACGTTTCTCGTAACCGTCCATGGCGAAAAAGAACGCCTGCACCCCTCATGGCTCAAGTTCGTGGAAAAACGTCTCCGGCAAAAATTCGGATTCGCCGGAACGCCGATCGTGGTGAAATCAAGCAATGTCCCTCTGTCCAAATCCGAACGCAAGTGGAATGTGCGCGGACCGGGGATGGCGCATGTCCCGAATGAGGAATGATATGAAACTCATCGTCGGCCTCGGGAATCCGGGGAAGGAGTACGAAGGCACACGCCATAACGCGGGTTTCTTGGCCGTGGACGCTTTCGCCGATCAGCTCGGTGCAGCCTGGGCGGATGACACAAAGCGAAAAGCAGAAACCACGAAAGCGCTCCTTGGAAGCGAAACCATTCTGCTTGCGAAGCCGACAACCTATATGAACCGTTCCGGAGAAGCGGTGCAAATGCTTGTATCCTTTTATAAGATCGCTCCGCAAGACCTTCTCGTCGTCCACGATGACATGGACCTCGAACCGGGGCGCATGCAGTTCAAACGCGACGGCGGAGCCGCCGGCCATCATGGCGTACAGGACATTCTGGAGCGGCTCGGCACGGACCGTGTCAACCGTCTCCGCATCGGCATTGGCCGGCCTGAACAAGCGCAAATACCGAGCGAAGACTGGGTGCTTGGCAAGCTATCCACAGAACAGTCCCCGAATCTTCTTGACACTTCTTCCGCAATGCGAGACTGGATAGAAGAGGGGGTGGAAACCGCAGCAAACCGCTGGAATTAATTCGGTTATGAATTGCGAATCATTCGAATATTCGAATGATTTTTTGTATGGGAAAAATCCAAAAGTGGGTCATTCTGTATCCAGACCTGAGCTATCGCGTCGTCGCGGCCTCACTTTCTCTGCGAGGAATACAATATGCTCCGCACGCTTTCATGCCCATTCAGTTTCGAAAACGGAATATCGGCAAATCCTATTTGGATTTCCTCATCGAGGATCGCATCATTCTGGAGATAAAGCGTGACGCGCGGATAAGACGTCCCTTCATTGATCAAGCCCCGGCCTATCTAAGATCGACGGATCACCGGCTCGCCATGCTCGCCAATGTTTCGCCTAATGAACTTGAATATACATAGCTTCTCAATCCACAAGCACCACCTCCATCATTCGTCATTCGCAACATTCGCGATTCGTAATAGAAAAACGTTCTTCATACTGCCCACGCGAGACCTGTTTTTCCGGGCTGGAGGGGCAATCCCGGTCGTCCTGCGTGAACAGTAGGAAAAACGTTTTATGAGAATGGCCATGTCTTACCAACAAACGACAACGGGCGTCAAGAAAAGCCCGCCTGACACCCCTGTCGGCTGGACGGAAGAACGTCTGGCAGCGCTCCGGTCGGCGCGTGCGCTCGCGCATGGAAGCCGGACCCTCTGGGAGATCGCCCGGCATACGGGCGGCCGCTTTTTGCCGCCCGCATCGGCGGAAGAGCGGACAGCGTGGCCGTTAACGGACTCCCAGAAGGAGCGCCTCGCCGCCTCATGGCGGGAGCCGATCGAACCTTTGGCGGAATACCTGGATCGGCATGGGATTTGCGCGATCTTCGCGGACGATCCCGGCTACCCCGCGGAACTCCTGCGTATTCCCGATCCTCCGTATGTCATATTCCTCCGCGGCACCCCGCTCCGCGATGAAGTGCGCATTGCCATTGTCGGAACGCGGCGCATGACATCGTATGGCAGGCGGAGCGCGGCGTTTTTCGGCGGCGAACTCGGTCGCGCGGGGATCACGGTCGTTTCCGGCCTCGCAACCGGCATCGACGCCGAATCTCATCGCGCATGCATCGATGCGGGAGGGAGAGCGGTTGCCGTTCTCCCGGGAGGCGTGGATGACGCATCCGTGGTGCCGCGCTCCAACATGACGCTCGTTCGGGACATCCTTGCCGCGGACGGAACATTGGCATCCGAACACCTCCCGGGGACGGATATGAAACCGTACTCCTTCCTGTATCGAAACCGCATCATCGCGGGCCTCTCGAACGCCGTACTCATCGTGGAAGGAGATCATGATTCCGGCGCTCTGGTAACGGCTCGGCTGGCGCTGGAGCAAGGCAAAGAAGTCCTCGCGCTCCCCGGCTCCATTTGGTCGCGGGCTTCCAAAGGCCCGAACCGGCTCCTCGCCGACGGCGCGCGCCTCTGCGAGAGCATGCAGGATATTTGGGAGGCGCTCGGCATGGACGGCCGCGAAGCGCGACGCACGACGCAGGCCCGGAGCGGTCTGCCGCCCACGCCAGCGGAGAACTGTATCCTTGAACTCTGCGGCGAAGAGCGGACCGCGGATGAGCTTGCGAGATTGTCCGGATTTTCGGCGCAGGAGGTGGCTTCGGCGCTCAGTCTTTTGGAACTCAAAGGACGCATCCTGAATGTCGGCCCCAAAACATTTCTACGGCTTCCTTAAAGGTGATCCGATTGACAGATGCGCCGTTCAATGATAGATACCAAAAACCTTTTCGGACGATCGCCGCATTCGACGCAGAACGGCGACACCGTGTATCCTCTGTTCCTATATGCAGCTCGTCATTGTCGAGTCTCCCACAAAAGCGAAAACGATTTCGCGTTTTTTGAGCGCCGAGTACAAGGTGCTGGCAAGTTTCGGCCATGTACGGGATTTACCAAAATCCAAACTTGGCGTGGACGTGGAAAAAAATTTCGAGCCAACCTATGTCATCCCGGTAAAAAGCCGGCAAAAAATCAAGGAATTGAAAGCGGCGGCAGGCAAGGCAAAGCAAATCCTCTTTGCGACAGACGAAGACCGGGAAGGCGAAGCCATTTCCTGGCATTTGGCCGAAGTATTGGACGTGGACCCGGGCAAGCTGAAACGGATCACGTTCCACGAAATCACCAAGGACGCCATTGCAGAAGCCCTGGAACACCCGCGCGACCTGGACCGACGCCTCGTGGACGCCCAGCAGGCGCGACGTATTCTGGACCGCCTTGTCGGATATGAGCTTTCTCCCCTGCTCTGGCGGAAGATTCAGCGAGGACTCTCCGCCGGACGCGTGCAGTCCGTGGCGCTCCGGATTATTGTGGAACGCGAAAGGGAGATTCAGGCATTCGTTCCAAAAGAGTACTGGTCCATAGAAGGCCTGTTCGCAAAACGCGGCTCCGATACGCCGTTCGAAGCGAAACTGAATGCATGGGAAGGAAAGACGCTCGAAAAAATGGCTCTCGCATCCAAAGAGGAAGCGGACCGCATTCTGAACCGCATAAAAAATGCCTCTTGGCGCGTGACCGGCGTCACGGAAAAAGAAAAGAAGCAAACGCCGCCGCCGCCCTTTACCACTTCCACGCTCCAGCAGGCGGCCAATAGCAGGCTCGGATTCACCTCCAAGCAAACCATGACGCTCGCGCAAAAGCTGTATGAAGGCGTCGAGTTCGGCGCGGAAGGGCAAACCGGCCTCATTACATACATGCGAACGGACTCTGTGAATCTGTCGCAGAAATTCTTAGATGATGCCAAAAGCCATATCGCGAATGCGTTCGGCCGCAATTACGCGCTTGAAGAGCCGCGGAGGTACAAGACAAAAAGCAAAGGCGCGCAGGAAGCGCATGAAGCTATCCGTCCCACCGACGCCTCGCGAACGCCGGAAGACGTAGCTCCGTATCTCGAAGCGAATATGCTCAAGCTGTATCGGCTCATTTGGCAGCGTGCCGTTGCCACGCAAATGCGGCAGGCAATGATCCTCTCCACATCAGTCGACATTACCGGCGGTGACGCGGTGTTCCGCGCAACCGGCCAGCGGGTGACCTTCGACGGATACCTGAAACTGTATCCGGATCAGGATAAAGAGAAGATCCTCCCGGAACTTCGCAATGAGGACGAGCTTGAAGCAAAAGATATCCAGGGAAAACAGCATTTCACTGAACCGCCGGCGCGATTTTCTGATGCGACCCTCGTGAAAAGCCTGGAAGAAGAGGGTATCGGCCGTCCATCAACCTATGCGACAATCATTTCGACCCTTCTCGACCGCGGGTATGTGGAACGCGATGAACGCAAACGGCTGTTTCCCCAAGACGTGGCCTATGCCGTAAATGACATGCTCGTAAAGCATTTCCCGAATATCGTTGATGTGGCGTTTACGGCGCGCCTCGAGCACTCCCTCGACAAGATCGCTGAGGGCGAAATGAACTGGCAGCCTCTTCTCGAAGCGTTTTACGGCCCCTTCCATACGAATCTCGTCCAGAAGGAAAAAGAACTCACCAAAGAGGCCTTCGAAGAAGCGAGCGGCGAGGTATGCGAAAAATGCGGCAAGCCCATGCTCGTCAAGCGAGGACGATATGGAAAATTCCTGGCATGCTCGGGATATCCCGAATGTAAGAACACGAAGCCGATGAAAGGAGAGGAACCGCCGCCGCCGGAACCCACAGATGAGGTATGCGAAAAATGCGGCGCGCCCATGGTCAAAAAAGTCGGGCGTTTCGGGCCCTTCCTTTCCTGTTCGCGCTATCCGGACTGCAAAAACATCAAATCCATCGAAAAAGGCACGGGCGTCACATGCCCGAAATGCGGCAAGGGGGAAATGATCGAAAAACGAACGAAGAAAGGAAAAATCTTTTACTCCTGCAATCGCTATCCGGAATGCGATCAGGCATTCTGGGACAAGCCGACGAATGAAACCTGCCCGGAGCACACATGGCCTCTGCTCGCGAAAAAAACCAAACTCGTATGTTCGTTCGAAGGCTGTAAATATTCCAAGCCGCGAGAAGAAACGTAACGATCGCAATGAATAATCCGCCGTGGCGGATTATTCATTTTTCTTAACTGCTTCCTCCCTCGCTTTTTTCTTCGCCTTCTCGATTTCTTCGACGCGTTTCCCGAACAGAAGATATCGCGTTCCTTCGATGAATCCCATGGCCTTTCCCTTCCCTTTTGGCGGATTCTGCATTTCTGAAGAAAATTTCGAACCGATCTCGGAGAAAAACTTCCCGGGATGCATGGTGAGATGATAGAGATTCTCAAAGAATCTGCTCACAAAGCGCGCCGGATAATACGCCGCATGCGCCGCGACAGACCCTACGAATGCGGCCCCTCCGCCAATATACATGGCGGCGGCGGCAAAACGGCGCGATGACGGCCGGAAAGCCGGTTTGAGTTGTTCCTGGTTTGCCGGCTCCGGGCGCGGCGTAACAACCTTCAGCTTTTCCGCCGCTGGAGCAATCTCAGCCGCCGTTTTCGGCTTCGTGTCTCCCCCCTTTCCTAAATCAATGCTCATGGCGGCTATGACGGCGCCAAGCTCCGCCGCTTCCTGGTCGGCGCGCTTTATATGTTCTAATGCGGCCGAATGTTCCTCCATCACCTTCTCCAAATCCGCCGCCCGAGTGTCTCGCTCCGCAATAAGCTCTTCCACAATGCCCTGAGAGCGCTCAACATCCGCTTTAAGGCTTTTTAAAATCCGCGGCATGGCGTCAATCTGCGTTTTGACGTCTTCGGAAGGTTGGCGCGCAAATGACTCCTGAAGCTCCTGAAGTCGCTTCTGCTGGCTCTCGAGATCACGTATTTTTTCGCGCATTTCCTTCTCCGTTTCCTTTTGCTGACGTTCCCTCTGGTCAAGATCTGCTTGAACGACATCGATCTCTTCGGCCTTTTCTTTTGCGATCTTCTCAAGCTCGTCGCGGCGTGCCACGGCCTCCGCCTGCCGTTCCATCGCCTCGACTTTGTCGATGCGCGACATGATCTCGACTTTCTTTTTTCCTTCCTCGGGCGTCAGTTCGGCTTTCGATTCAAGCTCTTCGAGCTCCTGTTTCCATTCTTCTTTCTTCCTCCCGAAAAAAACGACATTTTGCCGCTCGATTCCTGCAAGCGTCACGCGTTCACGAGGACTCGCAATCACTTCTTTCAGGAAAGCGATATGACCTTCGTCCTCTTTTTGCAAGGCTTCCAATTCTTCCATGCGCGTCATGCGTTCGGGCATGGGCGCAGACTCATTTTTACGCCGGCGTTCCGATGCAGGCTCTTGTTCTCCCGAAGAACGGTGTTGTTCTACCGTTTCGGAAGTGAATGCGCGCGCCTCCGTGGATTTCATAATTGAAATTTTATCATAGCGCGCATGCCTTGTCAAGGTTATTTGACACTCTTTTTTCGTAATGCCTTGTCAAATATCGCTATACGGCCTAGCCTACGAGAACGACGCGTATGAGCGGTGCAACTGTCGGAACCACAATCGAAGACGTTATTCAAACGGTGAAATCGTATGACGCGGACGCGGACGAATCACAGATTCGCGATGCGTTTTCCTTTGCCGAGGAAGCGCATGCGGGTCAATTTCGCGCTACGGGAGAGCCGTATGTCATGCATTGCGTGGCAACGGCCATGACGCTTGCAGGTATGAACCTGCCGCCTTCCATGATCATTGCGGGGCTTTTGCACGATGTACCGGAAGACACCGAGCGGACGCTTGAAGACATTGAAAAACGATTCGGTCCCGAGGTGGCGGGCATGGTTGCCGGAATTACGAAACTCGGGAAGCTCAAATACCGGGGCATCGAACGGTATATCGAAAATCTCCGGAAAATGTTCCTCGCCATGGCGCAGGATGTCCGCGTGGTCATTATTAAATTCGCGGACCGGCTTCATAATCTGGAAACGCTCGATGCCATCCCGCCAAAAAAGGCCTATCGCGTTGCTTTGGAATCCCTTCAAATTTTTGCTCCCATCGCGGGGCGGCTCGGCATGGGCGACATGAAAGGACAAATCGAAGACGCTTCATTCCGGTATGTGTATCCGAAAGAATACGAATGGACAAAGATGCTCGCGACGACGACGGGAGCGGGAAAGCAAAAATACCTTGCGGAGATCATGAAACGGACAAAGGGCATTTTGGAGCATGCGGGGCTCAAAAACATCGAAGTTCACGGACGGGCGAAGCATGTATATTCCCTGTACCGGAAACTGCTCAAAAACGACCGGGACATTTCACGCATCTATGACCTGAATGCCGTCCGAATCATCGTGCCGACCGTGGCGGACTGCTATGCCGCTCTCGGGGTTATCCACGGTACCTGGACACCGCTCAAGGGCAGAATCAAGGACTATATTGCGCAGCCCAAACCCAACGGCTATTCATCCCTGCACACCACGGTATTCTGCGAAGACGGGGAAATCGTAGAATTTCAAATCCGGACGCCGGAAATGCACCGCGTCGCCGAATACGGTATCGCGGCGCACTGGCAATACGATGAGCGAAAACTCAAAGCGGCATCGGGCATCGAACGCGCGGAAGACACGCGGTGGATGGAACAGCTCGCGGAGCTTAATAAAGAAATTTCCGACCGAAAACAGTACATCAGCGCGCTGGAGGAAATGAAAATCGACGTATTCCGCGATCGAATTTTCGTCTTCACGCCGAAAGGCGACGTCATCGATCTTCCGGAAGACTCGAGCCCTGTGGATTTCGCCTATGCCATTCACACGGAGATCGGCGATAAATGTACGTCGGCAAAAGTAAACGATGAAATGACATCATTGGATCACCCTCTGAAAAGCGGCGATATCGTCGAAATCGTCGTGGATAAATCGCGCAAGGCGCCGAATCCCGACTGGCTGTCATTCGTTAAAACGCGTCACGCGAGAAGCCGCATCCGCCAAAAATCGCAGATGTCCCTCCGAAGCTGGATTAAGGGCCTCATGCCGGGAAACCACGGCTAGATCGCAGCTCGCCGTACGCAACGAAGGAGAAACCTTTTTCGATGCTTGTTGAGATGCCCCGGACGTAAAAGATCGAAAATGAGAAGGGAAAATGTCGCTTGCTAACCCCTTAGCTACGAACTACCCCCGATTTTTCCGAGAAGGTCCTCGAGATCTTCCTGATCGTGAAAATAAATTCGGATTTCCCCGGCGCCGTCGCCGGCGGTTTTAATGTGGACCCTGTGTCCCACCCAATCGCGTACTCTTTGTTCCGCCGCGGCAATATTTGGATCCTGCGAGATGCGTCCGCGGCGTGGGTGCGGAATGCGCGCCTCCGTTTGCCGGACGGTGAATTGACCTGCGAGCATGTCCTCAAAAAGCCGCATCCGTTCGGCGTCCGTCGGCAGAGATAAAAGGGTGCGCGCATTGGATGCGGAGATTTTCCTGTCCACGAGAGCCTGCTGAATTTCCCGCGGCAATTGGAGAAGGCGCACCGTATTTCCCACCTGCGGACGGCTCTTCCCGACTTTTTTTCCAACATCGTCCTGCGTGAGGCCGAATTCATCCATGAGACGCTGATAAGCAATGGCTTCCTCAATAGGATTCAAATCATGTCGCTGGATATTCTCAATGAGCGCAAGTTCCAGCTTATCCTGCTCCGATGCTGTACGGATGACGCACGGAACCGTGGCAAGCCCGGCGATGGTTGCGGCTCGCAGTCGTCGCTCCCCGGCGATAAGTTCGAAATTGCCGTCAGGAAGACGCGTCACAATAAGCGGCTCGACCACGCCGTGTTCGCGGATGGAGTTTGTAAGATCTTCGAGCGCCGCATGATCGAAATGCTGGCGCGGCTGTTTGGGGTTCGGAACAATGCGCTCAACCGGAATCTCCATGAAGCCCCCCTGAATCTCCGCATGCGGCGGAGCATGAGGCTCCACGGTCTGAGCAACAGAAGAACCGCCCGGTCTGGGCGGAATGAGCGCGCCTAGTCCTCTGCCGAGTCCGGAGGGTCGTTTCATCATACGGCGGGCATGCGTTCCAGCTCGGTCTCGATAATTTCACGCGCGAGCCGCTCATAAGCTTTGGCGCCTTTAGAGCTCGCGTCAAACATGGCAATGGACCGACCGAAGGACGGAGCCTCGGCAAGACGCACGCTCCGCGGGATCACGGAACGAAAAATATTTCGCGGGAAGTATTTGTAGAGTTCCTGCAGGACGTCGTCGGAGAGCTTTGTGCGGCTGTCATACATGGTGAGGACGGCTCCTAGAATATCCACGTCAGGCCGTATGCGCGCCTTCACCAGATTGACGGTTTCGAGAAGCTGGCCCAAGCCTTCGAGGGCATAATATTCCGCCTGGACGGGAATGAGAATTTCATCCGCAGCAACGATTCCGTTCAGCGTGATAAGACCGAGCGTCGGCGGACAGTCGATAAGGATGTAATCGTAGTCATGGCGAATTTCGAGCAAGGATTCATGCAATTTATATTCGCGCCGATCCATGTCCACGAGTTCCACATTCAGCCCGGCGAGTGCGGGCGTTGCCGGAGCAATTCGAAGCGTTTGATGCGCGGTGGGCTGAACAATATCTTTCATGCGTACCTGTCCAAGAACGGCTTCATACACTCCTTGTTCCAAAGCCTGAAAATCCACGCCAATGCCTGATGTGGCATTTGCCTGCGGGTCGAGATCCACGATCAGCACGAACTTCCCTTCCTCGGCCAAATACGCGCCGAGATTAATGGCGGTAGTCGTTTTGCCGACCCCGCCTTTTTGATTGACCACGGAAATGATTCTCCCCATATGCGTAGCCTCCCAAGGATACGCGTACAAAGCAAGTGCTTCAAGAGCATCCTGTATAAAAATTGTATAAAACCTGTTGACGAGTTTTTCGCATCCTCGTATAGTGCGCTTCACATTGAGCACGGAGGATGCTCAATCAAAAAACAGGAGAAAACCAAGAATACAGCGGGCGGGTGGCGGAACTGGCAGACGCACAGGACTCAAAATCCTGCGAGGGCAACCTCATGAGGGTTCGATCCCCTCCCCGCCCACCATGAAAATCGGGACATCGAGGAGTCCCGATTTTTCTTTGTACAAAAAATGTTCGGAAAATTATCGACCACATAGAAAATCGAACGGGATAAGCCCGTTCGATTTTCTATGGTACCGGGGGCCGGATTCGAACCGGCGACCTCGGGCTTATGAGTCCCACGCTCTAACCAACTGAGCTACCCCGGCATGCCGCTCGTTGATGACGATTCTGTCATCCTTCCTTAGGAAAGACTGGGCAAAGCGCACCAACGAATGAGCTTTCGATACCGGCGGCCGATATCGTTGCCGGCAGAATATATAAGAAAACGACGGTCTTGGCAAGATATTTTTGTCTTAAAAAATCCATGGGGTGAAAAGAAGCCCCAGACAGCGAGTGCTGCCTGGGGCGATGCGCCTTTGGACGAAGTCCTTGGGCGTGAGTGCCGCAACCGACGTTGTCAGCTCGCGCTGACGAGGGCGGCGGTGTGCTTGGCGTTCTTCGGGAACACCAGCAGGTTCGGGTAGTCCTTCCCCCACTGAATCTCGAGGATCGCCTCGATGCCGTCCCCTCCGGGCGTTCCCACGTACCGGGCGCCGGTCTCGGCCTGCGCCGTGATCTTGGCCTGGTCCATGGCGTGCACGTCCGCGATCTGCGCGACGAAGTTGTGGCCGCGGACGGTCGTTGCCACGATCGTCATGAAGCCCGCTTCGTTCTTCGCACGGTTGAGGTACTCGATCTGCGCGTTGAAGGTCTGGATCACGGTCGCCTTGTTCGAACGCGTGTCGTAGTCCGCGCCGGTGAACGGGAAGAACAGGATCATGTTGTCCTTCGCGGCCAGGAGCCCGGCGGGCGTGACGCGCGGAAGGTGCATGAGCCCGCTGTCCTTTTCGGTCCAGAGCGGATCGACCTTCTGTCCCGCCACCTTCACCGGCACCTGATCGTCGCGGTAGGGGTTGACCAAGTGAAGGTCGAACACCTTGCGCTCGTTCATGTGCTTGGCCGGCAGGTTCTCGGCGATGGTCCGGACGATGGCGGCGAAACGCGCGTCCTTCAGCGCCGCGGCCTGGGCCTCGGCGATGATGACGTTGGTCTTCGCGATCATCTGGACGCTCCCCAAGTACTGATACCCCGGGGTCGGCTCGATCTGGATCTCGCGCTTCTCGCCGATGACGGCGGGGAACTCGAGCCAGCTCAACTCGACCTTGCCGGTACGGTCGAAACCGACCGCGACCAGCGTTTCGAGCGTGATGCCGTTTTTGCGGATCTCGCTCGCGAGGGTGTCGACGCCGACGATGAGGGTGCGGAGATTCTTTTGGGTCTTCACGATGGCTTTCTCCTTACTGCCTCCGGTATTGCCGGAGGGGTCATGGGCCGCTCCTTTCCCGGCGACATGCCGGAAGTACAGAACGGACTCTCACGGTTCATTGCTGACCGGGCGATGAACCGGACTGCAGGTGACGAATGGTCCGTCCTCCATGCGGAGTGAGCGGACTGTGCGCCTGCAGACGCGCCGGCCGGATGTAGCCCCTTTTTCTCCCTTGTCGGGAGCAAGTCGCCTATCGGCTGACCGCATCGAAACTTCTTTGCGGCTATGTGGTGCAAGCGGACAAAAAACCAGGCCTGTCCGCCCGCGTACAAGGTCCTGGCCTGGTGTCTGATACGGCTTTGCCGGATCAAGCATCAACCCAGGATATGCTGGCTTCATGAAGATGGAAAAAGAACACAAGCAATGGGCGGGCGGAATGATACGCGAGCCTTAATATGCCGTCAAGTGCCAAAGGGACGAGCTGTCCACATAAACAATAATCCCCCTTTCTTCAATGAAAGAGGGACTTTTGGTTGCGGGAGGGGGATTTGAACCCCCGACCTCCAGGTTATGGGCCTGGCGAGCTGCCTGACTGCTCTATCCCGCGACGGATCGGCGTTGCCGATGTTAAAAGAAATGCCCCGGAACGTCAAGTACCTTAGACGTAAAAACAAGAGTTCCTCATTCCAAATTCTATAATCCCGAAACACGAGAACTGGTGGCTAAGGGCACAAGGTAAAAGGAACGGGTTATGGTGAAGATTGTAGGTGGGAGCTGTTGGCAATTGGCAAAAGGGCAAGGGGTTAAGGGAAACGGGTTATGGGGAAGATTATGCTCCCCCTACGCAACCACGTCCTACGCAACCCCCTACTCCCCACGCCCTACTCCGTATCCCCGCACATCTATTCGATACTTATACAACTTCAATTCCCCATGTAGCGCATCCTCCTCTTCCGCCGTCCAACCTTCCATGGGCCAAACATACGTAATGACGACCGCGCCGGATTTGAGCTCTTGTTCCAGTTTTGCCTTGATGCGATGTGCGGCTTTCGGCATGAGAAAAAGGTAGACGACGTCAACATTGCGAAGTTCAGCGTTCCACAAACTCCGAAAATGAATGCGGGCATTCGGCACGCGCCTATTCCTCCATACGGCAAGAAGGAGCGGAACAATAGCTATCTCATAGCCATGAGCGGTAGCGCCCTTCCGCGCAGCTTCATGAACGAGACGCCCGTCGCCGCAGCCAAGATCCGCAAATACCGTCCCCGATTTCACATCCGCAAGGCGCATCGCTCGGTCGACGTGATGCTTCCGCGTGGGAACCCACGGCGCCGTTTGCCATCCCGCATATGCATAGGTGCCGGCCAGCGCGAAAAGAACGGCATAGAGGAAGAATTCAATCATATGTTTCGCGAATGCCCCGTAGAATGCTATCGGCAGCCTTCATCCAGGACCAGCGTTTAGCGGATTCCGCCTGCGATGACAGCCATGAAAGCCTGCAATCCGTATCCGCGATAATGCGCACCATGGCGCGCACCCAAAGTGCGTCATCCTCGGGATCAAGACACCATTCCCCTTCCCCGAGAATCTCCGGCAAAGCGCCACGATTCGACAAAAGAACTGGAACGCCCGCCTGGGCAGCTTCCAGCGCTACCAAGCCGAACCCTTCCGACAGGGAGGGAACGAGAACAAGCGACGCGTGCAGAAGCAATGCCCGCCGCTCGTCATCTTCGATGTTCTTTACTCGGAGAATATCCGACGCCGCAGAAATTCGCGCATCCTCGAGAGCGCGGGGAATGTCTTGCATGCGCCAGCCGTCGCGGCCGGCGATGACAAGATCTATGCCTGGAAGTACTCGAGACACCTGAGGCCAAATACGCGCAATAAACGGAATGTTCTTCCGGGGCTCTGCCGTTCCGAGTATGAGCATATAGGGTCTCGCGATTCCAAAACGCATAAGAATGGACTGCGTTTTCCGTCGGAGCTTCGCTCGCGAATCGGCAGTGAGTCCCGCAAGAATCGCATCACCTCCTTCGCCCGTTACGCGGATCGTCGCGGGATCCAGGAGACCTCTTTCAATGCACTGCCGCTTGGCGTATGCGGACACGGCAAAAACAGCCGGAGCCCGACGCATGCCCCGCAGGACCATATGTGTCGTGAGTGCTCGCCGGAAAAACGACTGAGGGAACCATTCGGGATGAGAAAAAATGTCCAAATCATGAATCCACGGATAGGCGGGAATCGGCAGGCCGAACGGCACGGCTCCCGACGGAACAAAAAATGCGTCGCACGCATGCGCATGCAGGGCGCGGAGGAGTGTTCTGCGCGATGCGTCCGGAAGCAGAACGCGGGACGAGGAGCATCCCGAACCCGGACTCCCGTCATCCGGCCGGGCGCCCTGCGGCACAAACCATACCGTAGCTTCGCGGGCGGCCATCGCGCGCGAAATTGCGCGCGCCGCATGCGCAATGCCTCCGCCGGGCGATCCGTCGGCCGGAAGACAGCGGAGATCGATGCCGATATTCATGTTCCTCTGAAACTTCTCGCTATTCCTCCCCTCTCGGCCAGCGGAAGGTATCAAATGCCCAGGCGGTAAGCGCCTTCACTTCCTGAAATCTCCCGAAATGATTGTCACTGCCGAGCACGACCGCAATCACTTCCTGCCCGTCGGGATGCCGCGTCACCTGTCCCAAGCAAAAACCGGCCTCGGGGAGCGATCCCGTTTTTCCGATAATAACTTTATACGGGTCTTGATTTAGATAGGAAGCGATGAGTTCATTGGTGGGCTTCATCTGGATCGATCGTCCCTCCGCGGTTCGAAGATCGAATCCGCCCGATCCCGTAATATCCCGCATGAGCGGGTATGCGGTTGCGCTCCGAAACAATCGCGCGACATCCGAAGCAGATGCGGCATTTGACGGATCGATGCCGCTCGCATCCCGGAATGTGGCATGCCGGAGCCCAAGCGTCGCCGCCTTTTCCCGCATAGCCTGCAAAAACACTTCCCTGCCTCCCGGCGCTGTCCTGGCAAACGCATTCGCCAGCTCGTTCACAGAAGAAATGAGCATAGCCCGAAAAGCGTCGCCGCGACTCATGGATTCGCCTGCGCGGAAATACCTACGCCCGATAGAATCAAAATCGGACTCTTGTATAGTGATTGTTTCAGATTCTCGAAGCCCCTGATCGAGAATCACCATGGCCGCCAGCAGTTTGGTAAGAGAGGCGATGGGATACGGAATCTCCGCGTCTTTGGCATACAGCACCGCGCCGCTGCCCACATCCACGACAATGGCGGATTTTGCCGTTGTTAGTACGCCCAGCGAATCGCTTTTCCCCCTGATGGGCGGCAACGCCGCTATCCGCGACGCTGTCCGCGGAAAACGACCGAGATTCGCCGGCACGGCTTCAGGAGCCGGATTCGCGTTCATTGCCACGGCGGCAAGGATGGAGACGAGGAAATTCAGGGTCATACTAGACCTTCAGCTCTTTCGTTCCGTCCTGCGCCGTCTTCCCCGCCTCCAAATCGGCAAGAGCGTCGGTGAGGACTTCGTGTCCGCGCATCTCTTCGTACTCCGGAAGGTCCTCGACCGACGAAAGTCCGAGATGACGGATAAAATCGAAAGTTATCGCATATACGGACTGTCCGAGCCGTCTGTCTTCCTGCTCTTCAACGAGGCCGCGCAACATGAGATTCCGTAAAATAAGCGCGGATTGAATGCCGCGAATCTGTTCCAATTCAGGACGGGTCATAGGCCCGCGATAGGCCAGAATCGTAAGCGCCTCCAAGGCGGGACGCGTGAGTTCCCCGAATGCTTCTTCCCGTACCACCTGCGCGACGATATCCGAGGCTTCAGGTTTGGTAACGAGCTGCGCGTCGGTACCGGATCGCTGCAGCATAATGCCCCGGTTCGCGCAGGCCGCCGAAAGCTCTTTGAGCGCGTCCTCCACGTCCGTTACTGAGCATTCGCAGAGGTCCGCGAGTTTCTTGATGGAAAACGGCCTGGCGCCCGCAAAGAGTATCGCTTCAATAGTGTGCTGAAGTTTCATACTTACACGAATTCGATTTTTAAATCTGCGAGCTTTTCAAGATCATTCGCGGCAATGGAGATATCCTCAAAGAGATCCTTTTGTTCCACGTTTACCACGCGCTGTTTTACGAGTTCGAGGAGGGCGAGAAAAGAGATAACCGCTTCGGACTTGTCCCGGGATTTTTTCAGAAAACCCGAAAAGGTAAGTTTTGCGTGCGAACGCAGGCGTTCGGCAAGATCGCGTATTTTTTCCTGAATGGTCACCACGCGTCGGACGGCGGCTTCCGGGAGTTTGACAATGGGTGTAAGGCGCTTCAGCACGAATTCCATGACATCGCGAAGCGTCTGCGCCGAAACGCCCGGTGGAGGCGCGAACGATGTTTCCAGACTTCTCAACGGCCTTTTTTCCCTCGGGAAACTCACCATCCCCTCGTTCCACCGTTCGTCGATCCATTTGGATGCCGATACGAAACGCTGGTACAAACGGAGCTGTGAGGCGAGATCGGGGCCTTCTTCAAGATCTTCATCCAGGAGTCCGGGCAGAATAGCCTTGGATTTCATATACACCAGCCGCGCGGCAATCACCAAAAAATCCGCCAGCTCTTCGGGAAGAATGTTCTCCTGTTCCGCCTGCACATGCTGAATAAACTGATCCGCGACGACGGACAAGGACACATCCGTAATTTCAAGTTCTTCGCGCTCGATAAGCTGAAGCAAAAGGTCCAGGGGACCTTCGAAGGCTTCAATGCGAAACGTCACGGACATGCGGATTGCGAATGATGCGAATTACGAATGAACACCGACATGCATGACGGATTCGTCATTCGTGTTATTTGCGATTCGTAATGTTGTCATTTTTTCATCTGGATATTCGCCTCATCGAGCGCTTTCTTGGGCAGGGGCGACGGGGCTCCCATCATCAAATCACGCGCGTTCCCGTCTTTGGGATATGCGATCACCTCGCGGATATTCGGCTCGCCCATCATGAGCATGACAATCCGATCGATGCCGGGCGCGAATCCGCCATGCGGCGGGGCGCCGTATTGAAAGGCGTCGAGCATATGTCCGAAACGACGCTGCTGCTCATCCTCGTCGATATTCAAGAGATCAAAGATTCTTTTTTGTAGTTCGCGTTCATGAATTCGGATGCTCCCGCTCGAGAGCTCGAAACCGTTCAGGACGAGATCGTACGCATTCGCGCGAATACTCATAAGATCTTCGCCCTTCATGAAGGCTTCCTTGTCTTCTTCCTTAATTGAACAAAATGGATGATGCGTGGCGCCGATGTGGCCCTGTTCGTCGAGTTCGAACATCGGGAAGTCGACAATCCACGCAAAGGCGAGTTCGTTCGGATTCTCCTTGTTGCGTCGCAAATCCGGCTTGTCGCTTCCGAATCGTTCCATGGATTCGGCATATGTGAGACGCGGGAATGGCTTTGCGATGATGGTCTTTTCCGGATAGAGCGTTTCGACCATGGCAATCATCATGGCTTCAGTGTAGGACAGCACGTCCTCCTGGTTGACGAAGGACATTTCATAATCAAGCTGGGTAAATTCCGGCTGACGGTCCCCACGCTGGTCCTCATCGCGGAAACAGCGGGCGATCTGAAAATACCGCTCGAACCCGGCCACCATGGAGAGCTGCTTGAACTGCTGCGGAGACTGCGGCAGCACGTAGAACTCTCCCGGATGCAGGCGCGAAGGAACAAGATACTCGCGCGATCCTTCCGGCGTGCCTTTCATGAGAATCGGCGTTTCGATCTCTACAAAATCATGCGCGTGCATATAGTTCCGGAAGAACGCGATCATCCGGTCGCGTTCGCGAATGTTCTTCTGCATCCTCGGACTGCGGAGATCGAGATAACGGTATTTCAAGCGAATCTCTTCGTTCACGCCGCGCGTATCGTCAAGCTCGAACGGAGGCGTCTTGGAGGGATTCAAGATCACGAGATTCTTTGCCAGCACTTCCACTGTTCCGGTGGGAAGGTTCGGATTTACTTGTTTCGCGCCGCGCGTTTTCACCTCTCCCTCGATTTCTACGACATATTCCGGTCGAATGCTCTGCATGAGTTCCGCCTGATCTGTCGGAAGTTCCGACGGCACAAGGACGACTTGGACAAGCCCGGATCGGTCGCGAAGGTCCAGAAACAGCACCTTGCTCATATCACGGCGGGTATGCACCCACCCTTGGAGTTTTACCGAGTTTCCGACGGCATGCACCGTGTCTTTTGCGAGTGTTCGTTCCATAGGATTTCCGCCATATCAAACCACATCCGCCCCGTTTGGCCAAGGATTAAAAAGGGGGGCTGTCGGGAGTAAATGGTTCACACGTACCGACCGGAGAATCCGGCCCGGTAATGCATTTCAGATCCGTCATGCACTGATAGTCCCCGACGCATGGTTCGCCGACATCTTTCGGCGGCGGCGCATCCGCGTCTGTCATGCATGTGCCGTACTGACGATCCCATGATTCTGACGGAATGCTGCACACGAGGCCGGGCTTGCACGGATACCGTTCCGGACCCCCGCATGCCATACCGGGTTCGCCCAGACGGGTCATATCTATAGCTGGCCTTGGCAATGAAAAAACTCTGTATCTAAAAAATGCCGGGATAGCGAAGGCGGCGCACACAAAAAGAACGAGCGCGACGACGCCGAGCAAGATAAGCGCGGTCAGGCCCTTTGGGGGTGATTCATGCTTTGACATAGGCACAGTGTACCCGACGAAATGCCATGACGCTATGCGCCAAAAAAGAAGCACCCCGACGCTGTGAACGCAGGGGTGCATGAGTTGGTCAGAAGCCGTTTGAAGGACTACTGGCAGGGAACCGTGCTCACCATTACGGGATTGCCCCGGAGAGGGAAGGCGCCGTCCACGCGCGCATCGGGGACCGAATGAACGGCGTCCTCGTCCGTGAGGCTGAAGACATGCTCCCCAGTAGCGTCGGATGCGTGCGCCTGTATCCAGAACTGAAGTGACTTGGATGCTCCCGCAGGAACGACGAAAGGCGCCATGGGAAAGGTCACCGAGTCGGCGTTCACAACGCCTTCGCGGATGATGGCCCCGTTGAAGCCCCAGAAGCCGTAGTCCTCGGCATTTCCGGAACCGGTGCGCCTGAAATACAGCTCCTGAATGTTCATATCCGTGTCAGAGAGATTCGCAAGAATCACCCGGAACATGAGAGCCGGTTCGTCAACGCAAATGGTTTTGCCCGGTTGGATGTCCTCCATCCGAACTTCGAGCAGAGGCTGGTTGTCCGCGTCAATGGAGGAGCCGCCACAGGCCGACACGAACATCAGCAGCAGGCATGCGATGAGATATTTCACGGTTGTTTCTCCAAGGTCCTGCCTCCAGCATACCCGCCGGAGGGAAAATGGTGAATGCTACCCGCCCAAAGATGAGACAGATAACTAAAGAATATAGAGGAAAACCGACAAACTGTCAAGTAATCTTGTCAGCTATAAATGTTTATTTTTGGCTCAATAGAGCCGAAATCGTATATAATCCATGGGGTTCTTTCTGCAAAGGCGCGGCCTTGAGCGCGCACAAAATGGCCGATGAAACACGGACAAACTGATCTGCCCGCCCGGTTAAAAGAAAAACATTGCGTATGGGTTCTTTTCGAAGAAATCGTATGAGTTTCAAGGTCTCTTGATCAATCATCTCGGCATTCGGGTTGGCGCTCCGAAGCACGCGATAGCAATCCGCGCAGGTCAGTGTCGCCGTATGCGGAATCAGGAAGAATTCCCCGTAGCGCATTTCTTCGCGGCATGATGCGCAATGCGTAAGCGCCGGCGCAAGTCCAACGCGATCCAGGAGCTTCAAGGCCGCAACGGCATACAGGAGTCCTGTCCGTTCGCGCGAGGGTTCGTCAGGAATGGATTCCCCCGCTTCAAGGACTTCTACAAGCAGCGCGTAGAGCGTTTCGTCGACAATGCCCGGCTTCTGCATGCGCTCGAAGAGGTCAAAGAAGGACCCGACGAATGCGAGCGCGCCCAATCGTTTACGAATGCCTCGATGATGATTCGTAATACGGGCAACGGCAAGCTTGTCGTACATAGCTCCCTTCGCAATCATCACATCGATCTCCGACATGGGCGTCAAATGTCCCGCCTGTTTGGAGCGCGCAAGGCCCGATCCGCGCGCGACCGCCTCCATGAGCCCGTGCTGCCAGCCGAACATCACGATCATGCGGTCATGCTCGCGGAACGGGACGCTGCGCAGGATCACCACACGGTCGCGGAGATAGGGCATGGGGGCGTAAGGAGGAACAGTGTAGAGGGAGCGGGAGAAAATTCCTACTTCCGACTCCCTCCTCCCTTTTTCTTCCTGTCAAGCCAACTCTGCAGGATCGCCGCCGCGGCCAAATCGTCGCGCTTCCTCCAGTCGCCGGCCTCTTCGGCCTGCCGTTGCGCCAATTTGGACGTCAGCGCCTCATTTTCGGTGTCGACCACGAATCCGGCATCACGAAGCGCTTCGATGAATTCTTTTGTCTCGCGAACCTGCGGATTCTCCGCATCCGCCTTCCGAAGAGGTTTCGGAATACCGACGACGAATTTTTCGATGTCATCACGCTGAACCATATCACTCAAACGATCGATGATGAGCTCGATACCTTCATTCGGAAGCACGCCCCACGGACTTGCGATGCGCGAATCCGTATCGCCGAGGGCGAGTCCGATGCGGCGAGAGCCGTAGTCGATGCCGAGAATGCGCATAGATTGCTGTTGGCTGTTCGCGATGAGCTATGGGCGCATGTGGCAATAGCAAAAAACAAACAGCTAATCGCCTGCCTGATCCGGCCAGGGAGTCACAAGATCATACCCGTCATCCGTAACGGCGACGGTGACTTCGAAGTGCGCAGCTTTTGAGCCGTCCGCGGTTACAATAGTCCAACCGTCATCTTTTTGACGGATCCTCCAGCCGCCAAGCGTCACCATAGGCTCGATAGCGATCACCATTCCCGTTTGGAGGCGTACCTTCGGCGCGCTCGGCTCCCGATAATTCGGAATTGCCGGATCTTCGTGTACGGCATGGCCTACCCCGTGGCCGACCAAGTCCCGAACGATGCCATAGCCCTTCGGAGCGAGATAATCCTCAACCGCTGCGCCGATATCCGATACCATGCCGCCATGTTTGACGGCGCCAAGCGCCCGCACCAGAGACTCTCGCGTATCATGAACCAGCTCCTGTTCTTTTTCCAAAACGTCCCCGACGACGACTGTTGTCGCCATGTCCGTACACAATCCTTTGTACCAAAATCCGATATCCAGCCCGACAATGTCCCCATCGCTGATACTGCGGCCGGGATGCGCAAGGCCGTGCACCACTTCGTCGTTCATGGAAACGCAGAGCGCGCCGGAATACGGAGTATCGTCAGGAGAAATCCGATATCCTAAAAAAGACGGCATTCCTCCCGCCTCCTCCATACGCTTCCGCGCGAGCATATCCATGTCAGCGGTTGAGACGCCCGCAATACACATCGAACGAATCTCCCGAAGGATAGTCGAGAGAATTTTTCCGCCTTCTTTCAGTTTTTCGATTTCTTCAGGCGTTTTGATGAGTGACATACCAAGAAGAACAGGGCTGGGGTCTGGGTTGAACAGCTCATTCCCTACAGACCTAGGGCTAAGGGAAACAGGTTATGGGGAAGAATATGCTCCCCCTACGCAACCACGTCCTATACACTTTCGCAAACCGCTTCCCGCGAAAGACCTTACGGTACAAATCCCAATTTGGCTAATTTCTTCACAAGAACTTCATGGACATATTCGACAGACTGATCTCCTTTTATCATGAGGAGTACGCCCTTCTGTCGATAAAACTGCGCGAGCGGTTCGGTAAGAAAATGATAGCTTCGGATGCGCGTACGAATGGTTTCTGCAAGGTCATCGGACCTCTTTTCTTTTTTCCTGCGTTTTTTTAGACGGTTCAGGGCGATCTCATCGCTGACTTTAATAAGGATTGCGACGTTTACCGGCATTAGGCGCTGAAAAAAAGCCGCCTGATCCACGGTCCTCGGATACCCATCGAGAACAAAACCGTTTTTGAGATTTAACGATTTCATTTGTCGGCTCACGATGCCGTTCACCAAATCGTCTGGGGCGAGGCAACCAGAATCCACATACACGCGCGCAAGCTTTCCTAATTCCGTTTGCTGTTCGATTTCGGAACGAAAAAGCTCGCCGGATCCGATGAATGGAACATGAAATTTTTGTGCCAGCAGACGTCCCTGCGTCCCTTTTCCGGAACCCGGAGGACCAAAAATGACCGCTCGCAGTGTTTTCTGCCTCATAGGAGTTGGAATATCAGCATGATCGCATATGGAATGCCTGCCCCCAGTCCCACCAGCAGCAGGGCGGGATACGGTTTTGTAGCTCCCCGCCTCCCAAGAAAAACAGCTCCGATACCTATGCCGGCAAGCACGAAAAGGGCCTGCACCCATCCTCGTATCATGGCCTGAGCCAGGAAAATACCGGGAAGAATAACGTCCCCCGCGCCAAGAAACACGGCTTTTGCGTTGCGCATTGCTTGGGGAATCTCTTGGATGAAATCCTCTGTCTGACCTGGAATGAGCAAACCGGGAACAAGGCCTCGATGAAAGAATGCGGCCGAAAGCTCTGCTGCAAATCCGCCGGGGCGCCCGGCGAACATATCATAAATGACGAGGGTCACCAAGACGATGAGAAGCGTGTAGGGATGAAACAGCAGGGCAAAATTGAGCGAGATGCCCGCGGCGCCGATGAGGAGAAACACATCGTGGACAAAAACGCGGCGGACATACGCCTGAAGAATCGTAAAAAGTGCAGCGCACAAAAGAGCGAACGGGAGCGGCAAAACGAACCATGCATATACCCATACACCGAGAAAAAGCGTACCGGTAAGCATGGCCTCCCACACGATCCGCAGCCGGATATACTGCAACAGAAATGCGCCTACGAGTATCGCGGCGAATATCATGATGAGGAATTGCCATGCCACAATTTGGCCGGGAATCTCTTTCGCAGCATTTTCTCTCCCGAGAGCGAACAAAACAGGGATGCATAAAAGAAGGGCGAGAACGCCATACATCATCGGCACGCTCCACAGGGCCAATGAAACTCCGGGGGGGGTTCGAGGTTCCCGGACATGCGCCGGCGTCGCGGATGATGACATGTCAATTGAATGCGCTCGCTTCGCAATGATGAGCGATCTCACTCGCAAGCAGCTTCTCATGCCCGGAAAAATCCTCCTCAAACCTTTTCCATAGCGTCCGGCACCGTTTGCAGCCTTTGGCATCTTTTCCGTATTGACGAAACCGCCAAGAGCCGTCAAGCGTCTCGGAAAGTTGTTGAATGAGGTTATGATTGTGATTTTTCATATGCAGCCAGTATAATGCCCCGCTTCGGAGTTTCAAAAAACGGCTTTCGCCGTTCCCGCCGCTCCGACGGCATATCCTCTAATATACGTCGTATTCTCGCATGGTTACATGCGATTCAATCTGCTTCATGGATTCAATAACGACAGACACGACGATGAGAAGAGATGTCCCCCCGATCGCGAATGTCGAGGTACCACTGTACGATTGCAGGACGAATGGCATAACAGCAATGAACCCAAGAACAACGGAGCCGGCAAGCGTAATACGCGTCACCACATGCTGCAAATATGTTTCGGTCGGATTCCCCGGACGGATACCGGGAATAAACCCTCCTTGTTTTTGCAGATTCTCGGCGACCTGATCCGGTTTAAAGATGACCGCCGTGTAGAAATATGTGAAGCCTACGACGAGCGCGAAATACAGAATTCCATACACCCATTCATTCTGCAGGGTGCGGATAATCCAATTTGCCGCATCCGCCAGCCATTGCGTACGGGCCCGAAGGAAGAATTGGCCGATGATGGTCGGGAAGAGCAAAAGAGAAATGGCGAAGATGATCGGAATAACGCCTGCCATAAGTACGCGAAGCGGCAAGTGCGTGGATGTTCCCGCCGCCGCCCCCCGAACCTGACGCGCATACTGGATGGGGATGTTCCGCTGGGCCTCGGAAATGTATACAACGCCGAGCACGGTCACGATAGCAATGAGGCCGTAGCCGATCCAGGTAACAAGCTGGGAGGAGTCATACGTCACGAGCGCTCTCTGCAGAACGCTTGGGATGCCCGCAACGATACCGGCAAAAATAAGCAGAGAAATACCGTTTCCAACCTTCTTTTCGGAGATGAGTTCGCCAATCCACATAAGAAACATCGTGCCGGCGGTCACGGTCATGACGATCGTAAGGTTATAGAGCATGCCGCTTTTGGTCAGAATGGGAAGCTGCGCATTCTGCATGAGCGAAATCAACGCGATAGACTGAAGCGCCGCAAGAGGGACGGTAGCCATCCTCGTCCACTGATTTATCCGCTGTCTGCCGCGCTCACCCTCCTTCTGCAATTCATCAAGCTGCGGAATAATCATGCCGAGCAGCTGAAAGATGATGGAGGCCGTAATATACGGAGCGACGCCGAGGGCGATAACGGAAAAATTTTCTAGCGTTCCGCCGCTAAACAGGTTCACAAGTCCCAAAACCTGGTTGGATTCAAAAAAACGCTGCAAGGCTACTACGTCGACCCCCGGCAACGGCACATTCGCCAAAAAACGAAACAGCACCATCATGGCGAATACGAAGAGCATGCTATTTCTCACTTCTCTTATTTTCCAGGCTTGAACGAGTTTTTCCCACATAGGGTTATGGTGTTCGACAATCGGGCGGTTCGTAGTTTATCTGTCCTGCACGCGCCTGCCAACTATGCAATGGGTTTTTTTGACATCTTCTGTCTTGCTGTCTGTTTTTTCGACGATGCGGCAGACGACAATGCCTCCAGGCTTCCGCCCGCATTCTCAATTGCCTTTGCAGCGCCATCGGTCGCTCGGATTCCGTACAATTTCAAAGCTTTTTTCAGGGCACCTGTTTGAACGATACGCACTCCTCCGGCCTTCAAAGGAATAAGATTGCGCTTTTTCATGATCGCTTCTGTCACCGTTTCGCCCGCACGGAACCATCGCTCAAGTTGTTCGAGCGTGACGGTCGCTGGTCGCGCTCTCTGGCTCGTAAACCCGCGTGACTTGGGAATACGAAGCAGCATGCGCTTCATTCCTTTCAACGCGAGTCCGCGCGATCCGCCAGACCGTGCGCGCTGTCCTTTCGTGCCTCGACCCGAAGTTTTTCCTTTGCCGCTTCCCGGACCACGCCCCACGCGCATACGCTTCTTTCGCGCCGACTTCGGCTTTAATGTATGGAGTGTCAATTCGGACATATCTTTTATTCCGCCGATTGGCCATGTGATGCCGATCCCTCGGATTTTTTCTGCGATTCGGCCAACACCGGTGTTCGGAGCGCGTTCAGCGCTTTAAATGTCGCTTTCACATTATTTACCTTATTGCCGGATCCGAGCATCTTCGCGCTCACATTCGGGACGCCTGCCAGCTCCAATACCTGTCGTACGGCACCTCCCGCCTTCACACCCGTCCCCTTCGGGGCCGGCTTCATGAGAACATCCGCCGAACCGAATTTCGCGCGTACTTCATGCGGAATCGTTTCATTTACAATGGGGACGGTGATCAGACTCTTCCGGGCCTTCGTTGAAGCCTTATTGGTCGTTCCCGGAACATCCACGCCCTTTCCCATACCAAATCCAACGCGGCCCTTTCGATTTCCCACGACGGACAATGCGCGAAAACGCATGCGTTTCCCGCCGCCCGTGACGCGCGTTACGCGACGGATCTCGAGCGTCTTTTCCTCATAATCAGACTGCTCGGGAATCTCAGCCCTGTCTCCGCGACGACGGGGACCCCCGCGGCGGCCGGACGAACGGAGGCGAAATGAACGCGCATTCGGATTCGCCGAACCGCGGGCGGCATTGTCGTCCGATGGTTTTTCTCCCGAATCGCTCGCCGTTGGCTCGGCGGATTTATTCTCCGCGTCTGCCGCCGGTTCTGGATGCTTTGTGTCTTGTTCGTCTGCCATAGTATTTAGAATATAAGTCCACCTTCGCGCGCACCGTCTGCAACGGCTTTCACGCGACCATGATATTTTTTATCCCGACGATCAAATACGGCGTACTGTATGTTTTTTTCGATTGCACGCTTTGCAATTTCCTTCCCGACCTCGCGGGCAACTTCCGCGGGTTTCGCTCCCTTTGCCGCCTTTACATCCCTGTCGGATGCCGACACGAGCGTTTTTCCGGCCGCGTCATCGATGAGCTGCGCGGAAATATGCCGAAGAGACCGGGCAACAGTCAATCGGGGTCGCTGTTCCGTGCCCTTCACCTTCGCCCGTACGCGCGCCACGCGCCGCCCCCGAGCCTGCATTGTTTTACGTTCTTGTTTCCTCATATGACATCCTCGATTATGCCGCTGCGGCCTTCGCGGCTTTCCCGGCTTTGCGACGAATCTGCTCGCCGACGTATTTAATCCCCTTTCCCTTGTAAGGCTCCGGTGGGCGTATGCGCCGGATACGCGCCGCCCATTCGCCGACAAGATGCTTATCAATGCCCGAAATCGTGAGCACCTGCTTATCAACAGATGCCGTCAGACCCTGCGGAAGTTCCACGATCACAGAATGCGAAAAACCGACTTCCATGGTTATCGTATTTCCGGATACCGATACGCGATACCCGACGCCGACGAATTCTAACTGTTTTTCAAACGGCTTCTGGACGCCTTCGACGGCATTCGCGATAAGTTGCCGGAACAATCCCCATAATGCACGCTGTTTCACGTCTTCCGGTTTCTTCACGGACACGACAACCGTATTCTCCGTCGTCACGTCCGCGTTCACCTGCGGATGCAGGCGAACGGTGAGCGCGCCTTTCGCGCCCTTTACGGTTACCAAACCGTCCGCGATGGTTACATCAACGCCTGACGGAATGAGGATGGATTTTTGGCCGATTCGAGACATAGCGTGTTAAACGATTTCACACAGAATTTCACCTCCCAGCTTCCGTTTTCGGGCTTCCTTATTGGTCATGATGCCCTGTGACGTAGAAACGATAGCGATGCCGAGATCGCTCATCACGCGCGGAAGTTCATTCGCTTTGCGATACACTCGAAGACCGGGTTTGGAAATGCGGCGGACCGTGCGGATCGCCGGCGCTTTCTTCCCGCCGTCGTATTTTAGCGATACCGTCAGTGTTTTCCTCGGCCCGTCTGTTTCCTCCTGCACGGATGCAAGATATCCTTCGCGTTCCAGGATTTTCGCAATCGAAAACTTCATCCGGGAAGACGGAAGTGTCAACGTTTCCCGACGCGCTGATTGCGCATTCCGGAGACGCGTCAAGAAGTCTGCAATGGGATCAGTCATCATATTTACCAGCTAGATTTTTTTACCCCGGGCATTTCCCCGCGGTTAGCGAGTTCCCGAAAACAAATGCGGCACAAGTCGAAATCCCGCATATACCCTCGGCTTCGACCGCAACGCCAGCATCGCCGAACCTTCCGGGTGCTGAACTTCGGTTTCTTCCGTGACTTTGCTCGTTGATTTTCCGTTGCCATAAATATTATTTCTGAAAAGGAAAGCCGAGCGCTCTGAACAATGCGAGACCGCGTTCACGCGTTTCGGCATTCGTCGTTATGGTGACCTGCAATCCGTGAATTTGTTCGATTTCGTCAGGCCGGACTTCCGGAAAAGCAAGATGCTCGACAAGGCCGTACGAAAGATTCCCCTGTGCATCCACGACCGATTCCGGAATCCCTCGAAAGTCGCGGACGCGCGGAAACGCAACATGAACGAGTCGTCCGACGAAATCCCACATGCGCTGACCGCGCAATGTGACTTTGAGACCAACAACCTGGCCTTGACGGATTTTGAAATTGGAGATGGATTTCTTTGCTTTCGTCCGTACCGGTTTTTGCCCTGTTACCCGCGCCAAAACCTTTTCGGCCGTTTCCAGCATCTTGCTATCTTTATGCTTTGCGGGAGAGATGCCCACGGAAAGCGTGACTTTTTTCACGGTCGGTATGGCCATCACATTCGTTAATCCAAGCTCCGCCTGAAGAGCCTTCGCGATGTTCGTTCGGAGTGTCGTAGAGAAAGGCATACTTATTTTGCAGAGCGATGACGCTGTTTATGGCGACGGGCTACCCCGTCGTCCCCGACCACCTGAACGTTCGAGGCATGAATGGGCATGAAGAATTCCACAATTTGACCTTTCTCGCCCTGACGGCGGCTTCGTAAATGCCTCTTGGAAGCGTGGACCCCCTCAACGACAATACGATTCATCTTCGGGAATGTCTGAATGACTTTCCCGCTCTTTCCTTTGTCTTTGCCGGCAATCACTTTCACCGTGTCCCCGGTTCGAATACGTAGTTTCATAGGGTGTTACAGGACCTCAGGCGCAAGAGAAACGATTTTTTGGTAACCGAGATTGCGCAGTTCTCGAACGACCGGACCGAAAATGCGCGTTCCTTTGGGTTCTTTGCTCTTCCGATCAATGATCACGGCCGCGTTCTCGTCGAAACGGATATACGTCCCATCCGGTCGGCGCACCTCCTTGCGGGATCGGACCAGTACGGCATGGACGATATCGGATTTTTTTACTGCCGCGCGCGGATTCGCTTCCTTCACGACGCACGTTACGATATCGCCCACGCGGGCATAGTGTTTTTTATAGCCGCCAAGCACGCGAATCACCTGGAGCTTTTTGGCTCCGCTGTTATCCGCGACGGCGAGCATTGATCGATGTTGCACCATAGGAATTTAGACGGCCGGTTTTACCGTTTTTACATAGCGCCAGCACTTTGTTTTCGACAACGGACGGCATTCTTCGAATTCAACCAGATCTCCAACCTTTCCTTGCGCTTCCGGATCATGGACATGATACCGTTTTGAGACGGTGTACTTCTTTTGATATTTCGGATGCGAAACCTGCCGGTCCACCTTTACGACGGCCGTCTTCTGCATTTTGGTGGAGATTACCGTACCCCACAATCGTCTTCGTTGGGCTTTCATATATGCCTAGTTGGGTTTCGTCTGAAATTCTGAACGCGCTTTTTCCGCGATCGCGGCCTGGATGCGCGCAAAATCCTTCTTCGCCTTCCGCAGATTCCTCACATGCGTGCTTTGCCGGGTTCCCACCGTAAAACGCAGATCGCGAATGGTAGATGCCTGTACCGCCGCAAGCTCCTGAAGCCGTTTTAACGTATGCTGACGCAATTCTTTCATATCCATATGCTTAGCGGGAAATGACCGTGGTCTTCACGGGAAGTTTATAGGCTGCCAATCGAAGCGCCTCTTTCGCCTGATCATCCGCCACGCCGTCAATCTCGAACATAACCGTTCCCGGCCTCACGGGAATAACATAATGCTCCACGGCGCCTTTCCCCGCGCCCATGGGAACCTCGCTCCCCTTTCTGGTGATGGGATGGTCTGGAAAAATGCGAATCCACATTTTTCCTCCCTTTCTGAGATACCGCGTCATCACGCGACGCGCGGCTTCGATCTGCCTGGAGGAAATCCATGCTGGGGTTTGCGCTTTCAGACCGTACGAACCGTATGCGAGCGCAATTTTATTACTCGCGATCCGCTTATTGCGGCCACGGCCCTTATGCCATTTACGATGTTTGACCTTTTTGGGAATTAGCATATGGGTGTGTCTATGCCCCTGCGGAAGAAAGGCCCGATTCCGAACCCCGTCCGCCGCCCATGCGTCCGCCGCCCATGCGTCCGCGCGGTCCACGCGTCGGTGTGGTCGGCTGATACATGGACAAACGATCTTGCTCGAAAACGTCCCCGCGATAAATCCAAACCTTCACGCCGATCGTGCCGGCCATGGTCTGGGCGGCATCCTGAGCAAAATCGATGTCTGCCCGAAGACTGGTAAGGGGAATTTTTCCCCAGCCAAGCCATTCCCGTCGGGCGATTTCCGCTCCGTTCAGCCGACCCGCGACGGCAACTTTCACGCCGAGACCGCCGCTCTTTTTTACGCGTTCGACCGTTTGCTTTAATACGCGGCGAAACGGCAGACGCCGCTCCAAATCCGTCGCCACTTGGCGTGCCACAATGCGCGCATCAAGGTTCGCCTTCGGCACCTCGACGACATCCACGCGGAGCGTTACTTTTTTTCCGCGAAAGAAATTCTGCGCGATCTCTTTTCGAAGTTCATCGATACTCTGTGCGGATCTTCCAATCACAAGCCCCGGCTTTCCCGTGTGAATCGCGATAGCAATGACGCCGCGCGACCGTTCGATAGTCACATTGCTGATCGCTCCCTCCTTCAGGCGCCGCTGGATGAATGAACGGATAGCCAGATCCTGCTGGAGCTGTTTTCGATAGGCATCCCCGCGGGCAAACCAACGGCTCGGCCACGTGTTCGTGACTCCGATGCGGAACAGTTTCGGATGGACTTTATGACCCATAGAGTTGAGGGATAGCTATTTGCTCTTGATTGGCACCTTCCTTTGGGATGCGGCGGCCTTCGCGGAAGTTTTCTTTGTTTCCGCAGACGACGTATCGGCTGCAGACTTATGCTCATTGCGCTTCTTCGACGCCGCCGAATGCGCGCCCTTCACATCCGCCTTTCCGTCTGTAAGAACCAAGGTTATGTGCGTCGTCCGCTTCCGCAAAGGCGTCGCGCGACCGTGCGCGCGCGGCATCCAGCGATACAGCGTTGGCCCACCGTCTGCCGTAATGGCCTTAATAATCAATGAGCTGGCATCGAGCTTGTGATTATGCTCCGCATTTGCCACCGCGCTCTTAAGGAGTTTCAGCACGGGTTTCGCCGCTTCTTTTTGCAAAAACTCCAACTGATGTGCGGCCGCCGAAACCTTCATCCCGCGAACCATATCAATCACCAGTCGTACCTTGCGGGGCGACATTCGGAGATATCGGAGGCGTGCTCTTACTTCCATAAATATTATGCGGCCGGTTTAGATTCTGTAGCCGTCTTCTGCTGTTCGAGTTCTTTCATCATTTTTCCTCCGTGACGGACGAATTTCCGCGTCGGCGCGAATTCACCAAGCTTGTGACCGACCATATTTTCCGTTATAAGCACCGGCACATGCTGACGTCCGTTATGGATGGCGATCGTAAATCCAACCATTTCCGGCGTAATCGTCGAAGCCCGCGCCCACGTTTTTACGGGCGTCTTTTCTCCCGGCTTCAGCTTGGAGATTTTCTTCATGAGCTTCTCATCCAGGTATGGACCCTTTTTAAGACTTCGAGACATACAAGAGAATTAACGCTTCTTTTTACGTCGCTGGATAATGTGAACATTGGTCGCCTTTTTGGCATTCCGAGTTTTCACACCCATGGCTTTCTTTCCCCACTTTGTTTTGGGGCCTTGTTTTAATCCAATAGGATGCTTCCCTTCGCCTCCGCCATGCGGATGATCGACCGGATTCATAACCTTTCCACGAACGGTCGGACGAATGCCGCGATGGCGCATGCGGCCGGCCTTCCCCCACCGAACAAGACGCCAGTCGGGATTGGACACGGAACCGATCGTTGCGGCGCACGCCTTCGGGACGCGGCGCACTTCGCCGGACGGGAGTTTTAGCGTCGCGAAACGGCCTTCCACGGCCATGATTTGAATCTGCGTTCCCGCACCGCGCCCGAGCTGGCCGCCTTTTCCGGGCTGTAATTCGACGGAATGAACAAAGACGCCGACAGGGATGTGTTCAAGAGGCATGCGATTCCCCGTCACGATTTCCGCTTTTTGCAGGGAAGAGACGACGGTATTTCCGACAGCTAGGCCGTTCGGCGCAAGCATATAGCGTTTTTCACCGTCCTTATATATCAAAAGCGCGATGCGTGCTCCGCGATTCGGATCGTATTCAATGCTTGCCACGCTCGCCGGAATATCAAACTTTTCCCGCCGAAAATCGACCAGGCGGATATACCTCTTATTCCCCGCTCCGCGGTGGCGAACCGTAATTTTCCCGCCGCTACGTCCGGCGCGCTCTTTTTTGATGACAAGCAGCGTTTTTTCCGGCTCTGTCCTCGTGATATCTGAAAAATCCTGCACCGATGATTTTCGGCGTCCGGCGGTATTCGGTTTGTATATCTTGATCGGCATAGAATTACACGCCTTCCACGAGATTAATGGTGTGTCCTTTCTTCAGCTTGACGAGCGCTTTTTTCCAGGCATTTCGCTGGCCGGCGATGCGTCCGCGAGCGACGCGTTTTCCCGCTCCGCGCTGCGTACGGACGATTGATACATCCACACGATAGACGCTCTCTACGGCTTTCCGGATTTCCACTTTGTTTGCAGAAACAGGGACATCGAACACATAGACCCCCTGGTCCGCGAGCATAGCGGCCTTTTCGCTCACATGCGGCTTCAAGAGAATGCCGGCATAGCGCGCCGAAACAATATCCGCCGCCTTCGTCTCCTCGGAACGCTCCGCTGCCAGCTTTGCAGGAGCGGCTTCCGTTTTCGGCTTCTGCTCCTTCCGAGAAAGAGGCGCACCCTGAACAGCGGCCTTTTGAATGGACTTCGTTGCGGCCTTTGGTTTCTTGAATCGGTCGAAGAGTGCCATAGATTTTATGCTTCCTTGCGGAAGAGACTCTCAAATGCCGGAATAGCGTCCTTTTCGAAGAGAATTGTCTGATACTTCAACGCATCCAGAACGTTCAGCGTATTTGCCGTAATAACGTGTATATTTGGAAGATTTCTGACCATGCGAACAAGTTCCGGACGCGGTTTTGCGATAATGTAGAGGACCGTCTTTTTCACCGGCAGCTTGCCCAAAAGTCCGATCATCGCTTTCGTCTTGGCTTCTTTCGGTACAAACCCTTCAAGCACAAAAAGTGATTCATGCGCTACCTTGTCCGACAAAACCATCGACAAGGCCTTCTGGCGCATTTTGCGATTAATCTTTTGCGCGAAATTGCGGTCACTTCGCGGGCCGAAGGTGACGCCGCCACCAATCCAAATCGGCGAGCGGATGGATCCATGCCGCGCTCGGCCGGTTCCCTTTTGGCGCCAAGGCTTCTTTCCGCCCCCTCTGACCTCGCCTCGCGTCTTCGTGTGAGCAATAGCGCGTCGCGCATTGGCCATTTGCGCCACTGCCGCCTGGTGCACGAGCGACTGCTTGACCGGCACGCCGAATCGGACGTCCGAGAGTTCCATCTCGCCCGTTTTCGCACCTTCCTGATTGTAGACAGCGATTTTCGGCATACTTATGCGGATACGATTTCAACAATGCTGTTTCGCGAACCCGGTATGGCGCCTTTGACGGCGATGATCCCGTCATTTCTGACCTCCATAACCTCCAAATTTTTTACGGTGACCTGTTCGTCTCCCATGCGGCCCGCCATGCGCAGCCCCTTAAAGACATGCTGGACACCGCCGGCGCTGATTGATCCGGGCATGCGCTCCTGATCCTTGTGCCCGTGGGACGCTTTCTGCCCGTGGAATCCATGACGCTTCACCACACCCTGAAATCCGCGCCCCTTAGAAATACCCGTAACGTGAATTCGGTCACCGGAGACAAATACCGCCGCTTCCACTTTGTCGCCGCGTTTCATGTCTGCGCCACCCTTGGTGAGACGAAATTCCCGCAGAAGACCAACCGGTTCAAGGTCCTTCACATGGCCCTTTTGTGGTTTGGAAAGATTCCGTTTTGGAAGGAATCCGAGCTGAACGGCCTCATAACCGTCCGTTTCTTCCGTTTTAACCTGCGTTACAATGCAGGGGCCGGCTTTCACGAGCGTCACGGGAACAACCGTCCCATCGGGACGGTATACCTGCGACATTTCGAGCTTTTTTCCAAGAATGAATTTCATAGTCTGGCGCTTGTGCTTGGCTCATGCCGGCGAGAATGCCTCGCGGTCGACATGAAAAGCCAGAGGGCTCCTCGTGACACGCGGGTCATGAAGAATCCTCTGGCCTTCGGAGCGGCCATCCGTACGGATGGATCGAAGAAAGATTGTGACGAATTTCCTCACGTCCTGGCCTCTGCAGGGAGGTTATGCCGTGATCCCGATCGCTCATCGGGACTGACTTCGGCCATGCTGATGGCTGGCCGAAGAGCAACTTACTCCTTGGGGCCCCTTCGCGGGGGGTACGATTACATTTTTATTTCGACGTCCACGCCAGCCGGCAGATTGAGGCTCGTAAGCGCGTCAATCGTTTTGGCATTCGGATCCAGAATATCGACGATACGCTTATGAATGCGCATTTCAAACTGCTCGCGGGCATTCTTATGAACGAATGTGGAACGATTGACTGTCCACTTCTTTTTTTCCGTCGGAAGCGGAATGGGTCCGATAACCTTTGCCCCTGATCGTTCTGCCGTATCAATGATGGTACGCGTAGACTGATCAATGATTTTATGATCATACGCGCGAATCTTGATACGGACGCGATGTGCGGCGTCAGTGGCTTTTTTGGTATCGACCATGTCGTTCATGCGCTGCGGTGCGTCCCGGGATTCCGGGGCGATCCGCCTCTGCCGCCGAGACTGTGTCGGGAGAAGAGGCGGATCGCCGCAGATCCGGAAGCTTTGCGGCGATCGTATTACTTGATGATCTTCGTGACAACCCCTGCGCCCACCGTCTTTCCGCCTTCGCGGATGGCGAAACGCATTTTATCTTCCATAGCAACCGGGGTAATAAGTTTTACGGAAATCTGCGCGGTGTCGCCGGGCATAACCATTTCCGTCCCTTCTGCGAGCTTCACTTCGCCCGTGACGTCCGTCGTTCGGATGTAGAACTGCGGCTTATAGCCCGTAAAGAACGGCTTATGGCGTCCGCCTTCTTCCTTTTTGAGTGCATACACTTCCGCTTCAAATTCGGTATGCGGAGTAATAGATCCAGGCTTTGCCAAGACCATTCCGCGCTCTACCTCTTCCTTTTTGATGCCGCGGAGAAGAATTCCCGCATTGTCGCCGGCAAGACCTTCATCGAGCTGCTTATTGAACATTTCGATGCCGGTAACAATCGTCTTCATGGGCTCTTCGCGGAGACCAACGATCGAAACTTCATCGTTCAAATGGATCTTGCCCCGTTCAATGCGTCCGGTTACTACGGTTCCCCTGCCTTCGATCGAGAACACGTCTTCGATTGGCATGAGAAGGTCCTTATCCACTTCGCGAACGGGTTCCGGGATTTTTTCATCGAGCGCCTTTACGAGATCGAGAACCGGCTTGGAAGCAGCTTCGTCGCTTGGATTCTGCAGAGCCTTCAAAGCGGATCCGCGGATAATCACAGCAGCGTCGCCGTCGAATTTATATTGCTTCAGAAGGTCTCGGACTTCCTGTTCAACAAGATCCACGAGTTCCGGATCATCAACCATGTCGACTTTGTTCAGAAAAACGACGATTTCCGGTACGCCGACCTGACGAGCCAACAGTATGTGCTCGCGGGTTTGCGGCATCGGACCGTCTGTGGCCGAAACGACGAGGATTGCGCCATCCATTTGGGCGGCGCCCGTAATCATGTTTTTGATGTAGTCCGCGTGCCCCGGGCAGTCCACGTGCGCATAGTGGCGCGCATCAGACTCATATTCGCAGTGAGCTGTCGCGATGGTGATACCCCGAGATCGGGATTCCGGCGCTTTATCAAGATCTTCCACCCCTTTGGTCTGGGCGGTTTTTCCATGCGCATTCAAGACGGCAAGGATGGCAGCCGTGAGCGTCGTCTTTCCATGGTCTACGTGACCGATGGTGCCGACATTTACGTGCGGCTTTTTTCGTTCAAACTTTTCTGCCATAGAGGCGTGAGAATTAGCGGCGAATCGCCGGTCTTCCACCGTCGTTTTCCCTAAGAAAAGCGGGTAAAAACAACGCCTTCAGACGATGAAGAATAATGATGTGATTTAGAGCACGAGGAGTATAGCACCACCCTGTTTTGGATGCAAGGGTTATGGCAAACGCCGTCCTTTTTGCTCAACGGAGCTAGAAAATATGCGTTTCCAGTCCCCATTTCTTGACGAATAAACGCTATGATTTTTCATCTTCCAGAGGCTCCAGATAAAAATTCTCTTCCAGAAATGAGGCGTCCGTCGCTTCCACGCGCTTCTTCGTAGCAGAGGATGAGCCGTCCGTCGGATCCTGCATATGTTCCTGCATCCGCTCGAGGGTAAGGTCGGCGAGCGCGCGGGCGACTTCATCTTCCGTTTCCGTCCCACCGTTTTGATGAACATGGGGCTTGGACGCGGTTGTCCCTGGGATGCCGACCATGGCCGCAAAGTCTTCAAACGGCATAACGACCTGAGGAGACTCCCCCCGGTCATTGGTGATAACGACGGGAATGCCGAGACGACCCGCCGTTTCGAGAATTTTATTGATGCTCATAACAGTACCGCTATGTCATCACGGTACACCCGACCTGACAAGATGCAAATCACCGAGTCATATGTTTGCCGTAGGTAGGTATTTTTCGGAAAAGCAAAGAGCCTGCATGAACAGGCTCTCGACGAGATTGAACGGCTTCCGACTTTTCGACCGGAAAAGGCGAAAAAATAAGGATCCATGGCGGCGGGCATCCGCCTGACCCATGTAGCGGTGGGAGCTATTCGTGACCCGTTCCGTCTTCCGAACCCGGGAAAGCCGCGCGGGAGGATCTTTGCGCGCGAACGGACTGAAGTCGACGCTCCACCTGTCTCCGCATGTGTTCAGAGAGCTCAAAAAGGAGTGACTCGTCTTCGGCGAGACTTATGAAAATTTCCGCGTTTCCTTCATCCGTTTCTCCATGTTCGGGAATGACGGCGAGGAGCTCCAGAAGCTTGATTCTTCGCAGGTTCACCCGCATTTTCCCCGTGGTATTTCTTGAGGATTTCGTCATCCGTGCTGCCTTCCTGACCAATGTGCCAGCCGAATCTAACGGGCAGAAATATTCCTGTCAACGATAAAAAAGAGCCCGTCTCCTCTTGCGAGACGGGCTCGGCCAGGCGCAGACGCATGGCCCTAGTACAGGATGACGTGCTTTCGGACGGTTTCCGCTTTCTTTCGGACAGCCGCGAACTCCTCGTGAGGAAGGCGCCGAATGAGATCGGCGTCGTCCGCCAGACGGAGAAACTCCGCTCCGTCATCGACGTCGTCGACATTTCCGTCATCGGGAATCAGCGCCAGAAGCTGCGCGAGCTTTTCGCCGCGCTGGAGGATTGCCTCTGCCGCTCGCGTGGCGTCCGAAACCACATCGAGGGTCTGCCGGTCGAGTCCGACCAGATTTCTTGCATCGCCCGCCAGGGCGATGTACTCCGCAATGACGTCCATCGAGACAGGAGTCTTTTGACGGAGGAGGCTCAAGATGCTAATCAGCCTTTCCTGATCCGTATCACACGCCGTGGTTGCAGAAATGGTTGCTGACATCCGATCTCCTTTTGAAGGTGAGGAACGACGGGAAGATACATCGTGTTTTCAATCATGTCAAGCGGTATGGACAAGCGAAAGCCCGCGGACGAAGCGCGGGCTTGGAGATTGGAGAGATGAGCTCGAAGTGGTTTGTGAGCATCGGCGCGTTACGCGCTAATGGCAACGGCGAATGAACCGAGGATTTCAACGGCGCGGCTGCTCGCCTTCGTGAGGCGTATCTTTTCCGCTGATGAAAGCCCGTCGATGCGCTCGAGATGCTTCATGGCGCTGTAGAACGGGATGGCGGTTTCGTAGCCGGGGTTGGCTTTGAACGCGTCGAAGAGACGGAATATGTCGTCCTTGCTCGGAATTCGAAGGTTCGTTGCTGATTTTTCTTTTTGATGCACGGTCATCCTCTCCTTCCTTTTCCATCGGCGCTCACGAATTGCGGCGCACTTGTGTTCACTTTCACCGTAGTACAGAGCGGGTCTGGCGTCAATATCTGTCGGCGTCTTTTGATATCCCCAAGCGGACGGACGCAAAAAGACCCGGGAGCGGGTCTTTTTGTTCGTTTCCTTCTCTACCTACGACTTCTTTCCCTTGCCCGCAACGATTTCTTCCTCAACGGCCTTTGGCACCGGAGCATAATGATCGAATTCCATGGTGGATGTCGCGCGGCCCTGCGACATGGAACGCAGCGTCGTAACATAGCCGAACATCTCCGAGAGAGGAACGACGGCATCGATCACTTTCATGTCGCCGCGATCCGTCATTTCATTCACCTGTCCGCGCCTTGAGTTCAAATCGCCGATGACATCTCCCATGAATTCCTCCGGCGTTACAACCTCGAGCTTCATAAGCGGCTCCAGCAGCACGAGACCCGCCTTTCTTGCCGCGTCCTGGAATCCCATGGATCCCGCGATTTTAAACGCGGCCTCGGACGAGTCAACTTCGTGATACGAGCCGTCGAAGAGCGTTACCGATACGTCCTGCAAGGGGTAGCCGGCAAGAACGCCGCGCGAAAGCGCTTCCTGAATGCCTTTGTTCACGGCAGGGATGTATTCTCTCGGAATGACGCCGCCCTTAATTTCGTCGTGGAATTCATAGCCCTTGCCGCGTTCAAGCGGTTTAACGCGCACATACACGTGCCCGTACTGGCCGCGACCCCCTGTTTGGCGGATGTATTTCGCTTCCGCTTCCGCCTCGCCTTTGATGGTTTCGCGATACGCGACCTGTGGCTTGCCGACATTCGCTTCAACCTGAAATTCGCGTTTCATGCGGTCCACGATAATGTCGAGATGCAATTCCCCCATACCGCTGATAATGGTCTGGAGCGTTTCTTCATCCGTCCGTACGCGGAACGACGGGTCTTCTTCCGCAAGTTTTTGCAACGCGATACCCATTTTGTCCTGGTCGGCCTTTGTTTTGGGTTCGATGGCGATGGAGATAACTGGCTCCGGTGCCTGAATAGTTTCGAGGACGACCGGAGAATTTTCATCGCAGAGCGTGTGTCCTGTGAATGTCCCCTTCAGTCCTACGGCAGCGGCGATTTCGCCTGCGAACACCTCCTGCACTTCCTCACGAGAATTCGAATGCATGCGCACAATCCGGCTGATGCGCTCTTTTTCGCCCGTCGTCGTGTTGAGCACATACGATCCCGCCTTCAGCATGCCGGAATAGACCCGGAAGAAAATCAGCTTTCCGACATACGGATCCGTCATGACTTTGAATGCGAGCGCGGCAAAGGGTTCGCTGTCCGAGGCTTTCAGTTCGACGATCTCCTCTTCATTGTCCACTGCATGGCCTTTAACCGGAGGGACATCAACCGGCGATGGAAGATACTCCACAATTGCGTCGAGCAGGAACTGGACCCCCTTATTTTTCAACGCAGATCCGCAAAGAATCGGCACGAGCCTGCTCTCAATAACGGCTTTCCGAAGCGCTTTCTTGATTTCATCGACCGACAAAGTCTCTCCCCCGAGATAGCGGTCCATGAGCGCTTCATCCGTTTCCGCAAGCGCTTCCAAAAAGCGTGCGCGATACGCCTCCGCTTTTTCTTTATATTCGTCGGGGACGGCTGTTTCCTCGATTTCCTTGCCGAGTTCGTCTTTGTAAATGCGAGCGTTCATTTCAATGAGATCGATAATGCCTACGAAATTTGACTCTTCCCCAATGGGAATCTGGATCGGATGCGCATCTTTCGTGAGACGCTTATTAATCGATTCCACATCCTTGTAAAAATCCGCCCCCGTGCGGTCGAGCTTATTCACGAAACACATGCGCGGAACCTTATATTTGTCTGCCTGGCGCCACACGGTTTCAGACTGCGGTTCTACGCCCGCAACACCGTCGAATACCGTGACCGCGCCGTCGAGCACGCGGAGGGAACGTTCCACTTCGATGGTGAAGTCCACGTGCCCCGGCGTGTCGATGAGGTTCATGCGATGACCCTTCCAAAAACACGTAGTGGCCGCCGAAGTGATGGTAATACCGCGCTCCTGTTCCTGCTCCATCCAGTCCATGGTCGCCTCGCCTTCGTGCACTTCGCCGATTTTGTGCTTGCGGCCGGTATAGAACAACACGCGCTCGGAGACAGTAGTCTTGCCGGCGTCAATGTGGGCGATGATCCCGAAATTCCGGGTAAGTTCCAGGGAATATTCTCGTGGCATAGATATTTACGATGAGGGAGTCGAAAAGAGGGCGCGGAAGACGCCCTGCTTGCGGTTAGGTGTGTCTGTTCAAAATTCCGGCACGCGGGGCTTCATCCATACAGCCCCTTAGCGAGCGAAGTGTGCAAAGGCGCGGTTGGCCTCGGCCATACGCTGGACATCCATCTTCTTTTTGACGGCATCGCCGCCGTTTTCCGCAGCGGCCAGAAGTTCATTGGCGAGCCTTTGCGACATAGGCTTGCCTTTGACGGCGCGAGACGCATCCACGATCCAGCGGAACGCCAGCTGCGTGCGCCGCTCGGCGCGCACCTGCATTGGAATCTGGTAATTCGCGCCGCCCACGCGCTTGGATTTCACTTCCAGAACGGGGCTGACGTTTTTGAGCGCTTCATCAAAAATCTCGAGCGCCGGCTTTTTGGATTTCTTTTCCATGATGCCGAACGCTTCATACACGACGCGCTGCGCCGTGGACTTTTTTCCGTCGCGCATAATGTAGTGGATGAACTTGGCCACATCTACGCGATTGTATTTGGGGTCCGCAAGAATTTTCCGTACGGGGGCTTTCTTTCCTCGCATATTATTTCTTGGCTTCCTTCGGGCGCTTTGACCCGTACTTGGATCGTCCGCGACGTCGGCCATCCACGCCCTGGGTGTCGAAAACGCCGCGAACAATATGGTAGCGAACGCCCGGAAGGTCTTTCACCCTTCCGCCGCGGATGAGTACAATGGAGTGTTCCTGTAAATTATGACCTTCGCCCGGGATATATGCCGTCACTTCTTCGCCGTTCGATAAACGCACGCGGGCTATTTTCCGCAATGCCGAGTTCGGCTTTTTCGGCGTGGTCGTTTTGACCTTGGTGCAGACGCCGCGCTTGAATCCCGCTCCCCGCTTGAGCTTGGTGCGACGGCGGCGAATGGTGTCGAGCGTGTACTGCAACGCCGGACTCTTCGATTTTGTTCGGAGGGTCTTGCGTCCTTTACGAAGGAGTTGGCTTGCTGTGGGCATAGGATGCGCCGTGATCACGCTGGTGCGCCGCATGAAAAACCAGATTCTGGCGCAGGGTGTCCGGCGAAAATGCGGCGGAACTATACCAATGAACAGACCCGACCGTCAAGAGTCGCAGTTAACGGCATGTTACGTATTACCACCACCAAAAAAAGCTTTATGTGCGGTTTTGCAGAAAACTACCGCGTTCGGCCAGGATGCGGTGCGTCCCGGCGAGGACGGCAAGGGCAAGCGCGAGAGGGCCGAAGGAGGATTCCTGCGAGCCGAAGAGCAGTCCGGCCATGGCAAGGGCGGCTGCGCCGGCGCTGCGGTAGAGGGTGGGCATAAAGGACGACGGAGACCAAGAGCGACCGCGCGTGAGATGCGATGCGGCAAGATACACAAGAAACATGGCAAACACCGGCCAACCAAGCACCCATCCGGCGGCAAGCGCATACCATTCGCAGACGGCGGATGCGTCTTTCGCTTCCGCAACCGACAGCTCCCCGCGGACAATAGGCTGGTCGGAGTCCTTTGCCTCGTCATTGCGGAGACGGTTCAGATTGCGACGCATGACGGACGAAAAACGAAGCGCAATCATGGCGAAAACCGCGATGCCAAAGGCAAGCCCCCATGACAATGAAAGCGACGGCGGACGCGCAAGAACGAGGGCGACCACAAAGCCCGCCGCGGCATAGATGGCGGCATTCAGAGCGCCCCAGGCCCAGAATGCATGCCGGATCAAACGGCCGGCATTCGGAAATATCCAAAAAAATAGGATCATAAGAAACAATCCCAGAGCGAACATGACAATACCCGCTTCCGTAAGCCGTAGCGCAATAGTCGCCTGCGACTCAACGACTGCAGGAAAACGCTCATAGAGCGCATTCCACCAGTAGCCGTTGCTGACAGCGGAGACGGCGGACCGCGCAACCTCGTTTCGAATGGCCGTCCATCCCAGACCATGTAGGAGCCTGTACGCGAGCGAGGACACTGACGTGATGCTGATAAGCCCTATGCAAACCGCACTGAATGCCAGTCCGCCTAAAACAGAACGGACGACGCGATGCGTCGCGAACCAGATGACCAACCCCACGCTCAGGACGGCGGCGAATATACCGAGACGCATACCGACGGAAATACCGGACTCGATGGGCAGAAGTCCTCCCGTGAGAAGGGCGGCGAGGAGCGCATTGCCATCCAAAAGCGGCGCGGTAACGACAAGGCCTTTCCCATATGTGCGTATAAGGTCGAACATGGGGAAGGCCCAGGCGATGGGCAACATACGCACGATCCATACAAGCGTGTTCTCGACGGGGATGCGTGCCGTCATGCGCAACACGGCCGCAGCCACGAGTACGATGACGATGAATGCGCCCGGAATCGTAACGATGGCGGTCGTGAGATCCGGAAGACGGCCCTGCTCCCCGCGCCACGCGAACGCCGCAAGCAGTTCAAACACGGCAAGCACTCCCAAAAACGACAGGAACCAAGCTGAAATGCCCGGCCACGGCATGCGCTTGGAGACATTGATGAATCTCATAAGTTCAATCCCATAAGACGAAAAAACGCGCTGCCGAAAAACTGGAAGAGGCCCGCGAAAATGCCGATGCCGCCAATGGCGTCAAGAAGAATAAGCGTAAGAAGCAAAAATGGTCCCTGCGTTTCCAGCGTATACCGTACGCGCGCGTATTTGGGTTTGGCTAAAACAGCAAGCAGCATTTTTGATCCGTCGAGCGGCGGGACCGGAATCATGTTGAAGATCGCAAGGTTGATATTGATGAATGCCGTGAAAAAAAGAAACTGGACCAGCAGGTTGGAGAATCCGAGCGAAGGAAGGAAGAACCGCAGGGCGTATGCAAACGCCGTGGCGAGAATGACATTCGACACCGGACCCGCAATGCCGATGAGGACAGCATCGCGACTGCGATTCCGGAGATACGCAGGATTATATGGAACCGGCCGCGCGTATCCAAAACCCGCGACAAGAAGCATCATGAAACCCACCGGATCGAGATGCGCCAGGGGATTCAGCGTCAGACGGCCCATGCGTTCGGCCGTTGGATCTCCAAGCTTGGACGCCACAAACGCATGTGAAAATTCATGAAACGACAGCGCGATCACAATGCCAAGAATGAGAGCGACAAAGAGAAGCGGCTGGCTGAACGCAAGGGAAAGAAGCATACATCTTGACGAAAGCGCAGGCGAAGCGTACCATCCGCGCACACTATGGCAAAGGTCTGTCAGCTCTGCGAACGGGGTCCTGCATCTTCCCAGTCGCGCAGCCATTCCAAAGTGGCGACAAAACGACGCCACGAAGTAAATTTGCAGACGAAAAAGCTCCACGGAACGCGGATGCGTATTTGCACAAGCTGTATCAAAACCATGAAGAAGCGGGCGGCCTGAACGCCGGCATAAAAAACACCCCGGAGCGCCGGGGTGTTTTTTATGAACGAACGCTCGCGGCGACGGCGGTGTGCAGGCCGTCATCGAATATGGACGGAATGAATCGCTCCGGCGTAGGGTCGGGAACCATGGCAGCAATGGCCCTTGCGGCGCGGATTTTTATGTCGTCCGTGACGCGCATAACGTTATGATCCAGCATGCCGCGGAATAACCCGGGATAGCACAGAGCATTATTCACCTGATTCGGCGTATCGCTCCTTCCGGTTGCGATGAGCATTGCCCCGGCCGCACGCGCGCGATCAGGCATAATCTCCGGCACGGGATTCGCCAAGGCGAATATGATCGGTTGCGGATTCATCGATACCACCATGTCCTCGGAGACGGTGCCCGGACCGGAGATACCGATGAGGACGTCCGCCCCTCGAAGCATGTCGCCCAGCGTCCCCCGTTCCTTGTCCGGATTCGTCATGGCCGCCAGCTTTTTCTTTTCATCGTTCAACCCCGGCCGTCCCTCCCAAATAGCGCCCTGACGGTCTGCGAGGATGATGCAACGGACACCAACGACGCGGAGGAGTTTTGCAATGGCTGTACCTGCGGCGCCGGCCCCCGAACAAACAACGCGGATGTGTTCAATATTTTTTCCTGCGAGCGTCAACGCATTCAGAAGGCCTGCGAGAACGACGATGGCGGTTCCATGCTGATCGTCATGCATGACGGGGATGCGAAGTTCGTTTATGAGCCGTTCTTCGATGATGAAACAGCGCGGGGCGGAAATATCCTCGAGTTGTATGGCGCCAAAACCCGGCGCAATCGCTGTTACCGTCCGGACAATCTCATCCGGATCTTTTGTGCCCAGAACGATCGGAACGGCATTGACGCCGGCAAAACGCTTGAAGATCACGCACTTCCCTTCCATGACGGGCAGCGCCGCGGCCGGTCCGATATCGCCCAAGCCGAGCACGGCCGTGCCGTCGCTCACGACCGCCACCGCATTCTTCCGCCAAGTGAGATCATCGACTCGTTCCGGGTATTCCGCGATCTCCGACGAGACATATCCGACTCCCGGCGTATACATGAGCGACAAATCACGCATGGACGAGACGTCCATGCGCGGTTGCACGTCGATTTTTCCGCGGAGCCGCTCATGCAGATCGAGTGCGGCCTGTTTCAATTCATCGTTCATGCGCGTAGCAATTAGCCCGTTTTGAATCCCTTCAGCACCCTCTGGCGCTCGGATCCGTACGGACGTTCGCGCGTCTTTCGTATGATGTTCATAGCCTCTTCCGCCGATTCTACAACCTGAAGAATCTTCATATCATTCCTGTCGATATAGCCGTGCCCCTTCCATACACTCTCGCGCACCCATTCGACGAACGGAGACCAATAATCCTTGCCGAGAAGGATCACCGGGACATTGCCCGGAATTTTGCGCGTTTGGATAAGCGTGACCATTTCGGACATTTCATCGATGGTGCCGAAGCCTCCGGGGAAAAATACATACGCCTGAGCCGATGCGCTCAACATGACTTTCCGCGTAAAGAAATAATGGAATCCCAGCGCGCGAGTGACATATTGGTTGCGACGCTGCTCTGTGGGCAATTCGATATCCAGCCCCACGCTTTCACCGCCCGCTTCGAATGCTCCCCAGTTCGCCGCTTCCATAATGCCAGGACCCCCGCCGGTGATAACGGTATATCCCTCCTTGCCCAGCATGAACCCCAAGCGTTTGGCTTCCTTGTAGTGGGGATCTTTTTTGGTGGCGCGTGCGCTGCCGAAAATCGTCACTTCCCCAAAGAGCTTATCGAGAAATTCGAATCCTTCGATGAATTCCGCCATGATCCGGAAAATCCGCCAATTCGGATTGTCCGTGAAGGTGGCGAGCTGCTCGTGCATGGGCGAACATTTTCCTGCCGGGTCGCAAAGCCATCGCTGATACCGCTCTCGGCCCGTAGATGGCAATCTGGGCGTTTGCGATGCAAGACGACGCGCCCCAATATCGCTCAACCTTCTCGTTTTTCTTACGGGATTTTTTTTGGCCGTTGGCGCATGCGTCTTTTTCTTTTGCATAGTGAAAGCCATCGTAGCATGCGCTATCGCACACTCTCAACCACATCCTCATACCCCATCGCTTCCTCCACGGAAGAAAGGAAGGATTCCAGATCACGGCGTCGCCAGCATGGCCCGAGCGGGATTCGTTCTTCGTGTCCGTCCTGGAAGGTTGCCGTAAGCGACTCAATACCGAGCGACGGGTTTAGACCTTCGTGGCGAAGCACGAGCGAGGATACATCCACGAGCTTCATGCGCGATTCGCGACCGAAGCGGGAAGATTGCACCAAGCTGTGATCTTGCAATGACAGCTTTTCGCTTGCGCCGTCGATGAGATAGATCCATGCTCCGAGCATCAGAATGACGAACAAGATCGCCTGGGAAACGGCAAAACGATCCGTCAAAAAAAGAGCGGCCGTCAGCGCACTCAATACAATACACACGGCGAGCACAATGCCTCCGTTCAGCGAAATCAGCCGCGCGTGCGCGACGACGACACAACTTTTCTGTTTTGTTTGTTGCGCCATGGGTTTTATGGTAGCAAGATGATTGCCGTCGGTCACCTTGAAGGTTTGTCAAAGGATGGGTAAACTCCGCCGACATACCAGGCTATAGCGCAGTTGGCTAGCGCCTGCCTGCAGACAGGCAAAAAGGCAGGCGCATGCACAGGAGTCGAGCGAAAGCTTGTCGAGCACACACAGAATCTTATCGTAACATCGTGCTCGAGTTCTACGTTCACCATTGAATCGGGCTATGGCGCAGTTGGCTAGCGCGCATGCATGGGGTGCATGAGGTCGTGGGTTCAAGTCCCACTAGCCCGACTCAATGGTGAACCAAACAATGTCGCGGGTTTCCGCCAATGGGGTTCGTGCATAAAAAAACGAAATCGTGTATTTGACAATTTCGACCCTTTTCTCCTACGTTCGGCGTGGTCCGGCGCTCCCGCCAGGCATGCCATCGGTCTCCTGCACGCGAATGCGACGTGTGGGGGAAACGGATGATATGCCATGGCGGTGATCGATACAATTGAGCGCGAACTCAAAACGATGCTCAATCGCATGCACGAACAGCTCGAGCGAGACGGTGCAGTAGACTCGAACGACTGGCGTCGCGCAATGGATCTCGCCGTCGCCGGCCATAAAGGCGCAACGGACGAGGCCTGGAAGATGAAATTCTCTTGGCAAAGAGACCCGGTGGTGGCCAGGAAACTCCACGAGAAGGCCCGTCGTTTTCACCGGCTTCAAGACCTTCTCCGCGCGGCAAATACGCCCGAGCGGCAGGAGGAACTCCTCCGAGAGCTCCGTCGCCCATATGCCCTGGAGGATCACCCGGCATTGGATCGTTAGTATTTGAAACCTCCGCTTTTCTTGCGGGGGTTTTTCTTTTGCCGGCGCCGATGTCTCTAGATACTTTTTTTCGCTTCTTAAGTATTTTTGGACAAACCGACTGACCCGTGACTGTACGCAAAAACGAAACTGCCCTCCCAACGGATTTCCGGAGGATTTGACATTTTCTTTCATTTTGTGGGGGTTTTCCCCAGGTTTTCTTGTCATTCTTGCAGAATCCCCCCATAATACGGGGGTTCTTACACAATTAACTCATTTGTCGAACACTTCTATGGCAAAAATGACAAAGTCCCAAATTCTCCAAGGCTTGGCCGAAAAGACCAGCCTGACAAAGAAGGACGTCGCCACCCTCATGGAAGCCATGACCGAAATGGCTTATGACCAGGTGAAAAAGGCCGGTGAATTCACATTCCCGGGCGTAGGGAAACTCGTGAAGGTACATCGCAAGGCGCGCATGGGCCGCAATCCGGCCACGGGCCAGCAGATCCAGATCCCGGCGAAGACGGTAGTAAAGTTCCGCGTCGCAAAAGCCGCCAAGGACGCGGTTCTGTAATTCAAAGATCGGAAACAAAAAACATCCCCCAGTGCGCGCTGGGGGTTTGTTTTGATGTACGATCGGGAAGATGAGGATTGTTCCAGCGTTCTAGCTTTTAGTTACGGGGCTAAGGGCAAAGGGAAGATTGTGGTCCCCCTACGCAACCACGCAACGACATCCTACAGGGCGCGGCATGCCGCACCCCTACATCCTACTCCCCACCCCCTACTCCCTATTCCGCATCCTACGCACCACGTCCTACGCACTTTTCGCATCCCGAAACCCGCATACCGCTCACCACATGGCTCATGGCTCACGGCAACCCTCCATCCCCTCCTTCCTTTTGTCCCCGATCGATAAACAAAAATCCTCGACGGCATCGAGGACTGCTGTGTCCGCGGGATTCGGTAGAGGTTTACGGCTTTCTCTCAAGTGAGCACAACGTCCGAATGGCCGATAGCGGCAGAAGACCCGCCGGAATCGCACCACAGGATTGAACGCTGCTGGGCCCGCAATGCGAGCGCCACGGCCCCCGCATGTATAAGTCCCGAAAAGTCGTGTTTAGCCCGAAACCTCTTGCCGATCCCTCCGGACATCTCAAGAGTGCCCCGAGAAAAATCCTCGGTCAAGCGGGTATGTGGAAGAATAGAAAAAGGCGCTATCCCTCGGGAAAGCGCCTCAAGGACACACCGTATGACGGAATCACGACGGCCTGCTACGAGAGTCGGTTGGACGGACGGCTTCTCGCCGCCTCTTCGCTCACTACCTGTTCGTAGCGCGCCTCTTCGCCCCAGCGGGATTCATCATCCTCGCGGTTGCGGACGGATGAAGAAAGACGCTTCGATCTCGGCGGCGGGAAGATGTCCGCCGTGTAGCCGGTGAGCTCAAGATCATCCTCTTCCTGTCCGTTGATTTTCTCGCTCATGATGCTCCTCCTTTATTGTTTGCGTTCTTGGAAACCCGTGGGCGTTCGTACAGCTGACGCAGTTTGTCCTGACTGCGACGCTGCGTATCCGCGCAGTACCACGGCGGCAGGCCATTATCCTGTGCGGGTAAAAGCTTTACGGTATCGGGACAAACGGGACAAACGTATGGCGGGGCTTTCCCACGAAGCATCTGGTGCGTAAGCGGCGTCAGATGATCGTGATAGTCGCATGAGACATTCGGACAAAACCAGCTCCGCACGCGAAGCGGATTGATAACCTCACTCCTCGCCTCTGCCGACGATGACGGCCACGTGGCGGGCGACGGGCACAATCCATTCTTCGAACCGATGCGTTCCTTGGCCGCAATTTTGCGTGCCCTCTTTTCCTCCTTCCGAAGCGCTCGACGTTTCAGGACTTCGTCCATGGGTGGTTTTTCCGGGGTGTTGTATATCCCGGAGGGTACCACCGCATCATGCGCGCCGGTCACACGATGACCGTGGCTCGCTTGCGTTTCCGATTCAGGCGCGCCGGGTATGTGATTCCCGCGCTTCACTTCTTCCTCTTCCGTTTCCGTCATCGCCGTCCCTTCTCGCCCTCCAATGGGCTAGTGATTCGCGTCTGTAGGTGTGTAATGTGCGAGGAACAAAGAAAGCCTCCCGTGAGAGAGGCCCTTCATACATTCCAAACGGGGACTTCAGGATGTATGAACGGCCTCCGGATCAACGATGAGGCAAAGGGCAAACGCAAAGGTCTGTACCTTTTTGGCGGTGAACATGCGGACACTCGCGTTTGTCATGAATCTTATGATACATGCGCCCACCCGAAACCGCAATATCCGTCAAGTCGCCAGCGGATATTCCTGCCTCATTCCCCGGCGAAAAACGCTTTTGGATTGTAGAGAGCATTGTCCAGAACATGCTCGTAGCTCTGCAAATCCTCTTCGGTAAACCAAATGCCGATTTCGGTTTTCGCTTCCTCGGGTGTACCGGACGCGTGGATCAGATTGCGGATGGAACGATGCTGTTCATTTGCGAGCGAATAGGTATCCAGCGAAAAATCGCCGCGAATGGTTCCCGGCAAAGCGGACGCAGGTTCGGTGGCTCCGACAAGCTTCCGGACAAGCGGGATCGCCTGCTCCCCTTCCAGCACCATAGCCACGATGGGCCCGGATTTGAGGAAGCGTACCAGTCCGTTCTTGATGTCCTGGCCATAGCTTTGCCAGTCCGGAAACGGAAACTCCCGACCTTCCTCCGCATATTTCGATTTTGCCTTGTTGTAAACACCCTGCATCCACTCGTCCGTGAGCGCATAATGGCGATCCACGTCCTCATGCTTCGGGAGGATCATTTTTATGGCAACGAGCTTCAGTCCCGCGCGCTCAAAGCGCGAAATGATGTCTCCCACATGACCGCGGGCGACGCCATCCGGCTTAATCAGTACGAGCGTTTTCTGCATGTTCATAATAGTGGCCGGATGGTATCAGACACGGAGAGGTTTTACAAGGGTATTGAGGACGAAATGGCGGTAGGGAGTTGGCTTTTAGCTATTGGCAATTAGCAAAAGGAACAGGGCAAAGGGCTAAGGGCTATGGGAACGGGGTTATTGGTTACTGGTTACGTGTCCTGGATAAACAGCGCATTCCCTACGAACCTACGATCTTACGGGCCTACGGACACAAGGGCTAAGGGCAATGAAAACAGGTTATGGATTATAGGGAAGATTGTAGGTGGGAGCTGTTAGCAATGAACAATTGGTAATTGGATTTTCGGATGTAGGTATTCCGCATGACTCACGACCTACGTCCTACGCAACTACGTCCTACAGGGCGCGTCGTGCCGCGCCCCTGCATCCTACTCCCCACGCCCTCCTTTCTTCTTCTCAATCTGACTTGCCTTTTACGGCATTTTCTGCTAAATTCAGGCAACCTCTGATTTCGTCAGAGATCCCGGACGACAGAACTCCGGTCTCTATTCTTCCTTACATCCGTTATGCCATTACCCGGCCATCGACACACCCGTTCAAAAAAGCGAAGGCGAGCCAGTCATTTTGCGCTCGTCAAGGCAAATCTCTCCAAGGACGCTAAAACAGGAGCTCTGCATCTTTCCCACCGTGCCGCTCCCGGAACCATGGAGTACAACGGGAAGCCCATTCATATAAAGCCCGGCAAACGAAAGGCGGAAAAAGCCGCGAAGAAACTTACGCGAACCAGGGAAAAGGCGGCGCAGACCTCCTAATCCCGTTCGAAACCCCTTGTCCTTTCAGCACCTTATGTCCAATCGCCACCTTTGCCGCGCTCTTGCGCTCCAATCCCTCTATGAGTGGGATTTTCACAATGGCGGAAAAGATGCTGTCGCGCTTCTGAAACGCAATATCGAAGAGTTCGCTCCCGATTTGGAGGAAAAAGATTTTGCCGAACAACTTGTGGACGGCATTATGAAGCACCAAGACGATATTGACGGCCTTATTACCAAGTTCGCGCCCGACTGGCCATTGCCGAAAATCACGACCGTTGACAGAAATGTGCTTCGTATCGGGACATACGAACTCATCTATACGCATGAGATCCCATCCAAAGTCGCCATTAATGAGGCGATTGAACTGGCAAAAACCTTTGGAGGAGAATCCAGCGGCAAATTTGTGAATGGCGTGCTCGGCGCCGTGTTCCGCGATCAGGCCGCACAAGGAGTCGTGAAAGAATCGGACAAACCCAAAGAAAAAAAGGAAACGAAAGAGGAAGAATCGAAACGACATGCCAAGGAAGGAACGGGCATGCCCAAAGAACCCTCCACCTCGAAAGACTTTCCTGCCGCGCATCCGCATATTGAAGAATAAAAATTGAGGAACGGAACATACATTCACCTTCATATTCATTATTGACTCAAACGACCACGGCGAGGGATACGGAAGCGCGCACATACGAGCTCCGCAGCCATCGTCGTCGTCGTTCACTACGACCATGGAACGTTTCGATTATTCCGAGCTCGAAAAACAGCTCGGATACACATTCAAAGACCAGTCTCTGCTCACGCAGGCTCTTACGCACCGATCTTACATTAACGAGCATGCGGATTTCCCGTATCCGCATAATGAACGTTTGGAATTTTTGGGAGATGCCGTCCTTGAGCTCATCGTGACGGAATATCTCTACTCCCATTACGAAAATCCCGAAGGGGATCTTACAAACTGGCGCGCTGCGCTCGTGAATGCCAAAACCCTCGCCGGTATCGCGAATCAGCTTCACTTTGAGGAATACCTTCTTATGAGCCGGGGCGAAGCGAAGGACGCCAATTCCAAGGCGCGCATGTATATTCTGGCAAATGCCATCGAAGCCATTATCGGCGCCATTTACATGGATGGCGGGAATGACGCGGCCAAAGGGTTCATCGACCGTCATATTCTGTCGCATTTGGATTTCATCCTGAAAAACGAACTCTATATCGATCCCAAAAGCAAATTTCAGGAGACGGCGCAGGAGCTTCTCGGTATCACTCCAAGCTATAAAGTGCTCGAGGAAACCGGTCCGGACCATGCCAAGGAATTCACGGTGGGCGTGTTCCTGGAAAAAGAGCTCGTGGCTGTCGGCAAAGGGACATCCAAACAGGAGGCGCAGATCTCCGCCGCCGAAGCCGGACTGGAAGAAAAAGGATGGAGGACAAAACCGGGAAAATAGGGTATATATCCGTTGCGTAGGGTGATGCATGCATCACCCTACGAACACCCACCCGCGCCCATATGTTCGCTTCGCTCGATATAAACGCTCGTCGCTCGGGAATGCATGAGCCGACGCTCCCGCACCACGCTCGCTCCTCGCGCCCATAGTTCAACGGATAGAACACCGGTCTTCGGAACCGGATATGGGGGTTCGATTCCCTCTGGGCGTACCATTCAAAAACGGCACCGCCAGGTGCCGTTTTTGAATTGTTTGAACGGGTGAGGGAATCGAACGGACCAGCGAGAGGCCCGCCAGAGGCGGGCCTGTATCCTTCGGCTTCGCTCAGGATAGACTCCGCCACCCCGGTCCCCGAGAGCGGAGCGAGGGGCGATTCCCTCTGGCGTACTACTCGTTACTCTGTCTCACGGGGGGATTTGGGTCATATCAAGCTACAAGAAGCATGCCCCAAGGCCACACTCGTTGCGTGATGTGGAGTATAAGAAAATATCAAGTATGAAAGATTCGGTGGTGTAAGACTTTATATCTATCTTAATCTAAAGGTTGTATCCTTAGTTATATGCATCACCAAAGAATTTCGATTTATTTGTCTCTAATCTCTATAACGCTCACATTAGCGTTGGGATTGTTAGCTCTATATTTCTTTTTCCCAAAAAACTTGAAAAGTCGCTATGTACCAACGTATAGAGAATGGTACTTGGTACTACTTGAAAACGAATTAAACGATTCGATCAATTTAAGACCTGTTCGTTATTCAGTAAGTGCCGTTGTATCAAAAACAAGCATCATTGTAGTTGCTGCTACCTCCCCCGGCCAAGATAGCTCGAATGAAAACAGAGAATTTGTTTGTAACGCAACTTTACAACACATAAAGATGTTTCGTGATAGATACCCATTGTTAAAAGATGTTCAAATGGGAGCCTCGATCGATGGCTACTATTGTGGAGATAAATAGTGACACGAAGAACATAATTGCCTCTTGTGATACCGTCAAAATCGTGCAAGTAAAAAAAATACAGATTGAGATACCAAAAGAGCCCCGACGGATGTCGAGGCTCTTATTGAGATGAGGAGGCGCGGTCGCTGTGCCCCTACGTTCCTGCCTTTGTAGCGAGAAAATCGCGGCCGTGGCCTAGGTCCGTGCGGACCGGAACACCGTCGCGGCACAGCGGACAATCGTCCGGGGAATACGTTACGAGATCGAGATTGAGAAGACAAAAGAGCGTTTCGACGCCGATCGACTCCGCAGTGAGCTTTCCGCGATTGCAGATGCTTGCGACGCCGATGACGCGCCCGTTCAAACGGCGTACGGCAGCAACCAGGAAGGTTGCCGTTGCGCCGGTGGTGAGCACATCATCGACTACGAGCACGTTCCGTCCTGGAATGACGGCGTCATAACCGCGCCGGATGACAAAACTTCCGCCGTCTTTGTCGGCATAGACCGCCAGGACTTCCTTAGATGCGGATCCGCTTGCGTCGGCAAGCTCCACATGGGAAGCCACGAGCTGAGCGAGGATGGCCCCCGCTACGGCGGCACCGAGGACGACTTCGGGTTTCTCCTTCCACGTTTGCACCTCGTCCGCAATACGCCACGCCACCTGCGCTGCAATGAGCGGATGCATGTACATGGCGTCCTTGTTGACATAGGCGTCGCCGTGCCTGCCGGACGCATACACAAAGTGACTCCCGAGCACGATGGCCCGGGCCTGTTCGAGCAGATTCAGCAATGCTTCATCCGGCATCAGATCCCTCCTTCGGCGGATGCGATTTCCTCGACCACGCGTTTGGCGGCGTCGGCCCGGGAACCGATTTCCCGAGGAGGGCGCGTGACGGGGCGTCCGATGACGAGATAATCCGCGCCGTTTTTGACGGCCATTGCCGGCGTGGTGATGCGCGACTGATCGTCCTTGCATGCCCATGCAGGGCGAATGCCCGGAGTCACGAGAATGAGCTCCCGATACCGCAATCGGATACGCGCGGCTTCGCGCGGCGAACATACGATGCCGTCAGCGCCGGCGGCGTCCATCCATCCGGCGAACTGCAGGACTTTTTTGTCAGGTGCATCTCCGAAAATGGAAAGACATTGATGCTCATCGATTGACGTGAGAACCGTGACGCCGAGGATTTTGGTCCGACTGGCTTCCACCGCTTCATGGACGGCATCCGAGCCGGCGCATGCATGGATTGTGAAAAATTCCACCTGCATGCGGCTCGCTGCCTGCGCGGCCATGGCCATGGTCTGCGGAATGTCGTGAAACTTCCCGTCGAGGAATACTTTTCCTCCCTCTTCCCGGACCATATTCACGGCCCTGCCCGCGCCGAGCTTGATGATGAGCTCAAGGCCGATTTTGAACATCCCAACATGTGGCGCGAGCTCCCGCACGATTGGGACGATCTCATGCTCTTCTAGATTGTCGAGCGCGACAATGAGCCGCTGTTCAGGCTTCATGCGAACCTCCGTAATGTTTGGAAAGAGCGCGGCCGGCCGAAAAAACGCCGGCTTGCCGGCGTATCTTACGCATTTCGAACATTCCCGCAAGCGCGATTCCGTCAGGGACGCGAAACCACGCCCTTCCCCTTGGCCAGCGCATCGCCGGGCAAATCCGTGGTAAGAGCCGGCGCGGTCCGAATCATGGATTCGCCGATATCCGTATCTGTGAACTCAAACCGGCTCTCGCCCAAGAGCTTGGCGAAACGCCCGACATCCGCTTCGGAAGGCGTAAGCGCCACGTCAAATGCAACAAGGACGCTGCCCACGGAGGTGGGCATTTTGTTGACGGACCATGTTACCAGCCGAAGCTCGGGATCATAGCTCACGTCCCCTGCTTCGACCTCTTTTACCGACATCCATTCAACATTGCGAGGAAGCGTGGCGCTTACCTTTATGCGCTCAATACCATGCAATGTTTTCTGAATCGTCCAAAAAATGCGATAAGATGTAACAGCGCCCACCACGGGCGGCAAAGGACCGGAGCCGATGGCAATGCCTTCTTCGGCCGTATAGGCTGCCGCGGACAAGAGCTCCGCATCCGTTTGGAGCGTAAGCGTGACGGGCTTTGTGGAAATGGTTCGATCCACCTTCTCATCATCCACCTTCGCGATAAACGCTTCAACGAAAACGCGGATAGGCGCTTCATTCTGATTGCCGAGCGAGGCCGCAATGGGAACCGACAGATCGATGAGCCCTTCGCCATCGGGGGCAATGTCCGCAAGACCATCAATAGCATCTTCCGTGAACTCGAGACTATTGTTTTTCCGGACGCCGCCCGCAGCATCCTGCAACTTTTCCCAATCGATCAAACTCTTGCCGCCTTCTCCGTCCGTTTCCGCGCGGAAGGTGAGCCGAACGCCTTTCAAATGCGCGCCGCTGATATTTTGATACGAAATGGCGATGCGCTGCCATTCTCCGAGTGCGACCGCACGGTCGGCATCCGAACCGTTGACGATGAGATTCACGGAAAGATCGCCGGCCAAAACCGATATGGTCGCCTCCGCCTTTTGCGCCGGTGCGAATGAATCGTTCTCTGTGACGGTGCCGGCTTCCGCGCGAACGGGCGTATCGCCGGACGATCCGAACGCAAAGGCGCCGGGCACCTCCATGACGACGGTCGCGTTCGGCGCAAGCGAGCCGATACTTCTTCGGAGCAAACTTCCGTCGAGCACGTCATTGCTGGAGCTCGCGCTCGGAACGAATCCTTCGGGCAGATACATGCGGACTTCAAGCCCTTCCAAAGAATCCGACCCTTTATTGCGAATCTCGTACCGCAGAACAATATCGTCCCCGGGAAGCGCTTTCGCCGGTACGGCGAGCGATCCTTCCAAGACGGTATCCGCATACTCGAGCTCTTTGGTTACAAGCGTTTCAAAATTGCTATTGAAGGAAGCGGGCTTATAGGTACCGATAACCTGAATGGCGCTTTTCGTACCCAAAGCGCCAGTGAAACGGCCGGTAATTTTTATGGTTCCTCTGGCTTCGGCGGACTGCGAACCCAAGCGGAAAACAAGCGGCTCCTGGTTCGGCTTGGGTTCCGTGGCGGTCAAGATAAAATCATTCGGAAAACTGACGCGGAGTTCCGTGGATGCAAGCGGTTCCTTGGCAACATTGCTCCAGTTAATGAAATACGTTACCTCTTTTCCGATAACGATCTGCGGCGAGCCTTCGATGCGGATGTCGAGACCCGTGCCGCTGAAGCCGCGGGGCCCGAACCACCAGAATCCCGCCCAGGCGAGCGCGCTCACGAGCCCGAGTAAACCGACAATGCTCCATACGACAATCTTCCATCTGCTCCGCTCCCCCTTTTCCATGGTGTTCAACCACTCCTTCGATGGTTTGCCGTCGTAAATCGCCTTCAAGCCCTCCTCCACCTGTTCCTCGCGGCGCTCTTCCGGATCTTTGGAATGAACCGCGTGCGCCGTGAGATGCAGGGCGCTTGCGGCAAGCTTTTTCTCATCCGCGGATGTTTCATGCGGATGATGCGTGCCGCCGCTCTTCGATTCATGATGCTGTTTTTTTTGATTCTTCATTGCTGCTTCGTGGAATAGAGCGCGGAAAGAACCCTGTCCCGGTCCCACATATCCGCGATCCCTTCGCCGTCGCGGGACCATTGCACGCCCCAGGTCTCGGGGATGGCCACCCGCGTTTCGATGCGGCGATCCGGCTTGCCGGACTGGCTCGTGAGAAGAAGGGAATACGCGGCGCGCGCCCCGGTATCCGCGCCGTCTTCCAGGCTGCCGCGAAGCCGCTCGCGGATATCAAAGGCCGTAAACGGCAGGCGATAGGTTACCACGAGCGTTACGGTTTTTCCTGGATCCACCATGCTCCATCCCCCGATGACGGTGCGGTCGCCTTCATCCCAAATTTCCACGCCAGAGGGATGGCGGAGCTTGGTTTTTTCGGCGGCGGCGATATCCGGATCCGGAACGGCGTCTTCGCGCGGTTCATCGAAAAATGCGGCCGCCGGCTCTGCAAACCCGTCGGCGCTCAAAAGCGAGCTTCCCCGAGGGACATAGAATCGAAAATATGCGACATTCCGCACGCCGCGGAACAATTCGCCCGGCGATGCATTGTGTTGCCTCGTAACGGTCACGGTGTCCGCTATGCCGCCTTCTTCGCTGATGCGAACGTCATGGCGGACATCCTCACGGATAACGGCATCGGTTTTTTGCCCCGCGATATTCGCGGCGATCACGGCCAGTTCATCCCCGACCGAAGGCTTCAGGCGTCCGCTCCACCCGAACTGCTGGGCGAATTCGTTTTTTTGCGGATCCGTGAGGGCGATTTGGACGTCTTTACGCGTGATGGCTCCCGAGAGCATGCCGAGCAGCCGAAGTTTTTCTGCGGGCGGCAGCGCGGTGAGTTTTTCCATGAGCTTGGGCGCCATGAGCCCGAGGATTTTCTTGGGCTGATTTTCCGCCCTGTCATATTCCAGCTCCACCGCCTTCTGCGTTTCAAGCATGAAATTCTCACGATCAATTACCTTGTCCAGTTCCGGAATATCGATAGGCCCCGTGAAATCGAGCAAGTCCTCAATGAGCGTCGCATTGACGGCGATAATGCCGTCCACGGTGTAGCCTCCGGATTTGCTCCAGAAAAACCGCATTTTCTCGGCGGCTGCCGGAAAATCCGGTGACCAATTGCTGTCCTGAAATTCCCAGCGCTCCGCGACCAGCGAGAGAGGCTTGGGAGGAATAACCTGCGCCAACAGCTGGCCCTGCAAATCATAGGTGCCGCCTCCGGGAATGTTCAGGCGCTTGATATTGCCGCGTGAAAGATCAAGTTCCGCATATGAACCCATGAATCCTCCGGTCGGGCGCAGTTCATGCGGATTTTGAAATACGATGACATACCGCCGCGGCTCCGTTTCGCCGAGCAGATCGCGCAGGAACTCGGATAATCCGACGAATTCACGGACCGCGACACGGCCATTCTGAATGCCCTCCGAAAGCGCGTTCAGCTTTTCGCGTTCACTCTCCGGCAAAACAGACTCGTCCACATTCGCGAGGGACTGCACGGCCCGGTCCAAAAGCGGAAGGGCGCCGTTCGCATACGTGGCAAACACCGTAAGCCGGTCGAGCGCCGAGCGTGATGAATCTTCCACGGCCGCCGAGAGTCCGGTGGCGAGCAATCTGGCGGCATCGGCGGAAGAGGATCCGATTTCCAGCAACGCTCTCGCCGTCCGGTAATTGGAGCGGGTGGCGGGCAAAAGGGAGGAGAGTCCAGTTGCGATGGTATTTGTTTCCGAAAGCAAACGATCCGCCGCCCGGAAACGTTCGCTGGTTTTGCGCAATGTGGCGATGGAAGCATCCAAGTCCGTACTCTCCCTGAGGGATGCCATATCGGACAACGCGAGTTCGCCAGCCTCGGTGACGGCTGCTTTTTTTGCATCAAACGCCCGCGACAATCGAACGGCATTTGCCGGCAACGTGGCGATGAGAAGCAGCATGCCCACGCCGGCAACCGCCCGCAGGGGCGACCATGCCGGCTCGACGAATACTTCCCCGTCCTGAAGCGCCGTCACGCGCGAATGCCGGCGTCGGAATAGCGAGGTTGCATCGCGAATGCCCGACTCCACGCGATTCAATGCATGGATCAGAGGCCCGTAGCTCATGCGATAGGCCGATGAAAAACTCGCCGGCGTGAATTGCAAAGAGTATCGCTCCTCGATATCGCCGTTCAAACGCAGGTCGCGCGCGAGCGATTCGAGCACGTCCAGACTCGGCGGCCGTTCCGACGGCGCCGGCTCATAGCGCAGCATGTCGGAAAGGAATACGCGCTCATCCGGAGCCGGCGTGCCGCTATAAAACGTAATGCTCCGCAATGAAATGACAAACGGACTCCGCGCATGCTCCATATATCGCACGGAAACAGGCATGCGCTTTTGTTCCGACTTCCGCTGTTTTGCAAACCCTACGATCACGCGATCCAGATCGGCAACGACATCCCTGCCATTATCGCTCTCCGGGGTGGAAACGGCGGGACGCGCGAATGACGGCCGCTCGCTTCGCGCGCGGCGTCGGCGGCGACGGCGCTTCACGGCGCCGGGAACCGTGACATTCGTGGGACGACCGATGAGGAGAATGCCGTCTCCCGCGTTTATAGGAATACCCTCGCCTTCCATAACGGAGGCGAGCCGTTCTTCGAGCGATTGTTCCGGCAATTCCGGATATGACGCGGCTTCCGGATCCGTATCATCAAATCGGGGCAACATGGGCTTTATCGGACCGCATCCTCATACGCCTCCAGGGTCCGCGAAGCCGCGAGACGCCAGTCGTGCCTGCCGGAGAGGACGGGGACGATTTGGCGCGCATTCCCACGAACACCACGAGGATCGCGAAGGACGGTCTCGATGGCTTCGAGTATAGCATTCGGGTCCCCGGGTTTGAAGAAGACAATGCCGTCCTTTCCGAGAACTTCCGGCAGGCTTCCCGCATTACTCGACAGAACCGGGCATCCATAGGCCAATGCCTCGAGCGGAGGAAGGCCGAAACCCTCCAAACGGCTGGGAAACACAAAGGCAAGCGCTTCCGCATAGAGATTGCGGAGGCGCTCCTCGCCGACCTCGCCCTCAAAACGAACGCGGCAAAGGCCATTCTTTGCCGACTGCGTCTCCAATCGCCGCATAAAATCGTCACGCTTTCCTGCAATGACAAGCGATACCCGCTCCTGCCGCGCTTCTACGAGTTTCCAAGCATCAAGGAGCTTGTCGAGATTCTTATGGGGATAGGCGGAACCGACATACAGAATATATGGCGTTTCCAAATTCGGCTCGCGCCACGACGATTCATCCGGTTCTGGCATACCCTCGCCGGTGATGGTGATGGGCGCATGAACGGCAAACCGGCGTTCAATCCATTGGCGCGAAAAGACGGATGGCACAAGGATGCGGCGCGAACGCGTAAGGGCGTTTCGGAGCGCAAGACGATATCCCGCGCGCTTGAGCGCGGCGACGACAGGCCCGCGCGTGGTGACGGACGCGGAATCCGGCTCTTCCAGAAGAATAAGATCATGGATGGTAACCACGCGGGGGTGCGCATCGAACACCGGGACATTCCAATGCGGAATATGGACGATATCCGGTTTTGTCGTACGGATAATAACAGGAAGATGGATTTGTTCCGCGAAACCGTACCAAGGAATGTCCGCATGAACGTGTTCCACGGACGAATGACCGAGAAACGGGGACGAATCGGGGTACCGTTCAAGGAGGCAATATGTATGCATCGGGGCAATGGCGAGCATGGCCCGGATCAATTCCTCGATGTATCGACCTATGCCGCGCGCGGCGCCTGCGCCCATCATGCGCGCATCAATGGTTATTCGCATACGGAATAGGACAAGCCTAGGCGTTAAAAGATACCGGCGCAAGTCTCGACAGCCGAGGAAACATCTGTTATGTTCACGGTCCGAACCTTTGGAAATGGCATGGAAACCATACGGCTCCTCCGCGCGAAATACCTCCATCGTCGGCCGCAGGAACGAGAGATGCGTCTCCTGCGCTCCAAACTTGCATCGCTCATGGATCCCGAGCTTCGCATTGCATGGCATAAGCTCGAAAAAGGAAGACCGGACACGCTGCCGATCATCGCCCTGCGATTTCGCGGATGCGTGGAACTCGACGAGCTGTTTTGCGCATTCTTTTGGGGGCGAGTCATCCCGTCCTCGGGCGCGGGATGGATTATCCGCGCGCATGCCTTTGATCCCGATCAGGGAACCGTTCTTGCCGAACCGCTTTCCGACGGCCTCAATCTGCTGTGCGCGAATATCTGGCATGACGGCGACGGCTATAATCCCCTTGTCTCGGCCTGCCTCGGTTTCAAATATCTCTACCCATTTCGGGACATCGAATTCCCGACACAATAACAGCGTCCTTTTCCGGGCGCTGTTTTCCGTATACCCTTTTCAAACGGCAAAGAATCGGCTAGGATGCCGTCGCCTTTCCATGTTCTGCGGGGTGTAGCTAGTAGTACCTGCCGGCAGGCAGGGAGCGCATGCTTTGGGGCCGAGGACCAAAGATCCGAGGCGGGCGTCCCTATCCCAATCAGACGCCCGGGCTCGAAGTCGGTGCGTATGGTCGGGCCGTGGCGCAGTTGGCTAGCGCGCCTGCTTTGGGAGCAGGAGGTCGTGGGTTCAAGTCCCACCGGCCCGACCATACGCAGCAACGAAGAGAGGAGGTCGCACGTTCACGTCGTTTCACCCCGACCATGAGGTCGTCCCGCCAACGCAGGATTACCCCCGAACACCGAGGATGCCCCGTCAATGCGAGGCACACCCGGTGAAACGTGATGGGTCGTGCGTTATGGGTTTTGCGTCAAATCGATGAAAAACGATGGAACGCATCCCACACAACCCATAACACAAAACCATACGCGGGTATCGTATAGTGGTTATTATGCGACCCTTCCAAGGTTGAGAGGCGGGTTCGATTCCCGCTACCCGCTCCATAAAGAAACACTCCGGCATATGTCCGGAGTGTTTCTTATTACGAACGCCGACTCGATCAGTAATGTTTGATGATTCGGGAATCAATTCCGTTCATTCCTTCTTCCATCCATATCCGGATGAGGAAAAAATCCTATGAAAACAACCAGCCGTAGCTGGTCGTTTTCATATGGTGCCGAGGGTCAAAATTTCACTCACTCATCCCGCAGATACGGGATTCGCTCTCACGGGTAACCTCCCGATTCCCCGTGAACCCTTCCCTCCGTCCAGCACGGTCGGGGGAGCGTCCCGCTCCCCCGAACCCCCAGCGTTCAATTCTTCCCCTCATCGGAAAACACAACAATAGCTCGCAGATTGCGAGCTATTGTTGTGTGGTGCCGAGGGTCAGAATTGAACTGACGACGCCGGGCTCTTCAGGCCCGCGCTCTACCACTGAGCTACCTCGGCATGTATACGGCTACAATGTTCTACTCTCGCGCGGCTCTATTGTCCCCCGAAGCCCGAAGGCGCAGGAGAAAGCTCCCTCGGCAGATTTTTCAGAAACGCTTTTCCTTTACGGAGGATGAACGCGCTCACAGTTTGCGAAATTTATTTCCGTTTGAAAAAACGGATACGGCTTTTTCCTTCCTCCGCCGCTTCCGCCTCCAAATCATAACGGCGAAGAACCACGAGAAGAAAGAGGATGAGAATGCTTGCGACAATGGCTACAATCCAGAGCCCGAATCCGCAGGCAATGCCCACGCCGGCCGCTGCCCACATGGTGGCAGCCGTCGTGAGGCCGCGCACTTCCCCGCGCGACTGAATAATGACGCCGGCGCCGATGAACCCGATGCCTTGAACCACAATGGAAGCAAGGCGCGTTACGTCCACGAAGGCGCCGTTCGACCCAGCGACAAGCACGCCGGAAACCGTCATGATTGCCGCGCCAAGACCCACCAGCGCATTCGTACGGAAGCCGACCGGCTTTCCGTGAATCTGACGTTCAATGCCCAGTATGCCGCACAATAAGGTTGCGGCGACAAGCCGGAGAACAATGTCTTCCCAGGTAAGCTGCATATCCATCCGTGCCCACGGACGGGGCTATCGTATGATAGCGGAGGCTAGTATAGGAAGCATCTTGCCAAGGGTCAATAGATTCGCTAAACTCTCGCCACATTGCGAAAAGGCTGTCGGGCGTGTAGCTCAGTTGGTTAGAGCGTTACACTGATAATGTAAAGGTCCCTGGTTCGAGTCCAGGCACGCCCACCATAAAAACGATCGGCCGCGGCCGATCGTTTTTGATGTTCACGGTAATCTCGAGTACCCAAAAGGAGGCGGAACGCCGGTTACGGCGCCTCGGATGAGGGGGACGGCTGGAAAAGGTAGAGGGACGGGTCGGCATCGGCGCCGGGCTGGAATTCCGGACGATCCGACGGACCGTACATTACAAGAATGCCGGTATTGTAATTCGACAGCTGATCATTTGGATCAATGGATCCGACCACGAGCTTTAGGCTGAAAATCTGGTTCCCGACCGGGCGCTGATAGATGCGGATGAGGTCAGCGTCCTGATCTTCCACGCGAATTTCGGTCCAGGAATATTTTGCCAGCTGTCCCTGATACCAGTTAAACACATTCATCCTCGGATCCAGGGTGTATCCGATGTATATGGCCGTCTGTTCATCGGCGTCCTGGTTGCGGATAAGCTCGTCGGCGCTCGGATACACGGGAACAATATCCGGAAACGGCGGCGCTTTGGGACCGACGCCGTAATATACAAGCAAATGCGAATCCACCGGCATAACGGTAATCGTCGCTTCCGTATCCGCGCTCATATCTTTCATATACACGCCGACGCCCTGCAAATGGAGCAGCTGAAACAGAACGCTGTTCGTTTTCTTCTTCCAGCCCTTTCCGGAAAGACGCGCGTCAAACCAGTTCAATAGTGTGCTCGAGGCATCCGCGACGTCCTGGAGCGCATATCCGTACATAACGCTGGCGGATTCGCCGACAGGGCTGCTTCCGATGTCCCCTTCATCGAATTTCATGATCCCGGTAAGGGTGCCCGACGGATACACGGAGAGATCGTCGGGAAGTTCGGACGCGTCAATACTCGCGCGGTCTCCGCCCACCTTCAGGCTGTGATAGTAAGGATCGTCCGGATGATAATCTTCCGCACTCATGATGGGATTCCCGGTGCGGTAATCCGCAAAGAACGCATCCGGAATATCATGGACATTCTTTGCCCAAGCGGATCCGTACAAGGCTTTGGCAAGGGATTCTGATGTGACCCACCGAAGAAGGCCCCCGGCGCCCACGGCATACACCTTGGGATCTGTTGTGATTTTCACAAGCCTTGTCCCCGGCTTATATGTGACTGTGCCGCCGATCGGCATGTCCGCCAGTTCTTCGTCGCTGACCGCGCGTATATTGGAAAAATCGGGATACCAGCTGAAATACACTTTCTCGTTCGGGAAGACGTAACGCGTCCCGTCGCCGGATCGGTAATACACGGCCGGACCGGAGGCCTTTACGAGGCCGGTATCCGGGGATTCCGATGTCATGTCGGGAATAACACAACCTTGCCCAATGACAACAAGGGCGCCGAGCGCAACAAGAAGGCTGAAATTGCGATTCATGCTTATTGGATGGAGCTGGCAACGACGATATTCGAACCCCCTTCGTACGCATCCGCAATGGTAATACTCAACACGCGCGTATCTTCCCCTTCGTTCCGCTCATAGCTCACGACAATCGAATCCTGCACCTCGAATGAAGCCGTCTGCGCATATCCCATGCTTTCTGCTTTCGATCGAAACCATGCGGCCACATCTCGTTTCGCATCCGGGGTTTCCATACTGTATCCAAAGGATCGCGAGGATTCATCCGTGCTCACGAAGGCGAGCGTCCCGTTTTGATACCGGGGGATGTCCGAAGGAAAATTCTCGGGAAATTCCACCTGGGCACCGACGCGCAAACTCCGCCCCTCCTGATCCTGTATTTGCCAAGAGTCGGAATCGTAATCTACCTGTACGTCTCCTCCCTGCCCTTGTTCGATGCTCCGTTCAATGGCGCGTTCCGCCGCCCGTTCGCCGATACGCTGTCCGAACGGCCCGCATCCCTGCCCGAGCGCGGCAATCGCAAGCATGGAGACAAGAGGGACGGCAATGGACGAATGTCGCATAGAAAATATCGTCAAAGAATGATGTGGGAAGGATACGCGAACGGCCGGAAAGGAGCAATCAGGAAAAGCGTTCTCGTCGGATTCTCCCGGCATCGACGCCCAGCGCGTTCAGCGTTTGCGTAAGATCCTCCATAAAACCCTTCGGACCGCACAGGAGGAATTCTCCGCATGAAACATCGCCGGCATAGGTTTCGATGATTTTCCGGCCGATGCGTCCCCGCTCGCCCTTCCAGCCCTTTGGACATTCCCCCGTACAAATTTCGACAAAACGGACATGTGGATGCGATGCGGCAAGCGCGCGGAATTCCTCCGCATACGGCATGGCGCTCGCCTTCCGCGAAGAATAAAAAAGGATGATGTCTCCCCGAACGCCTGATGCGGCGAGCTCGCGAACCATGCTGCGGATAGGAACGATGCCGATGCCCCCGGCGAAAAATATCCAGCGCCCGGCATGCATATTCGGAGTGAAAACGCCGAAGGGCCCCTGCAGGTTTACCATATCACCCGGCAACAGGGATTCTGCGCGCGCCGTAAAATCCCCTTCCCGTTTGATGCCGAGTTCTATGGATCCGTTATATTCGTGCGGCGCAATGGCAATGGAGTATGCCGCGCGCGCCCACTCGGTTCCGTCGGTGTTCAGGAGATGCAGACCGACCCATTGTCCGGCTTGAAACGGCGGAACGGGCCGCGATGCATCCGCGGGTTCGAGCGTGAGCGCGAAACATCCCTCCGCTATGGGACGGTTTTCCGTGACGCGATACGGCCGGAGTTCGGCCTGCGGAGGAATAGTCATGACGAAAAGTGAATGCCGAGAACATCGTCCCCGGCGCATGCGGAAACATTCTTTTGGTATTGCTTCCAGAAACGCGGATGATGCGCCATGCGCATCATCCGTCCGCCGTACACACAGCGCCTCGGCGGTTCCTGATGATGCGCCAGCTCGTGACAGATGACACGGATGATGGCGTCGAATTTACGGGGCTTCACGGTTTTTGGCGTATAAAGATCTACCGTAATGGATTGCTCGCCAATAACCGTGTAGCCGTATCGAAACGAGCGGAATGCTCCGGCCCCGCGCTTGCGGCGGCGGAGAGGCCGCAGGCAAAACCCCGGCATGCCGAGTAGCAGGCATATGCGCTGAAACAGGTGCTCGACATACGCTTCGTGACGCGGATCGACGATGTCCGCCATGGCTATGGAGCGCTCGGCGATTCCTGAATGCGCATGCTCTTGGCGAGTTGAAGCGCGGGCGCCGCGCCCGCCGTTTCATCCAACACGGAAATAAGCACGCCGCTGTCATTGGCCTCCCCAAGGCGTACCATCACGAATGTCCGAAGCCCTCGAGGCGCCTGATCGATTTTTCGAACCGCTTCGAGCGAAAATTTCTCATATGGCAGGCCGGCCTGCGTTTTTCCGGCGATCGCGTTTTTCGGCTTATCGAGACAAATCACAAGATCCTCATCTGTTGTTCCGCTCGCGCACTGGAATTGCGCCATGGTGAGCCTGAAACGTTCCCATGTGGGGAAGCTTACGGCATCGCGCATAACCGGAATCATGGACGCGACGCGCGTATGTTGCACCTCATCGGCCGGATCCGGACTTCCGGGTGCGGGCGGCGAACCCGGAACCAGCGAAAACTCTCCTCGGAGCTCCGATTCATATACCCAATAGCCTGCGGGCGGCGTGAATCCCACTTTGCGCGCTCGCATCCATGTGACGTCCCACGGCAATGGATCGGTCGGCTCGGATGGCGCTGTGGTTGCGGCGTCCCCGAAACTCGGAGATGCGGACTCGAAGGCGCCTAAAACAGGGCGCTCCTCTCCCGTGTCCTTCCCCGGCGATTTCACGTCGTTTTTCACGATAAAGAATGCCACGCCAATAGCGAGAATCGTAAGAATGGCCAGGGCGATGAGAATGCGTCGAAGAGTCGGTTTCATATTCTTCGCAAACGATTCGTGAATATCTGCTGGGTTCAACGGGAGCGATCTACAGAAGCGCCGCAACGAGAAGAAGGGCGACAATGTTCAGCACCTTGATCATGGGGTTGATGGCCGGACCGGCCGTGTCTTTATACGGATCGCCCACGGTGTCTCCGGTAACGGCCGCCTGATGCGCGAACGAGCCCTTGCCGCCGAAATTTCCTGCTTCGATATATTTCTTGGCATTGTCCCATGCTCCGCCGCCCGTGGTCATGGAAATGGCCACAAAAATGCCGGTGATGATGGCGCCGATCAAGAGTCCGCCGAGCGCGATCGGACCAAGCCAGAAGCCCACGATAATGGGAGCGGCCACCGGCAGAAGCGCCGGAAGAATCATTTGTTTAATGGCCGCGCGAGTGACGATATCGACCGATGTGGCGTAATCCGGCTTGGCAGTCCCTTCCATAATGCCGGGAATCTCGCGGAACTGGCGCCGAACTTCCTCAACAACGGCGCCGGCAGACTTCCCCACCGCTTCCATGGCGAGCGCACCGAACAGATACGGAATGAGTCCGCCCAAAAACAGGCCGATAATGACCTTCGGATCTTCCAGCGTGAATACGAGACGGCGTCCGAGCTCGGCAAATTCCTGCGTATACGATGCGAACAGCACAAGCGCGGCGAGTCCGGCCGAGGCAATGGCATATCCTTTGGTGACGGCTTTCGTGGTATTGCCGACCGCGTCGAGGGGATCCGTGATATTCCTGACGTCCTCGGACAAGCCCGCCGATTCCGCGATACCGCCGGCATTGTCCGTAATCGGGCCATAGGCGTCGATGGTGACGATAATGCCGGTAAGCGAAAGCATGGCCATGGCGGCAAGCGCGATGCCGTACAGGCCCGCGAAGCTATGGGCTGCAAAAATTCCGGCGGCGATCACGATAACCGGAAGCGCGGTAGATTTCATGCCCACGGCAATGCCGGCGATAACATTGGTGCCATGCCCCGTTTCCGATGCTTTCGCAATGGCTTTCACCGGTTTATAGCTCGTGGACGTATAGTATTCCGTAATCCACACCATGAATGCGGTAACCACGAGCCCCACGAGAGCGGATTTGGTGACGTCCGAGGCCGTAATGGGTCCTGTCTCGGGAAAGAACTGGTTCGCGGCATACCAGAACGCGATTGCCGCAAGCACGCCCGCGACGGCGAGACCCTTATAGAGCGCGCCCATGATGTTCTGATTGTTACCGAGTTTAATGAAGAAGCCGCCGATGATGGAGGTGACAATGGCAATGCCCCCAAGCACGAGCGGGAAAAGGATCACGATGTCTTTTCCGGGGAAAGCGAGACTGCCCAAAATCATGGCCGCGAGCGCCGTGATGGCATAGGTCTCGAACAAATCCGCGGCCATGCCGGCGCAGTCACCTACATTGTCGCCCACATTGTCCGCGATAAAAGCAGGGTTGCGGGGATCATCTTCCGGGATACCAGCTTCCACTTTGCCCACGAGGTCCGCGCCCACATCCGCTGCCTTGGTAAAAATGCCGCCGCCCAAACGCGCAAAGACGGAAATAAGCGAACCGCCGAATCCCAGGCCCACAAGCGCTTTCAGATCCCCGGTCAATGCATAAAATCCGGCCACGCCAAGAAGACCGAGTCCCACCACAAAGAGCCCGGTAACGCTTCCGCCTTTTACTGCGACGTCCAGCGCTTCCTTCATGCCTTTTTTCGCGGCCTCCGCAGTGCGCACATTCGCGCGGACGCTCACGCTCATGCCGATATACCCCGCGAGCGCGGAAAGGATGGCGCCCACCGCGAAGCCGAGGGCGGTGTTTCTCCCCAGAGTCACGAGCAAGACGATAAAGATGATGGCGCCGATAAAGGCAACCGTCTTATTCTGACGAAGAAGGTAGGCTTTCGCTCCCTGCTGTATCGCTTCGGCGATTTCAGTCATTTTCCCCTCCCCCGCCGGCTGATTCAGAACCCAGCGGACGAGATATGCGCCCCATGCAAGCGCCAAAATGGATGCGCCGAGGGCAAATTGTAGTGCTTGTGGCATAAGATTTTTTGGTCAATGATGGAGAGAACACTAACGAAAAATGTCATTAAGGTCAACGGGGAAGCGAAGAAACCTCGATAGCAATTCTGTCAGGGTCACCAAAATGAACATCTCGGTCAGCACCCTTTTTTGCCGTATTAACTATGTCCCACCCCAACTCCTCAAATAGCGGGTTTAAAAATTCGTTCCTTAGGTCCTCTTCGTTGTATTCGATGGATTGATAGTAATTAAAATTTTCCGTAAAACGCTCGACCAGTTCTATGATTCGGTTCGGCGCTGGCATAATGTTGCCCTCCTTCCCCATTGTCTCACATTTTCGACACTTTTACAGCCTCGGCATACCGCTCCATGCACTCTCGGAGCGCCACGTGGATTGGACGCATCTCAATGCCAAGTTCTTTGAGACGGTTGTTCTGAAGAATGCAATTCGATCGTCCCTTGACCGCGAGCCCCTGCGATACGAGTTCGTCGGTGCTAATCCATTCATTCCTATGCTCCGGGTCCACCAGCTCTTTATAGAGCGCCATGAGATCGCGATGCCGCATGGTGCCGTCATTCACGGCGTGGAAGACGCCCTGCCCACGTTTTTCCATAAGCTGCCGGACGGCATTGATGAGGTCCGGAACAACCGTAACAGAATTCTCCACGTCGACGATTTTTGGATAGTGCGCGAGTTTCGTAATGAGATTGCGCGGTCCGGGCTTGCCGTCGATGGGCATGCGTAAGCGCACAATGGCGACATTCCGGAGCGTTGCGAGCACAAGATCCGCAGAATATTTCGAACGGGAATACATGGCAGAGGGATTGGCAAAATCATCCTCGCGCCATCCCGCCGGATCCGGCGATTCGCCGTAAAAAATACATCCTGACGCAAGATGCGTCATGTGAATGCCGCGCTTCTGACATGCTTCCGCGAGCATGAGCGGCGCAAGAACATTCCCGCGAATCGTCTCGAGCTGATTGGACTCGCACCAGTCCACATTGGGTCGTCCGGTTTTGCCCACCGCGGATAAAACAAATTCCGGACTGTGCTCATCGAGCGCCCGTTCGATTCCTGCAGGATCATCCGCGCGTTCAAGCGTAAGTACGGCGTCATCCCAGACATTATTGAATGCATTTCCGAGATACCCGGGACCGAAAATAAGAATACGGGACATAGTTTCGGTGATGACTATGACATGGATTTGAGGCTGGGGTCTAGGGGCTCAAGTTGCGGTATGCGGTATGCGATATGCGGGTTGTGGGGAAGATTGTGGGTGGGAGCTGTTAGCTATTGGCAATGGGGCCGTTCAAGCGTTCCAGAGTTTTAGGGTTCTAGAGTTATCACGAGTTTCGTGTTTTTAATAAATAGCACATTACTTACGGACCTACGATCTTACTGGCCCAAGGGCAAAGGGAACGGGTTACGGGGTTCGGGGAGAATTATGCTCCCCCTATGCAACTACGTCCTGCGCAACTACGTCCTCTTCCCCCCTACGCAACCACGCAACTTCCCGCATGACTCACGACCCATACCTCACGACCCATGCCCTACGTCCTACGGTCTTACGAACCTACGAACGTATAGACCCAAGGGCTAAGGGAAGATTTTGTTCCCCTACGCCCTACGCACCACGTCCTACGGACTTTTCGCATACCGCAACCCGCATACCGCATTCCGCGCTCGCCGCACGGCTCACGGCCACCCCTTCCTCCTTCCTCCTCCTTCGCGCCCCTTGTACGCTCCTCTTATGGTGAATGCATCGAGGATACGACCGATTTCCATCGGCATCGATGAGTCCGGACGCGGTTGCGTCATCGGACCCATGGTCGTGGCCATCGTTGCCGCGGATGAAAGCGACCGCCGCTGGTTCTGGAAACATCGTGTCCGCGATTCCAAGCTCGTCCCGCCGCACGAGCGGGATGCATTGGCTGAACGGATCAAGGAACGCTGCTGGTTCGAGCTCCGAATCGCGGATGCGCCGACGATCGACGAAGCCGTGCGCAATCGATCGAGGAATCTCACAGGCCTCGAGCTCGAAATGATGGCGGAGCTGCTCCGCGAATTTCAAGACGAGCATCCGGACCGCGCTGCTCTCGCGCTCGTGGATGCGCCGAGCGTGAATCCGCAGGGATTTTTGGAAAAACTCTATGACGCAAGCGGGTGGGAAAGCATGGAACGACTGGTCGCAAAACATCGCGCAGACAAAACCGACCGCACCGTCGCAGCCGCATCAATTCTGGCCAAGGCCGAACGCGAGCGACTGATCGCGAGGCTGAAAAAAGAACTTGGGATCGATTTTGGATGCGGATATACGCATGATGAGGCAACGAGGACATTCGTGGCATCCTGTCCGGCACATGCCCCTTATGTTCGCTGGAGTTGGTCCACGACGCGTATTCGTTCATCTTGACAATACGTCACTTTTTCATCATTCTCACAGCGCCCTTTCACCCGACACAGAGGAGATGACGAATGCCCGGAAACGCCGAAAAGCCTCCTGTACGTTTTTTGGAGCTTGCGCTGGAGGGATCCTTCCGGCACCACGTGCAAACCCCCGCGGGGATGCTCGAGCATTTTCCGCCGGACGGCCTCATGGCCGACATCCTGAAAGAACGCCCCCAAATGCGAGCCAATGTGCTCACAAGCGCCCTCAACATGGAAGGCGACTTCTTGACGAAGCTCGGACCGTACACGGCCGGCGACCTGCTGCAGACGGCATATGAGGCCGGCGAGGCGGATGCCGGAAAAATCGTGGAGGCGAACACCTACCGCGCATGGGCCGAGGTTATCCCGCAGGCTGCGCTCTGGAATTTCATCTCGGGCCGCGAATGGTGGCGGAATCCGGATGACGGCGAACGGCAATACCTCCAGTTCCTGCTCGAAGCCATCCTCGCCCACGACTTCCTTCCGACAAAGGACTACCTCGACCAGCTGTCGCCGAAGGAGCTCGCTCCCGCGCTCAGCAAGAATAAACTCGAGGAGCTCTTTGCCGACGCGGCAATCACAGGTCACCGGAATGAGCCGTTTCACGCGGATCGCGTGTTCAAGATCGTCGGGGTTCCCGACTTTTTCGACGGCTTGCCGCCGGAATACCTGTTCGAACGTATCGTTCGTCGAACGGTGGATCGGCTCGGCATCCTGCGTTCCCAAACGATCCTCGAGGGATCCCCCGAAACCGCCGCAGCCATGGAGCAGGACGTCCAAGCCATCGGGCGCGCGCCGGGTGGCGAAGACGCGGAACGCATTCTCGCAACCGAACAGGCATTGGAGCCGTCCGGAACCGCTCCCGTCGAATTGCAGGCAATGACCGACGAGAATGCTCCCGAAACGACCGCGGCCACACCCGCGAGCAAGGAGGAGGAAGAAGCCGCAGAAGCGGAAGCCGGCGTTCATCACGGCAACAAAAAGCGCCGTGGAAAAACGACGACGCTCAAACCAGAAGCTGCGGTTCCGGAACCCCCGATGCAGGCGACGGAGGAGAGACCGATCGAGCACGGCTGGAGTGCCCCGCCGAATGACACCCACGAAGCCGTGCCTTCGACGAAAAGCTACGGGCCCGCCGATCCGGACAACGATTCCGGCGCATCCTGACCGGGCACTCATCTCCTCGATTCTCCAAAACGCGTCCCCGTCTTCGAGGACGCGTTTTCAATACCATAAGACGCAGATCAGAGGCTAAGGGCAGAAGAAACGGTTGCGGATCTCGGGTGACATTGTCGAGGTTGTTCGCACCGCTATAGCGAATCTGCCACCGTGTTCTTTCATTCCTGATTATCAAAAAGCCTGACGAATTAGGATTCTTGGAGAATCACCCCCGTGACAGGGACGGGTTTACTTTATCAATCGCCTTGGGAAAGATGTTGCGTTTTCGTTTGCAGTAGTTGTCCTAACTCGTAAGCGTCTGCGTGTTGGCAAAGACCCGTATATGACGACAGATTCCCTGACGTTGCTCGTTTGAGCATCCTTCTTGTTGTCTTCGAGCGTAAAATGGTGGCATACGGCAAAAGCACGTACCCAAGGAAATCGACGCCTTGCTTCCAAGTTTGTACCTTCACCTTGTTCGGATGCAATTCCATCTTCAGTCGACTTTTGAGAAATGTGTCTATGCGTTGGGCTAAATCAAACGCTTCGGATCGTGACAGTGTCAGAATGACGAAATCATCACAGTACCTAACATAGTGGCTTACTCGTAGTTCGTGCTTTACGAAGCGATCCAGCTCATGAAGATAGACGTTGGCAAACAGTTGGCTTGTCAGATTGCCGAGTGGGATGCCCCGTCCGGGAAGAAAGGCGAAGCTCTCTATGATTCTATGAAGCAACCGGATCACGCGCTCATCTTTTATTTTCCGCCTCAACAAAGAAAGCAAAATCTTCTGATCTACCGAGGCAAAAAACTTCCTGATGTCGCACTTCAACGCGTACACCGTCCTCGTGTGATTCACACTCGCCTGTCTGAAAAAAACTCCCAAACGAGCTACGGCTGCATGTGTTCCTTTTTCGAGCCGACATGAATAGCTATCATAGATAAACTGTGACTCAAAGAGAGGCTCGATGACATTGATGATGGCTTGATGCACGACTCGATCCCTAACCGACGCCTTGTGTATGCTGCGTTGTTTGGGATCAGAAATCGTAAACGGCTGATAGGGATCATGGCGATATGCGTCTTTCAGAAGGCTATCCTGCAAAGAAAAAACATTATCCTCAAGGCGATATTCAAACTCCATCACATCCCCCTTCGACCGCTTGCCTTTGCAAAACCTATGCCAAGCATCAAATAGGTTTTCGATAGAAACGATACGGTAGAATAGGTCATCATTCATTTTTACCTCTCCGAGAGGAGATTCCTATATGCTACCCCCCCCGACGCAATTTCAATCAAACCTCTCACAACCCGAGTGATATACCCATCATTCAAGCCATTTATGGCCTCTATGCGTTCTGGAATGACATCTTGGTGAAGTTCCCAAAAACCCAACGGCATCTCCTTGGCCACACCTGTGCCGAATATCTGCTCGATATACTTGAAAAAACACTCGCTTCGGCGCAAACGATAAATGCCTCCGAAAAGACACTGATACTCCAACAAGCCAGCACAAAACTCGATGCCCTCAAACTCCTCACCAGACTCACAAAAGACTGTAAGTGTATTTCAAACGCTCAATATCTACAGATGGAATCAAAGCTACAGGAAATAGGAAGGATGCTCGGCGGATGGTTGAAATCGCTCGGATAAAAAGCAACCCCACCTGTAAAAGGTGGGATCGTGATGGGGAGTCCCTCAAGCGAGGCACCGAGTAGTTCGAGTTGTCATTGCTACGGTCGTTGGCGTTGACGTTCACCTGACGGTTGTCACGGTTGAAGTTCACGATCACGACGTTCTGCCACGCCTCGCCGTCGTCCTCGGGGACGAGCTATATTACGTTTTCTCCTTCCATGACACCGGGCACAGGCTCACCCATGTCCTGTATTTTATGCGGGGTGCAATCTATGTCAGCTTGATGACACAGCCCATCCCAAAAGAAAACGCGGAGTACCCATCATTCGCGCCGCACGCTCTCGAACTCCGTAAAGATCGAGACTCTGGCGGCATGTGCGAGTGATAAGAGATTTCGGCGACCGGCATCCGTACTTTCGTACCGAGTCGTCGTCGCTCGGAAATGAAAACCGACCGTTTTTCATTTCACTCGCTCCTAGACTCGTTAAATGCCGATTCATGAGCCTACTCTCCGCACCGTATCGTATCAGAAAAATCGGAAACAAAAGAGCCGCATCTACGAGACGCACGCTCCTTTGTTGAAGCTATGCTGTAGACGCGGCCGAGGGAACCCCGAGGGAGCCAAGGTCGAAACCAAGGCTCCCCCGAGTTCCAAAGGTTCAAGCGCCGAGTGCCGGGGACTCCCGCAAGCGAGGCACCGAGTAGTTCGAGTTGTCATAGCTACGGTCGTGGGCGAAGACGTGCACCTGACGGTTGTCACGGAGGAAGTTCACGAACACGACGTGCTGCCACGCCTCGCCGCCGTCAACGGGGACGTTGACCTCGTAGCCAGCGGCGAAAAGCCCTGGGAGCTTGTCGTAGTCGATGGCGCGGATCATGTCCGGGAACAACCACGCGATGACGAGCAGCTCGTCGGCGAGCGACTTGGAATCGCGCACCGCCGTGATGCTCTCGCGCTTCCGGTTGGTGTCGAGGTCTGCCACGATCCACTCGACGATCGCGTGGTGCGTGTGGTTGCCGTTGAGAAGCCGCAGACGCTCCACGGGCTTACCCCTGTACTCGACCTTGCCCGAGAGGAGCAGCTCCCAGCGCCAGTACCGACCCTCGCCGAAAACGTGCTGGATGCGGGCGTTGTGCGCCTCGAAGGTCTTGGCGACCCCGTCGTCTCCCTCGCCGAAGCGGATGCGGAACGAACGGTAGGCGGACTTGCCCTGCGGCCACGCCGGAGCGGTCGAGGTGAGGCGTTCGAAGTCCGCCTCGGTCAGTCCCCACTTCTCCTCGTCGTTGGCGCGACGGAGGGCAGTGAGCTGATCTTCAACCGTCATCTCGTAGGGGTTCTTTTCGCGCGCTGCGATCAGACCCGGGAGCGACTCGACCCACTTCTTCATGAGGTCGTCGTCACCCGCGAGGGCGGCGAGCTGCTTGAGCGTCCCACCGAAGCGACCGAAGCGACCGAAGAACTCCACCATCTGCGTGCCAAAGATTTCCGATGCGAGACTGGCCATGATAACCTGCCTTTCCTGTGAACGCCGTCGACCAGCCCGGATTCCGACACCTGTCGGATTACCGAACCTGCCTTTGATTGAAAACGGCATGCTATAGCCCATTTGATTGAGCTACAAAACGCCGCTTTCAATACAGCTTTCCATTTCAAGAACATGTATTTATAGCATGTTTTTAGAAAAAGTCAAGTGTAGTACCAATGTTTTTGCCTTATTTTGGCCAAATATGCTCTAACAAGCCAACTTTACCCAACGATATCATTTTCACTTTATCAATCGCATCGCATCCATAAGCTGTTTCTGCCACTCACGCAAACTCATGCTGAACACGACGCAAAGTATTCAATACCATCGGTACAAGCTACGTTCTGAAAGGAGGAAAGCTGACCATTGAACAAGCGGAATGGATCGTTCCCATTTCCAACGCACTTGAAGCATCAAAATAGATATAAAACGGTTAGAACCTCTCAAAAAAGCCCCTATGTACGAGAAAACCTCCCGTGTTGAGGAGGTTTATTCTCGATGAGGTTACGGGTCTAGCTCGAACCAGCGCATGACCTACAGACTTACGAACCCACGGACTACGGACCTTGCGGGTATCGGGTTACGGGTTATGGGCGCAAGGCGCAAACCGCACGGCGCATAACTCACCCCCTACACAACCACACAATTACAGCCTACGTATTCTTCGCGTCCCGCTCGCACGACCCACGACCCATACCTCATGGCCTACGTCCTATGCTCCACGTCCTCCATACCCCATACAAAAACGCCCTCATTATGAGGACGTTTTTCTTGGTAGGCCCGCCTGGACTCGAACCAGGAACCGCCAAGGTATAAGCTTGGTGCTCTAACCAATTGAGCTACGGGCCCGGAATTGTTCAGCGATCCTACTGGAAATCCAGCTTTTCTTCAACCAATGTCGGCATTGCCGACCATGCCATTCTACGCCATAATCGCCCCATGGCAGAACATTGGGTTATATCCCATGAAGACGCGGGAACGCGTCTTGACGTGTTTTTAAGCAAAACCATCGACCCACTAACACGTTCTCAAGCGAAAAAAAGCATTGAGGCGGGAATATATTCTGTGAACGGAACGCATGCAGCCGCGCATTATCTTCTGAAGTCGGGCGATGTGATTGCTTATGACGGCGAAAAAGAAATTCTCCGTGAGGAAGCGGAGGAGGACTCGCGGACCTTGCGCGTGGCCGCGGACGATCTCCGCATTATCGATGAAACGGACGCGTATATCGTGCTCGACAAGCAGGCAGGTGTGCTCATGCATCCGGACCATCACCATCCCCACGATCATCCTTCCGGTACGCTCATAGATGCCGTTATCGAACATGCGCCGGAGATCGTAAAGGTCGGCGACGACCCGGTACGGCCGGGCATTATGAGCCGCCTGGATAAAGATGTGTCGGGACTCGTGGTGATCGCAAAAACACAGGGCGCCTACGAAGCGCTGAAGAAGCAATTCGCGGAACATTCTGTAACCAAGGAATATCTGGCGCTCGTACACGGCGCGGTCGAACAGGATGACGCGGATCTCAAATTCCGCGTGGCACGATCATCAAGCAAGGCGCGCATGGCTGCCCTGCCGGAAGGAAGCGCCGAGGGACAGGCTGCATGGACGCATGTTCGCGTCATCGAACGATATGCGGGCGCGACGCTCGTGAAGCTCCAGATTTTGTCCGGGCGCACGCATCAAATCCGCGTGCACTGCTTCGCCTTCAATCATCCGGTGATCGGGGATATTCTGTACAAGCCGCGGCGGGCACAACGAAATATCAAAGCGCCAAGGCTCATGCTCCAAAGCATTCGTCTCGCATTCAACGACCCGGAGACGGGAGAACGGAAACAGTATGCGCTCGAACCCGACCCCGCCTTTGACGCCGTCATTTCCAGCCTTCGGAACAAAAAACCGTAATAGACGCCCGTGTCTTCGCCACCTTGCATCAATCACGATCAGAGGCGGTGAATTTCGCCCCGTATTCCTCCCCAATCTCCCGATGTTCGCCTCGGCGAACAAAAAAGGGAATCCCTTCTCCTCTATGATTCTCACCATCGCCGGTTCGCCCGGCACCGGAAAAACATCGGTCGGAAAAATTCTCGCGGACAAACTCGGCTACCGTTTCTATTCCATGGGCGGGCTTCGGGGAAACATGGCGCTCGAAAAAGGCCTGACGCTGGATGAGTTGAATGCCCTCGGTGAACAGGAAGGTTCCACGGATATTCCGGTAGACGAATATCAAAAGGAGCTTGGGCAGAAAGAGGATAACTTCGTTATCGAAGGACGATTGTCATGGCATTTCATCCCCCATTCCTTCAAAATTCTGCTCACCTGCGACCCAGCGGAAGCCGCGAGACGCATTTACCTTGCCAGGAAGCATGAGGCGGATACGCGAGAGGACGAACCCTTGTATGCGAGTCCGGAAGAAGCGGAAAAGGTTCTGCGTCTCCGGGTGGAGTCAGACAAGCGGCGATACCAAAAATACTACGGCATCGATTATCAGGATCAGGCGCACTATGATCTTGTCATAGATACGACGGACTCCTCCGAGCCTGAAGAAACAGCCGAACGCATCCTGGCCGAACTCCGGAAACGCGGGCAGGGATAGCCTCACGAACGGCGCGCTGCCATCTATTGACGGCGTAGCCTGCTTCCGCTATGATCCCGCCACGTAATACGCGCGAAACGCGTTCATGGTATGGCACAAACACAGCAGTACCGGATCATTCAGCCGGCGGAAGTCGCAACCGGCATGGTCATCCGGATTCATCAGAAAATCGTCGAAGGAAGCTCCAAAGACGCCAAGGAGCGTATTCAGGTATATGAAGGACTCGTGCTGAATGTCCGAGGGAAAAGCCCGAATCGAACCATGACGGTCCGAAAAGTCTCAAATGGCGTGGGCGTGGAAAAAATCTTCCCCCTTCATCTGCCGAGCATCGAAAAAATCGAGGCCGTAAAACAGTATAAGACTCGCCGGAAGAATATCGCGGCAGTTGTCGCCAGCAAAAAACGCCTGAAGGAAGTCCCCATCAAACCCGCGCGGATGAAACCTGCGCCGGCCATCCCGCAGGAATCCGAACGTCTTTCTGCATCAGAAGAAGCATCCGATGGACCGACAGTATCGATAGCAGAAGCTCCTGCGGAATCCGCACCGGTCGAAAAAACGGAACAGGAATCGTCGGAGAATGGCACAGAGGAAAAACAGCCGGCATAACCTACGGATACGGATAACGCGGAGCAATGCTCCGCGTTTTTGTTGCGCTCCTACGTTGACATACGATTTTTCATGCGTATGATACAAGGCCACCCGTACGTTCCCCTCATACATCGGAAAAACCGTGAACGACGAACCGGATCCCGGCAACGAACGCCCTGAACAGAACGCGGAGACCGTTTTGAGCTTCCTCCCTGTCCTTCTCCTCTTCGACGTTCCCGTCGCCTTCTGCATTGCCATCCCGCTCCGTATTCTGGTGAACCAGGGGGCCTTGCGCGATTCCGCCGGAATCCTCATCGGACTTTCCTGCTGCACCTTCATCATCGGCCTCATCGTCGCATACGAAACAGCCGTTCAGGATTGAACCGCATTAAAACGACCCCGTCTTCGGAGTCGTTTTCTGTATTTATTGAATGCTCTTGTCGACACCGATGCTCTGTACGCTGTTTCGGACGATATCCGGAACATAATCGAGCGAATTCGCTACGGGTTCGCCGAATTCATAATTGACGTAAAAGCTTTCGGGGATATCATCGATATATTGATTCCAGTTCGCGCCGAATATCCCCTGCGCCACGGACTCATCCTTTAGCCATCGAAGGATCCCGCCGCGGCTCACCACATAGGTTTTTACGTCCGTCTGAAATTTAAGCATGCGCGTGCCCGGCCGGTATGTCACGTTCCCGCCGATCGGAATAAGCGACATTTGATCGAGGGGAATAATTTTGACGTTTGAAAAACTTGGATACCATGTAAAATACGTTTTTTCGTTCGGAAAAACGTAACGTTTGCCGTCTTTCGCATAATAATACACGGCTGTGTCGCTCTGCGTGAGCGGATCTCCGTCATCGGGGATTTTAATGAGATCACCGTCATTTAACGCCACAGCGATGCCGCCGCTTACCGACAAAGCCGCCTGGCGCACCAGAGCCTGTCCGTCCACGATCGCGGTAAAAACGGATCCGCCCTTTTTGAGCGAAGTGATTTTGAATTTCGCGCGGCCGAAAAGATCCGTCACATTATTGAGGATGGTGATGGTGTCCTCGCTGCCGCGGCTCGACTGAAGCGTCACATTCGCACCCACGACAGAACCCAAATTCATGTCCCGGAGAACCACGGTAACAATGGCATACTCAATCCCGTCGGCCTCGATCTCCGCTTTATCAATGCCGACCGTTGAGTTTTGATAGTCGATTTGCGCCGCCAGCGCGAATGCGGGCGCGGCAAGGCAAACGGCTGCCACAAAAACACAGAGGCGTTTCAACATATGCGGCATTGTAACGCAGGTGCGTCTCCGAACAAAATGCCGATCTCGCGCCGTCCTCCTAGTCTTTCAGAACGGGCTTCAAATACACGGCGGTGAGCGAGCCTTTTTGCTTCGCTACCTGCTCCGGCGTCCCTTCGGCGATAATTTTTCCGCCGCGGATGCCGCCCTCCGGCCCCATGTCAATCACCCAGTCGGCGGATTTAATGACGTCCAGATTATGTTCGATCACGAGAACGGTATTTCCCCTGTCCACGAGCGCCGACAAAACGCCCAAAAGCCGCTTGATGTCCTCAAAATGAAGCCCGGTTGTCGGTTCGTCCAGAATATACAATGTCCTTCCCGTTGCCCGGCGGGACAGCTCGGTTGAAAGCTTGACGCGCTGGGCCTCGCCGCCGGAAAGCGTCGTTGCCGGCTGACCGAGTTTGACATATCCGAGACCCACGTCATGAAGTACGGAAAGTTTTTCATAAATGAGCGGCTGGTCTACAAAAAACCGCCGCGCCTCTTCAACCGTCATTTCCAAAACGTCTGCAATGTTCTTGCTGCGCCAATGAATTTCGAGCGCCTCCTGATTGTACCGGCGTCCATGGCACTCGCTGCACTCCACATATACATCCGGCAGGAACTGCATTTCAATCTGTACATACCCGTCGCCGCCGCACGCTTCGCAACGGCCGCCGCCTTTCACATTAAAAGAAAACTTTCCTGCGTCGAATCCGCGCATCTTTGCTTCGGGAATACCTGCAAAAAGATCGCGGATCACGGTAAATACCCCTGTATACGTAGCCGGATTGGACCGCGGTGTCCGTCCGATGGGCGACTGGTCTACAGAAACCACTTTATCGAGATGCTGGATGCCTTCGATTTTTTTGTGCGGACCCGGCAAATCTTTTGCATTATAAAAATGAGCGGACATCGCCCGCGCGAGAATATCCAATACGAGCGTGGATTTGCCGGAACCCGACACGCCGGTGACGCAAGCCATGAGGCCGAGCGGGAGTTTAAAATCGACATTTTTCAGGTTATACGCCGTTGCGCCGCGGACGACGAGCATTTTCCCGTTTCCGCTTCGCCGTTTTGCCGGCAATTCCAGCTCGCGCTTTCCCGTAAGATAAGCGCCGGTGAGCGACTCCTTGTTCCTCTTAATATCGCCGAGCGTGCCCTTGGCGATAATTTCCCCGCCGTATTCGCCCGCACCGGGGCCCACATCCACCACGAAATCTGCCGCCTCCATGACGGCCTGATCATGCTCCACCACGATGACGGTATTTCCCAGATCGCGGAGACGCTTCATGGTATGAATAAGCTTATCATTGTCCCTCTGGTGCAGACCGATGGACGGCTCATCCAGAATGTAAATGACACCCGAAAGCTCCGCGCCAAGCTGGGCCGCCAAACGCACGCGCTGGGCTTCGCCGCCGGAAAGGGACATGGCGCTCCGGTCCAGCGTAAGATAATTCAACCCGACTTCGACAAGGTTTTTGATGCGACGCTGGATTTCGCCCGACAACTGATCCACGATAAGCCGTTCCCGTTCCGTAAAACCCAGAGGATCGTCCTTCCGCTCGTTTTTCACTCGCATGATTTTCGAGGCCTTCGCCTTTTTCGGACCGGTGCCGAGCGCGCGAAACCATGCCTCAAGGTCATCAAGCGGCATCATCACCAAATCGGCAATCGTGCGTTCCGCCATGGTGACGGAAAGCGCCTCGGTGCGCAAACGCCGACCTTCGCATACGGGACATGTCAGGACGCGCATGTAGGATTCGATTTCTTTTTGCACGTATTCCGAATCGGTTTGCCGGTATTTTTCTTCGAGCATCGCGAGAATGCCTTCGAACCGCATATCCTTCCCCCCGACGTCATAGGTTTCATCGCCGGTTCCATCCAAAATAATCTGAACGGCTTTTTTCGAAAGCGCATTTACCTCCTCGTGGATGGAAAATCCGTGCCGTGTACCCACGGCCTCGAGAAGCTTGAGATGCGATGTCTGGTTTCCGGCAATGCGCGTCCACGGTTTAATGGCGCCCTGCGCAATTGTCAGCCGGCCGTTCGGAATAACAAGTTCCGGTTCCAAAACGAGTTTCGTACCGAGACCGGTACAAGCGGCACAGGCGCCATGAGGCGAATTGAATGAGAACAGCCGCGGCTCGAGCGCGGGCAGGGAAACATTGCATGCCGCGCAATATAACGATTGCGAATACAGCGTTTCGTCGAGCGTGTCTTTGTCGAGGACGGCGAGAAGACCGTTCCCGAGTTCCAACGCCTGTTTAACGATTTCGAGCATGGACTCAATAACCATGGCGGCAGTGGCCTCGATGCTCGATATGACGACTTCGATGGTATGCGGAAGCTTTTTGTCCGGCTTCACCCGCAAAAGCTCGTCGATATCCACGAGCGTTCCGTCATACCGTACTTCGTGATACCCGGCGTTCTGCGCTGCCTGCAAAATCACTTTATGCTCTCCCCGCTGTTCCCGGACCATGGGCGCGAGAAGAACGAGGTTCGCCTTCTGCGATTGTTTCAGAATCTTTTCCGCGATTTCTCTGGGCGATTGTTCGGCCACGGGTTTGCGGCAGACGGGACAATGTGCCCGTCCGGCCCTCGCGAACAGGAGCCGCAGAAAATCATAGACTTCCGTAACCGTTCCCACAGTGGAACGCGGGTTATGCGAGCTGGACTTTTGATCGATGGCGACCGTGGGAGACAACCCTGTAATCTCGTCCACGTCAGGCTTGTCCTGAAGCTCCAAAAACTGGCGGGCATAGGAGGACAGGCTCTCCATATAGCGCCGCTGACCCTCGGCATGGATGGTGTCAAAGGCGAGCGAGGATTTTCCGGAACCGGATAATCCGGTAATGACGATAAGCTTGTCTTTCGGAAGAGACAGCGAAATGTTTTTGAGGTTGTGGACGCGCGCCCCTTTGATGGAAATGGAAGTTGTCGGTGACATGTGGGCCTCATGCATGCTTGAAATGCAATGAACGCGAGGCTACCACGGATTTTCATACGGGGCAAGGGGGAGGGAAGGGTAGCCATGGGCCGCGGGCCATGCGGTATGCGGGATGCACCATGCGGTATGCGGAAAGTGCGTAGTTGCGTAGTACGTAGTTGCGTAGGGGGAGCATAATTCTCCCCGAACTCCGTAACCCGTTCCCTTTGCCCTTAGCCCTTTGCCCTGTTCCCTTTTGCTCATTGCTTTACGGACATTTCACCTTTCCGCATTTTGCGCCGGGGTTGATGAGTTTTAAAGCCGCGCATGCGACATCGCCGATGTATGTACATGTACAAAACTGGCCGGCTGAACCTAGGCACGGCATCCTCGTTGCACCGCATGTCTGATCCTAAACGCAACCGGTAATTTACCCTGACGCCTTCCCTTTGCAGAGTCCTGCAGCGACCGGGTCGGAAGGCGCATTGGCATCGGACATCATAAAGTCGCATGTAATGGGGGCATCGCCGTTTATGGCGGCGCGCAATTCGTCGGCAGACCAGAATTTGAGCGGCTTCTTGGGGTCATCAACGAGGTTTCCCTGCTGATTGGCGCATGAAATAGCCTCGGCGATCTGCGTAAAATCCGTCGCCGTTCTTCCATCCGAATACCCGGGACCCTGTTTGGCGCTCCCGCGAACGCATTGCTGTTTGACGACTAGCAAATAATCATCTCCCGTAGGATCGAGAATCGGTTTGGAGGGTGTAAGCCCGCGATCATAGTACTTCATGGCCAGCATGGCGCCGCGCAATCCTCCCTTTGTTGAACAAAAACTCTCGGCATCTTTTACGACATTTTCGGTGAGCGCAAAGGAGTAGTTCCGAAATCCGGTCTTGCGCGTGTCTGTGACTTCATTGCCCTGGAGACCCACGGCCTCAAATCTGTTTTGAAACGGCACTTTCATGCTTCCCTCGATGGCGGCGACATCGTTATTTTGCGCGTAATTGCAGAAGAAAATAAGATACGCCTCTGTCGGACGACGAAAATCCATATAGGTGATCGACCCGGCGAAAACGGCCTTGCTGCAAACAAATTTTGCGCTTCTCTGTCCCCGGCATTCTATAGCTTCTCCGTCCGCGCAAGATTGGCAGAGCTCCCCCTTGGGACACACGTTTCCCTCGCATGCGTCGGCAATGGGATTATTTTCCAAATAGTAAAATTTCCCGCATTCGGTTTTGTCGCCCGGGGTATTGAAATTGGCGGGATTGGCCGCGATCGTTTGATACGCGGGAACCTGAAGCCGATCTTCGCCGGCCAGCGCAAATTTTCCCGATCCGGCAATATCCTTGCAGAACTGGGTCTGAATGAACTGTATGGTGTTGACCATGTACACCTTGAGCGGATTCAGCGTGAGCGTATTCGGATTAATCGTCCGCAAAATCGTCACCGCCCCGATGACGAGCAGCATGCCCACCACGGCATCGATCATGTATTTTTTCCCCTGCTCGATTTTCGGCATGGCGCTTCCCACCAAATACAGAAATGCGCCGAAAATGAACATGACCGTGCTTATGACGGCGATGACGGAAATGAGGTAGCGATAGGCGGTAATGACATAGTTGGCCATTCCCTGCACCTGCGACACATTCCCGATTTTTGTATTGAGGGTGATAATCGGCTCCTTGGCATAACAGCGCCCCTTGCCGCTCGGGCATTCCGCATACGTTTCGAAAACACCGTCCTGCGTGCTGCATTCATCGGGACGAAAGCAGGTCATGTTCAGCGAAATTTGAGCGGCCGCGCCGGTTTGAGCCACAGACGGCGCGCTGCCGCCCGCCGTCTGGATGAGATACGGCAACGCTCCTGCGCATTTGGACGCGGTTTTCCTTGGCGCGCATGCCGCATCGCATTCTTCGCGGGTTACACCCTGCGCACTGCCCGCCACGCCGATTAACACGGGTGTTCCCGCCGCTTTTCCTGAACAACTCTGCGATGTATCGCCTTCGGCGCATTCGCAATAGCATGCCGACGTTCTCAATAGCGGAAGCTGATTCTGATTCAATGGCCTATCGCGCAGATAGCTGATGACGCCATCTGGCGGAGGCGTATGACCCTGCTTCAGGGTGACCAGGGGACCGGACAACTCAAAATTATCCTTCACATATTCCGCCCATTTGTCGTTGCGGCAGAATGTCGTGAACTCATTGCAATCGGCCTTGGCCGGCCCCTTGATTTCGCACCAGCCTTTTTCTGTGGCGAATTTGATTGCGCTGTAGATGTGCGGAATGGCATTCGGTTGCGCCCGCGCCGGCGACGGCGCGATGAACACCGCATATGCCAGCAAAAAAACCGCTGTTGCTGCCAAAACATGTACTGCGCGCAATGCCCTCTTCATACCTATTTCGGCTGGGCTTCCAAAAACTGATTCAGCACCAGGGTAAATGTTTTTTCATCCATGAGTCCCTGAAAGCGGACGCCGTTCACGAAAAACGTGGGCGTTCCCTGCACGCCGGCGCGGCGTCCGTCGTCGACATCTTTATCGATTTTCCTGTCGTACGTGCGCGCCTCCATGCACGCGTCATACTGCGCCATATCGACGTTCACGAATGTTGCAAGTTTGCGGAGATCGTCTGGGCTCATGTGTTCCTGATCCATGTACACGAGGTCATGAAAACGCCAGTAGGGATCCTGCCCCTGGGCGAGAATACAATTGGCCGCAAGCGCCGCATTTCTCGCATCGGGATGAATTTCTGAAACGGGAAAATCGCGTATCAAGAAATGCACCTGATTCCCCATGGCGGCGATAACACGCCGCACGATGGGCGCCTGTTCCTTGCAGAACGGGCATTGGTAATCGGCAAACTCAATAACGGTAACGCGCGCGCTCCTGTTTCCAAGTTCCGGCGCCAGTCCCGCGGGGGTGAGCCGCTCGATATCCGCGGGTGTCACCTTGGCATTCGCGACATACGAAGAAAGGCTCGCCTGCATGCGGCGCGCATTCGGGTCCACGATGTCGCCGCTCTTCAGCCGAAGGTAATATCCGACGGTCAAATAGCCGAACCAGACTAGGGGCAGGAGAATCAAAAAACCGAGAACCGAGAACAGGATCAGCATGAGACGTTTACGCCGGGTTTTCCGAAGATCAAACTCGGCTGGAGCCGCGTCGTTCACGCGGATTATCATATCATGCGGCGGCTCCGTACGTCAGCGCGTGAAGAGACGCATCATGTCGGCCGCCGTTGACAAACGGGCCTGCCGGAGCTACCCTCCCAGCACTTCATCTATGCGGGAACTTCTGTTACCGATTATCCAAATGATCCTGTCGGTGCTGCTCGTGGCCGCTATTTTGCTGCAGCAGCGCGGTTCGGGCCTGGGCGCGGCGTTCGGCGGCGGCGGAGACGTATTCCGGACAAAACGCGGCGTTGAAAAAATCCTCCACTACGCCACCATCGGGCTGGCGATGCTCTTTTTCGGCAACGCCATTCTCACCGTTCTCCTGGCGTAATCCATGCGCGCGATTCTCGCGAAGATCCGCGTCTTGTTCCATCGGATATTCTTCTGGCACGAGGGCGGAAAACAATCTTCGGAATTTATCCCGAATGCAGGGCATGATCATGCCCTGGTATTGCATGTCGCTGAACCGTCGAAAATCCCGCGCTGGCGCCAACTCCGTTACGTTAGCCATGTCCTAAACATCAAAGAACGGCGGGCGCTCATTGCGGCAGCGCTCGTATTCGCGCTGGGCATCGCCGGAACCGCCTGGGCGATTTCGACCGAACGCATGATTCGCGTACCGTCGAATGGCGGACGCATGATCGAGGCGGTCGTCGGCGCCCCCAAAACCATCAACCCCCTTTACGCCGCCAAGAGCGATCCGGATCAAGATCTGACCTCTCTCGTCTATGCCGGGCTCTTCCGCCGAACCGGCGGAACCGGCGTGGTCCCGGACATCGTGGAACGCTTTGAATGGTCGGAGAACGGCAAACGGCTGCGACTCGAACTCCGCAAGGATGTGCGTTTTCATGATGGGACGCCTCTTACGAGCGATGATGTGCTTTTCACCATCCACGTCGCAAAGAACCCGGCCTGGAGAAGCACATACGCGAATGCCCTCCGGGACGTAAACGGAGAACGAATCGACGACTATACGCTCGACATCGTCCTGAAGGAGCCGGACATTTTTATTTTGGATGCACTGACCATCGGCATTCTCCCCGCGCATATTTGGCTGGATATTTCGCCGGGAAATGCCCTGCTCGCCGATGCGAATATACGACCGATCGGCGCAGGTCCGTTTAAAATCCACTCGTTCCGCAAAGACACGCGGGGCGTGATGCTTGCCTATACGCTGGAACGGTACGAAGGCTATCACGGCATTCAGCCCTTCCTGTCCCAAATAGAATTCCGCTATTTCCCGTCGAAAGAACAGGCGGAAGACGCATTGCGCGGCGGACGCGTTGATGCGCTCGCCTTTGTGGAGAGCGGCAGTATCGGCAGACTCACCGGCAATGAGCGGTTGACCTATGCAACCATCGAGCTTCCGCAGGAGACCATCGCCTTCTTCAACCTGAATGACGAACTGCTGAAGAATTCCAAAGTGCGCCAGGCGCTCGCGCTCGCCGTGGACCGAGAACTTGTGGTGGACGCGCAAGCCGGCATTTCGACGCCCGTGTACGGCCCGTATCCTTTTGACGATGTGACGCCGACAGCTTCTTCCTCCGAAGAACGGCTGGATGCCGCGCGCGCTCTCCTCGCGGAAGCGGGGTGGGTGCAGGTGATGAATTCCGAAGTCCGAATTCGAAAGGACACGGCACAGGGATCGCCGTCGAGCACCATGAGCGCAACGGCGTCATCCACCGAACTCGTACTCACCATTTCGGTCCCGCAAGTAGCGGACCTCATCAGCGTGGCGCAGGTGCTTGCGCGACGCTGGTCGCTCTTGGGCGCGAAGGTGAATGTGGACGTGGCGGATCCGGATCAGCTGGCCCAGCGCGCCACGCGCGCCCGCGATACGCAGATTCTGGTCTGGAACGTGCGTCTGAATCCTTCGCAGGATCTTTACCCCGTATGGTGGAGCGGAAACGCCAAAGGCAATGGCCTGAACCTGTCCAATTTGTCGGATCGCAATGTGGACGATGCCATAGAGGCGCTCCGAAGCGCGACCACCACGGAGGCGCTCAAGGCCGCACGAAAAACCCTGTCGAATGCTATTCTCTCACGAGATCCTGCCGTCTTTTTGACGCGCCCTGCCTATGGCTACGTATATTCTTCGGACATTCGCGGCGTCAGCGACAGGCTCGAACTCGGCACACCTTCAGACCGCTTCCTCGATATACCGAATTGGTATGTAAAGACGCGGTGGGCATGGAAATAGGTTATTGGTTTTCGTTATCAGGTATTCGTTGTCCGTTATTATCTCTCTGCCTTACAAAAACGAATAGCCAATACCCAAAAACCTGCCGACATCCCTCTTGAAAAACAGAAGGTTCTCATCTATTCTAGCGCGGCTGGATATAGACGCGGGCGAGTGGCGGAACTGGTAGACGCACTGGCTTCAGGAGCCAGCGGGGGCAACCCCATGAGAGTTCGAGTCTCTCCTCGCCCACCATACACACGAGCGCCGACATGCGCTCGTGTGTATATTTCGGAGCGACTGCGCATCTCTCTTTTACGTACCCAACCTGCAAACACGTCTCTCTGTATGACCGGAGAGGAGGGCGGCCTTGCCAATATATTCATTCGCGAGAATGGTTTCATAGGCTCCTCACCCTCTGACTCGCATTTTGCTATACTCCTTCGTATATGGAACGACTGAATATCCCGGTATTGCTTGGTACAGCCCGTGAAGGACGCGCGAGCGAAGGGCCGGCAAAATATATCCACCGCCTTCTCTTGGAAAAAGACGTGGAGAGCGCGCTCATCGATCCGCGCGATTATCATGAAAAAAAGACCTTCGAAAAAGAGCGTGTTCAACCCTGGGCAGATATCATGAAGCGCGCGGACGGGCTCGTTATTGTAACGCCGGAATACAATCACGGATATCCGGGTCCGCTCAAAGAAATGCTGGATGCCCTCTATGAAGAATTTGCGCGCAAGCCCGTGGCTGTCTGCGGCGTATCCGCCGGCATGCTGGGTGGCGCGCGCGTTGTGGAACAGGTGAAACTCGTGGCCATCGAGCTCCACATGTGTCCCATCCGCGAATCCGTGTATTTTTCGGATGTACGAAATCTCTTCAATGAGAAAAGCGACATAACGGATCCCGGCTTCGATGCGCGATGCGCTCAAATGTTCGAAGAGCTTTTCTGGTTTGCCCGCGCGCTCAAAGCCGGACGCGAGGGAGTTGTCCGGGAATAAAGCGAAGGGGTACGGTTTGGGGAAATTATCGCTGGGAGCTTTTGGCAATTGGGAATTGGGAATTGGGAAAAGAGGGCAAAGGGCAAAGGGCAAAGGGAACGGGGTTCGGGGAGAATTATGCCCCCTACGCAACCACGTACTACGCCCTACGCAGCTCTCCTACTCCCAACTCCCCGCTCCCCACTTCCGACTTCCTGCCGACGAGCCGATAATTGACAAAATGGACATCGTGGAGTATTATGACTTCTCGAAGTGACATTTCGCGATTTCCTGACTCTGTCGGGACCTCGCGATCGGTACGAATGCGCATACGCATCCGGACCATCCAACGCGACACAATCGAAATTCTTAACCCGCCAAAACCGCGGATCGCAAAACGTTGATTTTTTCAAATAAACGGCAATTGCCTCACGGTTTCTGGCATCTCACATGTTCAATGTTCTATGGAAGCAATGAAAAATGACGGTCGTCCCTCCTCCGGGAGCGGTTCGGCCGGTTCGGGACGTCCTCCTTCGCGCGGATCATCCCACAAAAAGGGAATGTCGTCCCATGGCGGACGAAAACCATTCCATCCCGGCAAGCCGGGACAAAAAAAACACGGCCATGCAGGCATGTCCCTCAAAGAGGGGTTCGCCAAAGAAGAAGGACCGCGCCGTCGGAAAAAATCGGATCGTTTCGGCGGCCGCGGCGGAGGAGCTTTTTCCTCGCTCCCCCGCATGTCCGCCTTTAAGCATAAGCCGTTTTTAAAAACCGGTACGGATAAAGACACGCTTTCGCACGGAGACCGGCTCCGAGTCATCGTCCTCGGCGGCAATGAAGAAGTCGGACGCAACTGCACCATTCTCGAATACGGCAATGACATTATTATCATTGACCTCGGTCTTCAGTTTCCGGACGAGGATATGCCGGGCGTGGACTATATTATCCCGAATATCTCGTATCTGAAGGGGAAGGAAAAGAATGTCCGGGCAATTGTCATTACGCATGCGCACTATGACCATATCGGCGGCGTCTCCCATCTGGCTTGGCGGCTCGGGAATCCTCCGATTTTCGCCGCAGACCTTACCTGCGGCATCATCAACAAGCGGCATCAGGACCATCGGGACCTTCCGCCGCTCAATCTGCGTTCGGTAAAATCCGATGACGTGCTCCAGCTCGGGCAATTCAAGCTCGAATTCTTCGGCGTGGCCCACTCGGTGCCGTCCTCGCTGGGCGTTGTGGTGAATACCCCGTGCGGGATTATCGTGCATACGGGCGACTTCAAGCTCGACCCGAACCCGGGTTCGCAATCCATCCAGGAGACGCACAAAATCAAAGCGCTCGGCAAACGGAATGTTTTGGCGCTCATGATCGACTCCACGAACGCATCCCAACCGGGACGGCAGATTGCGGAACATGAAATTCAGACGAATATCGACGAAATCATCACCAATGCCGAAGGACGCATTATCATCGGCACATTCGCGTCCATGATTGCCCGTATCCAGCAGATTATCCTCGCCTGCGAACGGAACGGCCGAAAAGTTGCCGTGGAAGGCTTCTCTATGAAATCGAATGTCGCCATTGCCCAGGAACTCGGCTACATGAAAATCCAAAAAGGCACGCTCATCGACTCCAAGCAAATCCATTCCTATCCGCGAAATAAGGTGGCGGTGATTTGCACGGGCGCACAGGGCGAGGAACGCGCGGTCCTCATGCGCATTGCAAACCGCGAACATCCGTTTTTGTCCATTGAGCCGGGCGATACCGTGGTGTTCTCTTCGTCGGTCATTCCGGGCAATGAACGGACGGTGCAGCGCGTGAAAGACACGCTCTACCGCGAGGGCGCGGACGTGGTGCACTATAAAATGATGGACGTGCACGCCGGCGGACATGCCAAACAGGAAGACCTGGCCGAAATGCACGAAATGGTGAAACCAAAATACATCATTCCGATCGAAGGCCATTATTCCTTCCTGTGCGAACATGCGAAAGTGGCCATCCAGAACGGCTTTCCGAAGGAACGGATCTTTATTGCCGACAACGGACAAATCATGGAATTCGATAAAAAAGGAAACGGCGTCTTGACCAACAAGAAGGTGCCCACCGAATACGTGTTCGTGGACGGACTCGGCGTTGGCGATACCAATCAAATCGTGCTCCGCGACCGGCAGGAGCTGGCCGGGGACGGTATTATGATTGTTGTCGCCGTCATCGAAGCACGCACCGGCGTCCCGCTCGCGCTCCCCGACATTATTTCGCGCGGATTCATCTACATGAAGGAATCCCAGGATCTCATTCAGTCCGCGCGGCGTTTCTGCGCCAAAGTTCTGAAAGACAATGATCCGAACTCCGAGGCGAATCCCACCTATCTCAAGGAGAAACTCAAGGATGAGCTCGGCGAATATCTCTTTAAGAAAACCGAACGCCGTCCGATGATTTTGCCCGTGATTGTGGAAGTGTAAAAGAAATTGAAAGCCGCAAACGCTTTTGATTTTTTAAAAAAATCAAAAGCGTACGTTCAGAGGAGGTTCCCCTACGCAACGACGCACCCCTATACTTCCTACTCCCCACTTCCTAACTTCCTGTCCTCGCATCCTGCTCACCGTGTTCTGCTTCCTGAAATCCCCTCATCACGCTACACTGCCCGGCAGTATGAAAGCCCTCTGTTTTTCCGGCATACAGCCCACGAATGTCATCCATATCGGCAATTATATCGGCGCGCTCAAGCAATGGAGCGATCTTCAGCACCGGTATCCATGCTATTTTTGCGTAGTGGACCTGCATGCCGTCACCGTAACGCAGGATCCAAAACTCCTCCGCGAAAATATCCTGAACACGGCGGCAACGTATTTGGCGGTGGGCATTGACCCCAAACGGTCTCGCCTGTTTATCCAGAGCGAGGTGAAAGAGCATGCCGAACTCGGATGGCTTTTGGGCACTATCGTGAAAATCGCGGAACTACAACGCATGACGCAGTTCAAGGACAAATCCAAAAAACGCGGCGAGAGTGTTGGCGTAGGCTTGTTCACCTATCCGGCGCTCATGGCCGCGGATATTTTGCTCTATGACACGACCGTCGTCCCGGTGGGAGAAGACCAAATGCAGCATGTGGAACTCACACGGACCATCGCACGCCGTTTCAACCAGCAGTTCGGTGACACCTTCGTAGTCCCGGAAAGCCTTATCCAAACCACGGGCGCGCGTATTATGGGACTTGATGATCCGACAGAAAAAATGAGCAAAAGCGCTCGCTCCCCCATGAATTACATCGCTCTCACGGATGACGATGACACCGTCAGAAAGAAGGTGATGCGCGCCGTTACCGACAGCGGAGACGACGTTTCATATGACCCGAAGAAAAAACCCGCGATTTCCAATCTTCTCACGATCTATCACCACATGACCGGCACGCATTTAAAAGATACGGAAAAGAAATTCTCCGGCAAAGGATATGGCGATTTCAAAAAAGCGCTTGCGGAAGCGGTTATTGAGCATATTGCGCCTGTCCGGAGGAAGATTGCGGAATATCGGAAGGATCCGCAGCAATTGATGAAACTATTGGACGAAGGACGCGATGCCGCCTGTGAGGCCGCAGAGAAAAAAATGAACCTGGTACGCGACAGGATGGGTCTAGGGCGCCGATAGCCTGATCCTCGTGCAAATACGCTCCTCGAGATTATTCCGTTATCCTGCGGAATTATTTTTTCGTATACACCCACGTGCCGTCCCAGCCGTCTGCCGGGGGCTCCTGCAAAAAATGCTGCGTGCGGGCGCGAAGGAGGAACGAGGGCGCATCGTCGGGGAACGATCTTAAAAGATCGTCGCAAGCCGATGAGGCTTCGCGGAACCGTTTGGAAAAATACAAATCGAGCGCGGCTTCAAAGGATGCGGCAAGAGTTTTTTGCTTCTTGGTCGCTTTCGGCGACTCCGCGACGGCTTCAAAAATGGTCACGGGCTCTGTTTTTCCCTTTACCGCCACCTTGTCGAGCTTGCGGAGGAGAATAGCCCCATCGAGATCGTCCGCCGTGGCCTCCGTAATGATCGTGCTCACGCCGTATTCCTTGGTGAGTCCCTCGAGCCTCGATGCGAGGTTTACGGCATCCCCGATAACGGTGTAATCCGTGTGGATTTTCCCGCCGATATTCCCCACGATCACTTCACCCGTATTCAGGCCCATGCCCACCCGCAGCTTGAGATCGCCGAAGGCGCCCTCCGTATTCATGGCATCGAGCGCTTCGCGCATGCGCAGGGCGGCGGTAACGCCGCGAAGGGCGTGGTCGGCCTGGTCAAGCGGCGCATTCCAAAACGCCATCACAGCATCGCCGATGTATTTGTCGAGCGTTCCTTCCGTGGAAAACACAATATCCGTCATGCGCTCCAAATAGCGGTTCAGGTATTCCACCAGCGTCTCCGCATCCATGGACTCGGAAATGCTCGTGAACCCGCGGATGTCCGAAAAAAATATGGTCATGCGCCGCCGGTCGCCGCCGAGTTTGAGCTTGGCCGGATCTTTCAGGATGCTGTCGACCACCGAGGGGGTCACATACCTCGAAAAGACGCCGCGTAACTCTCGTTTTTCCTGTTCCGCCGCCATGCGCCGTTCGAGCGTGACCATGGCATAGCCCGCTCCGAGTACGAATGTGGGCCATACCACGTCTATAACGAATCCTCGATCAAATGCCACGAAAGCCGTAATAAGAATGGCGGCCCACATGGCGACCGACAGTAGCGCGCTCCATCGCGCGCGGACCAGAGGAATAAGCAGTCCCATAAAAGCGCCGAGCGCGAGCAAAAACAGGGCAGTGGCCCAGCCGGGCGCAGGAACGAGCCATCGCCGCGACAGCAGGGTATCGAGCAGGGACGCATGAATTTCCACGCCGGGCATGGGCGCCCCCAGGGACACGGGAGTGATTTGCTCATCGTGCAGATTCGGCGCCGTGCTCCCCACAAGGACAATGCTGTTTTTGAATATGGAAAGATCGGTATTGTCCAAAAGAATGTCGGCAGCGCTCACGCGGGGAAACGCGGCACCGGGCTCTCCAGGGTAATTCGCGAGTATGCGTCCCGCGCCGTCGCTCGGGATGGTACTCATATCCGGCGCGCGATTGACGAATTGCGCGATTTCATACGCGAATGCCGAAACGATGTTTTCTCCCGACGAATCCGCGACGCGCAATGGCACGCGCCGCACCACCCCGTCATCGTCGGGCGGCGTATTCGTGTGGCCGGCGCGCGCCGCGGCGTTCAAAATGGTCGTGATGCTCTTGAGGACGCCGTCCGGCGCATAGCTGAAACCGCCTCCAGATGTCCGTTTGAGTGGAAGCTCAACGGGCAACACCACGTTTCCGGCATCGATCATGGCCGCGGCGAGCGCATTGTCGTTTTGCGCATCCTGCGGCTCCGGAAAATTCACATCATACCCGATCACGGCGGCGCCGGCCCTGTGCAGTTTCCGGATAAGATCCCCGTGAACGCGGCGATCCCACGGCCAGCGGCCGATGCGGGTAATGGACGCATCGTCGATGGCGACAATGACGATGGACGGATCCGGCGTGCGTTCCAGAAAAAAACGATCCGTCGCCCGATCGCTCCAGCTGCCGAGAATGCCGGAGGCAAACGCGAGCGCCCCGAAGACGCCAACCCCGATTCCGACCGCGAGCGGACGCCGAAGGTTCTTGTGTTCCGTGCGCTCGCGCATAGAATAGGCGCTCCGATCAACGGATATTGAGCGTAATATCCCCCGTTACGGTGACGCCTCCCTCGGTAAACGATCCAAGGATAAGCGCCGTCCCGACATAATCAAGCTGAGCGGTAAAAAAGCTGCCGTTCATGGAGCCGGCGGCAGGCGTGGGCAATTCATACACCGTTTGCGCCGTCACCGCTTTGCGATACCCGTTGCTGTACACGGCAGAAGCGATAATCTGCGTGGTCGGATTCTTATATGCATCGATAAGCAATCCCTGGGACGATGAAAGCTCGAGCCCCGTGAGCGTCACCTGACCCTGAACGGTGACCGTAGCCGACGATGTGCGGACGGTGCCGTTGTCGTTCAAACTTGCCTGCACGGTAATGGTCCCCTGCTGGCTGCCCGTGACGGTGGGACCGTTCAGATTTCCAACGCCATTCACAATGACAAAGGTAGATTTCGCGGTGACGTCCGCAATGGCGCCGGCGGCTGTTTTCGCCTCAACAATAAGATTCGCCGCCTGCCCCACATTCACCGGATTCGGCTGAATAAAGAGCGTGATGGATTGGTATTGGGGACCCTGCGGAGAGTCACCCTCTCCCGGCGACCCCGTTTGCGGAGGCTCCCTCGGCGGTTCGGACGGGGGAGGCCCAAGAAGCGTGGACGTGGCTGCGTCCGTTCCATCTTCCGTGGACGTTGCCGTTTCATCAGACAAAGCTGGAGTCATGGCCGCCCGAAGCGCATGCCGTTCCGCCAAACCCCGCGCGATCAAGGCCGCAAGCTTTCCCCGAAGCGCCCGGCGCGCCTCCTTTGGGAGGGATGGCAACATCGATTCGGATTCGCGGGCGATATTCTGAATTCCGCTTTCGGCCACGCTAAGCGATGTGGCGGCATCGGTAAATTTCCGTGCCGCGCGGAAACGGGCCGCCTCATTCAATCGCGCATCAATGCCGAGCATGCGAACATACAAAAGCGCTGCGTCATTCCCCTCTTCGAGAGCTTCCAGCAGATTTTCCAGACGCTGCTTGAACGGGAACAGCGGAGAATCCGGACCGGCGTCCGCCACGAGAATATTCACCCGGGCAATGGCGATGCGCATGCTCCTCCGCTCTCGTTCCATGGTTGCCCCTCGGAGCTGGGTGCGCGCATGCGTCTCGATCCGCGCGAATTCCTGGGCGGCCAATCCTGTTTTTCCTTCTTCGACCAGATTGAGGATACGGGCGAACCGTCGCGCGAAATACCTGGAGGCGAGCGCATCTTTCCGTTCATCGGAGGCGAATGCCAAATGCAAATTTTCCGATGCCCTGCTTATGCCATACAGCACGCTGTCCGGACCGACGCCGCCCATCCGAAGAAACATCGTTTTCACCCGTTCCCGCTCATCATTCACAAACGCCTCATCGGACTCCGTATTCCAACTGAACCACGGGCCGGATGTTACTTCTTCGGATATCGTTGAAGTCGCCTGAAGGTTCCCATCCGAGCCGTAGCGGGCACTCTGCCCTTCGGCGACAGCGCCGGGCGATTCAAGAAGAATTCCCTGACTCGGGGCCACATCCACCGCCGACTGGCTCACCCAGAGTTCGGACGATCCGTCAGAAGCGGAAGAGATGTCGAATGCCGTTCCGCGCACCGTCGCCACCACGGCGCTGGTTTCCACGGCATACGAGCTTTCAATGTCGAACAGTTTCAAAACACGCGACCATATGCGTCCGGTTCCGAGTTTCAAAAGGATGTTTACCTTGGTCGGATCCTCCGCGTTTATCATTGCCTTCGTTACCGTCACTTCCGTAACATTCCCCAAACGGCTTTCCCCCTGGCCGCCAAAACGAATGACCGCGACGCCATTGGCGTCGGTTTTTACGCTCCATCCTTCGCCGATCTCCATGCCAGTCGCGGCGTTCTCCCACAGCGTTGTGCCGGGCCGCCTGACCTGTACATTCGATTCCTGAATATCAAGCGTCACGCCGCGTGGCGCTTCCGCAGAAACGGATCCGAGCAGCCAGAACCAAATACCGACTCCGCACATCACGACAATCGCGGCACCCGCGACAAGCATCCATTTTTTCATAGAAAATCATTGCTAATTTAGCATTCATCGGATCGTCTGTCACGTTTCGCGCATCCGGTCTTTTCCGTCCATTGACGCAATGTCAAAAATAGGTTACATTATTTCGGCTCGGGTAAAGCAGACGGCCGCGTCCCGGTAAAACCGGGATGAGGAAAGTCCGAACACCGTTTGGAGCAGCAATGTTCCTTTCACGGAGAGCCGCTAACGGCGGCCGGGATATAGCAACGCGAACGAAAGGACACGTGCCGGACGTCCCGTTGTAAACCCAGGGAAAGTCCCGGTGAAAACCGGGATCGACGCATCGTAAAAAATGCGCCGATGCCACAGAGACCATACTACCCGGCCTGCATGCAGACCGGGGAAACGTGAAAAGTGATGCGGTGCGGTTGTCCGTCGAAAGACGCGCAACTGCTACGCATTTCCCGCGGCGGCAACGCCGCGAGGCGGTAAACCCTCTCCGGTGCAAGAGCAAGAGTCTGTTTTTCGATCGCGAACAGTGGTCGGAAAAGAGACGACTGGTAGCTCGCAACGAGGTGCCGAGCAATCGGCATCCCAGATAGATGGCCGTCACTTCTTCATCATCGGGTTTGGGGGGACTTGTCCCCCGAAATCCGCATGGCAAAGAAGGACAGAATTCGGCTTATCGCTTCATCCGCGCAACAAAACTCCCCGAACGGGGATTTTTGTTTTGACGCATCCCGTCAATCGTGGGTTGTTCGTGCTATGATATCGGACGATTCCCATGCGACGAAAATTCGATCTCACGTTTACTGCCCTGCAGATTCCGCTGGACCTTTTTGCCCTGCTTGCCGCTGCCGGAGGCGCATACAGCCTCCGCTTTTCGGAAACGCTGCGCGACATACGGCCTATCCTGACGGAAATCCCCTTTCGGGATTACATGGCCACGGCCGTGCTGTTCAGTTTTGTGTGGATCCTGTTTTTCGCCATCGCCGGACTCTATTCTACAACGCCACGCCGGGCGTGGCCGGAACTGGGGCGCATTTTTTTGGCCGGCACCGCCGGTGCCATGATGCTCATTGCCACGGTATTCTTCCAGCGAGAATTCGAGACATCACGGTTCATCGTCATCGCCGTCTGGTTGTTCAGCATTGCCTTTGTATGGTTTGAACGCCTGATCGTCCGCGTCATCCGCCACGCTCTGTTACGCGCAGGCATCGGACATAAGCTGGTGGTGATTATCGGACGCGGACGCGCAGCAGAACAGCTGACGGCCTTGTACAAACAACACCCTATTTTTGGCTATACCGTCACACGGCATTTCAACGGGTGGAATGCATCGGTGCGAAAAGACCTGGAACGGCTCATACGCAAAGGGAAAGTGGATGAATGTTTGCTTGCCGATCCAGACATGCCCAAAAAAGATGCTCTCGAATTGATTCATTTCGCTGAATCCCATCACATCACCTTCAAATACCTTGCCGACCTCTTTGCGGCGGCATTTTCGAATATTGAAGTATCTGCGGACGGAGGCGTTCCGATTATTAAGGTTAGACGCACCCCGCTCGAGGGCTGGGGGCGTATTTTTAAACGACTCTTCGATATTCTCGTCTCCTTCGCCCTTCTTATCATCCTCTCCCCCCTTCTGCTCGTTATTGCTCTGCTCATCAAACTGACATCGGAAGGTCCTGTCTTTTTCAGCAGACTCCCGGGCGGAAACAAGGTAATGCGTATCGGTGAAAACGGAAAGCCGTTCCATTACTTCAAGTTCCGTACCATGAAAAAGGATGCTCACAAATACCATCTCGATCCGGAGTTCATGAAAACATACGGCAGCCACCGCGAAGGCCCGCTTATGAAAATAAAGGATGACCCTCGTGTAACGAATCTGGGACGATTCCTGCGTTCCTGGTCGCTGGATGAGCTGCCAGAATTGTTTCTGGTCCTGAAGGGAGACATGAGCCTGGTCGGGCCGAGGCCACATCTCCCTGAAGAAGTCAGCTTGTATAAACCGGAACAGAGGCGCGTGCTCGATATCAAGCCGGGCATTACCGGCATGGCGCAGATTTCGGGCCGCGCGGATTTGGACTTTGACGACGAGGTGAGCCTCGATGCCTGGTATATCGAAAACTGGTCGCCGGCAAAGGATCTCTATATTTTATTGAAAACGCCGTTTGTTGTTTTGCAGAGAAAAGGAGCGTATTAGCCTTTTGTCTCGGAAAGACGGCGAGGGCTCGGGTTGTGGGGAAGATTGTAGCTGGGCGCTTTTGATAATTGACACTGGGGCCGTTCAAGCGTTCCAGAGTTTTAGGGTTCTAGGGTTGGAAAAGAGTTTTGTGTCTTTAATAAACAGCATATGACCTACGAACCTTCGATCTCACGGACCTACGGACACAAGGGCTAAGTACAAAGGGAACGGGTTACGGGGTTCTGGGTTACGGGTCTCGGTTAAAATTATGCCCCCCTACGCAACTACGTCCTACGCAACCACTGCCCTTGTCCATTCCCGTCTGCGTGCCTAAGGTAGCGTCGTGCAACAGACAATCCCGTTCCGGCATCAGGATGCCGCCACGTCGCGCGTGGCGCTTGTCCATGATTACCTTCTTCAGGACGGGGGCGGCGAGCGCGTGCTGCTCGCTCTCCAGGAACTGTTCCCGGACGCGCCCACATTTGCGCTGTTTTACGATCCCGATCGCGCGCATGTCGCCTTTCGAAAAAAAGACATTCGTACAAGCGTGCTTCAAAAATGGCCGTTCGTCAGACGGCATGAGGAATGGACCCTTCCATTCATGCCCATGGCCATCGAGCATCTGGATTTTACGGGCTATGATTTGGTTCTTTCGAGCTCAAGCTCCTTCGCCAAAGGCGTCATTGCGGCGCCCGGCGCCCTGCATGTGTGCTACCTCCATACGCCGACCCGGTTTTTGTGGGAAGAACGGATGAGTTACGTGAATGACCTTCCCCAGCCGCGCTTTATTAAACGCTATCTCCCCCATGTCCTGCACCGCCTGCGCATGTGGGACCGGCTCGCGGCCGAGCGACCGGACACCCTGATTACAAATTCCGAAACATCCCGACGGCGCATACGGCGATATTACGGACGCGATGCCTTGGTTATTCATCCTCCCGTGGATGTGGCTGCCATGCCTCGCGTGACGAGCGCGGGTTCCTACTGGCTCACGGGCGGAAGGCTTGTGGGATATAAACGCTTCGATCTCACGGTGAAGGCATTTGCGAAGCTCGGCATCCCGCTCAAGGTCTTCGGAACGGGACCGGAACTTTCCCGTCTGAAAACCCTGGCCGGACCGCGAACGAAATTTCTCGGACGCATACGCGACGACCAAAAAATCGATCTGTTCACCGGCTGTATCGGTTTTATCCATCCGCAGGTGGAGGACTTCGGCATCACGGCCATTGAGGCCATGGCTGCTGGAAAACCCGTCATCGCCTATGGGAACGGCGGGGCACGCGAAACCGTGATCCCCGGCGTCACCGGGGAATATATCGACACGCAGGCATGGGAAGATATCGGGGATGCGATTATTCGTTTTGATCCGTCCGCCTATGATCCCATCACCGTCCGCGCGCATGCGGAGACCTTTTCAAAAGAACGGTTTCAAACACGCATGAGTCTTTTGATTCACCAGCTACTCTCGGGCCGCTGAAACCAGAATCTATGACGGAAACGCGAAAACCTACCCTCCTTGTGGATGCCCGTCCGCTCGCGGATCCGCATGCCGGAGGCGTACGCCGCGTGGCAGAACAGATTCTCTTGGCACTCATCAAAAGAGACGTTGCGGACTGGACCTTCGTTACGACGGGCTCCCGCATTCCGAGCCTTCCTGCCATTTTTCAAAACCGTATCGAACACGTCCATATCAAATGGCCGAACAAACTGTGGACGGCGGCCACGAGTTTCGGCACCGTGTCGCTTGATCGCGCAACGCGGCGGATCACCGGACGTACATACGACGCGGCGATTCTTCCGAATCTCGGGTTCTCTGGCTACATGGAAATTCCGTATGCCCTGGTGCTTCACGATCTGTCATTTTTGATCGAACCCTCATGGTTCCGGAATACGTCGCGGCTATGGCATCGTGCGGTCAATGTTCGCGAACAAACGCGGCGCGCGAACCGCATCTTCTGCGTGAGCGAAACCACGGCACGCGATGCCACGCGCCTGCTCGACATCCCCAAGGACAAGCTCGAGGTCTTCCATCCAGGCATTCCCCCGCTGCCAGCGCCGAGCCCCATGGGGCATGCGCCAAGCGCCCCATATGTCATGACGCTGAATGAGCGCGACCCGCGAAAAAACATCGGGACGGCCATTGAGACCGTGCACGCGCTCCGAAAGGAAGAAGTATTCCGCGACCTCGAACTCGTCATCGCCGGATGCGGACGCGAAGGAACCGAAGAAGGGATAAGACGCCTCGGTCGAATCTCCGACGCGGAGCTCGCAGAGCTTTACGCCTCTGCGTCCGCATTTCTCTACCCGTCCTGGTACGAAGGATTCGGTTTGCCGCTCCACGAAGCCGCGCGCTTCGGCATTCCCTGCCTCGCGTCTGCGCACGGTTCGCTTCCGGAAACTGTGCCCGCGGGCACACTCCTCCTCCCGCCCATGAAACCCCATCTTTGGATCTCCATGCTCCGGGACGTTCTGCGAAATCCCTCTGCCTATCGAACAGTATTTGATGAAGATCTTGAAGAAACTACCGTTCAAGGATTCATTCAATGGATACAACGCGTTTCACGGCAGTAATCGCTTTTCCTCGAACCAAGAATGTCCAGGATGGCAATAACGCTGCGATACGAAATACAAAAAGCAAAGCAATCTTGACATTTTTACAACTTTCTGCTATATTTTGGCGTTCGTAGCTGCTGATATTTGGCGCTACGATCCTTCCGAATTCGGCGTTTTTGGTCCAACAGAGACGTATGGACCTAAGACATTGAAAGGACAGATTCAATTATCTCAATCACCATTCATCATATGAAGACCTTCCTTACCCATCTTACGATCGCAATCCTTGCGGTCTCGCTCTGGACCCCGGGCATGGCGCAAGCCGCAACGGGATCCTGGCAATGGCAGGACATTTCCGGCCAGCTGACCACGCGCACCAACCGCCCCATTTGGGCCATGGCCTATGCCAACGGCAACTGGTTCTATACCGACGGCCAGGACCTGAACCATGGCGGTCAGGTATACCGCTTCGACGGACAAACGCAGGTGAATATTACGAATGACGTTCGCAATGCGGGCATGAACCGCATTGATGATATCGTGTCCGATCATTCGAACACCGTGCTCTTCCTTCAGGACGTGGTCCGTTACGACAACCAATTGAAGGTTGTTTCCTATCAAAACGGCACATACTCAAACCGAACGTCTCAATTTCAAAACGCGCTGGGCATTGATGAAGGTGTCAGTACCATTTCCGGATGGAACGGGACATGGTACTTCTTTTCAACCAAGGCGCGTTTGTTCCGCTGGGATTCGAATTCCGGCACCCCCGCTCGGGTAAGCCTCCCGGTGACGCCGGCAATCCCGACGACCGGTGGCATGAAATACACCCCTGGGAGCAATAACCATCCGTTCATGGTCGTTCCGGTTCGCGACTCGAACTGGCTCGTGAGCGTTGTGATAAAAAAGGGTATATACGGCGACCCAGAAGCCACGACGCTGTATCGTTTTAACGGGACGACATTCACGGCGATCCAAAGCAATGTGCCAATCATCGGCAATATGTATTCGAACGGCCAGGATGCGCTGTTCATGAACGTTAACCAAATCCACGCGGGGCTCCTCACAGGAACTCTCATGGCATATGAAAACAGCTCCATTCGAACGGTATCCCTCGATGGATCAATCGACTCCGCAATAAAAAATGCGGGCTGGAACGATTTTTGTCCTGCAGATTGGGACGGCACCTCCTGGATGATTCCCTGTTCTAAGCGCGTTTACCGCCTCCAGAATGGCATCATTTCAGATCTTGGCGAAACCCGCGATTATTTCGTTACCGCTGCAGGCGACAATGCCGGACATTTTCTGTTGGGTGGTGCCGTTTCAGAGATGGGAAACCCGGACCCGACCAATCCCCTTACCGCCAAGCTTGTGCTTGTAACCGAAAGCGGCGCAGCGGCCTTCAATCCGGTCGTGACCACCAATACGGATACCAATACGAATACGAGCGCGAACACGGACACCGGAACCGGCATTAACCGATGGACCTGGCTCGACCCGAATGTCACAAGCATCAAGAAGGACGGCAATGTAACATTCTACGTTGGCGCGCAGGATGATGATGGTATCAAGAACATCGAGATCCTTGTGAACGGCGCCGTGAAACGCGCCTGCGACCTCGGGAGTGCCAAGGGCAATCAGCAGTGCGCCTATACTGTCTATTCAAATGACTATGCGCGAGGCACGGATATTTTTGTGAATGCAAAGGTCACCGACGCAAAGGATAATGAAACCTGGACGACCTCGACAACCCTTCAAAACGAGGCCAATACCGCCTCTCCCGGAAATCAGGTGAGCGATGCGGGCACCGGCATTTCACAATGGACCTGGCTCGAGCCCAATCAAACTACGCTGAAAAATAATGAAAAAATCGCGTTCCGCGCCGGTGCGCAGGATACGGACGGCATCAAAACCATTGATGTGTATGTAAACGGCGCCATCCGACGCTCGTGCGTATATGGCGCAGCCCTCGGGAATCAGGAATGCGCGTATGATCTCTGGGCCAGCGACTACCCGCTGAATACCGATATCTTCGTGAATGCAAAGGTGACTGATGGTCTCGGGAAATCCGTGTGGACGCAGGGATACACCATACGCCGCGACGGCGGCAATACGAATGTGGACGGCATGACCGTAAGCGGAATCAGCGCCTGGAGCTGGTTCGAGAATACGGCGGATCTCAAAAAGGGCCAGAACGTAATCTTCCGCTCGCAAGCTTGGGCCGAACAAGGGCTCAAATCCATGGAAGTCTTTGTGAACGGTCAGAGTAAACATTCCTGTAATTTCAGCACGGCTTCCGGCAATCAGGACTGCAATTATACGGTAGCCGCGAACGATTATGCCGCCGGTTCCACGGTATCTGCATATGTGAAGGCCACGGACAAGAACGGCAAAACCATGACCGGCGATACAAAGAAGATCAATATTATTGCAACAGACGGAAATGCTTCCGGCAGTACATCGAATACCGGTGATACGCATTCGCCGACCGCCTGGCATTGGCTCGATCCGCAAAAAACCAGCATCACCACAAATGAGACTGTCCGATACTGGGCGGAAGCCTGGGACAACACCGGCATTAAATCCATGACGCATTACGTGAACGGCAAACCGGAATACACCTGCAACTATTGGCCCGGCACCGGGAATCAGAAATGCTGGATCGAAATCGCCGGCCGTGCGCATCCGGCCGGAAGTACGTTCTTCGTGAATACCCTTGTAAAGGACTTCGCGGGCAATGAAACGTGGACCCATGGCGAGACCATTACCATCACACAGGGAACCATCCAGACTGCAGCGAACCCCGAACCGACGCAGACTTCAATATCGGCTCCGACTCCGGCCTTCGAGACATGGTCCTATCTGTCCGGTCCCGCAGCCGTTATGAGCGGCACAAAAACAACCTATGTGGCGGCCGCATGGGCGGAAAAAGGCATTCGCCGCATCACTATGTATGTAAACGGAAAGGCGCAGTACCCCTGCACCTACTGGCCCGGCACCGGGAACCAAGAATGTCGATTCGATATTATCGGATCGAACTACCCCTCGGGAACATCCGTATCCATAAACGCTCTTGTGACCGACTTCGCTAATCAGGATAAATGGACAGAGCTCGCAACCATACCCGTGAATTAAGTTGAGACAGCGAACAAAAAGGCCCCCAATATGGAGGGCGTTTTTGTATGATGCGATGTATAGGTACAAATGGGCTAAGGGAACAAGTGAGTGGTTCGTGGTTAGTGGTGCGTGGTTACGGACGCATGACGCACAACGCATCTCCTACTCCCTACTTCCCACTCCCTTTTTTCTATGACCTACTGACCTGCAGAATTACGGACCGCTCGGGTCTCGGATTTCGGGGCGCATGACTCACGGTGCATAACTCACCCCCTACGCTCTACGTACTACGCCCTACCCCCTCCTTCCTATCTCACGCATTCCGCACGGCTTTCACGATCTCTATGGCAATGACGGCGGCAAGGCATGCGCTTCCTTATAATATGTAATCTCCTGATCGAGGCTGTCCGTATTCAAGACTTCTCCCTCATAATACAGGCGGTCTTCCCACGCTTCGATCTTTCCGATGATTTCGCGCTCCACCGTGGGCGTTTCGAATGCGAGATCGCGCAGAATCTTTATTCGTTCCTCGATCGCTTCAAGATTCCGCTCGGCCTCCTGTTCGTATATCTGCAGCTCAGTCCGCCGTTCGCGATACATGACGGGGAGGATGTGCCTCCGTACCTCCTGAATTTCAACGCGTTCTTTTTCACTGAATGCTATGTCGGAATCTTCGTGTTTCAGCACGTCTTCGAGCGATACCGCGAGCGTTCGTTCGCGGAATCTTTCCAAAAGATGACCGGTGGAATTACTGACGGCCGCCACAACCTTTCTCCACTCGTGTTCGCGGCCATCCGGCGTTTCGATATACCGTTCAACGGCCTCCCGCCTCGGAAAGGCCGCGCGTGCCACCTTCCGCGCAAGCGCCGCAAGCTCTTCCATGGAAACGCGCTCGTGCTGTTCGATGTCATCCAAAAGGTGGTCAGCATTTTTCCGAACGCTATGCGACGCTTCGAGGTATTCCAACGCGCCGAGAATAAAATCGAGCACCTGTTCTCTATCGCGAAGATCAAGATAAAAGCCCGGCATACGGAAGAGATGATAGCACGGAGGCGTAGAGAAGATATTCGTCGGTCACTGGTAGCTGGGTATTGCGGGTTCGGTCGTGAAGTGGTTACAGGGTTCAGGGTTCAGGTAGAATTATGCACCCCCTACGCAACGACGTCCTACAGGGCGCGGCATGCCGCGCCCTACATCCTACTCCCCACTCCCTACGCCTATTCCGCATCCTACGCACCACGTCCTACGTACTTTTCGCATACTGCATCCCGCTTACCACATGACCCATGGCTCACGCCCTACGACCTATACGTCCTACGCAACTACGCAACCTTACTCCCCGCCCCCGACACTTGCCAAAAAGTCCGTTTTCATATACTCTCTCGGCACCTTGAAACACCTTAATATACGCGGCTCCTCTCTTATTTAAGGATGCTGCGGCTGATCCAAGCCCTCGGTCGGGGGGAGGACGGCTAAATCACCTACGACCATGCAGAATACGCGAACGGAACGCGATGCAACCGCGTTCGGACAATTGCTGAAAGAACACGAATCCCTTACCCGCCTTCCGAAACCGGGCGACACCGTCAAAGGGACGGTGATTGCCGTCGGCCGGAATGAAGTCCGTGTGGACCTGGACGGCCTTGCCATCGGCATTGTCCGCGGACTGGAACTCGAACCGGGCACTGACCTGCATGTCGGCGACGAAGTGGAGGCGAATGTTATTGAACAGGAAAACGAACATGGCGAGCTGGAACTTTCCCTCCGGGGCGCCGGACGACGCCGATCGTGGGATCGCCTGAAGGAGCTTTTTACCAGCGGCGAAATCGTCACCGGCAAGGTTCTCGAAGCAAACAAGGGCGGGCTCATGATTCGCGTGGAAAACACCACGGCGTTTTTACCCGTTTCCCAGTTGTCCCCGGATAATTACCCACGCGTTGCCGGCGGGGAAAAGCAAAAAATCCTTGAAAAACTCCGTCCGCTCGTGGGACAGGATATGAAGGTGAAAGTTATTGACGCCAATGAAGAAGAGGACAAGCTCATCGTCAGCGAAAAGGCGGTATGGGAAACCCAGCAGGAGTCCGTCATCTCGAAATACAAAACAGGCGACGTGGTGGAAGGCGATGTTACGGCCGTAACGGATTTCGGCGCCTTCGTGAAATTCGACGAGGGACTGGAGGGCCTCGTGCATATTTCGGAAATCGCCTGGCAGCGCATCGAGCATCCGCAGGACATCCTGAAAGTGGGCGACCACGTGCGCGCGGAAATCATCAATATCGAAGGATCCAAAATCTTCCTCTCCATGAAGAAACTCGTGCCGGATCCGTGGAAGGGCGTGAAGGACCGGTACAAAATCGGACAAAAAGTCAGCGGCAAAGTTCTGAAAATCAATCCGTTCGGCCTTTTCGTGGAACTCGACCAGGATATCCACGGCCTCGCCCATATCTCCGAGCTTTCATCCAAACCCGTACGCGACGTAAACGAATTCGCGCGCGTCGGCGATGAATTCGAATTCGCCATCGTCTCCATTGACCCGGAAAATCACCGGCTCGGCCTTTCCCTGCGACGGGCAAAAGGCGACGCGGAAGGAGAGAAAAAATAACCTGTCGCCGCGCGGCACGGCATTGTGAAACACGGCGGAATCCGATACGCTCTTGGAACGCAAGTCGTGGACTGTGTGTCGTGTGTCATGGGTCAAAGGACAGCGGAGGCGCTATTTCCTCAAGACCCACGACCCATATCTCAAGACCGTTATGAGTAAAAATACCCGAACCATTCTCATCTTTCTCGGCTCCCTGATCATTCTCGGAGCATTGCTCTCGACCGTGAACGTGGAACAGCCGAAGGAAATCGACATGGCCACGCTCGCCACGCGTGTGGAAAGCGGCGAGGTCAAGCGAGTCGTCATCCGAGGGCCAAAGCTCGAGGTGACGTTCCAGGACGATTCGACGGCCGCGGTCACGAAAGAGAGCACGGAATCCTTCTCGGAACTCCTCAAAAACTACGGCGTTTCTCCGGAACGGGCGCGAGCCGTGCAAACCGAAGTAAAGGAACGCACGGGCGCCGCATACTGGGCGGGACTTATTCTGCCGAATTTGATTCCGATCGTTCTTCTCTTCGTGCTGATGTGGCTGCTCCTCCGCCAGGTGCAGGGCCAAAATACGCGCGCCATGTCCTTTGGCCAGTCCACGGCGCGGGAAATGCCCAAAGGCGCAAAGGACCGCATTGCCTTTAAAGACGTCGCCGGCGCAAAAGAAGCCAAAGAGGAATTGCATGAAGTCGTCGATTTCCTGAAAAGCCCCGAAAAATTCAAAAAGCTTGGCGCGAAAATTCCCAAGGGCGTATTACTTATGGGATCACCCGGCACCGGCAAAACGCTCCTCGCTCGGGCCGTGGCCGGCGAGGCAAATGTGCCGTTTTTCCATATCAGCGGATCTGAATTCGTGGAGATGTTCGTGGGCGTAGGCGCGAGCCGCGTGCGAGACCTGTTCACGAAGGCAAAAAAGAGCGCGCCCTGCATTGTCTTTATCGACGAAATCGACGCCGTCGGACGCCAGCGCGGCTCCGGACTGGGGGGTTCGCACGATGAACGCGAACAGACTCTGAACCAAATCCTTGTGGAGATGGACGGATTTGAACCGAATCTAGGCGTCATCGTACTCGCGGCAACGAATCGTCCGGATGTTCTGGACCCCGCATTGCTCCGCCCCGGCCGCTTTGACCGCCGCATCGTGCTCGACATGCCGGATATCAATGATCGCGAGGCGATTTTGCATATTCACGCAAAGAAAAAACCGTTTGCGAAAAACGTGGATCTTCGCAGACTCGCCGAGCGGACGCCAGGATTTTCCGGCGCCGATCTTGCGAACCTCATGAACGAAGCGGCCATTCTGGCGGCGCGGCAGAACAAGCATGAAATTTCCATGAATCATCTCCTTGATTCCATCGAAAAGGTCATGCTCGGCCCGGAGCGGAGAAGTCATGTCATGACCGATGAAGAGCGGAAGGTCACCGCCACGCATGAAACAGGCCATGCCCTTATAGCGCACTTGCTTCCGCATACGGACCCGGTGCAAAAAGTCTCCATTATTTCCCGCGGCCGCGCCGCAGGATATACCATCAAAACGCCTCTGGAAGATCGCCACATGAAAAATCGGGAGGAGTACGTGGAAGAACTCGTCGTTATGATGGGAGGGTATGCCGCAGAATCCGTGTTCTTCAATGATGTGACCCCCGGCGCATCCAATGATATGCGGGAAGCGACAAAGCTCGCCCGGCGCATGGTGACGCAATGGGGCATGTCGGACGCGCTCGGCCCCCGCACATACGGGGAACAGGAAGATCTCATTTTCCTGGGTCGAGAAATCCATGAGAATCGTGATTACTCCGAAAAAACCGCCGAAAAAATCGATGCGGAGATTGACCGCCTTATTTCGGATGCGCTCGAGACCGCAAAACGCATCCTCGAAACGCATCGCGATCGCGTGAACGGCGTTGTTCAAAAACTTCTGGTATCCGAAACACTGGAGCGGGAGCAATGGCTGGAAACCGTAGGGCTTCCGCCGGCGAATGAAAAAAATGTCCTGACGCGCAAAGAGGAAAAACTCGAACCGAAAAAAGAAGAAGCCGCGTAATGCAAGAACGCCCATGGGAAAATCCCGGGCGTTTTTCATATGAGCAATCAACAATTTGCAATAGGGCAAAGGGCTAAGGGAACAGGTTATGGGTTATTGGTTACTGGTTACGGGTCTTGGATAAACAGCGCATTACCTACAAACCTACGGTCTTACGGACCCAAGGGCATGGGGCAAAGGGAACGGGTTACGGGGATCGGGTTTAGGATGAAGCACATCCTAACAAACCTACGGTCTTACGGACCTACGACCTACTGACCCAAGGGCAAAGGGGATGGGTCTCGGGGTTCGGGCTCACGGCCCACGCCCTACGCCCTCCTCCCCACTTCCTGCTATACTCTTGCCATATGGCAAAAATGCACGAACCTTTGTATCGCCCGATTCTCCGGAGCGCATTTCAAATCGCATGGCAGGAAAAACGCCTCTGGTGGATTGCCCTGCTTGCCGGCATCCTGTTGACCGGAAGCGTGTACG
>JAANMX010000040.1_pt1 | contig 135823 bp, 98 predicted proteins | sample 7279681 | NCBI WGS metagenome assembly JAANMX01 (sample SAMN14094542, study PRJNA606508) | bioreactor metagenome | isolation source: A lab-scale SPAN reactor treating ammonium-rich wastewater day 351 | place: Ireland: Galway | collected 2018-01-01 | reverse complement strand
CCGGAGCATCCTCCCGATTCAGCTGTACATAGGTGACCCAGAGGCCGAGCGAGCGATCATCGACGCTACCGGGCAGTCGTTGTCGGGGTACGAAGGTTGCGCTCCGCAGAGTGATCTTCGCGACGCTCTGCCCCTTAAGCAGCGTCCGGGGTACCGCGAAACGGTAGGTATGATCCCCTGCCTGGTCGATCACTCCCACCTCCGCGTTGTTGACGAGCACCTTGCGCACGAGCCCTGCCGCTTCGGGCGGAAAGGACGCTCGAACGGTGAGAGCGAGATCCGCTCCGGCCCGCACGGGGATTCGCACGGACGCCGCCGCGCCGGTCCATCGGCGATGGACGCCGCCAGAGGCCTCCGGGCCGAACCAATCCCCGTCGAGATAGGCTTCCGCCTCCGCCGCCCCGACGTTGATGCGGTACGCGTCCTGCAGCGGTTTGCCGGCCGCCGGTTCGAAACGGACGCTGGCCCACGCTGGAGACAGTTTTCCCGCATAGCCGAGGACCTCACGAAACCAGCTCTGATCCCGCTCGACCGTTTCGATCTTGCCAAAATCGTACGCGGCGAGGACACCGCCCCGTTCGACCCATGATCGGATCCGTTCCAGCGTCTGAGTCTCGACGACGTTGCCCTCCCACAGGACCAGTACGCGGTACCGCTGCAGAGCCCCGTCGGCGATCATCCGCTCGTCCACGATATCGTAGTCGAGGATGTCCCGTACCCGCGTACAGCCCTCCTCCAGAACCTTCGGATAGCCGCTGGCCGGGTTCAGAAGGTGGCTGGTGGTCGGGAAGAACATGGCCACATCGGTTACCCGATCGGCCACTCGCATGAGCTTGCCGAATCGATAGTAGGCCTCCCGACCGGTCTGGACATTGGAGGCCCAGTCGAAGTGCCCGCGCGCGCCGAGGGTGATCGACTCGAACATCCGTGCGACCTGTCCTTCGGGGGTGATCGCCGACGGGGGTTCCGTCCAGAACGGCGTGCCGTAGAATCGCGCCGCGGAGGCGAGTCGGCCTAGCATGGTCGCCTGGCTCCGTGGGAAGGCCTGAAAGCCGCCGTGCGTCGATCGAATGTCGACGCGATGGCGAGCGGCGATCTTGGCCAGCATCGAGTTATCCGCGCCTCCCCGGGGATTCTCATCGCCGAAGCCGCACGGGAGCATCAGGAGCGCATCGGGGAAGGTCCGCCGGGCGATGCGGCAGACGATATCCGTGATATTGCTGACGCTGCCCAGGTACCATTGAACCCAATCGAGCCTGTGGCGTCGATTCGCCGAAGCGGTCTCCAGCGGATAGGCGATCTCATCCGCGGTTCGATAGGCTGTTCCCCAGGCCGCGTTCAGAGCTCGAAGGTCCGCATACCGCTGAAGCATATCTTTGCGGAAGGCGGCCCGAGCCAGCGGATCGCCGCACCACCAACCGAGGTGATTGTGCAGGTTCCCGAAGCGCTGCTCCCAGTGCTCCCGCTGGCCGGGCACAGCGACCCTTGCACCCATCATCAGGCCGGCTTCGCCGTAGTCGCCGTGGACTCCGAGGTAGAGGGCCGGCCCCGACCCGGATCGGGCTGTCCTCAGATCGCCGAAATGCCGGGCCAGCGTCTGATAACCCCGGCTGACGAAATAGCCGAAGTTCGGATCCCAGGGCGACCACGCCTCTACCGTTTGATCGTGTTCGAGGCATCGGATACGGGTGAAGGGGTTCTTCTGGGCGTACCACGGCGGCGGAAAGGCGAAGTGGGGAAAGTAGGCCCAATCGAACCCGCCCTCCTGAGCCGCTCGCGCCATCGCATCCGGCTGGGCGAAATCCCAGACGCCGGGCCGAACCTCCTCTGTTGAAAGGTGATCGCTGTCGGTTTGGAGGAGCGTGAAGCCCGTGGATCGGAGAAGCCTGTCGATTCCCGAGGCCGTATTCGACGCGAGGATGATCCGATCCCCCACCGGGCGGGCGTAGGTCGCGGTCCGGGCTATGTCCTCCGTGCCGGGTACATTCCACTGCCGGACGATGCGGCTGTAGTCGTACTCGCCGTCAGGATGCTGTCCGGCGCCCTGTCGGAGGAGGCCCGCAGTGCAGAGCGACGTCGCTGCGAGAGCCGCAATCACGGGGACACATCGATTCATCGGCGCGCCGTCCCCTCTATCGGAGCTTCCACGGCGCGCGATAACGGTAGTGGAGCAGTCGGTTCGCAGCCTTGTTGCCCCGCACCGTTTCCCGCTCCGAATCCCACTCGAGGCGAGATCGCGTCGCGAGGGAGATGTTCGCGAGATGCGCGAAGACCGTGGAGTGATGCCCCTCCTCTACGTCGCAGTTGGGCTTCGCCCGGGACCGGACGCAGTCGAGGAAGTTGCGCATATGGGCGGCATCGAGGTCGGGGTCAGTGCGTCGCTCCGTCCTCGACCGTATTCTGGGCTTCCACGTCTGAAACTGGCCGCCCTGATCCGCGACTACGTCATAGCCGCCCGACCCCGCATAGATCACACCCAGAGTTCCTCGGAGTTCCACCTCGCCCGCCCGAAGCGCAGGCAGGCCCGAGGCCTCGTACTGGCCGAACGTCAGTAGTCGGCCGGACGCGAACTCGAAGATCACCTCCATTGTGTCCGGTATGCTCCGGTCATCCTCAACTGCGAAGCGGCCGCCGTGGGCCGTGACAGAGACGGGCGCGGTTTCATCGAGGATCCAGCGGAGAGCGTCGAAGTAATGGACGCCCCAGTTGGCCACCTGCGACGAATAGGCTTGCCACCATCGGAACTTATACGGAGCGATATTCGGTTGGAACGGTCTCGACGCCCTCGGTCCAAGCCACAGATCCCAGTCCAGCCCCTGCGGCACGGCGGCGGCGCGGCTTCGGCCGATGCCGTCGGGCCACATGTTGTTGATACGATGGCACTGCGCGAGGGTCACCTTGCCGATCTCGCCGCCGCGAACAAGCTGCCCCAGTTCCCGATACATCGGCGACGATCGACGCTGGAGACCGACCTGCACGATCCGTTGATTGCGCCGAGCGGCCTCGACCATGCGGCGGCCTTCGTAGATCGTCCGCGAGAGGGGCTTCTCGACATAGACATCCTTGCCCGCGTCGCACGCGTCGACCGTATGCAGCGCGTGCCAGTGGTCCGGGCTTGCCACGACCACGGCCTCCATGCCTTTGACCTCGATAAGGCGCCGGTAATCGTTCCAGGCGGGGACCTCCCGGCCAATGGTTGTACGCGCGCGATCGATAAAGGGCTCGTACACATCACACAGTCCGACGATCTCGACATCGGTCTGTTTGAGGGCCGCGGACAGGAGCTGTGCGCCCCGGTTCCCGAGGCCGATGAAACCGAGGCGAATCCGATCGACGCCCGCGGCGCACCCGGCAACGGGCGTCAGCAGAGCCATCCCGAACGCTCCGGCCGCCAGTTCCCGCCGTGTGACCTCGCTCATCGGTCTCCTCCCACGTCTCAGCGTCCGGCCATTATTCCTGGACGCCCCATCCGAAGATATCCATCACGGCCTCCTGTTGCTCCTGGATGGTCCGTTCGGCGGCGCTCAGGGCTTCACCCAGGCGACCCTGATCAAGGTCTGCAAAGGAGACAATCAAACCGTACGAGTAGGGTGGCTCACGTTTCTTGAGGATGAAGTTGTGGTAAGCTCCGCCATGAACGGTTGTCCTCCAGCGGATCACCGATAAGAGAGCATCGAGAGGGTCGTCTTCGGCCAGAGCCAGGGAACACCGCGCAGCCAGGGTCTCTGTGGTGTCGCTCCCCCCTTCGGATTTTCTGCCGGCTTCCAGTTTCATGGTCTGCAGAGTGACACGCCGGAGATCCTCATCCTGAAAAAAACAGCACAGGATCACGGAGTCCGGGTTGTCCATGCCAAAAACACCTGCCAGGCGCCCGTACAGCTCCGGCGGGTGGGTCAATAGGATAAGGAGCTCGGGGATCATGACTGACGATGGTTCCACACCAGTATGGACGTTGAGATCGATCCAACGGATTGTACGTGTTGTACGGCGATTGCGTCAACTCTCCGTCCCGATCCTCCTCCTTGCTTGCCTCGCGTCGTCCCGGGGAGCGCCCAGTGCGCCCGAGGCGGTGGAGGCCGTGTGTACGGTGCCGGGCACGATTCGCGTCTATTGGAATCCGGTCGTCGGAGCCACCTCCTACGGCATCTACCGTGATGGAACGGAGATCGGACAGGCGGGCGGATCGGCGACCTTCTGGGATGATACCGCGCCCGCGGCCCACACTCATCAATATACCGTTCGAGCTCGCGACGCCTCGTCGATCGGCCCGGCTGGCCGACCGGCCGTCGAACGAAGTGACGCGCCGATTCCGCAGACGGCCGAATGCGATCTTCTCGTGGTCGGAGCCACCACCGCGGGCGTTGCTGCGGCCGTTGTCGGCGCTCGATATGGTCTCGACGTGATCCTTCTGGAGGAGACGGGGCGTCTCGGCGGGATGTCGGTGAACGGTTTGGGAGCGAGCGACATCCGACGCGTCGAACATGCGTCGGGTTTTTTCGAGGAGTTTCGCCGCGGCGTTCAGGCCTGCTACGGCACGGGCGACGGACTTCGATATGAGCCGCGCGTCGCGCACGAGGTCATGAAAGGGCTGGTCTTTGGCGCCCCCGGGCTCCGAGTGCATCGACGGGTACGCGCCGTTGCCGTCGGAACCGAGCCGGCGCTGCGCCCCGATGCGGGACGCACCAGACGGATCAGCTGGGTCGACGTCGTCCATGTCCCCGACGGTCGACGAGGCCGCATTCGACCGCGCCTCGTGGTGGACGCTACCGAATGCGGCGATGTTGCGGCGTGGGCGGGAGCGCCGTATCGCGTCGGGCGCGAAGGCCGGTCGGAGCGAGAGCCGCATGCGGGACACATCTACTATGACCGCGCCGGCGACCAGATCATGCCGGCCAGCACCGGACGGGCCGATCGACGGATCCAGGCCTACTCCTATCTGATGACCGTCAAGGACTTCGGACCCGGCGCGGACAGGACGATACCCCGCCCGACAGGCTACGACGAAGCCCTCTATCGCCATGCGCCGCCCTGGAACCGGAGTTGGAACGCTACCAGCGGCAAACTCCCGAACGATAAATATGAGATCAATCAGCATCCCTACGGCAGCGATCTTCAGGGGACGAACTACGGCTATCCAGAAGCCAGCTATGCGGAGCGGCGGAGGATGGAGGCCGCGTTCCGTCAGCACGCGCTCGGCTACCTCTACTACATTCAAACGGTCGAAGGCAAGCGCAATCTGGGGCTCTCCGAAGACGATTTTCGGGCCGACGGCGGATGGCCCGCATCGCTCTATATCCGGGAAGCGCGTCGGTTCCTGGGTGATGTGGTCATGGACGAGACGGACATCCTCTCGGCCAGATCGCTGGTCCGTCCCGATGCGATCGGGATCGGCGACTATGCCATGGATTCCCATGCCACCCAACCGAAACCGGACCCGGCCACCCGCGACATGGGCGAAGGGGAGTTCTACCTGCCCCAGTACACGCCATGGCATCAAACACCGTTTCGGATCATGCTGCCCAGGGTCGTGGACGACCTCTTCATCGTCACGGCGGTCTCGGCCACCCATGTCGCCTACGGCACCTATCGGATGGAACCGGTTCGGATGCACTTCGGCGCGGCCGCGGGCGTTGCCGCCGCACTTGCGTTGCGCCACCACCTGCGCCTCACGGAGGTTCCCGTCAGCCGGGTGCAGGAGGAGCTTCTGAAGTCCTCCCCCGGCGATGCGCGGCGCCCTGCGGCGGACGGCATCGGAGCCCCCGGCCCGCTCGCGGCGCCGGTCCTTCTGTACAAGCTTCCGGATCTGCCGGCGCACGCTCTGGCCTATCCGGCCGTCCAATGGCTCGCGGCCCGAGGTTTCTACCCGTCCAGTCCTCCCCTTGAACGGACTCCCGCCGCCCAGCTGGCCGCCGATCCGTTTCGCCCGGACGACCCACTGACGGCCGGCGAAATGGAACGACTGCTGCACATCCTCCGATCCCGCGGCGAGGCCGTGGGCGAGCGGCTCAACGCGACGACGATCGCCGGTCCGGCGGATCGATCGATCACCCGCTCGGAGGCCGCAGCCGCGCTCGCCGGGCTCTTCGGCTGGACCCCAACGGACGCCGCCCACTACCGCGACGTCGCGCCGGGCTCGCCCTCCTGGGCGGGCGCACAGGCCCTTGCGGCCCGGGGGATCGATGTCGACGTCTGGGGCGTCACCTCGACCCGAAGCCCGAGCCTCGCGCGGGAGTTTCGACCGTCGGCGATCGTGACGCGGTCCCAGTTCGCCCAGTGGCTCTACCTTGCCCATCGGTTCATCGGACCGCTCTTCATGGACCATCCGATGGACCGTCGGCCGATGCTGCCGGTTCCGATGGCCGCCCGCTGATAGACCGCGGCTTTCGGAACCGAGCTTGAGCGCCCGATACAGATGATGGAACATTGCTCAATCGGTGCCGCTCGACAGGGTTTCTTGCCAAACCACCGTATTACGGCTAGAATAAGCCAGTCATGAGACGCGGCAGGAGGTAGAACAAAACGGATGTACTGCGTTCAGTGCGGTACGAAGAACCCTGACGACGCGCGGTTCTGCAAGCAATGCGGGCGCGCGATGGAGGCTGCGGCCGATTCCGCTGCCGCCGCAGTCGTCGATCCTGCGGGCCAACCTGACGTCCATCTGGCTGACCCGGAGGCCGCCTACAAGGAACGGCTGGCGGCTGCATTCCGACATTACGACCATGGCGATTTCATCGCTGCCAGGGATTCCTGCAACGACGCCCTCGATGCCAATCCAGACGGTACCGACGCGCACGCCCTCCTGAGCACAGTCTACGAGCGGCTCAACGACATTGACCGCGCCATCGCCGAGCGGGAGAGGGTGCTGCAGCTGAACCCTGCGAGCATTGCCGACCGCGAGAAGCTCGAAGCTCTCCGCACTGGCATAGCCCAGGTCGCACCGCGCCATATCGTCTCACCACGCCTTCCATCGCCGTCCTTCTGGGACAATCCTGCGGGGGCCACGGTGGCGGCGGTCCTGACCACGATCGTCGTCATTGCGGTGGGGTACGGCGTTATCGCGTATCGGGATTCCCGGACCCAGCCTAGGGACGTTACGCCCCCTCCATCCGGAACGCTCCAGACCAATCCCGGCGCGATCGCGCAGAATCCGCCTCCCGCCATGCCGCCGACGTTCAGCGGGGCGCTTCAGTCACAGGCGACACCACAACAGCCGCAGCAGCCCGCCCAGCAGCCTGCGATGCAGCTCCCTGCGGCAACCAGTGGTTCCGGCATCGGACCTCTTCCAGTAACACCCGATCAGCCGAGGCTGGAGAACAGCCGATCCGGCCAGAGCGCCGACGGCGGCTCGGCCAGCTTCTTCGACCCGAAACCCCGCACTCCGGATCGGGGATCCAACGATGATGCAGCCAAACCGCCGCCGGCCGGCAGCTCGCCCCCCGCAAACTCCGGCGGCTCCGGGCGCATCGAGATCATCGTCGCCCCGCCCGGGACCGGGGCCGACAGCCGTTCACCCAACACCCCGGGCGGGTCGAGCTCCGGCAGCATGGAATCGGGCAACAATGCGGCCATTGCCCAGAACCTCCAGATGGCCGGACGCTACCGTGAAGCGGCACAGGCATGGGAACGGGCTCTGGCGGGTGCGGGGGATAAAGCGCCGCAGTATCATCAGAGCGCCGCGCTCTGCTATCAGCGCATCCCCGACAACGCCAACGCCAGACGCCATTATAACGAAGCCATCGCCGCCTATAAAGATTGGATCGCTGCGGAAAAGGATGTCGATATCGCCAGGGCCGGCATCCGCGCCTCCGAAGCGGGACTGAAGCTGTGCCGATGATCCAGCGACAACGACGGTGGGCGCTGCCGATCGCCTTCCTCGCGATCTACGGGGCGAGTGCAGGTCGGAGCGCAGCCCAGCAGACCCCGGCTGCCGTGAAACCTCGGCTGCTGCTTGTATCGCAGCCCAGAACGCTCAAAGCCGATTCCGACTTTGTCGATATCGGCTTCTTCCTTGCGCGCTCCCTGACCGAAGCCGGTCGTTATGATGTGATCATCTACAAACCCGATGAACCCCGTATCGCGGCCGCGGTTCGAGCAGGCCATCTCAAACCGGGTGAGACGCCCGCCTACCTCAGCTCCGCAGACGCGGAAAGGATCGCGGTCGCGATCGGCGCGGTCTATATCGTCACCGTCAGCGCGGTCAAGACGCGAGAAGGGGTGGGGGCCGAGGCGGGGATGCTCGTCGAGATGGGAGGACGCCGCTGGTCCAGCGTCTTCGCCGACACCCTCCGACCGGTTCGCTCCCGATCGCGACGGCCCGAACTGCTCGAAGCGATCCACGCCCATGTCGATGCGATCGCTCGCCGCATTGCCGAAGCGCCGGTCGTTGCGCCAGGCAACGTAACGACGCCGGTTCAGCCGACACCCGAAACCGTGACGCCTCCGATTTCGAAGCCGGATCCGCAGGAGCCGGCGCGTCCGGTGACGCCGCCGACATCCGAGGGCCCGAAGGCGCAGCCGCCAACGACGGCCGACCTGCTGATCGATCGCTTCCGCCGTGCCGGCGATACCTCGAACTTGATCGTGACGCTCCGGAAAGCAGTTACAGAACACCCCCGCGACCCGAAACTGCGAGGCGAGCTCATCGCCGCCCTCCGCAGTCGTGGATGGAATGAAGCCGCCAGAGACGAAGCCACACGGGCCGTCGCCCTGTGCCCCCAGTCCGCCAATCTCCTGAAACTCCTCGGCGACGGATACCTGGACACGGATGAACCGGCGGAAGCGCTCGCACGTTATCGTGAGGCCGCCGCACTGGAGCCGGGCAACGCCCTCTACCAGGTGGCGATCGGAGACGCGGAGGCGAATCAGGGCCATACCGCGGAGGCCGAAGTCGCCTACAAGGCCGCGCGCACCGCCGATCCCAGGAATCCGCTGCCCGGGTTCAGAATCGCTCGATTGCGCGCCCAGGCCCTCCGATTCGACGAAGCCTCCGTCGAACTCCAGGCCGCTGTCAAAGCATCCGGCGGAGCCGACGATGGGGAGTACACGGCGACGTATCGGGCTATCCTGGAGATCATCGACGGCGCCGCGCGCGATGTCGTCGCAGATCTGACCGCCCTGCGGAGGGATTTCCTCGCCGGCACGGTCACAGGTGAGGACGCCCATACGAAGGCCATGGCCGCGCACGCGCGATCCTCGGCCATTGCCGCCTACCTCTCGGACAACGCCGTCCCTCCGGCCCATGGTGTGGTACAGGCGCTGTACGTTCAGGGCGCATCACTGCTGGCGCAGGCGACGAGCGCCTTTGCCGCCTATCTTGAGACCCGATCAGAGAGTGACGATCGCACCGCTGCACTGCTCCGGCAGGACGCGGCGCGTCAGCTCGAGGAAGCCGCCAAACAGGCCGCTGCCCTCGCCCAGAAGCGTTCATGATCTTGCCGCCGGGCAGCCGGATGCCCGGGACCCCATAGAGCGGAGCGCGCCCTTGTTGCTTTCGATCCTATGCCTGACCATCCCATCGCGGATAACCCCGCCCGCTGAACACTCCGTCTTCCTGCCGCCCCGGCTGATACGGGCGGCAAGGACGAACATCGCTCGAGAGCCATGGGCGAAGCAAGCGGCTGACGGGATCGTAGCCGCCGCCAAGCCCTGGAGCGCCATGACCGACGCTCAGCTCTGGAACCTGATGTTCGGAGCCACGATCAAACGATCATGGATGGTCTGGTCCAATGGCCATTGTCCGGCCTGTCGCCAGAGCGTGCCCATGTACACCTGGCAGATGAACGCCATCAACGAACCGTGGAAGGTGCGATGCCCGCACTGTCGTGAGGCCTTCCCAAAGAACGACTTCGGCAGATACTACCGCTCTGGCCTCGACCCGTCCGGGGTCTTCGATCCCAAACTCGCGGATCGCTCCCTTCTCTACAACACCGAACATCCCAACCCGGACGATCCGCTGCATGGCTTCGGGGTCGATGACGGCGACGGTTACGTCGACGGCGACAAACGATGGCGATTCATCGGGGCCTATTTGATCTATGGCCAGTGGAAGCAGGCGGTCTATGGAGGTGTTGTCCTGCTGGCTAACGCGTACACGGTCACCGGCGATACCGCCTACGCCCATAAGGCCGCCGTTCTTCTGGACCGAATCGCGGATCTCTATCCCTCCTTCGACTTCGGCAAGCAAGGCGTCATGTACGAGGGTCCGCCCCGCGCCGGCTATGTCTCCACATGGCACGATGCCTGTGAGGAGACGAGGCAGCTCGCGGAGGCGTACGACCAGATCCGGGACGCGCTGCCGGGAGACACCGCACTCACTGAGTTCCTCAGTGCACAGGCCAGGAACCACGGCCTGGCGAATCCCAAGGCGACCTGGGCGGACGTCCGTACCAACATCGAGGACGGAATCCTGCGGCATGCCCTCGCCCATCGAGAGCGTATCTACTCCAACTACCCCCGGACGGAGATCGCGCTGGCCACCATCATGATGGTCCTCGGTTGGCCCGAAAACCGAACCGATGTGATGACGATCGTCGATCCGATGATCGATAAAGCCACGGCAGTCGACGGCGTAACCGGAGAGAAAGGGCTCTCGGGCTATACCGCATACACCATCCAGGGCGTTGCCGAGTTCCTGGCATCCCTCGCGAGGATCGACCGCTCGCTCCTGAAGGACCTGCTGCAGCGGCATCCGCGCATCAAGGATATGTTTCGATTCCACATCGACACATGGTGCTTCGGCCGGTACTACCCGCAATCGGGCGACACGGGCGGATATGCGGCGCCGGTGACGCAATATGTGGGCGCGAGCTTCAGCCGTGTGCCGGGGCTCCAACCGTCCTCATTCACCCTGATGGGCGCTCTCGCCGACGCAACAGGCGATCCGGCGTTCCTCCAGGTGGCCTACCTCGCCAACGGGCGGACGGTGGACGGTTTGCCTCACGATCTGTTCAGCTCGGATGCAGCCCCCTTCGGACGAAAGGTCGCCGCCGCGGTTCGGCGCTTCGGTCCGGAACCCGTTGTTGGCAGCGTCAACAAGGAGCAGTGGCGTCTGGCAATACTCCGCAGCGGGGTCGGGGATCATGCCCGAGCGCTCTGGCTCGACTACGACGCGGGAGGCGCCCATGGGCATTTCGATGCGCTGAACCTCGGGTTGTTTGCCTGCGGACTCGACCTGCTGCCGGAGCTGGGCTATCCGCCGGTGCAGTTCGGGGGTTGGGAAGCGCCGCGAGCGGTCTGGTACACGCGAACGGCCGCCCATAATACCGTGGTCATCGACGGCGCAAATCAGAAAACCGCCTCGGGCGCATGCACGCTATGGGCGGACGGAGAGAGCACCCATGCCGTCGCGGCGGCGTGTCCGGAAGCCGCGTCCGCCCGCCGGTTTGAACGCACGGCCGTGCTATGCGACGTAGCGGATAACGGTTTCTACGTGGTCGATTTGCTGCGGGTCGAGGGTGGTTCGGAGCACGTGCGCTTTCAGCACAGCCACTTCGGCACGCTCACGCTTGACGGCCTTAGCCTCGCCCCTGAATCGGACTACGGCCATGCGACGCAGATGCGAGCGTTCCGGATGGGATCGGCGCCGGAGGAGGGATTTCGGGCGCGCTGGGAGATCCAGGACCGGTATAAACTGATACCGCCCGAACGGAAGGTCGTTCTCGACCATTACGACTTCACCAGAGGGGCCGAGGCCGGCGCCTGCGAGGGCTGGATCGCGATCGGCGGCTACAACGCCACCGAGGAGTTATGGGTGCCGAGGCTCGTGGTCCGAAGGCGTGGCGTCGACCTGTCCTCGGCCTTCCTCTCGATCCTCGCCCCGCACGACGGCGCACCTGCGCTATCGGGCGCCCGGAGACTGTCCACAGAACGTCGGACCTCGTCCGGCTCGCAGGCCGCCCCCTATGGGGACGCTGCACTGGAAGTCCGCCGATCGGACGGACAGACCGACATCGTGATCATCGGCGATGCGGCCGCCGGACCAGCGCCCATATGGATCCCAGAGCGACAGGTGGAAGTCGATCCGGGCTTGTGCCGCATCACGCTCGACCGGGACGGCGCACCCCGATACATCAGCCTGTCTGGCGGAGCAGGCATCACCTGCGGCGAGGTCCAGCTCCGCCTCAAAGGAGCCGATACCCGATCGATCGTGGAAATCCGCCTCGATCGCGGCAGGGCCCGCGCGGTTCGCGGCAAGGACCGGATCGAGGCTCTTACGATCAAGGGACGGGCGGTTCCCATCCGTTGAGCCCTCGGGAGAGGGTATCCTCGACCCGATGGCGCCCCGGCTCGAACCGCGGCGGAAGGAGGCAATCATGCAGCGCGTTGGGCTTTTGCTCAGGGTAAAGCCAGATAAGATCGAAGAGTACAAACGGCTTCATCAGGAGGTCTGGCCGGAGCTCCTCTCGGAGCTGCGGGCCGCAGGGATCCGCAACTACAGCCTCTGGCTCGCGCCCGATGGCGTCGAGTTCGGCTACCTGGAATGCGACGACTGGCAGGCGGCCTGCGACTACCTGGCCAAATCCGAGGTGCACGATCGCTGGCAGGTGTTCATGCAGAACTATCTCGACAGCCCGACCGACGCAGCGCACGGGGGTCAGCCGGTCCAGCCCCTCGAGATGTCGTTTCTTATGGAGTAGCCCCACCGCGACCCGATACGCCTGCGATCGCGGGCAGATTCCAGCGCTCTACACAGCCTCGATTCGACCCGAGACTGCGAGCGATGATCACGCTGCCGCCATCAGGCATCAAGGCCACGGTGTCGCCGGGTCGAACAGATAGACGCCACAGGACGGCTCCGGATCGCGCCGCAAGCAGGGCGTTGCCCACCAGAACCACCTGCCCGTCCTTCGACGCCTCGAACGCCCCTCGCGCCCAGAACTGCCTCCGCCCGTTGGCCTCGGTCAGGTTCCGGATCTGCTCTGCCGGGCCGGTGCGGCAGGTGAGCTCTCCGCGAAGGGTGAGCCGGTACATGCCATAGGGAGTCCGGAGCGTGCGCGGGAATACCATCGGGCCAGCGGAGCGCTCGTAACGAAGATCGCTCACCGGTTGAAGCGCACCGGCAGTCGGAGTCAGGCGCCATCCGGCGATCCGGGCAGGCGGTCGCCAGCCATAGACGACGATATCCCGCCCCTGCGAACGAACCGCAAGATCGATGAGATCGTCGGCGGGCGCTCGGGTTCGCCACGCGAGACCGGGTATCGCGGCCCGTCGCAGCGGGGGCATCCGCTCCACCTGCACGGTGTAGTTTTGAATCTGGCGAAGTCGAACGCGCCAGGGTCGCCTGAGGACGTCGCTGCCGCGTCGTAGCTCGATGTCAAATCCGTCCAGGAACCGGGCCACCTCGTCTGCACCGATCACCCGGGGATAGGGGTCGAGGTCGTTCCCGACGCTGGTCCGAACGACGATACCGATGGCGTTGCCGGACGCGCCGATCACAGGGGCGCCCTCGAATCCCGCGCCCAGGCAATATTGGAGCGAGGACCCTGCGAGTTCGTTGGCCGAGACGGTGGCATCGCTCTCGTGCACGGCCGCCCCTACCGCCGCAAGGAGAGGCCAACCCATGACCTGCACCGGCGTCCGGTTGTCCGGAACGGGAACGCGGCTCCACATCATCGCCCGTTTCGTCGGCGCCGGTATCTTCAACAACGCGAGGCCGGTGGTCGGATCACTGGCAAGCACATCAGCGACATAGTGATAGCGCCGATCCTGATCGGAGACTTCCACCGCGATCGTGACCGCTCCCTCCAACAGCGAGGACGCCGTCAGGATATGGCCGTCGTCCGTGACGACGATGCCGGATCCAGCATGCGGCAGGGACGGCTTCGCCAGCGTCAGGGGGCCGTTCCAGCCGCCTTCTTCGAACCGGCGGACGCGGGTGACGATCTGTGCCCCGCCCATCAGCAGGATCCCGACGAACAGGGCGATCAGCAGCCCCCGAACGGGCCGGCCGAACCTACCGATCATCGGGCGCCCCCCGCGACTTCGAGGTTCGGGCCGCTAGGTGCGTAATAGCGCTGCCGCTCGGGCGTCAGGGTCGGATGGATCTCGACGACCGGGGTATAGGGCGGTCCCGACATCTCGACCCGTGGTCTAGAGGATCAGTTCGGCTTCGACCATGCCGTCGGCGCCCCGCGTAAGGGTGAAGCCCACCTTTTCGCAGACGTGCTGCATGACATAGTTCTCTCCAAGAATATCGGCCTTGATCCGTTCGACGTTCTCGTCGCGGCCTACCTGGATGAGGCGTCGCAGCAGTTCGGTCCCCAGCCCCTTGTGGTGCCACCGGTCGTTGATCAGCATCGAGAACTCAGCATCCCTGGTTCCATACAGCTGGCTCAGCCTGGCCACGCCGAGGATCGAGCGTGCGCCGCTGTCGGGATCGGTCCTTTCCGCGACCAGTGCGATCTCCCGATCGTAATCGTTGAAGCAGATGCGGATCATCCGATCGTGCGCGGTTCTCTGGCTGAGCTTCATGGCGTGGAAGTAGCGGAGATGGACGCTCTGCTCCGATAGACTCTCATGGAACTCCACCACGAGTGGTTCATCGTCCGGTCGGATGGGGCGGATCGTGATCTCCTGACCGTCGGCGAACGCCCAGTTGGCCACGTACCGGGTCGGATACGGCCGGATGGCCAGCTTTGGGAGCTCGTCCTCGGTCGTATCCCTATCGAAAAGCACCACCCGCGCGTCGAGGGCGATCAGCCCCTCCGGCGATGCGAGAAGCGGGTTGATATCGATCTCCTTGATCCATCGCTGCTCGACAGCCAGATAGGAGAAGCGAACCATCAGCTGCTCCAGCGCCTCCAGATCGACCGGCTTGCGACCGCGCACGCCGCGCAGCGCCCGATAGATCCGGGTCTGTTCCATGGCGCGCCGAGCGAGCGTCGTCGTCAAGGGCGGAAGGCTGAGCGCCCGGTCCTTGTACACCTCGACCAGCTGGCCGCCGGAGCCGAAGAGCAGTACGGGCCCGAACTGGGGGTCGATGCTGCTGCCGAGGATGATCTCGTAGCCCTCGCGCCGGACCATGGGCTGTACGGTGACCCCGAGGAACGCCTCCGCGCCTCCGGCAGCTTCGGCGCCGAGACGGATCGCGTCGAACGCCGATCGCACCCCATCGGCGTTCTGAAGGTCCAACCGCACGCCTCCCACGTCGGTCTTATGGGTGATCGTCTCGGAGTGGAGTTTGAGGACAACGGGATATCCGATCGCCTCTGCGGCGGCCACGGCTGCTTCCGGAGAGTCTGCGAGGCGGGTCTCCACCGTCGGAATGCCGTAGATGCCCATCAGCTGCTTGGATTCGTGCTCGGTCAGGATCGTCCGGCCCGAGCGGCGGATCCGATCAATGAGGTCCGCGGCCTCTCTCTCGTTCGCCGGATCATCGCCTCCGTGCGCGGCGGTGGGCGTTTCATAGATACCCCTGAGGTTGTAGCTGTACTGCCACATGTAGTTGAACGCCAGGGTCCCGCTATCGGGGAAGGGGAACGTGGGGATGCCTGCATGGTTCAGAATGCTCTCGCCCGCCATGATATCGGCCCCGCCCATCCAGCTGGCCAATAGAGGCTTGCCGGCGCCCTGGGCGTAGGGGCGGAGCAGCTCCGCAGTCTGGGTGGGATCTGTCATCGCCTGGGGCGTCAGGACAACGAGGAGGCCGTCGCTCGCCTCGTCCTTCGCGGCGATCTCCACGGCTCGAGCATATCGCTCCGGGCTGGCGTCGCCCAGGATATCGATCGGGTTGGAATGGCTCCACTGCGGCGGCAGGACCGCGTCCAACTCCTCGATAGTCTGTTCGGTCAGCGCCGACAGCTCGCCGCCTGCGGTAATCAGCGCGTCGGTCGCGAGGACGCCCGGCCCGCCCGCGTTGGTCAGGATGGTGAGGCGGGGTCCCTTTGGACGGGGCTGGCGCGCCAGGATTTCGGCCATATAGAATAGGTCGGAGATTCGATCGACCCGCAGTACCCCGGATCGCCGAAAGGCGGCATCGAGGACCTCATCGGAGCCCGTGAGCGCCCCCGTATGAGAGGCGGCCGCCTTGGCAGCCTGGGCGGTCCGTCCCGCCTTGATCACGATGATCGGTTTGGATAGCGCAACCTCACGCGCCGCGGTGAGGAAAGAGCGGGCGTTGCCGATGGATTCCATGTAGATCACGATGCTTCGCGTCTGCGGATCGTCGCCAAGGTAGTCGATCAGGTCGCCCCAGCCGACGTCGGCCATGGAACCGATGGAAACGAACGCGCTGAAGCCCACGAGTTCCTTCAGACTCCAATCGAGTACCGATGTGCACAGCGCGCCGCTCTGACTGATGAACCCGACTGTGCCGGGCCGGGCCATGGCCGCAGCGAACGTCGCGTTGAGGCCGGTCGGCGGGCACATCAGACCCAGGCAGTTGGGGCCGATGATCCGCATCCGGTGCCGGCGGGCGTTCTCCAGCGTCTGGCGCTCCAGTTCGATCCCCTCCGGGCCGATCTCCTTGAATCCGGCGGAGATGACGATCGCGGCCCGGATGCCGGCCTCGCCGCACTGGGCGATGATGCCGGGAACGGTCCGCGCCGGCGTCGCGATCACGGCCAGATCGACGGGCTCGGGGACGTCGCCGATGGTGGGATACGCCTTGATTCCGAGGACGCTCGCCCGCTTGGGGTTGACGGGAAACACCATGCCGCCGAAGGGGCTGCTGACGATGTTCCAGAGCAGGGTCCGTCCGACGCTGCCCGGGTCCTCCGAGGCTCCGATCACCGCCACCGCCTTCGGTGCGAAGAACGCCCCGAGAGGCTTCTCGCCCTGTCGCAGGATGTCGTGAGCCGTCTCGAGCTGTGTCTTGCCGGTATGGGTCATCGCGGTACCTCGCGGGCGTGCTTTCGGCCCGCGACATCGCCGCCGTGGACCATTCTATTGTACCTTCGCCTGGCCGGAGCGCCCTCCGTTCCATCGACAGCGCGCGGCTCCTCCGGCGGGTAGACTGGAGTCAGGAATACTGTCTCGCAGGGGGCGATCGTGAGATTAGGCGCAAACTCTGTTCTCTTCGGCGGCTTCGACATGGAGACCGCCTTCAAGTACACCGCGATGGCCGGATACGACGGGATTGAGCTCTCCGCCATCGACGGCATGAGCGAACACCTCGTACTGAGCCGGTGGCAGGAGACGGCTGAGGAGATCAAACGGCTCTCCCGGGAGTACGGCCTCGAGCTCCTCGCCATGGAGCAGCCGTCCCAGGATCCGCTCGTCATGGAGACGGCGTTTCAGGCGGCCGTCGAGATCGGCATCCCAATCATCAACTGCGGTCCGGGAGGCACATCCGGCGACGCTGCATCGCTGGCCGAACGGATCGATTCGCTCGGCCAGCTCTCCGAGATGGCGGAGCGGTATGGCGTGACGTTATGCGTCAAAGCGCACGTCGGCGCAGCCATCTGGAATACGCCGACCACTCTGGCGGCGATGGAGGCGATCACCTCTCCGGCGTTCGGGATCGACATGGACCCGTCCCACATCCATCGCGGCGGCGAGAACCCGGTCGAGGCCATCGCAGCCGTCGTGAGCCGAGTCAAGCACGTGCACATTCGGGACTGCCGCGGCCGACAGCAGAACCCGGGTCCGCCCCCGCTGCAGGCCAATGGCAGAGGCGATATCGACCTCGTCGGCTATATTCGGGTTCTGCATGAGGCTGGCTACGCCGGCCCGGTCGATCTCGAGGTCATCGGCGCCAAGGACCTGCCGCTGGAGCAGTGCATCACCATCGCCGCCGAGTCGCGGGGCCATATGCAGGCGTGCCTGCAGGCGTGCGGGGCGCGATAGGGCGAAACGCCTACCGTCTCAGGCGCCGCAGAGCGCCTTATAGAGGCTGAGCACACGCTGAACATACCGCTGGGTCTCCCGGTACGGCGGGATGCCGCCATGCTTTCGGACGGCGCCGGCCCCAGCGTTGTAGGCGGCCATCGCGAGGCTGATCTGGCGTACCGTATACTGCCCTGCGGGCTGGTCGCCTTCCCGATACATATCGAGCTTCATGCGGATCATGTTGACCGCAGCGCGGATGTTCTGGATCGGATCATAGGGATCGGTCAGCTTGAAGGATCGGGCCTCGTCCGGCATGATCTGTCCGAGCCCCATCGCCCCTTTATGCGAGGTGGTCCGGGGCCGGAAGTCCGATTCGGCGATGATCAGAGCGACGACCAGACGGGGATCGACCCGATGGCGCTGGGAGTAGTAGAGGATGCCGACGGTAATGGCATCGACTTCGTCCCTGCTGAGGCGCTTGTTATGGCGGATGATGAACGCCGCGTAGTGGGGATAGATGGACTGGGCCTCAGGAGAGAGGTACTTGCGGGCCATATCGGAAACACCCTGCAGCAGGCTGTTCATCGGCCGCAGGCTCACGCCGCGGCCGGCTGCGATCGTTCTTGACGCAGTCGTATGTCGCGACGCAGTGATACGGGCCTTCCTGCGAGCCTCTTGTTCGCTGGCGATCTTCTCCCGATAGGTGACTTCGGAATCGTCCGCTGCGGCAAGAACACGGACCGGCGCTGACCCGCGCGCCCCATCCTTTTCCGGGGTGATCAAGGCCCGAATGCGGGTCCCGCCTGCTCGCGCGAGCAGCGCTCTCTCGGCTGGCGGCGCCACAAGCGCCAGGGCCGTGCCGCCGTCCAGCGTGATCATAAATGTCAGGCGGTCGGAGCCCTCAATAAAACCGTTCAGCGCCCCGCGGATCTCGAGGGCCTTGCCGTAGTGTGCAGCCCAATCCGCCGAGGCGGCTTCGTAGGTGAGGCGAGGATCGTACGCGAGCTGCCGACGGTACTTGAGGTAGTCCTCGACAGGCATGCCGCGCACCGGAGCGACGGCCAGCGCCATCCCGCCCAGTATTGCCAGATGGATGAGGCTCCGCCTCGCCGGGTATCGGACTATCCGTATCATCCGTCTCCTGCATAAAACGCAAGGGCGCGAGATCGGGATCCTGATGGGACCCAACCTCGCGCCTGCTAGCGGCGTATAATGCAGCGGAGAGACCGGGATTCGAACCCGGGGTAAGGGCTTAACACCCCTACAACCGCTTAGCAGGCGGCCGCTTTCGACCACTCAGCCATCTCTCCGCGTTCGATGATACTATAGCACACCCTGTCCGAGCGCGCAAGACCGTATCTTATCCGATACGGCACGATCGATGCTGGCGCTCCGCATGAGTGATGACGAGTTCGAAGCCGGCGATGCGCGAACTTCCTGCCGGCGGGCACAGGCCATTCCGACGCACAGACGGTGTCCGGGCGGTTCGTGAACCGCCTCTACGATGCGGGTGGATGGCAGAGGGCCGTCAGAGGATCTCAGGTGGGACCAACTCCGCAGACCTGCGCCATCCGTTCGGCGGCATAGGCGAAGTTGGCCCATGGCACATCGGGCGGGATGAGATGGTCGAAGGCTGGGATGTAGCGACCGTGGCGGATCATACGCTCTGCGCGAGCGACCTCCACATCGATCTCCTTCTGGCCCAGGGCCAGCGCCCTCTTATCCAATCCGCCAATGATCCCCATCGTCGGATACCGAGCGCGATAGCCCTCAATGTCGTTCCCCGCCTGCACTTCAAACGGAAACATCATGTTCACGCCAAGGTCCATGAAGATCGGGACCAGCAGCGCACAGTCGCCGTCCGTGTCGACGGAGACGATCCGGACTCCTCTGGCCGCCGCCCATGCCGCGAGCCGCTCGTAGCACGGCCCCATGAACCGCCGGATCATGATCGGGGAGATGAGAGGTCCGTCCCGACCGGACATGTCCTCCCAGATATGAAGATGTCCGACGGGCGCTTCGTCGGCGACGCGGTCCCACAGGGCGATCCACAGGGTTGTCAGATGTTCCATGACCTCCGTGATCAGGTCGGGCTCGTCGTAGAGCGCCACCATCAGCGCCTCAACGCCCATGAGATCGCGCACCGTGCCGAACACACCATACGGAAACCATCCGACCTGCACGGCCTCCCCCGTACTGCGGATCCGCGCACGAAACGCCTCCCAGTTCTGCGGGATCCGCCCGGGCGTCTCGATCGCCAGTCGTTCCTCTTTGAGAATCGCCCAATCGTCTGCGGTCCCAACCGGATGCCGCAAGAACTCCGGCATCGAATGGCCATCGCGCCGATCCCGGCGGACGATGCCCATCGCATCCCGATGAACAACGAACCGATCATCCTGATCAAGGATCTCCGGCTTGAACGGAGGGAACAGTCCGGGATGGACCTCGGGCACGGCGAAGCTCAGGTCGAAGCCGAGCTCGGCGGCGGGATCGAGGTCGGGCCGAATCGTCTCCGCCCGCCATCGCTCCAGCGTTTCGCCCCACGGCCCCCAGCCGAGGCCGATGCCGAAGGGAATGCGGTCTACCGATTGGCCGAGAAGGCATCGAATGAGCCGCTCACCCGGTTCCATTGCGTTCATCATCTGCCCATGAGCAATCTGATGTAGGCACGGGCTGCCTGTAGGTCCTCCATCGCCTCATGCGCCTCGCACATGGGCGGGATCTCCCCCCGGACCGCCCGGACGAAGTTCTCGGCCTGCTGTCGCATGGCATGCACCCAGGGCAGCGTGGGGACGATCGTAACCGGTGTCTGTCCGCCTCCGGGATCCTTGAATACCTCGACCCTGCCGGGTCGATTCGAGGCGAGAGGCGCCGGCAGATCGAGGCGAACATAGCCCCGTTCGAAGGCGACCAGCGCCGATTCGTGCCAGTCGATCGTCGTCGTATATGGCGACATCTCGATCGTGCCGCAAACGCCCGAGGCGCTCGTCGCGGCCAGCAACACCCCGGACGGATCGGCATAGGCCACCGTAAACGGTTCGCCAAGGAGATGCCGCATCAGGTTCACCTGATGGATGTAGTAGTTGACGAAGGCGTTGTACTGGACAGCGGTCTCTTCGTCCATGTCGGCGGCAGGAGGATCCGTTTCCAGCGGCGGACATGGATCATCCGAGCCGAGCAGATCGGTAAAGCCCCCGGCGACCCAGTCGCCAGCCGGCATCACGATGCGCACATAACGGAGGGCGCCGAGTTCGCCCGTCGATCGGAGACGCTCGATCTCCGCCCGGGCGTACATGGCAGCCGGGTCGCTCCGCTTGTGGTAGCCGACCATGTGCCATATGCCCGAACGGTCGAGCGCCTCCAGGATTCTCTGCCCCGCTTCGATCGAGCTGGCAAGAGGCTTCTCGGTGAAGATCGGCACCCCGGCCCGGGCCAGCTCCGGCACCAGAACGCCGTGACGAGTGAACGGCTGACTCGCCACGATGGCGTCGAGAGCGACCCCGTCGAGCATCTCCGACGCCGAGCGAAACACCTGCGGGATGCCGTAGCGGGCCGCCACCTTCCGACCCAGCTCCGGCCTCAGCTCGGCGAGGGCGACGACCTCGCAGGAGGGCAGCGCCGCATAGTTCCGGAGATGCGCGCATTGGCCCATCCCTCCGACGCCGACAAATCCGATTCTTGGTCGATCCATGTTCTCAGAACCTTTCCTGAGCGATCTGTCTCGTTGTTAGGTTCGTTCCGTAACGCGCTCCTCCCTGTGGATTTGGGCGCATTGCTGCAGGATAACGGACCATGGACAGCGAACGGAGGCGCCGTGTGGAGCGAGGATCGGATTGAGGCGCTGATAGCCGGGCTGGAGGCGGTTCATGGAGTACCGGACCCAATGGAACCGACTCCGTGCCTGGATATGCTGATCGCCTGTATCCTGTCGCAGCACACCTCCGATACGAACTCGCACCGTGCGTGGCTCAACCTGCGGGAGGCGTTTCCCGACTGGGCGGACCTGCTGGATGCCCCGACCGCCGCGGTCGAGGAGGCGATCCGCCCGGGCGGCCTCGCCCGATCCAAAGCCCGTTTCATCCTCGGTGTGGTACGGCATCTCGTCGATCAGCGGGGCGCTCCGGACCTCGAGTACCTGTATGGGATGACCGACGACGAAGCCCGTCGAGAGCTGATGCGCCTGCCCGGGGTCGGCCCCAAGACCGCGGCCATCGTCCTCTGCTTCGCCATGGGTCGGGCGGCGCTGCCGGTCGATACCCACGTCCATCGGGTCAGCCGTCGCCTCGGCATGATTCCCGACACCATGGGAGAGGGCCCTGCGCATGAAGCCCTCGGGCGGCATGTTCCGTCTCAGCTAGTATATCGTTTTCATATGGCGCTTATACGACATGGTCGGACCATCTGCAAAGCAAGACAGCCTCGATGCGACATCTGCCCCGTCGTGTCGATGTGCGCCTATGCCGCAGATCGGGCTCGCGCCAACGCATAACCCGTGACTGCGACGGCCGGTTCGCATCAAGCGGCGATGACGTTTCTCTTTACCGATATCGTCGGTTCCACCGATCTCTGGGAGAACCACGGCGATGCCTTCCTGCCGGTCCTGCAGACCCATAACGCCATCCTCTCGGAAGCGATCCAGCGGAACGGCGGGCATCTGATGAAGACCGAAGGGGACTCCTTCAAAGCCGCGTTCGAAAACCCCGCAGCCGCCATCCGCTGCGCCATGGTAGCCCAGGCCGCCATGGAACGCTACCCGTGGCCCCCCGACATCGGCCGGATCCGCGTCCGGATGGGCGTGCATACCGGACAGCCGTTCGCCCAGTGCGGGGACTACTTCGGGCCTCCCGTCAACCGGACGGCCCGAATCATGGCTGCCGCCAACGGCGGGCAAACGTTGATCTCCGAGGAGACGCTCCAACAGGCCGGTGAGGCAGTCCGCGAGGCTGCGAACGTGACCGATCTCGGCTTTCACCGGCTGCGAGACCTCGACGAACCGATCCGGCTCTATGATTGCTCGCCGTCGATCCTCGCACGTCGGCCAGCGCCACGACCGAAGTCGCTCAACGCCCATGCCCTCTCTCTGCCAATGCAGAGGACAAGCTTCATCGGCCGTCAGGCGGAGATCGAGAAGATCGCCCATCTCCTGTCCCGAAACGACGTGCGATGCCTGCAGGTCACGGGACCGCAGGGGATCGGCAAGACCCGTCTTTCGCTGCAGGTTGCCGCAGAGCGGGTGGATCGATTCCCGGACGGAGTCTGGTTCATCCGCCTGACGGATTGCGCCACCGCCGAAGAGGCTGCCGAGGCCGTCGCCCATACCCTCGGGCTCCGTATCCGTCCGGGCAGATCGGCTACAGCCGAACTCAGAGACTGGATCAGCGCCCGGGAATGCCTGTTGATCCTCGACGATTGCGGCCGCATTCCTGAGGCGGGCTCGTTCATCCATCGCCTGCTGTCCGGCGCCGCCTCGCTCCGCTGCCTCGCCACCTCCGGTGAAGCGCTGGATCTGGACGGGATCACCGTTCTAGAGCTCGGAGGGCTCGGTGTCCCTGAGCCCGATGCAGGCGCGGCAGAGGTTATCGAGAGCGACAGCGGACGATTGTTCGTCGAACGAGCACAGGAGGCAATCCGGACCTTTCAGCTGACGGATCCAAGAGCGCGCATCATCTCGAGTCTCCTGAGGAAACTGGATGGCTTGCCCGGAGCGATCGAAAAGACCGTTGATCTTCTGAGGACCCATCAGAACGCTCCCGAGGGTATCCTCTCCACCAGCGAACAGGCGGCCCCGTCAGCAGGAGGCGCTCCGCGCCGACCCATCATGGAGCGAATCCTGGACGGTTCAGCGCTGGCGGCCTTGCTGCCTGCCATTGGAGATTCCCATCCACCGACGACCGGTCACGATGAAGCAGACCAGCGCACGCTGGAAGCGCTCCGCCAATACCATCGGATCGGTGATATGGCCGGTATCGCCGATAGTCTGAGGGATCTCGGTCGCAGCGCAGCCGTTCGGCGCAGCTACGAACGTGCCGCGATCCTTCTGCAGGGTGCGCTGGAGGCATACAGAGAGGTTGGCAGCCCGATCGTCGATCGGGTCGAAAAAGAGCTGGACGAAGTTCGGAACGCACTGGGTGTCGGCGTTCGCCCGGAATCTACCACCCTGTCGAAGGCGATTGCCCTTGCGACGGCGAAGGAGAGTTGACGATGGTTCTGTATGATATCATTCGGAAAGGCGCCGAGGAGTACCCGGATCGGCAGGCCATTCTCTATCGTGAGATGGCGCTCACCTACGGCGATCTCTCCGTCCTCACCGAGCGCTTCGCGCGGGCGCTGGGCAGTCGGGGCCTCCAGTTCGGCGCCAAAATCGGCGTTCTTCTGCCAAACGTTCCTCCCTTCACCATCGCCTACTATGGCGCGAACGCCATCGGAGTCATACCGGTTCCGGCGAATCCCCTCCTCAAGCAAGCGGAGCTCGAGCATATCTGGGGCGATGCGGGCGTCGAGCTTGTGCTGACGATACCGCAGCTTCTCGAAGCGGCCGCCCCGGCCGCCGAGGCGCTTGGCATTCGACATCTCATCTGCGTCGGCAGCCGGTCCGAGGTTCCTGCCGGAATGACCACGTTCGAGGAGTTCCTTGCCGAAGGCGCGGCGGCGCCGATGCCGGAGACCCGACCGAGTCCCCAGGACCCGGCGGTATTCATCTACACCTCCGGCACGACCGGCAAACCCAAGGGCGCGGTCCTCTCACAGAACAACCTCCTCGCCAACTGCCGGCAGATCCGGAGCGTCCTCGAGTTCGGCCCTGACGATAACCTCCTGTGCGTACTGCCGCTCTTTCACGCCTTTGCCGGCACGGTCTGCCAGCATGCAGCCCTCTACTCGGGATCCCGCTTTACGTGCGTGGAGATGTTCCAGCCGGCTCGCACGCTGGAAATCATCGAGACCGCCGGCGTGACGATCGTGCCGGCGGTCCCTGCGATGTATGCGGCGATGCTGCAGTTCGGCGATCGTACCGAGGCATTCGCGAAGGTCCGACTCTGCGTATCGGGGGGCGCTCCCATGCCGGTGGCGCTCATGGAAGCCTTCGAGGCGAAGTTCGACACGATCATCATCGAAGGGGACGGCCCGACGGAGTGCAGTCCCTGCACGTCCGTCAACCCCCCCGCAGGACCCCGCAAACCCGGCACGATCGGCCTCCCGCTGCCCGGCGTTGAGATGCGTATCGTCGATGATCACGATCAGGAGCTGCCGCCGAATACGGTGGGTGAGATCGTCGTCCGAGGCGACAACGTCATGCTCGGCTACCATCATCAGCCTGAGGCGACCGCCGAGGCGATGCGGGGAGGGTGGTACCACACCGGCGATCTGGGCACCGTCGACGAGGACGGCTACTTCACGATCGTCGACCGGAAGAAGGACATGCTCATCGTCGGCGGCCTCAACGTCTATCCCCGGGAGATCGAGGAGGTCCTATACACTCACCCGGCCGTGCTCGACGCGGCCGTCATCGGATCCGTCGACCCTCTCCGGGGCGAGGAAGTCGTCGCAGTGATCGCGCTGAAGCCCGAAGCCAGCGCCGATGTCCGGGAGATACGCGAGTTTTGCCGCAAATCGCTGGCCAACTACAAGGTGCCCCGACGGGTCCTCTTCCGGGAGACCCTGCCCCGGAGCAGCACCGGCAAAGTCCTGAAACGACTCCTGAGGAAGGAGATGGACCTGGAACCCAACGGGTCCGCCTGACGATCGTGCCATGAGGCGTGCCGGCCATAGGAACCGAGCCGGATCGATCACGGTGATCACCGGCTGCATGTTTTCGGGCAAGACCGAGGAGATGATCCGACTGGTACGGCGCGCCATCCATGCACGGAGGACGGTCGGCGTCTTCAAGTCGGCGATGGAGACCAGATGCGCCACGGAAGTCATCCGCACGCACGACGGGACGACGCTGGAGGCACGGGCGGTACGGCGCTCCACCGAGATCGAAGCGATCCTGCCGGCGGATATCGACCTCGTCGCGATCGAGGAGGTTCAGTTCTTCGATGAGGGCGTTGTCGATCTGTGCACGCGTCTGGCCGACCGCGGTGTGGATGTTGTCTGCGCGGGTCTCGATCAGGATTTCCGCGGCAGGCCGTTCCGCTTCATGCCCCTGCTCCTCGCGCTCGCCGATGACGTCGTCAAGCTCCACGCGATCTGCAAGAAGTGCGGCGGGACGGCCTCAAAAACTCAGCGTCTCGTCCATGGACGGCCTGCGAAATGGAACGATCCCGTTTTGCTGATCGCCGCAGAGGAGAGTTACGAGGCTCGCTGTCGCCGATGCCATGTGGTCCGTGGCGGCCCGCCGGACCATCGCTCCGCCTAGCCCCGAATCGCCAGCGAGCGTATCCTCCGTTCGACCATCGCCTCCGGCACGCGCCATCGACGCGCCAGATCGCGCCAGCAGCGCTCCTTCAGGTAGCTGCGGAGCACGGCCGAGGTGGAACGGCCGCTCTGTGCGGAGAGAGTCAGAAGCGCGACGATGACGGCGCTGGAAAGGCCGCGATCCCGCATCGCCGATATATTCTGCGCATGATCGTGAAACACTGCGTTGACATCCCGCCGCCAGGCGTCCTCAACGCTCCCCTGCAGCGACTCGACCGTGGCCACCAGATCGCGCGCGTCCCCGCCTCCTACCAGCACGACCTGCATTCCATCCAGGATGCAGTCCACTTCCGTCTCGCCATAGGGCCGGGGCAGCACCCGAACGCCGCGGGAGGGCTGATCGCCTCGCGTCGCATAGGGGGTCTGGATCATCGTCAGATCCGAAAGGCCGTCGGTGTAGCGCAGGAACGCGGAGTTCCTGCCGCTAATGCCCGCAACGGTGCCGATGATGAACTCATAACCGGCCGGAAGAGTCAGCGGCCGCTTCACCTCGAAGCCGGCGCTCCGGGAAAGGCTGGTGAAGTCGGCGTGCAGACCGGACCGGCTGATGCTCTCGATCCGGGCCGAGCGAGGAAACCGGGGCGTGACTTCGGCCAGGGAGATCGTCGATGGATAGTCTATCGATGTATAGAGGGACATCGTGATCGTGCTGCCGTTGGCATCCAGCTCATCGCGTCGGAGCTCAAATCCGTTGCGAACATCGAGCCAGACGCGCGTGATCCGATCGCGCCCCTCTTTCGGGCGGAATGTCAGGATGCGGCAGGTTCGACCGGCGACCGTCTCCGTCCCATCGAGGGTCACCTTATAGTTTCGCTTCAAGAGGCGCAGCCGCCGCTCCTCAAACACGCGTGTGGGCGGATCGAGACAGCGCTTCTTTCGTACGATGGCTTCCCGAGGGTCGTACCGGATCGTCCAGGCGCCGTCATCAGCGAGGATCACCCCCTTGTTCGACTCGGGAAGCAGGCCGACGGCAAGGCTGCGGCCGCCGGCACGGCGCACAACCCTGCGTGTGGTGGTGCGTACGACGGTCGCTGTCGGCTGGACGGTCAGAGTAGTACCTCGAGCGTGGACCCGCGTGTCGGCCGTCACATATTGCTGGAGCAGCGCGTCGATGCTGGGCGCTGCTCCGGCAGTTGCGGGGAGCCGCAACGCCAGCGCGACCAGAAGGCTGACCAGCGGAGGACCCTGCCGCCGGAGGAGAGGCAGCCGCGAAGGTTCCTGGATCATGCTAGAACCGTCCCGGCGGTATACGCAGAAGGTTCGCGCGGCTGTTCGTCCTCGCCGGTCAGGGCGTGGACGAAACAGCCTCATAGGGATCCCACGAGCGGAGCGGGGCGACATCAGGGGCCCGTGATGAGTCCTTCGGGTCCAGCGACTCGCTATAGATGACCGGCTGCGGGCGCTCGAATGTCTCATGGGCGAAGCCGATGTCCCGATCCCGAATCGCGGGAAGGGTCTCGGCTGGCAGAGCCGTAGCCGTCTGCAGCCGATCGTCCCGAACGCCGCCCATCATCGTCATGCGGATCGACACGGCGAGGATCAGAAGACCGGCCGCTGCGAAGGCGCCGGCAGAGCGGAGACGGAGGCGCTCACCGCCGATCGACCACCACGCCTTGATCGCGCCGATGCGCGAGGGATTGGCTTCACAGCTGCTCAGAACACGGATCAGCCGCGCTTCGTAATCGGCGCAGGGCTCGACGAGGGTCAACGATCCGATGATCCGTTTGGTCTCGAGCAGACTCTCGTAGTCGTCACGGCAGGAGGCGCATTCCTTTAGATGCTCACGGATACGGATCGCATCGGCTCCTGCAAGCTCGCCGTCGATCAATGCGCTGAGGAGCGATTCCGTTCGGCGGCAGTTCATTGATCCGCCCCGCCTCGTCCCGGAGGAGTGTAGTTCTCGGCTCGCAGCCGGTTGCGCATCAGCTTTCGGCCCCGATGGAGCCGCGACCGAACAGTTCCGATCGAGCAGCCCATGGCATCGGCGATCTCCTCATAGGAAAGGCCCTCGACATCGGCAAGAATCACGGCCTGTCGGAAATCGCGAGGGAGTGCATCCAGGGCTTTCTGGAGCGGTTCGTCGATGGAGACCTGCATCAACTGACGTTCGGGATTGGTCGATGTGTCGGGTATCTCCAGGCTGATCGGACTGCTCGTCGCGCCCGTGGATACGGCCTGATCCAGAGATTGGATCTTGACTTTGGGGCGTTTGCGTACACCGTCGATGAAGACGTTGGAGATGATACGGTACAACCAGTTTTCGAACGGCAGCGATCGGTTGTAGCGGTCGAAGAACCGGTAGGCTCGGATGAACGCCTCCTGCGTAATGTCCTCCGCGTCCGCGTGGTTGCCCGCCAGGCGGTATGCGATATTATAGGCCTGACGGTGATAGCGGCGCACCAAACTGTCGAAGGTCTCCGTGTCACACCACCGGGATGTCGCTGACTGGCTCATCTGTATGCCCATGGCTTGCTTGCCTTTCATGTGAGGTTACGCGTCTGCCGCTTGATCGAGTTCCCGGCGAGCGATCGAGCTTCGACCTGAGTCACGCGGCTCGGCTCGGTCCACATTCGAAACGCCAGCCGCCGCTGTACCGTCCAGAAGATTGGCGGTGTCGGCTCCAGCGATAGGCAGGGCGAACAGGAGGATGAAGGTGCGGTTGAAGGATGCGCGATCATTCTGGCGGATCATGCGAAGCGTATCGCTGCGTGAGATCGAGGTTGAGTCATCACGGTCGATTTCAGTGGCGCTGGTCGGGCTCCCGGAGCGAAGGAACGAGGCGCTGTCCCGCCTCTTTCCCGATAAGGATCCGGATACCGCCCATCCTCTTCTGCGCACTTTTGCGACCATCGCGGAGCAGGACGGTTTCCCTCAGGAGTCGGGTTCGTTCGACCTCGTCCTCGATGCCGGCGGCGGCTGGGCGCCTACCGAAGCCCATATCAGCACGGTCTCGATCCTTGAACTCCGGGGCTGGGAAGCCGCCGTAGAACGGATCCTGGACGAGAAGCCCGGTCTTGCCCTGGCTCTTGGGCGCAGGTTTGCCGGGCTGCGCCCCTCGGTTGCCCGACGCATCATCCGCGAGACGTCGATGGCCAATGCGGAGTTCGCCATGCTCAACGCGCTGCCGGGCATCGTTCCGGTTCTGGGCCTTCTGGTGCCGACGACGATCATGGGCGACATGCTCATTCTGGCAAAGAACCAGGCGATGATGCTCTATCGCCTCGCTGCCTGTTACGATCTTCCGCTGGACCTGCGCGCACGTGCGCAGGACGCGGTGCCGCTTCTGGGCGGATCCTTCGGTTGGCGCGCGCTGGCTCGCGAGCTCGTCGGCATCGTGCCCATGGGAGTCGGATTGATCGCCCGCGGCGTGGTGGCCTATGCGGGCACCTACGCTCTCGGTGAAGCGATGCGGCAATACTATGAGCTGGGACGACGACCCGGCAGAGCCGAGTTCCATCGTTTGTATCGATCGGCCATTGGCGAGGCTCGTCTCGCGGTGGCCTCGCTGCAGAGCCAGATGCGGCGCCTGCCGTCGCCCAGGGCGCTCCTCAAGGGCAGGAGCGACGACGCCGGCGACGCTTAGGCGCGTCGGCCTCACAACACACGGGAACGCCCGCAGCCGGTACGACGGCGAAGGCTCGATGCCGCCCCCGAGGCGAGCGGCACGTACATCCACGCTGGACAGAAGGTACGCCGGGGCCGACGCAATACGCCGACCCCGCTGTACGGGCTATTTCGCGAGCATTTCGATGGCCTTATCGAGCTGCGGATCCCGATTGGCCATCCAGTCCTCGATCGTCAGAGGCACTCGAACATCGGGCTTTTCGCCGAGATCCTCCATCGGCGTTCCATCAAGCCGATAGACGCCGCTGCCCGGCATGCGCGCCGATGTGCCATCGATAAGAGGCAGCCCCCACGTCCAGATGACATACCCGGGTGTCTGCATGCCGACGAGCCGGGCGAGGCCCCTGGTACGCATGGCTGACGGGAACATTTCGGCGTTGGACATGCTGTGTTCGTTCATCAGGACGATGATCGGTTTGGTCCATGCCGTGCCCGGTGCGTACTCCGGCAGGCCGTTGCGGCCCTGATAGTAGCCATGGGGCTTGCGCTCGAGACGATCGATCAGACTGTCCGAGATATTGCCGCCCCCATTGAAGCGGACGTCGATAATCATCGCCTTCTTGCCGATGGACCGCTCGTAGAACTCCCGCTCGAAGGTCACCGAGTTGCCCCCGCCCATACCTGCGATGTGCACGTAGCCGATCGTGCCTTTGCTCTTCTCATCGACATAGGCGGCCAGTCGGTTGATCCGTTCCCGGTAGCGCAGCGCACCCCAATCGCCATAGCTGAGGCTGAAGTACTTCACCGTACGGGCGCCTTCTCGGCTCGGCTTGTCGTTGACCAGGAACTCGAACTCCCGTCCGCCCAGGTTGTTGATCTGCTGGTAGAGGGTCTCGCTGGTGGTTACGTCCTTGCCGTTAATCGCCAGGACGTACTCGCCCGGTTTGATCTGGGTCTTGGGGAAGGAAGCCGGTGAGTTCGGAAGCGCCGATGCCACCTTGATCCCGGGCCCCTCATACGTGTAATCATAGGTAAAACCGGGATGGGGTGAGCTGGCGCCGGGGTTGCCGCCCGGAGCAAGGCCGACCTCGCTGTGCGATGCCTCGAGCTCGCCCACCATCATCTGCAGCAGGCTGGAGAACTCCGTCCGATCCTCGACGCTCTCCAGCATCGGCTCGTACCGTTTGCGGATCGCCTCCCAATCCCGGCCGTGGAACGACGGATCGTAGAAGCGTCGATTGTATTCGGCCCAGAACTGCGTGAACGCGGCCTTCCGCTCCTCGTAGATATCCCGCTCGATGTCTGCGACGAACTTGACGTTTTCGGTGTTGTTCCGGTCGTCGAGCTTCATCGTGACCAGCTCGCCGTTTCGGATGAAGAACGCGCGCGAACCGTCCTTGAGGATCCGGAGCGCGCTGCAGCCGCCCCCCGAGGTCAACCGTTTGGTATCCTTGCCGTCGTAGGAACAGGACCAGACATCGCCGCCTGAGATGAAGTAACTGACACCGCTGGGCGCAACGGTAAGATCACCGTCGGGGTTCTGGCCGGTTAACTTGCGGATGCGGTCGGATATATCCGTAAAGTCGATCTCGACCTTGACCGGCTCCTTGGGTTTCTCGTATTTCAGGTCGGTCTCGGCGGTTCGGGCCTCTTCTTTCTGAAGGGGGAGGGCGTAGAGTCCGGGCCCATCCCGATCGCTGCGGAAGAGGAGGAACTTGCCGTCCGGAGTCCATCTCGGCTGACCGTGGTAGGCATTCAATCGGGTGACGTTGACGGCGTCCCCGCCGGCAGCAGGCATGATGTAGATGCTCCACGGCCCGGCCACCTCGTTGATACATACTGCCAGCCATTTGCCGTCCGGCGACCACGAGAAGTCGTCTCCGGATTGCCAGTTCCTGGCGGCGTCCGGCATGGCAAGGACCCGGCGCGCCTCTCCCGTCGCGATGGTGACGGCGTAGAGCCCGCCTTCCTTGCCGGCCACCCAGTGCCAGATCTCCTTGCCGTCGGGCGATAGGCGGAGCTGTCCGGCATCCTCAGGCCGATTCCATATCGGGCGGCTGGCGAGGGTGGCAAGATCGAGTTCAAAGATACGCGAGATGTAATCCCGATCGGAGCGATAGTAGATTTTGGTCCCGTCGGTCGACCAGAGGAAATCGCTGTCATCGCCCACCCAATCGGTGAGCTTGCGGGCGATCTCGGCAGGCCGCGCTGCAACGCCCTTGGGCTTCTCCACGGCGATCGAGAAGATATCGCCGCGGAGGCCGAACGCGTACGTTTTGCCGTCCGGGGAAGGCTCCGCCTCGGTGACGCCGGAGCTCAGGGTTTCCCTTTTCACCTTCGTCTGGGCTTCGTCCTCACTGGCGACGAGCTCGACCTTGCGGGGCTCCTTCTCGCCCGCCTTCAACAGGTAGATGTCCGTTCCGTACTCGAAGGCGATATCGCCCGACTTAGAGGCGACGTTCGGGCATCGAACCGACCCGCCGACGAAGGAGGTCAGCCTCTTGCCCCGCCCATTGAGGCCGAACAGCCATAGATTGGGCGTTCGGTCGGGCGTATCCGCGAACTTGCCGGGATCCTCGCCCAGCTTATGCGATGAAGGCGTCACGTCGCCGTAGGTCACCGTGAGGATCGACTTGCCGTCCGGCATGAACCGGGACCACAGGTGCTGCTTGCCGTCGTCGGTCACCTCGGTTCGTGCGCCCGTCGCCGGGTCGAGGACGACGATCTGCATGGCCGCGGAACCGTAGTACCGGGGTCGGGTCCAGTGGAAACCCCGCCGGCCGAAGACCACACGCTTGCCGTCGGGCGAATAACTGGCGTGGTTGATGCTCTCGTAGTCCTGGGTGAGCTGCTTGAGCCGGAGCGTCTTGGCATCGAGCGCGAACAGCTCGGTCTGGCCCGTTTCGCGCCCCGCCGAGAAGATCACGTACTTGCCATCGGGGCTCCAACCGTAGGTGATGTCGCTCGAGGAGCACCAGGTCAGGCGCGTCGGGGCGCCTCCTTCGGCAGGCGCCACGAAAATGTCCCAGTTGCCTGTCCGAAGGCTGGAGTACGCCACCCACTTGCCGTCCGGCGAGAACTGCGGGTAGGCATCCATCTCCACATTACGAGTCAGGACCGTTGCGCGCCCGCCGGAGGACGGGGCGACCCAGATATCGGCCTTGTAGACAAACGCAAGCTGGGAGCCGTCGGGGCTCAACGAGGGCATCCTCGGAGCGACGATGGGTTTCAGCACGGGCGGGGGCAGCTGGGCGTAGCCCAGCACGGACATGGCAATCAGCGCGAATATGGAACCGAGGCGGGTCTTCACGGACCTGGCAGACCTCCCTGACACAAACCGCGCTCCCTAAGGAGCGCTATACGTTCAGTCTACCCGCCAGCTTCCATCGATCCATTCAGACCCGGACCAGGGCGCATATCTCGATAAGAATCGCCTGTATAGGGACGGGGCTTTCGGCGGCGGACCACCTTGACATCGGCGCCGTCCCGATCCCACAATACTGGCGTCGAATACCGCAATATCTGGTACGCAGCCCCCCGCTCACGTCCATATCTTGCGGCATGACGAGCCGTTAGAAGCGAAGGACCGATCTCCCGATGGCCGCAGGCGATTTCGTTCATCTCCATACCCATTCGGAATACTCACTCCTGGACGGGGCAACCCGTCTGGATATCCTCGTGAAGCGTGCTGCGGACATGGGGATGCCCGCACTCGCGCTGACCGACCACGGAACCATGTACGGCGCCATCGATTTCTACCAGGCCTGTACCGATGCGGGGATCAAACCGATCATGGGCGTGGAGGCCTACCTCGCTCCGGAAAGCCGCCTGAGCCGGGGTTCGGCCGATGCGCGCGCGTACCACCACATAACGCTCCTCGCGGAAACCACAGCCGGATATCGCAACCTGCTGAAACTGACCACGATTGCCAACACCGAAGGCAAGTACCAGAAGCCCCGCATCGACCATGAGGTTCTCCGAACCCACGCCGACGGCCTGATCGTCCTGAGCGGATGCCTAAGCGGCGAGATCAGTGTCGCCCTGCGCGAAGGCGCCTATGAGAAGGCGCTGGCCGCCGCCGCGATGTACCGGGACATGCTGGGTCCCGACCATTACTTCGTCGAACTTCAGGACCATGGACTGGCCGATCAGGCGCGCGTCAACGACGGCGCGAGGCGCATCGCCCGCGAGCTCGGGCTGAGGACGGTATGCACCAACGATGTCCATTACCTGACCAGGGACGATGCCTACGCCCACGAAATCCTCCTCTGCATCGGCACCCGTATGTCGATGGACAATCCGAACCGGCTCCGCTACGATTCCGATCAGTTCTTCCTCAAATCCGCGGACGAGATGGCCCGCGCGTTCCCCGACGACCGAGAGGCGATCGAGCGTACGCTGGAGATCGCAGAGAGATGTCGCGTCGACCTTAGTTTCGACCGGACGGACCTCCCGCAACCCGACATCCCCGCAGGCAGGACGGCCCAATCCTATCTCGAAGAGCTGGCATGGACCGGGCTTCGGAAGCGCGTCACTCAGGTGACGCCCGCCCACGAGGAGCGGCTGCGGCATGAGCTATCGGTAATCGGGCGGACCGGCTTCGCCGACTATATCCTGATCGTCCGGGATTTCGCCGACTTCGCCCGCCGTAAGGGGATCCGCTTCGGGGTTCGCGGTTCGGCCGCAGGCTCGCTGACCTCCTACTGCATCGAGATCACCGATGTCGATCCGATCTATTACGATCTGACCTTCGAGCGGTTTCTCAACCCGGACCGGGCCGAGATGCCCGATATCGACATGGACTTTGAGGATACGCGCCGCGGCGAGGTCATCGATTACGTCACCGAGAAGTACGGGCGACGGCATGTCGCGCAGATCGCCACCTTCGGCACGCTGCAGGCCCGCCAGGTGCTGAAGGACGCTGGCCGCGCGCTCGGCATGTCCGTCGGCCAGCTCAACAAGCTCGCGAGCTTGATCCCGTCGCAGGGAAGCCACACCACGCTCGAGGACGCACTCGAGGGCGTGGAGCAGCTCCGTTCGCTCTACGACACCGACCCGACCATCAAGAACCTGATCGATGTCGCGCGGCGCCTCGAGGGAATATCCCGGCACTCTTCGGTGCACGCCGCCGGAGTCGTCATCTCACGGTCCGAGCTCACCGAGCACACCCCTCTGCAGATGACCGCGGACCGAGGCATCCAGACCCAGTACCCGGCCCCTGCCCTCGCCCGAATCGGGCTGTTGAAGATGGATTTCCTCGGGCTCATCAACCTCTCGATCCTTGCCAGGAGCCTGGAGTTCATCCGGTCTTCGCGCGGTCTCGATCTTCGCATCGACACCATCCCTCTGGACGATGCTGAGACGTTCGCGCTCCTGGGCCGCGGCGAGACCATGGGCGTCTTCCAGCTGGAGAGCAGCGGCATGCGACGGCACATCAAAGCGCTGAAGCCGACATCGGTCAAGGATCTCGCCGCGATGGTCGCGCTCTACCGCCCCGGGCCGATGGATAGTATCCCCGAGTTCGTCGCGGCCAAGCATGGACGGAAGAAGGTGCACTACCTCCACCCACGCCTCGAACCGCTCCTCAGCGAGACCTACGGCGTGATCGTCTATCAGGATCAGGTGCTGACGGTCGTCCGCGCCATCGGGGGCTTCTCGATGGGCCAGGCGGATGTGTTCCGCAAGGCGATCAGCAAGAAGAAGGAAGCCGAGATCAAACGGCTCCACGGCGAGTTCCTCAAAGGGGCCAATGCCCAGGATATCTCCACGGCCGTCGCCGAACGGATCTACGAGCTGATTACCCCCTTCGCCGGATATGGCTTCAACAAGGCCCATGCGGTCTGCTATGCCCTGGTCGCCTATCAAACCGCGTTCCTGAAGGCCCATTACCCCGTCGAGTATATGGCAGCGCTCCTCGCCTGCTACGCTGACAAACCGGAGAAACTGGCCGTTGGACTCGCGGAATGCCGGCGCATGGGGATCCCGGTTCTCGGCCCGGATATCAACCTTAGCCAGGCCGATTTCTCTCCCGTTAGAGACGCCATCCGATATGGCCTGGCCAATGTCAAGAACGTCGGCAGGGCCGTCGCCGATGCGATCGTAGCCGAACGGAATCGGGGCGGGGATTATCCGGATCTGATGGACTTCTGCGAACGGCTCCGACCGATCTCCGGCTTGACTCGCGCGGTCGTCACGACGCTGATCCAGGCCGGAGCGTTCGACATGGTCTATGCAAACCGCCGAGCGCTTGCGACCATCGTTGAGCCGGCTATGGCGAACGCGTCCGGACCGAGCCGGGGCAACGCCGCCTCGCACAGCGGCCTGTTCGACGACGTCGAGGACGGCGCAGGATCGAACCCCGGGCTGGTCCCTCCGGACATCGCCGACTATCCGGCGAGCGCGCGATTGAAGATGGAGCGGGAGCTCCTCGGCGTCTACCTTTCGGGGCATCCGCTGGACCGGCTCGACCACCAACTCGACCACGGCGGTCTCATCACCACCGCCGATCTTCGGGAAGTGGAGAACGACGAGATCGTCAGTCTTGTCGGCGTTCTCGGCGAGATCCGAACCCGGAGCACACGCAAGAAGGAACCGATGGCCTATGCTACGCTCGAGGACCGATCGGGTGTCGCAGCGTTGACCGTCTTCCCGCAGGCCTACGCCGCGCATCAAAGCCTGCTAACCACGAACTCCGTCGTCCGAATCACCGGTCGCGCATCTGTCAACGCCGGTTACGATGAAGAAGACCAGACCGAACGAACGGTCGAGGTCATCGTCCAGACGGTCGAAGCGATCCGCGTAGACGCCGACGGATCACCAGCGGAGGCGATGTATATTCGGATTACGCCCGAGTCCGCATCGAAGCTTCCGACGCTGCGCCAGCTCCTCATCGGCCACCCAGGCGAGACGGATGTCTACTTCGATGTGCAGGAGCCCCGGCGGAGCGGGACTGTACGGAGTCGGCTGCGCGTGCGGGATGATCCTCAGCTCAGGCAGGCGCTCGAGCGCCTCGTCGGCGCCAGTGCGGTCTCCGTTCGACAAGGCGCGACCCCATAGCGGGCAACCGAATCAGGAGGGATCGGGTAGCATCGTTCCATGACACTCGTCTGCAGCACGGGGATTATCGGTTCGATCGTCCTGCTCGTGAGTTCGATCGCGCCGAGTCGCGCCATCGGATTGGCCGAACCGGTCGAACCAGCTGCCCGGCAAGCGCTGGATCGCATGGTTCGGGCGTACCGATCCCTCAAATCGGTTGAGATCGAAGCCGCCTATTCGGGCGACCCAGGAGGCTTCACAAAGCCGCTCCGATCGAAGCTGGTGGTCCGACGTCCGAACCGGCTCCTATATGAGATCGAGAACTACAATCCTACGCTGGGACGCGCCACGCGAAAGCGCTATCTTTGCGACGGCAAGGGTTTCTACGTCTACGACGAGGCGGAGGGCTATTACACACGGGACCGGGCTCCACGGGACCTTCGCGCCTTGATCCTGCCGGGCGCCGGCATTGAGTACGCCGCCATCTCCGGCGCCGACCCGTTCAGGGATCTGGCACGGCAGGCGCGCGCGGTCCGGCTCGAAGCTCCCGAGATCGTAAATGGCGAGCGCGTTCAGGTCGTGATGATCGACACCGGCGATGCCAAACGGACCGCCGAGGCTCGCTTCTATATCGCGGAAAGCGATCATCTGATCCGGCGCTTCCGCTTCGAATCCAATCCGATCGACCCGCCATCCGTGCCGGAGCCGACCCGGCAACCGGCCGGAGCGGAAGATGACCCCGATCAAAGGAACCTCCGGATGCTTCCCGTGCGTTTCGGCTATGGGAATAAGACGACGGTCGGGCTGAAGATCCCGGACGCTCTCTTCGCGTGGCGCCAGCCGGCTGGCGCCATGCTGTACGAACCGATGAACCAGATTCTGGATCCGCGGCGATTCGAAGGCAGACCCGTGTACGAGATCGTCGGCAAAGATGGGAAGAAGCGGAAAGCGCTGACCTACCGAGACCTGATGGAGATGGCGCGAAAGAGCCGTAAGCGGCGATAGGCGGCGTCAGGCCCGCGCAAGCAGCGGGAAACCGCTCTCTTCGCGCTGCTTCAGATACTCGAGACAGCACATCCTGGAGAGCGTCCGAACCCGGTTAATATACGAGGCCCGCTCGGTCACCGAGATGCTGCCCCGGGCATCGAGCAGATTGAACAGATGGGAGCATTTCAGGGCAAGGTCGAACGCGGGATAGAGAAGGCCAAGCTTGCAGATCCGCGCGCTCTGGGCTTCATGCCGCTGGAACATATCGAACAGGCCGGCGACATCCGCCTCCTCGAAGTTATAGACGCAATGCTGCCGCTCGAAATCCCGCTCGCACTCCCCGTACGTGATCCCGTGTCCCCATTCCATATCCCAGACGTTATCGACTCCCTGCAGCATGCAGGCCAGGCGCTCGACGCCGTAGGTGATCTCACCGGACACCGCGGTTAACTCGATGCCGCCCATCTGCTGGAAGAAGGTGAACTGGGTGATCTCCGTGCCGTCGAGCCAGACCTCCCAGCCAACGCCCTGGGCGCCCAATGTCGGCGCTTCCCAATCGTCCTCGACGAACCGAATATCGTGCTCCAGCGGCCGGATACCCAGTTCGACCAGACTTGCGAGGTAGAGATCGACGATCTCTTCAGGAGAAGGTTTCAGGATGACCTGATACTGGAGGAACCGCTGCATCCGGTTGGGGTTCCGGGCATACCGCCCGTCGGCCGGCCGTCGAGAGGGCTGCGCATAGGCGACGTTCCACGGCTCCGGCCCCAGCGCCCGGAGCGTGGTCATGGGGGCATTGGTGCCCGCTCCAACCTCCATGTCGTACGGCTGCAGAATGAGGCAGCCTTTCTCGGCCCAGAAGCGTTCAAGGGTGATCAGCAGATTCTGAAGTGTCATCGCGGGGTTCGAATCCTCCGTCGTCGGTTCGGTTGATCACTGTACCTGAACCGCCCGGTCCGCTCTTATCCTCGTGATTGGGCACGGACAACAACGACGCCCCCCGGTTTCCCGAGGGGCGCCGTGTCAGTCAACGTGGTTCACCAACCGATCGTATCCGCCGTTCCAGCGGCGCTAATCCTTGTTACGCGACGCCTTGCGGCCGTACGATCGATCTTTAGAACCGTAGACCGAAGGTTGCGCGGAAGCCATCCGGACCACCGTGATCGAGGCCCGATTTGTCGTATACCTCGTAGCGTCCCTCAACGAACATCTTCTCATTGAGGTTCAGGCCCAGGATGATGCCGCCACCGACGCGGGTAACCCAGTCCTGGTGAGGGGTAACCATGTTCGATTTGAACGTCGCGGCGATGAGGGAGAAGCCGAGATAGGGCGTCTTGCCGTTCTGCTCTTCGAACGTGTAGATCTGGTTGATAGCGACCGGGACCATCTGGAATCGATTCGCCTGGTCTGTGAAGGGATGATAGTAGTCCACCGATATGTTGGTAGACCAGGCTTCGCCGTTGAGGACATGCGGCACACCCGAGAGGTTGTACTGCAGTCCGACGTGAAAGCCTTTGTTGTCGGCAAGCTCGCGGGAGTTGTACGTCGAGCCCCCGTACATGCCGAGCCGAAGCGCAAGCGGACTCTGGGCACGTGCGAGCGCGGGAATGAACCCTAGCGCACACACAGCCATGACCGCGAGGCCACGGAGCGTGTTACGTCGTACCATCATGGTGCGTGCTCCTTTCGGTTCTGCAACGCAGTGATCCAACAGACAGTGCTTCTTGCCTGTCGGAGGCGGCTCATTGACCCACTGAACAGGGACAGCGAGCATGAGAACCACCCGCTTACTGGAAGCGCCTTGCCGCAAGAGCGCGTTACACTCTTGCGCATCCTATTCTAGCATGCAGACCATGGGAAAGCAAGGGTTCGTCGAACCATACTGCAAAACCGATCCGGCGAGGACCGCGGTCTGGACGCCGCGAAAGGCGGATCCCAGGCGTCAACGGTCCGCAATCCCGCAGATGCATCGGCGTGTTGTTGACAGACCTCTTCGCCATGGGTATTATGCGCCGCGCCCATTGGGACGCCAATCCCATATGAGATATCGGAATGCCCACCAGCCTGATAATCGTTGAATCGCCGGCGAAAACCAAAACGCTTCGCAGCTTCCTCGGCCCGAACTTCCGAGTTGAGGCGAGCATGGGACATGTCCGGGACCTTCCGGCCAAACGTCTCGGGGTCGATGTTGCCCGGGAGTTTGCCACACAATATGTGGTGATTCCCGACCGCAAGGATGCTGTCAAAAAGCTCAAGGACGCTGTCGCGAAAGCGGACCGCATCTACCTTGCCTCCGACCCTGATCGAGAAGGCGAGGCCATTGCCCACCACCTCGCGGAAGCTCTGGGCATCGCCAATGCCCTTCGAATCGAGTTCAACGAGATCACGCGTACGGCCGTTCTTTCGGCCCTTGCCGCCCCCCGTTCGATCGATACGAAACGAGTCGACGCTCAGGAGGCCCGCCGAATCCTCGATCGGCTTGTCGGCTACAAGCTGTCGCCGCTGTTGTGGACGTCCGTTCGTTCCCGACTCAGCGCCGGACGGGTGCAATCGGTCGTCCTTCGCCTCATCTGCGATCGGGAGCGGGCGATCCAGGCGTTCGTTCCCGAGGAGTACTGGAGCCTGACGGCCCGCCTGACACCGCGCCAGCCCGAGCCGGAGTTTCCGTTCTCCGCCAGGCTGATCCAGCGTGATGGAGTCAAGCATGAACTCAAGGATCAGTCGGGCGCCGATGAGGCCTTGCGGGAGCTCGAGGGAGCGGTATACAGGGTCGCTGAGGTCAAGAAGCGCCAGCGGACCCGTAAACCCCAGGCTCCCTTCACCACCAGCACACTGCAGCAGGAAGCATCGCGCAAACTCCGATTCGGCAATCGGAGGACCATGCAAATCGCGCAGCAGCTCTATGAAGGGATCGATCTTGGCGAGGCAGGTTCGGTAGGGCTCATCACCTATATGCGTTCCGATTCGGTACGTGTGGCGTCGGAGGCCCAGACGGAGGCGCGGCAGGTGATCGGCAGCCGTTACGGAGACAACTACCTGCCAAAATCACCTCCGGCCTATAAAACCAAAGGCGCCTCGCAGGACGCCCACGAAGCCGTCCGGCCCACCTCGGTCGCTCGGACTCCCGAAGAGGTCAGGGCACATCTGACACCGGATCAGAGGAAGCTCTATACACTCATCTGGGAACGATTCATCGCCAGTCAGATGGCGCCGGCGATCCTGAGCGTCACCACCGCCGATATCGGAGCGTCCCGCTATACCTTCCGCGCCTCGGGCACGGTCGTCGTATTCGACGGCTTTATGCGGGTCTATACCGAAGGACGGGATGTGGAGACGCCCTTGAAGGCCGATCCGTCGGTGACGGCCGATGAAGAGGATTCCGCGCCGCTCCCCTCCCTCGCCGCGGGACAGGAACTGGATCTCCTCGAACTCCTCCCGAAGCAGCATTTCACAGAACCGCCGCCCCGGTACACCGAAGCTACGCTCGTCAAGGAGCTGGACGAGAAGGGAATCGGCAGACCGAGCACCTGGGCGGGCTTTATCGCGACGATTCTGGACCGGGGCTACGCAGCCCTGGAGGAACGAAAGTTCCTCCCGACGGAGCTCGGCTTTACGGTGAACGATCTACTCGTCGCGCACTTCCCGGAGATCATGGATCTCGCGTTTACCTCGGCCATGGAGACGCGCCTGGATAAGATCGAGGAGGGTACGGAGAGTAAGATCGATATCCTGACCTCGTTCTGGTCCTCGTTCCAGGAGTCCCTCGAGAAGGCCCAGAACCGCATACACGGTGCGAAGGAGCCGCCGACGGCGACCGATCATCAATGCCCAACCTGCGGCAGCGCCATGCTCCTTCGCCAATCGCGGAAAGGGCCGTTCCTCGGTTGTTCGGGATTTCCGCGCTGCCGAACGATGCTGAACGCGGACGGCACACCCATCGAAAGCGCAAACGGAGCCGCCGTCACCGATCAAGCCTGCCCGAAATGCGGCAAGCCCCTTGTCGAGCGTGAAGGGAAGTTCGGCAAGTTCCTCGGGTGCTCCGGGTATCCCAAATGCAGGACCATCGTACAGCTCCCGGGCGACGAAGGGGCATCGCCTCAGACCACAACGCAGGAAAGCGTCGGCGTCGCATGCCCCAAGGACGGCGGTGACATCAAGGTCCGCCGAACCCGTAAAGGGGCGGTGTTCTACGGCTGCGCCAACTATCCCGCATGCGACTTCACTACCTGGAACCGACCCATCGGCCGCCCGTGCCCCAAGTGCGGATGGCCGCTGGGCGAACAGGCATTCCGAGGCAGGCTGACCGGCGTGATCAAGTGCGCAAACCCGGATTGCGACTTTTCGGAGCGTGCCGCGCCTGTCCCTCCGGCCGCAGCCGAAGGCTGAACCGATGGACCCTCGTCCGCTGGTAACCGTGGTTGGCGGCGGTCTGGCGGGCGTCGAAGCCGCGTGGGCGGCGGCGACACGGGGAGCGCAAGCGCTCCTCTATGAAATGCGGCCGGGGCAAAGGACACCGGCGCACCAGACGGGCGATCTGGCGGAGCTCGTCTGCTCCAACTCCCTGAAATCGGCCCGTCTGACCAACGCGGCAGGCCTTCTCAAAGCGGAGATGGAGCGGCTGGGCTCCGTGCTCCTCCCCGTCGCACGGGAATGTGCGGTTCCGGCCGGAGAAGCCCTCGCGGTCGACCCTCCTCTCTTCGCTTCGACGGTGACCGACAGGGTCCATCAGCATCCCGAGATCACCGTGATCCGCCAGGAAGTGACGGAAGTGCCGGAAGAGACACCCGTAGTCCTTGCCACCGGACCTCTAACCTCCGACTCCCTTGCAAGCTCGCTCGCCGAGACGACAGGAACCGGGCTTCTACGGTTCTTCGACGCGGTGGCCCCGACGGTCACGCTGGAGAGTATCGATCAGAGTCAGGCCTTCCGGGCGTCCCGGCGCAACCGATCGATGGAAGATGCCGGGCCTGCGGCTGCGCAGGTGGAGGACTATATCAACTGCCCGATGTCCCGCGAGGAATACGACGCGTTCCTCGCCGCGCTGCTGGAGGCCGAGCAAGCCCGGCCACATCTGCCGGAGGAAGCCTCGACGCCCTTCTTTGAAGCATGCATCCCGGTCGAAGAACTGGCCCGGCGCGGACCGAAGACGCTGGCGTACGGGCCGCTGCGGCCCGTGGGGCTGACCGACCCCAGAACCGGCCGTCGGCCCCACGCCGTCGTGCAGCTCCGGCAGCAGGATCGAGCGGGCACGTTATGGGGGCTGGTGGGCTTTCAGACGCGCCTCCGATGGCCCGATCAGAAGCGCGTTTTCCGAATGATCCCTGGGCTCCAGCAAGCCGAGTTCGTCCGCTACGGCGTCATGCACCGGAACACTTACCTCTGCTCGCCCGAGGCGCTGCTTCCGACCTGTGAGCTCCGTGCTCGCCCGGGCATATTCGTGGCCGGGCAGCTTACGGGCGTGGAGGGGTATGTCGAGTCGGCGGCGATTGGCATCCTGGCCGGCCTGAATGCCGTCCGACTTGCCTCCGGCCGGACCCCGGTTATCCCTCCGCCGGAGACGGTACTGGGCTCCCTGTGCCGGTATCTGACGGAAACCGACCCGAAGGTATTCGCGCCGATGAACGCGAACTATGCGATCCTGCCGGAGTTGTCGCCGCGGGTTGCCGATAAGCGAGCGCGAGCTCAGGCGCACGCAGATCGCTCTCTGGCGGCCCTCGGGGCATGGATGAAGGAGGAGAGGCTCGATGGCAGCGATTCGTAACGATCCGACTCTGCTTGAGACAGTCCAGAGGATTGAGAGGACATCCGGAGGCCGGCTGAGCATCGCAGCCTGTGACCTCGACTACCGTCGCTCGTTCGAGCGCCACGCCGACCGCAAATGCGCCACGGCCAGCGTCATCAAACTGCCCATCCTACTCCATACGCTGCTGATGGCCGAGCGGGGCGCGCTTTCGCTCGACGAGCGGGTCACCCTCGAAGCCGGCGATGCGGCGCCAGGATCGGGCGTGCTGAAGGACCTCTCACCAGGCGTGACGATGAGCCTGCGCGATGCGTGCGTCTTGATGATCGTCGTGTCCGACAACACAGCAACGAATCTCGTTCTTGATCGCGTGGGCATCGACGCGGTGAACAAAACGATGGACGAACTGCGGTGCCCGAACACGCGCCTATTCCGGAAGGTGTTCAGTTCCGGCCCGCCGATCAATCCGGCGAACGCCCGCTACGGCCTCGGGGTCACGACACCTCGAGAGACGCTCCGCCTGCTTCGAGGGCTCTATCAAGGCCGCATCGGTTCACCGAGCCTTTGCGCGGAGGCGCTGGCGATCCTCAAGCGACAGCACTATCGGGATGGATTGCCCCGATTTCTGCCGGAGTCATGGACCTTCGCCGGCAAAGGGGGCGCAGTCGATCACGTGAGAAACGATGTGGGCATCGTCTGCACGCCCGGAGGCGGCGCGATTGCGATCGCAGCCTTCTGTTCCGCCCTGCCCCGTTCGCAGTGGACGCCCGAAAACCCCGGGCTCATCGCCCTCGCAGAGGTTGGACGAGCCGTCGCTTGGCGATTCCGACCCGACGAAGTCGAGGCGGAATCGTCGTGATCGCCGGGCGTTGCCAATCCGGAAGGGCTGACAACACCCAGCGAGATCTGATGATGATGCCTAGCCGATTACTTCAACGTTGGAAGCCCGAAGGCCCTTGCCGCGCGGGTCGTTATCGATGTCATACTGAACCCGCTGCCCCTCGCGGAGCTCCTTGTAGCCAGATGATTGAATGGCGGAGTAGTGAACGAAGACGTCCTCGCCTTCGTCCTGGGCGATGAAACCGTAGCCCTTTGTCGCGTTGAACCACTTGACGGTGCCGACCTTAGACATTGCGGAGCAATCCTCCATCCAGATAGGCAGCATTTACGACAAGGCCAGGAAGCTCCGACTCGCCGTCATGGGCTTAGCGCTCGTCTTGGATGCTTGCTGTACGTGCTCCCGCACTCGGGAACGCGCAAGTATAACATAAGCGTTCGCCGTGTGCAAGCGGTCTATGATACGATTTTCAGCTCGACAGCGAGGAGCGCACCACGAAGGAGAAAAGGAACATGGACATGCCCGATTGGGTGACCCGATTTCCGGGCTCCGTAACGGTCAGCGATGATACGGGGAAGGTGCTCTACATGAACGAAGCGGCGATCGCGCGGTACGGCCCTCTGGGTGGCGCCGCCAACATCGGAACGAATATGCTCGGCTGCCATCCCGATGGGGCGCGGGCGAAAGTCGAGGAGATGCTCGGGACCCCTTCTCTCAACGTCTATACCATCGAGAAAGGCGGTCGCCGAAGCCTGATCTACCATACGACCTGGTACCGCGACGGACGGCCCATGGGCCTTGTCGAGCTCATTCTGGACCTGCCGGCTGCGATGCCGCACCATGTGCGCGATGGGTAATCGCCTATAGCACGTCGTCACCGCTCTCTTCGGTCCGGACCCTGATCGCTTCCTCCATGGGCATCACGAAGATCTTACCGTCCCCCTTCTCGCCCGTTCGCCCATGGACGAGGACCGTTTCGATGATCTCCTCGACATCCTCGTCCCGGACGACCATCTCGATCTTGACCTTCGTCGGCAGGTCGATCACGTAGTCCGCGCCCCGGTAGCTTTCGCGGTGTCCTCGATCGCGCCCGGACCCCCGCACATCGGTGACCGTCATCCCGACGACACCGATCTCACCGAGAGCGATCTTCACCTCGTCCAGTTTGGACGGCCTTATAATGCACTCCACCCTCTTCATCCCAACTTCCTCGCCTCTCGCTCCGTCCATTATGCGCCATGGACAGGAACCCGCCATCAGACACCGTTATATAGGAAAACGGAGCTTCACGCGCTAATCTATAATAAGGACGAGCGTTGAACACGCTTGATAACTACCAGGAGAACATGCAGTGATTCGTATTGGATTGGTCGGATGCGGGGGCATCGTCGGAGCCCATGTGCCCGGCCTGAAGGCCGTTCAGGGGCGCGCCATCGTCACGGCGGCGTGCGATGTGAACGAAGAAAACGCGAAACGGCGGGCATCGGAGACCAATCCCGACGCGGCCATTTACTCCGATTGGAAAACCATGCTGGCGGTGAATAACGTCGATGCCGTGGACATCGCGCTGCCCCATCACCTCCATTGCAGCGCGATCGTCGATGCAGCCAACGCCGGCAAGCACGTCCTGACCGAGAAACCCCTCTGCACCACGCTCGAGGAGGCGAAGGAGATTGAGGCGGCCGTCAAGGCCAACGGCGTCATCCTGGCCTGCGCCCATAATCAGATGTTCGAACCAGCGCCCAGATTGGCCCGGAAGTGGATCCGCGAAGGGAAGCTCGGTCGGCTCTTCAGTCTCCGAACCGTAGACTGCTTCCTCGCAGGCGGCGGAAAACCCGTCGACTGGGGCTGGCGAGGCAAGCTCGCCACCTCCGGCGGCGGCTGCGCCATCGACACCGGATACCACCCGACCTATATGCTGATCTCCCTGGCGAACTCCGAACCCGTCGAAGTCGTCAGCATGCTGGCCAACTACAATCATCCCAACCTGGAAGGGGACGACAGCGCCCAGACGATGGTGCGGTTCGCCAGCGGCGCCGTCGGAACGCTCCAGACCTCGTGGGGCCATCACGTCCCCAATGGCCACTGGCAGATCCATGCGATCGGAGAGCACGGGCAGATCTACGGCCGGGGCAACACACTCTACTATCAGCCGCTCGAGGGCGAGATCGAGAAGCACGATCTCACGCCGGAGAACGGCTTTATCGGCGAGATCCGGCATTTTGTCGACTGCATCGAGACCGGCGCACAGCCGGAACAGGGCCTCTACGAAGGGGTCACGGTCCTCAAGGTTATCCTCGGCGGCTATCAATCGGACCGGGATAAGACCGTCGTTCACATCTAGATTGGACACGCGGGAGCCGATGCATATGAGCCTGTCGAGGCCGGGATCCGGACAACCCGACCGGGCGCCTCGACAGGTTCCGCCCATCAGCGTGTCCTGTAAATCGGACGAGGTGTATCAGCGACGACGGGACGATCAGCGCTGCCGCGCAGGATCGGCTTAGAGATGCGCGACTCCCGAAGCCCCTACCTGTACCCGGTCGATCTGGAACGGTTCTGGGCGGACGACGCCGAGAGCCATGGCAAATGGTTCAGCGTCGACAAGCCCCAGGTGCCGCTCGGCATCCGAATGCCCGCGACGTGCATCTGGGAAGAACTCGGGCTCGAGACCCCTGCCGGAACCGACACGGAGGTCCAGAATCCGTACGATGTCCCGCTGGAGCTCCGGAAACGGTACAACGAACGTGCCATAGCCGTGGTTGGCAGGCCGATGATGCCGGTAGACGACCCGCCTCCAGCCGATTCCCACTTCCCATCGGTCCGGTCGATCACCGAGATCTTCGAAGCGGAAACGATCTATACAGGCGGCACCGAATGGGTCATGCCGTCCGCTCAGACTCCGAAGGAGCTCGAAGCGCTCCTCGACCGGGTCGAGCGACGAGACCTTCGGGACTACCTCTTTCCGCCGAACTGGGACGCGGAGGTTCGTCGAATCTACGAGAAGTACGGCGTCACACCCCGGATGGGCGGCGGGATACGGGGACCGGTGACCGCAGCGATGAGCATCTACGGCGTCGAGAACCTCATCTTTCTCATCGCCGATGTGCCCGATCTAGCCGTCCGATTTCGGGAGCTGTTGACGGACAAGATCATCGAGATGACCCGCCTCCTGTACGAGGCGAGCGGCACGCCGGATCGACGCGGTTTCGGGTTCAACGACGATAACTGCGCCATGCTGAATGAGGAGATGTACGCCGCGTTCGGACAGCCGATCCTGCGACGGGTCTTTGAGACCTTCAGCCCGGACCCCGCAGACCGGCGGTTCCAGCACTCCGACAGCGCCATGGCCCATCTCCTGTCTCTCCTCAACGAGGTCGGCATCAACCACGGCAACTTCGGTCCGACCGTACGGGTGCAGGAGATACGAAAAAAGATGCCGCGCTGCGTCATCCACGGTCAGCTCGCGCCATGGACGTTCGCACGCGGCGCCGATTCGGAGATCGCCGCAGAGATCCGACGAGATATTGACGGCGCCGCCGCAGATGGAGGGTTAATGATCGCCACTGCGGGGAGCATCAACCCGGGCAGTCGTCTGTCCGGCCTTCGGGCGGTCATGAGCGTGATCCAGCGCCACGGCCGCTATCATGGGCCGCCCGAGGCCTGAGTCCTGGGTTAGGGTTCGGGAGTGCCTCTGCCGTTCCAGAGGCTGTTGTCCTTGTAGATCTCGTTCATGTGATACCACTTGGCGTGGCCATCGCAGAAGGCGAGGTTCGCACCGCCGGCATGTCGGGGCGCCACCATCGCCGGATCATTCGGATCGTGATAGCCCGAGAGGTCCGGATCGGGCGCCGGCAGCGGAGGATCGATCGCGTAGCCGTTCTTGCCCTCGTTAGGGGTGCCGATGAGGCTCAGACTGCCCGCGCTATCGGCGAACGCGAGCGTGTGAGACGGGACCTGGATGGCGCTGTCCGGCACGAGCCCGCGACCGAACCTGATCAACCGGGAGTTGCCCAGGTACTGATAGTTATAGCCGTATACCTGCGATGAGGTTGTGAGCGGCGGTCTCGTCCTGGCCGAAGGGCAATGATAGATGCTCGGGGTTTTCATATACGGCAGAATCATGTGGATCCAGCGGTAACCGGGATTGCCCAGGCGATTGAACGAAAAGAACATGTGGGCTTCCCAGTCCTGGACGTACATGGCCGTCGAGATGGCGAACTGACGGGTATTGGACATACACGTCGTCTGCCGGGCCTTCTCTCGAGCTTGTGCGAAGACGGGAAATAGTATGGCCGCCAGGATCGCGATGATGGCGATTACGACGAGAAGCTCAATCAGTGTAAACCCGAACCTGCTCCGAAAACCGTACAAGGGTGCGACCCTCCTTCGTTGCGGTGTTCAGTACGCCGAGCTTGCGACATACTCGAATCGTCTGAGTACATGCATTATAACACAGGCCTGCAAGTGGTCCCTGAGCGGCACGTCGCTATCAGGACGAGCCCCGATCGACCGTCACCTGCCACATACCCCGCACGGCGTTCATCAACCAGAGCCTGCCCGTTGCGAGAACCTCGCGGACCGTGACGACTCCCTCCCGAACCCGGCCTTGATCCAACATCCACTGCCGGCACGTCCCGGGCAGGAGCCCGCAGCGGATGGGCGGCGTGATCAACGCGCCCCCGCGCTCCACAGCAACGTTGGCGATCGTCGTCTCCGTCACCTCGCCGTCGGGGTTGTACAGGAGTGCGTCGCCCTCGGCGGGCGCATCCTCCATGGCTGAGGCATAGACGCGACGGTTCGTCGTTTTGTGGTACAGGAAGACATCGTCGGGATCGATCGGACGGTGCGCCAGTCGCACGGTGCGCACGGGCGACAGGGCGTCCATGCCGCTCGCTTCCGCGGAAACTGCCCCCTCGCGGGACACCCTGAGCCGCACGCGTTGCGCTACGGAAGGCCGATGACGCACGACCCGCTCCAGCTCCTCCGCTGCGCTCGAACGGTCCAGTGGATAGCCGAAATAGGCTGCGGAACGCGCCAGACGCTGGAGGTGATGCTCCCGGAGCCAATAGCCCGCCGTCGGATCCCAACGGAGCGTCTCCAGCAGATCGAACGGCGGCCGGGAAGGCCCAAGGATCCTGGCCTTGGCCAGCGTCTCGGACCATTCGGCATCGGTCCGGGAATCCCAGACGATCCCCCCGCCGACGCCGTACTCCGCCTCTCCATCGGATCGTCGGACCGCAGCCGTACGGATGGCGACGCTGAAACGGGCCCGCCGCCCGGGGGCGATCCAGCCTATGGCCCCGGTATAGATTCGCCTCGGCGTCGTCTCCAGCTCCCGGATAATCTGCATGGTCCGGCGGCGCGGCGCTCCCGTTACCGAAGCGGCTGGGAACAGCGCTCCGAGGGTGTCATACGGCGCTCCCCGGGTCCGGCCCACGACGGTGGAGGTCATCTGCCACACGGACGCATGGCGCTCGACAGTGAAGAGCCTCGGAACGCGCACCGAACCGGGGATCCCCACGCGCCCGATGTCGTTGCGCACCATATCGACGATCATCACATTCTCTGCCCGCTCCTTCTCGGATCGCAGCAGCCGCTGTGCGCGTCGAAGATCCTCTTCACTGGAACGGCCCCGCGGCGTCGTGCCCTTCATCGGGCGCGATTGAATCCGATCGCCGTCCTGCACGAACAGCATTTCCGGTGACGCGCTGCAGATGGTCCAGGCGCCCGTGTCAAGATAGGCGGCATAGGGCGGGTCGCCGCCAGCCAGATGCAGAAACAGGTCCCACGGATCCTCGATCCGCGCCCTGATCCGGTAGGTGAGGTTCACCTGATAGGTCTGGCCCGACGCCAGATGGGTTCGGATTCGCGATAGGGCCGCCGCGTAGGACCTCCGATCCATTGTAGGAGCCCATGGGGAGGGAAGCCCGGAGGCCGGGGGCAGAGAGGACCCCATCGGCGTTGGCGGAGCGAACAGGCCGAACCACGCAGCAGGGAACTCCGGATCCCGCCGGACGTCGAGCGCGGCATCGAAGGCCGGTGCAGCTTCATAGGAGAGGAAGCCGCAGGCCCAGAGACCCCGCGATTCCACGGCCCGGGCAACCTCCTTCAACACCTCCGGCACATCACCCGGGGTAGCCGCCTCCAGAACGGCCTCGGGAGCCCCGAACCGGAGCCAGCCGTCCGGCCCATCGCAGCGAAGGAGAGCGGTCGGAACTCCGCGAAGCGCGGCCATCAGCCTATTCCCGGAGCCGAATGGCGTCCGCCAGATCGAGCCGTCGGATGCGCCGAAGGCCGGGCCACTGCGCGGCAAGGACCGCGAGCAATGTTCCGAGGACCGAACCGGCGTAGCTCGATGGAGTCGTTACCATGGCCATGGTAAAGCCTTCGGTGTTCGCCCCTTCGAGCAGAAACCGGGCCAGCAGGAACGCCGGATACAGAGCCAAGGCCGCGCCTAGCAGGCCCAGCAGGAGATTCTCAACCGTAACCAGCCGGAGAACGCTCCCCATGCCGAAGCCAAGGGTCCGGAGCGTGGCCAACTCCCGGGTTCTCTCCCACAGGACGACATCGGTCACCGTATAGACCACGGAGAAAGCCATGATCACACCCAGCAGATACATAAACGCGATGAAGGTGTTGGCGAAGGCCGTCACTTCGTCGATCTGCCGGGTGAGATCGGCTCTCGTCATGGTCAGCCCAACCCCATCGGTTCGGTTCAATCGGTCGATCACCTCCCGCTGGTAGGCCGGTTCGGTGGCCAGCACGGCCCCGCTGACGGCGTCCGGGGGCATCCACAGGCGGCGTGCAAAGAGCCAACGGACCTCATCGAGGTCCATGTAGATCGGAAGGGCTACCATCAGCCGCAGGAGATCGCCCGTTCGGAGAAGAGCGGTCGCGCTCCGGCCATGTACGTTCTGCGGATAATCGATCCTGATACGGTCGTTCGGTTCGCTCCGAAGCCGATCGGCGAGGACGCTCCCGTAGTAGGCATATCCGGGTCGGAGCCGCACTGGACGGCGATCCCTGTCCCGAACGCCCCGTAATCGGGAGTTTCGGACCATACCCATCACGAGCGTATCCCTTGCCCGGTCCTGATGGCGCGCACGAACGGGGATATCGAGGGTCGGCTCGGCTCGAACCACCCCGGGCCATCGGGCTATCGTCCGAACGATGGATTCGCTCCGCTCGGGGACAAACGCGACCGTGATGTCATAGTTCTGGAAGTCCTCCATGCTCTCTGCGATCGACATCCGCATACTGTCGTTGAACGTGCCGGCGATGATCATCAACATCACCGCCGAAGCCACCCCGGATGCCGTACCCAGTGTCCGTAACGGGCGCCGCAGGAGGTTGCGTAGGGCGATGGAGAGATAGAGAGGCAGGCGGATCCGGGCGAGAGCGCCCGGCTGAGAGGGGGTGTCCCCTCGCATCGCTTCGGCAGGTACGATCCGTGCGGCAGTCCGAGCGGGGAGCCATGCGCCGATCAGACAGGCGAGGATCGCAAGGGCGAAGGCCGCCAGTGCGATATCGGGGCGCTCCTGCGGCGCCGTAAACGGCGTCCGGATGATCCGTTCATAGGCGCTCCCCAACCATAGACCGATCAGCTTCCCCAGCAGCAGCCCGATCGCACCGCCGGTGGCCCCGATCGCCAAACCGGCTCCGAGGTAGTGGAGGAGGATCGACCGGGACGAAAAACCCGACGCCCTCAGGAAGCCGATGATTCCCCGCTGGGCCTGCACCCATCGCGCCAGCATCAAGCCGACGGCGAGCGCGGCCGAACCGAGAAAGAGGCCTGGCATCACGATGAGAAACGGTTTGTTCCCTTCAAGATCCGATTGGAGGAGCTTATTGCTCGCCTGTTCCGCTCGCAGGACAGGCTCCTCAGGTCCATAGGCCTTGAGACGGCGATGCACCTCGACTGCGACACGAGCTGCATGTCCGGGTGCGGTCAGCAGGGTCACCTCTGTTATCTGGCCCGAAAGCCCGAGGAGCGGAGCCAGAGTCTCCTCCGGGACGAACATAGCGCCGAAGAGGCCTGGCATCGGGAGGCTGAAGACGCTGCCCATGACCGGATAGATATACTCCGGGCTCGAGACGATTCCAGCCACGCGAAACGCTGCGCGTCGTCCCCGAAAGCGGGGATAGATACGATCGCCGACCCTGTAGTCGCCGGCTTCCGCAAAGGCCCGTTCGAGCCAGATCTCTCGCCGAGAGGCGCCGACCGGATCCTTGCCGGCAAGGACTCGAAATCGGTTCACGTCCGGTTCCCGCCCCCGAGGGATTGATATCAGGCGTCCGATAGCGCGAGGTCTTCGCGGCGGCTCTTGTTCCACCTCAACCATCTCCGCCAGACGCCCTTCGACCGCCGTCACGCCGGGTACTGTGCGGAGCTGGATTAGCGCCGAGCGGGGAGCGCGCCGAACGGATATCCAGATATCAGCGAAGAGGAGTCGGCGGTAGCTGAGCTCATAGGAGGCCCGCTGGGTCTGATAGGAGAGCATCGTGCCGTAGAAGAGCGCGACGCCGAGACCGGTCACGAATATGATCGCCGCACATTGCCACTTCGCCTTCCGGAGGTCCCGGAGGAGCTTCAGGGTCAACAGGCCCATGGTCGGCTCCGCCAACCGACGGCCCCGGCGCCCTGGGACCATTCCAACCCGTCAGACCTCGGGGCGCGATCGGCGCCGCTGCTCGAGGGCGCTCTGGATCATCATGAACTCGCCAAGATTGTCGGCGGTGACGAGCCCGACCAGCGTCCCGCCCCGCAGGACAGGCAGCGTATGACAGTCGCAATCCTGGATCCGGACGAAGACCCCTTCGAGCATCTCGCCGGGATCGGCCGTGATGAACTCCCTGCGCATAAAGTCCTGTACACGCGCCTCCGCGCCTTGCTGAGCGAGGCCTGTCAGGAGATCCGAGCGGGTCAGGATGCCGATCAATTCCGTGCCCCACAGAACGGGAAAATCCTGCTGAAAGCCAGCCAGGAGCAGTTTGACGGGCGTATCGAGAGGATCGGTCGGCGCGACGGTCTGAAACTCCGTCAGCATCGCCCGACTGACCGGGATGCCCCCGAGCGCATGCTTGATCTGGACCGTGCCCGACTCCTGTCCTGCCCCGATCCAGACGAAGAACGCGATGAACAGGAGCATGAAATGGCCATATAGAAGGCCGATGAGCCCGAAGACCATGGCCAGCCCCTGGCCGAGATTGGCTGCAGTCTGCGTCGCCCGAGTGTATTCCATCCGCATCGCAAGCAGAGCGCGAAGGACTCTGCCGCCGTCCATGGGGAACGCAGGAATCATATTGAATAGAGCCAGGATCCCGTTCACCACGAGCAGACGCTCGAGGAACGGACCCGTGAGGATGTTCAGATTCGCCAGCGGCTCGAGTGCGGATGTCATGAGAAGCCAGAAGGCGAGAGCGGCGGCGATGACGACGTTGACGAGAGGTCCGGCAATCGCTACAAAGAGCTCCTGGCGCGGGTTATCCGGCATTCGCTCAAGGCGAGCGACACCGCCGATCGGGAGGAGGGTGATATCTCTCGTGGTGATCCCGAAACGACGCGCAGCAAGGGCGTGACCGAACTCATGGAGCAGGACACAGGCGAAGATCGCGACGATGTAGCCGACGCCCGCAAGCGCTGCCGAAAAGCGCTGAGCCATCGCGAACTGCGTTCCCGCCACCCAGACGAGCAGCAACAAGAAGGTGGCATGGATATAGACCCCTATACCGGCGTACTCGCCGATCCGCCAGGACCACTTCATCCCGGGTACCCTCCCATCATCCGTTTCGGACGCGCCGCCAAGGCCGCTTACATTCTATACGCATCGCCGGCTCCCGGGTTGCCCTGAGACGCGATCGCGCCGCAATCACGGCCGAACCCGCTTCGCGGCACGCGTGGCGGCTACGGGCTCGCCAGGGCTTCAAAGACCCGATCGGTGACCGAGTTGCGGAGCGGAACCGTCGCGTCCGGCGGCTTCGGCGAATCGGTGGTCGCAAAAAAGAGCGCCACGCCCGATCGCCGATCGCCGATACCGATCACGGTATCGATCCCCGCGTGCCCGAAGACCCCCGGCGACGACTGGTTCATGAAGCCGAACCACCCAAGCGAGGGAGCCGCCGAACCGGTCCCGCGAAGGAGCGGGCCCAGCCCCCACGGCTCATGCGCGGGCTCTCTGCCGTCGCGGCGGGCGGCCGCGATCTCGTCGGCGTACTGAACCCGATGGATCTCCCTCATCACCTTCTCCGGCACGACCCTCTTCCCGTTCCAGCGACCCAGATTCAGGTGGACCTGGAGGACCCTCAACGCGTCGGCCGGTGTCCCGAAACACCCGCCTGCCGGATGACCCGCCATGCCAAACGCGTCGAAATGGTTGCCGGGCATCACCGCCGGCCGGGGTGTGATGGATACATCGACGCGATCGTCCGGAACCGCGAACGTCAGGCTGCTCGCGCCGATCGGTCCGAATAGCTTGCGCCTGCAGTATTCCGCCCAGCTCCGTTCGCCGGACCGACGGAGGATCGCTTCCGCCACGACGAACTGACCGCTCAGGCCGTGGTAAGCGGTGCGCGATCCGGGCTCCCATTCCGTCTCCGCCTTGCAGACGGCGGCGACGCCCTCCCTCCACTCCCCCGCGGTTCGGACCGATCCGAGCCCGGGAGGGTTGGGAATCCCGGCCGAATGAGTCATCAGATGCCGGACCGTGATGGCATCCTTGCCCCCGCCGGCGAACTCCGGGATCCAGGCGCGGACGGGGGTGGTCCAGTCGACGAGTCCTTCCGCGACCGCTATGCCGACCACCGTACTCGTGACGAGTTTGCTGAAGGAATAGAAGGGATGGGCCGTTTGTCGGCCGACGTTATGCGCTGGATCGCCGAGCCGACAGCACGTGCCCGACTCGTACTGGCACGCCATCTGGCCCTTCTTCGAGACCGCCAGGGCGAAGCCGGGAACGACCCCCTTGCCGAGCTCATCGTCCAGATACCGACGAAGACCCGCGAACCGGTCCGCCGTCAACCCGCCGCACATCGCTGCCCCCAAGCCCAGCAGAACCTCACGTCGCGTAGGTCCCCTGCTCATCCTGTCCGCCACCCACGGGCTCGAGCGACGCCGTCAGCAACGACCTCCCGCCCGGTAGGATCCGCCCCGTCACGCACCGTTCGCGCTCCGCCCAACCGTCGGGGGCGAGCCCGAACCGGTAACGGGTCCGAGCCGGATGCCGCGGTAGGCGGCACGGGTCTGGAAGGAGGCCAGACCAAGGGGTGCGGAACGGCTGATCTCGCCGTGGCGCAGGCTGATCGTCCTCCCCCGGATGTCGACGTCCACCACGTTTTTGCCGTCGAGCCACGCCCGGATCCGATCCGCCGTCACCTGAAGGCGGACCCGGTACCATCGCCCCTCCGCGAAGCTCCTATAGGTCGTCGTCTCGTTTTCGGAGGCGTCGTGACCGTCGATGCTGGAGATCCCGACCACGCCGCCGCCCCAGCCGCCGAGGACCAGAGTGGCGTAGCTATCGCCCACCGGTACGGTGACCGCGCAGGCGAAGTCGCTCCCCTCGATCTTCATAAACTCCAGCGAGACCTCGTAGTCGATCCTCGGGACGGGGCCGGTCCAGTGGATTCCGCTCAGGGTGGCGCCGGCTTCGACTACGATGGCCGGGCCGCCGTGATCGAGATCGGGCTCGATCCGCACATCACCGCCGCCTGCATACTCGGTCCGCTTCCAGTGGCCGAGGGTGCGCCCGTCGAACAGGACGGTCTCCGGGACGCCGTTGGGGCGATCGGCCCGGGCAGTACGGGCGAGGAGCCGATCGATCACCCGGATCATCTCCTCGAGGATGCGCACGCCCCGATCGGCGGGTGTGTCCGCGAGCGCCCTGCCCGGGATCAGCGAGAGGGCAAGGAACAGACAGCTGACACGGCCGGCGAATGGGCGCACGGAGACGGATGCCCTCTCAGTTCCCTGTTGCGGGCGTCTCGACGATGCTCCACGGGGGGAGGATCCTGCCGGAGCGGGAGACCGGCTGATCCGTCGCGTTGAGCCACAGGAGACGGTTTCCCTCCAGCAGGGTGGCGAAGACCCGATCGTCCCGGCCATCTTCGGTCACCATCGCCCTTGTGCCGGCCGAAAGCTCCGGGGCGTCCGCCAGGGTCTTCGCCGCGAAGTCCCGGAAGTCGCCGGTATTGCCCAGTCCTTTGAAGACGACACTCCGGCCCTTACCCTGCGGCCGGACGATTCGGTCGTGCCACGAGTCGTCTCCTTCCACCGACCGGAGCCGTCCCATGCCATCGGCATAGAGCAGCAATCCGCCCGCCTCGACCCACTCCGCGATGCGGGACCAGACGGCGGCTTCGGAGATGGAACCGTGCATGAGGATCAGGGCTTTGACGCGCTTCAGGCCGCCGTCGAGGATTTGCCCATCGCTCATGTATTCATAATCGAATCGTTCGCGCAGAGGTCGGACATAGTCGAGGAAATCGTTGCCGTTGAGCTTGACATGGGTCTGCGGATAATAGACGGCGATCTCGACCACGGGCTTCCGCTGCCTGAACTCGCTCCCCCACTTCTCGAAGCTCGCGCGGTTGGCATCGGCCCCGAAGAGGTTCGGGAAGTAATAATGGAGGCCGTTGGCCCCCGACGCGGTCGCGTTGTAGACCCGTACGACGACCCCCTGTGCGTTGACATCGCCGGCGGGCTCAAAGCTGTATCGGGCGCCATATTGACGAGCGGCCGAAGCGACCCAGCGAGTAACCGCGTAGTTGCTCGCGTAATCGCTGGCCTCGTTGGTGATCCGGACGCCGCCGCCGATCTCCGCCGCGATCTTGCATTGCATGCCGAAGTCCGAGCCGTGCTCCGGCGGCGCGTGGCCGCCCGTGCAGAGCTGGATATCGCCCTTCGGGAAGTGGCGGCGCGTTTCCTGAAGCCACCAGCGAGACCACTCGGTCATGGATCCGATGTACCAGTCGCACATATCGAGCCAGGCCCGCTCGTTCGGAGCGTTCTGCTTGAGGAATGGCCGGATCTCCCCGATGCTCCCCGCGCCGGTTCCCCAAGCATCGCGAAGCCGGTCGAAACCGCCGTACTTATGGATCAGCCACGCGCGAAAGCTCTCGATGGCGTACGGATCGCCCGCCCAGTAGCCGGGGTGCGTGTGGTAGGGGCCATGGATGTCCGCGGTCCAGTCGTTGCCCGTGACGACATAGATGGCCTCGCCGTAGTTGCCGGTGACGCCAAGGAGGATCGTCTCGATGACGCCCTGATCCCGATACCGCTCGCAGAACGCCTTGATGAACCGGGCGACGTGCTTTTTGAGAACGGGATTCCAGAGGGAGTCGACGTCCGACTCCTGCCCGTGTTCCAGGCAAACGTACCCCTGCGAGCCCGGTTTCTTGTAGTACCAATCGGGCAGGCTGTAGGCGGATCCGATGATCAGGAACGGGACCCACTTGAGGCCATGCGCCTTGTAGATCCGGACAAACGCATCGTAGACGCTCCAATCGTACGTCCCCTCCTCTGGCTCGCAGAGGTTCCAGCGGACGTACCCTTCATGGCTCGTAACGCCGATCGATTTCAGGCCCGGGACCATCGCCTCCAGCGCGGCGGTCATGCTGGGGACGTCGCTGGCTCGGGCCGGATCGAACCCGCCGATGATCAGCTGCCCGCCCGAACCGATCTTCACCTTCGGGGTGATGTGCACTCTGGGCATGACGCTCCTCTTCGCCCAATCGGCGGGGCGCTTCGTGGTCAATCGAAGGCTGCGGATGTAGAGCCGCGTTCCGCTGAGGCGAAAGTCGGCACCGAGGTTCTGACGGCCGCCGAAGCGGGGCTGGCGCAGCTCGAAGTAGGCGGTGCGCCATGCATGCGCGCCCAGCGTCCAACCGCCAGCCCTGGCTTCCGCATGTCGATAGCGCGCGGGGATCGAGTCCCCGTCCTTGCTGTCGTACTCCAGGGTAACCATGCCGCCGAGGGAGTCGTCGTAGTACTCGACGGCGACATAGACCGCGCCTCGAACCGCGGCCTTGCGCGCTCCGTCAATGGCGAAGTAGAGGTAGGTAGAGGCGGGCGTCGTGCCGGGCTTGTTGGCGGCGCAGCGGCTCTTCCCCTTCGTTACCAGCAGATGATAGCCGTCAGCCCCGTCGAGAATCCGGATGCCCTTCGATTTAGGGCGGGTCGTAGTCGCGCTCCAGGCCGCACCCTCGAGGGTACGCGCCTGTGCGCCGACGCATCCTGCGATCGTCGCGAATAACGTCGCGGACGCGATCATCCCCAGAGCGCGCATGGTCCATCCTCCTTGTCCGCTGGTTCGCCGCCGGCCGCGGCGGATCCTCCCTCCGGAGCGGGGGTCCCACTGGCGAGCCGACCTGCCTCAGGTCCGCCTACCCCCCGCAGCCCTCAGCCTGCGAGGATCGCCTGCCCCTCTGCCGCGAAGGATCGCAGGCGCTGCTCGATGTCGGCATCACCGCCCGGGCGTCGGCCCCAAGGATCGACGTAGCCCTCGAGCCCCCGGGCGACCCGATCTCCGTGAGCCGCGACGACGCAGGCCCCCTCCCAGAAGATCCGAGCCGCCGACTCCGGCACGGGGGCGCCTCCCCTGCATGTCGGCGTGAGGGGGATCAGGTCGCGGGTATTATGCTCCGTGCCCGCCGTGACGATGATTCCCGCACGGCGCATGGCCAGCACGTAGGCTTCCAGCGTCTCCGGGCTATTCCGCACAGGGATGAACTCGGCGCAATGGATGTCCAGCTGCCGCACCCGCTCCACCAGCGCGGCTGGCGTCTCCTCGAAATCGGTGGCGGGCGTGACGGCGTCCGCGAGAACCGGATAACAGGGGATGCCGCCCAGGGCGAGGATGAGCTGCCTCGCGTGGTCGTAGCCGACAAAGGTCTCGGGCACATAGCCGGGCGTACCGGCCTTCATCAGCCGACTGCGGATCTCATTCTGCGTGGCGACGGCGTTGTCCGTCGGGGCCGCTGGGGCGACGCCGTACGCTCGCGTCAGAAGGGCCTCCATCTCATCGGCGGTCAGGCGCGCGGCGAAGGTCTCCTGAAACGCCTGGGCGATATGGCGCTCCTGCAGGCAGACCGTCTCGCGCGGTGCGCCGTGCCGACGGACGACCATCTCGACAGCGGTCGCTTCCGTGACCCCGGAGTTGAAGCCGGCAGCCGAGAAGACCTCGTCGAGCCGCTGGATCATCTCGGCCATCCGCATGCTGTCCTTGTCCCGTATGGTCTGAAGCAACGCCGCGCCCCTGGCGGATAGCGGATCGAAACGGCTGATCCCTTTCCCGCAGATGTACATCTTGCCCGGATTCGCGGGATCGTTGATCCGCCGGCCCGCTCGCGCAAGGTCCTCGACGAGGCAGATGATCTCTGTGCCGAATAGAGGATGGACGCCCGCCGCCCGGGCCAGCTGGCCGAATCGACGGTAGACCGTGTAGTCGTAGTAGTTGCTGCAGCCGAGCGCGCGAATGCCTTCGGCAACCGCCATGTCGACAGCCTGCTCGACCGTATCGAAGGCCGAGAAGTTCGGCGGCAGATGGATATGCGTGTTATTGGGCAGGGGTGCGCCTCTATCGAGGTCCTCCCTGCTCGGGTCGATCGATGGCATTGTTGCTGACGCTCCAGGACCGGGTCGTACTGGGAAGAGTGTACCTACGTCGCGGGCGTCTGGACGCCGATCTCCGCCCAGAGCAGCCGTTCCGCCTCCTCTGGCCCGACGCCGCGGCGTGCGCGGATTACGGACAGACCGACGACGGGCGGATAGGCCTGATCCGCCGCCATCCGCGGGGTCACATACTCCACCGAATCGAACAGGAGACGACAGGCATCGTCGTAGGGCAGATCGGTCAGCCGGACGATGTAGCGCGTCGCCCGATCGATGAGCTTGAGGTTGCTCGCAACGACCCAGATCATGGTGTTGCCCATCACCCGCCCGAGGCGGACCATGGTGCAGGTCGAGAGGGCGTTGAGGAGCATCTTGACGCTGGCCCGAACGATGCCGTCCAGCAACATACCGTTCCGGGATATCGGCAGCTCGACCACGACGTCGGGCGTCCATCCTCCGATCGGGAGTTCGCCAGCGGCGGAGTCGGACGATCGACATACGATCAATCCGGTCCTCCCGCCCATGGCCCGATGGTCCTGAAGGGCCGTCCGAACGAACCCGTCCTCCGCGAGGAGAGGCCCCTCATCCGGTCCCACCAGCGCGACGACGATATCCTCCGGACCCAGCGGCCGGTACGGCGCCCCGTCGAGACCGATCGTGAACTTCATCAGATCGGCGACCCCGATCCTGCGGACGATGTCGACGGTACGATCTGCCGTTTCGGGAGGCGTCATGGCTCGGACGATCTCCTCGGACCACGAAACACAACGGGGTTCCCGGCCGAGCAGCGTCTGCCATGCCTCCGCCGTCGGGCTGTGGGGCACACGCAGGAACGCCCAGCTCTCGGCGGCGCTGGTGTCGTCGCAGCGACGAAACGGGGGCGTACAGAACGTCGGCGAGCGTTCGGTCGTATCCGTAAGCATATCGACGCCCAGCGCATCCGCGAGGTAGGTATTGCGACGGCCCGATCGGTAGACCTCTTCTTCCAGACGGACGAGGTTCGCCAGCGAGGCGCGGAGCCCGGGCGATCGGAGCGCCGCCAGCGCCTCCTCGAGCCCCTCGAGGAAGATCTCGGGAATACGCTCGATGTCGGCATCGCCGGGCTCCAGTAGCTGCCGCACCGCCGTTTCCAGCACGGTCAGGAGCACGCAGAGCTGGATCGTCGTTGCCTGCATCCGCGTGGACCCTGTGATGGCCATCGGCCCGGTCGTCAGGTTCAGCCGGGTGATCCGAGGCTCCTGGATGACCTCACGGCTCCGTTCCACGTGCTCGACGAGGATGTCATCCGGGTTGTTATAGACGAAGTAGACCCCCGCTCCCCGGTCCAACGCCTCCCAGGCCGTGCCGATCACCCATGAAGTCTCGCCCCCTTCGGTGATCGCGAACAGGATGTCGCCTGCGCCGATGCCGAGGTCGGCGATCTGGCGGCGGCCGAACTGGGTGAAGTCCTCAAAGCCTTCGACCGACTTGATCAGCGCGAAATCGCCGCCCGCCATCGCGCTGAACGCCCGATCGCCGAGTTCAGCCGCCCGCGTCGCGTCGGCGAGTCCCCGGTCCGCCGCGTCGCGCCAGAACCGCCGCCAGATCGACTCGAGGAGGATGCTGAGGCGGCCCGTTGAGCCGCAGCCGGTAAAGAAGACCCTGCCGCCCGCCCGGAGGGCGCCCAGAAGAGCCTCCGCGACCGGCCGGGTCGCGCCCTCTTCGACCCAGCGACGATAGCGCGCGACGACATCGTCATCGACTTCGAATAACCGGTCCAGAGCCTCCTCGACGCTGGCTCGGGCGACCTCGCTGAGATCAGCCGTGACCGGATGCGACGCCTCGGTGACCAGGGCGCCCAGCCGGAACTGATCGGCTATGGCAAGAAACTCCGCTGCGCGTTGATCGGAAGCGGCGCTCATCGATATCCTCCCGCACGACGGTCTGGATCCGGGATACTCTCCCTCGTCCCTCCAACCGATAGGTTCGCCGTCGGAGCCTCTGATCCTGCTCGCCGAACCGACCGACATCGGTGACGGCGCAGCCTCCTCGGCGACTCGGGAACCGGGGCGAAAGGAGCCGGGCCTGCGGACATCGAACTAGACGTACGAAGGAGAACCGCCCCTATGGAACTACGAACCGGCCGATCCGCCGCGGTCATTCTTGGATGTCTCACGCTGGGCGCATCCGCCGTAGCCGGTCCGGTCATGAGCGCGCGCCTCGCCGCCGACGGCCAGGTCGATATCACCGAGGACGGCAAGCCGGTGCTCCGCTATAACTATCGGACCATCGAGCCGGGAGAGCGCCTGAAGGAGATCGCGGCGCCGAACCTGATCTACGCGAGGCCGAGGAGCGACTACATCCATCCCCTCTACGGCTTCGAGGGCGAGGAGCTCACCCGCGACCTGCCGGTGGATCATCCGCACCATCGGGGGATCTACTGGGCATGGCCCGAGACGAAATACGGCGAAGAGATGGGCGATCTGCACGCGCTCCAGCGGGTGTTCGCCAGGCCCACGGGCAAGCTCAAGACCCGGAGCGGCCGCACCTATGCCGAAATCCAGGCGGAGAACCTGTGGCAGTGGGAGGATCGGGAGCCCATCGTTCGGGAAACGGCGACCATCCGCGCCTATCGGACAGGACCATCGGGCCGGTTCATCGACCTCACCTTCCGATTCGAAGGGCTGAAGGCAGGAGTCAGCATCGCCCGGCGCGGCACGAACCTCTACGGCGGCCTGAACATGCGGATGAACGAGAACAGAGGACAGAGCATCCGCTTCCATACGGACGAGCCCGACCACCAGCCGCGCGCCGCCTGGGCCGAAATGCACGGAGCCTTCGCGGCGGCGACCCATCCGACGAGCGTCATCGTGATGCAGCATCCGAAGAACCCCGCGTATCCGGGCGACTGGGTGCAGTATCCGGAGCTGAACTGGTACCAGCCCACCTTCCCCGCTCCGGATACCCGCTGGCCGCTCCCGCCGGGAACGGCGCTGACCCTCCGGTATCGGCTCTGGATCCGCTCCGGCGCGCCGGTTGAGGAGGGAGCCGCGGCGGCCCGATGGCACGAGTTCGCCGCAGGGAAGACCCCGAAATGACCCCGGCACGCGCCCGACAGTCTCAGGCAATCGATGCGGTACCATAGATAGTGGAATAGGCGCCAGCGAACGCCTGGCCCGTCAAGCGACAATCAGGAGATGCGCCACGATGGCAACGGTCCACAAGCTCCCCATGCTCGGCAATACGATGGAGGAGGGCACGATCGTCCAGTGGTTCAAACGCGTCGGCGATCCCGTCCGCGAGGGCGAACCTCTCCTCGAGATCATGTCGGATAAGGCCAACATCGAGGTGGCTGCCGAGGCCTCGGGCGTCGTCCGAGCCATCCTCGCCGAGACCGACGCGACCGTCCCCGTCCACGCGCCCATCGCCATCATCGGCACGGCTGACGAACCGATTGAGAGCCTTCTCGATGCGCCGTCCGAGGCCGAGCCCCCGGCGCCGCAGGCGTCCGCGCCGACCGCGACGGAGCCGGATCATGAGGCGGCTCCCGGGCCTGCGCATCCGCCAGCCTCCCCCCGGGCCCGGAAGCTGGCCACGGAGAAAGGCGTCGGGCTGGAGGGCGTTGCCGGCAGCGGTCCCGGAGGCCGCATCCTCGCCGCCGACGTCGCCGCTCTGCAGCCGCCATCCCCCGTTCGAGTCACCCCGCTGGCGAGCCGCATCGCTCAGGATCTGGGCGTCGATCTCGCCGCCGTCGCCACGGGCGCGGGCAAGGTAACCGCCGACGATGTCCGGCGCGCGGCAGCGCCCCAGGCGATCGACACGCCTCCGACCCCCCGGCCGCCGCAGGCCGATCCGGGCGAGCCCGCCGTAGTCGAGACCATTCCCTTCAAAGGGCTGCGGAAGATGACCGCCGATGTCGTCACCCGCTCCCGGTTCACCGCGCCCCATATCTGCCTCAACATGGAGGTGGATATGACCGCAGCGCGCCAGCTGCACGCCCGGCTGGCTCCCGCCGTGCAGGAGTCCCGCGGCCTCAAGCTGACCCTGACCGACCTGATCATCAAGGCGACCGCGATGGCGCTGACGAAGCACCCCCTGTGCAATGCCGCGCTCATCGGCGACGAGATACGGATTTACGGAGATCGCAACATCGGCGTTGCCGTCGCGGCGCCCAACGGGCTCGTCGTGCCCGTCCTCCCCAGGACCGATACCATGACGCTGACGGAGATCTCGAGCGCACTCAAGGGTCTCGTGCAGCGTTGTCGAGAGGGCAGGCAGACCCAGGCGGACATCGCCGGCGGCACCTTCACCATCACCAACATCGGCATGTTCGGCGTCGACAGCTTCGATCCGATCATCGTCCCGCCGCAATCCTGCATCCTCGGAGTCTGCCGCGTGGCGCAGAAACCCGCCGTCGTGGACGGCGAACTGGCGGTACGGTGGATGATGAACCTGTGCCTCTCCATCGACCACCGGGTTCTGGACGGCGTTCCCGGCGCGCAGTTCCTGCAGACCCTCAAAGGCCTGCTCGAATCGCCGCTGACGATTCTGGTCTGATCGAACCAGCCGCAGGGGAGAGTGCGCCGCCGGGGCTTCGACAGGCTCAGCCGCCGGCTAGAACCCGGCGCCTGGGCCGCAACCGGTGCCTGAGCTTGTCGAAGGCGCCACTGCCAATCAGAGAGCGCTCAGGTATGATGCGTGGCATTCGTTGTTCAAGACTCAGGCGCGAACCTTTAATACGCCATTGCCCTATTAAACGAAATATGGATATTGCTTGTATGCGCCGCCGGGGCTTCGACAGGCTCAGCCGCCGGGGAGGGTGCGCCGACGGCGACTTCGACAAGCTCAGCCGCCGGGGAAGATGCGCCGACGGCGACTTCGCCTGGGTGCGGAAGCAATGAGCGAAGGCGCCCCTCACTACACCGGACATCGCCAGCGCCTTCGTCAGCGTTTCCTGAAGTCCGGCCTCGAGGGGTTTGCCGATTACGAGGTCGTTGAGCTGCTGCTCACGCTGGCCATCCCCCGCGCCGACGTGAAGCAGCCCGCAAGAGCCCTGATCGCGCGATTCGGCAACCTCCGCGGCATCCTGGACGCACCCATCGACGAACTGCGGGCGGTGTCCGGCATCGGCAGCGTCACGCCGGTTGCCCTGCATATCATCAAGGCGGCTGCGACGCTTTACCTGCAGCAGAGCGGCGAGGGCCAGGACTCCCTCGCGGAGCCGTCGCGGCTCGCGGACTTCTGGCGCATGCGAATAGGATCGCTGCAGAACGAGGTCTTCCAGGTTGCGTACCTGGACTCCGGCTACCGCCTGCTGCGCGATGGCGTCGTGACCCTGGAGGAAGGCACCATCGACCGCGCCGCCGTTTATCCGCGGCGCGTCGTCGAGTCCGCCCTGCGTCGCGGAGCGGCAGCGCTCGTATTGGCCCACAACCACCCGAATGGTCACGTGGCGCCGAGCGAGCAGGACAAGGTGCTTACCCGAGCTGTCGTGCTCGCGGCGGAGACTGTCGGCCTGAAGATCGTCGATCACCTGATCGTCTCGGCGAACGAGACGTTCAGCTTCCGGAGGCACGGGCTCCTGTGACCATCGCCCCGGCCATCCTCGAGCACTACCCGGACCTCAACGAGGCGCAGCGAGCAGTGATCGGCCATATCGACGGCCCGCTCCTCGTCATCGCCGGGCCGGGCTCGGGGAAGACCTACAGCATCGTCCTGCGGGCGCTCAACCTGCTCCTGCTCGAAAAGGCTCTGCCTCGCGAGCTGGTCCTCTGCACCTTCACGGAGAAGGCGGCCTTCGAGATGCGGGATCGGCTTGCGGCGGCGGCCCGCACGGTCGCGTACGCGGGCGATCTCTCCGAGCTGACCGTCTCGACGATCCACAGTTTCTGCAACCGCGTCCTCACACAGCACCGCCACCGCACCGCGCTCGGGCACAACTACGGCACCCTCGACGAGCTGACCCAGCTTCTCTTCCTCTTCGAACATTTCGACGAGATCATCGGCCCCGCGCAGAACGACCTCTTTCTCGGCCGCTGGAATACGCGCTGGACCGCGATCGAGGGCGCGCGCGCCTACTTCGACAAGATCACCGAGGAACTCGTGGATCCGGCTCAGCTCGCCACAGCCAGCGATCCATTCGTCGCCGCAATCGGCAGGGCCTACCTCGCCTACGAGAAAGCGCTCACCGAGGCCAACCGCATCGACTTTGCGCACCTTCAGCGCGTCGTCCTGCAACTGCTCGAGGACTCCGCGACGGCCGATGCCGTGACGCAACCGATCCGGTACGTCCTCGTGGACGAATACCAGGACACCAACTACGTGCAGGAGCGGTTGCTACTCAGGCTCACGGAGCGCACGCGCAACCTCTGCGTGGTCGGCGACGAGGACCAGAGCCTGTACCGGTTCCGAGGCGCCACCGTCCGCAACATCCTCGAGTTCCCGCAGCGCATGCCCGGCTGCGCGACGATCAAGCTCACGACCAACTACCGCTCCCACCGCGCGATCGTCGAGCGCTACGACGGCTGGATGGCTTCAGCCGATTGGTCGAACCCGAACGGCGCCCCGTTTCGCTACGACAAGACCATCGCGGCGAACGACGCGGCGACGCATCCCGCCTACCCGGCGGTCTTCGCGATCTGGGGCAAGGACAAGCGCGACGAGGCGGCGCGTTTCGCGGACCTGGTCGCGTTCCTCGAGCAGAACGGGATCGTCGCGGACTACAGCCAGATCGCGCTGCTCCTTCACAGCGTCCGGCAGGAGCACAGCGGGCCCTACCTCGCGGCGCTGGCCGCGCGCGGCATTCCGGCCTTCTGCCCCAGGGCCAGGGCCTACTTCGAGAACGAGGTGATCCGCGACCTGGTCGGCTGCTTCGCCGTCCTCTTCGGCTGGTACGGAGACGGGCGCGGGCAGGTGGCGGGCGCCGTGGCGGAGCTTGCCGACTACGTGGACGGTGCGATCGTCGAGCTGGGCCGCCGTTTCGGCGCGCCGCATCCGCTCGCATCGGCTCTCGCGGGCTGGACGCAGGAGATCGCGGCTCTCCCCGAGGGTGAAGCCCTCGACGTGCGCCCAGCGGACTACCTCTACCGGCTCCTCGCCATCGACCCCTTCAAGACCGCTGTGAAGGAGGAGAACGCCGCCCGCAACCTGGCGATCTTCTCGCAGCTCCTCAACACGTTCCAGACCTACTACCACTACACCGTCGTCACGCACAAGAACCGCGAGTTCCTGCGCTTCCACCTCTTCAACAGCTTCCTGCGCCTGCTCTACGACGGCGGCATCAACGAGTACGAGGACCCGGACCAGCCCTTCCCCAAGGGCCACGTGCAGGTGATGACCATCCACCAGGCCAAGGGGCTCGAGTTCCCGGTGGTCGTGGTTGGTTCGCTCTCGACCCAGCTTTCGAGCCCCAAGCAGGCAGACCGGGACCTCGGGACCTTCTACCACCGGCCGCCTTTCGAGCCGGAACGCCGGATCACCCTCTTTGACCGCATGCGGCTCCACTACGTGGCCTTCTCGCGGGCGCAGAACGTGCTGGCGCTGACCGCCGCGGAACCGCCGAAGGACCACTTCGCGCCCATCTGGCAGGGGCTTCCACAGTGGCCCTACGTGCAGAAGGACCTGCTCGCAGCCCAGCGCTTCCACCTCCGCGAGCGGATGTCCGTTAAGAAGACCTACAGCTTCACCGGCGACCTCAAGATCTACGAGACCTGCCCCCGCCAGTACCAGTTCTTCCGCGAGTACGACTTCACGCCCTCGCGTTCGGCGGTGATCTTCTTCGGCCTGCTGGTGCACCAGACCATCGAGGAGATCCACCGCATCGCCCTCGACTGCAAGCTCGAAACGCTCGACGAGACGCGCATCGGCGAGCTCTTCGACCGCACCTTCCGCTTCCTCGCCATGAGCGACTTCCGGCCCATCGGCGACGCAGCCCGGGAGTCAGCCTTCGCGCAGGTGATGAACTACTTCCGCCAGAACCGCGACGAGATGCGCCGCGTGATCCAGACCGAGGTGGACGTGTCGTTGGAGAAGGACCTGCCTGCCGTGCCGCCCGCCTGTCGCGTTGGCAACGCAGACACGGGCACGGCGCAGGCAGGCGGCTACATCCTCGTCGGCAAGGTCGACCTGCTGCTCGGCAGCGACCTGCCTGCGCCGCGGCCGGGCCTCTTCTTTGTCTATGCTATCGAATGTGACGACGGAAGTCACTACATTGGACATACACCGGACCTGCAGAAACGTTGGTCGGAGCATCTGAAGGGCGTTGCGTCAGATTGGACTCGGCGTCATAAAGCCCGACGTATCGCCCACTATGAGGAATTCGGAACCCTCAGGGAGGCCGTTAAACGCGAACACGACCTGAAGACAGGGTACGGGAGACGCTTGTTACATCGTATTATCCAGAGCGGCCGGGCGCGGCAGGCAGGCGGCAAGTTGGAGCTGCTCGATTTCAAGACCTCGCCGCGCCCCAAGGACAGCCCCGGATTGATCGCTGCCTACGAGCGTCAGCTCTGCACCTACGCGCATATCCTGGAGCAGCGGCATGGCCGGCACGTGGACCGGCTGCTGCTCTACTGGACCTCCGAGCCCCGCAAGGAAGACGCGCTGATGGTCCTGCCCTACGACCCCGCGCGCGTGGAGGAGGCCGGCCGCCACTTCGACGAGACCGTGCGCCGCATCCAGGCGCGCGAGTTCGCGGTGACGGCGCCGCCCGAGGCGGCGATCTGCAAGGAGTGCGACCTGAGGATGCTGTGCCATGCCGAGGGCGTGATCTCGCGGGAGGCGCGCGGCTGATGCCCTCAGACTACGAAGCCATCTGTGCGGCGAACAAGGCGGAATACGGAAACGTCGGCCGCTGGGGGCGCGATGTGCTCGTCAATCGTTACGACAGCAGCGCGCACTTCGTCTTTGAACTCCTGCAGAACGCCGAAGATGCGCTGAAGCGGCGAACGGGTTGGGAGGGCTCGCGGGAGGTTCGGTTCGAGCTCACGCCGACCATTCTCCGGGTCGTCCACTGCGGCAACCCGTTCACGCGCGAGGACGTGAGGGGCGTGTGCGGTGTCGGCGAGACGACCAAGGACCTGACCGACATCGGTCGCTTCGGCATCGGCTTCAAGTCGGTCTACTCGATCACAGATCGTCCCGAGGTGCACTCCGGTGACGAGGACTTCGCCATCGAGAACTTCGTGTTTCCGACAGGGGCACTACCCACCAGCCGTGCGGCGGATCAGACGGAGTTCGTTCTTCCACTGCGTACCGCAGATGCCGATCTCCGGCCCCTGGTCTCAGATAGCCTGAGCAAGCTCGGAGCGCGGACGCTGCTCTTCCTGCGCCAGATCGACGAGATCGCGTGGTCGGTGAGCGGCGGCGCGAGCGGGCTCTACCTTAAGCAGGCGACAGCCGGAACAGGCGACGCCAGCCGACGTGTAACGCTCGTCGGGGAGCGCGAAGGAGAATCCGTCGTTGAAGAGACCTGGCTGGTTTTTTCCCGAGAAGCCAGAACCGACTCGGGTGTCCTGGCCGGGTTCATCGAGATCGCCTTTCTCCTTCAAGCGGATGACGAGACGAAGGAATGGGCCATCAAGCGCGTCGATGAGTCGCCGCTCTGCGCGTTCTTCCCGACAGTCGTGACGACGCACCTCGGGTTTGTCGTGCAGGGCCCGTATCGGACGACGCCCAGCCGCGACAACGTACCACCGCACGACCCGTGGAACGTTAAGCTCGTCCAAGAGACCGCCGCCCTGCTGCTGGATGCTCTGGGCACGCTCAAGTCAAAGAGTCTTCTCGATGTTGTGGCGCTGCAATGCCTCCCGATCGAGCCAGCCAAGTACCCGGAAGGCAGCATGTTCGCGCCGCTCTTCGATAAGGTGCGGAGCGCCCTGGCGTCGGAGCCGTTGCTGCCTCGTGCCCGAGGAGGATGGACGGCCGCTAGGAGTGCGCGGCTCGCACGGACACAAGAGCTGCGGGAGCTCTTCGACTCGACGCAACTGGCGGCTTTGCTGGGTGAGCCCGGAGAAGTGCATTGGCTGAGCGGCGACATCACGCAAGATCGCACGCCCGAGCTGCGCCGTTATCTGATGCAGGAGCTCGGTGTCAAGGAGATCACTCCTGAAGATGTCGTCCCGCGCCTGACGAAGGACTTCCTCGAAGCACAGTCCGACGACTGGATCGTGCGCCTGTACGAGTTTCTGTATGGTCAGCCAGCACTGGGATGGCGCTTCGATCAACTGCCGCTAGTTCGCCTGGAAGACGGAGCGCATGTTCAACCCCATCGCGACGGCCAGCCCGAGGCATTCCTGCCGAGCGGGATCAAGACCGATTTCCCGACCGTCCGGAGATCGGTGTGCAGCACGGCGAAGGCTCTGGAGTTCCTCAAGGCGCTGGGACTCACCGAGCCCGACTCGGTGGACGACGTCGTGCGCAACGTCATCCCGAAGTACATGCAAGACACCGTTGAGGCCGATGGCGAGGAGTACGAGTCCGACATCAAGCGAATTCTCGACGCCTACGCGACGCAGCACCGTGACCAGCGGGACAAGCTCAAAGAGGCCCTCAGAGAAGCCCGCTTCGTGATGTCCGTTGATGCCGGGGATGGCGGCCAGTACGTATCCACGCCGGAAAGCGTCTACCTCGCGACCGAGCGGTTGAAGGAACTGTTCGCCGGAGTCTCCGGGGTCATGCTCGTTGACGATTCGTACTCGTGCCTCAAGGGCGAGGACATTCGCGAATTGCTCGAGGCGTGCGGCGCCGTGCGCTACCTGCGCCCGATAACGGACAGCACGCTTTCGCGGGAAGAGCGCTCAGAGCTTCGAACGCAAGCGGGCCACGCGGAAACGTCAGGGCAGAAGGATTGTGTCAACGATCATGACCTTCTTGGGCTCGTAGCCGTTCTCGACTCGCTCCCCGGGCTGACAACCGAGCAGCGGCGCACCAAGGCTCGCCTGATATGGGAAGAGCTCGCGAACCTCGAAGAGCGACGAGGAAAGGGCATCTTCACCGGTGAGTACACCTGGACCCACTACGGCAGCTATCAAGCGACCTTCGATGCCGCTTTCGTCCGCAAGCTGAACGAGACCGCGTGGATTCCCGACCAGACAGGGCAGCTGCAGAAACCCGAGCTTGTCCTGTTCGAATCCCTCGGCTGGGACGCGTACCCGTTCCTCCTCTCGAAGATCCGCTTCAAGCCGCCAATCCTCGATCAGCTGGCGAAGGAAGCCGGTATCGAGCCAGGGGTGCTGGACCTTCTCAAGAAGCATGGCCTGACCAGCGAAGCCGACCTGCGCGCGCGTCTCGGCGTGAAGGAAGACGCCGGCACCCAAGACGGCGAATCGGAAGACCGGGTCGCGGAAGCATTGAAGAATCTGCTCGGTGACGCGCCCGAACCCACACCCGCCGTGCCGGAGCCCGGCGGCCCGGACCCCCTGGCGTCGGGAAGCGGCAAGGGGGGCGATCGCCGCAGCACGGATATGGGATCGGGGGAAGAGCCCACGGCCGGGCGCGCCGCACAGGGCCATGACTCGAAGGGCCGTGGTTCGACTGGGACCAAGCGAACGCCTGGAGCCACGGGTGGACCACCCTTCATCTCCTACGTTGCGGTCCATCCCGAAGATGAAGAGCCGGATCCCGACGGCCTCGATCACGCAAGGCGCGCAGCGCTCGAAGAGAAGGCCATCGAGCTGATCCTGAGTAGAGAGCCCGAGTGGCGACGCACACCTGCCCACAATCCGGGCTTCGATCTGTACCAGGGCGAAGGGCCAGACCGAGCCACGCGCTGGTGCGAGGTCAAAGCGATGTCGGGGAACCTCATGGACCGGCCCGTTGGTCTTTCGCACACCCAGTTCGACTGTGCGCGCGACCACGGCGAAGCCTACTGGCTCTACGTGGTGGAACGCGCCGGCACGGACGAGGCCCGCGTCGTTCGCATCCAGGACCCCGCCGGCAGGGCCGGCACCTATACCTTCGACCACGGCTGGCTCGCCGTCGCCGAGACCGACCCCGAATCCGAAGAACCAGAGGACTGACGCACATGGCAAAGATCGTGATGGCGCAATGAATTCACCACGTCGGCACGGAGGCCTCAGAGGAGAGTAAGGTTTCCCTCCGTGTCCTCTGCGTCTCTGTGGTAAACCTAAGTATTCCAACAAAGGACCCCAGGCACATGCCGAAGATCGAGATCACCAGGACCGAGCTGGTCTGGCCCGGCAAGTACAACGAGGACGGCACGCTCAGGGAGACGCAGCGGGTCAGCCTCCCGTTTCAGGTCATCGAGACCGTCAACGAGAGCCGCGCGACGCGCGAGCAGCGGAAGACCGCGCAGCCCACGCTCTTCGATGTCTACGAGGGCACGGAGGGCGACACCTTCGAGGACGGCTGGCGCAACAAGCTCATCTGGGGCGACAACCTGCTGGTAATGGGATCGCTGCTGGAGAAGTTCGCGGGGAAGATCGACCTCATCTACATCGATCCGCCGTTCGCGACAGGAGCGGACTTCTCCTTCACGGCGCCGGTCGGCGATTCCGGCGAAGAAGTGGTCAAGGAGCAGTCAGTAATCGAGGACAAGGCGTATCGCGATACTTGGGGCCGTGGACGTGACTCATGGTTCGAGATGATGGCAACACGTCTCCGTCTGATTCGCGACCTGTTGAGCGAGAAGGGGACACTCTACGTGCACTTGGACTGGTATGTGGGGCATCACCTGCGCCCTGTGTTAGATGAAGTGTTTGGCGAGAACAACTCATTAGGTGAGATCATCTGGGCATACGGCTCCCCAAGCGGTGGCAGAGTGTCCGGGTCCAAACTGGTGAAGGCGCATGACTTCTTACTCGTATTCGCTAAACAGTATGGTAGCCACAAGTACAAGATCTACTATCTGCCATACTCGGAGAAGTATGTGACGGATTGGTTCCGGTATACCGACGAGGACGGCCGACGTTACCGGAAGCGCCAGCGAATCAGAAAGGAGACTGGTGAGCGCTACTGGGAGAAACAATACATGGATGAGAGCAGCGGCGTACCTGCTTCGACCGTGTGGTCCGATATCCAGCAGGCGTATGCCGATCCGCGGGCCTACAAGATCGGCACTGCGTCAGAGATCACAGGGTATGCGACACAGAAGCCAGAGAAGCTCCTAGAGCGCGTACTCGAGATCTCATCAGAGCCGGGCGACCTCGTCGCCGACTTCTTCTGCGGCTCCGGCACCACGCTTGCCGTCGCCGAGAAACTCGGCCGCCGCTGGATCGGCTGCGATCTCGGACGCTGGGGCATCCACGTCACCCGCAAGCGGCTGCTCGGGATCGAGAACTGCAAACCGTTCGAGGTGCTGAACCTCGGCAAGTACGAGCGCCAGTACTGGCAGGGCGTGACCTTCGGCGAGACGAAGGAGAAGTCGCTCACCGAGCAGGCGCTCTACGAGTACCTCGCGTTCATCCTCAAGCTCTACGGCGCGCAGCCGGTGGCAGGCATGGCGCACCTGCACGGCAAGAAGGGCAAGGCGATGGTGCACATTGGCGCGGTGGATGCGCCGGTAACCATCGACGAGATCGACGCGGCGGTGGACGAGTGCGCGAAGCTGAAGCAAGACACCCTGCACGTGCTCGGCTGGGAGTGGGAGATGGGCCTCTACGACCTGATGGTCGAGGCCGCGAAGAAGAAGGGCGTGAAGCTCCTGCTCCTGCAGATCCCGCGCGAGGTGATGGAGAGCCAAGCCGCCGCCAAGGGCGACGTGCGCTTCTTCGAGCTGGCCTACCTCGAGGCCGAGATCAAGCAGCCGAAGAAGCTCACCGCGCAGGTGAAGCTCGAGGACTTCGTCATCCCCAACACCGAGCTGATTCCCGAGGACGTGCGCAGCAAGGTGAAGAAGTGGTCGGACTACATCGACTACTGGGCGGTGGACTGGGACTTCCGGAGCGACACCTTCATGCAGGGCTGGGTGGCCTATCGCACGCGCAAGGAGCGCAAGCTGCCACTTACGTCGGACCCGCACACCTACGAGAAGCCGGGCACGTACCGGATCCTCGTCAAGGTGATCGACATCTTCGGCAACGACACCTCGCAGGCCTTCGACGTGGAGGTTTGAGATTCACCACGGAGACACAGAGGGCACAGAGATGGAGTTGAACAGGATTACGGAGAATGTCAATGGGGCGGCGATCGAGGTGCACAGGTCGCTTGGCCCGGGATTGCTGGAGTCGGCCTACGAAGAGTGTCTGTGCCACGAGTTGACCTTGCGTGAGATCGAGTTCGAGCGCCAGAAGCCGCTCCCGGTCGGCTACAAGGGCGTCACGCTGGATTGCGGTTATCGGCTTGATCTGCTAGTGGAGGGCGCCGTTATCATCGAGATCAAGGCAATTGAAGCCATCCATCCCGTTCATGAAGCGCAACTCCTCACCTACCTGAAACTGGGCCTATGGAAGCTGGGCTTGTTGATTAACTTCAACGTTCCCGTCCTCAAAGACGGCATTCGCAGGCGATTCCTATGAGCATTTCTGGGTGTTCTCTGTGCCGGGCGAGACGCCAACGATGGCGCCGATATCACCCGGCGAATCCTATGAGCCTTTCTCCGTGTTCTCTGTGCCTCTGTGGTGAAACATCATGAACAATGCCGTCATCGCCTACGACAGGGCCCTGCCGGAGATCCCGGGCCGCCGGCCGTGGGAGAAGCCGACCTCGTACCTCGTGAAGGACGACGCGTCCGCGACGGGCTGGCGCGAGGAGACCTCGGGCCGTCGTCCGAGCCGATTGCTGCTCGTGCCGAAGATCCGCACTGCCGTGGACGCCTGGCGCGCGGGCGGCTACGAGGGCGCGTCCGACGTGACACGCCGGCTGTTCGGGTACTGGTTCGACGAGGACCACGAGGTGCGCGGCTTCGGCGTGCCGTTCCGGTACTACTTCTGCCAGCGCGAGGCGATCGAGTCGCTGGTGTGGCTGGTGGAGATCGCCGGCCAGCGCGACGCGCAGAAGCTGATCGAGGCGCACGCCACCAAGTTCAAGAAGGACCTGCTCACCGACAACATCGAATTCCAGACCACGATGGACGGGCGCCGGCAGCTTCGGCGCTGGGTCCCGGAACTCGAAAAAGATGGCGTGCAGGACCTACCGCCCGAGGATCTGCGCCGCTTCGCCTTCAAGATGGCCACCGGCTCGGGCAAGACCTGGGTGATGGCCATGGCCATCGTCTGGGCCCGCTTCCACAAGCAGCAGGTGCCAGGTTCGGATCTCTCCACCAACTTCCTGATCGTCGCGCCGAACGTGATCGTCTACCAGCGGCTGGAGAAGGACTTCGCCGCGAACCGCATCTTCCACGAGCTGCCCCTGATTCCGCCCGAGTGGCGCGGCGCGTTCAGCCAGAAGGTGATCCTGCGTGGCGAGGCGGCCGAGCCCGACCCCTCCGGCAACCTCTTCCTCACCAACGTGCAGCAGCTCTACGAATCGCGCGACGAGGAGTGGACCCCCGCGAACGCTATCGAGGCGCTGCTCGGCAAGAAGCCGGCGAAGGACCTCGCCGCGTCGGGCCAGCGCTCGATGCTGGAGCGCGTGAAGTCGCTCCAGGACCTCGTCGTCCTGAACGACGAGGCGCACCACGTCCACGACAAAGACCTGGCCTGGAGCCAGTCGGTCCTCGCCGTGCACCGCGCGCTGCCGCAGGGCCTCGCGCTCTGGCTCGACTTCTCGGCCACGCCCAAGGACCAGAACGGGATGTACTTCCCGTGGACCGTCTGCGACTACCCGCTCGCGCAGGCGGTGGAAGACCGCATCGTCAAGGCGCCGCTCATCGTCACCAAGGAGGACGACCCGGGGCAGCCCATGGAGGATCCGGACGGCGTCACCAAGGACAACATCGGCGAGAAGTACGGCTACTGGCTGCGCGCGGCGGTGCAGCGCTGGAAGGAACATTTCAAGGTCTACAAGCAGCTCGGCACGCGGCCGGTGCTCTTCATCATGGCCGAGATCAACGACTATGCCGATGCGATCGGCGAGTACCTGTGGAAGACCAAGGAGTTCGGCCTGAAGGAGTCCGAGGTGCTGGTGATCCACACCGACAAGGCCGGTGAGGTCAGCAAGAAGGACCTCGACAGGGCGCGCGAGGCAGCCCGCGACATCGACAAGGCCGAGAGCAAGGTCAAGGTGATCGTCAGCGTGATGATGCTGCGCGAGGGCTGGGACGTGCGTAACGTGACCGTTGTGCTCGGTCTGCGCCCGTTCACGGCCAAGGCTGAAATCCTGCCCGAGCAGGTCATCGGCCGCGGGCTGCGCCTCATGACGCAGGTGAGCCCGGACCGCACGCAGACGCTGGAGGTGCTCGGCACCCGCAACCTGCTCAATGTCCTGCGGACGCAACTCGAAGCCGAGGGCGTCGGTGTCGCGAGCGCCACGACCGATCCGCGGCCGCCCGTCATCATCGCGCCGGTGCAGGAGCGACTGTTGTACGACATCGCCATCCCCATCACCAAGCCGAGCCTGGTGCACGACATACGCAAGCTCTCCGAGCTGAAGGTAGAGGCGCTCGACGCCATCTACGAGCAGGAGGAGCTCGCCGAACCGTTTCGGGTGAAGCTCAGGCTCGAGTTCGCGACGACGGAGACGGAGGTCCACCAGGCCGACATCGCGGCGGGTGAGCTGCCCCCCGCGCACGAACTGATCGCCAGCGTCACCAACAAGGTCATCGACCGGGCGAAGCTGCCGAACCGCTTCGCCGAGCTGTACCCGGCCGTGCGGCAGTACGTCGCGTCACGCTGCTTCGGCAAGGCGGTGAATCTCGACGACGAAGCGCTGCGATCCCACCTCGCGCGGCTGGAGCTACAGGAGGGCATCGCCAAGTACCTGGCTCGCAAGATCGGGGCGCTGACCGTCGAGCATCGGGCGATCGAGTACGACCGCGCGGACTTCCGGCTCTCGGAGACGAAGCCCTTCAGTTGGCGCCGTAATCTGCCGCCGCTCGAGGTCAGGAAGACGGTCTTCAACTACGTCGCCACCTACAACGACTTCGAACGCCGCTTCGCCGAGTTCCTGGACAAGACGGCCGACGACGTTCTGCGGTTCGCGGCGCTTGGTACGACCGAACAGGGAGAATCCGGGTCCCACTTTCGGGTCGACTACCTGAAGCCGAGCGGCGCCATCGGCTTCTATCATCCGGACTGGGTGGTCGTTCAGAAGACCGGGGCGAGAGAGGTCAACTGGATTATCGAAACCAAGGGCCGCGTCTGGGAAGGCACGGACGCGAAGGACGAGGCCCTCAAGACCTGGTGCGAGCGGATCAGCGCAGCGACGGGCGCGGAGTGGAAGTACGCCCGCATAAACCAGACTGAGTTCGACCTGAACAGATCGCGGAGTCTGGAGGCCTTGCTCAGGCCTGCCTGATCGCCGACGAGGCGCACCGCAGTCAGTACGACTTCATCGAAGCCTTCGCCCGGCATAGGCGCGACGCTCTGCCCCACGCCGCGTTCATCGGCTTCACGGGCACGCCGATCGAACTGCGGGACGCAACACCGCACGAGCTACGGGCCGGGGCTTCGACAGGCTCAGCCGCCGGGGAGAGTGCGCCGCCGGGGCTTCGACAGGCTGAGCCGGCCCTTTCAGATCGGTCTTCGCGGTTTTATCGGATCTCTTTAGCGGACCGCGCCGCCCGCGCGATAGAGCGGTATACTAACATCATCACCACGCCGGAAGGGAGGCTGTGTCCATGAATAAGGTGTCCTGGCTGGCTGCGGGCGGTTCCGCCCCGTGCCGATCTGCCTCCGGCGTTCCCCCAACCCTGATCCCCACCGCCTGACGCATCCGAACGAGTCGTCAGGCTCCCGTCGAGCAATCGGCGGTCCTCAGAGGGAGCTCCTCCGGGCGCAGACCGTGCTGTCGCCAACGTTGTCGTTGTCTGTGAGGAGAAGCTCCCAACATGCCCGACCCATACGAATCCGCCCGTCTGGGCGACCGTGAGGCCCTATCGGCGATCGTCGAATCGCTCCGGCCCAGAGTCAGCCGGATGGCGCGGCACTATGCCCGGAGGACCGGCCAGGACGCCGACGACCTGCTGCAGGAGGCATGGCTCGGCCTGCTCGATGCCATGCCCCAGATGGATATCCGAATCGGTTCGCCGCGCCAGTACCTGCTGAGCCGAGCTCGCTGGCGGCTCCTGGACGCCGTCCGGCGCGAACGGCTGCGCCGGTGCCTTCCCCTCGACGAGCCGTCCTGCTCCGAGCTGCCATCGGCCGACCCGTGCGGCGTCGGCGACCTGGCCGTCGGTGAGTTCCTCGGCCGGCTCCAGCCCGGCCAGCGGACGATCGCCCGGCTGCTGATGGAGGGACACTCGTGGAGAGAGACCGGCGCCCGGATCGGATGCACCTCCGCGAACGTTGCCTATCACGTGCGCCGCATCCGGGAGGCCTATGTCCGGCGCGAGGAGTGCGCTGCCCCTTAGCGCCAGAGGCATCTCGGGCGATAACGACCTGGGTGCGCACTCGAACCCACCTGAAAGGAGGGCACTATGATGGGCTTCATCAACGATACACCGGGAGTTAGGGCCGCTTAGGCGGCGCTGACCTTCCGCGCGGCCATGGCGCTGGCCCGAATCGGACCGGATGCCATGGCCGCGGCCTGCGACAGACGTCGGACTTCGGCCCGATGCCGCAATCGGATAGGCAGAACCCAATGAGAGACCGAGACCGCCGCAACAACCGAAGAAGCTCCGCCGGAAGCTGGTTCCGCTGTGTCCGGTGCGGCCAGCCCATCAGCGCCGACGCGCCGGGCACCGAGCATCGCAACCACTGTCCGTGGTGTCTGTGGAGCCGCCATGTGGACGACCGTCCGGGAGATCGACGGGCCGAGTGCGGCGGGGCCATGGAGCCGATCGCCGTCTGGTCGAGGCGTGGGGGCGACTGGGCGGTCATCCATCAGTGCCGGAGCTGCGGAGCGCTCCACTCCAACCGGATCGCCGGCGACGATAATGAGCTTGCGCTGGTGGCCATTGCCGTTCGGGCCATCGCCCAGCCCCCGTTCCCGCTGAGTCGGGTCGCTCCCGATCTGCCGATGCCGGAGACTGCGCTCTGACTTCGGCCAGGCCTAGTCTGGCTCTCGGGCGGCTCCTCGGGTCTTCTGCGCGATGATGTCGGCGAACGACGCGAGACGATCGAGATGGGGCACGTAGATCAGGTCCTCGCCGTAGTAGAGGAGCCTCCAGCCCCGGTACTCATGCTTCAACTCGTTATGGTCGAACCGATAGTGGCCGGGTCGGGGGTCGGGGCCCCAGGATTCCCGGGTGGCAATCCGCACGGCGTGGAGCCCGCCCCGGGGCGTGGCCGCACGGAGTCGTCGGAGGAACGGCAGGCAGGACCGGCCGAGCAGGTTGAGGCTGTTGCCGGCGAAGTAGAGGTCATATCCCGCAAGGTCCACCTCCAGCATGTCGCAGCAGAGTCCCGTCTCAAGCCTTGCGCCCCGCTCCTCGGCGAGCCGATGCGCCTTGGCCAGACCCGACGGGGCGGGCTCCACCGCCGTCACCCGGTGGCCCTGTTCGGCGAACCACGCGGCATCCCGCCCCTCGCCGCAGCCCAGATCGAGGATGCGCGCAGTGTCATCGCCCCGACATAGCTTCCAGAACCGGAGGGCGAGCCGCCCGAGGGCGCTCGGCTCCTTGCCGAAGAAGTAGGTCTCGGCATCCTCTGCGAAGCGCTCCTCCCAGTGGCCGATGAGCCGGCTGCAGGGGTCTGCTCCGTCGTGCATCGTTCCGTGTCTCCTTCCGGTGTTGCTCGTGGGACATCGTACCATGCGGCAGATCGGACAGGATAGGCCGGACCGTCTGGGGAAGCGAACGGAGCCAGGTCGATCTCCGCCGTCTGGAGCAGATGGGAGCCTGAACCGAACTCTCGGCCAGCGCCGAACCCGGTGCCTGAGCCGAACCCGGTGCCTGAGCCGAACCCGGCGCCTGAGCTTGTCGAAGGCACCATCAGCCAGAGGTAGTCATGATGCCTTACATGGATATTCCGGAATGCGCTGGCCGGGGCTTCGACAAGCTCAGCCGCCGGTGAGGATGCACCGCCGGGGCTTCGACAGGCTCAGCCGCCGGGAATGGTGCGGCGCAGACGGGGGTACAGTACGTGGAGAAGATCATTAGGAGGATCACATGACAAGGATTGCGAAGATCGAGCGCTTAATGCACCCCGGTGTTCTGCGCGATTTTGCCTGGCCTGCTGACCTTCCTACCTTTGGTCGCTTCAACTTGATCTATGGCTGGAATGGCTCGGGGAAGACGACGTTGAGCCGCGTCTTTCGTGCGCTCGAGCAGGGCGCCGTCTATTCGCCCGGCCCAGTTACGCTACTCATTGATGGTCGCGAGGTCACAGAGAAGGACTTCGAAAAGGCGACGGTTCCCATTCGAGTCTTCAATCGCGACTTTGTAGACGAGAACGTCTTTCAGGTCACTGAAGGAGAATTGCCTCCGATCTTCGTGGTTGGGAAGGAGAGCGTCGAACAGCAGAAGGAGGCAGATCGCCAAAAGAGGGTCAGAACTGAGAAAGAGGCCCGTCTACAACAGGCGCGTTCAACGCACAACGACTCGGGATATAAACTCAACCAGCACTGCAGTGATCGGGCCAAGGTCATCAAAGAAACGCTTCGTGTCTCGGGCTCAGGCAGGTACAACAACTACGACAAGACTGACTATCGAAGCGCGGCAGAGAAGATGGGGGCCGATGGAGCTGCCACTTCTCACCTATTGAGCGATGAGCAACGCGGAGGCTTGTGGGCACAACACCATGCCACGCCGAAGCCGAGGTTGCAGGAGGCCACCTACCGGCTTCCGTCACTCGAGGATCTGGTTAAGCAGACCTCCACACTTCTCGAGAAGACGGTGGTCTCGTCGGCAATTCAGACACTGAAAGATGACCCCGCCCTTGCGGACTGGGTCCACACTGGCTTAGGCCTGCACAAGGAGAAGGGATCGGCGACTTGCCTTTTCTGTGAGCAAGCGCTTCCTACCGACCGTCTCAGCAGTTTGGAGGCCCACTTCAACGCCGAGTATGAAGAGTTCTTGCGTCGGATCGATGAGCAGATCGGGCATCTGAAGGATGCAGACAGTGCCGCAGCCCATGCGGTATTTCCAGACCCGGCTGCGTTATACGACGACCTGAGAAGTGATTACGAGTCTGCCAAAGCGGACCTGCAATCCGGTATTACCACCGTGCGCAAGTACCTCGAAGAACTTGTACGGGACCTGAAGCGTAAGAAGAGCGAGCCGTTTACAGCTCTATCTCTCACCGAGGATGTGCCGGCTCTTGATACGGCGGCCGTCGAGAGGCTGAACAATACAATCCGATCGCACAACACGGCATGCGACGAGTTCGATAGTCGCGTGAATACGGCTCGTGAACGCCTTGCTTTAGACATGATAGCGCAGAAACTGGACGAGTTCAAGAGCCTTAGGGATGCCACTCAAGCGGCCGATAAAGCGATTGACCAGCTTGAACAGGAGATGGAGGATCTGACGAAGCATATCGAGAGGATCGAACGGAAAATCAGGGATCATCGGCAGCCCGCCGAAGAACTCAACGATGACCTGAAGCGGTACCTCGGACATGACGAGTTACAACTGGCCATCAAGGACAATGGCTACAGCATTACTCGCAATGGCGAAACGGCCCACAGTCTGAGCGAAGGAGAAATGACGGCCATTGCGATTCTGTATTTTCTAAAATCGCTTGAAGGTCGTACGTTTGATCGCAAGAATGGGGTGGTCGTTCTAGACGATCCGGTGTCCAGCCTGGACGCGAATGCGCTTTATCTGGCGTTCGGCTTCATCAGGTATCGCACTCAGGACGCGGGCCAACTATTTGTGCTGACGCACAACTTCGCGTTCTTTCGGCTGGTTCGGAACTGGTTTTATCACCAGAAGGGGCAGAATAAATCTGACGTCATTCAGCGGCCCGCGCGCTTCTACATGCTCGATCGGGTGCATGGGTCCAGCCCGAGATCCACAACGCTTTGCGCGCTGGACCGGCTGCTGGAGGAGTACGAGTCCGAGTATCACTACTTGTTCGCTTGCGTGCACCGATCTGCCAACGCAACAAGCGAGACCGGGCTTGAGCAGAACTACTGGCTGCCGAACGTTGCGCGGCGGCTGCTCGAGATGTTCTTGGCGTTCCGGCGCCCACGAATTGCCGGAGAGCTGTGGCAGAAGCTGAACGACGTTGCCTTCGATGAGGAAAAGAAGGTACGTATCGCCCGTTTCGTGCACACTCATTCTCACGGCCACACAGTCGGAGAGCCAGAGCACGATCCGTCGTTGCTCGGCGAAGCGCGAGCCGTCTTAGCCGATTTGCTTGAGCTGATCAAGTCGGAAGACGCTCAGCATTACACGGCAATGGTCGGTCTCTTCAGCGACCCCGTCGCGGAGGTGGATTCCGTGTGCCTGCCGTCTCCTAACCTACCGTAGCATCGGTCGACCTCGAACGGCTGGAGGCCTCCGACTGGCACATCGCCCACCGCACGGGCCGGACATCACGCCGTACCCCGTAGGCAACACCGCACGAGCCAGGGGCCGGGGCTTCGACAGGCTCAGCCGCCGGTGAGGATGCGCCGATCGGGGCTTCGACAGGCTCAGCCACCGGGGAGGGTGCGGCGATCGGGGTCTCGGACCGTGCCATACTGATCGGTGATGCGCCATGGCCGTCCCGCGCCGCGTTGAGCGGACGTCGACAGCCCCGGAGGATACGCACTTTGGATCCAACCCATGCTCACCGCCCCATCGAGATCGCCTTTGAGGCTGCCCGTGATCACGCCGACCCGGAGGGCTCGCTCCGACTGGATCTCATCGTCGAACCTCCGTCGGGCAGGACGCTGCGCCTGCCGGCCTACCGCGTCGACGGGCGTCGATGGGCTGCGCGGTATGCCTCCGGCGAGATCGGTCGGCACACCTATGTGTCGGCATGCTCGGATCGATCGGATGCGGGCCTGCACGGTGTCGAAGGGACGGTGGAGGTGGAGCCCTATACAGGCGACAACCCGCTCTACGCTCATGGCCCGCTCCGGATCTCCAGCTCGGGCCGCCACTTCGAGCACGACGACGGAACGCCCTTTTTCTGGCTGGGCGACACATGGTGGATGGGACTGTGCAGGAGGCTGCGCTGGCCGGAGGAGTTCGCCGAACTTGCGGAGGATCGGCGCCGCAAGGGCTACACCGTGGTCCAGATCGTCGCAGGCCTGTATCCCGACATGGGGGCGTTTGACGAGCGGGGCGCCAACGAGGCGGGTTTCCCGTGGGAGGAGGATTGGCGGCGCATCCGGCCCGAGTACTTCGATATGGCCGATCGGCGCATCGAGCGGCTCGTCGCGACCGGCATCGTCCCCTGCATCGTCGGAGCGTGGGGCTATTACCTCTCGTGGCTCGGGCATCGGAAGATGCAGCAGCACTGGCGGTACCTGATCGCGCGATGGGCCGCCTATCCGGTGGTCTGGTGTGTCGCAGGAGAGGCCAATCTCCCCTGGTACCTCGCCCCGGGCTTCCCGTATGATGACCGTCCGGCGGTGACCGGCTGGACTGAGATCGCGGGCTACGTGCGCCAGCTCGACCCGTATCGGCGTCCGCTCTCGATCCATCCCACCGGTCTGGGGCGGCTCAGCGCCCGAGGTTCGATCGACGACCAGGGCCTCCTCGACTTCGACATGCTCCAGACCGGACACGGCGATCGCGACAGCCTCGGGCCGACGGTCGATACGCTCCGCTGGTCCTATCAGGCCGAACCCCGCATGCCCGTCCTGAACTCGGAGGTGACCTACGAGGGGATTCTGGGCAGGTGTCACGACGATGTGCAGCGCCTCATGTTCTGGACCTCGATCCTCAACGGCGCCTGTGGGCACACGTACGGCGCCAACGGCATCTGGCAGATGAACGGAACTGAGACGCCTTACGGGGCGTCGCCCCACGGCGGCACCTACGGCCCGACGCCATGGCGAGAGGCGATGACCCTGCCCGGCTCGATGCAGCTCGCCTGGGCCAGGCGGCTTCTGGAGCGGTATCGATGGTGGGAGATGGAACCGCTGCCGGATACGGCCGACTACGCCGAGGGCTTGATCGCCCGGGATGACTGGCATCGCCCCCACGCGGCCCGCATCGGCGATGACCTCAGGATCATCTATGCGCCGCAGGCACACCGGCTCAGACTGCGCGGCCTGGAGGGAGCGACATGGCGTGCGACGGCCTGGGAACCGGCGAACGGCGCCGAGGCCCATCTCGGTCCGATCGACGCGACCGACGGCTGCGCGGAGCTCAGCCGCCCCTTCACGCCGGATGTCCTGCAGCCCGAACAGGACTGGCTGTTGATCCTGGAGCGGGCCTAGGCCCGGATCGACGGCTGCGGGTTACTTCTTCCTGGGTTTGGTCGTCGACGACGGTTTGGTCTGAGGCGCCGGTGGTTTGGCCTGTCCAACCTTCGCCTCCTTCGGCGCCGAATGCTGGTGCGATGTCGATTGGCCAAGGAGCATGAGCGTCTCCAGCATGCTCATCGATCCGGGGGCGCCCTCATCGATCTCTCTAGCCAGCTCGAACTGCCGTACGCTGGATATCGCTCCGATGGCTCTGGTGTTGATCAGGGACAGCTCGGTGACCGTATCCTCGTTCCATCTGGCTGAGCCGAACAGTGTCGATGGATCGAGGTCCTTACCGGCCTTCTCCGATTCCAGCGCCGCCTGCAGGAGGTTCTGAGCGTTCTTGACCGGTCGATAGCCGACCAGAAACGTTTCCGAACCGATCGTGAGCGTTGCGCCCTTCGTAAACAGGACGGTGTTTTTGCCGCGGCCCGACATGCTCGACAGGAGGGCCAAACCGAGCGACTTATCGGGGGATGAATCGTCGCTCAACATCCCGATCTGGGCGAGCTGCTCCATCATGCTCCCTGAGCCGCCGGTATCCATCGGCTCGATCAGGACTCGCATCCATGCGGAGTCGAACTGCTTGAGCGTCATGGTCCTGGGCCGATCGCCGCCGCTCAACAACGAGGCGAGATCCGCCGTCTGCCCGAAGCCGGGCATGGCAAAGAGGCAGAGCCCCATTATTACGCTGATCCTGGTCATCCGTTGATCGCTCCTGTTCGGTATCGGTCGTTCTGTGCTTTCGGACGTCTATTTCTTAGGAGGCGCTTGGGGCGATTTCATCACTTCGTCGATTGGTTTGCCATTGAAGGTCGGGTTCGATTTCAGCGTCTCCAGATGGATGATGCGCCAGCCCTTCGCTGTTCGAGCCCAGGTGTCCCGGGTAACTCCCTGATCAGCGGCCTTGACCGTTCGGCCCCGTTCGGGCTCGATCACGCCCACGTAGGAGTACCGGTTCAAGACGACGACCCGATCGCCGACAACGGTCAGCTTCGCGATCTCCATCTTCGCGCTCTTCATCTCCTTGAGCATGATGAACATCGTTCCGAACTTCGTCCGGAGCTCCTTAGGATCGGTGCCCTTTTCGCCTGGCTTCCGATCGCTGGCCGCGCCGAAGTACTTGAGAACGCCTTCGAGATCGCGCGCCAGGAACGCCTTGCTAATACCGGCGTAGAGCGGGGTCAGGGCCTTGCGGGCTTCCGGAACAGTCGGCGGAGCGGCGAAGACCTGGCTGCCGAGCAGAGCCAGCCCGACGACGGCAAACGGATGCGAAACTCTCACGAATGATCTCCTAATGGTGCTCAGGATGGTCTGTGGACGGCGTGTGGTCATGGAGAACCCCAGCGCGATGCAGACGATTGTGCATGGTACGATACGCCGCTGTCAACGTCATCCGAGCCCGTTTGTATGCCGCGTCTTCGGCCCTGGTGCCGATCGTATCGAGATAGGCCAGAGAGCCTTCAATCTGCTGCAGGATCGTCAGGGCGTCGGCCGCGGCGAAGAACGGCCTCCCCTCCACTTCCATCATGACCGGAGATGAATGGGCCGCGATCATCTCGGGTCTGTCGGCGTATCGTCCCCGGATCAGCAGGGCGAGCCATGTGCTCCGGTCGACCTTCATCGACCACGAGCCCGAGGCGGCCCGAGGCCCGACGGTCCGTTTGCGGATGATCTCGCCGTTGGCCACGAGCTCCACGCTGGTCATCGGGACGGTGCAGGAGGCGATCTCCCACTCGATATCGACGGTCCCCCCTCTGCGGCCGAGCTTCAACCGCGCGCCCGCAGGCCTCCCCTCGACCGAGAACTCCAGTAAGGGCCCATACGTGGTAAACGTGTTGCCGCTCCGAATCGCATCCTTCCACGCCTCGAAGGTGAAGGGGGCGCCGTCGGGCAGTCGCGCGTAGGTGCGGATGGCTCCGACCGCGGTCGTGGCGAGCATCTTATCCGTACCCCCGACCGCGGCGACGAAATACCCGTTGTTGAGATACCGGTACCAGTCGGAGAGCGAGTACGGGTCGATGCCGTTGTACAGGTTCGACCATGAGGTCATCTCGATCCCGTCGATGACGCCGTTGACGATCGCCGCTGCGTTCTCGGCCCTGGGGAACGGGAAATGGGGGACGACGACGATACCGCCCTGCGCGCGGCATTGTCGGGCCCATTCGGTCAGGAGGATGTCAACCGGATCACCCAGGGCCGACTCGTCCGGTCCGCCCACCGTCATAGGGGCGATGATCCGGCCGTTGTAGCCGAGCAGAGAGATATGCCCGAGTACGTGCTGCCGGTTCTCGGTGCCAACCCGGACCAGGTACTCCCCATCGCCTCCCGATTCGATCGAGCCGTGCGTCTCGCGCCCGTCGAAGTCGCCGATGTTGGTGATAAGCTCGCCCCACTGGCTCGCGAGGAGGTTGACGACGTTGACATCTTCAGCCGAGCCTTCGAGATGGGCGGTCGTAGGCGACAGGAAATGGACGTGCGTATCCGCCGTCACCCAGCCTTTCTCTTTCCACGGGAGGATCCGGTCGATCGTGAGTGTGATCTGCCTTGTGCCGCGCTTCACGTGGATCACTCTGCGGATCGGTGCGATCTCGAATCCCTTGCTCACCTCGATGTAGACATCGCCCAGAGGGAGGTCGATCGTTGTATCGCCGTCGATGTAGGTGCAGTTATGCGCGGGCGGGTTGATGAAGTCGACGCTCCAGTCCTCGTACCAGTGAGGGTTGGGCAGCCTGGTCCGGTCCACCGGCGCCAGGTATTCGCCTGCCTGTCCATGGACGTGCAGCTTCACCGGAACCGGCCGCCCCGTTCGGGCCTCCAGCACGCGAAGGCGAACCCGCTGATGCGACGAAGCGACCGGGCTCAAACGAGACACCGGCCCCTCGGCAAGCTCCGATGCGGGGATCATCGAGCCGTCGGGCAGGTGGAATCGCGCATCAGGGTGGGCGGTGTATTCGATGAGCATCTCCGACGCGCTGACCTCGGGCGGGGCGTTGTTGTAGGTGTCGCTCCATGCGTCGTTGGGATAGACCGTTCGCGGAGATGCGGAGATCACCTGTCCCAGATCCAGGGCCAGATGGCGGGAGACTCCCCGCGCATCGAGGCGCAGGTGCATCTCCTCCCCCTCCGCCAGCCTGAGCACGGCCTTGCGGCGGCGCTCCCAGCGGAGCGGGTGGCTCCTGCACGAGCCGAACGTGACGGCCGAGAGGACGAGCATCGCGGCGCCCGGCTCGATCGTGAGGCCGACGAGGGGTACATCGGGCCTCGGATTGGCCCATGCCCAGAGCCAGCTCGTCCACGGACCGAGATCGGGCATGGCAGAGCGGGTCTGGGAGGCGCCCCAGTCGATCCCCTCCCGGGGATGATCGGTAAGCGTGTCCCACATGTGTGGCTTCCGATGCGCCACGGCCTCGAAGCAGCACTGGCCCCAGCCCCGCTCAAACATACCGACCTGGTGTTGTCGCAGGATCGGGATCCGCTCCTCCTGCCCGTCGGCATAGACGAACACGTACTCCGCGGCCCGTTCCCCCAGTCGGCCGGGGCCCGGGCGCCGGTCGTAGAGTCCGTCGGCATTTGCTGGCAGAGGGGCGATATCGGTCGTGTGCATGACGACCACCCAGGGCGCCCGGGACGCCGCCCAGCCGAGCGTCACCGCATGATCAGTGACCACGACCGAACGGGAAGCGTCGAACGGCACGCCCCAGCATACGCAGGCGCCGGCAGGCGCATCCTTGAGACGCGCTCGCATGGAGGCGGATGCCGTCGAGGGGAGGGCTTCGTTCAACGGCGCTCCTTCCGAAAGTTCTACCGGGACGAACAGCGGGCTGGAAGGCCCGTCCTGGGATGGGTTCATGGTTCTTGACTCCTTGTTCCCGGCGAACTGCGGCCTCGAGAGCGGCACATCCATTCCCGGCTCTGGAGGTTGCGCCGGATACCCCTGAGTTCTGGCTGCGGCGGTCCGAATCCTCCGGGACCGTCCTCGAGCGTCCGATCGAGGAGATAGAATGGTATCATCCCATTGTCCGAACCTGGCCGAATAATCCACTCCGGAGAGATCGATGCAACTGCTCACCCTACTTCTCACCGCCAGCCTGATCGGGATGGGGCTCAGCGCCTATGCAGCCCCGCGGGCCAAAGTCATTCTCGATACGGATATCGGAGACGACATCGACGATATCTACGCGCTGGCGCTCCTGGCGAGCCGTCCGGAGGTGGATCTCCTCGGCGTCACGACGGCGTTCGGCGAAACCGATAAACGGGCGGAGCTTGCAGCCAAGTTCCTGTGGGTGATGGGTCGGCGGTCCATCCCCGTCCATGCCGGACGAGCGGGCGAGCACAAGATCACGCGGCAGCACGAATGGGTTGCCGGTTTTCGATCGCGGGCCATCAAGAAAACCCCGGCCGTGGAGTTTCTCCGAAGGGAGATCCTCCGCGCTCCCGGACAGATAACGATCGTACCCATTGGAGCCCTGACGAACATCGGGGATCTGCTGACGCAATATCCCGAGGTCAAGCCGCACATCAAACGGATCGTCCTCATGGGCGGTGCGGCCTACGTCGGCTACAACAACGAAGCGCCTCCTGTGCCCGAATGGAACATCCGTTGCGATCCGGCCGCGGCCAGGATCGTCTTCGAAAGCGGGGTGCCGATCGTCATGGCGCCGCTCGACTCGACGACCATGATGGTCCTCGACGAGGAGCGCCAGAAGAAGATGGCCGCCAGTGGAAGCCGAACCTGCGACGCCATCAGCGCACTGCGACTCCTCTGGGGCCTTCCCCGCGTCGTCCTCTACGATGCAGTCCCCGCCGCCTACGTAGCGGGGCATCTCTTCGCCGAGGAACGGCCCATCCGCATCAAGATCGAGGACGATGGCATGACCCGCGTGATCGATGGACCGCCGAACGCCGTCGCGCTCGTGAACCCAAAGACCGCGGAGTTTCTCGACTGGTACGTCGACGCCATGAAGGCCGCGCCGTAGACCGCGGCGGCTGCGGCGCCCCGGTGGTCGGGAGCCGAAAAGCGGGCGGGACCGTGCAGGACCCGATCGGTCGCATCTCGAAGTTCTGAGGCAATCGCGCGCTTCGGCGTCCTGGTCCAGGGGGACCGACGGTATCGACCGGAGCGCGCCCCGATCGAGGTGCAAGAGCTTTGGAGATTGGATCCCCCGTCGGCGTCGTACTCTGGCCACCGCCCGGCCCGAACCTCGCCCGGACGGTCACCTACACAGGTGTCGTAAGCCAGACGCTGCGCCATTACGGCGTGCCGTATGCAGAGATCGCGCCGGAGGGGCTGGAGGCGGCCCTTCCGGCGATAGCGGTTCTCATCACCGTCGGTGAAACTGCCGATGCGGATCTGATGAAGAGCGTCGCCGGCTGGGTCGAGCAGGGCGGAATCCTGATTGCCGTCGGCGGGGCTTCAGGACGGCCGGATCTGTTCGGCGTCTCGAGAGAGGCGCCTGCCTATTCCAGCTGGGGCGGTTCGCTCGGCATGACCGGCGAGGGGTACCTCGCGGTCGATGGGGCGCATCCTGTTACCGATCACGTACGAAAGCCCCTGCACTTCTTCAACGGCGGCGCCTTTCGCCCGGAGCCCGATGCTCGTGTGCTGGCCTGGGCTCTCGACGCCCACCAGCGTGAGACCTCCGAACGGGCAGCCGTCGTCGAGACGAGCCGGGGCAAGGGGCGCTGCCTCCTCGTCGCCCCAGATGTGCCGGGCAGCATCGTCCGAATCCGCCAGGGCATCGCGGTCCATCACGACGGCGTGCCCGCGCCGGATGGCACCGGTCCCATCTGCGACGAGGTTCTCAAGAGCGGCGACGGCGGCGTACTGGACTGGGCCTTCGATCGGGACGATGTCGACGGTGTGCCCGGCTTTCGGGCGTTTCTCGAACCGGTCGCAGATCGATGGGCGGAGTTGCTGGTTCGAGCGGTGCTCTGGGGCGCCTCGACTGCCGGGGTGCGGCTGCCCCTCCTATGGCTCTATCCCCGCAATCTGCCCGCCCTCGCCTTGCTGACCCACGACAGCGACGGCAACGACCCGACGAAGGCACAGTCCTTGCTCCGCGTCCTAGAGCAGGCCCGTCTCCGGTCGACGTGGTGCGTGATGGATCCCGGATATCCGCCCGAGACGGTATCGGCGATCCTCGCCGCGAGGCATGAGCCCGCGTTCCATTACGATGCGATGTCTGACGGCACGGCATGGAGCTCCCAGGAGTTCGCCCGGCAATATCGGAGGATCGCCGACCACTTCGGCGCAGCGCCGGTGACCAACAAGAACCACTACCTTCGCTGGGAGGGCGATCTCGAGGGGTTCGAATGGTGCATCGCGCACGGGATCCGTGTCGACCAATCGAAAGGCGCCTCCAAGACCGGCGAGGCCGGCTTCAACTTCGGCTCCTGCCACCCCTACCGACCAGTACGCCGCAACGGGGCCGAACTGCCGATCCTGGAGATACCGACGCCGACGCAGGATCTCATCGTCTTTGCGCCGCCGGCCATCGCCCGGGAACTCCAGAAGGCTGTTCTGACCTGCCACGGCATCCATCACCTTCTCTTCCATCCGGCCCACATCGAGACTGCCGGCGTCGCCGAGGCGCTGATCGAAGCGGTGGATCATGCCCGGGCCGCCGGCATGGAATGGTGGACTGCCGTCCAGGTGGCGGATTGGGAGGAGGCGCGCCTGGGCTGCACCTGGAGTCGGCGAGGAGATGCATGGGAGATTGCCGCTTCCTCCAACCTGCCCGACGCCTCGGTTCTCTGGCTCGATCCCGATGGGCCGACGGAACGATGGGGCTTCGGCTTTCGGCCTGAAGTCCGCGACATCACCGTTGGGACGACCTGCCCGCTGGGCGGGACGGACTGATCCGGCCGGGCAAAGGAGACACACAGAATGACGGATGCAGGCACACCGGCCTCAGATGGCGGCCATCCCGCCAAAACGGTCCCGTATGGACGCGCGCCCCGGTATGGTGAGGAGGAGCTGCAGGAGCTCCGGGAAGCGCTCGAGCAGGGGACCCTGTTCTACGCTCAGGGCAAGAAGGTCTACGCCCTGGAAGCGGCGTTTGCGGCGTATGTCGGCGCGCGTCACGCGGTCACCACGACAAGCGGCACCGCTTCGATCCACGCGGCGCTGATCGCGCTCGGCGTCGCTCCGGGCGATGAGGTCATCACATCGCCCATCACCGATATGGGCTCCGTCATCCCGATACTCTTCCAGGGCGCGGCGCCGGTCTTCGCCGACCTCGATCCCCGGACCTATACGATGGATCCTGCGGCGGTCGAGGCGGCCATCACACCGAGAACCGCTGCCGTCGTTGCGGTCCATCTGGCGGGCAACGCCTGCAACCTCGACGCCCTGCAGGCCGTGTGCGCCCGGCACGGCGTGGCTCTCATCGAAGACTGCGCCCAGGCCTTCGGATGCCGCTACGGCGAGCGCTTCGCCGGAACCATCGGGCGCGTCGGCTGCTTCAGCTTCAACGAGTTCAAGCACATCTCCTGCGGCGACGGCGGCATCGTGGTGACGGACGACGACGAACTCGCAGCGCGGCTCCGCCTGGCCACGGACAAATGCTACGACCGCAGGCCCGATGCCGCCATTCGCAATCCCAGCTTTCTGGCGAACAACTATCGCATGACGGAGCTCCAGGCTGCGGTGGCTCTGGCACAGCTGCGCAAGCTCGAAGGGATCCTCGCCCGACGCCGGTCGTGGTGCGGACGGCTGATGGCGGCGACCGCGGATCTCCCGGGGCTCCTGCCGCCCACCATAACGCCGCAATGCACACCATCGTGGTGGTTCTATATGATGCGGGCCGCGGAGGGGGCCGATGCCCATCGGACGGATCAGCTGGCGGGAGCGCTCCGCGCCGAAGGGTTGCCGGTAGGAGCCCACTACATCGGCCAGCCGGTCTACGAGTATCCCATCTTCACCTCCGGCTCCGCCTTCTCCAGAGGCGAGCATGCCTATCAGACCCTTGCCTACGGTCGGGGCCTGTGCCCCGAGGCGGAGCGCATCCTCAAGACCTGCCTCATCCTGTCCGTCAACGAGGCCTATACCGATCAGGATCTAGAGGAGACGATCGCCGGCATGCATCGGGCGGCCGCATGGGCTATGGCGCAGGATACGCCGGGCGACGGCGCATAGGAGGAATCCCGGGCCAGGCCGTCGAACTACCCTCAAGCCTACCGAATCATGACCGATCCGCAGTCCGCTCCATCCGGCTCACGCGTGGGACCGCGCAGCGCAAGCGCGGCCTTGAGACGCGCCGCGCGGATGGCGCGCAACGGCAAGCTCATCGAAGCCCTCACAAGCCTCGACCAGGCCCTGCGCCTCGGCGCCGATCCCTACAACTGTTATCTTCGCCAGGCCAGCCTCTATCAGTCCCTGGGCCAGCCGCAGGAGGCCGTCTCCGCAGCTCAAAAAGCCGTCGACCTCCGCCCGGATCGAGTCGCAGCACGCGAAGCCGTGGTGGCGCTGCTGCTGGAGCTCCGGGATTTCCGCAAGGCCGTCGAGGCTTCCGAGCAGCTGCTCCGGATCAATCCCAGACACATCGCTGCGCGCGATGCCATGGGCGCCGCCTATCTCGGCCTCGGCGACACGGACGCCGCGCTCCGCATCGCCAACGAGGTCATTCGCCGCGAACCGAATCAGCCGATGCACAGGCTCAAGCGGGCGTTCCTGTTCGAACACAATGGCGAGGTGCGCCTCGCCATGGCCGATCTCCAGAGGGCCATGGATATGTCCGACGATCTGACCCTGGTGGAGACGATCCGCGAGCACCTGGACGCCCTTGATTCGTCGGAACTGGCCAAGATCGTGGAACTCGCCTCCGACGATGCGGTATTCCGCGCCAAACTCCTGCGCGAGCCAGAGCGCACCATTCTGGAGCGGGGCTTTGCGCTGACCGACTGGGGGCTCCAGCGGCTCAGGGAGATGGCGGCGGAAGGGGACGACACAGTAATGCCCGATCTCCCGACCCGCCTGTACCATTGACGCCATCGAAACCGATCGAGCAGCTCCTCGACATCGCGCGGCGGGGCGAACGAACGCTGATCGTCGGCATCCTCAACGTCACCCCCGATTCGTTCTCCGACGGCGGACAGTACCTGGATCGGGAACGGGCGATTGCCCACGGCGTCGAGATGGTCCGCGACGGTGCGGATATCCTGGACATCGGCGGCGAGTCGACCAGGCCAGGCGCGCAGGCCGTACCGCTCGATGAAGAACTGGCCCGTACCATCCCAGTGATCGAAGCGTTGAGTCGTCGGGTCGCGGCGCCGATCTCCATCGATACGAGAAACGCCCCGGTCGCTGAGAGGGCGATCGAGGCGGGCGCCGTTATGGTGAACGATGTCTCTGCGATGACCCATGATCCGGCGATGGCCGAGACGGTCGGGCGTACGGGCGCCGCGGTCTGCTTGATGCATATGCGAGGGACGCCCGAGACGATGCAGCAGAAGCCCGAGTACGACGACGTCGTGGCCGAGATCCGGGGCTATCTGGCGCTTCGTATGGCCGCCGCGATGGAGGCCGGGATCCGCGCGGATCGGATGATCGTCGATCCCGGTCTCGGGTTCGGCAAGACGCTGGAGCACAACCTCGAGGCGCTACGGAATCTCCGTGCGCTCACCGATCTCGGGGCTCCGGTAATGGTCGGCGCCTCGCGCAAAGCGATGCTCGGAGCGCTGCTGGGCGGCGCGCCCCCCGAGGATCGGTTCGAGGGTTCGGCGGCTACGACCGCCCTGGCCATCGCCTACGGCGCCTCGCTCGTCCGGGTCCACGATGTCCGGGCCATGGCGCGCGTGGCCCGGGTCGCCGACGCGATCGTCCGCGGGGTGCGAGCCTAGCGGCGCGCCCGGACGTTTCCGACCCAGAGGGCGTTGCGGCCGGGGGAGCCGGTCAGGAACGCCCCATCGATCAGGACCAGCTGTTTGATCTGTCCCGGATCGAGCTTGCCGTTGTCATCCTTCGAATCGTCCGACGCCGTCATCTCCGAGAACTTGATCGTCGCCTCCTTCACCACCCTACCATCCTCAAGCGCGACGAAGCCGTTGTACTTGCCGCCGCTCGTCTCTTCTACCTGAACGAGGAGCGTCGTCGCCTTGTCGGCTGCGGCCGTCAGGCACAGCGCGGACGCCGAAGCGAGTTTGCCGGGAGTTAGCATGCGCACCGCGGCGGCGATCTTCCCTTCTTCCGCGACGAAGGACATCTTCATCCCCCGGACTTTCAGGGGCTCGCCGGTGGTCAGCTGCGCCTCGACCGGGCCGGTGAAGAACCATCCGAGGAACGGCCGGATGAAGGAATCGATGACCATCTCATTCGGATTGGCAGCCGGCGAGGGGAGCGCCGTGCTCTCGGCCCGCAGCAGATCGATATATATCGTTCGCTGGCCCAGTTCGAGACCCAGGAGCGAGAGGAAATCGGGATCGCCCATGCTGATGAGGATCTGCGACATGTCGGTAACGCCGAGCGACGCCACCTTATCGATGTCGAGCTTGCCGTTGGGGTCCTTCGGATCGTCCTTGCCCGTGCTCAGGACGAAGTCGGACAGGGATAGCTCCACCTGCTGCCATGTTCCGGACGGCAGAAAGGCCTGGGCGATATAGCGTCCGCCCCCATGCTCGTCGAGCGCCACAACGAGGAGAACCCGCCCTGACGCCTTTGCCCAGAACCGTATCGTCTTCATATCCGTCGGGGGAGCGGCTTCGACCGTCCGAACAAGGGCGCTCAGCTCGCCCGGCTGCAGCGCGTACTCGTACTTCAGCGAGGCCTTGCCCGACTTGACGTATTCCGGATCGGTGGCGATCGACAGGCGTGCGGCGTCGCCCAGCACGCTCCATCCGGTATAGCCCGATTCGAAATCCTCGGTGATGAGGACCTTGCCCTGCTCCTGAGCCCGGACGGGCGACGCGAAGAACGATAAGCCGAACAGGGCCGCTGCACAGACGAACAGTCTCATGGTTGCCTCCATAGATCGTGATCCAGTGGACACACCCTAACGACGGACACGGTCGACGATCCGTTTCACCATACCCACCGACAGGCAGGGAATGCACCGAAACGGGTAGAAGAAGGGGGATGGCAATCTCTCCGTCGGAAAGGATCGGACCATGAACGTCGGCGTCATTCATTACAATCTCGATCAGTTCAACTTCGAGGAGTTCCTCGACTACGCTCGCGATGCGGGCTTCCAGACCGTCGAGCTCCAGATCGGCGATATCTGGTCGGCAGAGCACACCGATCCGGAGGCCAGAGCCGTGCAGGTGCGCGAGGCCGTGCGCGCCCGCGGGCTGAGCGTGTCCGCGCTCGCTTCGGGCAACGACTTCGTCGTTCTGGACGAGGAGAGCATCGCCCATCAGGTGGCGCGGATGCGCCGGATCCTCCATCTCGCCACGCTGCTGGATTGCCCGGTCATCCGTACGGAGGGCGGACAGCCCAAGGATAGCGTTCCCGAGGAGCGCTGGGTCGAGGCGATGGCGGGCTGTCTGAAGCGGCTCGTGGCCGACGCCGAGGCCCTCAACCTCCGATTTGCCGTCGATAATCACGGCGATTGCACCAACGACGGCGACCGTCAGCTCGCCCTGATCGAGGCCGTGGGCTCCGATCGCGTCGGCGTCAACCTGGATACGATGAACTACCGATGGTTTGGACACGACATCGCCGCCATCAACCGCTTCTACGAAATCCTCGCTCCCCATACGTTTCATACCCACTTCAAGGACGGCTTCGGATCGCGCGAAAGCTACCGGGGCGCCGTTCTGGGCGAGGGTGAGATCGATCTTGCCCATGCCGTCGCCTGCCTCAAGAAGGTCGGATACCAGGGCGTCTGGTGCGTCGAATATGAAGGTCCGAAGCCCACCGACGTCGGATATCGCCGCTGCGGCGAATGGATACGAGCGAACGTATAGCTGACGGCTCGGCCGCGGATCGGCTCCCATGCCGATGACGCCGCCGTATCCGGCGGTACGATATCCGCGCGCAGGGTTCTCGGGCGGCGATCGGACCGAGATCGAGACCCTGCGCGACGGGATCGTCTGCGCCGTCAACAAGCCAGAAGGCGGCGATTCCGCTCGTTTGCTCGTCCTCTACGCTACGCCCAACGGCAGTTCGGTTCAGGAGACCCTCGGGCGGCGTCCCCGTTCCGGTTCCGAATGGAAGTACGACATCCAGCACGTGCTGGCGCAGGTCCGTGCGTACCGGGCCATCACCCGCCGGACCGTGACACTGGCCGTGCTGCAGGCGCCTGGCAGGAGCTGGCCTGCCTGGAGAGAGCGTGCCCGGGATTCCGCCGGCAGTATACGCTCCATCGTCTCCGATATCCGGTCCCGTCTCGCGCCCGACGGCGGCCTCGCGCTCCTCGGCCATAGCGGCGGCGGGAGCTTTCTGCTCGGCTTGCTCGAGAGCGGGACCGTGCCGGAACGGGTCGAACGAATCGCCTTTCTCGATGCCGTCTACAGTTTCGATCATCGCCTCCATGCCGAAGCCCTGCTGACCTGGCTGGACGGAGACGCGCAACGACGGTTCCTCTCGGTGGCGTACGATGATCGTACGGTCACGCTCGACGGCAAACCGATCGTCAGCGCGTCGGGCGGCACCCAGAGGGCCACAAGCCGACTTCGCGCCGCGCTCGACGCCCATCGACCGCTCGTCAAGAGCCTCGTCGGCGATTGCGATCGATGGACCGATGCAAAAGGGCAGATCGACGTTCGTGTCGATCGGAACTACTCGAACATCATCCTCCACAGCGCGCTGGTCGGCGATAAGAACGGCGTGCTCCATGCGCTCTCCTTCGGCATCACAGGCCTCGGCGACCCGTTCGGCGAACCGCGACGGTACACCCCGTTCATCGATCCGGTCGACGATGGGCCGCTGCTCCGCCTGCCATCCCGCCCTGCCGACGCCATGGCAGGATCCGATATCGCCGCGCTCCCTTCCATGCACCCCCTGCCGACCCGTGAGGAGGTCCTGCTCCGGGAATGGACAGCGGGCAACGTACCCGACTTCCTTCGACAGCTCCGGAGGGTGACCTACAAGGCGCGCGACGGACAGGGAACCGATCGGGAGGTGACCATCTGGGCCACCGCCGATTGTGCGAGCGTCGGTTGGGACGATGATTTCATCCGGACCCCGCTGACGCCGACGACCGCCCAGCGCTTCGCCGATGCCGCCGGATGCCTCCTCCCGACGCCCCGGATGGTCGATGAGATCGACAGGGTCGCCGAAGCCCCGCTGCAGCCCCGGCCCCTCCTTCGCGCCCGAGAGGCATGGACCTCGTTCGTAACGCACCATACGATCATTCAGGAACAGCGCAGGGCCATACCGAACGGTCCGATCCTCTGCGGTATCAAGAAGGACATCGTCCTCTGTAAAGACCTCGCGGATCGCATCGGTAAGGTCGCCATCTACGGCTGGCGGCGCAACGACGGTCGACCGATCCAGCCCCTTTCCCTTGTCCACGCCGCCGCCTACGTCGACTACAGCCATGGCGTCCGTCTGGTCGCCGACAACGCGATCATCGACGGGCGGGAGGTCACCCTGAGCGCCGCGCTCAAGGACGCTCGTGACGCCTGGCTCTTCAGCGACGAGGGGCCGCTTTCCCATATCCGGTATCCCCTGCGCGGCGATTGACCACCGCCTCAAAGGCGCTGGCCCTCGGGCCGTGTGATCGCCTGTGATCCGCCCATCGGTAGCCCTTTCGCCATGCGCCTGAGTGATTCCACCGACCCCTCTCATCTAATCCAACGAGAGAGCCGAAACGGAGGGGGCGCGTGCAGGGCCTTGAGGCGTCGCGCGCAGAAGGCGGGATCATCAGATTGACCGCCGGCGACAATCATCTGCTGGACGCGTGCCGGGCGGGAGATCGTGCCGCCCTGGAGCGGTTGCTGACGCCTCATGAAACGACCCTCTATCGACTGTGCCTGGGCATCCTCGGTCGTACGGAGGATGCAGAGGACGCGGTTCAGGAAGCCTTTCTCCGGGCCATCAAGGGCCTGCCATCGTTCAGGGGGGATGCATCGGTGAAAACCTGGCTGCAGAGGATCGCGGTGAACGTGTGCCTCGAAACGAGGCGCAAACGGCGGCCCGTGCTGCCCATGGTGGCCGCCGAAGAGGCGCCGTCCGGCGAGGGAACGATCGAGGCTTCGGTTCTCGCCCGCATGGAGGCGCTGGAGGCGCTCGGGACCCTGACGCCGCAACAGCGGATCGCGGTGTGGCTCAAGGACGTCGAGGGCTGGTCCACTCGGGAGATCGCCGATTCGCTTCGATGGAACGCCAAGAAGGTGGAGAACGAGCTGTATCGGGCGCGCATCTCGCTCGCCCGCTGGCGCACGGAGGCCCGGTGGTGATGGATTCCCGAACACCTCTGACATCCGACGAAACCCGCGAGCTCCTCGAGCCGATCCGCTCTGCGCCGGCCCCTTCGGGCATGGCCCGTCGCGCGATCGATCGCTGGGCCGAGGAGAACGACGCACAGTCAACGCAAGCGCGTGATCCCGGCAGAGATCGGGGGCGATGGTGGACCGGCTGGCGTATGGCCGTCGGCGCAGCTGCGGTCATCGCGATGGTCGCCCTGACGCGAGATCGGATCGGGACACCGGAGCTCCACCGCAGTGAACCCGCCGCTGAACGAACCAGCTCCGAGGCGATGCGTTCCATGGGCGGCGCCGACCGAATGGCTGAGGTCCGGCCATCCGATCCCGCCCCGGCCGCGCCGCTGGCCGACACGCCTGCGGCCTCGCCGAACGCCCAGAAGGCGCAGCATTCCACTCCTGCGCAGACCAGACCGAGCCCCTCCCTGCGTCGGTTCGAACCGGCGGACGCGCCTATGCAGCGCAAAGCCGCCGCACCCGGCGGCGCCGCCGGAAGCGCTGCTTCAGCCCGTGATCGTACCGTTCGGATCGATAGCCCTGCCAGGACTGCGGCTGCGCCGGCGGAGCCCGCCCGATCCGTCCGGGCCGACTTCGACGCCGCGGCGGCCATGAAAACGGCCCCGCAGCTCGGGGCGTCGTTGAGCCCAGGCATGGCCGCAGCCCCGGCCCCAGCATCGGCCGAAGAGGTCCTCGGCTACATCAACGTCGCTGCAGGCCCGGACGGAGAAGGGAGGAGCCAGGACGCAGCCCGCCCGGATCCGCGGCTCCTCAAGCTGGTCACGCTGGACGAGGAGGATGTCTCCGGCGCCGATCTGGTCGGCCGCCTCAGGTCGTTGACCGACGTCGAGTTGCGGCTGGCCGACGGGCTGGCCCGACGGGCGGTGACAGTCCTCTGCCGCGAGGCGCCGCTTCGGGATGTCCTCCGTCAGATGAGCAGGGCCTTCGGACTCCGATGGGAACAGCAGGCCTCGGGTGAGACGCTCATCTACCGGGCGACCGAAACGATCGCCAATAACCGAACCGCCGCCTTCGCGGCAGGCGCCTCAGCCCTGCGCCGCGCCGGCTCGCAGCAGGCCGAACGACAGGCAGCGCCCCAGGCGGAGCGCAGGAAGCGTTCTCCGATCAACGTCATCGGCGAACCCGGGGCTGTCCGACAATGGCTGGACGAAGAGAACAGAGACCCATCCGCCCAGATCGAGGGTTGGTGGATCATCGGTGGGAGATAGGCGACCGAGCCGCTGGGCTCGACGCAGAAAGGAGCAACGACCATGAGACACCGCGCAGTCAGGATCGGAGCCGCAGCATTCGCCGTCACAGCGCTGATCACCGCAGGGGCTTTGATGCCGGCTCGGAGCTGGGTATACCGCTCGGCGCAGCGAGGGCAATCCAACGTACAGCGACCGTCCGTCGCCATCAGCCATGAGCCGACCTCGGGCTGCCTTGAGATCATCGACAAGGACCGAAAGCCGGCGGGCTTCTGTCCTCTGCAGCGGACCGATGTCGTTGCCGATATCTCGGGCTACGTCTCCCGGGTGACGGTGACCCAGCGGTTCGCCAACCCGTCCCGGTCCCCCATCGAGGCCATCTACACCTTCCCGCTCCCAGAGGATGCGGCGGTGGACGACATGACCATGACGATCGGCAAGCGGGTCGTCAAGGGGACCATCATGCGCCGCGAGGACGCCCGACATGTCTATGACGACGCCCGCGCGCGGGGACAGGCCGCTGCGCTCCTCGACCAGGAGCGGCCGAATATCTTCACGCAGGCTGTCGCCAACATCATGCCCGGGCAGGATGTGAGCGTCACCATCAGCTATGTCCATCTGCTGAAGTACGAAGAGGGCCTCTACACGTTCACCTTCCCCATGGTCGTCGGCCCCCGCTACACGCCTGCTGGCGGCTACCAGAAACCCGGTGAACGGGGAAGCCCGAGCGAACCGTCCGTTCTCTACGACGATCCGGGCGCGACGTCCGTCGTCACCGATGCCGGTCGGATTACGCCTCCGATCACGCCCCGGGGGACACGGGCTGGCCATGACATCTCCCTGAGTGTCCGGCTGGACGCGGGCCTCCCCCTGACCGGAATATCCTCGGCGCTGCATCAGATCGATATCCGACGCACCGACCCCAACCGCGCCACGATCCGGCTGAAAGGGGGCGCAACCCTCCCGAATAAGGACTTCGTCCTCCGCTACAGCGCGGCAGGCTCCGAGCTCGCCGAAGGGATCCTGACCTACGCAGAGCCCGGGCGGGATGGGGGCTACTTCACACTGATCCTCCAACCCCCATCGGCCCCGCCTCAGGACATGGTGTCGCCGAGGGAGATGATCTTCGTCATCGACCAGACCGGCTCCCAGTCCGGCTGGCCGATCAAAAAGGCGAAGGAGACCATGGCCCATTGCCTCAAGAACCTCAGGAAAGGCGACACGTTCCAGCTCCTGGGCTTCAATACGGAGGTCTTTCCTTGCTTCGAAGCCCCCGTCCCGGCAACCCGGGCGAACATCGAGACGGCGCTCCGGTGGCTTGAGCCCATCGAAGGGAGCGGCGGTACGGACATCCTCCGCTCAGTCGATTACGCCCTCGCGATACCACGGGATCCGGCCCGGCTGCGGATCGTCTGCTATCTCACCGATGGCTACGTGGGCAATGACATGCAGATTCTGGACTACATCGGCAAGCGCCGGGGTGAGGCCCGCATGTTCCCCATCGGCATCGGCAACTCCGTGAATCGGTTCCTCATCGAAGGGATGGCCCGTGAAGGGAAAGGCCAATCCGACTTCGTCCTTCTCAATGAACCAGGAGAGGAGCACGCCCGGAGGTTCTATGAGCGAATCGCAAGCCCGTTGCTGCTGGATATCAGCGTGGATTGGGGCGGACTATCCGTCGAGCCCGACGAAGTCTATCCCCGCTATGTGCCCGATGTCTTCACCGCCGCACCGGTGGTCCTCAAGGGCCGGTATACCAAGCCGGGGAACGGCTTCGTGACGGTCAGCGGAACCCTGCGCGGGAGGCCATGGAGCCGGAGGATCGCCGTAACCCTGCCCGAGGTCGATAAGGACGGCAGCGCCATCGCGACGCTCTGGGCACGGGAGAAGATCGAGGATCTGCAGCGGCAGGATTGGCTCGGCGCGCAGACCGGCAATCCGAAGCTCGACCTCAAGGACGCGATCATCCGGGTCGCGCTCGAGCATCGCCTCATGAGCCAGTACACCTCATTCGTCGCCGTTGAACAGAAAGTCGTCAACGTGGGCGGTACGCAGAAAACGGTCGATGTGCCCGTCGAGATGCCCGACGGTGTCTCTTATGAGGGCATCTTCGGCCGGGATCAAGAGGAGACGGATAAAGTATTTATGTTGAGGAACGTGTCCCGTCGAATGCCGGCGTCCAGCCCCGGCATGGCGGGCGGAGCGATGGGGGGAGCGGCCGCTTCGAGCCCGGCTACCCAGTCAGGCGCCGCCCTGCTCAAGAACCGGCGGGCCGATCATTCGCCTCCTCGCGAGGAGTTCGCCTACCGCGAGGCCGCGAAGGAACTCCTCAGCGCGGAAGGTCGGAAGAAGCTCGACGCGATGACGCCAGCCGAGAGAACGAAGACTCTTCGGGCGGCCAAGCTCAGCTCCGATCTGAGGGCGAAGCTCGTCCCGGGTGTGAAGGGTGTCTGGCGCGTGCAGGTGTGGCTGACAGGCGGGTCTGCGGACCGGATGCAGCTCCTGAGACGCGCAGGTCTCACGGTAGAAGCGGAGCTCATCAAAGGGAAGCTCGTTCTGGGGAAGGTGAACGTGGATCGGATTGACGCCCTCCTCGCGCTCGGCTTTGTCCGGAGAGTGGAGGCGCCGCGGATGCGATAGGGCGAGGCTCGGAACCGAAGGCGACGACGGCCTGAGCTTGTCCAAGGCAGGCCGTCGCGCCGTTATGGGGATCTGCCGCCCTGATCGCGCTCCGAGGGCAGGACCAGCGTCGGCGCCCGCCGAACCAACTCGGTAGCGCGCCGGCTGGTCTGGCCGTCCGGAGGGTGGTCCTATGGGCAGGTTGCTTCTAATCGCTGCGCTCCTGTGCAGCGTGGCGGCGTATGGGCTGGATGATCGTTCGGTCCTGGAGTATGGGGCGATCGGCGACGGCAAGACCGATTGCACGGCGGCGTTCCAGAAGGCCATGGACGAAGCTGCAGCATCGGGCGGCGGCCGGGTGCGGGTTCCGGCCGGCATGTTTCTGATCGCTAGTCGCCTTCGCCTACCACCGGCGGTCACACTAGAGGGCATCTGGGAGGCCCCGCCTGTGGCGATCCCTCGCACCTCCGGCAGTCACCCCGACGCGCTTGCAGGCCAATCGAAGACCGCGCTTCTGGCCGGCTCCGTGCTCCTCGCGGTTGCGGATAAGGGGAACGAGAACGCCGCTCCGTTTATTCGGATGGAGACCACAGCTACCCTGAAAGGGCTCATCATCCACTATCCGGAGCAGGTTGCCTCCAGCACACCAGCGGCTTATCCGTGGACCGTTCAGGGGAGCGGCGACAACATCACCATTCTGGATTGCCTCTTCATCAACCCCTACATGGCCGTGGACTTCGGCGCCAATCCCTGCGGCCGACACCTCATCCGCAATCTCTACGCTCAGGCGATTTACAAGGGGCTGTTCATCGACAAGTGCTACGACGTGGGGCGGGTCGAAAACGTCCACTTCTGGCCCTTCTGGATGCATATCGACGGTGAAGGCCAGGACGAGCTGCGCCGATGGACCAGCGAACATGGCACTGCGTTTATCCTGAGCCGGAGTGACTGGGAGTACATCTCCAACTCCTTCTGCATCTCCTATAAGGTCGGCATCCATTTCAAGTCGTCGGCGCCCGACGGGCCGGGCAACTACCTCCTGAGCCAATCGGGCGCCGATGGATGCGATACGGCCGTCATGGTCGAGGAGACACAGGGGCATAGCGGTGTCAGCTTCAGCAACGCCCAGATCTTCGGCCGTATCGTGGTGGGCGAGAAGAACCACGGACCCGTCCGATTCACCTCCTGCGGGATATTCGGCGCGACCGGAACGCGGACGCCCCCCTACGGCGAGGTGATCCGGATCGAGGGGCATGGGCGCGTCTCGTTCGACAACTGCCATTTCTACGCCATCGACGGCAAATCGGCGACTCCCGCCTTCATCCGCCAGCTCGGCGGCCGGCTCAGCGTCACGGACAGCGTCTACATCGTGAACAAGTTCCTCGATCCGATTCCGCTGGTGATCGAGAAGGGCGCCCGGACCACGATCTATTGTCTGAACGAACACTACACAACGAAACGGCCGATCAACCGCCTCGGCAAGACGGGCCGGGTGATCATCAAGGACAACATCTACGCGGACACGCGATGATCACTGAGGCCCCCGCTCCCTCCTATTCCGCCCGCTCAAAGGCCGCTCCGGGGCGGTTCGCCGGCCGCCTGGCATTCCTGTCGATGGTGACGCTGACGATCCTCGGTCCGGCCCTGTGGTCCGGGGTCGCGGATCATCGAGAGGTCGGCTTGCAGAACGCCGTCGAGGGGCTGGCGGTCGCACCGTATGGGCTTGTGGTCTGCGCCAGCGGCTGGGATGATGCTGGGCGCGAGTACGGCCTCTATCGAGACGGGCTCGCTCAGGGCGCCTGCGCCGATACGCACGGTCCCGGGCTGACGGGCGGCGCCGGCGTCGCGCTGGACCGTGACCATGTCTATATCGTCCTCAATCGTCGGATCGATGCCGACGGCCCCACCGAGGAGAACGGCCGTCCGACGGGCTGGACGAGACGATGCCTGGCGCGGCGGACCCTGCAGGGCGGGCATGCGCCGTTCGCCGGCGGCCTGGGCCCGCACGGAGACGAGTTCGCGCTCCGGGAGACTCCCGACGGTATGGGCGGGGAGATCCGGGGGCTGGCCGCGGACGGCAGGGGAACCCTGTATCTCGGCGACCCCGCTTCGGCCCGGATCCGGGTCCTCGATACAGCCGCCATGCAGGAACTCCGCCGATTCACCGCGCTCCGGGTTCGGGCTATGGCGGTGGAGCCGTCCGGGCGGTTATGGGCGATCCAGGCCCCCGACCCGACGCTGATCACGACCGACGCGCTGCTGCCGGATCGTGACGACCTCGAATGGCGCGCGGTGCGATTCTCGCCGAAGGGCGAACCGGATCGAACCCTCTGGATGCCCGGGGCGGTACGGCCTGCAGGCATCGCCTTCGACCGACGGGGCCGTCTGTACGTCGCCGACGCCGGACCGGCGCAGCAGGTCCTGATATACGAGAACCCCGCGAGGTATAGCAAGATCGACGGCCGCATCGGCGCGCCCGGAGGCCTGTCCGCGCGGCCTCGTCCCGGATTGGTGCGGGCTAGCCGACTGCCGGGACCCACCTCGGTCGGGTGCGACGCGGCCGACAACATCTATGTGGGCTGCACGAGGGCGGGCGCTGGCTCCGCTCTCCGGTGTTATGCAACATGGAGGCGCGGCGGGGAACCCGAACTCCGCTGGGAGATGACCGGGCCGGACGCGCTCAACAATCCTGCCGCGCGACGGAAGGCGGCGGAATCGAGATAGATGCCATGAATCAGACAGTCATCGAGTTCATCGAAAAGGGACGGGCGGCGCTCGTCCACGACGGAGCCCCGCCGGAGCTTCAGGAAGGCCAGGCGCTGGTGGAGACCCTCTACTCCGGCGTCACGAACGGCACCGAACGCCACGCGCTCCTTACGGAGCACGGCTTCGGAGGCGGATTTCCCGGACGCCACGGCTATCAGCATATCGGAAGGGTTATCGACGTTCGGGGTGAGGTCCTCGGCCTGCAAGCCGGCGACCTCGTCTTCTGCGGCGATTACATCGGCCATCGAGGCTGGCAGATCGTCTCGGACGGCAGCCTCGTGCTGCCGCTGAAGCAGGACTGGCCGCTGCCGGCGAGCGCTCTGCTGGGCGTCGCCGGGGTCGCGATCCGCGCGGTTCGCCGTATGCGAGTCGGCATCGGCGCGAACGTCTGGGTCGTCGGGCAGGGGCCGATCGGCCACTTCCTGGGTCAGTGCTCCCGTGCGGCAGGGGCCGAAGTGACGGTGTCGGATCTCCTTTCGAATCGGCTCGACGCGGCTCGCCGTGCAGGCATCGAAACCGTACTCGACGCGAGCGATCCGGGCGTCGACGAGACTCTGGCGCAGCTGGGCCCCTTTGATTTCATCTTCGACGCCTGCAGCGCTCCCAACCTCCTCGATACCGTCTTCGCACGACGCCTTCTCGCTCACGGAGGCTGCATCGGGATGATGGCGGTCCGGCGGGAGGTGACCTATCCGTGGGGCATGCTCCACGCCGCCGAGGCGCGCATCGAAACCTCCTGTCACTATGACCGGGGCGACCTTCGTGCGCTGGCGTCCCTCGTGCGGCGCGGCATCGTCGATATGAAACCCATCATCTCGGATATCTTGCCGATCTCCGAAGCCCCCGGTCTCTATGAGCGATTGGGCGCGGGCGACCCGAACTTGATGGGGATCGTCTTCGATTGGACCTGATCGTCGAGCCTCCCTAACGGCCGAACAGGATGCCATCCAGCCTGAGGCGGCGCGAGGCCTCCGACAGCGCCCAGGTGACCGCCAGCAGCAGGAGCCCCATGACCAGGGTAGGCGCGGGGAGCCGATCCAGAAACGCGGTCACCTTCGGCCCTCCCATCAAGAACAGGATGGCTGGATGGATGAGGAAGAAGGCAATGGAACGGTCGCCGATCGCCTGGAAGAACCGCCTGGGCAGGTTTGTCCGGACCAGCCGCTTGCTGAACCCCAACAGGAGCAGCGCCACCCCCATGCAGTAGACCGCGATGCCGCCGTTGAAGACGAGGCTGGAGTAGGGGCGGTGGAGGTAATGCATCACCGCGGGCGGCAGATAGACGGCGAGACCGGCGACGGCCAGCCCCCAGAACGCCCAGCGCCACCGCCTCCAGATATCCTCCCAGAGCGCCCAGTTCATGCCCAGCCACATCCCCGTGATGACGGGCATGCAGTACCAGACTACAGTCGAACCGGGCCATCGAAGGCCCAGCCAGTGCCGCTGAGCCATGAAGACAGCCCATTGGATCAGCCCGCTGATGAGCAAAACGGCCCCGAAACGGAGCCGCAGTCCCCGCATCAGCGCTAGAAGGAGCGGGAACAGGACGGAGAACTGGAGCAGGATGACCATGAAGTAGAGATGGAAGTAGCCCTTCCCCCAGAGCAGACAGAGCCAGAGCCGGTCCGGCATCAGGACGCTCGGCGCCGTCATCGCGGCGAAGCCGAGGTTGAGCTGCGCCGGAGCCATATCCGATTCCGCCCGCAGCCATAGAACCCGAAACGTGATGTAGATCGCGGTCCAGATGAGGTACGGCCACAGTGAGCGCTGCACCCTTCTCGCGTAGAACCGTCGCCAATCGGGCACGGGCCTGGAGGCGACGCTCCGGGCCAGGAGCACCGCCGAGACGAGCAGGAAGGTGGGAACCGCGAAGTGGAGGATACGGGAGAGGACGGCCATGGTCCACCACAGGGGATCGTAGTCGACGGTGAACTTGCGCATGCCCGTCGACAGCGTATGGTGCGTCATGACCTCGACGATGCTCAGGCCCTTGAGAATATCGAACGTGGCGTCTCTGGGCCGCGTCCCTGCGGACGGACCAGGAGGATCGGAGGGAGAAGCGGGAGGTGGGCGCTCATGGAGAACCTCCATTGCGCCTCCGGGCGTTGCCATTGATGGACCCCTTTCGCCGTCGGGCGCCGATTCCCTGCCCAACCGAGCGGTTCGGACAGCGCGAGGGCTCGGCCTCAGTAGACCGTATCGTCGCCCCCGCCGGAGCCGTCGGGCCCGTCGCCAGCGAGATCCTCTTCCAGCGCCTCTTCGAAATCGTCGCCCAGATCCTCATCCATGGCGGCCCCCATATCCTTCACCCACCGCCGCATCGCCTTCGGGTCGTTCTCGATGTCGCCATATCGGGACTCATCAGTGAGTTCATCCATGGCGTCGTCCTCGGACCGAACTCGGGCAAATCGGCTGACCAGTTTCTCCAGGTCGCCGCCGCCGCATTTCGGGCATGCCAGAGGTCGAGGATCGGCGATCATCCCGACGAGGGCGCTGAAACGTTTCCCGCAGCCCTGGCATCGATACTCAAAGATCGGCATGGTGCACTCTCAGACTCCTTCTTGCTGGATCGTCGCTGATTCGGGATTCTACCCATTCTGTCGGAGTACGGCCAGAGGACGCCCTCGGCCGGAGGGTATCCTCTACAAACGCCTGCGGCATCGGAAGGGTGCGGGGCAGGCCAGCGAATAGGTGAGGCGCTTGATGAACGACTGCCTTTTCTGCCGCATCGCAGCCGGGGAGATACCGGCGACGGTCCTCTACGAGGACGACCAACACATCGCATTTCGCGATATCAACCCGGCTGCGCCGGTGCATGCGATCGTGATCCCGAAAGCCCACTACGGGACGCTGCTGGATGTCCCTGACGCCGGCGTCCATGGGGCGCTTCTTGAGGCGGCATGCGCGGCCGCCCGAGCGCTGGGTCTGGAGCAAGGGGGATTCCGCCTTGTTGCGAACTTCGGCGGCGACGGCGGACAAGAGGTGATGCATGTCCACTGGCACCTCCTCGGCGGCCGGCTGCTGGGCTGGCCTCCCGGCTAGGAGGCCGGAGACACCAAAGAACGGAGCATCCATGAAGGTCTACAACATCGCGGTCATCCCGGGCGACGGCACCGGCCCTGAGGTCGTTGTCGAGGGGCAGAAGGTCCTCGCAGCGATCGGCGCTCGCCATGGCCTATCCTTTCGGTACGAAACCTACGACTTCGGCGGCGACCGATACCTCCGGACCGGCGAGACCCTGCCCGACAGCGCCCTGCAGGAGCTGCGGGGCTATGACGCGATCTACCTCGGAGCAATCGGGCATCCCGACGTCAAACCGGGCATCCTCGAGAAGGGCATCCTCCTGAAGGCGCGCTTCGCCCTCGATCAATACGTCAACCTCCGGCCCGTCAAGCTCTACCCCAACGTCGAGACCCCCCTGAAGGACAAGGGGCCGGATGAGATCGATTTCGTCATCGTCCGGGAGAATACCGGCGGCATCTACACGGGGATCGGCGGCGCGACGATGGTCGGCACGCCGCACGAAATCGCGACGCAGGTGATGGTCTATTCCCGGCACGTGGTGGAGCGGTGCGTCCGATACGCCTATGCCTTCGCCCGACGACGGGCCCGCAAGAGCCTGCTGACCCTCGTCCATAAGAACAACGTGCTGACCGACGTCGGCGATCTCTGGGTGCGGGTGCATAAAGAGATCGGTGACGCGGAGTTCCCGGATATCCGCCAGGATTACAATCATGTGGACGCCTGCACGATGTGGATGGTCAAGAGCCCCGAGTTCTACGATGTCATCGTCACCGAAAACCTGTTCGGGGACATCATCACCGACCTCGGAGCGATGATCCAGGGCGGCATGGGCATCGCCGCGGGCGGCAATATCAACCCTGAGGGCGTCTCCATGTTCGAGCCCATCGGCGGCAGCGCTCCGAAGTATACGGGTCAGGGGATCATCAACCCCCTCGCCGCCATCTGCGCCGCCGGCATGATGCTCGATACTCTGGGCGAGGCGGAGGCCGCCCTGACCGTGGATCAAGCCGTCCATGCCGCTCTGGGGACCGGGCGGATCCGTTCCATGGCCGCCGGCCGGATGGGGATGAGCACATCGGAGGTCGGAGACCTCGTCGCAGGGTACGCGGCAGCGTGAGCCGCTGCGAGGACGCGGTCTTGGCGTCCCTCTACGATCCCCTGGCCCTTGCAGCTCCCTGCCGCGACCGCTGTCTGATGGCCTCGAGCTACGATCGCCGAGGCGGCAACCACGACTGGAGCAACTACCTCAGGGTTGAGGGCAATGAAGCGGTCCTCATGGATGCGGACGGGCCCGGTGTAATCGTGCGGATCTGGACCGCCGACCCCCAGCACGGCCTCCTCCGCATCTATCTCGACGATGCCCGGGAGCCGACCATCGTCGCCCCGTTCGATCGGCTCTTCGAACAGCTCCCGCTCAGTTTTGGCATCGGGGGCGAGTCGCCCGAGAACTACGCCCGCTCTGCGGCCGAGGGTCTGGCCATGGGCCGCACCTCCTATTGCCCGATCCCATTTCGGCAGCGCTGCAGGATCACCATCGAGCCGGAGGACGACTATCTCTACTATCAGGTGAACTGGCGTCGCCTTCCACCCGATTCGCGCGTGGAGACCTTCGTACCGAAGGCTGCACCCTCGCCGCACGCCGCGGCAGCCGCAGAACTCTGGTCCCGATGGGATCAGGGCGCCGATCTCGATGCGTTCCGCACAGAGGAACAGACGCTGGAGCTCGCCGCCGGCGAGACGAGGACGTTCTTCTCCGCCGCCGGCGCGGGGGCGATTCGACGACTTACCTTCCAGATGCCCGCCCACGCCGATCCACGGGTCGCTCAACACCTCGCGGAGAACCTCTGGCTCATCGGCAGCTTCGATGACGACGAGACCAGAGACCCGAGCGTCCGGGCTCCGATCGGTCCCTTCTTTCTCGACTATGGGCACGCTCGGAAGGCTCGCTCCTTCCTTCTGGGCGACCGCGGCGATGGTGTCTGGTACTGCCGCTTCGCCATGCCCCATACGCAACGGGCTAGATTCCAACTAGTGAACCGATCCATCGTGCCCACGGGACCCATCGTCATCGGCATCGCCCACGAGGCCTGGGATGCGCCGAGGCCGGAACTGTTCCGGTTTCGGGCCACATGGCATGAAGAGACTCCGTTCGGTCCCGACCATCGGGATTACGGAGGGGCCGCATGCCGGATCCTGAACCTGGATGGACGGGATAACTATGAGTTCCTGAACGTCCGCGGGGCAGGTCGGTTCGTTGGCTGTGGTTTCCATGTCGATCTTCGCGATGCCCCGACCGATCGAGCGGCCGGAGAGGGCGACGAGATGTTCTTCATCGATGACGACCCGAGCCTGACGCTCTACGGCACGGGGGCCGAGGACTACGTCAACGATGCCTGGGGCATTCGGGGCTATTCGGGACCGCTATCGGGCGATGACCTCGAAGGGGAGTGGGGGCGTGATCCCCGCTTCTTCGGCTATCGGCTCCACCTATCCGATTCGGCGCCGTTCTACCGCAAGGGCCGATTCACGCTGGAACACGGCACCGGCAATAACTGCAGCGGTCGCTACCGAAGCGTCGCCTACTGGTACATGGATCCCGCCTCGATGCGGACGCGGATCGAGGAGCGGCGCTGGGAGGAGATCCGTAACGGCGCTCGTCCGCCGACGTCACCGATCACCTGAGTCCGCCGGCCCGGCGGCTGCTTCCGTCTGCCGCCTGTGGCTCATTCACTCTGGAGGTGCTGCCCATGTCTCACGCCGCCTACGACCCGCGCTGCCGAATATCGGTCGATGATACGATCTGGTGCCTCAGGGATGTCGCACTGCACGCCAAGGAGTCGATCTTCGAGAACGGCTTCCTCCGCTTCTGGAAGGACCTGCACGAGGACTACGGCGCCCAAGTCCAGTTTAATATCTACTACGAAGATCTCGACACTGGCTGGACGATCGCGGAGATGCCCGACCGGTTCCGGGCCGAGTGGCAGGCCTGCTCCGAGTGGCTTCGTCTGACATTCCACGCCCGAGCGGATCGGCCCAATGCCCCCTACGCGTCGGCCGATTACGCAACCGTGGATCGGGATATGCGGATGGTCACCGAGCAGATCGTCCGTTTCGCCGGCGAGAGCTCGTTGAGCTCGATGACGACGATCCACTGGGGCGCGGCCACCAGAGAGGGGTGCCGTGCGCTGCGGGACAACGGGATCGACGCCCTCGCCGGCTATTTCGAGATCCACGACGGCAAACCATACGTCGCCTACTATCACGACGTGGAGCGGACGGCCTACATCGGATCGCGAGATATGTGGCGCGATGACGAGGCAGGGCTGCTGTTCGTCAAGCTCGACCTCGTCCTGAACCTGATCACCCTGTCCGATGTGATTCCCCGGCTCGAGGAGATCCGCCGACGGGCGGATGAATCCGAGGTGCTGGAGCTCATGATCCACGAGCAGTTCTTCTATCCCCGGTACTGCTCCTATCAGCCCGATGCCGCGCTGAAGGTGGTGGAGGCCGCGCGATGGGCGCGGGAGCGCGGCTATCGATGGGCGTTCTACGAAGAGTGGCGCGCCGAGTATTGACCGGAACCCCGAACCCCGGAACCTACGCGGTCACGGGGACCGGCGACGCGGCCTCTTCGGCGATCATCTCCCGCGCCATCTCGACCCATCGCCGGAGACGGCTTCGATCGTTGTCGATCCGGTAGACATCCCGGAAGATGAACTCCAGGCCGCAGCCCCTGGCCGACTCGATGGTGTAGCGGAGATCATCGCGGAGCGCCTCCCAATCGGCCCGCTCGCCGCTGATGGGGCCGGGCGTCGGCTTGCGGCTGATGACCACCTTCCCTGCGATGCGCTTCGCGAGGTCGGGGATGTCGCACCACGGCGAGACGCTGACGGCCCGGACATGGGGCATCGCGCTGATGATCGCGTCCCAACGATCGTGGACCGCCTCGCAGCAGCCGTAGTAGACCAGCCCGAACTCCGCCGCAACCCGGGCCATATCGGGAAGGAAGAGGTCGGCGAACATCCTGGGCGAGATTCCGGCGGACTCCTGCGACTCCATCCAGACCCATAGATCCTTCAGCCGGGCCGTGCCAGCATAGTCGGCCTGAGGCAGAGCCGTGGTGCATCCCGGGCTCCCGGAGCCCATGATCGTGTAGTCGTTGTTCAGGCCCAGAAGGCCTTCCGCCTCCAACCATCGGTAGTGGTCGAGGCGGTCATCAGCCAGATAGGCCATCACGGACCGGACGGCCTCCGGATGGTCATAGACCCAGACCATGAGATTGTCGTTGCCGATCAGGCGGAACAGATCGCCGGTGAGGCCCGCGTGGATCCCCCGGACGCCGGTCAGGCGAGGCGGGAGGATATCGCCGAAGAGGGCGTCGACGGCTTCGAGAGTCCGGTAGGTCCCGGGCCGATCGACGCTCCACGACCGTTTCCGGAGCAATCCCACATCCTCCGGGGTCTTGAGCGGGTGGTTGAACGAGTAGCCGACCGTGGCGCCCAGCTCATCCGCCGCATGATGGGCCACGATGGGGACGCCGTAGTCCGTGCCGTGGATCTGCCAGCCGATGCCCCAGAATGGCTCAACGAGCAGGTCGTCGCCGACCTCCTCGGCATGCCGGATCACCCACCGCAAGTGTTTCTCGATCCCGCGATGCCACGGCTCGACGCATTGGAGCTCCTCCTCCCCGACGTAGTCGAGCAGCGTCCACGTTTCGAAGAGCACCATGGTCCGAGTCGCGCGCAGGTCTTTGATCGCCGTCCACGCCCGTTCTCGTTCCTCCATGACCGGCCGCAATGCGATGTCCATCCATCGAGCCGCGAGGCCCCGCAGGATATCCCGATCTGTCATCGTTCATGCCCCTCCTGACGCCGGGCGCGGCCCGGATCGCTTCGCAGGTTTCGACACAGCAGGAGTTCGATCCTGCGACGCCGAAGGATTACGGGATACGACGTGGACGTCCGTACCACAATATCCGTTATGGGAGATATGCCATGCAGCCCATCGGCTCCTCGCTGAAGAGTCTGATGTACGCCCGGGAGGGGCGCACCCGAAGGCAATCGTCGTACGATCGCACCGGCGGTAATCGGGACTGCTGGACCGTCGGGACCGGCGAGACGGCCACGATCGCCGAGATCGAGGGCGCCGGGTGCATTACCCATCTCTGGTTCACCCTCAGCTGCCCCGAGGACCGGTACTATCTCCGCCATACCGTGCTGCGAGCCTACTGGGATGGGGAAGAGAGCCCGTCGGTCGAGGTCCCGCTCGGCGACTTCTTCAATATCGGCCACGGCCTGTCCGCCTCCAACGCCGCGCTCCCCCTCACAACCGTCGCCCCCGGCGGGGATGAGCTCAAGCTGGGGGGCAACATGGCCATGAACGCCTACTGGCAGATGCCGTTCAGCGACGGCGCGCGGATCACCGTATCCAATGAGGGGATGGCGCCCATCGCTGCCCTCTACTTTTATGTCGACTACGAGGCGTACGATACGCTGCCCGAGAATGCCCTCCGCTTCCATGCCCAGTGGCGGCGGGAGAATCCGACCGCAGGGATCAAAGGTGATCTGTCGGCGCAGGGTCTCAACTACTGGACGCTCCTGAGCGAGCCGAACCTGGACGGCAGGGAGAACTACGTGATCCTCCATGCCGAGGGACGGGGCCACTTCGTCGGCTGCAACCTCAGCGTCGACAACATCGATCCCACCCCTGACGGCCTCACATGGTGGGGCGAGGGCGATGACATGGTCTTCATCGACGGCGAGCCGCTGCCCTCCCTGATCGGCACCGGTTCAGAAGACTACTTCTGCCACGCCTGGGGCATGCATCCCAGGGGCTATCCGCTGGCCGGCACCTCGGTCTACGAGCACGACCCGGAGCGCCCGGGCCGCCGCAAGCAGACCTCCTACCGGTTCCACGTCACGGATCCGATCCTATTCCAGCGCTCCATCCTGATGACCATCGAACACGGCCATGCCAACATGCAGATCAACGACTACGCCAGCACGGCCTACTGGTATCAAACCGAGCCCCACGCGCCCTTCCCGCCGCTCCCGGATCCCATCGCCCGTCGCCCTCGCCCCGACCGGTAGACGCTCCGAAGTCAACGCCGACGGAGGATCAATAGGCCCAATCCCGGCAGCGCAACCGCTGCTGCGAACACGAACAGGATCTGCCCTGCAGCAGCTCCCGCTGCGCCAGCCGCCGCATACACGACGGCCACGCCCAGATTCGATATTCCCGTCATGAGGGCGAACGGAGCCAGCGGCATGCCGGACCAGCCTGCGTACAGGACCGATGCCTCCGCAAGGACCGGGATCGGTCGCAGGGCTGCCACGAACCAAGGTCCGAGGTCGCGCCGGTATCTGGCTCCCCGACTGATGTCCGCCGATGCGCCGTTCGCGCCGACGACGTTGGCCGACCGATGCCCGAGCCAATAGCCCACCGCACAGCCGCCGCTCAAACCGATGAACGACGCGGCCGATCCGCCCCAGACACCCAGAATGGCGCCCGATGCCACTCCGACGAAGCTTGAGGGCACCGGCAGGAGCACGTCGAGCGCCAACAGACCGATGACCGCCGCCGCTCCAAAGGGCCATGGCACGCCCTCGCGCAGGACCGAGCGGGACCATGTCTCGATGGTGTCGCCCCACAACGCGAAGGGGATTAGGATCGCGGCCAGCGCCAGCGCAGCGAGAGAGGCGGATCGGAACGATGGTCGACGGGAGGCTGCGCGGGTCATCCGAACCTGCCACCGCCGAAGATCGAGAACGGCCGTCGAGCCGCTCCGACTTCTCGCACGGATCGGTCCGCATCTGTTGCCGCATGGCATCGGCGACCGTTTCGATCCGAACGCATACCCGTGTGATACCCTATTCCCTGAACGGGATCGACACTGCATCGGCCGGAAGACGCAGTCGAGCGTCGGCGGGGTCCAACGGCGGATCCGCGCGACCAGCCTCCTTCGGGAACGGCGCAACAAATCGGGGGAATGGGAACAATGGAGAAGAGATCCAGTATGTCCGGCGGCGCGGGCATGGAGAGGCGCCGCCCTGCGGCGGGGATCGACCGATTGCGGCTCATGGCGTGGATCGTGGCGCTGCCGGGCATGTCCATGCCGGCCCATGCGCAGGGAACCAGGGCCGATTACGATCGGGCCGAGCGGCTTCCAGCCATCGCCAGAGGTACGGTGTTTCGGGCTCGGGTGGTCCCGAACTGGATCGATGGCGGTACGCGCCTCTGGTACCGGATAGAGACCGGTCCGGCCACGCATGAGTTCGTTCTCGTCGATACGAGAACCGGTCATCGAGCACTCGCCTTCGACCATCAGAAGACGGCCGCGGCCCTCAGCAAACTGGTCGGCGGCGCCGTCCGGGCGGATGCCCTGCCTGTGCGAACCCTTCGCTTCTCCCCGTCGGGCCATATCACTCTGCGGGGTCTGGATGGCTCGTGGGAGCTCGACACGACGAACTACACCGTGACGGCGTCCGCCGAACCGGATGGAGGGGAGGGCCTCCTCCGGACCGCGTCAGTGCCGTATCCCTCCCGGCGTACCGGCGAGGAGACCTCGATCACGATCATCAACCGGACGGGCGGCGAGGTCCGTCTCTTCTGGCTGGATACCGAGGGCGGCAAGAAGGATTACGGCGCTGTCGCGCCGGGTCAGCGCCGTGTCCAGCACACCTTCGGCGGGCACGTCTGGCTCGTCCTCGACGCTGCGGGGCGGGCGATGGGCGTATTCGAGGCGACGGATGATCCGGGTATCGCGGTGGTCCGGGGTCCGCTGCCGACGCCGCCGGAGGACCGACCACGTCGACGTCCGACCGCGGAGGGTTGGCCCTCGCCCGACGGCAAGCGGATCGCCCTGATTCGCGACGATAACGTCTGGATCAAGGAGTCTGCGGAGGCCGAGGCCGTCCCGCTGACCAGCGACGGGACCGCGGCCGACTCCTACCAATACGTCTTGTGGTCGCCCGACTCGTCCTATCTCGTCGCGATGCAGACCATCCCGGCCCAGGAGCACAAGGTCGTATACGTCGAATCCTCTCCGACCGATCAGGTCCAGCCAAAGGTTCACGCGATCGACTACCTGAAGCCGGGCGATCGAATCGCGCATCCCCGACCCCGATTGTTTCGCATCGTCGACCGCCAGTCCATCCCTGTCGACGAAGCCCTCTTCCCGAATCCATGGTCGATCACCGAGCTTCGATGGGCCGCCGACAGTTCCCGCTTCACATTCGAATACAACGAACGGGGGCACCAGACCTATCGGATCATTTCCGTCGACACGCGGACCGGCCAGCCCCGGGCCATAGTCGACGAGAGGAGCCCGACGTTCATCGACTACGCCGGCAAGCGCTACGCCGGCTATCTCGATGCGACCTCGGAGATCATCTGGATGTCGGAGCGGGACGGATGGAACCACCTGTACCTGTACGACGCCCGATCCGGCGCCGTGCGAGGCCCGATTACGTCCGGTCCGTGGGTCGTTCGCGGGGTGGACCGGGTCGATGAACGGGCGCGGCAGATCTGGTTCCGCCTGTCGGGGTACTATCCCGATCAGGACCCCTATTACATCCACTACGCCCGGGTAAACTTCGACGGCACGGGTCTGACGCTTCTGACGCAGGGCGATGGGACCCATACGCTGAGCTGGTCGCCCGACCGGACCCATTATGTGGACACCTATTCACGCGTCGATATGCCGCCGGTCTCGGAGCTGCGCCGAGCTTCCGACGGCGCTCTCGTCTGTCAGCTGGAGCAGGCGGATCCATCCGCATGGTTGAAGAAGGGGCTCCGTCTGCCGGAGCGATTCACGGCTAAGGGGCGCGACGGCAAGACCGACATCTACGGTGTCCTCTATCGTCCGACGACGTTTCGGCCCGGGCGTCGGTATCCGGTGGTCGAGGCGATCTACGCGGGGCCCCATAGCAGCCATGTTCCGAAGGCCTGGTCCGACCTCCAGGGCGCCCAGGCGATGGCTGAGCTCGGGTTCATCGTGGTTCAGATCGACGGTATGGGCACCTCCAATCGCTCGAAAGCCTTCCATGATGTCTGCTGGAAGAACCTGTCCGATGCCGGTTTCCCCGACCGTATCCTCTGGATGCAGGCCGCGGCCCGAACGCGCCCCTATATGGATCTTTCGAGGGTGGGCATCTACGGCGTCTCGGCGGGAGGGCAGAACGCGCTCGGCGGCCTCCTGTTCCATCCCGAGTTTTACAAGGTAGGCGTGGCGGACTGCGGCTGCCACGATAACCGGATGGACAAGATCTGGTGGAACGAGCTATGGATGGGCTGGCCTGTGGGGCCTGACTACGCCCGATGCTCCAACGTTACCAATGCGGCGAAGCTCCAGGGCAAGCTGCTCCTCGTGGTGGGCGAGGTCGACAGGAACGTCGATCCCGCGTCGACGATGCAGGTGGTCAACGCGCTGATCAAGGCGGACAAGGACTTCGACCTGCTCGTGATCCCCGGGGCCGACCACGGGGCGACGGGGACGCCCTACGGGCAGCGTCGGCTCAAGGACTTTCTGGTTCGGCACCTGCTGGGCGTCGAGCCGCGTGCGAAGTAGGCCGATCGACCCCGCTAGGGCGCCAGGGCCTTGTCGGTTTCCGCGAGCGTCAAGCGTACGCTGACGATGTACGGCGGTTCGCCTTCGGTCCAGTGGCCGTAGGTGGTCGTGACGACGGTTCCGTCGGGGAGGATCTCGACGCCGGGATAGGCGCAATCCCATGCGTTCTTGTTGTCCATGAGCCGGATCCGGTATTGTCCCTCGGTCCCGTTGGCGATGTCCGCATAGCGGCCGACCCAGGCGACCCAATCGCCTCGAGTCGGCGTTTCGAGGGCCGTGTCGCGGAAGCTGATGAACAACCGCCCATCCGGCGCGTATCGGGCGGTATGTCGGTCGCCGGTCAGCGCGCCCGGCAGCTCGCGGGGTTCCGACCATGTGGCGCCTTCATCGTCGCTGAAGACGACGAAGCTGTTTAGTTTCCGGCTGTTCTCCCGCAGGAGCAGGGCGATCTGACGGCCGTCTGGTGATCGCACGACTCCGGGCTCGCAAAGGTGGGCCGCTGGGTGTTCCGCGACGATGTTCGGTGCGCTCCATGTGAGGCCGCCGTCCTCGGAGCGGACGCTGAAGACCTGGAATCGCGCGGCTTTGCCCTCGTTCCGAAGGTAGCGTCCGTCGTCATGGAAGAACGCGAGATAGGCTCCGTCCCGCCTACGAATCATGCTGGCCATCGCGACGATGCCGCCATAGTCGCCGATCGCCTCCAGTTCGGTCCACGTCTGGCCGTCATCCTCCGAGCGCGCCATCCGGATGGGATAGAGTCCGGAAAAGAGGATCAGCCGGCGGCGACCCGCGCGGTCCACGATGCGGTACAGAGTCGGCACCTCGCGAGAGGAGGCCCAGCTGGCGGGGGTAGGCAGCCGCTCCGACCAGGTCCGCCCTCCGTCGCCGCTCCGTTTATAGACGATCGCACCGGCGCCATGCCCTTTCGGGTAGACGCAGAGCATCGTCCTGCCATCCTCGAGGAGCGCGGTCGTCGGGTGGCCCAGGTACTGCCCGGGCTCCCGATCTACGATGACCTGCCGCTCGGTCTGGCTCGACAGGTCGATGATCGGGATCCTGTATCCCCGGTCAACGGGCATCGCACACGCTCCTTCGGCCTGTTCTCTACCCCCACATTCGCCCTGCGGCCAGCCGATCCTGCCCGACCCGGCGGGTCGTTCCGTCCGCCGGAGGGCTCCGCCCAGCCCGATCCGGGACCCGTCAACACCCGGTCCTGGCGCTGAGGTGTCGGACGGTTTCGGCTCTGGCTCCCTCCTCGCGCTGGATCCACCAGGCCTCGTCCTGCACGGATCGGACGACGATATCCCGCACTTCCTCGGGCGTATCGGCGGTGACCATGAGATCGAGATCATGCGGGGCGATCTTGGATCCCGCGAGCATCGTTCCCTTCATCCAATCGAGCATCCCCGCCCAGTAGGCGCTATCGTAAAGGATCACCGGGAAGTTTCGGATCTTGCCCGTCTGGATGAGGACCAGAGCCTCGCTCAGCTCATCCAGCGTGCCGAAACCGCCGGGAAAGATGACGAAGGCGCAGCCGTACTTGACGAACATCATCTTGCGTACGAAGAAGTATCGGAACTCCACCGATATGTCCGTATAGGGGTTCAGATGCTGTTCGAACGGCAGCTCGATGTTGAGGCCTACCGAACGGGCGCCCGCGAGATGGGCGCCTTTGTTGCCCGCCTCCATGACCCCGGGACCGCCACCCGTAATGATGCTGAAGCCGGCCTCTCCGAGGATACGGGCCGTATCGACCGTGGCGGAATACAGCGGATCATCCTCCGTCACGCGCGCGCTCCCAAAGAGCGTTACGGCGTGGCCCAGGTCGGCGAGGGCGTCGAAGCCCGAAACGAACTCGCCCATGATCCTGAGGACGCGCCAGGGATCGGACTCGGTGAACGTATCCTTCGAATGATCCCGGATATTGATGAGCAGCTCATCTTCGGTGGCGCAGGGGCGCCTGCGGCGACCGGGCTTGAGCGCGGCGGTGTGGTTGGCGCCGGAAATGACGGGATTGCGTGGCATAGGCTCCTCAATGTCCATGGAATCATCCTGTAGGCGCAGCGATATACAGGGTATACGTGGGGGAACGGAGCGATGTCCCCGTCGATCGCCGAGCCGCAGCTCTCAGATCTCAGATCTCAGCCGATGCGCAGCACGCTGAGAAACGCCTCCTGGGGTATCTCGACGCTGCCGATCTGCTTCATCCGCTTCTTGCCTTCCTTCTGCTTTTCCAGAAGTTTGCGTTTTCGCGTGATGTCGCCGCCGTAGCATTTGGCCGTGACGTTCTTCCGGAACGCCCGGACCGATTCGGCCGCGATGATCTTCCCACCGATGGCCGCCTGGATCCGCACCTCGTACTGCTGGCGCGGCACCACTTCCTTCATCTTCTCGACGAGAGCGCGGGCACGGCCGTAGGCCTTATCGCGGTGGGTGATCAGCGACAGGGCGTCGACGGTCTCACCGTTGAGGAGGACATCGAGCTTGACCAGCTTGCCCTCCCTGTAGCCCGCAGGCTCGTAGTCGAACGATGCGTACCCCCGCGTCCGGCTCTTGAGCTGATCGTAGAAATCGAGCAGGATCTCGGCCAGCGGCAGTCGATAGCGGAGCATCACCCGATCCCGATACATCCCTGCGCCCGCGGCAGCCTCGGTCGGGCTCGCGTGCGTGATGTGCTCCAATCCGACGAACTCGCCCCGACGCTCCTGCCCCAGTTCCATGATCGTCCCGACGAACGTCGAAGGGACGAAGACCGTGGCGTCGACATAGGGTTCTTCGATGCTGGCGATGCGGACGGGTTCGGGGAAGGCGGCGGGGTTGTCGACCTCGACCATCCGACCGTCGGTGAGATGGATATGGAAGACCACGGACGGGGAGGTGGCGATGAGTCGGAGGCCGAACTCCCGCTCCAGCCGCTCCTGGATGATCTCCATGTGTAGGAGGCCGAGGAAGCCGCATCGATAGCCGAAGCCAAGGGCGGCGGAGGTCTCGGCTTCGAAGGAGAGGGCCGCGTCATTGAGCTGGAGCTTCTCGAGGGCTTCTCGAAGGTCCGGATAATCCCGATTGTCGATCGGATACAGGCCGCAGAAGACCATCGGCTTCGCCTTGCGATAGCCCGCCAACGGCTCCCGGGCGGGCGATTGGGCGGAGGTCAGCGTGTCGCCGACGTTGGCGTCGCCGATCGTCTTGATGCCCGCGGTGAAGAATCCGACTTCGCCCGCCCGCAGCAGATCGGCCTGCTCCATCCTCGGTCGAAAGACGCCGACGGTATTGACTTCGTAGTCTCGACCGGTGGCCATCAGCCGAACTCGCTGGCCCGGTCGAATCGAACCGTCGACCACACGGATGTAGCAGACCACGCCGAGATAGGTATCGAAATGGCTGTCGAAGATGAGAGCGCGCAGAGAAGCCGACGGATCGCCGGACGGAGCTGGAATCCGCTCGATGACCTGCTCGAGGATCTCCCGCGTGCCCAGGCCCGCCTTGCCGCTGGCGAGGACGGCATCGTGGGCTTCCACGGCCAGGATGTTCTCGATATCCTCGCGCACTCGTTCCGGTTCGGCAGCCGCAAGGTCCACCTTGTTGATGACCGGCACGATCGTCAGGCCGTTATTGAAGGCCAGGTTGACGTTGGAGACCGTCTGGGCCTCGACGCCCTGCGCCGCGTCGACGACGAGTACAGCGCCTTCGCAGGCGGCAAGGGAGCGCGAGACCTCGTAGGTAAAGTCGACGTGGCCCGGGGTGTCGATCAGGTTGAGTTCATATTCCTGACCGTCGAGCGCGGTGTACCGGAGCCGCACGGCGGTCATCTTGATGGTGATGCCCCGCTCCCGCTCGATGTCCATGGTGTCGAGAAGCTGATCCTGCATATCGCGCTCGGCGATGGCGCCCGTCAGCTCGAGAATGCGGTCGGCAAGAGTCGACTTGCCATGATCCACATGGGCGATAATGCAGAAGTTTCTGATATGATCCTGAGTATAGGTGTCCATAGCATGAGAAGGCCGCAGGGTCGTGCGGAATCCGCGCATTATAGCATCGGCTGGCCGTACGGGTGTTCGGCTACGATGCGCAGGTAAGCCCGAGTATACTGATAGGAGCCGATCGATGGATCAGGCCGAACTCCTGGCAATGGAATCAGAAAGGCCCAGAACATGAACAAAGAGATCAACCCCGCCGTTGCCGTCGTCATCATCGTGGTTCTCGCCGGTATCCTCGCCGGGGGCTATTTCCTTCTAGGACGCCCTCGCGATAACTACGATCCCAAACAATCTACGAGGATGAACGAAGCCATCAATAAGGAAGGCCTCGGCGCACTCCAGGGCTCAAGCGGCATGCAGGGGTCTGGGGGAATGCAGGGGTCCGCTGGAATGCAGGGCTCTGGCGGAGCGGCGCCCAGTTCGGGCGGACGAATGCAGGGGTCCGGCGGCGGCATGCAGGGCTCCGGCGGCGGCATGCAGGGCTCCGGCGGCGGCATGATGGGTTCGGGTGGCCGCTAGCCGGTTCTAGCCCTGGCGTAGATCCGCGCCGCAGGGCGCTACGAAATCAACTCGGCGATCGCGTCGGCCGCTGCGGTTGCCCCGTTCGCGGGCACGTGTTGACGACTCTGCGCCGACAGCTCGGCCGCGCGGGCCGGGTCGAGCAGCTCCTGGGCGGCGGCGCACACGGAGTCCGCCGTGAAGGGATCGACGCACAGGGCGGCGCCTGCGGCAGCCAGTGTCTGCGCCCGGAGGAGTTGATCGTCGACCTGTCGCGGGAAGGGTACGAGCGCGGTCGGCACGCCGTGGTGGAGCAGCTCCATGGAGCTGTTGTAGCCTGCCGCGCTGATCGCCCCGTCAAAGGCTCGGTACATTTCGGCCATGGGATAGTGATGGAGCACAGTAACGCCTTCTCGCTGCGGGATCCTCCCGTTGAAGAGCGGAGCATGCGCCACCGCAAGGTGTCGGCCCCGTCCTGCCAGCGCATCGATACTCAGCGCCATCGCCGCATCCATGGCCGGATCACCCCCGCCCCCGAAGGTCAGATAGAGCGCAGCCCCGTCTTGCGTCAGTCCCAGCCTCGCTCGCGCCTCCTCGCGGTCGAGTGCGGAGTCCCGGTCCCGGATCAGGATGGGACCGGTCCAGACGGACTCCATGTCCTCGGGCGCCTGTATCACAGTCGTGCCGCGCGTATGGGGAATCAGCGCCAGATCGTAGAGCCGCAGGGCGTTCTGGAAGACCGGGGATAGAGCCGCCTCGGGGCGCTGCTCGCGATAGACAAACACTTTTCGGGCGTCCCAGCGGAGGATCGGGAGCAGCTCCTGCAGGGACCCGGCCGGGAAGGTGTCGACGACGATCACGTGCGGATGAAACGACGCGATCAGGTTCAGCGTAACCGTGTGCAGCATCCGCGCGTACGTGCTGGGGCGGATGCCCGACCGTGTTCGGAGAGATCGGGACGGCACCTTATAGGCGGCGAACCCCTCCCTGAAGATGACGTCCTCCGCCTCGGAGGAGGTGAAGTAGACGAGCTCCGCTTCGGGCAATCGCTTGCGCAGCTCCCGACCGATGGCCAGCAGTCGGGTTACATGGCCCAGGCCGAGGCCGTTGACCGCGTAGAAGAGGATCCGGGGATAGCGCACGAGTACTGCTAGCGGCAGGTCGAACGTCAGGACTGATCGACGCCCAGGAAGTCGGTCCCGCCGGCATCCGAACCGCCTTCGCCGCCGGAATCGAGGAAGTCCGTGCCGCCCGCATCCCGGCCATAGTCGTCACCGTAGTCCGCGCCGGCGGCTCGCGTCGAGTAGTAATCGTGGTAGTGATGGTGCTCAGGCCAGAAGGTGTAGCCGCCCCAATCGGGCCCGTATCCTCCGCCCCACCCCCAACCCCATGTGGGCCGGCTCCAGCCCCAGAAGATCCGGTCGATCACGCTGAGGGCCACGAAATCCTGCAGGATCGATCGGTCATCGTAGCCGCGACGGTAGTAGTCTCGGTACGGATCATATTCCGGTTCGGCATACCACGGAACGGAACGGCCATCACGATGGAACGCTCGGATTCGAGGCGGGTCGCCGCGCCGAATGGCCTCATAGTCATCGACGCAGGCAAGGACCTGCCGGCGCTCGCCCCCGATATCCACCGAGACCTGCCGAAGCTCCTCGAGCAACGACGGCCGGGAGCAGAAGAAGCACGCGCCGCGCTGATCGTCCTCTATCCCACTCCAGTCGGTCTCTCTTCCGGAGGTCGCGGCCTCGGCAGGGTAGACCGGCGGGACAGCCGCGGCGGCCTCGGGAGGTGGCTCACCCCGCAGCGCCGCATCGACGATGCTCCGACCACGATCCACATCTGCGGACGCGGACTCCAGCAGATCCTGAGCATGGCTCAGGTCGTATTCATCCCGGGCTTTCACCATGATCATCGAGGCTTCGTCGAGCTTCCGACCGGCCTCAAGCCTGGCCTGACGGGCCTGGGAGGCTACCAGAGCCGAAACCGCGCCGGCCGAGTCATCCAGATAGTTCATCTGGCCGATCACGTCGTCCTTCTGGCGCTCGAGAACGGACCGTCTCAACCGCATCGACCTGGTACGGCGTATGCGGCGGCTGACCACAGCGATGACAATGACGCCGGCGACGCCGCCCGCGAGACCTAGGACGCCGAGCATCGTCGTTCTCGTCCTGCGGGCTCTCGTCTCGATGAGGCCCCGCGCCAGCCGCTCCAGGGCGCCGGTGTAATCGCCCCCTTCCATTTGAGGCGCCACCTCGCGCGTCAGATCCCGCAGGGTCGAGACGCTCAGGGTCTGGCTCGACGCGGCCACGCCGGCCCGGCTGCAGGCGATGACATACCCGTTGCGAAGTCCGAGGTACCGTCGCACCCGATCCGCCTCTCTCGACAGAGTGGCCGATCCGGCTCGGGAACTGAAGATCAGAAAACGGACCGGCACGGGTTCGAGCTCACGAATCACGCGGGTCAGGCGATCCACATCAACCTGCGCTCCGGTTTGCACAAAGACCCCGCGGCGGGTGAGCTGCTGGCTGATGGTGCCGTCCGGGCCGGTCAGCGGTCCCAGCGGCGCCGACGACGATGGCTCGGAGACCGACGAGCCGCCCTGTCTGGAGCCACCGGCTTTCTTTCTCAATCGGCCCAGGGTCTCTTCGTATTTGCCCGGCGTAGAGGCGAAGGCATGGGACGGGTCCAGCTTCCCCGCGGTCTCGACGGCCCGAAGCGCATCGGCGTATCGCCCGAGCTTGTTGTAGGCGAAGTTGAGTTGCCACCAGGCTTTTGCGTTCCGCGGGTTCTCGCGAGTGGCCGCTTCGAAACTGCGTGCGGCCTCCCTGTACTGGCCGGCTTTGTAGAGCGCACGTCCCTCGTTGTAGGGGTCCGCCGAGGCGACGGAGACCAGGGCCGCGAATACTGCTGCAATAACCATCGATCGATATCGCATCATGTCAGCTCTCCTGTGTCGACGCACCATCGGAGACGGAACGGCTACCACGTCAACGGCTTGATTATAGCGAATAGCCGCGCGGATGTGCGTGGGATCCGTCCGCCGGTTCAGAGCGCCAATCGAGTTGTCTGCGGATGATTCCGGTCCGGTCGCGGATCGGGAAGCCGTCCGGGTTAACGACGATACGATGCCGGCGTGAACCGTCGACGACGGTGACCCAACAGGCCTGACCCATGGGTATCGTCTTGCCGCCCGCCGTGACACAGCGGTCGATCGATCCGATGGGGGCGCGATCGGCAGGATCCAGGGAGATGAGCGTCAGAACCGCTGCCGATTCGGCGCGACGCCGGAGGATGGCGATGGGGGTCCGGTCCTCGGTGGAGGCGCCGACGCCGGTGCCCGTGATCAGTTCGGCTCTCTGGTCCGTTACCATCCGGACGGCTCTGCGGCGATCTCCGGCCGGACGATCCCCGAACCAGACGGTGTAGGCGGTCCGTCCAGCGGCGCGTCGCAGGTCGCGAAGGTAGCGGTACCCTGGCCTCTGGTCGCCAGAGAGCGGGGATCCTTGCCGGGATACCCATCGGCCCTCCGGATGCCAGACGAGGTCCAGCCATCGGGAGCGTCCGTCCTCCGCCCGCATCAAATCCACCACGGCAAGGAGCCCGTCGCCGAGGAGGACTGCAGCCCTTCGATGCCGGATCGGTCCCGTTGCGGGACCGGCGTCCGTGAGCGCGCCCAGCGCCGCATCGGCGTCGAGCGTTGCCAGGAGTCGGCCCATCCCCGGCCTCTGGTTCCGCCCCTCGACGACGAGGGCGTTGTGCGCCAGCGTCGTCTTGTACCAGCCGAAGGGCAGGTTGGTGAGATAGGCGCCGACCCCCGGATCGTCGAGTATCATCCTGCCCCGACGGTAGGCGATGAGGCTGTTCTTATCCAGATGGCCGTGATCGCCACCATAGGGTCCGTATTTTACGCAGATCCAGGCCGCGTCCGCCCCTTCGCCCTTCCGCAGGATGGCGTACCCCGAGTCGGCCATGATGGAGACCGAGGCCGGGGTTGATGGGGGCGGCTTCGGAAGGGGATCAACCCCGTAGAGGAGGGCGCGCAGCGAGGTTCTGTCGGCATGCAGGAGCGGCGCGGCCATGGCCGGATCGCCTAACCGTCGCAGGCCGAGTTCGTAGATGTCCCGTTCCGCGAGATCGAGGCGGGGGGCGTCGTTGAACGGCGGCAGTGAGCCGTCGGGCATCGCCGCCCTGAGAGGGGCCGTGAACATCGATCGGAGCGGCCCTCGGTACAGGTCATCGCCAGCGAGACGGGCGGCTTCGGCTAGATGCGTCATGGCGTCGAGCGTATAGAAGTGGTAGCCCCAGCTCCCCTCCAGCCACTGGCCGTCCTGATTCACACCGCGGGCCAGCTGGCTGCGGATGCCCCGTACGCCGTCGATCGCCTCCCGGATCAATCGTTGATCGCCCAGCAGGTAGCCGGCCAGGCCGATGGCGGCATTATGCCAGCACTGGATGTTATGGATCCGCAAGTGCGCAGGACGGATGACATCCTCGAGCGCCGGCCGAATGAAGCCTGTCTCGACTCGCTTGCGTTCGCCCGGGCTCAGATCGGTCCAGATCAGATCCGCCGCCTGGAGCATCGCCACGAGCCAGACCGATTCGTCCAGCGGCTGCGCCCATACGCGCGCTCCGCGGCCCGGAGCCCCGTGGAGGTCATGGAGCGGGAGACTCCGGTAGAGATCTGCGTAGGTCAGGAGGATGCTCCTCGTCGCCCGCAGCCACCGCTCATCCCGGGTGATGGCGTAGAGCGTCGCGAACCGCGGCGCCAACCGTCGCAAGCGTTTATGCTTCAGGGCGACGACCACCGAGTCGTAGGGCTCCCCACGGTAGACGCGCCCGTCGATCGGGCAGACGTGACGGCCGCCCGACTTCGTCTCTAGCCGCGCGCCGTGCGTGGGACAGGCGTACCAGTGCTCCACCTGTCCGCCGCGACGCGGGACCTGTATGGAAGCCCTGAGCTCCCGATCGCATTCACGCTGGAGCGACTCAAACGCCGCGCGGGCCACCCCGCTGCGTCGTATCCGGCGACGAAGGTCCCGCAGGTCCCGCTGCGACAGCGTTAGCCTCGGGTGGGGTTGAAGGCGTAGGACACGGGATGAGTCCCGGGCGCCGCGGATCCGGCGCAGATCGTCGATCCACATGGCGCCTTGCGGAGTAGGTCCCGTGTGCACCACCATCAGGGCCAGGCTGATCGGCGGCGGTCGGAGAACACCGTCGTCCGGACCGCCGAAGCTCTCGTCCCAGTCCCGAAACGGTATGTCGATATCCGTCCATCGGGCAGGGATGACGCCGACCGTTTTCTGGAACACCTGCCCCGTCGTGTCCCGAATCCGGAGGGCCAGCTCCTGGCCCGCATCGCCCCGCACGCGCAACCGTACTCCATCGATCGATCCGCGATAGGGGAGCGGGTACAGCGCCTGAACGTAGCGCCCCCCGTCGCTGAAATCATACGACAGGACGCCGCCGCGGGAGCCCTTGTATCCCTCGCCCGGGACGATACGAAAACGCCCGCGCGCTCCCCGAAACTCGGTTCCCGCATCGAAGGACCAACCGTCAAGGCGAAACGGACCTTCAAAGTCGTCCAGAACTCGACCGTACAGACGTTGACGACCGCAGGCGATCGCCACCGCCCCGATTCCGACGGCCATCAGCAGGAGAAACGTCCAGCGCGTCGGCCGGACGCCCGTCGGTCGTCGACGGTTCACCGCGCCCTCAGGACGCATGCCCAGCGGCTCGGCAACTCTGCGTCAGCAGCGAAAGGCGCCTGGGAATCCCCCGATACGGCGCTCCGGGTATGCATTGGGCAGAACGCACGGGTATAGTGAGGTCGTATGGTCTCCGCTGGTTGTTGACTGAGCCGCACATCGTCGAGAAGGCAGATCTCCAGATGCGTCATCCTTTCCTTGGGCTCCAACGATCGGATCGCCCAGTATTGCCGAACAGGTGTATGACAAGCGAATGACCGGTTTCATATCATGGTTCCAGAGGAACCGTAATACGCCCAGACACGCAGTGACGGCGAACGGGCGCGCGTTGCGCGTTCGGTTCTCATCTTCGGCGGTTGGCCTGATCTCCAACTATTGCGATCCCGTAGTTAACCTGTCTCTGATCCAACATATGACGACCTGCGGCGTCCGACGATTGGTCTACAGCGGCCCCCTCGGGATTCTGGACGATCCGAGGGAGCTATGGAAGCTCATCGAGAGCGGTCAGGTCCGATGGGTCTACGGGCACGCTGAGAGGCCGAGGAGCGCCCCCGAGGTTGGGATCTTGCCTCCCGGCTCGGCAACCATCGAAGAGAACGGGGTGCTGTTCCGGCATTTCGTGCGGAAGGCCGAGGAGGAGGAGCCGATACGCTTCGGCGCTCTCCAGTGGCCGCCCCCCGGAGGAGGCCAGCGGGACGCGATTACCGAGACGCTCGAGGGCGTCGAGAATCGCATCGTGGTCGTGGGCAGCGGCCTCGAGTACGAGCGCTGGGTATGGAACAGTGTTCTGTGCCGATGGGAGCTGTACGAGCAGAACGTCCCGGGCTACGCCGAGACGTCGATGGTCCAGATCACGCTCGATACCGATCAGCGCCATGTCATCATCAGCCCCACGTCCCGTTCGTCCTATTGCTCCGTCATCGACCCCGAAGCCAATACCTACACCCTTCTGATGTTCTGAGCTAGCCTGCTTCTAGCCCTCGAAGGTACGCCACCGCCCGGCGAACGTCGCCCATCGCGTCCTCGCCGCACTCCCGCTCGATCGCGTAGAAGCCGGCATAGCCGTGCTCGACGAAGATCCGGTGGAGCTCCGGCCAGTTCGTCATGCCGTCGCCGAGCGGCACCTCGTCGAATGTGCAGTCCCGACGCATCACCGAATCCTTGGCATGAACATGGACCACGTACGGAATCAGCGTCCGAAGCCCTTCCACCGGGTTGAACCGGCTCCAGGCGTCGTTAAAGTCGAAGTCCGCTTTGCCGTGCTGCGCAAGGTAGGGCGGCCAGATCAACAGGTTGGCCGGGTCGAAGTTGACCCTCAGGGAGGGGCTGCCGATCTCCTCGATCATCCGCCGAACAGTCGCCGGCGTCTCCGGGCCTGTCTCCATGGCGAGCGTCGCACCGATACGCTCTCCGTGACGCGCGATGCGCCCCAGGGAGTCCTGAAACCGAGCCCAGACCGGCGAGGAGGCGTCCTCCGGCATCACCCCCACATGCGCCATCCACAGGCCCCCCGCCATATCGACGGCCGTTTCGTTGATCCGCTGGCCCCATGCGATGTTCTCTTCGAGCCCTTCCTCCTTCCCAAGGTCCACGCTGCCGCCCCAGGCGATCAGGCTGGATACCTCAAGGCCGAGCTCCCGAATCCGGGCGAGGATGCCGAGCCGCTCGGACCGACTCCGGCGTTCCAGGTCGAGCGGTCCGCCGAAGGCGCCGATATGGACCCCCTCGACTCCGAGCTCGGCCGCGACCCGCATGCCGTCGTAGGGATCGGCGCCGCCGGTCGTCGGGATGATAGCGATCTTCACGCGAAACTCCTTTGTGCGCAGGCTGGCCTGCCTCGTAAGGTTCGCGGTCCGCAGCCGATCTCCTGCGCGGCAACGGCGCCTACCGGAGCCGCAGCCGACCTTCCGTCCGCTGTTGGCGGCCCCGATGGTCGATCCCCTCCACCACGACCCGGTATTCGTCGCCGTCGAGCGAAAGGACCACAAGCCACCGATCATTGGCCGTGCGGGCCGTACGGTTGATCACTTCCCGACCGTCGGGCCGATAGAGGCGAACGCGGACGCTCGCGCCTCCCCACGAACCGCCGATGCGCACCGAGCCGCCCGTTCGATACCGCGGGAGCTCCAGGCTCAGCGGGATCTCCCGTCGTCGATCCCGATCCCAGTCGTGCCGCCGCCCGATGCCCGGACCATGGTAGCCGTACGAAGGGTTCCCGCGGCCGAAGGCGATGACCTGCGCCCGACGATCGTAGATCGCCTGACGGCCCAGAACGGTCTCGAGGAAATCGAGCGGAACGTACGGCTCGCCGAAGCGGATCGTCATCGGACGGGACATCGTGGTGACCCTTCCGAAATCCTGATAGACGCTCCAGCTCTCCGCATAGACCTTGTACCGCCTGTCAGTGGTCCGGACCTCTAGAGCGCGTTCCCGATGGTTCCAGATGTGGGAGATCCCCACTCCATCGAGTATGGGCCGTACCGGGAGCATCACGACACCCCGGTCGACATAGGCATCCACACGACAGACAGACGGGCGGAACCTCCCTTCGATCTCGATCGCGATCCGCTCGGCGAAGGCGGCCGTGGGCCCGGCGCAGAGCGCGGTCGCGATCCCTGCAGCGAAGGCCGTCCGCCGAATCGCACGCCGTACCTTGTCCATCATCGTTCCTCCTGTCCGCTGGTCGACTACCGACTGCGGCGTTGTTTCCTGTAAGAATCGAAACGCCGCCCGGGCGGTATCGTGACGGTTTGGCGCCCGTTGGGAACATCGAACGGGCGTGAGGCCGTCGGATAAGGTGCCGGAGGTCGCGTCGATCCCCTCCGGCTCTGGAATACGATGCGGATAAAATCCATGTCCCCTATGCCGATCCACAGGCGCCTTCGGATGGTCACAGCCCTCGGCGCGCTCGCGCTCATCGTGACGGCCCGAGCCGCAGCACAGAGCGAGGCGGCCATGATCCTCTATCGCGCCAACCTGCACAGTCATACCGAATACTCCGACGCCTACTCGCTCTTCTGGCCCGAGGCGACGAGCCCCGCTACAGCCTACGCGTACGCCCACTCCCGGGGTCTCGGAGCCCTTGCCGTGACCGATCACGGCGAGATGCTGAACCTGAACGAATGGACCCTGAGCAAGCAGGCCGCGCTCAATGCGTCGGCGAGCTACTGGCCGTTCGTCGGGATCCACGGGTTCGAATGGACGGCCACCACGTACGTACCGGATACGGGCCACTGCAACGTCTTTGGATCGACAGCACGAATCGGAGCCTATCAGACCGGTCAGAATACTCCGGCCGATGTCTTCGGCTCCCTGAACGCCTTCTACGCCTGGCTTGCCACGGACGCCGAAGCCGTAGACGCCTCCCGCTCCGGCGCGCCCATGGTAGTGGCCCAGTTCAACCATCCGACGGCACACGACGGCTCCGACCATCACAACGGCTATGCCCTCGCGCCCGATCCGAGAACGCGCCAGGCGGTCGCCCTCTTCGAAGTCGGATCATGGGTGCAGGACCCGAACAACCTCTTCGGGATCGATTACGAGGGGACCGCATCCGATAACGATACGATGGACCCCCGCTGGTCCGCCGAGTACTGGTATCGCGCTGCGCTGTCCGCCGGCTGGCGCGTGGCCCCGAGCAATAACGGCGACAATCACCTCGGCGGCTATGTATGGCACCATAACCTCGGCCCTCCGACCTGCACCGGCATTTACATGGCCCCTCCGGCCTCGGGCTCCGCGCTGGAACGCCAATCGTCCCTGCTCGACGCCCTGCGGGCGCGCCGAACCTTCGGCGCCGAGGACAGAGATGCCGCGCTCCTTGTCACAGCCGATGCGGGCGTATCGCCCTGGCCGTGGTGGATGGGCTCTGCTTTCGGGACGCCGGCGGGCGGCCTGCTGACGATTCGGATCCGGGCCGCCGATCCGTCGGATGATCTAAAGAAGGTCCAGCTGCTTCGGCATGACGGGATCGCCGTCGCCGAGTGGACCAACCACAACGCCCGTTCCTTCGATCAAAGCGTCGTCCTCACCGACTCGGACCTCGCCTCTTTGCCGGTTACCGCCCAGGGTGAGATATGCCTCTACACGAAAGTCACCGAAAAGGACGGCCAGCTCCTGTTCGGTGCGCCGCTATGGATATCCCGCCCGCAGATCGGAGCGGAGCTGACCGACCTGACGGTCTTCGGCAGCGTCGGCTCCGTCCAGTACAGGGCCGTACTGCGTCGCTCCGATACCGAAGCGGGGCTCGCAGGCAACAACGTCGTATTCTCCGTAAATGGGATTCCGGTCGGGGTTGTCACGACCGACACGCAGGGGATTGCGACGCTCGATCACAGGATCCCCTCCGCAGAGACCTACACGCTGACCGCGGAGTTCGCCGGCGACAGCGAGGCGGCGCCCTGCTGGGACTCCGCGACCATCGATGCCGCTGCCTTCACGTCCCTCTCCACTCTGGACCGCACCGGTACGGTGACCCACGTCGTCACGCTCCGTGCCTACCTGAAACGGCTCGCCGATGACACATGGCTCGCGGGCAAGACCGTGGACTTCTCCATCGACGGGACCAGCGTGGGATCGGCCGTCACCAACGCCTCGGGCCGCGCCGATCTCAACTGGACCGTCACTCCCGGACCGGCCGTCCGAACCATTCGCGCCGTGTTCCCGGGCGTGGAAGGCCTCCAATCCTCCTTCGGGCAGGCGAGTCTGACCGCCCAGGTGTGGGCTACCAAGATGGTCGGGTTCGACCGAACCCAGAGGATCTCCGGACGCACCGAGCTCAAGGCGAGACTGCTGCGGTCCGACAACGTGCCGATCGCAGGCAAGAACGTCGATTTCCTGGTCGACGGAACCTATGTCATCACTCGGCCGTCGGACGCGGCCGGCTACGCCCGATATCCGTACTACGATGTGCCCGATGGCGCAGGCTCCGGCGCGCGGACCATCCTCAGCGTATGGGCTGGGAACGGGGGCTATCTGCCGGTCAGCAAAGCGGCAACCCTGACGGTACAGAAGGCGTTGCCGTACATATGGGTGATGCCAAGGACGATCGCGCAGGGAGACACCGTCAAGCTCTATGCCTATGTGCGCCGCCTGTACGATTACAGGAAACAGGAAGGAAAGACGGTCGACTTCATGGTCGACGGCGTTCTGGTTCAGTCCGTGACTACCGATGGCGACGGCGTAGCGCGCGGCCTGTATCAGTCGGCGGAGCCCGCGGGTCTCTACAAGATTCGGTGCGAGTTCGCCGGCGACGCCTGGCTGGAGGCTGGCGCTGGCGAATCGGATCTGACGATCCACTAATGCGTCTCGCTCCCTGGCCTGCAGGGCCCCACGTGACGCGGCGGGTTCTTGTTCTCTCCTAGGGCGTGATCGTGAGCGTTGCGGTTCCCGTATCGGCGGCAAAGTCGAGGTCGCCGCTAAAAGCCGCGCCGATCGCATGGCCGCCCAGCGCCATATCGGGCGGAATGCCGATGAGCAGCCCGATACGTTCCCAGGACCAGGTCCGCTCCGCGTCATTGATCGAGTCGAGCGCCTTATGGAACCAACGTGGTTCCCGGTCGATCGCCGCCCGGAACCTGTCCACCTCAGGATGATCGGCGATGTTGTCGCCGTCGGGAATGTAACCGCGCCTACATTTCGTATGGTTGACTATGATCACGAAACCGGACGGCATCGCCCACCATAGCCACGCGAGCGCCAGCCTGTCGCAGGATCGGTTCTCCAAGACGCGCTCCGACCACGCCATGGAGCTGGCCGCCGATTACGCGGAGCTGATCGAGGACCTGCAGCGGCTGAACGGCGAGGCCCGCATCGTCGACATGGCCACCCACCTCGGCACCAGCCACGTCACAGTCGTCGGGAAGCTGAATCGGCTCGTTCGGGACGGAATCGTGCGGCGACAGCGCCACCGGGCCGTGTTCCTGACCGACGAAGGGAAGCGGCTGGCGGCGCAGGCTCGGGAGCGCCATGCCACGGTCCGATCGGTGCTCCTCGCCATTGGCTGCCCGCCCGAGATCGCCGAACGGGACGCCGAGGGGATCGAGCATCACATCAGCCCCGAGACGCTGGCGGCGTTTGGGCGATTCCTGCGCCAGCGCGCCGGCGACGGAGACGGGACCCGATGAGCGCACCCGAGGCTGGGCAGACCGTGCTCCTGAGCTCCCTGCCCCGGGGCGCGGCGGGGCGCATTGTGCGGCTGCTCATGGTGGGACCGGAGCGCCGACGCCTCCTCGATCTCGGCTTCGTGCCCGGAACGATCGTCGTCAGCGGCTTTGTGAGCCCGCTGGGCGACCCGACCGCCTACCATGTCCGGGGCTCGATGACGAGCTTGCGTCGCAGTCAGGCGGATCAGATCGAGGTGGAGCCGTGCTCCGGCGCCGACGGCGGCGCTCCTTCCGGAGGTCCGAAGGATGCGGCTTAGGCGGGGCAGCGGCGACGGGGACAGCGGCTGTCAGAGCTGCCCGATGGCGGGCTCGGCGGCGGTGCATCGCCCCGGGCTTTCCATCGAGGGTTGCGACTACGTCGTCGCGCTCGCGGGCAACCCCAACACCGGCAAGAGCACCGTGTTCAACGCGCTGACTGGCCTGCGCCAGCATGTGGGCAACTGGCCGGGCAAGACCGTGGTGCGGGCCGAGGGAGCCTTCCGGATCGACGGGAAGAAGTTCCGCATCGTGGATCTGCCGGGCGCCTATTCGCTCCTCTCCAACAGCTCCGACGAAGAGGTAGCGCGGGACTTCATCCTCTTTGGTCGGCCCGATGTGACGGTGGTGGTCGTGGATGCGACGACGATGGAGCGGAACCTGAACCTGGCTCTGCAGGTGCTGGAGATCACGGACAGGGCCGTCGTGGCGGTCAACCTGATGGACGAGGCCGAGCGGAAGGGCATCCGTGTCGACACCCGGGCGCTCGGGCGGGATCTCGGCGCGCCGGTGGTGCCGATGGCGGCGCGGAGCGGGCTGGGCCTGCCGGAGCTTCGAGCGGCGATTCTTGGCGTCGCGTCCGGCACAATCCAATGTCGAATCCATCCCGCGCCCGACCTCGGCGCCGAGGTAGAAGCGAGCCTTGCCCGCATTACCGAAGCGGTCCTTGCGGAGTACCCGGGCCTGCCCAACGCCCGATGGGTCGCCCTTCGACTGCTCGAAGGGGACCCGAGCGTCGTACGGGAGGCCCGCAACGGGACCCTCGGCGACGGTCTGCACGGCCATGTGGTGGACGAGCCGGCGGCGGCGGCGGCTCCGACCGGAGCGTCATGAGCGGGTCCGCCGACCATCTGTTATCGCTGGCCGAGGCGGAACGCGCCCGACTGCGGACCCCCCTGCACGACCAGCTCGTCGAGCGGCTCTACGAAGAGGCCGGGAGGATTGCGGCCCGCGCGTTGGATCGGTCCGGCGAGGCACGGAGGTTCCAGTTCGACCTTCTGCTCGACCGGATCCTGACGAGCCGCATTCTGGGGCTGCCGGCGATGGCCGCCCTCTTCGGCGGTGCATTCTGGCTGACCATCGCGGGCGCCAACATCCCGTCGGCGCTGCTGACGAGCCTGCTCGTCGACCACGGTGCGGCGCTGCTCCACCGCGCTGCGGACGCGGTGCATGCGCCGGCATGGCTGCAGGGGCTGGGCATCGACGGCGTCTACCTCGCTGTGGCCTGGGTTGTCAGCGTGATGCTCCCGCCGATGGCCATCTTCTTCCCCATCTTCACCCTGCTGGAGGACTTCGGCTATCTGCCCCGGGTCGCGTTCAACCTGGATCGCACCTTTCGATGGGCCGGCGCTCACGGCAAGCAGTCGCTGACCATGATGATGGGGTATGGGTGCAACGC
>JAANMX010000039.1_pt1 | contig 136793 bp, 110 predicted proteins | sample 7279681 | NCBI WGS metagenome assembly JAANMX01 (sample SAMN14094542, study PRJNA606508) | bioreactor metagenome | isolation source: A lab-scale SPAN reactor treating ammonium-rich wastewater day 351 | place: Ireland: Galway | collected 2018-01-01 | reverse complement strand
CCTGCTCGCTGTACCGCAGGTAGGGCGTTACCGTGACAAGGCCCGCGCCCGTCTCCTGCTCCCAGTCGAGTGAGGCCCGGGCGCTCTGCACCTTGCGATTTGCAAATGGGGTGTAGTTGCGGGTCGGGTTGTTCACGTAGTCCGCCTCGGACACCCGGCTGGAAGCGCCGGTCTCCTGGTCGATGTTGGTGACGGACAGCACCGCCTTCACCCGTCGGTCCTCACCCCGGCTGGAGTCTGCCCGTATGGTGAAGGTCTGGCGATCGTAGGCGGTGTCGTCCCGCCAGCCGTCACTGTGGGTGACATTGAGATCGGTCCGCACACCGAGATCACCCCAGGTGTTGCTGGCGGTGATCAGGCCCCGCAGCCAGCCGTGGTCGCCGGCCTCCAGCGCTGCCCGGAGGTCGGGCACCAGCGAAGGCGCCCTGGTGAAGACGTTCACCACGCCGCCGATCGCATCGCTGCCCTGCAGGGCCGTACCGGGTCCGCGGATCACCTCGATGCCGCCGGCCTGGGGCAGATTCACTTCGTACAGGGCGTTGTGGTTGAAGAAGCCGGAAGCACGTACCGGCACGCCGTCCTCGAGGAACAGATAGACGGGACTGGTGCCGATGGGCTGGCGGATACCCGTGATGCTGCCCTCGCCGTTGGTGGCCTGCACCGAGACTCCGGGGACCCGCCCGAGGATTTCTGACGGATGGCCGGGTCGCACGAGATCCAGTTCGGCACTGTCCACGACGAAGATGGAAATCGGGGTCTCGGCCCTCAGCGACGCCTCCCGGGTAGTGGTGACGATGATCTCGTTCACGCCGCGGGTAGTTTCAGCTTCCGCAGGAGCACCTGCGATACCGGCAAGCACAAGGCCGACTGAGGGGAACGAGCGTGACTCTGGCATGTACAACCTTCTGTTGACTACGGTGCTGTTGCAGCGATGCGGAAGCTGACGAGCGCTGCTAGCCTAGCCGCTCATCGGGAAGCCATGGGTAGAGGAATCGTCAATGGCGAGACAACGGATGTTCAAACGGCGAACTGTCGCCGGCATGCTGCTGGGATCAATAGCCGGCATGGCGTTTGCGGCTGCCGCAAATCCGTCGCCGGCATTCCTGCGGCTGGAGAGTGGCGCTTTCGGGCGCCTGGTCGAAAGTCGCCGTAATCAGCCCTTTCTTCTCGTGCTCTGGTCAGTCACCTGCGGTCCCTGCCGGGAGGAGTTCGAGTTGCTGCGTGAGATGCGCGGCCGTTATCCGCGCATGCCGCTCGTGCTGATCTCCACCGATGACCTCAGCGACGAAGGCGTGGCCGCCAGGGCATTCGCTGCCTTCGAAATGGAAGGTGAGGAGTCCTGGATTTTCGCCGACGATGCGCAGATGCTGCGCTACGAGATTGACCCGGATTGGTACGGTGAGTTGCCCCGTGCCTACTTCTACGGTGCTGATCACTCCCGGGTGGGGATCAGCGGCCGTCTCGAGCCGGAGCAGATCGCAGCCTGGATCAGGGCGACGGGCAGTGGCTGATCCGGTAGCGCTGCAGCTGCGGGATCCCGATCAGGGGGTAAAAAAATGCCCGCCTGGCCCGGGGGGACGGGCGAGGCGGGCGGCAGAAGGGCCATCTGTCTGCCCGCGCCCCAGGGGGGAGGGGGGTCAGGCGCGGGGGTGACAGTTGGCCCGTAACGCGGTTGTGCTTCAGGTCCTCAGAAGAGGAAGAGCAGCGGCAGCGCGATCAGAGGGATGAGGATCGCGATCACCCCAAGCAGCAGATCGCCGAACTCGTAGCCGGCAAAGTCGTTCTCGTTCGCAATGTGGCTGTTCATCTCGTGTCTCCCTGGGTGGCGGCCCGGCCGCTCTCGATGGGATGCATAGTGCCCCCACGCCGCCAGGGCTTCCTTTCAGGGGGGTAACACTTTGTATCAATGTGTATCTTGGGCACCGGCTGCACGTCCCGGCGCCCGGTCTGCCGGCGAAGCCGCTGCCGTCGGTGGCGTGACCAGCGTCCCGTTCTGGTAGTCCGCAATCGCCTGCCCGATCTCGGCCTGCGTGTTCATCACGAAGGGGCCGTACTGCACGACGGGTTCGTTGAGGGGGCATCCCGCCAGCAGCAGCAGGCGCGCACCGCCATGCCCGGCCGTGATCGTGACGGCATCCCCGGGTGAGAGCACGCCGGCTGCCCTTTGCGGCAGGGTTTGCAGGTCCCGGCCCACGGCAGCCTCGCCCTCGTACAGATAGGCAAAAGCCTGGTGGCCAGCCGGTATCTGCGGACTGACACTGGTGCCATCCGGCAGCCGCAGGTCCACGTACAGGGGTGCCGTGGCGGCTGAACCCTGCAGCGGTCCCGCAACGGACTGTTCACCGGCGGCAAAATGGCCGGCGATCACCCGGGCCTCGCCGCCTCCCGGCAGCGCCACCACCGGGATCTGGTCCGCGGGCACGTCGCGGTAGGTAGCCGGCAGCATCTTTTCCCGCGCGGGCAGGTTGATCCAGAGCTGGAAGCCGCGCATGCGGCCCCCGGTCTGCCGCGGCATCTCGGAATGGATGATGCCCCGGGCAGCCGCCATCCACTGCACGTCGCCCGGACCGAGGTCGCCCCGGTTGCCCTGGCTGTCTTCGTGCCGCATGTGGCCGTCCAGCATGTAGGTGACGGTCTCGAAGCCACGGTGAGGGTGGGCAGGAAAGCCGGCCAGATAGTCATCCGGGTCGTCCGAGTAGAACTCGTCGAGCATCAGGAAGGGATCGAGCCGCTGGCTCGAGCGGCTACCCAGGCTCCGCCGGAGCTTTACGCCGGCACCGTCCGAGGTCGAAACCGCCGGGATCACGTAAGCGAGTGTGCGGGTGGTCATGGTGTGGCTCTCCTGGATTCGGGGGGGGCATCGGGCGGGCGAGGCTCAGCTTCGCCCCGTGCGCTGGTCCAGGGACAGGGGGCCGGGGCCCCGGGCCAGCAGCAGCAGAAAGCCGCCGGCGAGCCCCAGGTTCTTGAGAAACAGGATCTGCTGGGCCGGGTCGGCGACGTTGCCGTGAAACAGCGCGGCGGTCAGGATGCTGAAGCCCGCCAGCAGCGCGGCAACCAGCCGGGTCCGGTAGCCCACCATGATGGCGAGCGCACCGCCCGCTTCGAGGGCGATGACGAGCGGGAGCAGCGCACCCGGCACGCCGGCCGATTCCATGTAGGCCTGCGTTCCGGCGAAGCCCGTGATCTTGCTGATGCCCGCGATCAGGAAGATCGCGGCGAGCAGGATGCGGCCGGCCAGTTCAGTGGCGTTGTTGAGTGTTGTCATTGGATATCTCTAGGTTGTGGGGGTTGGTGATGGCACTTAATTTACATCCGTAAAAATGATAAAAAAGCGCAAAATACCGGCCATATTCATCAATTAAATAGATATATGACCCAGCCACGGATCAGCCTGGACCAGTGGAACGCCCTGATTGCAGTTGTGGAATCAGGGAGTTACGCGCGTGCTGCCGAGCGCCTCCATCGTGGGCAGTCCACGATCACCTACACGGTCCAGAAGCTTCAGAACCTCACCGGTGTGCCGCTCTTCGAACGACAGGGGCGCCGGTCCGTGCTGACGCCCGCGGGCGAGGTGCTGTACCGGCGTGCCCGGACACTGGTCGCCGAGGCAGGCCGGCTGGAACGCGCGGCCGCCTCGCTGGCCCGGGGCTTCGAGCCGGAAATCCGCCTGGCCGTGGATATCGTCTTTCCGACCTGGCTGCTGCTGGACGCCTTCGCGACCTTTTCCGGCGAACAGCCCCATTGCCGCCTGGAACTCGAGGAGTCGGTACTCGACGGCACGGATGAGGCGCTGATCGAGGGACGGGTGGACTTTGCGATCGGCACGCTGGTGCCGGCGGGCTTTCTGGGCGATCCCCTGTTGCCGCTGCGCTTTGTCTGCGCGGCGGCTCCCGGCCATCCGCTGCACCACGCGCGTGGACCCGTCACGCTCGAGGACCTCAAGCGCCATCGCCACCTGGTGATCAGTGGGTCGAGCACGCAGCGGGCCCGCTCGGCCGGCTGGCTCAATGAGGAACGCTGGACCGTGACGGCGAAGGCCACCTCGATCCGGGCGGCAGTCCTGGGCCTCGGCTATGCGTGGTTTGCGGAAAGCAGCATCCGTGAGGAACTGGCCAGCGGCCTGCTCGAGCCACTGCCGCTCAGGGAAGGCGCTGAGCGCAGCGTCATGACCTACCTGATCTTTGCCGACCGGGATGCGGCCGGTCCGGGCGCCCTGCGTCTGGCCGGCATCATTCGCGACCGGGTGGCCGACTCAGTCCGTGGTGCGCACCCGGCCCCGCGCTAGCCTCCGTTGGCGGTCCAGACACCCGTCCGGCCTGATCGCGCGGCTGGCCAGGCCGGCGCCTTCTGCTCATCGCTTGCGGCGCCTGCCAGCACTCGCAGAGACCGCGATGCCCAGCAGGCGGCGGAATTTCGGGCACTCCATGTGGCTCGGCGCGGGGCAGGCGGCGGCGTGCCGCAGGCCATCGCGCATGGCAGTCAGCTTGCGGATACTGGCATCCAGCTCCTCTGCCTTGTCCGCCAGCAACTGGCGGTTGATCTGCGGACGCCCATTGGGCGCAAACATGCGCGCGATCTCGTCCAGCGACAGGCCAGCGGCACGCCCCAGCGCAATCAGTGCCAGCCGTTCCAGCACCGCCGCGTCGAACAGGCGACGCAGGCCCCGCCTGCCGACGGAAACGATCAGGCCCCTTTCCTCGTAGTAGCGCAGCGCCGACGCAGGAACGCCTGACCGCTTTGCCACCTCCGCGATGTCGAGATCACGCACCCTCTTGACCTCAAGTTGACTTGAAGTGGCACTCTGCCCCCTGTGCCGGAACAAGGCAAGAACTGGAGGACGTCATGGACTATCTCGTACCTGTGCTGATCACCGGGCTGGGCGCGACAGCGCTAATGGATCTCTGGGGAGTCGTCCGCAGGCCCCTGCTCGGGATTCCCGCTCCCGACTATGGACTGGTGGGTCGCTGGCTTGCCTACATGGGCCAGGGGCGCTTCTCCCATGACTCCATCGCGAAGGCGCCACCCATGCAGGGCGAGCGCCTGATCGGGTGGACCGCCCATTACCTGACCGGCATCGCGTTCGCCGGCGTGCTCATCGGCATCTGGGGTCTCGCGTGGATCCGGCACCCTACGGTCGGCCCGGCGCTGATCGTGGGCATCGGCACCGTCGCGGCCCCCTTTCTGCTGATGCAACCGGGCATGGGCGCCGGCATCGCCGCCAGTCGCACGCCACGCCCTGCCGCCGCCAGGCTTCAGAGCGTCATCACGCACGGGTTGTTCGGGCTCGGCCTCTACGCGGCTGGCAGTGCTGCCAGCTTCCTGTACTCATACTGAAGGAGAACGAAATGAAATTTCCCGCTCGTTATGCACCAGTCATCTTCAGCGCCCTGCTTTCGGCGATCATGGTGTGCATCGTCTCGGCCTTCGTACTGACAACGGCTCAGGGGATCCACCCGGGGCTTCCGGCGCAATGGATCAGGAGCTGCCTGACGACCTGGCCCGTTGCCTTTCCGACGGTAGCCATCGTCGCGCCATGGGTGCGGCGGGTCGTTGGCAGCATGACGACTTCCTGACTCGCGCCGCGTGGTGAGGATGTCCGCTTCGTTGCACGCCGCCTCCGCCCAGGGAGGGCGCCGCGCTAGCCTCCGTTGGCTGACTTTGCCGGCGCGGCCGCAGGTGCCTTTGGCGTGGCCCCCCAGCTGCGCTCCGGTACCTTGATGGTGAAGGCGTAGATGCTGAGCAGTGCGAGTCCGATGCCGCCGATGAGCATCGGGCCGTGGTGGCCCACGTGGGTGTAGATCTGGGTACCGACCAGGGGGCCGAGGATGGCGCCCAGCGTGTTGCCGGCGCCGAGCAGGCCCTGGGCGGCGCCCTGCTCCCACGGCTCAACGCTCATGCTGGCGCAGCCGTTGATGCCGGGATTGGCGCAGGCGAATGCGATGCCGAGCACGCCAAAGCCGGTGGCCATTACGATCAGGTTCGGGGCCAGGCCGATGATGGCGAGGGCCAGCACGAAGAACGGTCCCAGAACCCGGAGCAGAATCTGCGGCCTGATCCGGATGAGCTGGAACACGCCGATCTGCACCACCACGATCATGGCTGCCATGCTGATCAGCATCAGGCTTACCTGGCGCACCAGATCCCTGGGGTCCGTCACGCCGTATTCGTCCTGCAGGTAGAAGCCGAGGATCAGCTGCAGGGCCATGAAGGTGAGGAAGAAGCAGAACCACATGATGATGTAGGGCCGCAGCCGGGGGTCGGTGATCTTCATGGCCACCTTCTTGCCGGGGTTGGCGTGCCGGGGTGGCACCGGCAGCAGCCGCCACGCCAGGATCGCGCCGGCGAGGCCGATGGCAGAGGCCACGTACATGGGCACCAGCGGGCCGAACATGGCGAGCGCCCCCGCCATCACCGGGCCCAGCACCGAGCCCATGCCGTTGGCGGCGCCGATGATTGCGAGGCCCTGGCCGCGGTGCCGCACGTCCGTGATGTCCACGATATAGGCTGAGGACGCCGGATAGATGGCGGAGGCGGCGACGCCCGAGGAGCCGCGCGCGAGGGCAAAGAGCACCAGCAGGCCCATGCCGGTGACAGTTCCCCGCAGGCCGAGCTCCAGCACCAGCGCCACCAGCAGGGTGCCGAGGGCGGCGCCGGTGATGCCGACGATGAAGACCGGCTTGCGGCCCACCACGTCGCTGCGCCGCCCCCAGAAGGGGGCGCTGAACACCAGCGGCAGGCTGGCGAGCGTCAGCGCAATGCCGAAGGCCTGGGGGGCGAAGCCCACCTGGCGCGCCATCGGGGCCACGATGGCAAAGGTCAGGGACTGGCCGATCGAGAATAGAAGCATGCCGAGGCCGAGGAGCAGTCGCGCCTCGAGCGGGCCTTTGCCTGTGGTGTCGGTCATGGAATGGGCAACGTCCTGTTGAGTGGGGCCGTTCGCTACCCGGCCGCGGCTGGATGTGGGGGCTAGTCGGCCGGGAGCGCAAACGCCGTGATCTGGTCGCCGGGCTTCGGGTAGACGAACGGGTGCCCTCCGGAGGCGATCACCACGTACTGCCGGCCGCCCACCGAGTAGGTCATCGGCAGGGCGAAGGCGCCGGTGGGCAGCCGGGCCTGCCAGAGTTCCCGGCCGCTGCTGAGGTCAAAGGCCCGGAAGCGGTCGTCCCCGGTGCCGCCGATGAACACGAGGCCGCCGCCGGTGACGAGCGGGCCGCCAAAGGTGGGCGTGCCCCATTTGAGGGGCAGCGGCAGCGACCAGGGCCCCGCCATGGGCGGCGGCAGGCTGTGATCCCAGACGCCGAGCGGGCTGCGCCACAGGATCTCGCCCGCCATCAGGTCCACGGCCACCAGTTCGGCGTAGGGCGGCGCGGTGCAGGGCATCTGGTTGGCCGGCGACAGGAGCGCACCCTGCTTCAGTGCATAGGGTGTGCCCGAGAGTCGCGCCGGCGCGCCCATCATGTTTTCCCCGGCCGTAACGTTCCGCCCGGAATCGTCAGCGGACTCGACGGGTATCAGTTGCGCAAAGTGGGCGAGGCGCAGCACGTTGGTCACGAGCACGCGGCGCCCGGGATCGACCGCCACGCCGCCCCAGTTCACGCCGCCCGCAGTGGACGGCACGATGATGGTGCCTTCCAGCGATGGTGGCGTGTATACGCTGCCGTAACGGAAACCGCCGTAGGCCTTGCGGCAGGCCGCCCTGTCCCAGGGCGTCAGCCCCCAGAAATCGGCATCGCTGAATTCGTGCGGCACGAGCGGCGGTGGCCGCACCGGGAACGGCTGGGTTGGCGACAGCACTTCGCCCGGCACGCCGCCCTGGGGTACGGGCCGCTCCTCGATGGGAAAGAAGGGCTCGCCGGTTTCCCGGTGGAAGATGAACAGCAGACCGGTCTTGGTGGCCTGGATCACGGCGGGAAAGGGTTGCCCGCCGCGCGTGAGTTCGACGAGCGTCGGCTGGGCGGCATTATCGTAGTCCCAGACGTCATGGTGGATGGTCTGGAAGTGCCAGACCACCTCGCCGGTGCTGCCCCGCAGGGCGACGATCGAGTCGGCATAGCGGTTGTCACCCGGGCGGGTGCCGCCGTAGAAGTCGGGCGACGGGCCGGAGGTGGGCAGGAACAGAAGGTCGCGCGCTGCATCGGCGCTCATCACGCCCCAGACATTGCCGGCGCCGGTGGTCGCCGCGGCGTCCGGCGTCCAGCCGGCATAAGCCGGATCATCGGGCGAGCGGGGGATGGGATCGAAGATCCAGCGAGGCGCGCCACTGCGCGCATCGAAGGCGCGCACCGCGCCGTTCGGCGCATTTGCCCGGTGGAAATCCCGCACCGTGGTGCCGACGGCGAGCACGTCATTGATGACCGTGGGCGGCCCCGAGAACCGCACCTCGCCTCTCGCCGCGGGTGGCTGTGCCTGCAGTACCTCGGGTTCGACATCCACGATGCCGTCGCGGCCAAAGCCGGGGCACGGCTGGCCGACGCGCGCATCGAGGGCAATCAGGCGCAGGTCGTGGGTGGCGAGAAACAGCCGTCGTGCGCACAGCGCGGCCGGCGGCGCCTCGCGATCCTGCCAGAAGGCCACGCCCCGGCAGTTGGCGAATCCGGGGCTTGCGGTGCCGTCCGGGTCGTCAGGCCGCGCGTAGCCGCCAATGCGCGACCGGGAGTCGTAGGTCCAGCGCTCGCTGCCGGTCGCCGGGTCGAGGGCCACCACCCGACCAAAGGGTGAGCACAGCACCAGATGCCCGCCCGCCTCGGGCGGCAGCAGGATCGGATTGACCTGCACCTTCGCCATCGCCGTCTGCAACGGGGGCTGCCGCCCGAGTTCGCCGGTGCGGTACTGCCAGGCAACGTCAAGGCGGCTGACGGTGGTCGTGTTGATCTCGGCCAGTGGCGAGTACTGCTGACCCCCCGGGTCCCCGCCGTAGTAAAGCCACTGCCCGGCGCCGGCAACCGGCAGCGCGAACAGGCCTGTGCCGGCCAGCGCCAGCAGGGCCGGGACGAGGCGGGCACCGGGTGTCGGGCAAGCATGACGGAGGAAGGGCACGGTGGGCTCCGGTACGGCAGGCGGGAGCCTATTTTAACGGTGGCCGATCCTCGCCGTGCGCCACTGGTTGGTCGCCTCGTGGCTTGACCGGACCGGTATCAGCGGTCAGCGTAACCGGGTCATTCGCGAAAGCCGGGGTTGCCGTCATGGTTGAGCGCCGTTCCTTTCTTCTGGGAGCCACCGGAGTTTTCGTGCTGGGTGGCACTGCGCTGGCGACCGAAGCCGGCGGGCAGCGGGGCAGCGCGCCGGCAGGCCCGGCCCTGGATCTTGCGAGTCCCGCCGATGCCCTCACCGCCATGCTCCGCATGCAGGGGCGACCGGACGGCCAGGACGCACCGTGGTGGTACTTCGGGCGCATCTACGGGCTGATTCCGGGCCAGGCGCCGATCCCGCTGGTGCGCTACGAGGGGCTGGAGATCATTCGCTACACCCGCACGCCGGAGGACGAGTACGCGGCCACTGGCGTGACCACTTCCTTCTTCATGGACTGGCAGTCAAAACAGCTGCTGGATACCTTCGCCAACCCGGTTTCCCGACGCACCAACCCGGTAAAGCCCAACCTGATCGGCGGCAAGCCGGGTGCGGCGGCCGCTTACTACTCGACCCGCGGCGCCCGTCCCGGCCGGGTACCCCGCGAGGGCTGGCAGCCGGACGGGCTCAGGCTCAGCTGGGACTACTACGGCAGCGACGTGTGGCTGTCGGTGGACCGCGGCTATCCGCCCGGCATTCCGCAGCCCGCCGGGGAGTCGAGCGTGTCCCGCGCCCGCGTGGACGATCTGCACGCGCTCGACAGGCCCTTTGTGCCGGCCAGCTTTTCCTCGACCTATTTTGCGCCCTGGCCCGCCTGGATGGACCTCCAGGACCAGCCCGGCCACGTCATCTGGCACGCGGACGGGATCAAGCTTGAAACCGTGGCCCAGCTGCCCACCCGCTTCCGGCGCTGGATGGACGAGCGGCACCCGGAGCGCCTCGCGGCGCCGCCGTATTTCACGTCCTGAGACCGCGCCTGGGGCCTCCGCCAGGGCCTCAGGCGCGTTCCGTCTCCGGTGTGCCGGTCGTCTCGACCATCACTGCCGGCGTTGCCTGCGCGTACCGCGACGGGCCCGGGACGCCGATCACCCGGGCGGGCAGCGGCAGCGCGCCCAGCGCCGACATGGCGAGTGTCGCCAGGTACGGTACCGTCTGGATCACAAGCACCAGGATCCAGATCGCCAGGTCCGGGCTGCCCATGAGATCGATCGAGCTGACGCCCCATGCGGCGAGCAGCAGCGCTGCCGCCATCAACCATTCCTCGCGGGCTCCGAGCAGCGCCTCGACCAGGGCATGGCGCTTCACCTGCTTGGGGGTCCGGAAGAAGGGTTCATTGCGGGTGACGAGGCCCGTGAGAACGGCCTTGCCCACCGTGTGTGAAACCCCGAGTCCGGCAATGGCGGCAGCCGCGATCTGCCGCGGCCCGGCGCCCACACAGTTGCGGTAGAGATCAATCAGCTTGGCGGCCTTGAAGGCAAACAGCGACAGCGGCAGGACGGAGAACATGACCAGCGGTGGATCGATGGCGCCGGGAGCCACGATCATGCCCAGTGACCACAGCAGGGCGGCCATGTTGAACAGCAGGTTCACGCCGTCGGCGAGCCAGGGCAGCCAGCCCGCCAGAAAGTGATAGCGCTGGCCGGGCGTGAGGCCTTGCGCCTCACCGGTTTGCTGACGGGGGAGAATCGCACGGGCATGCCGACGCAGGATCTGCATGGCGCCGTAGGCCCAGCGGAAACGCTGCTTGCGGAAATCGGCAAAATTGTCCGGCATCAGGCCCTGGCCATACGAGCGCGGGATGTAGGTGGCTTCCCAGCCCCTCTCGAGCAGACGCAGCCCGAGTTCCGCATCCTCGGTGATACACCACTCGGCCCAGCCGCCCACGGCGTCGAGCGCATCACGCCGCACCAGGGTCATCGTGCCGTGCTGGATGATCGCGTTGCGCTCGTTGCGGGTCACCATGCCGATATGAAAGAAGCCCGCGTATTCGGCGTAGCAGCTTGCCTTGAAGGCGCTCTCGAGCGGATCCCGGTAATCCTGGGGCGCCTGAACGATGGCGAGCCGCGGGTTGCCAAAGGCCGGCATCAGCTCGCGAAGCCAGCCCGGCGCGACCACGTAGTCGCTGTCGATGACTGCAATGACCGCGGCGTCGCTCGCGGTCCGGGCCAGGGCGAAGTTGAGCGCGCCAGCCTTGAAGCCGTCGAGCGGGGCAACATGAAAGAACCGGAAGCGCGGCCCCAGGGCCAGGCAGTGCGCCTCCACGGGTCGCCAGACCGCCTCGTCCCGGGTGTTGTTGTCGATGACCAGCACCTCGAAGTCCGGGTATTCGAGGCGGGCCAGCGCGTCCAGGGTCTCAATGACCATGGCAGGCGGCTCGTTGTAGCACGGGACGTGAATGGACACCTTGCCGGGCCCGGCCGGGTGTGCCGCGCTGTCAGGGGGGCTCAGCAGCCGTCGCCACGTTGTCGCCCAGTGGGCCTCGGCCCACTCATGAGCCTCTGCGAGCAGGACCACCAGCACGCCGATGGTGCTGCCAATCAGCAGGCAGCCGGTGACCACGGCGGTAGCCGTCAGGTACTGCTGGGAGTACTCGTAGAGCATCCAGACCAGGGCGGTGGTGACGCCATAGGCCACGATGGCCAGGAAACCCCGGCCGGGATTTGCAAGCTTGCGGTTGTCCATCGACAGCAGGCCGACCAGCAGCAGACCGAGGGCAACCGCCACGCCAGCCAGCGTGCGCCACTCCGGAATGCGCACGATGGGCGACTTGAAGGGAAATTTGGCCGCCCGGTTGACGTCATACACGCCCCAGTAGGCGCCGACAGACCCTTCTGACTGGGCTTTCCACGGCTGGTCGAAGGCCTCCATCAGGTAGTAGACATACTTCTGTTCTGCCGCCCGGGCCAGGAACCGCCGCAGGAACATGGCCTCGTTGGCCTCGGAGGCCACGGCACCCTCCCGGGTCCGGCCATTGCTCGGCCAGCCGACCTCGGCAATGACAATGGGTTTCCCCGGAAAGGTCTTCTTGAGCAGGGCCATCCGCTCGTCGATGTAGGCGATGGACTCCTCGGCCGGAATACCCTCCCAGTAGGGCAGCATGTGCACCGCAAGGTAGTCCACGTGGTCGGCGAGTTCCGGGTGCCGCAGCCACACGTGCCAGGGCTCGGCCGTGCTGACGGGCTGGCGGACGGCAGCCCGGACCTTGTCCAGCCAGGCAATCAGGTCGACGGTCGGGATATCACCCCGCAGCACGACCTCGTTGCCCACCATGATGCGCACCACGTTGGCGTTGCTGCGGGCAATCCGGATCGTCCGTTCCACTTCGGCAGCGTTGTGCCCGGTGCGCGCGTCCACCCAGGCCCCCAGCGCCACCTTGATGCCATGCCGGCGGGCCAGCCGGGGAACCTCGCCCAGCGTGCCGTCGGTCGTGTAGGTGCGCACCGCACGGGTGCGGCCCTTCAGCAGCTTGAGGTCCTCGTCGATCTCCGCGATCGCGGGAAACTCGCCGCCCACGGCATCCTGTCCTGCCCGGTAGGGCGAGAAGGCAAAGCCCTGGATCCGGCTGGGCCAGGGGGGCTCGGAAACCGGCTGGTTGGCCAGGGCCCACAGGGCCACCGTGGCCGCGCCGAAGGCCACGGCAATGACAAGTCCGGGGATACGCATGGACGACTTCCGGTGCAGTAAACGCATTCAGTAAAAGCGCGGCCGGGGGAACCCCGGACCGGGTGCAAGTGTCAGGTCCGCGCCGTTAACCGGTACTGAAGCCCTGGTGAGGACGCCGCCTGACCACCACCCGGGTGATTATGAGCGTTTCTGTTTCCGGTCGCACCGGCTTTCCGGTCTGGCTGCGCCCGTCGGCGGCTGACACGCGGATGGGGGGGCGGGAGTGCTGGGCTGCGGTCACGGCGGTGACTATGATAGCGGCCCTGTAATGGCGCATTCCGAACGCACGGCTGGAGGCAGCATGACGGCGACCCCGACCCTCAAAGAACCCGATACCCTCGAATATATAGGCGTGGCCCTGCAGGTCTCCGTCAAGGGGGTCAACCGCTGCACCGACCGGGCCTCGTCCCGGGCCCGCATCAACGAGAACATCAGGCGGATTGCCGAGTACACGACCACGGCCGCCGGGTTCCTGAAGTTCTTCTACGGCCTGCCGGTCCGGCTGGTCGCGCTGCCGGAGTACGCCGTGACCGGCTTCCCGATGAAGGAGTCGGTGCAGGAATGGCGGGATCGCGCCTGCCTCGAGCAGAACGGCCCGGAGTACGAGGTGCTGGGCAAGCTGGCCCAGGACAACAACCTGTTCCTGAGCGGCAACGTCTACGAGATCGATCCGCACTTTCCCGAGCTGTACTTCCAGACCTGCTTCATCATCGGCCCCAGCGGCAACGTGATCCTGCGTTATCGCCGGCTGACATCCTGCTTCGAACCGACACCGCATGACGTGTGGGACAAGTACCTCGACATCTACGGCGAGGACGCCATCTTTCCCGTGGCGAAGACCGAGATCGGCAACCTCGGCACGATCGCCTCCGAGGAGATCCTTTACCCCGAGATCACGCGCTGCATCGTGATGCGCGGGGCCGAAGTGATCCTGCATCCCACCAGCGAGCCGGGCAGCGCCGAGCGCACCATCAAGGAGTCCTGCCGCCTGGCGCGGGCCATCGAGAACCAGGTGTTCGTGGTGGCGGCCAACACGGCCACCATCGATGACACGCCGATTCCGCCCTACACCTGCAGCGCCATGTCGAAGATCGTGGACTTCAACGGCCACATCCTCGCCGAGGCGGCCCAGGGCGGTGAGGCCTTCAATTCCAACGCGGTGATGGACATCGGCGCCCTGCGCCGCACGCGGCGTCGCACGGCAATGTCCAACGTGATGTCCCGGCAGCCCTTCGATATCTACGCCTCGACCTACGCCCGGGCACGCTACCACGAAGGCAATTTTCTGCTTCGCGACGGCAAAGTCATCGAGCCGCCGAGCCGCGACGCATTCCGGCGCCGCCAGGAAAGCAATATCGAGCGCCTGGTCAAGGCCGGACTGCTCTAGTGGAGTTCCGGCCCCGTGCCGTCATCACGGGGCCGGCTCTGGGTTAAACTCACCGGGCTGCTGCACCGGAGCCTTAGCGCATGTCCCCACTGACCACCGACCGTCGCGGCTTTCTCAAGCACTCCGGCGCCGCTGCGGCGGCTGCCCTGTCACTCAAGTACATGGCGCCGGGTGATGCCCTGGCCCAGGCGGTTCCGCCTTACGGCCTGTGGGAAGACCTGATGCGCAGGAAGTGGACCTGGGACCGGGTCGTCCGCGGAAGCCGGGGCCTGAACTGCACCGGACACTGCGCCTTCAACGTCTATGTGAAGAACGGCATCGTCTGGCGGGAGGAGCAGCAGGGCGAGTACGGGCGATCCGGCGAGGACACGCCTGACTATGGCCCGCGGGGCTGCCAGAAGGGCCTGCGGCACGCCAAGTACATGTACGGCAAGCAGCGGGTCCTCTACCCGATGAAGCGGGTGGGCAAGCGCGGCATGGGCCAGTGGGAGCGCATCAGCTGGGACCAGGCGATCAGCGAGATCGCCGACCGGTTCATCGCCCACGCCGTCGAGTCGGGGCCCTCGTCGATCACCTTTGCGATGGGCACGCAGATGATCCTGAAGCGGGCTGCCTTTACGTCGCTGTTCCGCTTCGCAAATACAACCGGCGTCGTCATTCCGGAGACTTTTGCCGGGGTCGGTGACCTGCCGGTGGGAGCTTTCATGACGCTGGGCTACAACCTTCCCGGCGACAACATGGCGGCCGTCTACAAGTCGAAGTGCGTGCTCATCTGGGCCTGTAACCCGGCTGCTACGCGCATTCCGGACGCCCACTTCTTCTGGGAGGCCAGGTACAACGGCACCGAGGTGGTCAACATCTCGCCGGATTTCAGCGCCACGTCGATGCATGCCTCGAAGTGGCTCAATCCCAAGCCGGGCACCGACACGGCGCTCGCCATGGCGATGGTGCAGACCATCATTGCCGACGGCCTGATCGACAAGGACTACGTCCGCGAGCAGACCGACCTGCCATTCCTCGTGCGGCAGGACAATGGCAGGTTCCTGCGCGGCAGCGATCTGGGCCAGACGGGCGACGATGCTGCATCGACGTTCTATTTCTGGGACGAGAAGTCCCGCAGGGCCGTACCCGCACCCGCCGCCGGCTACCACCGGGAGATTCCGGGCGCCCCTCCAGGCCCGCAGAAATCACTGGCCCTGAACGGCCTGCGACCGGCCCTCGAGGGCCGCTGGAAGGTGCAGACGACGGCCGGCCGGGTCGAGGTGACGACCGTGCTGTCGAAGGTGCGCGAGCTCTGCAACCGCGACTACACGCCGGAAAAGGCCCAGGCCATCACCGGGGTGCACGCCGGCAACATCCGGGACGTGGCCCGCACCTGGGCGCGCTCCGGCGCCGGCATGATTTACGCGGGCTACCGCTCCTGCAAGTGGCTGCACGGTGACAAACTCCATCGGGCCTGGCTCCTGATGTGCGCCCTCACCGGCAATACCGGCCGGGAGGGTGGCGGCATGCAGACAACGCAGCTCCCCAAGGGCGACGGCTTTGCCAAGTTCGTGTTCGCGGGCATCGGCCCCCGGGTGAAGGTCGCGGCTATCTCCATCTGGGACTATGCCCACGGCGACGGCAAGGCGCTCAACGAGAAGTCCTACGGCCAGGAAATGGCCGACAAGCTCGACCGCCATTACCGGCAGTCCATCAACAACGGCTGGTTGCCGGACTATGCGACGACGCCCTGGAAGATGGCCATCATGGCGGGGCACAACACGGCCAACTGGCGGGCTGCCGGTACCCGTTTCCGCGAGACCGTGCTTGGCAAGATCGAGACCATAGTCACCATGACCCCGGACATGAGCGTCACGGCCATGTATTCCGACTACATACTGCCGGTGTCCCAGCACTACGAACGTCAGGATTTCGTGATGGAGGGCCGTACGCCCTATATCCAGGTGCTGGACCAGGCAGTGCCGCCCCTCGGTGAGTCGGTCGATGACTGGGAGGTCATGTCACGTCTCGCCAGGGCGATCAGCGACAAGGCGGCCGCGCGCAATCTGCCGCCGGTAAAAGACGTGCTCCACGGGCAGCCGGTCGAGCACGACTACAGCCGGGTCCACGAACTGTTTACGCTCAACGGCAAGATCACCGCCACGCGGGACATCGTGCAGTTCCTGATCGACAACTCGGACGGGATCCCGAAGATCTCTTTCGACGAGCTGGCAAAGCGCGGTTTCGTGCGGGGCGACGACTCGGACGGCACGCAGTTCGGTCCCGACTCGCCCTACAGCTACCACATCCTCGCCAGCGTGCGCGACAAGAAGCCCTATGCCACGCTCACCGGCCGCCAGCAGTTCTATTTTGACCACGAGTGGTTCCTGAAGGAGGGCGAGGCCCTGCCCGTGCACGTGGATCCGCTGGCGGTCAAGGGCTATCCCCTGCGCCTCACCATGGGTCACGCGCGCCACGGTGTCCACAGCATGTGGCGGGATGACTCCCTGCTCGTCAGCCTCCAGCGCGGCGAGCCCGACGTCTATGTAAATCCCGATGATGCGGCCGGGCGCGGCGTGCAGGACGGCGACCTGATCAGGGTCTTCAACTCCGTGGGCTCCTTCATCGCCATGGCGCACGTGAGTTCCAGCATGCAGCGCCAGCAGCTCTTCATGTATCACGGCTGGGATCCGATGATGTTCAGGGGCCGGCAGAACTTCAGCGGGGCCATCCCTACCGCGGGCCTGCTGAAGCCCACGTCGCTGGTGGGGGATTACGGCCACCTCGGCTACCGGTCGCCGGAATACGTTCCCAACCAGACCTATCACGACCACACGGTCGATTTCGAGAAGTACGCCGCAGCGAAGGCGCCGCAGGAGTCCCGCGCATGACCCGACAAGTAGCCATGGTGATCGACCTCAACAAGTGCATCGGCTGCCAGGCCTGCACGGCCGCCTGCAAGTCCCTGTGGACTGACGAGGAAGGCCAGGAGTACATGCTCTGGAACAACGTCGAGACCAAGCCCGGCCGCGGCTACCCGAAAGAATGGGAGGCCAAGGGGGCGAAGTCCGGCTGGAAGGACGGCAAGCTGCAGTACGGTGACCTGCACGATCAGGCCGACTTCGGCAGCGTGGTGCCGCTGAACCACGAGGAGGTCTACTTCAAGGGCACGGCGGAGCGCCTCGAGCGCACCGAACCCCTGACATACGGCGCGAACTGGGACGAGGACACGAGTTCCGGAGATTACCCGAACAACTATCACTTCTACCTGCCGCGGCTGTGCAACCACTGCACCAAGCCTGCCTGTCTGGAGGCCTGCCCCGTGCGGGCCATCTACAAGCGAGAACAGGACGGCATCGTGCTGGTCGATCAGGACAAGTGCCAGGGTTTCCGCCTGTGCAACCGGGCCTGCCCCTACGACAAGGTTTACTACAACTTCGTGAAGCGCAAGTCGCAGAAGTGCATCTTCTGCTTTCCGCGCATCGAGCAGGGCGTCGCGCCGGCCTGCGCCCGCCAGTGCCCCGGTCGCCTGCGTTTCGTGGGCTTCCTCGAAGACCTCGACGGGCCTATCCACAAGCTCGTCTACCAGTGGAAGGTGGCACTGCCCCTGCACCCCGAGTTCGGTACGGAGCCCAACGTGTTCTACGTGCCACCGATCCTGCCGTCCTCCTTCGACGCGGAGGGGCGCTTCAGCGACGAGCCCAGGGTGCCCATGGATTACCTGCGCTACCTGTTTGGACCCGAGGTGGACCAGGCGCTCGCGACCATCGACGCGGAGATGGATCGCAGGAAGGCCGGCAAGCCCTCCGAGCTCATGGACCTGCTGATCGCCAAGGACTGGAAGTCCCTGTTCAACATCCCCGATGTCCAGGTCGTGTCGTCCCAGGGATCCTGATTGGGAGATTTCGCCCTCGCAGTCCGGCTGATCCACGTGGTCGGCGCGGCGCTGATGTTCGGCGTGGGGGTCGGCGCCTTCTGGTTCCTGACCACCGCGGTGCGCAGCGGTGACGTGAACGCCATTGCCATTGCCACCCGTGGCGCCGTCCGTGCCGAGTGGGTGATTGCAGTGCCGGTGGCGGTGCTGCAACCGCTCTCCGGGTTGCTGCTGATGGACGCGCTGGGCTACTCCTTCAGCTCCCGCTGGTTCATGGCCGTAGTGGCCTTCTACATCGTCGCCGGTATCGCCTGGGTTTGGCTCGTGAAGGCCGAGTACCGCCTGCGGGAACTTTCCGCGTCTGCCGCGGGCAGCGCCCTGCCCGCGGATTTCAACAGGCTTCTGGTCCGGTGGCGGTCGCTGGCGCTGACCAGTTTCGGCGGCGTGCTGGTGCTGTTCGGACTGATGGTGTTCCGGCCGGGGGTCTAGGCCTGTGAACTGCGGCAGCACCGCAGGTCCGGCAAGAGGCTTGCCTCGTGATCCGCGGCAGGCCCGCCTGGTCCCGGACGGGGAACAGAGCGGGCGGTGGGGCGTCGGCCGGTGAATCCGGTTCCACTACGCTGGGGTACCGGCGTGAGCGTTGGAACCGGACACACCGTCCGCCGCGGACGACGACGGCAGAAGGCTCCCTTCTGTAATCTCGCGATGAAGTGAGCGGAGCACGGGCATTCCTCTTGCAGCGATAAAGTGCGGTACTCCGTGCTAGCAGCAAGAGGGTTAGCCCGTGATCCGCGGCAGCACCGCAGGTAGCGGCCTCTGAACCCGCGATCCGCGCGCAGCAACGCCAGTCAGGGCGTACGAGCCCGGAATCTGCGCAGCACCGCTGCTACAATTCGCGCCCTCATGATCACCCTCAGAAACCTCGCGCTGCGGCGCGGGGAGCATCTCCTGCTGTCCGATGTCGACCTCAGCCTGCACGCGGGCTGCCGGGTGGGCGTGATCGGGCGCAATGGCTGCGGCAAGACGAGCCTGTTTGCCGTCATCCAGGGGGAACTGGAGCCGGATCGCGGGGATCTCGAACTGTCGGGCAAGGTCCGGATCGCCAGTGTCGCCCAGGAGACGCCGTCCCTGCCGGACCCGGCCATAGATTTCGTGATCTCCGGCGATGCGGAAGTCTGGGCGGCGATCTGCGCCGAATCGGCGGCCATGGCGGCGGAGGATTACGAGGCCGTGGCCCGCGCCCACCAGCGGCTGGAGGAAGTACACGGTTACGATGCGGCGGCCCGGGCGGGCCGGCTGCTGCACGGCCTCGGCTTTCCGGCGGCGACGCACAGCAAGCCGGTGGCGGAATTCTCGGGTGGCTGGCGGGTGCGGCTGAACCTCGCCCGGGCGCTGATGACGCCCTCCGACCTGCTGCTGCTCGATGAGCCCACCAACCACCTGGATCTGGATGCCGTGCTCTGGCTCGAGCAGTGGCTCCTCAGGTACCCGGGCACGCTGCTGATGATCTCCCACGATCGCGAGTTTCTCGACGGGGTGAGTACCCACATCCTGCATCTGCACGAGCAGCGGGCGAAGCTGTACACGGGCGACTACACCGCCTTCGAGCGCCAGCGGGCCGAGCACCTGCGCCTGCAGCAGATCGCTTTCGAGAAGGAGCAGGCCGAGCGGGAGCACCTGAAGAAGTTCATCGACCGCTTCAAGGCCAAGGCGAGCAAGGCGAGGCAGGCCCAGTCGCGCATGAAGCGCCTGGCCAAGCTGAGCGGTACCGAGGCAGTCCGGGCAGAACGGGCCCTGTGGATCAACTTCGAGACGCCTCTCAAGCTGCCGTACTCGCTGGTGCGGCTGAACCGCGCGGATGCTGGCTACGGCGCGTCGGCAGTCAACGACCAGGAGGACCACCTGCCCGGCGAGGCCTCATCCGCGGGTGGCGGTGTCACGATCCTCCACAATGTCGGCTTTGGGCTGGAGGCCGGCGACCGGGTGGCCCTGCTGGGCCCGAACGGCGCGGGCAAGTCCACCCTGGTGAAGACCCTGGTCGGTGAGTTGCCGCTGCTGGCCGGCGAGCGGACTGTGCACAACGACCTCCGTTTCGGCTACTTCGCGCAGCACACCGTCGAGAGCCTGCGCGCCGGGGCGACCCCCATGGATCACCTGCGGGACATTGCGCCGGAGGCCACGACGCAGGAGTTGCGCAGCTTTCTCGGCAAGTGGTACTTCCCGGCGGAGCGCGCCTTCCAGTCGGTGGACGTGATGTCCGGTGGCGAGCGGGCGCGCCTTGCACTCGCGCTGATTGCCTGGCGCCGGCCCAATGTGCTGCTGCTCGACGAGCCCACCAATCACCTGGACCTCGACATGCGCGAAGCGCTTGCTGAGGCGCTCGCCGACTACGACGGCGCCATCGTGCTGGTGTCCCATGACCGGCACCTGATCGGCCTCGTCTGCGACACCTTCTGGCGCGTGGCCGATGGCCGGGTAGAGCCCTTTGCCGGCGACCTGGACGAGTACGCCGCGTGGCTCCGGTCGCGATCCACGAAGACGGCGGAGAAGGGCGCGGAGGCAGAGCCAGCCGCCGTCCCGGTCAGGCCCGCTGCGACCGCCACGACGGGCAGGCCCAGGGCGGCCCCCCGGCGCGCCCGCCGGCTGAAGGATCTCGCGAAGCTGGAGCAGCGCATCGCCGGCCTCGCCGCGGAACTCAGGGAGCTGGAGTCCCGGCTGCAGGACCCGGCGCTCTACGCCGGTAATGGCGCGGAGTTGTCCGGCCTGACGGCACGCCATGGCGAGCTTCGCGGGCAGCACGCGACGCTCGAGGCCGAGTGGCTCACCGTCTACGGGCAGCTTGAGGCCGGCTGATTCGCGCGTGGGCGGCCGGCGGCCGGCTTCAGCGTCGCCCGGCCTCGCGGATCAGCGCCTCCGCCCGGGCGGTTAGTTCCGCGTTGCCCGTGGACAGGCTGAGGGCCTTGCGCCCGACGCTCTCCGCCTGGGCGTAGTCGCCTTCGCGCAACCGGATATCGCCCAGTTCGAGCCACAGGACCGGCTGCCGTGGATCGATGCGGAGCGCCCGTTCGATGGAGGCCGCTGCCAGGTCGTACCGCCCGGCCGCCACGTGGGACTGGCTCTGGGCGAGCAGGGCCTGGCTGGCGGCGCTCACCGGCGCCGCCGGGCGGGGGGCCGGTACGGGCTCTGCCGAGCCGGCGGGCGCCGGTGGCAGGTCGGGCACGGGGTTGATGATCACGGGCGACGAGGGGCCGGATTGCGGGGCCGTCGGTACCTGCGTGCGCGCCGGGGCTTCCGGCACGCCGAGATCCGGCGGGACACAGGCTGCCAGGGAGAGCGCGACGGCCACGACCAGCATGCGGCCGGCCGTGCGGGTACCGCTCCGTGGCGTCAATCCAGCAGTCCGCGCAGCCATTTCAGTCCCTGTTCGGCCAGGTTGTCGGAGAGCGGCTCGCAGTCCGGATTGCGAGGCAGGCTGGTGCCGATCGGCAGGGGCAGGGTCACCAGCTGGGCGCAATCCTCGCGGCCCATCATGCCTGTTGCGTAGTCGAATGGCATATACCGTAGCCCGGGTGCCGGCGCGGACTCCCAGGGCTGGTCGCCGAAGCCCGCAACCAGCCGGGCCCAGACGGGCAGGGCGCCCGAGGCACCGGTGAAGCCGGTGGGTGAGTTGTCATCCGCGCCCACCCAGACCACGGCCACATGGTCATTGCTGAAGCCGGCAAACCAGCTGTCCCGCAGGTCGTCGGACGTACCGGTCTTGCCGGCCACCGTCAGGCCGGGCGGCAGCCAGCGGCGTGCACCGCTGCCCGTGCCGCGAGCCACCACCTGGGTGAGCATCGCGTTCAGCTGCAATACGGCGGCAGGTTCCGCGCCCCGGTTGATGTCGAGCCGGTAGCGCTCGAGCGGCTGGCCGTCGCTGTCCATGACGGCCCGCACCGCCTTGAGGGGCGTGTGAAAGCCGCCGTTGGCCAGGCTGTTGTAGAGCTGCGCCACCTCCAGCGGTGACAGGTCGAGGGCGCCCAGCAGCAGTGAGGGCAGGGGGCGCGGGCGCTTCGCAACGCCCAGCGCCTGGATGAGCTCGGCGACCTTCAATGGCGTGACGTCCATGCCTGCCCGAACCGTGGGGATATTCAGCGACTCGGCGAGCGCGCGCACCACCGGCACGGCTCCGCGATACTGGCGGTCATAGTTCTGGGGAGACCAGGTCTTGCCGGTGTCGAGCGTCACGGTAAGCGGCGCGTCCTCCAGGATGGTCGCCGCCGAGTAGCGGCCCGACTCCAGGGCCGCGAGGAAGACCACGGGCTTGACCAGCGAACCAATGGGCCGCTTGGCGTCGAGCGCCCGGTTGAAGCCCCTGAAGCGCGAGTTGCGCCCGCCAACGATGGCGACCACGTCGGCATTCTGGGCGCCGGTGACGACCACAGCGCCGTCGAGGGCCACGCTGCCCTTCTTCCGGCCCTTTTCCAGCTCGGTCAGGCCGTCGGCCAGCTGCTTTTCCGCCAGCGCCTGGATACGCGGATCCAGGGTCGTCATGATCCGCAGCCCGGCAGTCTGCAGGGTCTCCTCGGGGTAGTCGGCCTGCAGCTCGCGGCGCACCAGGTCCATGAAGGTCGGGTTGTAGCTGCTGAAGCTCAGCGCCCCGCGCCGGATGCCCAGATCCCGGGTCTTGGCGCGGGTAACCACGGCGGGCTCCACCACGCCGAACCCGGCCATCAGGTCGAGCACCATGTCCCGCCGGTTGCGGGCCCGCTCGGGATTGCGGCGGGGATCGTAGTAGGAGGGGCCCCTCACGATGGCGACCAGCAGGGCGATCTCCTGGGGTTCGAGTTCCGTCAGCGGCCGGCCAAAGTAGAACTGGCTCGCGAGGCCGAAACCGTGGATGGCGCGCTCGCCGGCCTGTCCGAGGTAGATCTCGTTGACGTAGGCGTAGAGGATATCGGCCTTGTCGAAGTGCAGCTCCAGCAGTACCGCCATCAGGGCTTCCCGCAGCTTGCGGGACAGCGTGCGGCGGTTGTCCAGGAAGTAGCTTTTCACCAGCTGCTGGGTGAGCGTGCTGCCGCCCTGCTCGATGCCGCCGGCCCGCACGTTGGCCCACATCGCCCGGGTGATGGCCTTGAGGCTGACCCCGCCATGGCGGTCGAAGTCCCGGTCCTCGACGACCTTGAGGGTATCGAGAAGGATGTCTGGCACTTCGTCGGGGCCCACGATCACCCGGTCCTCGCCGTGGACCGTGAAGATGTTGCCAATGAAGGGCGGATCCAGCCGGAGAATCGGCACTTCCGCGCCGCGCGCATCCCGTATTGTGGAGACCACGTCGCCGTCGAAGGCCACCGTGGCAACCTGTGCGGGCTGGCGCGCGTCCCAGAACTGGAACGGGCGGGTCTGCAGGCTGATGCGGCCGGGCAGGCGCACAAAGGTGCCCTGGCTCACCGCGCCTTTGGTGCTGCTGTAGCCGAGGGCGATCAGTTCGTCACGCAGTTCATCCGGCGTCAGGCGCAGTCCCGCGTAGATTTCGAGCGGCCGGGCATAAACCTGCGCCGGCAGATCCCAGCGCCGGCCCTCGAACTGGCTGACGATCTGCCGGTCCAGCAGGACGATATAGGTCGTGAGTCCGGCGAGCAGCAGGACCGAGACGAAGCCGATACCGACAAGGACCCGGCGGGTCAGATAGCGGCGCAACCCGCGCCGGGGCTGAGGTGCCACGGGCAATCATCCGTGCGAAGCGAAGCAGAATGGTATCACCGGGCCGCCTGAACACGGCCTGATCCGGCCAGATCCCGCTGGGGCTCATGGGGGTGCCGGAGCAAACTCCAGCAGTTCGATGATATTGCCGTCCGGGTCCCGGCCATACGTCACGAAGCCCCCGTCCTGCGCCAGGGGAGGGCAGTGAAAGCGCATCCCGGCAGCCGTCAGGCGCTCGTACTCCTGCCGGCAGTCCCGCACCTCGACGCAGATGTGGGTGATGCCGTGATCGCAGGCCGGGCGGGCCGGATCCCCGGGCTTCGCCGCCGGCGCGCTGAACTCGAAGATCTCGAGGTGGCTGTCGCCCAGCCGCAGCATCACGGCCCGTGCTGCCGAGTTGCTGAGCCCGGTGACCGCATCCGCCGCCGGCACGCCGGCCGGCCAGCCGAATTCCCGCACCACCTCGCAGCCAAAGAGTTCCCGGTAGAAGCGCAGCGACCGGTCGAGGTCCGGCGTGGAAAGGGCGGCGTGGTGAAATCCCTTGAGCATGGCGGCTGGACCCTCGCGGTGAATGCGGTGTTCAGAACGGCGGTGGGGTACCGGGGCGGTTGCCGGAAAGCGGCGCGACCGGCTCTGCCAGTACGGCATCCCGGCAGAACAGCACGCCAGCCAGCACGAGTGCGGCGAAGAGGGCATCGGCGGGTCCGAGCGCCTCGCCCAGCCACCACCAGCCGAGTCCGGCGGCTACCACCGGCTGGAGCAGGATCACCACCGACGAAAGCGTAGCGGGCAGCCGGCCCAGCGCCCAGACGATGCCCCCCTGTCCCAGCGCGTGTACGCCCACCGCGAGGCCCAGCAGTACCAGCCAGCCGTTGGCGGTGGCGGGCAGGAAACGTTCACCACTCACAAGGCCGGTGCCCCCCGTCAGCAGCGCGGCGACTGCCGTGCTGATCAGGATGACCTGCAGTGCTGAGACCGACTGGCGCGAGCGCTCCACGCAGAGCAGGTAACCCGCATAGGCCACGGCAGTGAGTACGCCAAGCAGGTTGCCCAGCAGGCGCTGGCCGATGGGGCCGGGTGGACCGGCATCACTGCCCAGTGCCAGGCCGGCGGCGCCAGCCAGCGCCAGCATCGCGCCTGCCGCGAAGCGCGGCGCGGGGCGCCGGCCGGCGATCAGCCACCCGAACGCGACGACGAAGACGGGCGTGAGGTTGGCAAGCAGCGTGGCATTGGCCACCGAAGTCAGCGCTATGGATGGATGCCAGAAGATGAGGTCGAGGCCAAAGAATAGCCCGGCGAGCACGAGCAGGGTTCGACCAGCCCGGGGCATCAGGGCTTCCCCGCGCCAGTGACATACCAGTCCCAACAGGGGCAGGGCAAGAAAAAGGCGCCAGAAGGCCGTGGCATTGAGGCCGACTTCAGACCAGCGGACGAGGAGGGGCGCGAAGCCGATGGCTACCGCGCCGCCGATCAGCGCAAGCATCGGGCGCAGCGTGTTGCGGGGGGCGGGCACGGACATGGCAGCCAGCATAACCCGATCCATGGCGCGCTTCCGGCGGCCTATACTCTTCCTGGCGCGCCAGGGCCGTGGACGGTCACGGCAGCCCGCCCAGGGTCCACGAGTGAGAATCAGAACGGCAAAGTCGTCCGCAACCATCCGCCCTCCATCGGGCCCGTGCCGGCACTTGCGGGAGGTGGTCGGGCTGCTCTCCCTGCTCGCCGTCTGCGCGGCCGCCAGGGCGAACGACGCCCCCGGGCCTTCGCTCACAGACACGGCGGCAACTCTTTCGGCAGCCCATCCGGGGCAGTCCGGCGTGCGCCTGCTGGATACCGGTGCCGACGCGCTCCGGGAGCGCGATGCGCTGATCGCTGCCGCCCGGCGCACGATCGATGCGCAGTACTACATCTGGAATGCCGATGCTTCCGGCCGCTACGTGGCAGCGCGCCTGCTGGAGGCGGCCGGGCGCGGCGTACGGGTGCGGATCATCCTCGACGACGTCAACGTGGCTGGCCGGGATGCGACCCTGGCAGCGCTTGCGGCGCACCCGCTGGTCGAAGTGCGGGTTTATAACCCGACAGCAGCGAGGAGTGGCGTCCGACGTGCGCTGAATTTCCTGCAGGACTTCAGCCGCCTGAACCGGCGCATGCACAACAAGTCGTTCACGGTGGACGGGGCCGTGTCCATCATTGGCGGACGCAACATCGGGGACGAATATTTCGACCTGAGTCCCGTCGTGAATTTCCGCGACCGGGAGTTGCTCGTGGTCGGGCCGGTCGTGCCGGGCATCGTGGCGTCGTTCGAGGCGTTCTGGCAGGGCCACCGGACGTACCTCGCCGAGTCACTGCCCGGGTCCAGGGGGACCCAGCCCCTGCAGGTGGACACCATCCCGGACCTGCTTGCCGCCGCGCTCCGGGAGATGCAAGGCCGCGGCTACAGCCCACTGGCCGACAATGCGACCCACAGTCGCCAGCACGTCTTACCGGCCCTGGTCTGGGCACCGGCCCGGCTCGTGTCTGACCCCCCGCCCGGGCCGGAAGACATCGGCGAGTCAGGCCGCGAGCAGCCGGTGGCTACCGCGCTGCGGGAGCTGCTCGCGACCGCGAGGCAGGAGATCCTCGTCGAATCCGCCTACCTGATCCTGGGGGATGAGAGCCTGGCAGCGGCCCGGCGACTCACCGACGCCGGGGTGCGGATCCGTGCCCTGACCAATTCGCTGGCTTCGAACGACCTCGTGACCAATCATTCCGGCTACGCCCGCCGGCGCAGCGCGATGGTCGACAGCGGCATGGAGCTCTTCGAGCTGCGTCCCGACGCATCCGCCTGCCGGCGGCTCGTGACAGGGATTGCCGGCTGTGATCCGGCCGCATTCAGCCTGCACGCCAAGTCCTTCGTGCTCGACCAGCGCGTGGTCTACGTGGGCTCCTTCAACCTCAACCTGCGCTCAACCTATCTCAACTCCGAGACCGCGTTGATCGTTGAGAGTCCCGTGCTTGCGGCGCAGGTGGCTGCCTCGATGGAGGAACTGATGGCGCCCGACAGCAGCTGGCAGGTCCGGCGTGGATCCGGGGGGGGGCTGATCTGGGTCACAGGGGGCAACGGCAAGCCTGTCGTCACCGGTCATGAGCCGATGACCGGAACAGGCCGGCGCCTGCAGTCGCGTTTTTACCGGCTTTTCCCGCTCGAGAAGTACCTCTAGTAGCGCAGCGCCCCTGCGCGATCAGGTCGCGCCGGCCGTGGCCGATATCGGCAGATTGCGCAGCGACTGCTCGATGGCTTCGCGCGGGTATTCGTAGTTCTGCAGCTCGCCGGCGAAATAGCGGTCGTAGGAACTCATGTCGAAGTGCCCGTGCCCGGAGAGGTTGACCAGCAGCACCTTGGGCTCACCCGTCCTCGTGCATTCACGGGCCTCGCGAATCGTCGCAGCCAGGGCATGGGTGGACTCCGGCGCCGGCACGATGCCCTCGGTTCGGGAAAACTGCACGCCCGCCTCGAAAGTCTCCAGCTGCGGGATCGCGATGGCCTCGACCAGGCCCTCGTGCACCAGCTGGCTGACCAGCGGGGCGGCGCCGTGATAGCGCAGGCCACCGGCATGAATCCCCGGCGGCACGAAATCGTGGCCGAGGGTGTGCATCTTGACCAGCGGCGTGAGGCCTGTGGCGTCACCGAAATCATAGGCGTAGACGCCCCTGGTGAGCGTCGGACAGGAAGTCGGCTCTACGGCTACCAGCCGTACATTCTTTCCCGCCGCCTTGTCGGCAAAGAAGGGGAAGGCAATGCCCGCAAAGTTGGAGCCGCCGCCGCAGCAGCCGAACACCACGTCCGGGTAGTCTCCCGCCATCTGCATCTGCTTGCGGGCTTCCTCGCCGATCACCGTCTGGTGCAGCATCACGTGATTGAGTACCGAGCCAAGGGCGTAATTGGTGTCCTTGCGTCCGACGGCTTCTTCCACGGCCTCCGAGATGGCGATGCCGAGTGATCCGGGCGTGTCCGGATGCTGTGCCCGGATCTGGCGCCCGGCGTTGGTCAGCTCCGTGGGGCTGGCAAAAACCTCGGCGCCCCACGTCCTCATCATGGAACGGCGGTACGGCTTCTGCTCGTAACTGACCCGGACCATGTAGACGCGCACCTCGAGCCCGAGGAGCTGGCCCGCCAGCGCGAGGGAGCAGCCCCACTGGCCAGCGCCCGTTTCGGTGCACAGGCGGTTGATGCCGGCCACCTTGTTGTAATACGCCTGCGGAATGGAGGTGTTCGGCTTGTGGGAGCCTGCGGGGCTGACGGCCTCGTTCTTGTAGTAGATCCTGGCGGGCGTCCCCAGCGCGCGTTCGAGCCGGTGGGCCCGGTAGAGCGGCGTCGGGCGCCACAGCTGGTAGATCTCGCGGACCTGATCGGGGATGGGTATCCAGCGCTCGGTGGAAACCTCCTGTTCGATCAATGCCGGCGGGAAGATCGCGGCCAGCGCGTCCAGCGTCACCGGCCTGCCGTCCGGTCCCAGCGGCGGCGGCGGCGGACTCGGCAGGTCGGCCACCACGTTGTACCAGTGGGTAGGGATCTCGGTTTCCGGCAGGAGGAACTTGGTCGTCATCAGGGGCTCCGCTCAAATGCTGTAATCGGGGTGGGCCGGGCAGGGAAGTACGGCGCGGCAGGGCGCTATTCTAGACCGTGCACAGTACCTGCCTGTCCACTCTGCAGATTGGGGAGCAGGCCGGCCACCCCCGGCCCCGCGCCGGGGACGCCGTGCCACCGGGCACGGACCGTGCCCGGTGGGAGCGCACGCAGGACTGGAAGGGGCCGCCGGCCTATTTCAGCAGCGTGATGTGACCCGTCTTCACGTGTTTGCCCGCCAGCGTGAGGGTGCGCTGGTTGCCGGTGACATCGCAGGAGGTGACGAGCACATCGTGCAGCTCATGGTTCTCGCCACGGCCGGAGAGCACGACCTTGTCGAAGTGTTTGCCGCTGGCGCAGGCCGCCACCAGCAGCTTCGCGGTCTCATTGCCCGGTTCGGGGACCACGAGCTGCAGGCTGCCCGGCTGGTCCGGTGCAGGCCGCGGCGCCGATGGGGTTGCGGCGGTTTTCGGCGACATATCCTGTACATTGGCTTTGCCGGCGCCTGCGCCCAAACTCGGGTTGACCCGTGCCGTGGAGCTCTGGCTCATGCCCCAGGAGTAGGACAGCACCTCAACGGACTGGGCCGCCCCGCGGCTGGCGAGTTCGCCCTCGACGCCCTCTATCTTGAGGTAGTAGTCGGCGGCAGCCAGTGCCTGTGCCCCGGCGAACAGGCTCCCGCAGGCGAGGCTGAGAACGAAAATGCGTGAACCATTCATCGCTGGATACCTCACAGAATGATGACTCAGGCTAGCACGGAGACGGTCCGGCCAATTGTGATGTCCGGCCGGTTTTGGCTCGGGGTCTACGCGCTGCTCGTGATCGCCCCGCCGGGCCTGCTGCTCGCGGGCGAGGGTCCGGCGCCCGGTGGTTTCTGGTGGGATTTCGCACTGGCCCTGGGCTATGCGAGCCTTGCCATGACGGGCCTGCAGTTCGCGCTGACGGCACGTTTCAGGCGCGCCACGGCACCCTTCGGCATTGACCTCATCTACCGGTTTCACCGGTACCTGGCCGCCACTGCCGCCACGCTGCTGGTGGTGCACGCCCTGGTCCTGCTGCTGTTCTATCCGGAGGTGGCCAGCCTCACCACGGGCCCCGGCAGTGGATCCCTGTCCCTGGGCGCCGGCTGGCTGGCGCTGGGCGCTTTCATCCTGCTGGTGGTCAGTTCGCTGTGGCGGCGGCCGCTGACACTCGACTATGACCACTGGCGGCGGCTGCACGTGGCCCTGGCGGTGCTCGGACTGGCCGCCGCCTTCAGTCACGTGCTCGGTTCCGCAAGCTACCTGAACAGCGGGTGGAAATACGCGCTGTGGGCGGGCCTCGGTGCGATGTGGCTGGGCCTGGCGTTTTACGTCCGCCTGGTCAGGCCAGTGCGGCTGATACGTCGGCCGTGGCTGGTGGCAGCCGTGCGCCGCGAGCGCGGCCGCAGCTGGACGCTGACGCTCGAACCGGAAACCGGCCAGGGCCTGCGCTTCAGGCCGGGGCAGTTTGCGTGGCTCACGCTGCGTGCCTCGCCCTTTGCGCTTCGCGAGCATCCATTTTCCATCGCCTCCATCCCGGTGCCGTCCGGGCGCATCGAGTTCACGATCAAGGAACTGGGTGACTTCACCCGGCAGATCGGCAGTGTCCGCCCGGGCGAACGCGCCTGGGTGGATGGCCCCTACGGCAGCTTCGGTGCCTGGCGGTATCCGCAGGCACCGGGGCTGGTCTTCATCGCGGGCGGTGCCGGCATTGCGCCGGTGATGGCCAATCTGCGCTCACTTGCCGAACAGGGCGACAGGCGGCCGCTGTGGCTGTTCTATGGCAACCGTAACTGGGAGCGGGTGGTCTTCCGTGAGGAGATCGACGCGCTCTGCGCACGCCTCGAGCTCCGCGTGGTCCATGTGCTGGGGAAACCGCCGGCCGACTGGACCGGGGAGCGGGGCTATATCGATGTGGGCGTGCTCGACCGGCAGCTGCCCTCGAATCGCAGCCAGCTCCAGTATCTGGTCTGCGGTCCGGAGCCGATGATCCGGCTGGTGGAGCAAAGCCTTGCGACCCTGGGCGTGGGGCTGTCCGCGCTGCATTTCGAGATCTTCGACCTGGCCTGAGCGCGGTCACGAGGAGGCCGGCCAATGCGTGAACGACGGGCCCGCTGGCTCGCGGTGCTGACGGGACTGACGGTGGTGCTGCTGTCCGCCGTCCATGCCCGATTGCAGAATCCGCCCACCGGGACACGTGCCGGCGAGAGCAGCCGCGCGGCCGCCGACCCGCAGCTTGCGCGCGGCCGTGCGGTGTTCGACGAAAGCGGCTGTGCGCGCTGCCATTCGATAGCCGGTGCGGGCAGCCCGCGCAGCCCGCTCGACGGCGTGGGCAGCCGGCTCAGCGCGGCTGAAATCCGCAACTTCGTGCTGGCCGACGCGGAGGTGCAGGGCGGGCTTTCCCCGCGGGCGATCGAGGCGAAGCGCCGCTATGCGGAACTGCCGGCCGGTGATCTCGACGCCCTGGTGAGTTATCTCGCCGCGCTGAAGTGAGGCTGCCCTGCCGGTTCCTCGTCAAGCACATGGGACAGGAGTCCGTCGGCCAGCTTCGGCTCGAACCAGGTGGACTTCGGGGGCATCACCTGACTGGCGTCGGCGACGGCCATCAGCGCCTCGAGGCCGGTGGGGAACAGCGCAAAGGCCACGGCCATCTCCTGGCTGTCGACCCGGCGTTCCAGTTCCGGCAGGCCACGAATTCCGCCGACGAAATCGATGCGCCTGTCGCGCCGCGGGTCGCCGATGCCGAGCAGGGGGGCGAGCAGATGTTCCTGCAGCAGGCTCACGTCCAGGCTGGCCACCGGGTCCTCGCTGACCAGTTCGGAATGGATGTCCAGCCGGTACCACTGGCCGTCAAGGTACATGCCGAACTGGCCGGGCCGGGCCGGCCGGGCCTGCCCGGTCACGGTCGTCACCTCGAAGTTCCGGCCGATGGCGGCCAGCAGGCCGGGCACGGTAGCCCCGTGCAGATCCCTGACCACCCGGTTGTAGTCGAGGATCTGCATCTCGTCGTGCGGGAAGGCGACGGCCAGGAAATACTCCCAGGGTGCCGCCGCCGTGTCGCCCGCGGCGCGGGCGCGGCGTTCGGCGGCAACCCGCGAGGCCGCCGCCGAGCGATGGTGCCCGTCGGCGATGTACAGCGCCTGCATGGCATCGAAGCGGCGGGTGATGGCGGCGATCCGGTCCGCATCCCGGACCACCCACAGTGTGTGCGAGATGCCGTCGTCGGCCGTGACGTCACAGTCGGGTGACCCGGCCGAGATCTCCGCCAGGGTTCGACGCAATTCGCCATCACTGCGGTAGGCGAGCAGCACCGGTCCGGTCTGGGCGTTGAGTGCCGTGATCTGCCGTACCCGATCGTCTTCCTTGTCCGGCCGGGTGTATTCGTGCCTGCGGATCCGGTTGCAGTCGTACCCGGCAACGCTGCCGACGCCGGCGATGCCCGTCTGCACGTGGCTGCCCATGCGCAGCCGGTACACGTAGTAATGCGGCCCGGCATCCCGGATCAGGATGCCGCTGTCGATCAGTTGCTGCAGGTTCGCCGCGCCCCGCGCATAGACCTCGGGCGCGTAGGGGTCGGTGCCGGCGGGCAGGTCGATTTCCGGCTTGGAGATATGGAGGAAACTCGCCGGCCGGCCGCTGGCGCGCTGCCTCGCCTCCTCGGTGTTGAGAACGTCATAGGGCGGGGCGGCCACGGCAGCGGCCTGTCCGGGCGCCGGCCGCAGGGCGCGAAAGGGGCGGAAAAGTTTCGTCATGGTCAGACGAGCCCCAGCACTTCGAAGGCGGCCCGCTCGCCGGACTCCATGGCGCCCTCCATGCCGCGGTTCGAGACGGCCGTGTGTTCACCGCAGAAGTGGATACGCCCGTGCGCCTTGCCGACCTCGGCGCCGAAGGCCATGACCTGGCCCGGCGCCCACAGCGCCCAGTCACCGGCCGAGAACGGATCCCGGTACCAGGAATGGTAGACGCGCGGCTCCACCTTGCCTTTGGCTGCGGGACGGAGCCGGTAGAAGTCGTCCATGATGGCCGCGATGGCCTCACCCTCATCGAGGGTATCCATCCACGTCGCGTTGCGGCCACGGACCCATATCGTCAGGCTGGTGATCTCCTGCGGCGTCTTGCCCTTGCGTTCTGCCACCACCATGCCGGCGAGGCTGTCGCTGAAGATGTTCGGATTGCGGCCGTCCTCCTCCCAGAAGGGCTTGCTGACCACCAGGTGCAGCAGGTTGACAGGCTGGGAGGCCAGTGTGTTGATCGCCTGCGCCTTGGCTCCGGTGACCAGGGGATCGATCTTCACGCGCCGGAGCACCGACATTGGCATGGAGCAGATCACGAAATCGGCCCGGTACACGGCACCGTCGGCGCAGTGCACTTCTGTGCCGTCCTTCGTGGAGCGCAGGGCTACCACTTCACGGCCAAGCTGCACGGGCTTTTTCAGTCCGGCAGCCATGGCCTCTGGTATGGACTGGTTGCCGCCGACTGCCGTATAGCCAAATGTCCGGCCGCCGAGCTGGGCCTGCATCGCGCTGAAAGTGGCGCTGAAGAGGACCATCATGGCCGACACGTCGTGTGCCGTGGTGCCGAGATTGGGATTGTTGTTCCAGCAGAGCTCGATGATCTCATCCGGAACGCCGAGGCTGTTCAGCCACTGGTGCAGTGACACGTCGTAGCGTGCATTGGCCGGGTCGAGCCAGGAATCGGCGTTCTTCAGCGGGTTGTTCCTGCCAATCACCGGGTTCAGGTAGGACCACGGCCGCAGCTCCCTCATGCCCTGCGGGAACGGATTGCGCGGATGGGTCGGCCATTCCCCGGGCGTGATCAGCTTGCCGTCGAGGACCAGCTCGCGCTCGTTGAAGTACGGCACGATCGGGGTGACGTCGATGCGTCCCACCCTGAATTTTTCGCAGGCGTCCATCAGCCGGGCGTAGCCGGGTCCGAACGACGTGCCGCCCGATTCCGGGTTGCCCGGTACCTCGCGGTGGGAGAGCACCCGCCCGCCAACCCGCTGCCGGCCTTCGAGCACCTGCACGTCCACGCCCTGCTCTTCAAGGAGCAGCGCGGCATTGAGCCCTGAGAGGCCGGCCCCGATGACGATGACCGTACTGCGGTTCTGGGCACGGAGGGGTCCTGCGCTCCCGAGTGCCGAGGCGATCGGTAGAGCGGCGATGCCGTGCATGACCTGGCGGCGGCTGATCAGTGTAGGTCGGCGCATGAGGGTGTCCTGTGCGGTGGGATCACGGTTGTTGACGGTCTGGTGACAGAGTACAGGTGGGCGGATAGTCCCCAGAGGTCTAAGCTTATGTTAGCCTGCGATATATGCCGGACCTCATCAGGTTCCCGGCTGTTCAATTCTACAAGAAGACATCCGTTTTCCCGGGAGGAAACATGACCAGACTGCCACTCGCCATCCTGGCCGCGAGCGTCGTTGCGCTCAACGTCGCATCCGCCGACGACTCGTCCGCGCACAAGGCCGGCAGCGAAGCCCATGACGCCACGGCCCAGGCCAGCGCCCGTCCCGGCGCCGACAGCGGTGCCCCGGACTGGTCCGCGAAGGAGCTGCCGATCCGCATCATCCCCAATATCCCGGAGTCGGCCGAGGCCTACTACGCCCCGGACAGCTACCACGTGATCGCCCAGACCCAGGACCCGAAGGCCCGCCGCGCACAGGACGAGAAGTCCGCCGGTGGGGCGCTGACCTGGATCTATACGGATGACGGCGCCAAGTCCTGGCGGGTCAATGACCGGGGCCAGGACGCCTGCTCCTGGTTCCTGCCGGACATGAAGCGGATCATCTGGACTTCCACCCGGGACCATCTGGACATGCCGACGGGCAACTGGTCCGACGATGACGAGTATCCCCAGGGCGCGGAGCTCTACACGTCCAACCTGAAGGGCGGCAAGATCAAGCGACTGACCAACAACAAGTATTACGAGGCGGAAGTGTCCGTGTCCCCGAACGGCCAGTGGGTGGTCTTCGGCCGCCAGATCAACGGCAACATGGACATCTGGCGCATGAAGATCGACGGCACGGAGGAGAAGCAGCTGACCTTCACGCCCGACTGGCAGGAGGGCGCACCCTTCTTCCTGGCGGACAACGAGACCATCATGTACCGGGCCTGGCAGAAGAGCGTGACCCGGGAACTGAAGCGCATCCGCCAGGAAACGGGCCAGCGCAACCAGACGCCCATGACCGTCTACACCATGAAGAAGGACGGCTCCCAGGTGACCCCGCGCACCTTCACCAACGACATGAACTGGGCCCCGTTCCCGGCGCCGGACGGCCGGCACTATGTCTTCGTGCGCATCGTCGAGGGCAACAACTGGGATGTCTTCCTTGGTGACCTTGCCGGTGGCGAGCCGCGGCGGCTGACCTGGAACCCGTCCTTCGACGGCTTCCCCTCCATCAGCCCGGACGGCAAGAAGATGCTGTTCACGCGCAGCAAGGGCCAGCGCTTCATGTCCGACCTGTTCACGCACGTGATGGATATTTCTTCCCTGAACGTCGGGCCGGAAAACTTCAAGGGCGTACCGGCCAGCGCCAATCCGCCGGCCGGCTGGCAGCTGCCGGCGGAGAAAGAGTGGCGTTAGGCAGGGACCCGGGCGACAGGCATCAATCAGCAGCGGGGAGCGGGGCATGAAGCGCGCCATGACGGCCTTTCGGTTTCTGACGGCAGGCCTGGTGCTGGGATGCGGGGCGGCGCTGGCGGCAGAGCCGCCCGCCGCCGAAGCCCTGGAACTGCCCTGGTACATGGTGCCCATCGGCCCGGATGCGGCCGAGGCCTACTGGGCACCTGACTCCCGCCACCTGATTGCGCAGACCCGCGATCCGCGGGCGATCAAGACGCTCGCGGGCGGCGATGGCGCTCTCACCTATATCTTCAGTGACGACGGCAAGGACATCTGGACGGTCAACGACCGGGGGCAGGACGCCTGTTCCTTCTTCTTTCCGGACAGCCAGCGCATCGTCTGGACGTCAACGCGGGACAACATGGACATGCCGGTCGGCAACTGGTCCGACTCCGATGACTATCCCCAGGGCGGTGAGATCTACATCTCCGACTGGAAGGGGGGCAATGTCCGTCGCATGACGAACAACAAGTACTACGAGGCCGAAGTGTCGGTATCGCCGGACGGCAGGTGGCTCACCTTCGGCCGCCAGATCAACGGCAATATGGACATCTGGGTGATGAACGCCGATACCGGCGAGGAATTCCAGGTGACCCGCACCGACGACTGGCAGGAGGGTGCGCCCTTCTTCATGCCGGATAATGAGTACATCATTTTCAGGGCCTGGAAGCGCTCGGAGTACAAGAAGATCAAGCCGACCCCGATGACCATCTTTACGATCCGCAGGGACGGCACCGAATGGCGCCGCCACACCTTTGACCAGGGCATGAACTGGCATCCGACGCCGGCGCCGGACGGCCGGCACTATGTGTACGTGAAGGCGCTCACTCCGGCCAACTGGGAGATCTATCTGGGCGACCTGGCCGGTGGCGAGCATCGCCGGCTGACGTACTACGACAAGCTGGACATCCTCGCGCATATTTCCCCCGACGGTAAAAAGATGAACTGGGGGCGTGCTGTCGGCGAGGGTTTCATGGGCAAGATCCGCACCCACGTCATGGACGTTTCCTCACTGAATCTGGGCCGTGAGAATTACGTGCCCTTCAACCCCGCGTGGGGCGAGGCAATGCCGGTCGCGGTGCCTGCTGCCGCGCCATGAGACCCGTCCCGGGCGCCGCCCCGGGTCTCCTGCTCGCGGTGTTGCTGCCGGGACTGGCGGCGGCCGGCGACTGCCGCGGGCTGGTGCAGCCGCTGCTGCTTCAGGCCGAACCGGCTGCTGCTTCCGTGGATGCGGCCCGGGAGGTGTGCGAGCAGGAAGCCCGCGGCAATGATCCCGAGGCCACCTACGGGCTCGCCCTGTTTTCCCTCGGGCTGGCTGGCGTCTGGCGCCCCGAGGCGGCCATCCCGCTGATGCGGATGGCGGCAGGGCAGGGCGTGAGCGAGGCCCAGTACTGGCTGGCCTGGCAGACGGAGTCCGGCCCCGCGCTCGCCAACGACCCGGAGGCTGCCCTCTACTGGTACGAGCAGGCGGCGCGCAACCGCCACCGGCTTGCGCTCGCGCGCCTGGCCACCGCCTATGAGCGGGGTGAGCTCGGCGTGACTCCTGATGCCCGCAGGGCCCTGGACCTCCGGGCCCAGATCCGGCGCTGCGACGAGGAATTGGCTGCAGCGCGCTAAGAGGCCGGGCCGCCATCGGTGCCCGGTGTGACGCAGATCCCTCAACTTTTGGCCCGCCGGGCCGATTCTCTGGCTGTTGAGGCGTGGGTTTGCCCGTCCTATGGTGTCTTCCGAGTGGTTGGTGGCCTTATTCCTGGTGGCGCTGGGCTACGCCCTGGCGCGCGTCTTGGACTACGTGGGCCGGCGTTCTGCTTCGTACCCGCCCGAATCCCCGGGTAACCGCCAGAGCCAGCGCGCCGAGGACCGGCGCAAGGTGTACGAGGGCTTCCGCGCCAACGTCTCCGAAGTCGTGGACGCAGCCGTCAACGAGGGCCACGGCAGCTACGGCATGCTGTACCGGATCCGCGATGCCTATGGCGACCTGCTCCGAAGTGCACCGCCCTCGGTCGCCGAGGCGGCCGACAGCATCATCCGCTGCGTCACGCTGTTGATAAACCTGGGACCCTCGGATGCCCGCTACGCGATGTTCACGCGTGCCCTGCACCACTTCGATGAAGCCTGCGCTGTGGAAGGCGACCTCCCGGCGGGCAATTCCGGGCGGCGCGAATATGCCGTTGTAGCGGAATCCTCCGGGCGGGATTACGGCGCTGCGGGGGCAAGCCTGAAGGAACTGGAACCCCGGCGCTGAGACGGGGCGGCTTACCAGCTGCGGACGCGACCGGTATCCAGGTGCACGAAATCCGAACCCGGGTAATAGCCCACACCGCCAGCGCGGAGCTGCAGCGCCGCGCGGCGCAGCTCCGACGTTTTCAGTCCCGGTAGCCGGACGTCAATCGCCTGACCCTGGATATGCAGGCTGCGGTCGGCCACGCCACCGCTACGGCTCGCGAGCATCGCGTTGGTGTGGGGTGAGCGGTAGGCCGAAATCACCTCGAAGCGCCCGTCCCGCCCCGTGAGGGACTGGATGTCACTCAGGACGTCGAGCAGCGCGGGATCGATCGGGTGGGTGTCGCCGGAGCGGAAATCCCGCAGGTAGTGATTGACGGTAGCCAGGGCGTCCGGAAGGTACTGGCCCCCTTCGCGGTACACCACCTCGAGCCGCTCGGCCGTGTGGGTGTGGTAGAAGGCCAGTCGCCGCGGCGCCGTCGGCGCTGCAGCCACCAGCCTGGGCCAGGCGGCGGCCGCGGGCAGCAGGCAAAGGGCGTGGAGGACGCGCCGGCGGGTGGCAAAGGAGGGCATGCCCGGCATTCTTGCAAAGCCCCCCCGGGGTGGCAACACACGGCGTCGCAAACTGCGGCAGAATGCGGCGCGGCCCGTCGCCGTTCTTTACACAAGCGAGTCCATGCCCGGCGTCAGCACACGAGTGTCCACCCCCCTGGCGGCTGTTTTTCTGCTGCTGGCCTGTCTCGCCGGTGGATCGTCTGCAACGGCGGCCCCGGCCCCTTCTGCCGTGCAGCAGGCCCTGGAGCACCAGGTTGGCCAGCTCCGCGCCAGCGGCGGGGTCTATCTGCAGGGCCTCGCGATTGCCACCGGCGACCTGCTGCCGGACTTCTACGCGGCCCGTGACTACGCGCCCGTCTGGACGCTGAGGCGGCGCGTCGATGAACTCTTGGCCCTGCTGGCCACGGCCGACAGCCACGGCCTGGACGCACGGGACTACAACCTGCCCCAGCTGATAGCCCTGCGCGAGCGCGTCCGGAACGGCGACGACCCGCAGCTGCGGGCCGCCTACGATATTGCGCTGACCGAGAGCCTCATCCGCTTCGGTTATCACCAGCGCTTCGGCAAGGTGAATCCGGAGCGCATGGAGTCCACGTGGAACTTCACACGCCAGTTCCGCTCGGGCCAGGATCCGCTCTCGGCGCTGACGGCAGCCGTGGCCGCGCCGTCCCTCGCCGGATTCCTGGGGCAGTGGCTGGCGCGGGCGCCCCTCTACCGGGCCCTGCAGGACAAGCTGGCGCTCTACCGGGAGATCGCGGCACGCGGCGGGTGGGAAGTGGTTCCGGACGGGCCCACGCTCCGTCCCGGGGAACCGGATCCCCGGGTGCGGCTCATTGAGCGGCGGCTGGCCGTGACGGGTGACCTGGCTACGGGTGCCACGGCTGATCTTCCGGCGCCCGTCGACCGCTACGAGGGAGAGCTGGTGGAGGGCGTGCGGCACTTCCAGTCCCGCCATGGCCTGGCAGCCGACGGCATACTCGGGCGCCGGACGCTTGCGGCGATGAACGTGCCGGTGGCGGCGCGCATCGATCAGCTGCGTCTGTCGCTCGAGCGCGCCCGCTGGGTCGTCGGCGACACGGCCGGGGACATCATCGTGGTCAACATCGCCGGCTACGAGGTGTTTGCTGCCCATGATGGTCGCCCCTTCTGGTCGCGGCGCGCCGTGGTCGGCACCCGTTTCCGGCAGACTCCGGTCTTCAAGGGCGCCATGACCTACCTTGATCTCAATCCCACCTGGACCGTGCCGCCGACGATCCTGCGCGAAGACATACTGCCGAAGCTGCGGCGCAATCCCGGCTACCTGGCGAGCCAGAACATCAGTGTGCTCGACCGGAACGGCCGCGTTCTGGACCCTGCGGGCATCGACTGGCAGGCCGTGGGAGGCCGACCGCCGTATACCTTCCGCCAGGATCCGGGACCCGCCAATGCGCTCGGCCGCATCAAGTTCATGTTCCCGAACCGCCATTCGGTGTTCCTGCACGACACGCCTGCCCGGGCGCTCTTCGAACAGGCGGAGCGCAGCTTCAGCTCGGGCTGCATACGGGTGGAGGATCCCCTGTCCCTGGCAGAAATCGTGCTCGGCGACCCTGCCCGCTGGAACCGGGAAACCCTGGAGGCTGCGATTGCCACGGGCCGCACGCAGACCCTGCGTCTGCCGAAGCCCTGGCCGGTACTGATCCTCTACTGGACGGCGGAACTGGATGGCGAGGGCCGGGTGCGCTTCCTGCCCGATGTCTACGGCCGTGACCCGCCGCTGCTCGCGGCCCTGAACGGCGAGGTGGTGATCGATTTCCCGGCGTCTTCCCCGCCGCCCGGCTAGCGGGCCGCCAGCTCGACCTCCGCCTCGTTCGCCTTGTCGCCGCTGGTCCACAGGATCGGCACCCGGTCGCCGGGCTGGTACTTGCGCAGCTCGGCGTTGAAGGTGCCGAGGTCCCTGACCTCTGCACCGCCCATGCGGGTGATCACGTCGCCGGGCTTCATGCCGGCTTTGGCCGCCGGGGAATCCGGCACCACGCCCTCGAGCCGCAGGCCGGCGCCCTGGAAGGCGAAATCGGGGATCGCGCCCAGCGACACGCGCCGGCTCGGACCGGTGCCCGGGCCGGCGTTGGCCGCCGCGCCGGCGCCCGCGCCGGTGACGGTCAGGCGCTTGTCGGTGGAGGACAGGTAGCCGATGGCCTCGCGGGCCACCGCTGCCACTCTTGCCAGGCCCGCGCCGTCCACCTTGTCGGCAGTATCGGTGGGCCGGTGGTAGTCGAGCGTGGCCGCGGTGAACAGCTGGACGCCCGGAATGCCGACATCGATGAAGCTCTGCTGGTCGGAGGACTGGCTGGCACCCGGCACGGTGCGCGTCGGGATGCCTGATACCGCGGTGATCCCGCTGAACACGAAGGGCCACTCGCGGGCGCTCTCCGCCGCGAGGATGGACAGGGGCTGGTCACCGAGGTGGCCGACCGTGTCCATGTTGATGACGCCAAAGATGCCGCTGGCCGGCACCGGAATCGCGTTGCCCGCGTAGTGCCGGGAGCCCATCAGGCCCGCTTCCTCGCCGCTGAAGGCGACGAAGACCACGGTCCGCGGTGGCGGGACGCCGGCGGCCATCTGCCGCGCCACCTCGAGCAGCACGGCGACGCCGCTGGCGTTGTCATCGGCGCCGGGATGCAGCTGGCCGATCGAATCGGCCCGGCCACCCGGCCAGCCGTAACCCAGGTGGTCGTAGTGGGCTGTCATCAGCGCCGCCTGGTCGCGAAATTCCGGATTGGCGCCCGGCAGCACGGCAATGACGTTGCGGAGCGTACGCTCCTTCTGGCCGCGCCCGCCGGTGGCCTTGAAGGACTGGAACCAGCCACCGTTGTCGCCGCCCGGCTCAAGCCCCGCGGCCGCGAACTGCGCGCGGATGTACTCCGCGGCGTCATCGAGCCCCGCGGTATCAAAGCCCCGGCCTTCCCGTTCGGCTGCGGCCAGAAAGGTCACGTGCTCCATCAGGCGTGCGGCGGAAAAGGTCGCGGGCGGTGTGGCCAACGGTGCCCGCCGGGGAAGGCCGGTCAGGACTGCCGGCGCTCCCTTGCGGGCCAGGTTCACGAGCAGGGGGGAGTCGGTGACCGGCCACTCGCCCTTGGCCACGTTGTTGGCCTCGGCGCCCTCGAAGCTGAGCCAGGAGTACTTGCCGTAGTGGGGCAGCTTGCGGACGATGGCGCCAACGGTATCGGCGTCCGCGGTGATCCACGCCAGGGCGAGTTTCGGCTCTGACGGGTGCCGGCGGGTGAGCACGTGGGCGTGGCCGGCGTAGGGCAGTTCAGCCCCGTTGACGGCCACACCCGTCGCGCTGAGGGCGAGGCCGACGGCGGGTTCCGACGTGAACCGGCCGGCAGCGAGCCGGTTCTGCCGGCCCAGCAGCCAGACGGCACGGTCGGCAGGCAGTTCAGCGAGTTCCGTGTCCATGACGATGGCGATATCCCGGGACGGGCTCTGCCACGCGAAGAGCGTGTCGCGCCAGGCCTGCGCCTCGGCTGGCGATGCCGAGGGCAGCACGGCGGTCACCTTGCCGGCTCCAAACAGCTGGCCGATCGAGGGCGCCGTTTCCCGGGGATCGAGCACGCGAAACAGGTCGAATTCCGGGTCTATGGCCACCAGCTTCGGCTCGGCGGTCGTCTCGACGCTGAAGGGGGTGCTGCCGGCAGCACTCGCGACCACGCTGTGCAGCAGCCCGTCGGTGGTGCTGATCACCACCGGCACCTCGAGCGCATAGGGCCGGTCCTGGAGCTGGCGCAGGGTACCGGTGACGGTGTAGCGTCCCTTGCGTCCGCGCACCCGCACGTCGCTGACGGCCAGGTTTGCGGCACCGACGCGCGTGGTCAGGTCGCTGAAGAAGCGGCTGAGATCCTGACCGCTCGCCTTCTCGAAGGCGGTTTCGATATGGGCCCAGCTGGCCCGCTGGCCGCGGTACTCCTTGTAGAAGGTGGCGAGCCCCTGGCGGAAGGCTGCATCACCCACCTGCCGGCGCAGCATGTGGAAGCCCATCAGCGTCTTGCCGTAGCCCACGGCTTCGGTGACCGCGCTGTGCCGCGAGCGGAACTCCGTGAGCGGAAAATCCGCGCTGCTGCTGGCGTAATCCCGGTACTTCTTCAGGGTGTCGCGCCGGTACTCGGCGCCCAGTCCCTCGCCCTCCTTCAAAAGGTGATCGGCCAGGTAGGCGGTCAGGCCTTCGCACCAGTTGCCCGTCGCGTAATCGACGTACACCGAGTTGCCCCACCAGTTGTGCAGGATCTCGTGGGGGTACGAGGAGGTGAGGATGAACGGGAAGCGGATGATCTGCGAGCCGAGCAGCGTGTAGGAGGGCATGCCGTAGCCCGTTTCCCAGAAGTTCTCGACCAGCGCGAACTTGTCGTAGGGGTAGGCGCCGAGCAGCTCGCTGTACATGCGGATGTAGCGACCGGTGGCGTCCAGATACTTCTGGGCCAGTGCCGGGTCGGGCTGGCGCAGGTACACCTGCGACTCGACCCGCCCGGTGCGCGCCGTGTAAGGCATGAGCGGCCCGCCGGACACCGAAATCTCGTCGACCGCCGACGGGGATGACCATTGCGCGAAGCCGTCCGCGCCCGTGGATACGCCGTTGCCCGGGGCGATCACGTGCCAGCCCGGTGGTGCGTTGATGCGCAGGCTGAAGGTCACGAGCTCGGCGCCGGGCATGCCAACGAACTGCGGATACCAGAGGGTGCTGCCGGCCAGGTAGATGCCCTTGGGTTCGATGATGCCCGGCGTTTCGGAGAAGCTGCGCGCGTACTCTTCGGGGCTTGCCGTGGGCGGCAGGTCCACCAGCCCCTCGTACTCGAGTCGGAAGCTACGGCTGCCGGGCGGCAGCTGCAGACGGTAGCGGGCGATGCCGCGCCGGTTGGCCAGGTCCTCGCTGGTGCCGTTGATGCCGGCGAAGGTGTCACTGCCGGCGTCCGCCAGCTTCTGCGGCGCCGGTTGGCCGCCCGTCACGCGGAAGTTCTCGCCGAGCAGGAACTCGACCGCCTGGCCGGCGCTGCCTGCCGGCACGGTCACCTCGGCCACCGACTTCAGGCTGTGAGCCGCGGGATCCATGCTGAGATCGAAGCGGTAGTCGGGCCACGCGTCGTCGCCCCGGGCAACGCCGGACAAGGCGAGGCCTGCCAGGGCAAGCCCGGCGAGTTTCATCTGGAATCGCACTGCTGTCTCCCGTTAACGGACCGCGTTGCCGAAGCGCACTTCACCGCGGACGCCGAAGGTCCGCTCCCTGGGGTAGGTCACCGTGAGCCGCAGCGGCACGAACTCGTCGAAGTTGGGCCGCGCCCCCACGTTCTGGTAGTTGCCGTTGGCATCCGGGTACTGGTCCGCGGTGTTGGTCCAGTAAATGTCCCGGAAAGCCGCGATGGGGCTGCCGTCGTTGAAGATGTTCCGGCCCCAGAGCTCCAGTGTGTAGCGGTCTGACTTGAGCCCCAGCGTGGTGTTCACGTAAGTGTGCGCGGGCAGCCAGTTCTCGTTGGTCAGGTCCGTGTAGACATCGCTCTGGTAGCTGGCATCACCGCGTACGTACCAGTCCCAGTCATTGTCCAGGGGCCGGCCGTAGCTGAGCGAGGCGCTGGAGGTCCACTCCGGCTGGCGGAGCATGGTCTGGCCGGACATGTCCCCGTCCGGTGCGAAGCTGGGGAAGTTGATGAAGGTGTCGATCTGCCCGCTGTCCAGTTCCGAGTCGGTCCAGGCGGTGGTGAAGCGGCCGGTCAGGTTGTCCGTGATGCCGACGTCGGCAGTGATCTCGAAGCCCTTGACCGTGGCGTCACCGGCATTGGTGTTGAAGGCGGTGGGCTGCTCCAGCTGTTCGCCGGTTCCGGGGAGGGTCTCGCGCAGCTGGCGGATCACGACCTTTTTCCAGTCGTTATAGAAGAGCGCGGCATCGAAGCGCACCCGTCCGTCAAGGAGTACGCCCTTCACGCCGAGTTCGTAGGCGGTGATGGTCTCCGGGTCGAAGGGGTTGGTGACGGCGCGCTCCTCGCCTTCCGTTTCATCCGGGCCCGGCACCAGGGTGGCTGATATCAGCTGGATGCCACCCGGCTTTTCGCCAAAGGCGACGGAGCCGTAAACCAGCCACAGGTCGTTCACCTTGAAGTCCAGGCCCACGCGGCCGGTGACCTGCTTGAAGGTCTTGTCGCCCGTGCGCAGGCAGTTGCCCAGGCCCAGATCCTGATCGGTGACCGGGTGCCGGCACTCCCCGTCGGCATTGACCAGGTTCGGGGCGAGATAGCGGAGGTCGAAGCGGTCATCGCCGCACTCCGCCTCGGTGGCGCCGAAGCAGCGCACATAGGCGGGCAGGCTCTGCGACTGCTTCTCCCGGGACCAGCGCAGCTCGGTGCGGCCCCGCAGGCGCTCGGTGATGTCGTAGTCCAGGGCGCCGAAGAAGGCGAGTCCGTCGGTGTCGTCGTCCTCGACGTCGCGCAGCAGCGGGTCGAGGCCGCCATCCGGCAGGAAGGTCGGGTAGAAAATCGCGGTGCCGACGGCAAAGTTGGGTGCCGACGGGTCGAAGGGCGCGAGGCCGATGGCGTCACCCGACTGGGACACGGGCAGGGGACGGGTGGATATGGTGTTGCCGGGCTGGGAGGTGGCGTTGACGGTGTACCAGTAGCCGCCCGCCAGGTACCGCAGGCGCTGGTCCTGGTTGCTGGAGAAGCGGATCTCCTGGCTGTACTCCTCGGTCTGCTGCCAGTACTGCGGGTTATAGATCCCGGTGAAGAAGCGCTGGGTGGCGGGGCTCGTCCCGCAGGAGTTGGGCGAGCCGGGCGCCTCTGCTGCAGCGGGGTCGCAATACAGGAATGATGTGTTCTCGCCGAGGCTGCGATTGAAGTCCGATACGGATTTCTGCCGGGTCTTGGAGTAGCCGGTGAGCGCCGACAGCATGCCGTAATCCGGCAGGTCCCAGTTGATGTTCAGGTTGACGCGGTCCAGCTGCCGCTCCTCACCGACGGCCTCAGCAACCTTCGGGATGGCCTTGCCGCCGTTCAGGCCCGGGATGTCCTCGATGTCCGGAATCTCGCCGCAGAAGTTCTGCAGGCGGGGCGTGTTGTTGTCGTCGTTGAGCCGGTCCTCGCAGTTGGTGGGCAGGGACACCGTCGGGGACTCGTCGATCTTGTCGTCGGACTTGTAGTAGCTGAGCGTGATGTCCATGGTGTCCATGGGCAGCCAGAGCAGCGAGCCCTGGAAGCTCTTGAACTCATAGCCGCCGAGGTCGTTCTGGGGTGCCAGCGAGTTGTCGTAGGAGCCGTCCCAGTCGTCGTACAGGGCCGCGATCCGGCCCCGCAGGCTGCCGTCCTCGACCAGGGGTCCGCTCATGCTGCCCGAGGCCTTGTACTTGTCCCGGTTGCCGAGTTCGACCCCCACCTTGGCTTCCGGCGTGTCGCTGGGCTTCTTGGTCACGTAGTTGATGGCGCCGCTGAAGGCGTCGCGGCCGTAGAGGGCGCTCTGCGGGCCCTTGACCACCTCGATGCGCTCCACGTCCAGCTGGCTGAAGTTCAGGCCTTCACGTCCCGAGATGTAGACGCCGTCCACGAAGATGGCCGCACTGTTGCGGTCAAAGATATTGGTGGGCACCACGCCGCGGATGACCGGCACGGGGAGGTTCTCGCCGAAGGCATTGAAGAAGGAGAGACCGGGCGTCAGTTCGGCCACGTCGTTGAGGTTGGTGATGCCGCTGGCCTCGATCAGGTTGGAGTCGAAGGCCGTGATGGCGAGCGGCACGTCCTGCAGCTTCTCCTCGACTTTGCGCGAGGTGACGACGATCTCCTGCATGCCGCCGGCGTCTCGACCTTCGGCAGACTGGGCCCGTGCGCTGTTGCCGGGGGTGCCCGCGATCAGCAGGCCCGCCGTCAGGGCCAGCACGAGGCTTGTGCCCGATGGGATGACGGCCCGTCGCCGCCGCCGGAGCAGCGGCAGCCCGGCCAGCAGGACGAGGCTCCACGGGTCGAAGCCGCTGGCGCCGCCGATGTTGGGCTGCACCTCGGCGATGGCACGTACGCTGACCGTGAAGGTGGCGGCCGCCGCCTGCCCGTCACCGTCGGTGAGAGTGAGCTGGCAGCTGTCGTCGCCGGCAAAGTCGGTGTCCGGGCTATAGACGAGCGAGCCGGTGCCGTTCGCCGGCGTGACGGTGCAGGTGCCGTTCACCGCCTGCTGGGTGACCGTCAGCGTGTGCTGGGCCGGAGAACCGTTGCCGGCCGTGATGCCGGGGAAGACGGGCGTCGAGTCCCGGTTGCGGCTCGTTGTGACGGCACCCGCCGCGAGGGCGGGCGTCGCGTTGGCGATGGTCACGGTGACCGTGCCGCCGTCCGTTTCGCCGTCGGCGTCGGTGACGAGGTAGCTGAAGCTGTCACTGCCCGTATAGAAGGCCGTATCGGTCACCGTGTAGGTGATCACGCTGCCGGCCACGGTGGCGGTGCCCCGGGTGCCCTGCCCGCTGATGGTGACGGCCGCGCTGCCGCCGGTATTGCCGAGGCTCCCGCCGGCACCGGGCGCCGTGAAGCTGCCCGTGCGGCCGAGCGGTGCCAGGCCGGTGGTGCTGATGGCGATGCCGCCGTCGCGCGCGTCGGGTATCGCGTTGCTCACCGTTACGGAAACCGTTGCCGTATCCGGCGGCAGGATGCCGTCGTCAATGCTGTACTCGAAAGTCTCCACGTAGCCGGGCGTGCCCGCCGCGGAAGCGGGCGTGTAGGTGACGACGATGGCCCCGGGGGCCACGTTGTTCACGGTGACGACGGCCGAGCCGCCGCTGGAGAAGGAGCCGCCGTCGACGGTCACGGTGACGGGCGTGCCGAAGCCCGTGTCGTTGGCGCCGACGCTGATGTTCACCGGCGTATTGCGGGTGGTGGTGGCGGTGTCGTCATTGGCACCGACGCCGATGAGAAGCGTCACGGTGGCGGTGTCGCTGCCGGAGCCGTCATCCACCGTGTAGACGAAGGTATCGGTCCCGGTGGCGCCGGCGTTCGCGGTGTAGGTGACGGTAATGCCGGCGGCATTGCCCGGCGAGCCGTTCACGACGGCCACGCCCTTGGCGGGGGGCGTACTGATCGTGACGGTCAGCGGGTCGCTGAAGTTGAGGTCGTTGGCGAGCACGTCGATGATCTCGGCCACGCCTTCCTGCGCGGTGACGGGCCCGTCGTCATTGGCCTCGCCGACAGGGCCAAAGATCCCGGCCAGCGTGAAGTAGCCGCTGAGCCAGGAATTGCAGTTGATGGCGGCCCCGGGGTCGCTGCCACAGATGAAGTTGGGGCCAAAGGTCTGGTACTCCTGCACGTCGAAGCCCGCCACGGCCGTGACGTTTCCGGCGGCATTCGTCGACACCTTGAGTGTCAGCTGGTCCCAGCCCACGTCTTCGGCCGTCACACCGGAACCGGGCGTCTGGTTCGGTCCGATGACGAGGGGCGCGAAGGACACTTTGCTGTCCCGGCAGTCGCTGTTGGCGCCCGTGTCGACGCAGGCGGCGCCGGTCAGTGAGCCTGTGGTCCGGGCGCCGGTGTTGCCCTCCAGGGAGCTGAGGCCGGCCGGGCTGGTGATGTTCCAGCCGTTCGGGTCCAGCTGCCCGGTCGTGAAGAAGGAGGTGAAGGAGAACTCACAGTCCAGGGAGCCGAAGGGCTGGTCCTGGCACGGCCCGGCGAGGGCGAAGGTGCGCAGCTCCGGGAAACCCTGGCTGCCGATCACGTAGTCGAAGCCGCCCGCACCGTTGGCCGTCGCGCTGCTGACCGGGGTCGGGGCCAGGACCTGGGTCATGGTGGTGTAGCGGTCCACCACGGAGGTGCCCAGGTGGCGGATCACGTCGCCGGTACCGGGCGAGCGGAGCGTCAGGGTGAAGCTGAGGCTGTCGTCGCTGCCGAGCAGGGGCGTGCCGTTGTCATCCACGCTGACCGAGCCCGTGATCGCCTGCTGGATCTTGGCGTCGCCCGTGTTGCGCACCCAGGCGACGGAAAACGCTCCCGGGGTTGCGGTGGCGTCGTAGTACACCACCTGCTGGTAGGGGCCCGTGACCTCGCCGTACGGCGTTGCGGCCGCGACCTGGCTCGGCCCGCCGTTGTACATGCAGTTCTCGCCATCGCCGACGGCGGTGGTCAGCTGCTGCAGGCAGCCCTGCTCCGAGATGCCCTTGCTGCCCTCCACCGGCGTCGTGGTCGTTGCCGCGCCAGCGACCGACGAGATCAGCAGCAGGGCAGTGGTGAGAAGGGCCGGGTTGGCGGTCGGTCGATTGATCACAGGCAGTCCTCCAGGAAGGCGTATGTTATTATTCATGCGCGGGTTTGCCCCAAACCAATGGGCATGAAACCGCTGCTCCACGTGCGACAGAACCCCACGGTTCGCCGTGCTGCAGGCCGGGGCGCGACTCGTGCAGGCCCCGCTGCAATCCCGATTGTTTTGCGTCAGTTGCGCGTAACGGTGAGGTGGCGTGCCCGTTCCCGACCCGATTGGTTTCAGCGTCTGCTTTTTTTCGGTCCGGGAATACGGTGATCAGGCGCCCCACAACCCCCCGATTGTGCAAAATCAGGGATGGAATATAACTCACAGAAGCCGGAGTTCTAAACTACTGCCCAAAAATTCTATGTTCGGGTCGACGGGCAGCAGGCCCATGGCTGGCGCTCCGTTTGTCCTCCGGTCGTCAGTCTGACGGTGTCCGGGTCCGTCTGAACAGGACCTTGAGAGTGGTCTCGCGCCCGTCCCGGCGGATACCGGCTGTCGCCACGTCCCCCCACCGGTAATCCGCTTGTATGCGGCGCAAGACGGGTTCGCCGGTGATGGCGGTGCCGTCGAGGCTGAGCAGCACGTCGCCCACCCGCAGCCCCGCCCTTTCGGCCGCCGAGTTCCGGCTCACCTGGATGATCTGGCCCGGTTCCTTGCCGATGGTGCCCATCAGGGAAACGCCGAGACTGGGGTAGAGCGTGTCGCTCTCCCGGGGCAGGCCCCAGACGAAATTGGCATAGGATGCGCGCACGGTGCTGACCGGCGCCCTGCTGTCGTCTTCCACCTCGACCGGGATCAGCGCGGCAATCCGTCCCCTGTAGTGGGGCGCGATCTGCCGCTCGGAGCCGAGCCCGTAGGTGGCATGGCCCGCGCCTATCAGGACCACCATGATGGCATCGGGATCGCCGTAGCCCTGCAGTGCCTGGAGCGCGTTCCAGCCCATGGTGGCATCCCAGGTGGTCTGGGCCCGGTACAGGCCATCCAGCGCCTCGGCGGTCATGTGCAGCGTGTCGTCATCGCTGAAGAAGGCCCGGTACATCCGCTGGTGCTCGTCACTCGCCGGCGCGAGGGTCGGCGGCAGGCGGGAGGCCTCTTCGGGAGTCAGCTTGTCGAAGCCTTTCTGGCGCACCGAACGCACCACCTCGCGCGGGCTGTTGATCGCATACATCGGCAGGCCCTGCTGCTGGGCGTACAGGAAGATCTCGCGGTAGTACCGCCAGTTGTAACCCCAGTGCCGGTACCACCCGGCCAGTTCGACGAAGCCCGCCTCCGTGTAGCGACCGGCACCCCAGTGATCCAGCGAGGCCTGCTCGGTATAGGGGAACATCTCCAGTCCGATCAGCACCTTGCGTCCTGTCTGGTGGAGCGCCTCGATGGTGCGGAACTGCACATCATGAAAGGACTGGCTGGTGTGATTCTCGCCGATGAACAGGATGCCGGTGCCGGCGAGGCGTGCGGCCATTTCCTGCGGGGTGATCGTCTCGCCCGTTGCCGTGTCCGTAATGCCATCGAGTACCACGGGCACTTCGCGGCCCTTGCGGGCCGGGTCGCCAATTTCCATATGCAGCAGCTTCTGGTCGGCCAGCCCGGCGAGGGGGCCGAGCAGGATGAGGCTGGCAACGGCGGCTCTGAGTGGCTGCTTCATGGGGCTCCCCGGGCTGGCGATGACGGTTCCTGCGGATAGCTGAAGGGCTCGGTCATCCGGCCGTCCAGCTTTGCGACGCGGCCGCTCTTCATCACGAAGCTCACGTCGCGCAGCGCGGCGATATTCTCAAGGGGGTTGCCGCGAACCGCAACGAGATCAGCGAGCTTGCCCGTTTCCAGTGTGCCGGCCTCGGCGCTGATGCCGAACAGCTCGGCCGTTGCCACGGTCGCGCTGTAGAGCGCGTCCATGGGCGGCATGCCGAAGCCCACCATGAGCTCGAATTCCTTGGCGTTGGTGCCGTGGGTGAAGGTGCCGGCGTCGGTGCCGAAGGCGATTTTCACCCCGGCAGCATAGGCGCGCTCGAAGGCCCGGTATTCGTTGCGCAGCCTGACCGAGGGCGGATCGGGAATGCGGAAGATGGGCGGCGGGTAACTGGCGGACAGCGTGGGCACCAGCCACACGCCCTTTTTCTTCATCATCGCAATGGCTTCGTCGTCCAGCAGGAAGCCGTGCTCGATGGAGTCCACGCCGGCCCGGATGGCGTCCTTGATGGCGACGGCCGAGTAGGCGTGGGCCGTGGCCTTGAGGCCGAGCAGGTGCGCGGTGCTGACGATGGCATCCACTTCATCGGGGAACAGCTGCGGATCAAGGCCCGTATTGGAGCCAAAGCCGCCCGTGGCCGTGAACTTGATGACGTCGGCGCCCAGCTTGTACTGGAAGCGCACCGCCTGCCGGCATTCGGCAGGGCCATCGCAGGTGCCGTTCGTGAGGCGGGAGGCGGCCTCGCTGGTCTGGTCCATCGGGATGCCGTCGCCGTGCCCGCCGGTCACGGCGATCGATGAACCCGACAGCAGGATGCGCGGGCCGACCATGCGCCCCTCGTTGATGGCGTTGCGCACCGCAAACACGGACTGGTCGTTCGAGCCCAGATCCCGGACCGTGGTGAAGCCGGCGGCCAGGTTGCGCCGTGCGAAGACCATCGCGTTGACGGCGCCCTGGGCGGGCGTTGCCGGGTCGCGGTCACCCCGTTCGACCCGGCGGCGGGAAAAAACCGGCTCGCTCTGCAGGTGGACGTGCGCGTCCATGAGGCCTGGCAGCAAAAAGTGACCCGACAGGTCGATGACCTCGGCCGCTGTGCCCGCTGGCAATCCGGCCCCCTCCGGAGCGAGGAATCCGGCGCGGATCCCCTCGATGCGGTCGTTCCGGACGATCACGGTCATTTCGCGGGCCGGCGCCTTGCCCGGCACCGCGAGCAGCGTACCGGCATGCACCAGCAGGTAGCGATCCGGCACTGCGGACGGGCCGTCGGGGCGCCCCGGGGCCGGCTGGGCCGGCACGTCGGGCATCATCAGGGCGCAGCCCAGCGCGGCAAGTACGATGGCGTATCGGGCGGGCAGTCGGCGCGTCAGCATTGGTGATCCCCCGGTGCGGCAGGTGGCGCTGCAGTCCGCCATTGATACCCTGCGCGCGATCAGGCCGCAAGGAGCGGGCGAACGCGCCGGCGGCCGGTGCGTATAATCGGCGCCGATACCGGGTCGCCGATCTTCAAAGGTTCATGCATGGCACGTTTACTGTGGGGCGCCGTCTGCGCCGCGGCGCTCGCCCTCGCGGGTTGCGGGGGCGGTGGCGATCTCGACAACGAGCTGGCGCTGCGGGTCATTCACGCCTCCCCGGATGCCCCTGCCGTCAATCTGCTCATCGACGCCGCGGTGGTGCGGGCAGCCGTCGACTACAAGAGCGGAACCAGCTATATCTACCTGACGCCCCGCACCTACCAGCTCGGCATCGAAGCCCTGCTGCCGCAGGGCAACCTGACCGTGCTGGACGAGGCGCGGGCGCTTGCGGCGGGCACCCAGTTCACGGCCCTGGTGGTGGGCAAGGCGGGCGATGACACGCTCGAGTGGCTGCGCATCGACCGGCCTTTCGAACCCATTCCTTCCGGCAGGCTGCGGGTGGAGATCGTTCACGCGGCGCCCGATGCGCCTCTCGTCAACGTCACCCTGGTCTCTGCCACCGCGGGAGCGGTGCCCGCGCTGCAGACCGCACTGTCCTACAAGGGCACTTCAGGCCGCCAGCTGATCGATCCGGCCGGTGACTACATCGTGGAAATCAGCCTGGCCGCCGATCCTGACGCGGTGCTGTTCCGCGCATCGTCCCTGTCGCTGAACGCCGGGCGCGACCTGCTGTTCGTGGTGGTCGCCAATACGGCAACGGGCCCTTCGCCCGTTTCACTGGTGCTGAATGACGGTTTCGTCAATGGTGAGATCCTCGACGCCGGCACCACTTCGGATCTGCGCGTGATCCACGCTGCGCCCGATGCGCCGGCACTGGACGTGATCGCCGATCCCGCCGTCGAGGCGGACCCGGAAATCACGCTGGCTGACGCCGTGGGCTACCTGGACGTCACGGCCTACCAGAGCCTTCCGCCAGCCAATTACACGATCCGCGGAGTGCTCGATTCCGACCCCTCGCCCCAAACGCCGCCGTTCACCACCACGCGCAGCCTGCTCCGGGGGCAGCGAGGCACGCTGCTCGCCACCGGCCTGCGGGGCAGCACGCCCCCCAGTTTCGATGACCTGGTGCTGGTCGACCTGATCCGGCCCGTGGCCCTGTATGGCAAGGTCCGGGTCATCGATGCCGCACCGGCCGGCGCCGTGGTTGACGTCTATGTGAAAACCACCGGTACCGACATCGCCACCGTTGACGCCACGCTGCGCAACCTCGGGTTGCGGGGGAGCACGGCGCACCTGGCCTTTTCACCGGGCAACTACACGCTCACCGTCACGACGGCCGGCACCAAGACCGTGCTCGCGACAGCCGATCTCGGCCAGATCCGGGGGCGGGTACTCAGCGTGGTGCTGGTGGACGAGGTGCGGATCGACGAGACCGACGATGGCCTGCCGCTCGGTGTGCTGGTCGTCGAGGACACCCTGTAGGCAGCATCGGGCCGGAGGCTTCCCGGCGGGAAGCTAGTAGCGGGGCAGCGTGGGATCGATTTCCCGGGCCCAGGCGTCGATACCGCCTTCAAGATTGAACAGCCGCGTATAGCCCTGTCGCCGGTAGCGCTCGGCCATCGCCTGGCTGCGCCCGCCCCGGTGGCAGTGGAAGACGATCGGCGTGTCAGCGGGCAGCGACCGGACGGTCGCCACCGCAGCCTCATCCCAGGGCCGGGCCCCGGGCAGCGCAACGATGGCGCGCTCGTCCGCGCCGCGCACGTCGAACAGCAGGGGCGCCTCGCCCCGGTCCATCATGGCTTTCAGTTCCTGCACCGACAGCTGGCGCACCGGCGGCGGTGCGTTGGGGTTGTCGAAGCTGAAGCCCTGCCCCTGGAGGCTCTGCCGGACGGCGATACGCAGGCCGTCGGCGCGCGCGGCGCTCCACCGGTCCAGTTCCAGCGTGAGCGGGCCGGCTGTGACGGCCACATTCCCGGATCGGGACGGACCGAGCGACAGCGAGTGCTCGAAACCGGCATCGATCTTCAGGTGGATGGTCATGCCCGGGCGGCTCTCGACCGCGTTGGTCATTATCTCTGCAGCCGCCGCATCGATTCCGATTGCCGGTGCCCTGCCCGGAGGCGGCACGACGCCCAGCATGTCGCCCAGTGCTCCCGACTCGAACAGCTCGGTGATGATGTCGCAGCCACCGATCAGTTCGCCATTGACATAGAGCTGGGGGATCGTCGGCCAGTTGCCGTATTCCTTGATGCCGTCGCGAATGTCAGGGTTCTGCAGTACATCGACGGTCAGGTAGTCGGGCAGCACCATGTCGAGCGAGCCCACCACCTTGGCGGAAAAGCCGCACTGGGGCTGGCCCCGGTTGCCCTTCATGAAGAGCACGACCGGATTGTCCCGGAGCAGGCCCTCGATGACCTCGCGGGTTGAGTTGCTCATGGGGTCAGGCCGAGAAGCTGGAGCCGCAGCCACAGGTCGTGGCGGCGTTGGGGTTCCGGATCACGAACCGGGCCCCTTCGAGATCATTCTTGTAGTCTATCTCCGCACCGGCGAGATACTGGATGCTCATCGGGTCGATGAGCAGGGTCACGCCTTCGTTGCGCACCTGGGTATCGCCGTCGTCCAGGTTTTCATCGAAGGTAAAGCCGTACTGGAAGCCGGAGCAGCCGCCGCCGGAGATGAAGACGCGCAGCTTGAGGTTGGGGTTGCCTTCCTCGGCGATCAGTTCCGCGACCTTGGCGGCCGCAGCGCTGGAAAAATTGAGGGAAGGAGCACCGTCTGGCATTGCCGTATCCATCTGAAATCCCTAACTGTCTCGGCTTCGGCCTGTCAAGCTACAGTGGAGCCGGCCTGGAGCGATTACAAGTCCCATGACCGACATCATACAGCCTCCGCACGCCGTGCTGGCCGACTGGTCACTGACTGGCGCCACCGTTACGCCGCTTGGCGGCGGGCTGATCAACCGGACCTGGCTCGTCACGACCGCCGGACAGCATTATGTGCTCCAGCAGCTCCATCCGGTGTTTCCGCCGGAGATCAACACCGACATACAGGCGGTGACGCGGCATCTGAAGGCCAGGGGGCTGATTACGCCGGAACTGCTCCCGACGCGCGCGGGTGCGCTCTGGGTGGGGCACGAAGGCCGGGTTTACCGGCTGATGACCCATATCCCGGGCACCAGCCGCGAACGCCTGTCGGATGCGGCATCGGCGCACGAGGCCGGCGCGCTGCTGGCCCGCTTTCACAGGGCCCTGGACTCCTTCGACCGGCCGTTCCACAGCCAACGCCAGGGGGTGCACGACACCGCCCGGCATCTGGCCGCCCTCCGGGAGGCGCTGGCGCGGCATCGGGACCACGCGGAATACGCCGCCGTCCGGCCGCTGGCCGGGCAGATCCTGGTCATGGCCGCGTCGCTGCCTGCCTTGCCAGCGTTGCCCGCGCGGGTCGTTCACGGTGACCCGAAGATCAACAACCTGCTCTATGACGGGGCCGGACGGGCGATGTGCCTGATCGACCTCGATACGCTGGGGCGCATGCCGCTGCCCCTGGAGCTGGGGGACGCCTTCCGCTCCTGGTGCAATCCGAAAGGGGAAGACGACCGGTACGGCGGATTCTCCCTGTCGCTGTTCGGGGCGGCCGTTGAGGGATACGCCGGAGAGACCCGGGGCTGGATCCTGCCTCCCGAGCACCGGGCCATCGTGCCGGCGACCCTGACCATCTACGTGGAGCTGGCCGCGCGCTTCTGCGCAGACGCCCTCAATGAGAGCTACTTTGGCTGGGATGAGCTGCGCTTCGCGAGCCGCAGCATCCACAACCAGGTGCGTGCGGCGAGCCAGGTGACGGCGGCCAGCCAGCTTGCCGCGATCCACGAAGAGGCGGAGTCCATCGTCGCGCGGGCCTTCGGCGGCTCAGAATGCTGATCAGTGTCTCAGTGGCAGCTGCTGCAGCTGTCGAGCTGCAGCTGGCGCTGCCGGGGAGTGGCTGCCGGTCGGGTTGGCCACCCGGGTGAGTGGCAGGCCAGGCAGTCCAGATCGCGGGCCAGCACGACGGCATGGGCCGCTTCGAAGTGCCAGTAGCCGGGGCGCGCATCGCCGATCAATGCGGCCAGCGCCCCCCGATCGATGAGCTGGGACTGTGCGCGGGCCGCGTCATCGGCTGGCGTGCGGCCGGCCGTTGCCGGTCGCGGCGGCTGTGGGGATGCCGCAGGGGGCGCATCCAGGCCCGATGCCGCCCGGCCGGCGAGCCTGCCCATGAAGACGGATGGGCCGAGAAAGGTTCCCTCGCCGCCATAGCTGCCGTTGATGCCGGCGACGCCGGCGACCTCGCCGGCCGCATACAGTCCGGGAATCGGGTTTCCGTCCCGGTCGAGCACCCGCACCCTGTCGTCTACGGCGAGTCCGCCCATGCTCTTGCGCGTCATCGGATGGAGCTGGATGGCGAAGTACGGTGGGGACTCGAGCGGCCGGGCGGCCGGGTCGGGCCGGTCTGGCGTGAAGCGCCCGAACGCGGCGTCCTCGCCCCGGGTCACGGATGCGTTCCACGCGGCCACCGTTTGCTCGAGGGCCACAACGGGCAGGCCGGCCGCGGTGGCCAGGGCGCCGATGGAATCTGCCTGTCGGATCCTCCCCGCCGCGAAGAGCGGAGCAAGGCCCCCGGGGTTGTTGAGCCACACGGCGCCCCGGATGAACAGCGAGCGCCTGCCGGTGGCATCGAAGACCAGCCAGTGGGTGGCCGGCGTCAAGCCGAGTACCGTGTCGTCGGCTACTTTGCCGGGGCCGAGTTCATTGATGAAGCGCTCGCCCCGGGCGTTGACCCAGATCGCCGCCCGGTTCTGCGCGAGCAGCGCCCGCTGTCCGGACGGGTCGAGAGGGTCGGGGAGTCCGGTCGTGAAGATCACCTGGCGATCGTGTCGCACGGTTGCGGCACCGGCGGCGCCACCGAGTTTCATGCCCGAGCCGGTGGCGAACTCGCCGGCACCGATATAGAGCGGCGCCGGCACCGGGAGGTCAGGGCGCCAGTTTGCACGCACCCGCTCGAGGTTGGCCTGCCAGCCGCCGGTCGCGATGATCACGGCTGGCGCGTGCAGTGTGCCCTCCTGGCCTGTGCGCAGGTCCCTGAACCGGATGCCGGTGACCGCCCGTCCCTTGCGCAGCAGGGCCGTAACCCCGGTGTGCAGTCGTAGCTCCAGATTATCGCGCTCCAGAGCGGCCCGCATCATCGGTACCACCACATTGAGGGCCGTGCCGCCGGCAAAGTGGAAACGCGGCACGCTGTGCTGTGGCGTGTCCAGGATGAAAGTGAAGCGCACCCCGAAGCCCGTGAGCCAGTCGTGCACCTCGGTCCGGGACGCCGTGACGTAGCGTGTCACCCACCCAGGGTCTGCGTCCTCACCCCACTCCAGCAGGTCCCGTGCGGCAATCTCAGGACTGTCCTCATAGCCCTTTGCCGCCTGCAGGGGCGTGCCGACGAGGGCGAAGCCCCCCGCCTTGACCGCGTGGCCGCCGGCGACAGAGTTGGCATCCAGCAGGATCACCCGGCGGCCGGCGGCGCTGGCCTCAAGGGCGGCAGCGAGCCCGGCAATGCCGCCACCCACCACGATCACGTCGGCGTCCGGGGTGGGCCGCGTGCACCCGGCCAGGAACAGCAGTACCAGAAGTCCGGGAAACCGGCAGGGGCAACGCCTTGACAGCATCAGCCCGGACTTCCGCCTGCATGCGCCCGGCCGGAGGCCTCAGTAGTTGAACCGGAAAGTCAGCATGTACTCGGCCGGCGGCAGCGGCGTGCGGATGTTCGTGAAGCCGTTGGCAAAGATGCCGGACACGTTGTCCTCTTCATCGGTAATGTTCTTGCCGGTCAGGGCCACCTGCCACTGCCGGTCATAGGCGCCGAGGCCGATGAAGCCGTTCAGCCGGGTGTAGCTGTCGATTGGCACCTGGTTCCGGGATTCAGCGTAGTAGTTGTCGGAATGGAAGAGATCGAGCCCATAGAAGAAGGCAAGGCCCCGGTCCAGCGGAATCGTGTAGTCAAAGCCGATCTTGCCCTGCCACTGGGGATTCGACGGCAGTTCTTTCGTCGGCGCGGCGTTGCCGTTCAGTCCGCCCGGGGGCGAGGCAGGGTTGACGGTGCCGAAGTCGCTTTCCTGGTAACCGCCGGTCAGATAGACGTTGAGGTCGCGGATCGGCGTCCAGTTCACTTCCAGTTCGAGGCCGTAGACGTCCACATCACCGATGTTGTCGATGGGGAAACCGTTGGCGGCGTTGAGCACGATCTGCTGGATGTCGTCATACATGGCATAGAAGGCGGCCACGTTCAGGCGCAGCGTGTTGTCCAGCAGATCGCTCTTCCAGCCGAGTTCGATGCTGTCCACGGTCTGCGGGTCGAAGGCCGTGCCGCCGCACAGTGAACTCAGGTTGCCGAAGCACAGGGTGCGGAACCCGCCGGCCTGGAAGCCCTGTGCGAACGAGGCATACAGCAGGTGGTTATCCGACAGCCTGTAGTCGGCGCCCACCTTGAAGGTCACCTCGTCCCAGTCGTCCTTGAGGGCGACCGAGCCATCGTTGGGGGTGGCGCTGGCGCCCGGGTCCGGAAGGTCGCTGTCGTCGAAGCAGAACGGGCCTGTGCAGTCGTCGGAATACTTCTTCTCGTCGCGGGTCCAGCGAATGCCGCCGATGAAGGACAGCGCGTCCGTCATCCGCCAGGTCGCTTCGGCAAAGACCGCATAGCTGTCGGTCTCGTTCTCGATCTGTTCGGCAAAGGCAGGGCCAAACAGGCTGCCGGAATAAAGCTGGGAGCCGTCCTCGTTCAGGTAGAACGCGCCCGCCTGCCAGTCGATACGCTCGCCGATCGAACCCAGCAGCTGGAATTCCTGGCTCCACTGCTTGAAGTCCGAATCCGAGGTGACGAGCAGACCGCCGAGGCCCGGGACGCCATTGAAGTAGCCGCCAGCCAGATCGAAGCCGAACTCGTCGTCCACATCCGCGAAAGCGGTGATGGACTTCAGCGTGATGCCGCCGAGTTCAAAGCGCAGCGCCAGGTTGGCGCCGCCCTGCTGCGACTCGCCGTAGTTGGCGCCGGCCGGGCTGAAGTTGTCATAGAAGCCGCCCAGCGGCCGGCTGCCCGGCGGCGCCGGGTCGAAGTTGGGGTTCGGGCTACCGATGTCGTTGTTGCTGAAGGGGGTGTAGGGGACGCCGTTGTAGCCGTCGTTCTCGACGTCCGCAACCCAGGCGGTCAGCAGCGCGTCGAAATTGCGGGTGCCATACCAGTGGAGCTTCACCCGGCCAGCCTTGTTGTCGTACCCGCCGGGCTCGGTGCCGAGGACCGGGTTGTCCTGCCAGCCGTCATTGCGCCTGTCATAGACGAAGGACAGGGAGCCCGCCAGCGCGCCTGCCTCGATGGGCCCGCCCAGGGAACCGGTGACCTTGGTCGTCGAGTAATTGCCGATGCCTGCCGAGCCCGAGGCCCAGCTCTCGTCGCCCGGCGTCCGGGTCACGATCTTGATCGCGCCGGCAATGGTGTTGCGCCCGTACAGGGTGCCCTGGGGGCCGCGCAGCACTTCGATCCGCTCGATGTCGTTGAGGTCGAGGTTGACGCTGGCGAGGCGCCCGAAGTACACGTCATCCAGGTAGATGCCGACCGGCGACTCGGCCAGGTTGAAGCCGGGGTTCTGCACGCTTGCGCCCCGGGAGTGCACCTGGATGGCCTGCGAGCCGGCCGTGACGGTGTAGGTCTGCAGGTTCGGCACGTTCTGGCCGATGTCCTTGACGACATCGATCTGCCGGACGGCGATCTGGTCCACGCTGAAGGCACTGACGGCCAGCGGGACTTCCTGCAGGCTCTGCTCGCGGCGCTGGGCGGTGACCATGATCTCATCGACCGCGGCCGCGACCGGCCCTGCTGCCGTCACCAGCGCCAGGCCAATGGCCAAACCCCATGTTCTCGTGGCACGAATGCGTGTCTGCATGGTAACAATACCCCTCAATACCCGAACAAACTGAAGACCTTGCGAACCGCAGTGTCAGGCCTGCCGACTATACGTCGCCGATGGCCAGTGCAGCGGAATGTTAGCAGGGTTGTGCCGTGACGCTTCCCGGTCAGTCGACCAGCTCACAGGTGATCGTGCCGTCTTCCTGCCAGGGCGACACGCGAAGGTTCACGCCCATGGCCGCGCCGTAGCCCATGAGCCGGGGAATGGTCCAGTGCTCATGGATTTCCTGCGAGGTGAGGTCGAACTGGCCGAGTCGCCGGCACTGGGTCAGCACCCAGCCGAAGGGATCCTTCCAGGTCCGGCTCCGGCCCTCGCCGGTGCTGGTCAGCGCGAGCGCGTAATGGCAGGCCGTGCGGTCGAAGAGCGCAATCAGCGCGATCTCCGGATTGCCGGTCTTCTCGATGATCTGTTTCATGCGCAGGTTGATGGGCTCCATGGTCCTGATGTCGTGCGCGATGTACTGGGGGAGCATGCCGTTGTTCTTGGCAAACTGGATGGCCAGCAGGTGCGCCTTGACCAGCGGGTCGTTCATTTCGTGCGCGTAGCCGGCGTGGTTGCCCAGCATCTTGAGCAGGATCGACAGGGACAGGCCCAGCTCGCCCTCGCGGCCCTCGAAGCCGCTCAGGGTCTTGTACTGGTTGGCGCCGGTCTGGGCCTTGGGCGCATGGGGAGGGACTTCGGCGATTACCGGCCGGGTGGCGGACTCTGCGTTCATTGCTCTGCTCCCTGAAGCGGTGACTCGGGTCTGGCGACGGGTCGGGCCTTTGAGCCCTCATTCTGGCCCCTGAGCCGGGCCGGCGTACGGCCGCCATTGATGGCCGCCCGCAGCGTGAACCGGCCTTGCCACCGACCGGTTGTCCGCCGCTTGAACAGCCGCCGGGGGCCGGGCTGCCTGCCGGCACCGTTGTGCCAGTATCGCGTGGGCAGGGCAATGAGGCCAGACGGCCGGGGTGCCGGCCGTACACCGGGCGGCTTGCGGGTCGTCCCGTTCGGTGGAACTATGGCGAACTTTTCCGAGGGCAGAAAAATGGCCACAGGCAGCGCAGCAAAGAACTACTCCGGCGTCTGGGACGGCCGGTTGGGATTCGGCAGGAAGGCCGCCCTGCTCGTCATTGACCTGCTCCAGGGCTACACCCTGAAGGGTGCACCGCTGTTCGCGCCAGGGGTGGTCAAGGCGGTCGGCGAGATGCCGTCGCTGCTGACGCTCGCACGGGCGAAGAAGATGCCGGTCATTCATACCCGGGTGCTGTACAACCCCGGCAACTTCGTGGATGGCGGCGTCTGGATCCAGAAGGCGCCGGTCCTCAAGAGCCTCGTGGCCGGCAACAGGTACGCCCGGTTCTGCAAGGGCGTGGAACCGAAGAAAGGCGAGCTCGTCATCGTCAAGAACTACGCGAGCTGCTTCTTCGGTACCACCCTGGCCTCCACGCTGACCGCCATGGGCGTGGATACGGTGCTGATCACCGGGTGTACCACCTCCGGTTGCATCCGCGCCTCGGCGGTGGACGCCGTGCAGAACGGCTTCCGACCCATCGTGATCCGCGAATGCGTGGGTGACCGCCACGACGGACCGCACGAGGCAAACCTGTTCGACATCAATGCCAAGTACGGGGACGTCATCAGCAAGGCGGACGCGATGAAATACATCCGCAGCATCAAGAAGATCAAGTGACACCAAAGGGGATAGTCATGGCCAGCAAGTCGTCCAAGCCCGCCAGAGCCGGCGCCGCCCCCCGGGGCAGCAGCACGCTCACCCAGAGCCCGCACTATGACTACGTGCCGATCATCGACCGGCCGAAGCTCCGGATGCCCAGGGGCGCCCGCGTTGCTGTCATTCCCTATATCAACATCGAGCACTTCCCGCACAACATCCCGGGTACCGCGATCATTCCCGGCACGCAGCAGTTCAATCCGGACCCCCTGAACTACGGCTGGCGGGACTACGGCAACCGGGTCGGCCTCTGGAGGATGATCGAGGCGATGGACCAGCTGGGCATGCGGGGTACCGTGTGCCTGAATTCCGAGATCATCCGGGAGTACCCGCGGATCATCGAGGAGACCAACAAGCGCAAGTGGGCCTACATCGGCCACGGCATCAACAACGCGCCCGCCAACTTTCTCTCCGGGATCGACGAGAAGAAGGAGCGCGAGATCATCGGCGGCGTGCTCAGCGCCATGCAGAAGGCCATTGGCCGCAAGACCAAGGGCTGGCTGTCGCCCTTCCTGACGCACACCAACAATACGCCCAGCATCCTTGCCGACATGGGCGTGGAGTACCTGTGCGACTACACCGCCGATGACCACCCCTTCCCCTTCAAGGTGAAGAAGGGCAGCCTGATTTCCGTGCCCTACACGGTCGAACTGAACGACATTCCGGCCTTCGCGAACGTGGGAGTGAGTTCGGAGGCCTTCGGCGACATGATCGTCGACCAGTTCGATGTGTTGTACGATGAGGGCGCGGACAATGCGCGGTGCATGCCGATCTGCCTGCACACCTTCTGGGTCGGGCAGCCGAACAAGTTCAAGCACCTGAAGCGGGCGTTTGCCCACATCGCCAGTCACAAGGACGTCTGGCTGACCACCGGCGATGAAGTAAACGACTGGTATCGCAGGAGTTATCTGTAATTTCGTCTCTGTAAGTATCGTCAAGGAAGCAAGCTATGGCCAAACGGGTACAGGATGCCAGGCCGCGGCGCTCGAAGGAGGCCGAGGCATGGTTCAGGGAAAACATCGCCGAGCAGAAGAAGCGCTACGCCGCGATCGTCAAGGAGCAGGACGAGCTGGCCCCCCAGCGTGAGAAATGGGTGGCCGAGTTCCTGCAGATCATTCAGACCAGGGGTTTCAACATGAACGGCGACCTGCGGCGGGTGATCAAGCCCGGCGAGGTGCCGAAGAAGCCCAGGGGCATGAAGCACCACCAGGTCGTCTTTTAAGGAGAATCATCCGTGGCCCGACCCCATATCGAGCCCTATATCGAACTCGACCAGCCTTACAAGAAGTTCGATCTGAGTGGCTTCAAGGGCAGCAACTACAAGGTGCTGTCGCTCGACACCGACACGGGTGCCTGCACCCTCAAGGTGCGCTTTGACGGAGGCTTCAGGCGCAAGCCCGGCCTTTCCTACTCCGACATGGAGATCTTCGTCCTCAACGGCAGGCTCAAGGTGGGCCGCGAGACGTGGGTGGAGGGCCATTACGCCTTCATCCCCGCCGGCATGGCCGTGGGCGCCATCGAGGTGCCCCAGGGTGCCGAGGCGCTGGTCATGTTCAATGACAGCGAGCCGAGCTATGCCGAGTCGGGGAGCCACCACCAGCTGGCCCTGACCGAGGCCTTCAGCTCGGTGAACAGCTACGAGGACCGTCCCTGGGGGCCCGGCAACCTGGTGTCGCCGTCCGTGGCCTCGGGCTGCCTGATCAAGGTCCTGCACTACGACGTGCTGACGGAGGCGCTCAGCTTCCTCTACTGCATGACGCCGCGCTTCGCCCAGGACAACATCTCCTACCACGACAGCGCGGAGGAGTCGTACCACATCTGGGGCACGTCCTGGATGATGCAGTTCGGTGAGCTGCCCACGGGCGGCTATTTCTGGCGCCCGCCGTACATCAACCACGGGTCATTCCGGTGCAAGTACGGTACGATCGCCTTCGGGCGCACGGACTCGGTGCTGTTCAATTACTTCCACTTCAATCCCTGGACGAACCCGGACGAGAACAAGCTGCGGGCTGCCGCAGCCCTGTATCGCAAGCGCCCGCAGCTCTACAACTGGACGCTCTCGGACGGTCACAACCACCCGCACGGGCCGCCCGACTTCGAGCAGCCCGATTACCACAACGACCCGCAGGTCCGGATGCTGCACGGCGAGCCGGTTGGCGGCGCCGTCCGGAAGAAGAAGAGACGGTAGGCGCATGCCCGAAAGCCCCCGGCCGGCGGACTGCCGGCCGGGGGCTTTTTTTCAGGGCATGAATGCCGGCGGCTAGTCCGGCTCCGGGACCGCTCGGCGCCGGCGGACGGGCACGTCGCGCAGCGCCGTCGTCACCAGGCGGTTGAGCTCCGGCACGGGCTTGCCGGCAAGGTCCAGCGGGATTTCCAGCACCACCCGCGACCGCAGGCCGGCAGGCGCCAGTTTCCGGTAGCGGCCGAGCATGCGGGGCGCCGCCACCAGCACCAGGTCGGCAAGGGGGCGTTCCCGGCCGAGGTCCGCCAGTTCGCCGGACACCGTCCTGACGAAATCTGCGGTGGCCTTTTCCTTGAAAGTGCGGCGTGGCTGATAGGTATGCCGGGCACCGGCCACGCGATTCAGCACACGACCGGCAGGCCCGCTGCTGAGGTCACTGTCCCGTGCGTGGGCCGCCGGATTATCGAGGGTCCTGATCTCCCGCAGGCGTCCGGCCCGGTTGGCCAGCAGGTAGAAACGGGCGGAGTGGGCATCTGCAACCAGCACCAGAAAGGCCATGTGTCACCCTCCCTCGAAACGAGCCATTGGCCGACTGACGATAGCCTATCCGTCACGCGACTGCAGGGGCAGTTCCCGGCCCTGCCGGGCCGCGGTCATGGGGTACCATCGCCGCCGCACGAAACTGCCGCCCGGTCCTGCGGTGTATGAAAGTGATGCATGCCAGTCCTGCTGCTGACCATACTGCTCTCGGGCATGGGATTCGGGCTGATCCTGCCGGGCTTCCCTTTCGTTGCCGAGAAGCTGGGAGTACCGCACTGGGCCGGTCCCCTGATGCTTGGCCTGTACGCGATCGGACAGTTCATCTCGACCCCGTTCTGGGGGCGCTACAGTGACCGCTTCGGGCGCCGGCCCCTGCTGCTCAGCAGCCTGGCCGGCGGCATGGTCGGCCACCTGATCTGCGCCTTTGCGCCGGACCCCTGGACGCTGGCCTTCGGACGCCTGCTGACCGGCCTGATGGGCGGCAACCTGCCTGTGGCCATGGCCTACGCCTCCGATATTTCGGCACCGGAGCAGCGAGCGCGCACCCTGGGCCTGGTCGGCGCGTCACTGTCCATCGGGTTCATCGTGGGCCCGCTGATGGGCGGGTTGCTCGGTGGCCCGGACGCCCAGTCGGCCACGCTCCTGTGGCCGGGCCTGGCCGCCGCGGGCGTGTGCCTGTTGGCCATCACCGGTGCCGCGCTCTTCCTGAAGGAGGTCCTGCCGCCCGAAAAGCGTGCGGGACGACCCGCGGACGGCAGCACCCGGGGCAGCCAGGCCTTCCGCCAGGTTCTCCGGCGGCCGGTGATGGCGCAGCTGCTGCTGGTCGGATTCCTGGCCTACATGGCCATGGCGGTCTTCGAAACCAATTTTCCCTTCTGGTCCGGCGACCGCTTTGGCTGGGGGCCGCGGGAAATCGGCCTCTCGTTCACCTACATGGCCCTGCTGGTGGTCACGGCCCAGGGCGTGCTCGTCGGCCCGCTGGTGCGACGCTTCGGCGAGAAACGGCTGCTGCTGGCGAGCCTCGTGTCCTACGTGGTCGGGCTCCTGGTCATGAGCCAGGCGCCGGTCTGGCAGGTGATGCTCTTCGGCATTACCTTCACGACCGCCGGCAGCGCCCTCTACATGACGACCGTCAACAGCCTGGTCTCGAAGCAGGCGGGAGAATCCGAGCGCGGACTGGTGCTGGGAACCTTCAACACCTCGAGCTGGCTCGGCCGGGCGCTCGGTCCGGGTCTGATCGCCATTCTCGCGCTGGTCGGCTTCGGGCGGGATGCCCCGCTGTACGCGGCGGCGCTGTTGCTGCTGCCCTGCATCGCCGTCATTCGCAGCCTGCGGTCCCGGGCGGCGGGCATCACGCGGCAATGAACGCCACGGCAGCCTGCCGTGGCCGGCCGCGGCCTGAACCCTTATAGTTGGCGGCCCAACCCATTGCCCGCCAGGCATCGCTGAGGAACGCCCATGTACATCAATTTCTGGTACCCGATGGCCGCCACCGACGAACTGACCGACCAGCCGCTCAGGGTGCGGGCACTGGGCCAGGACTTCGTCGTTTTCCGCGATACGGCAGGGACGGCGCATTGCCTTGCCAATACCTGCACGCACCGGGGCGGCGCGCTGGCGCTCGGCAAGGTCAAGGGCGACTGCATCCAGTGCCCCTATCACGGCTGGCAGTTCGACGGCGCCGGCAACTGCACGAAGATCCCGTCGCTGGGTTCCAGGGCCAGCATCCCGGGCCGTACGCGCATCGACGCCTATCCCGTTGACGAGCGCTACGGCGTGATCTTTGCCTTTCTGGGCGACCTTCCGGAGGCCGAACGCCCACCCATCTTCGCGGTGAAGGAGTGGGGCCAGGAGGGCTGGCGCACCACGCTGCAGCACTTCCAGATCAACGGGTACTACGAGCGGTCCATAGAAAATGGCATCGACCCGGCGCACAACGAGTATGTGCACGACACCCACGGTTTCAGCGGTGAGCGCGAAGACGAGTACAGGATCGGTGACATGCGCATCGAGGACGGAGGGGTCTGGGGCAAGGGCTTCTGGCACACTTTCCAGGCGCCGCCGCTGCCCGGCCAGCTGAAGCAGTACCGGCCGGGTGAAGGCACGCTGGACGCAGGCACCGGGTATCACGGCACCAATCAGGTGTGGACCTACATCCACCCGGGCCCGAACTTCTTCATCCACCAGTATCTCTACGAGCGGCCCATCGACGAGAAGACCACTCACCTCTACCTGGTCTGCGCCCGTAATTTCTCGACGGAGCCCAAGTCGGACGCCTACGTCATAGAGCGCAACCAGTACGTTGCGAACCAGGACATCAGGATCATCGAGAACCTCCATCCGCCGATCACCCCGGACAGGAGCACCAAAGAGTTCATGGTGCCCTCGGATTCGGTGATCCTCGACTACCGGGCCCGGCAGAAGGAATGGGCCGCCCGCGGCTGGAAGATCGACCGGGAGAAGGTCCTGCGCAGCGAGAATCGCGTGGCCTATGCAATCCCGAGTCCCGCCCGCCGCCAGATGAAGGGCTGGGTGCTGGATCCGGTCCCGGTCATGGACCCGGCGCTCTATGCGGCCTCGAGGGACGAGCAGCAGGCCGGTTCGGGTGTTGAAGACCGGAAGGTAGCGGGCTGACGCCCGGAAGGATGCGGGCAATGAGGATGACTCAGCGACGGAATTTTCTGGCCGCGATTCTGGGCTTCTGGTGCGCGCTTTCCGGGGCGCTGGCGGCGGCAGCGCCGTCCGGCACGCTGCAGCCTGCTGCCGCGGCGCCTGATAGCTACGTTCCCACGGTGCTGGTGACGGGCGCCAATCGAGGTATCGGCCTCGAGCTGGCCCGCCAGTACGCGGCGCGGGGCTGGAAGGTCATCGGCACGGCCCGCAAGCCGGCCGAAGCAACCGATCTCAACGCGCTGGCCGCCGGCAGCGACGGCCGGGTGGTCGTCGAGGCGCTGGACGTGATGGATCTCGCGGCCATCGACGCCCTGGCGACAAAATACGCCGGGCAGCCGGTGGACATCCTGTTCAATAACGCCGGCATCACCGGCGGCGGCAGCAACCAGCAGTTCGGCAAGAACATGCAATGGGAGCTGTTCGACAGCGTGTACCGCACCAACGTGGTGGGTCCGCTGAAGATGGCGGAGGCCTTCCTGCCCCACCTGCTCGCCAGCCAGCAGAAGAAGATCAGCAACGTCTCGAGCAGCCAGGGGTCCATTGCCAGCACGAAGACCGGCACTCTGTACATCTACCGGTCGAGCAAGGCCGCCCTGAACATGCTGATGTGGAACCTGGCCTTGCAGCTCAAGGGCAGGGGCGTGTCCGTGGCCCTCATCGATCCTGGCCCGGTGGACACGGACATGATGGCGGGCCTGCCGAAGAAGATGCTGCGGCCGGTGCCGCTGGCGGCCAGCCAGCTCATCGGTATCACCGACCGGCTGGACACGGGCAACACCGGCACCTTCTGGACCTTCGACGGGACCGTGTTGCCCTGGTAGCCGGCCGGGGGCCTCAGGTCCCTTTGCCGTCGTGGTGCCGGCTGGCGGGGGCGCTGCGGCGGCTCAGCCCTGATACTGCGCAATGCCGGCCAGGGAGCGCTGCACGCCGGTGTTCACCTCGGCGAGAATCCTGCCCGTTTCCAGCTCGAAGCTGATCAGCTGGCCCGTGAAGAAGTTGCCGAGCAGGATCACGCCCGGGTCGCCGGTTTCGGCAATGGTGGCCCAGCCGGGTCCGGGGAGGTCCCACTCGCGGGTCTCGGTGCCGTCAGCCTGCAGGTGGGCGAGCTTGAACGTGCCCCGGCCGACGGCCTTGATGAAGAGCAGGGTGCCGTCCGGCCGGTGCTGGGCAATGAGGGCGAGTGCCCCGCTTTCCTTGCTGAGCGTGACCAGATCGGGCAGCTGCCGGTCGGCGACGACGTCGTAGCGGAATACCCGGGGACCGGTCTCCGAGGTATAGACCAGGGTGCGCCCGTCCGACGCCAGGCTCGAGGTGGTGACCCCCAGGAAGCCGGGCATTCCGCCATGCGTTTCCGTGGCGTACTCCTTGACGAGCTGCCCGTCGACGGTGAATTTGCAGACGTGACCGTGGCCAAACATGTCGGTCCCCGGCATCTTTGCCAGCGTGGTCCCGAGCGGCCGCCCCGGCGGCAGCCTGATCGTGTTGCCGACCAGGTGTTCACCCAGCAGGACGTGGCCGTCGGGCATGAAGGTCACGTTGGAAAAGGAGCGGTCCGCGTAGCGCACCCGGGGCAGCACCGTGCCGTCGGGCCGGATGCGCAGCACCAGGTAGGCATTACTGTCAAATGCCCACAGGGTGTTGTCCGGGCCGAACTTGAGGCCGCTGACCAGGTGGGTTGAATCCCTGACCCACAGCACGCCCTTTTCCCGCAGGTTGCTGTCGTACTGGATGATCCGGCCGTCGCCGGCGTGGTCGTCCTCCGGGCGATTGAGCAGCGTACAGCCCACCAGGATGTCGCCGGGGGCAAAGGGCTTGAGTGTGGATACGTTCGTCATCGGGAGTCCTCCGGACCTCTTGTAGCGTCATTCTAACCCGTGGCCGGCAGTGGAATGATGGCGCGCGCGGATTCCCGGCGCAGTTGCCCGAGCCGTGGCCGGGCCACTATGCTGTGCGCATGGAAAGCCAGGTCTACAACGTCAACGTGGTGGCGCGCACCGTCCTGCCGACCCCGGCCGAGGTGAAGGCGCAGCTGCCCCTGTCGCCGGCGCTCGAAGCCTCCGTGCTCCGCAGCCGCCGTACCCTGCAGAACATCATTGATGCGCGGGATCCCCGCCTGTTCGTGGTGGTGGGGCCCTGCTCGATCCACGACGTGGGGGCGGCGCTGGACTACGCCCACCGGCTGCAGGCGCTGGCTGATGAAGTCAGCGATGCGATGGTGCTGGTCATGCGCGTCTATTTCGAGAAGCCCCGCACGACGGTGGGCTGGAAGGGCCTGATCAATGACCCTGACATGGACGATTCCTTCCATATCGAGCGGGGCATCCGGGTGGCCCGTGGCCTGCTGCTGGACCTGACGCGACTCAACCTGCCGACCGCCACGGAGGCGCTGGACCCGATCATGCCCCAGTACCTGGGCGACCTGGTCACGTGGACCGCCATCGGCGCGCGCACCACCGAATCCCAGACCCATCGGGAGATGGCGAGTGGCCTGTCAACGCCCGTCGGCTTCAAGAACGGCACCGACGGGTCTCTCACCGTCGCCATCAATGCACTGCGGTCCGCCCGTCAGTCCCATCATTTCCTCGGCGTCAACGAGGAGGGCAGATCGGCCGTCATGCAGACCCGTGGCAATCCCTATGGCCATGTGGTCCTGCGCGGCGGGGCCGGGCGCACCAACTACGATTCGGTGAGCATTGCCCTCTGCGAGCAGGAACTGCGCAAGGCGGGGCTGCCTGAGCGCATCGTGGTGGACTGCAGCCACGGCAACTCCAACAAGGACCCGGCCCTGCAGCCGCTGGTGGCCCGGGACGCTGTCGAGCAGGTGCTGAATGGCAATCGCTCCATCATCGGGCTGATGCTCGAGAGCAACCTGGAGGCTGGCAACCAGGAGATCCCCGCCGATCATTCAAAGCTGCGGTACGGCGTGTCCGTCACCGATGCGTGCATCGACTGGCCGACCACCGAGCGCACGCTGCGGGAGCTTGCAACCCTGCTGAAGCCGGTCATGCAGGCGCGCAAGTCCGCCTGAGGAGGGTAGAGGTGCCGGTACTTCGGTTTCGGAAACCTTCGGCGGTATGCACCTGACTTTCCGAAACCGAAGTACCGGCACCTCTACCTCTACCTATACCCGATGAGCCGCCAGCACGAGAAATACGACCGGCTACTGGCTGCGGCAAAGGAGCTGCCGCCGCTGCGCACGGCAGTCGTCCACCCCTGCGACGAGCCGTCACTCGCCGGAGCCGTGAAGGCCGCTGTCATCGGGCTGATCGCGCCGGTGCTCGTGGGACCGGCCGGGCGGATCCGGGTGCTCGCCGCCCGGCTCGGCCTGGATATCAGTCCGTTTGACCTCATCGATACCCCCCACAGCCACGCGTCGGCCGCCATGGCGGTACAGCTCGTGCGTGAAGGCCGGGTCGAGTGCCTGATGAAAGGCAGCCTGCACAGCGATGAACTGATGGCCGAAGTTGTGGCCCGTGATGGCGGCCTGCGCACGGCGCGACGCATCACCCACTGCTTCGTCATGGACGTGCCCGACTACCCGGAACCGCTGATCATATCGGACGCCGCCGTCAACATCGCGCCGACGCTGGCGGACAAGGTGGACATCGTGCAGAACGCAATTGACCTCGCGGCCGCTCTGGGCATTCCGGAAGTCCGCGTCGCGATCCTGTCGGCCACGGAGACGGTGACCCCGAAGGTCCCGTCCACCGTCGAGGCAGCCGCGCTCTGCAAGATGGCTGACCGGGGCCAGATCACGGGTGGCATCGTGGACGGGCCCCTGGCCCTGGACAACGCCATCAGCCTGCAGGCTGCCGCCATCAAGAACATCCGGTCGCCGGTCGCTGGCCGGGCCAACGTTCTCGTCGTGCCGGACCTGGAAGCCGGGAACATGCTGGCGAAAAGCCTCACTTTCATGGCCGATGCCGACGTCGCCGGGATCGTGCTCGGTGCGCGTGTCCCCGTCGTGCTCACCAGCCGGGCAGATCCCATCGAGTCACGGCTCGCCTCCTGTGCCGTGGCCGCGCTGGTGGCCCGCGCCCGGCGCGAGGTGCCGTCTAAGGCGCTGACCTGACGGTGGGGGCGAGCTGCGGCCATGGCTGACGCGATCGCGGTTCTCAATGCCGGGTCGTCGAGCGTCAAGTTCGCACTCTTCAAATGCAGCGGCACGACGATGGAACGCGTGTTCCGCGGCCAGAAGGACGACGTCCGGCCGGATCAGGCGCTCGACCAGGTCATGGCCGCACTCCACGAGGCGCTCGCCGGCGACCGGCTGGCCGGCATTGGCCACCGGGTGGTCCACGGTGGTGCGCGGTACCTCGAGCCTGTGCCTGTGGATGCAAGGGTCCTCGAGAACCTCGCGGCATTCGTGCCGCTTGCGCCGCTGCACCAGCCTCACAACCTGACGCTGATCCGGCTGCTGCTCGAGCGGCTGCCAGGCACGCCCCAGGTGGCCTGCTTCGATACGGCCTTTCACCGCAGCAACCCCGGGATTGCCCAGAGGTTCGCGCTGCCGGCCGAATTCCACGAGCAGGGCGTACGGCGATACGGGTTCCACGGGCTTTCCTACGAGTACCTGGCTTCCGTGCTCGAGAGCTACGATCGCCAAGCGGCAAAGGGTCGCACCATTGCCCTGCACCTGGGCAATGGCGCGAGCATGTGCGCCCTGCAGGGCGGCCGGAGCGTGGCCACGACCATGGGCTTCACCGCCGTGGACGGCCTGATGATGGGCACCCGGAGCGGCGCCCTGGACCCCGGCGTCATCCTTTACCTGATGCAGCAGCGGGGCATGACGGTCACCGACGTCGAGAAGCTCATCTACTGCGAATCGGGGCTGCTCGGCGTCTCCGGCATTTCCGGCGACATGCGCACGCTGCTGGCGAGCAACGGGCCCGGGGCGAAGCTGGCTATCGACCTTTACGTCTACCGCATCCGGCGCGAACTGGGTTCGCTGGCCGCGGCGCTGGGTGGTCTTGATGCGCTGCTATTCACGGCCGGCATCGGTGAACACGCGGCCGTCATCCGCGAACGGGTTTGCGCGGACGCGGCCTGGCTCGGGGTGGAGACGGATCGGGCGGCCAATGCCGCAGGCGGCCCGCGCCTGACCACGGTGCAGTCCCGGGTGCAGGCCTGGGTAATCCCGACGGACGAGGAACGGATGATTGCCCGGCACACCCACCGCCTGCTCGGCCGCTAGCTAACGCAGCACCACGGTCTTTTGTCCGTTCGCGAACACCCGGTGATCGAGGTGCAGCTTGACGGCCCGGGCCAGGGTGATGGATTCGACGTCCCGGCCGATGGCGGCGAGGTCTTCGGGTGACATCGTGTGGTCGGCCCGCTCCACGGTCTGTTCGATGATCGGGCCTTCGTCCAGGTCTGCCGTGACGTAGTGGGCAGTGGCACCGATCAGCTTGACGCCGCGCCGGTGCGCCTCGTGATAGGGCCGCGCGCCCTTGAAGCCCGGCAGGAAAGAGTGATGGATGTTGATCACGCGGCCCGGGTACTTCTGGCACAGGGCGGGCGACAGGATCTGCATGTAGCGGGCAAGCACGATGAGGTCGGCCCGGGTGTCTTCCGCGATCTCGAGGAGGCGAGCCTCGGCGGCAGCCTTGCTCTCCGGCGTCACCGGGATGTGAAAGTAGGGCACCTTGTGCCAGCTCGCGAGTCCCGCAAGATCCATGTGGTTGGAGACGATGGCGGGGATGGCCATGCGCAGGGCGCCGGTCCGGTAGCGGTAGAGCAGATCGTTGAGGCAGTGGTCGTGCTTCGAGACCATGACCAGCACGCGGGGCAGGATGCGGGTGTCGTACAGGTGCCAGTCCATGCCAAAGCGGCTGCCAATCTCGCCGAAGCCCGCGGCAAAGGCCGAACGCGCGAAGTTTTCGTCACCCGGCACGAAGCGGGTGCGCATGAAGAATGTGCCGGTATCCGGGTCGCCGAAATGGGTGGATTCCTCGATGAAGTGGCCTTCTGCGGTGAGGTAGCCCGCCACGGCGGCCACGATGCCCACCGTGTCGGGGCAGACCACCGTCAGGATGAAGGAATGCTTGGTGCTGGTCATGGCGTAGGTCCGGCGGCTGCCTGTGCCCGGTTGTGGGGACGCGAATCTTAGCGCGTGCCGGGGCAGGCCGCGTAACAGGATCGACGCGGCGGTCAGTATTGGTCAGAATCCCGCCAGGAGATCCCATGACCAGTCACAGTTTGCCCGCTGCGGCGGAGGCCGATCGCTTCCTGGACGCTTACCCCGACGTGCGCGCGGTGGAGCTCCTGTTGCCCGATCTCAACGGCATCCTGCGCGGCAAGCGCATCAGCCGGCGCGAGCTGCGGCGGCTGTTCCGCGACGGACTCACCTTTCCCGCTACCGGCATCCTGCTCGACAGCCGCGGTGCGCTGATCGACAGCCTGCCCTACGGCGGGGACGACGGTGACCCCGATTTCGACTGCCGCCCGGTCGCGGGCTCGCTGGTCCCGGTGCCCTGGTCACGGTCGGCGCTGGGGCAGTGCCTGCTCACCATGTACGGGCCTGGCGGCCACCCGCATTTTTCCGATTGCCGCCAGGTGCTGGCCGGAGTCGTTGCGCGCTTTGCGGCCCTGGGGCTGCGCCCGGTCGTGGCCATCGAGTACGAGTTCTACCTGCTCGAGGACGTCTCCGGCGAGATCCCGGTCCGGCGCACCGGCCGGGTGCCGGGCAGCACGCGCCGGCCCGAAGGACCGCAGGCCTACAGTCTCGAGGACCTGCACGATCTGGATGGTTTCTTTGCGGCGGTGACCGATGCCGCTGCCGTCCAGCAGGTGCCTGCCGGCGCCATCGTCTCCGAGTACGGTGCCGGCCAGTTCGAGGTGAACCTGCATCATGTGGACGATGCGGTCCTCGCCTGTGACCAGGCCGTGCTGCTGCGCCGGCTGATCCGCGGCGAGGCGCGCCGCGCCGGCATGGCCGCCACCTTCATGGCCAAGCCCTTCGCCAGCCTCGACGGCTCTGGCATGCACGTGCATCTGAGCCTCGTGGACCGGGACGGGCGGAACGTGTTCGGGCCGCACCCTCCGGCGACCCGGCCGGATGCCTATGGAGACACCCTGCGCCATGCGATCGGCGGCATGCTGGCGGCTCTGGGCGAGTCCATGGCTCTCCTGGCCCCCAATGCCAATTCCTATCGCCGTTTCCGGCCGGGCTTCTTCGTCCCCACTGTGCCGAACTGGGGGCCCAATCACCGGCAGGTGGCGATGCGCATTCCATGCTCCGATGAGGCCAATGTCCGCATTGAGCACAGGGTCGCGGGCGCCGACTGCAATCCCTACCTCGCACTCGCGGCCATACTGGCCGCGGCCCATGCGGGCATCACCGGCCAGATCGAGCCGCCGCGGATGATCCGGGAGGGCGAGACGGTGCCGGCAACGGCGATCCGGCTGCCCCGCTGGGAGGCCGCGCTCGATGCCTTTGCCGCCAGCGCGCTGTGGCCCGAATACCTGGGCGGGGAGTTCAGCCGGGCCTATCTCGCGGCGCGGCGCTTCGAGGCCGAGGCCTACCATGCCGAGGTGCCGGGCCTGGACTACGAGTGGTATCTGGGCAGCATCTGAGCCGACCGGCGGCCCCGGGTCACGCCGGGCTTTGCAGGCTTTGCCCATGCGCGTAGGCTGGCCGCATCCCGGACGCGCCGGGCGCGATCCCGGCGGCACGGGACAAGGGATTCCAGATGACCGACGCCTTCATCCTTGATCACGTCCGCACGCCCCGCGGGCGCGGAAAGCAGAACGGCTCGCTCCACGAGGTGACGCCCATCGAACTGGTCAGCCAGGTGCTGCGGACCCTGCGGGACCGGAATCACCTGGACACCGGCAAGCTGGACGACGTCATCCTGGGCTGCGTGGCGCCAGTGGGCGAGCAGGGGGCGAATATCGCGCGTGTGGCCGCCCTGTATGCCGACTATGCGGAGTCGGTGCCCGGCAAGCAGATCAACCGCTTCTGTGCCTCGGGCCTCGAGGCCGTCAACACGGCGGCCGCGCAGATCATGGCCGGCCAGTCCGACCTGTGCATCGGTGGCGGCGTCGAGTCCATGTCCCGGGTGCCGATGGGCGCGGACGGTGGCGCCATGGCCAGCGATCCCGCCGTGGCCTACAAGACCTACTTTGCGCCCCAGGGCATCGGTGCGGACCTGATTGCCACCAAGTACGGCATCAGCCGCGAGGACTGCGACAGCTACGCGGCCGAGAGCCAGCGCCGGGCGGCGGCGGCCTGGGCCGGCGGCTGGTTCCGGCGTTCGGTGATGCCGGTTCGCGATCTGCTCGGTCTCGTCCTGCTGGATCGCGACGAGCACCTGCGCCCGGACACCACCGCTGCCTCACTCGCGGAACTCAAGCCGGCCTTCGCCGTACCCGGCGAGCAGTACGGTTTCGACAGCGTCGCCCTGCAGCGCTATCCGGAGATCGAGCGCATCAACCATGTGCACACGGGCGGCAATTCCTCGGGGATAGTGGATGGCGCCGCTGCCGTCCTCGTCGGTTCCCGCGAGATGGGGAAGGCGCTCGGCCTGAAGCCCCGCGCGCGGATCGTGGGCTTTGCTTCCATCGGCACGGAACCGACCATCATGTTGACCGGGCCCGCACCCTCGGCCGAAAAGGTGCTGAAGCGCTGCGGCATGAACTCCCGGGACATCGATCTCTTCGAGCTCAACGAGGCCTTTGCCTCGGTGGTGCTGCGCTTCATGCAGGTGCTGGATGTGCCCCACGACCGGATCAACGTGAACGGCGGGGCGATCGCGCTCGGTCATCCGCTCGGAGCCACCGGCGCCATGATCCTCGGCACCGTGCTGGACGAGCTGGAGCGCCGGGACCTCAACACCGCGCTCGTCAACCTGTGCGTCGGGGCCGGCATGGGCACCGCCACCATCATCGAGCGGGTCTGACATGACAGGGATCATCCGGATCGAGACCGACGCGGAAGGGATTGCCACCGTCACCATCGACCTGCCTGGCCGGTCCATGAACGTGGTCACCCCGGCCCTCGTCAGCGAGCTCTCGGCAGCCGTTGACCAGATCCTTGGCGACGCCGGTGTCCGGGGTGCGATCATCACCTCCGGCAAGGCCGCCTTCATCGCGGGCGCCGACCTGCTCGACATCGTCAATCTCTATGGCAACGGGCAGAGCGGGGCGGAGCTGCAGCAGGCCGTGGGGCACTACGCCGGCGTGCTGCGCCGGCTGGAGACGGGCGGCAAGCCGGTCGCCGCGGCCATCAACGGTACGGCGCTGGGCGGCGGGCTGGAGCTCGCGCTGGCCTGCCACTTCCGTGTGCTGAGCAACGATCCGAAGGCGGTTGTCGGCCTGCCGGAGGTGCAGGTGGGCCTGCTGCCGGGTGCCGGCGGCACCCAGCGGTTGCCCCGGCTGATCGGCATCCAGCCGGCCCTGGAGCTCATGACCCAGGGGACCCACCTGGCGCCGGACAAGGCGCTGGCCCAGGGCGTGGTCCACGCGCTCGCCGCGCCTGACGCGTTGCTGGCGGTGGCGCGGCGCTGGCTGCTGGAGAAGGCGGACCCGGTGCAACCCTGGGACAAGAAGGGCTTCCGCGTGCCTGGCGGCTCCGGTGCGATGCACCCGGGTGTCCAGCAGACGCTGATGGTGGGCTCGGCCCTGATCGCCGAGAAGACCCAGCACAACTACCCGGCGCCCATTGCGATCCTGTCCTGCGTCTACGAAGGCACGATTGTCCCGTTCGACACGGGTCTGAGGATCGAATCGCGGTACTTCACCCGGCTGCTCATGGATCCGGTCTACCGGAACATGACCCGCACGCTGTTCATCAGCAAGGGTGCAGCCGACAAGCTGGTGCGGCGGCCGGCGGATGTGCCGAAATCCGGGGTGACCCGGCTCGGCATGCTCGGGGCCGGCATGATGGGTGCCGGCATCGCCTATGTATCGGCCCGGGCCGGCATGGAGGTGGTCCTGCTGGATACCACGCTGGCCAGTGCCGAAAAGGGCAGGGACTACAGCCGCGGACTGCTCGACAGGCGGGTGGCCCAGGGCCGCACGTCCGCAGCCGAGCGGGATGCGATCCTTGCCCGCATCCATCCCACCACCGACTTCGCGGATCTCGCGGGCTGCGAGCTGGTGATCGAGGCTGTCTTCGAGAACCGGGAGATCAAGGCTGACGTGACCCGCAAGGCCGAGGCGGTGATTACCCCAACCGCGATTCTTGCCTCCAACACTTCCACCCTGCCGATCACGGGACTGGCCGAGGCCTCGACGCGGCCCGCGAATTTCATCGGGCTGCACTTCTTTTCGCCGGTCGACAAGATGCCGCTGGTCGAGATCATCGTCGGCCGCCACACGTCGAAGGAATGCCTCGCGCGCGCACTGGACTACGTGCAGCAGATCCGCAAGACACCGATCGTGGTCAACGACAGCCGCGGCTTCTACACCAGCCGGGTCTTCATGACCTACTGCAACGAGGGCATGGCCCTGCTGCAGGAAGGCGTCAGTCCGGCGCTCATCGAGAACGCGGGCAGGCTGGCCGGCATGCCGGTCGGGCCGCTGGCCGTGCACGACGAGGTGAGCCTGGAGCTGAGCACGCACATCCACCGCCAGACGCTCGCGGATCTCGGCGAGCGTTACACGCCGCCGTCGGCGATTGGCGTCGCGCTTCGCCTGGTGGAGGAATTCGACCGGCGGGGCAAGAAAGCCGGCAAGGGCTTCTACGACTATCCGGCTGCCAACGGGACCGGCAAGGGGCACAAGCACCTGTGGCCGGGCCTGGCCAGCGCCTTCCCCCCGGCCGCGACGCAACCCCCGCTCGAGGTCGTGAAGCAGCGCCTGCTGTGCATCCAGGCCCTGGAAACGGTCCGTTGCCTGGAGGAGGGCGTCATCACGGAGCCTGCCGATGCCGACGTGGGCTCCATCCTGGGCTTCGGCTATCCACCCTGGACCGGAGGTACGCTGTCCTACATCGAGACCGTGGGCCTGTCCCGCTTCGTCGCCGATTGTGATCGCCTGGCCGCGTCCTGTGGCCCGCGCTTCCTGCCAACTCAGGGCCTGCGCGAACGCGCGGCCACAAGCCGTCTCTTCTATCCCCCGCCGGCCGCCGCGACCGATCCGTCCGCGACCTGACAGCACACCCGATCCCCCCGCCGTGACGAACACCGTCAGCGAGGTCACGATCACGGCAGCGGACGGCCAGGCGCTCCGGGCCACGGTTTACGCGCCGGCTGTGGCCGCAACCTGGCTCGTGATCAATTCAGCCCTGGGAGTGCGGCGGCGGTTCTACCGGCACTTTGCGCTTCACCTGCAGGGCGCGGGCATCGGGGTGGTGACCTACGATTACCGGGGCATCGGAGAGTCGCTGCTGACCGATGACCGGGGCAGGCAGGTGCTGCTGGAGGACTGGGGCCGGCTTGATTTCCCCGCCGTGCTCGAGTGGCTCAGGCGGGCCTGGCAGCCGCGCCGGCTGGTCGTGCTCGGGCACTCGGTGGGCGGCCAGATTCTCGGCCTGACGCCGCTCGTGCGCGAGGTGGACGCCCTGATCGGTCTGGCGAGTTGCTCGGGACACTGGCGGCACTGGACGGGACTGCAGCGGGCGGCTGTGTTCGGCCTGTGGTACGGGGTGGTTCCGGTGATGACTTCGCTGTACGGCTATTTTCCGGCGTCGCGTCTCGGCCTCGGTCACGACCTGCCGGCCGGGATTGCGCGCCAGTGGGCGCTGTGGGGCAGGGACCGTGACTACCTCAGGAGTGAGAGTGTGGGTCCCCGGCAGCAGTTCTATGCGGAAGTCAGCTGCCCCTTGCGCACCTACGTCGTGCCGCAGGATATCTTTGCCGCAGAGGCGGCCGTGCTCGCCTGGCAGGCCTGGTTCGTCAACGCAGACCGCGAACTGGTGCGCCTGCCCGTGCGGGATCCGGCGGGGCGTCCGCTCGGCCACTTCGGTTTCTTCGACCCGGCGCGGGGCGCCGGCCACTGGCCGGGCCTCGCGGACTTTGTCAGGCCCGCGCCGCGCGCCGCCGCCACAGCAGGCCCGCAATGCCGGTAGCGAGCAGCCACACGGAGGCCGGCAGCGGCACGGCGGCTGGAACCTGTGACGCGTTGAAGTCGAAACCTGAATTGGAGCCGCTGAAAGTAAAGCCCGTGACGGGATTCCCGAACGGATCCTCGATTGCAGTGATACCGCCCCAGTAGATCGTCTTGTTGAACACCGCCTCGGCAAAGCCCTGGCCGCTTGCGCCGATGGCGCGTTCGGCGCGGGTTATGAGTGAGAAATTGAAGTTGCTGGTCTCACCGAAACGGAAGTTCAGCGCGCCTTCCACGAACACATTCACTGCCTTCGCGCCGGTCGTGCTGTTCGCGAAGGAGCTGAAGAGCGCGATGGGGTTGGGCGACTGTGTGCTGTAGGCCCGCAGCAGGACGCTGGATTGCCCCGCACCGGTGGCGTCGAGGTAGCCCTCGATGAAGAAGGCAAAGTGCAGCACGCCATTGGTGCCCTGGAAGGCCGGATCAGGGTGGTTGATGGTCCAGAACTCCTCATCCCAGGCGGCTCCACTCTGGGCCAGGTGGCTGACGCCGGCTGGAAGCACGACCGTGGAGGCGGCCCGGACGATGCCGCGATCGGCGTCCGCCTCGGCAATGATCTGGCCGCCACTGGCCGGTGCAACCGATGAGAAACACGGCGTGCCCGGGCGAACCCGCCCGTCCGGGAACGATGGCGAGCTGCCGCCGTAGCCGGCGAGGTCGCCGCATAGCACCGTATCGGCCCGCGCCGCGGGCGTTGCTGTGAAGAGTGATGCAGCCAGGGCGATCTGGACGGCCAGGCCGGTCCAGCGGTTCGACATCGGCCGTATCGTGGGGGCAAGGCGGCTCATGGGCGGTCCTTTGACGGGTCCCGTGGACGGGAACTGTTGGAGTTATGGTCACGCGCCGGTCAGATTGCACGGCGCGCCCTGAATGAGAAGTATTGCGTTTGCCGGGATCCCCGGCAAGTGATCATCCTACATAACGGGCCGTGCCGGCCTCTGCCGGTAGAAACGGCGCTTCACCAGTTCGGTGACCAGGACGTAGGCGGCAACGATCGCCACGCCGGTGGCCAGCAGGGCGGGCGGCAGGGGCACGAACCCGAACAGTGCCGCGACCGGGCCCATCCAGGGCACCAGCAGGGCCAGGAGGCTGATGGCGACGGTGGTCCAGAGCAGCCAGTGCCCCGGCTGGCTGCGGAACATGGAGCCCTCCGTGCGCAGCACCAGCACCACCATCAGTTCCGTGAGCAGGGACACGATGAACCAGGTCGTCCGGAAGACGGGTTCGTCAGCGGCGAAGATCAGCAGCAGCACGGCGAAGGTCAGCAGGTCGAAGACGGTGCTGACCAGCCCGAATACCAGCATGAAGCGCCGCACATCCTGTACGCGCCACCGAGGCACGGCCTGCAATCGCTCCGGATCGACGTTGTCGGTGGATATGAACACCGACGGGATATCCGACAGGATATTGTTCAGCAGGATCTGCTTGGCTGCCAGCGGCAGGAAGGGCAGCAGTGGCGTGGCGAGCGCCATGCTCACCATGTTGCCGAAGTTCGCGCTGGTCGTGATGCCGATGTACTTGAGGGTATTGGCGAAGGTGCGCCGCCCGTCCTCCACGCCACGGCGAAGCGCGTCCAGGTCCGGCTCCAGAAGCACCACATCGGCACTTTCCCGTGCGACGTCCACGGCCTTGTCCACGGAAATCCCGACGTCTGCCGCGTGCAGCGCCGGGGCATCATTGATGCCATCGCCGAGATAGCCGACCGCGTGGCCGCGGGCCTTCAGAGCGCGGACTATGCGTTCCTTCTGCTGGGGGTCCACTTCCACGAACAGGGTCGTCGCCTCCGCCCGCTGCCAGAGAGCCTCGTCCTTCATCGCTGCAATCTCGCCGCCCGTGACCAGTGCCGCGGGGTCGAGACCGACGACTGTCGCGACATGGGCTGCCACATGGCGGTTGTCGCCGGTGATTATCTTGACGCGCACCCCCAGGGCGGCGAGATCCCGGATGGCCTTTGCCGCGCCGTCCTTCGGGGGATCCTCGAACAGCAGAAAACCGGCGAAAGTCATGCCGGCTTCCTCGTCGTGGCCGTAGCGTTCCAGCGCAGGCGCGCGTTTCACCGCGACCGCCAGCACGCGCAGGCCCGCCTCGCTCTTTTGCCGGAAAAGGGTCTCGAGCCTGCCGCGGGTGTACGGGTCCAGGGGCCGGTCGCCGCCCGGTGCGGCCACGGACGCGCAGATGCCGAGGATGCTCGCGACGGCACCCTTGCTGACGATCAGGTGATTGCCTTCCTCGCCGTTCAGCGCCACGACGATGGTGAGGCGCTTGCGGATGAAGTCGTAGGGAATCTCGTCCACCTTGCTGTAGCCGCTGGTGGTGAGGCCGGCCGTGCCCCCAGCCACCAGGAGTGCCGCATCCAGCGGGTTCTCGATGCCCGTCTCGAAGGCGGCATTCAGGAAGGCGAGCTTCAGCACTGACGGTGCGGGCTGGCCGTCCGGGCCGAGCGCCGCCTGCACCGCCATGAGGCCGGTGGTCAGGGTGCCCGTCTTGTCGGTGCAGAGGATATCCATGCCGCCCAGGTTCTCGATGGCCTCCAGGCGCGGCACGAGTACGCCGCGTCGGGCCATCTCGCGGGCGCCCCGGGCCAGGGTCACCGTGACAATGGCCGGCAGGAGCTCGGGGGACATGCCGACGGCCAGCGCCATGGCGAACAGCAGGGACTCCAGCGGCGGTCGGCCCAGCCACTGGTTCACCACCAGCACGAACACCACGATCACCAGCATCACCCGCACCAGCAGGTAACCGAACTGGCGAAGTCCCCGGGCAAAGTCCGACTCCGGGTCCGGGGTGGCAAGGCGGTCGGCGATGGCGCCCAGGGCCGTATCGCGCCCCGTGTGCACGATCAGTACCGTGGCCGTGCCGCTGCGCACGGAGGTGCCGAGATGCACGCAGTTGGTGCGGGCCGCCAGCGTGGTGTCCGCCGGCACGCTGCCCGGCCGCTTTTCCACCGGAAACGATTCCCCGGTGAGACTCGCCTCGGTCACCAGAAGGTCCCGGGCCTCCAGCACGAGCCCGTCGCCCGGGACGAGGTTGCCGGCAGACAGCAGCACCACGTCCCCCGCGACCACAGTGCCTGCCGGTGCCGCGCACTCGAGACCGTCGCGACGGGCGCGCACCGTGAGGGCCAGTCGCTGCCGCAGTTCGTTGACGGCTGCCGATGCGCGGTATTCCTGGACGAAGCCGAGCAGCACGCTGCCGAGCACGATGGTCAGGATGATGGCGGCATCCACCCATTCCTGGACGAGCAGCGACACGCACGCGCCGAAGATGAGGATGAGCACGAGGGGGTTGGCAACCTGGCGCAGCAGCAGCCCGAGTGGACCCCGGTGGCCCGCAGGTTCCACCGCGTTGGCACCGGCGGCCCGCAGCCGCTCCGCTGCTTCAGAGGCGGAAAGCCCGCCGGCGCCGCTGCCGAGTTCCAGCAGGAGTTCCCGCGATTCCCGGGACCAGTAGGGAGTCTGCGGGTGGGGCATGCTCGTGAGCCGGGGGCGGATGGGTGGGCCGGTGACTCAATGCACGATTCTGATCTGCGGCTGCTTCCGCTTCCGCCTGGAAGTGCGTTGACGGTCGCCGCTATCTAGCGCGCATAGAGGCCGGTGAGTTCGGCGACGGCGAGCGTGTTGCCGTTGACGTTGAAACCCACGAAAGCGGCCGTGGCGTCCGCGGGCAGGTCGAGCCTGTCCACCTTCAGGGCGTGAAGCCGGAAGTGGTAGCGATGGGGCGCCGATCCCGGCGGGGGGCAGGGCCCGCCGTAGCCCGGCGCGCCGAAGTCGGTCCGTCCCTGGACTGCGCCGGCGGGCAGCAGCCTGCCGGCGGCATCGCCGGCGCCGGCCGGCAGGCTGCGGGCTCCGCCGGGGATGTTCCAGACCACCCAGTGCCACCAGCCGCTACCGGTGGGCGCGTCCGGGTCGTGAACCATCAGGGCAAAGCTGCGGGTGCCCGCGGGCGGATTCTGCCAGCTGAGGGCGGGTGATACGTTGCCGCCGCTGCAGCCAAAGCCTGAGAACACCTGGGCCTCACGGATCGTGGTGCCCGGCGCAATGTCCGGGCTCGCGAGCGTGAAGGGGGCTTCTGCCACCGCGATGTTTGCGAGGCCCGGCACCAGCAGGGCCAGAACGGACACTGTGTGAGCGAATACGCGCATGCTTCCGACTCCGCGGCAAGGGGCGTCCGGCGAAACGCCGGACGCCGGTCGAGGGCACCGATATAGCACGGCTGCGCGCCCCGTGTAAGCGCCTGCCTGCGACCGGGACGGGTGCCCTGCCGTCAACCGGTGATGCCGGCCCAGTTGTCGCGCAGGTGAGTGGCAGAACGCAAGGCGAGCGCGTGAATCGTGTAGGTGGGATTCACCGCGGAGCTGGTGGCGAACAGGCCGCTGCCGGCGAGGAACAGGTTGGCGAGGTCATGCGCCTGGCCGTGGCCGTTGGCCACCGATGCGCGCGGATCCGCACCCATGATGGTACCGCCCATCAGGTGCTGGGCAACCTTCGGGCCGTGCCACACCTCTGTGGCTCCGGCCGCGGCCAGGATTTTCCGGCCTTCGGCAACCGCCTCGTTCCACAGGCCCATGCCGTCGGGGCTCGTGTTGTAGTGGATGCGCGCCAGCGGCAGCCCGTGGGTATCGCGTTTGTCGTCGAGTTCGATCCGGTTCGCCCGCAGCGGCTGGTCCTCGCAGACACTGACAATCTGGCCGAGGCCGCGCACGGCACGCTGCATGAAGCGTTCCAGATCCTTGTGGAAGAGATCGGCGCGCGACATGGCGATGCCGAGCAGGTCGTTGGGCTTCATTGCCTGGCCGGCAGCCCACTGGCGACTGCCGAAAGCATTGTCGCGGCCGGTCTTTGCCCAATGATCCTGGTTGAGCAACTGCCCGCCGCTCAGGCCCATGTGGTTCTGCATGTCGGTGTCGAAGAGGCCGAACATCGATACCGCCGGATGGCTCATCAGGTAGGCACCCACGGTGCCGCTGGAGTTGGCGAGGCCGGCCGGGTGCCTGCCGCTCGCCGAATTGAGCAGGATGCGCACGTTCTCCACCGTGAAGGCCGCGAGGATCACGGCATCCGCGGCGAGTTCGCGGCGCTGGCCATCGGCGTCGTGATACTCGACCCCGGTGGCGCGGCGGCCCGTCGCGTCCGTCAGCACCCGGGTCACGTGGCTGTCGGCCTGCAGTCGGGCCCCGGCGGCCGTGGCCCGCGCCAGGTAGACGGCGAGCGGATTGGCGAGTGCCCCGGTGGGGCAGCCGGCTTCGCACCAGCCGTCCCAGATGCAGGGCGGCCGGCCCTTCCAGGGCCGCGTCAGCACGGCCACCGGCAGCGGGGCCACGTGCAGGTCGAGTGCGGCAAAGCCCCGGGCAAGCACCTCGCCGTGCGCGAAACGCGGTACCGGGGGCAGCGGGTAGGGCGTGCCCGGCGGGCGCCACCGTTCGGCCTCCGCATCGCCGGCAATGCCGACGTCGTCCTGCACGCGGTCGTACCAGGGCTGCAGGTCGGCATAGCGGATGGGCCAGTCCTGGCCCTTGCCAAACTCCGTGCGCAGCCGGAAGTCGTCGGCATGCATGCGCGGCCAGACGCCGAAGTGATGCAGGGCGGCGCCACCGTAGCCCCGGCCCGCGTTCAGGTTGAACCAGACGGAGTCCCTCGTGGCCTCGGCGACGTGCGGCACGGCCCATTTCAGGCGACGCCCCCACGTCTGCGAGCTGTAGAGATCGTCCATGCGCCGCACCGGGCCGGTCTCGAGCACGCGCACCTGGCGGCCGGCCTCGGCAAGCACCGCGGCGAACACGCTGCCGGCCGCTCCAGCGCCCACGATCACGACTTCGGCGTGTTCGCGTGCCACCGGCTTCACCATGCCCGCGGCGGCAGGAGGTGGGGCATGTACGGGACCTTCAGTCGCCGGAATCCGTCGACGGTGCCGTACACCACATCCACCGCGTCGCTGCGGATCACGACGTAGGCGAGCGGCGCCGGTGGCCCGGTCCAGCCCTCCGGGTCGCGCTCGACCAGTTCCCGCACGAGGTCGACCGCCTCGGCCTCTCCAAGCTCGCTGAAGCGGCGCTGCCGGCGCCGCACGCTCAGCTGATCGAGGGCGGCCAGCGCCCCGGCATAGAAAGGCGCGTAGGGCGGTTCAATGTTGAAGGAACGGGCGATGAGCAGGCAGTCGTTGGGGGGTACGGCGAGCTGGCTGTCGACGAAATGGGCGATGCCTGCCGCGGCCGCCCCGGGCGCCAGGATATCGCCCAGCGCTTCGAGCGTGCGCACCTGCCCCGGATTGAGCTGCCGGTAGCTGGCCCCGCGGGCCCTGGCCTCGGCGGGGGTGAGCCACAGGCTGGCGCCGCCCACCACGTAGAGAAGGCAGCCCGCCCGCCTGAGGAAATCCCTGCGGTCGCTTGTCATACCCGCCTGTCCGCGAACCCGGCCCGATTATTGACCAAATCCGCGGGAGTCGCCACGCTGTTCCCGGCGCGGAACCCGACGGTCCCCTTCAGGAGGCAATTGCCGCATGCAAACCCTGTCTGCCCTCATCGTCTGCATGAACGAGGAGGATCGTATCCGGCCCTGTCTCGAGTCGCTCAGGGGGCTCGCAGCCGAAATCATCGTCCTCGATTCCGGCAGCACGGACCGAACCGTCGACATCGTCAGGGAGTACACGGACAAGGTCTGGGTCACTGAGGACTGGCCGGGCGACGGTTTCCAGAAGCAGCGGGCACTCGATCGGGCCACGGGGGACTGGGCACTGATCATCGATGCCGATGAATGGCTGGACGAGAAGATGCAGCAGTCCATCCGGCAGATACTGTCCGGCGCGGACAACGGCGAAAATGCCTTCAGGCTCCCGTGGGGCAATGTCATCCTCGGCAGGCTGATGAAGCACGGTCGCTCGGCGCGTGCGCCAAAGCGCCTGTTCCGGCGCTCAGGCGCGCACATAACGCCCGTTGTCGTGCACGCGCATGTCGTCACGACCGGCAGGACGGGCACGATCAGGCAGGGCTACCTGATGCACAATTCGCTGCGGGGTTTCGACCATCTTCTGGAAAAGAACCGCAGCTACGGCTGGGAGACCACACTCAAGTATTTTGCGCAGGGCAGGCGCAGCTACGGCGTTCCCTTTGCCGTGGTCCGTTCGCTCTGGACCTTCTGCCTGATCTATTTTCTCCGCCTCGGATTCCTGGACGGCAGCCGCGGGCTGCTGATGGCCGTGATGTTTGCCCAGGCCTCCTTCAACAAGTACGCCGGCCTCTGGTACCTCGAACAGTCCCGCGGGCAGCGCTAGCGGCCGGCCAGTTCGTGGTACACCTGCAGGGTCTTTGCCACCCCCTGCTCGACGTTGAAAATGTCGCGGATGCGGAGCCTCGCATTCTCGCCAAAGCGGGCCCGCAGTTGCGGGTCGGCCCACATTTTTGCGATGCCCCCGGCGAGCGCCTGCGGGTCGTTGGGTGGCACGACGAAGCCCGACTCGCCGTCGGCAACCAGCTCGGCATTGCCGCCGCTGTCCGTGATCACTGCCGGCCGGCCGTAAGCCATGGCTTCGACAACGGCGCGCGCCAGTCCTTCGCGCTTGGTCGTCGGCAGCACGATCATGTGGCAGGCCGCCGCCACCTCCGGTGCGTCGTCGCGATAGCCGAGCGCGTGAATGCGTTCGGGGTGTGCCGCCGTGGCGATCATTTTCTGCACCTCCTCGCCGCGGGTGTTCTCGCCCATCAGCAGGAAATGAATCGGCGCATCGGCCGGCAAGTGGTGGGTTGCCGCTATCAGCACGTGCAGGCCTTTGTGCGGCCGCAGATTGGCAACCATGGAGACCAGAAAGGCATTCGGCGGCAGACCGAGAAAAGACAGGTCGGCCGGCGGGTTCTGGTACCACGACAGGTCATGGCCCTTGTAGATCGTGACGGGTTTGGTCGTCTCTGCCCCGATCTGCTGGCGCAGGTAGATTTCCACCGCGCGGGACACGCAGATGATCCTGTCGATGCGCGGGTTGAGCGCGTTCAGGTAGCTGATGGGGTCGTAACGGCGCAGGCTGCCGGGCTGCCCCCGGTATACCAAGACCTTTACCGGCAGCCCGAGCGCTGCCAGCGTGCCGTTGCTGATGGCCCGGCTGTTGAAGAGGTGCAGGATCTCGAAACCTTCTTCCCGCACCAGCCTGCGGATCAGGCGTATGGACTGCAGTGACACCTTCCTGCGGATCTTGTGGGGAATGACCCGCAGCCCGCGGTCCCGGTAGTAGCCGACCAGGATGGATTCGGGGCTGCACATGACGGTGATGTCCACATCCCCGGATGCCTGTGCACCGAGCAGCTGGGCGGCTTCCGGCCTGATGGGATTGATGTTCCTGCGGCCCAGGTAGTCGGCGATTACCAGGATCCTGATTTTCTTGGTCAGCAAAGCCGTGGTGCCCCGGAGCCGCTGCAGTGCCCGCTACAATAGACGAGCCGTGGAGTTCCGGCAGATTGTTCCTGCTGAGGCGCCACGGCTGAATGGGGGGTAATCGTATATGCCATTCCGGATCACGGCCATCTACGCGGGCTTGCTCGCGATCCTGCTGCTGGTGCTCAGCCTGCGGGTGGTGCGCCTGCGGCTGCGCCTGAAAGTGGGGCTGGGCACGGGGCAGCAGCCGGCACTCGAGCAGGCGGTGCGCGCCCAAGCGAACTTCACCGAGTACGTGCCGCTGATCGTGCTGCTGCTCGCCTTCTACGAGCAGGGGGGTGGGGCAGCCTGGACCGTGCATGCGGCCGGCGCGAGCCTGCTGGTGGCCCGGGTACTGCACGCGATGGGTCTTGCACGGACCTCCGGGCGCAGCCCCGGCCGCTTCATCGGGATGATCGTCACCTGGCTCGTGCTGGTGGCGCTGGCCATTGCCAATCTGGTCCGGGCGCTGGCCTGGGAACTGGGCTGAGAGCTGACCCGGTGGGTTGCCGCCGGGGCAGGCTGCCGGCGCCCCCTCCGGTGGGTCAGGACTTGGGCGCGATCCGCCCCGCCCGGGCGAAGCGGGCGCGCCAGTAGGTATTGGCAAAGCTGTCCAGGGACACCTGCTTGCCCCCGTTCGGGGCGTGCACGAAGCGGCCCTGCCCCAGGTAGATGGCCACGTGGGAGGTCCGGCCCCCGTCCCGGAAGAACAGGAGATCGCCGGCTTCGGCCTGTTCGAGGGTCAGCGGGGCCGTTGCCCCCAGCTGGTCCGCTGCGGTGCGTGGCACGGGGATGCCGGCGTTGGCGTAGGCATAGTGCACGAGGCCGCTGCAGTCAAAGCCCGTTGGCGCCGCGCCGCCCCACACGTAGGGCACACCCACCATCTGCATGGCGGTGAAGACAATCTGGGTCCGGACGGGATCGGCAAGCCCCGTGTAGGTGCCGGCGGCGGGCGCCGGCAGCCCGGCTGATGGCGCGCTGTCGGGCCTCTGGGCCGGGCCTGCGCAGCCCGCCAGGGCCGCGGCTGCCACGACGGCGCCAAGTACGTCCCTGATGCCGGAACCCCTGATTCGTGCCACAGCGTCCCTGCCTGGTCGTTTGCCGGAAGCCCGAGTCTACACGCACGGGGACCCGGGAGCGCCCGGCTGCACCCCACAAATCGTGCGTCCGGCACCCGGCCCCTCTATAATCCGCGGCCTTTCCTGCCCGGCTTTTCCCATGCACCCCAGCGACAGCGCGACGGCCAAGCTCCGTAACATCGCCATCATTGCCCACGTGGACCACGGCAAGACCACCCTCGTGGACAAGCTGCTGCGCCAGTCCGGCACCCTCGATGTCCGCTTCCAGCTCCCGGAACGGGCCATGGACTCCAACGACCTGGAGAAGGAGCGGGGCATCACGATCCTCGCGAAGAACACCGCCATTACCTGGCGGGACTACCGGATCAACATCATCGACACCCCGGGGCACGCGGACTTCGGTGGCGAGGTGGAGCGGGTGCTGTCCATGGCCGACAGCGTGCTGCTGCTGGTGGACGCGGTGGACGGCCCCATGCCCCAGACGCGCTTCGTCACCCAGAAGGCCTTCGCCCGGGGCTTCACGCCCATCGTGGTGATCAACAAGATCGACCGGGACGGCGCCCGGCCCGGCTGGGTGCTGGACCAGACCTTCGAACTCTTCGACCGGCTGGGGGCCACCAATGCCCAGCTGGACTTCCCGGTGGTCTATGCGTCGGCGCTGAACGGCTACGCGGGACTCGATCCCGGGGTGCGCAGCGGTGACATGACGCCGCTCTTCGAAGCCATCGTGCAGCACGTGCCGGCCCCGGACGTGGACCCGGACGGCCCCCTGCAGCTGCAGGTCTCCAGCCTCGACTACGATTCCTACGTGGGCATGCTCGGCATTGGCCGGATCACGCGCGGCCGGGCCACGGCCAACACCACCATCAGCATCGCCGGCGCTGACGGTCGCGTGCGCAGCGGGAAGCTCGGTGAGCTGTATGGTTTCCTCGGCCTCGACCGCTACAGGGTGCAGGAGGCTTCCGCCGGGGAGATCGTGGTATTCAGCGGCATCGAGGAGCTCTACATCTCCGACACCATCTGCGACCGCGAGCACCCGGAGCCCCTGCCGCCCCTCAAGGTGGACGAGCCCACCATCAGCATGACGTTCCAGGTGAACAAGTCGCCGTTTGCCGGCAAGGAAGGCAAGTTCCTCACCAGCCGCCACATCAAGGAACGCCTCGACCGGGAACTCAAGCACAACGTGGCCCTGCGCGTGGAGCCCACCGAGGATCCCGACAAGTTCCGCGTCTCGGGTCGCGGCGAGCTGCACCTCTCCGTGCTGATCGAGAACATGCGGCGGGAAGGTTACGAACTCGCCGTATCCCGTCCCGAGGTGATCGAGCAGGAGATCGACGGGGTGACCTGCGAGCCCTGGGAGCAGCTCACGGTGGACTTCGAGGAGGCCTACCAGGGCGCGGTGATGAGCCGCCTTGCCGAGCGCAAGGGAGAGCTGCTCAGCATGCAGCCGGACGGCACCGGACGGCTGCGGCTCGAGTACCGGATTCCGGCGCGGGGCCTGATCGGTTTTCGCACGGAGTACCTGACCTGCACCGCCGGCACCGGGCTCCTGTACCACATATTCGACAGCTATGACCGGCGTATTCCCGCGGCCATCGGCCAGCGCAACAACGGCGTGCTGGTCTCCATGGTGGCCGGCAAGGCGCTGGCCTACGCGCTGTTCAGCCTCCAGGAGCGGGGGCGGCTCTTCATCGGCCACGGCGAACCCGTGTACGAGGGCATGATCTGCGGCATCCACAGCCGGGGCAACGACCTGGTGGTGAACCCCACCAAGGCCAAGCAGCTCACCAACATCCGCGCTGCCGGCTCGGACGAGAATATCCTGCTGACGCCGCCGATCCGGCTGTCCCTGGAGCAGGCGCTGGAGTTCATTGACGACGATGAACTGGTCGAAGTGACGCCCACGAGCCTGCGCCTGCGGAAGAAGCTGCTGCTGGAAAGCGACCGGCGCCGGGATTCCCGTCAGCGGGCCTGATCAACAGGAGGGACGAGCACATGGCGGAGTACCAGGCACCGGTTCGTGAGATGTTGTTTGCCATCCGGGATCTGGCCGGTCTCGAACGCCTGACGGCGCTCCCCGGGTATGGTGAGGCCACGCCCGACCTCGTCGAGGCGGTACTCGAACAGGCCGCCACCCTCGCCGGCAGCGTCATCGCGCCGACCAACCGGGTCGGGGACGAGCAGGGCACCCGGGTGGAGAATGGCGCCGTGGTCGTCCCGGCGTCCTTCCACGCCATCTACCGTGAATACATCGCCGGCGGCTGGCCGGGCCTCACCGCGCCGGCCGCCTATGACGGCCAGGGCCTGCCTTTCCTGCTCGGTGTCGCGGTCGAGGAGATGTGGTGTTCGGCGAACCTCGCCTGGTCGCTCTGTCCGCTGCTCACCGAAGGCGCGGCCCGGGCGCTCGAGGCCCACGCCTCGCCGGCCCTGCAGGCTGCCTACCTGCCGAAGATGATGACCGGGGAGTGGACCGGCACCATGAACCTGACCGAGCCCCAGGCGGGCTCGGACCTGGCGGCCCTGCGCACCCAGGCGGTGCCCGAGGGCGATCACTACCGGGTCACGGGCCAGAAGATCTACATCACCTGGGGTGACCACGATCTCACGGAGAACATCATCCACCTGGTTCTCGCCCGACTTCCCGATGCACCGCCGGGCGTACGGGGCATCTCGCTGTTCCTGGTCCCCAAGTTCCTGCCCGGGGCTGATGGCAGTCCGGGTGAGCGCAATGGCGTGCGCCCGATTTCTGTCGAGCACAAGCTGGGGATCCACGGCAGCCCGACCTGCGTGATGGCTTTCGACAACGCCGTGGGCTATCTCGTGGGCGAGCTCAATAACGGTCTTGCGGCCATGTTCACCATGATGAATCACGCCCGCCTCGGCGTGGGCCTCGAAGGCGTGGCCGTGGCCGAGCGGGCGTACCAGCAGGCCCGCAGCTATGCCCGTGAGCGGGTCCAGGGCAGGGTGGCGGGGGAGAAGGACCGGGCCGCGATCATCCGGCACGCCGATGTGCGCCGGATGCTGCTCACCATGAAGGCCTATATCGAGGCGATGCGCAGCATCGCCTACGTGACCGCCGCCGATCTCGACCTCAGCCGCAGGCACCCCGATGCGGCCACACGGGCGCATCACCAGAACCGCGTCGAGTTGATGACGCCGGTGGTCAAGGGCTGGTCCACCGAGATGGGGCAGGTGCTCGCCTCGCTGGGCATCCAGATTCACGGCGGGATGGGCTACGTGGAAGAGACGGGCGCTGCCCAGTACCTGCGCGACGCCCGCATCACCACCATCTACGAAGGCACGACCGGCATCCAGGCCAACGACCTCGTGGGCCGCAAGATCCTGCGTGACGGCGGGGACTCCCTGCGAAGCCTGCTGGCAGAAATCCGCGCTGCAGAAGACGACCTTGGCCGCCACCCGGGCCTGGCCGATATCCGCAAGGCGCTGGGTGAAGGCCGTGCGGCCATCGAGGCGGCGGGTCGCTGGCTTGCCGCGAACCACGCCCGCCATCCAATGGCGCCCGGTGCGGCCTCCTATCACGTCCTGATGCTGCTCGGCACCGTGACCGGCGGCTGGCAGCTGGCCCGCGCCGCCGTTGTTGCGAGCGAGCGGCTGCCCGGCCTGTCCGGTGCCGACCGGGATTTCCATGCGGCCAAGATCATCACGGCCCGCTTCTATGCGCAGCAGTTCCTGCCCCTGGCCACGGCCCACCTGCGGGCTGTCGAGGCGGGTCCGGATACCCTGCTTGCGTTCCCCGACGATCAGTTCTGAGGTCGCTGCGTATACAATCCCCGGCCCGACGTTTCGAGCAGGCTGTCATGACCACAAAGAAGTCAGGGTTCAGTACCCGCCAGGTACACAGTGGCGTGGTGCCGGATCCCGTCACGGGCGCGATCCTGACGCCGATCTACCAGACCACCACCTACGTGCAGGCCTCGGTGGACCGCTACCTGGAGAAGGGATTTTCCTATTCGCGATCCGCCAATCCCACGGTCGGCGCCCTCGAAGGCAAGCTTGCCGACCTCGAGAACGGCGCCGGCGCGGTCTGCTTCGGCACCGGCATGGCGGCGATCCACGCCGTGTACCTCGCTTACCTGAATGCGGGGGACCACGCCATCTGCTCGGACGTGGTGTATGGCGGTACCTACCGTCTCAGCACGAAGATCTTCAACCGCTTCGGCGTGGAGTTTTCCTTCGTGGATACCGCGGATGCCGCCAATGTCCGCAAGGCGATCCGGCCCAACACAAAGCTCATTCTGACGGAGACGCCGGCCAACCCGACGCTGAAGCTGACCGATCTCCGGGCTGTCTCCGATATCGCGCGGTCGCACGGCATCCTGCACGCCGTGGACAACACCTTCCTGACGCCCTACTACCAGCGTCCGCTGGAGCTGGGCGCCGACCTGGTCATTCACAGCACCACCAAGTATTTCGACGGGCACAACGCCACCGTTGGCGGTGCCGTGGTGGTGAGCACGGAGGAGCAGGGCAAGGCCGTGCGCTTCATCATGAACGCGACCGGCACCATCATGTCGCCGCAGGTGGCCTTCCTCACCCTGCAGGGCTGCAAGACCCTGTCCGTGCGCCTGGAGCGGCAATCCGCCAATGCGCTTGCGGTGGCGCGCTTTCTGGAGGGCCATCCCCGCGTGTCCTGGGTGCGCTACCCGGGGCTCCCGTCCTTTCCGCAGCACGAGCTGGCGAGGCGGCAGGCCAGCGGCTTTGGCGCCATGCTGAGTTTCGAGGTCAGGGGTGGCCTGGCGGCGGGCAAGGCGCTGATGGACCGCATTCGGCTCTGGACGCTGGCCGAGAACCTGGGTTCGGTGGAGTCGCTGATCACCCACCCGGTCACCATGACCCACGCCGACGTGGAGGAAGCAGAGCGCCGCCGGGTGGGCCTGACGGACGGCCTCGTGCGGCTGTCAGTGGGCCTGGAAGATGCCGACGACCTGATCGCGGCCCTCCGCGAAGCGCTGGACGCCGGGCACGCCTGATTGCCTGGACGGCCGGCAGTAGTAGAAGTACCGCTGCCCGGCCCGAAGCCTTGACATCGCTTTTGCCGGTGGCTATATAGGACCATATAGGTTCTATATTGATCAGGGCGACCGGTTCATGACGAGCAACCCGCAGAATCCGCCTCAACCGCCGCAGGCCGGTGCCGGCCCGCTACCGGGCATACGCCATATCGTTGCCGTCGCCAGCGGCAAAGGCGGGGTTGGCAAATCGACGGTCAGCGTCAATCTCGCGGTCGCCCTGCAGAGGCGGGGGCTGCGCGTTGGACTGGTGGATGCGGACATCTTCGGCCCCAGTATCCCCGGCATGCTCGGCATGCCTGCCGGGTCGCCGCCGCAAATGACCGCCGACGGCATGGCGATCCCGACCGGTCGCCACGGCATCACGGCGATCTCGATGGCCATGATCACGGGCGATGACAACCCGGCCGTCCTGCGCGGGCCGATGGTCGGCAAGTACCTGAAGATGTTCATAGGTGCCACCCAGTGGGGGCAACTCGACTACCTGTTGCTGGACCTGCCCCCCGGTACCGGCGATGTCCAGCTGACGCTGGCCCAGAGCGTGCCCCTGTCCGGCGCGGTGGTCGTGACGACTCCGCAGGATGTCAGCCTGAAGATCGCGCGGCGCGGCATTCGCATGTTCGAGCGTGTCCAGGTGCCGATTCTGGGTCTCATTGAAAACATGAGCGGCTTCACCTGCTCGCATTGCGGGGAGGTCACGAACATCTTCCGGCACGGGGGTGGCGAGCGCATGAGCCATGAGCTGGCAGTGCCCTTCCTGGGCTCCATTCCGCTCGACGCCGACATCGTCACCAGTGGAGACGAAGGGTGCCCGATCGTCATTTCCAGACCGGAGTCGATTGCCGCCAGGGCTTATACGGGCGTTGCGGCCCGGCTGGTGGATGAACTGGACGGTGCAGCGGCCGCTGTTCTGAAGCCCTTTGTCTGGCGGTGGGACAGCAATGAAGGTGCACCGTCATGGGTCGAGAGCGCCAGGCGCCCGAACGGGGGCCGTACGCGTCCCATCGGGCTGCGTCGGCATGACCCGCGTACGCTCGCCGTGCTGTGGGAGGACGGCCTCAGTCACCGCATCGATGTCCGCGACCTGCGCCTCTCCTGCCACTGTGCGCTGTGCATCGATGAAATGAGCGGCAGAAAGCTGATGGACCCGTCGAAGATCCGGGCCGATGTCAGCCCACGCCTGATCTCCAGTGTCGGCAACTACGCGCTTGGCATTGACTGGAGCGACGGCCACAGCTCGGGGCTGTATTCATTCGAACTCCTGCGCTCCCTCGGCGAGCGCGCCACGGCCGCGGCAGCCGAAGATGTCTGAGGCGGTCCAGGCTCACCAGCCGGTTGCCATCCGGGCAGAACTGTCCGTGGTGGATCCGGACAGCTGCAAGTTCACGATCAGCCGGGCGCTGAGCCCGGGTGGCGAGCGCTTTTTCGAGAGCCGGGAGCAGGCAGGCGGATCACCTCTGGTTGAGCGTCTGTTCGAGCTCACCGGCATCGTTCGCGTGCTCGTCGCCGAAAATGTCCTGGTCGTGGAGAAAGCGCCCGAGGTGTCCTGGGCCGAACTGAAGCCGGGGATTGCCGGCGTCGTCAGGAATCAGCTCCAGACCGGCATGCCGCCTGTACTCGAGGCGCCAATGGCAACCGGCTCCGGCCTGCGCACCGACCGTGAGATTTACGACCGGGTGCAGGACCTTCTCGATCGGGAGGTCAACCCGTCTGTGGCGGCTCACCAGGGGGCCCTGACCCTCGTTGCCGTCAGGGACCGTTGCCTCTACGTGGAAATGCGCGGCAGATGCCAGGGCTGTGCCGGCTCGCAGCTGACGCTCCGGCAGGGGTTCGAGCGCATGGTGCGGCGCGTGGTGCCCGAGATTACCGGCATCGTCGATGTCACCAATCACGCTGCCGGGGCGACGCCGTTCTACAGGCCGTCCTAGCCACCGCCCCGGTTTTCGCCTGCCCCATCCGGCTGCCCTGCGCCTGTGCGCCTGCGGTTGCGCAATCTGGCCATCAACCCCGCGGAAAAGTGCCTACAGTAGGCCGGGCGACGGGCGTGATCAGGAGGCAGTGACGTGAGCAGCAAAGCCTTGCGCAGCGACGACGGTGTCCGGCATGAGCTGTGGATCGGCGGCCAGCATGTGCCGCCCGGTTCGGGCCGGTATTTTCCCGACCGGAATCCGGACGACGACTCGGTGCTGGCCCGCATCGCCGAGGCCACGGCCGGGGATGTGGACGCTGCGGTGCAGGCGGCGCAGGCGGCGTTCGCCGGATACGGGCGCACGCTGGCCGTCGAGCGCGAGGCCTGGCTGAGCCGCGCGGCCGGGATCGTGGAGCGTCGCCGCGACGAGTTCGTCGATGTGTTGATCAACGAAGTGGGTTCGCCCGTTGGCAAGGCGCATTTCGAGGTGCAGTACGCCGTCGGCTGTCTGCGCGCCGCGGCCGGGGCCGCGCGGCGCGTCACCGGCCAGACCATTCCGTCGGACCTGCCCGGGCGCTTCAGCATGAGCGTGCGCCAGCCGCTCGGGGTGGTGGCGGCCATCTCCCCGTTCAACGTGCCGCTGCTCAAGAACGCCAAGCTGACGTCAACGCCGCTGGCGACGGGCAACACGGTGGTGCTGCTGACCTCGGAAGAAGCGCCGCTGGTGGCGCATCTGCTGGCCGACGTCTATCGCGAGGCCGGGCTGCCGGCCGGCGCGCTCAATATCGTGACCGGCTTTGGTGACCGGATCGGTGACGCGCTGACGACACATCCGCTGGTGAAGGCGGTGATGTTCACCGGTTCCAGCCGGGTTGGCCGGCACATCGCCGGCCTGTGCGGCGAGCGCATGAAGCGCGTGGTCCTGGAACTCGGCGGCAAGAGCCCGATGATCGTGCTCGCGGACGCGGACATCGACCAGGCCGTGGAGGCAGCCGCCTTCAGTGTGTTCTTTTTCCAGGGGCAGGCCTGCATGGCCGCAAGCCGCATCTATGTCGAGCGGCCCGTCTACGACACCTTCTGCGCGAAGCTCAGGCAGCGTGCGGAGGCGATCGGCATCGGCGATCTGCGCGATGAGGGCACGTGGATCGGGCCGATCATCTCGGTGCGCCAGCGCAACCGCGTGCGCCAGCACATCGATGACGCGGTGGCCAGGGGGGCGCGGGTGCTGACCGGCGGCAGCTGGGTGGGCAATCGCTGCCGGCCGACCGTCCTGCTCGGCGTCGAGGAGGGCATGACGGTGTGCCGGGAGGAAACCTTCGGCCCGGTCACCTCGATTTACCCCGTGGAGGATGCCGGGGAGGCGATGCGGCGGGCCAATGACACGGTCTACGGGCTGAGCGCGGCCATTCACACCCGCGACATCAACAGGGCGCTGCCCATGGCACTGGACATCAACTCCGGGATGGTCCACATCAACGCGCCGACCATAAACGACGAGCCGCATGTGCCCTTCGGTGGCACGGGGGACAGCGGGTTCGGACGCGAGGGCACGGATATCGATATCGACACGCTGACGGAGTGGAAGTGGATTACCGTGCAGCTGCCGCGGTCCAGCTGAGCGGGGGACGCCATGACCGGGGCTGACATGACGGCCGCTGACCGCCTTGCGGACCTCGGCAACTGCATCGACTATCTCGACCGGGGCGGCGCCCTGATCCGGGTTCGATCCGAGGTTGACCCGATCCACGAGCTGGCCGGCATCGCAAGACGGCTGGAGGGCAGCCCGGGCTGCGTGCTCTTCGAGCGGGTGCGCGGCAGCCGGTTCCCCGTGCTCTGCGGCCTGCTGTGGAACCGCGACACCCTGGGGCGGGTCTTCGGCCTGGCCGCGCGGCAGGTGCCGTTCGCCATTGCCGACGCGGTCGGCGCCTGGAAGAAGGATCCGGCGGCGTTCCCGCCGCGCCTGCTCGATCAGGCCCCGGCCAATGAGGTCGTCGAACCCGTGCCGGACCTCGGCGTGCTCCCCATCCCGCAGCACGCACTCGGCGATGGCGGGCGCTATCTCGATGCCTCGCTGGTCGTGGCCCGCAATCCGCAGACCGGTGGCCTCAACGTCTCGGTGCATCGCTGCATGGTGACCGGGCCCGACCGCCTCACATTCCTGATCGACCCGGGCCGGCATCTCGGTGACTACGTGCGCATCGCCGAGGAGCGCGGTACGACGTTGCCGGTGGCGATCTGCAACGGCCCGGGGCTGGCCGCCTGGTTTGCTGCCGCCCTGCCACGCCTGGGGGATTACAAGCACCATGTCGCGCATCACCTGATCGGGCGTCCGCTGGACATGGTCAGGGGCCGCACGATTGACGTGCCGGCATTCGCCAGCTCGCAGTTCGTCATCGAGGCAGAGATCCTGCCCGGACTGCGCGAGGACGAAGGCCCCTTCGGTGAGGTCACCGGTTTCTACGGCGGCCGCGACCGGCGCTGGGTCATGCAGGTGAAGGCCATCAGCCGGCGCGAACGCCCGGTCCTGCACACCGTGCTGTCCGGCTACGAGGTGTGGAATACCGTCGGCCTGACCGCGGAAGCGGCCATCTATCGTGCGCTCAAGGGGCGCCATCCCGAAGTGGTGGCGGTGTACCTGCCGCCCGGCGGCTGCGGTTTCTACCAGGCGGTGATCCAGGTGGACCGGCCACCGCCGGGGGCGGGCGGGCAGATCCTCCGGGACACCTTTGCTGCCTTCAAATCACTGCAGCGGGCAGTTGTAGTCGATACCGACGTCAATATCCACGACCCGGTGGACGTCGAGTGGGCGATTACCACGCGCTTCAACGCGGACACGGACATGGTGCTGTTGCCGGGCGAGGAGGGCCACATCCTCAACCCGATGGTGACCCTGAATCCCGACGACGGCACCGGGACCGTGACCAAGCTCGGCATGGACGCGACGGTGCCGCCCGGTGACCCGGCGCGCTTTGAACGCGTCCTCTACAGGGATGTTGATCTCGGCGACTACGACATCACGGGCATCGCGCGCTGAGCGTGTGCCGGCGTCAGTGTCGTGAGCGCGACGGCGACTCGCCAAAGCGCGCGCGATACTGCTGCGCAAAGCGCCCCAGGTGGCTGAAGCCGCACTCTATGGCGATATCGGTGACGTGCTCGGAGGTTCTCCGCCTGATTTCCTCGCGCGCGCGATCAAGGCGCCGGTCGCGCAGGAAACGCATCGGGGTCGTGCCGTAATGACGGGCGAAAGCGGTCTGCAGCGTGCGCGCGCCGGTGCCTGCCACGGCCAGCAGGTCGTCGAGCCCGATCGGGTCCGGCAGGTGCGCGTCGATGTAGTCCTCTACCGCGCGAATGCAGCGGGGTGCGGGCGGCAAGCCGGGGCGCGGCAGGCGGGCGCTGTAGTTGTGCGGCAGTTCGCTGAGCGCCAGGCTCATCATCGTGCGCACCAGCGGGGCGTGCACCTGCGGACAGCCGAGACCGCTGGTGCCGGAATCCAGGTCGTCGCAGAGGGTGCGAATGAGGCGCGCGAAACTGCCCATGGCGCCATCCAGCGGCCGGGTTGCGGGCAGGAACTCGAGTGGCCGGTGGACGGTAACGCCGAACTCCTCGGCCAGCGCGAGGCGCAGCCCGGCGCCATCGAGCTGCACGACCAGCATGTCGAAATCGGCGGACATGTGGTCGGTGAGGTCGCGGGTCGGGTTCAGGACACAGATCGTGGCGGTCCTCGTCGCGTAGGCGTCGCGGCCCTGGCGCACTTCGCTCGCGCCCTGCAGCGTGAATTTCACCAGATAGGAGTCGGCGGGGGTGGGGGCGTGGACCGTAACCTCGGATCCGTACCGCAGCGCGTTCAGCGACAGGTGACCGATCTCGGCGCGATTGTGCCGGAAGTCCAGCCCTGCACGGCCTTTGCCGAGCACGATGCGATGCGGGCGGAACAGGCGCGACAGATGATCGCGGGCCCGCCAGGGGTCATTGGTGGCCAGCGCGGTCCAGCGCGCAAGCGGCTGCGGATGACGGGTGCCCTGCATGGTGGCGTCGTCTGGCCGGACGGGTGCCGGCTGCGAGCTGATGTTGCGTCAATTTTCCCGGTCGCGCAATTGCGAAACTCTGCCTGCCCGCGTTCTGGTAGCCGTGAATGCGCATCCCGGATAGCGCGGGACTGCCGCCCGGAGCAATCCTGCGGATCGTGAATGGTGGCTGCCGGCGTGGCGCCGGCGGGCCGGACAGCAGGGGTGCAGCTCATGGACAACAGACAGCCTTCCCGCCGGATGGCGCTCAAGCAACTCGTGTCGCTCGGTGCCCTGGGTGCCCTGGGCCAGCTCCGCGCCCCTGATCTGCTGGCAGCGAACCCGGCGGCCCCGCCAGCCGGTCCGATTCCCGGCGTGGGTGGCCGGATTGTGCGCCGGCAGGACGCAAGCTATGAGGCCTTCCGCCAGTCGCTCGTCTGGCACCGCAGCAAGCCCACGCGCTATCCGGACCTGATCGTCCAGGCGCGCTCGGAGGACGAGGCTGCCAGCGTGATCCGCTATGCCGGGCAAAACAGGCTAAAGATCGCCGTGCGGAGCGGGGGGCACAATCCCACCGGCGCATCCCTGCGTGACGGCGGCATCTGCCTTGACCTCTCGGGTCTTACCGGCATCGAGGTGGACCGGGAGCGGCAGATCGCCTCGGTCCAGACCGGCGCGCGTGCTGTCCAGCTCGTCGCCAGGCTCGCCGAGCATGACCTGACTTTCCCCACCGCGCATTGCGCCACCGTCGGCATGGGCGGGTTCCTGCTCGGCGGGGGTATCGGCTGGAACCACGGCTATCGCGGCGGCATGGCGACGCTCAACATCGCGGCGGCTGACCTGGTGCTGGCGAGCGGCGAGCGCGTCAAAGCGACGCCCGAACAGAACGCCGACCTGCTCTGGGCCGTGCGCGGCGGCGGGCCCGGGCTCTTTGCAGCGGTGACGCGCTTTCACCTCCAGGCCTATCCCCTGCCGAAGGCCATCCGCGTCAGTTCGTACATACTGCCGCTGGAAAAACTGGAGACGATGACCTCAACGCTCGATCGCCTGGCCCGGACGGCCGACCCGAAGCTCGAGATACTCGCGCTGCTGATGCATAACCCGGAGGCGCCGCCTGACGCGCCTCCGGAACAGTCGAAGATCTGTTTCCTGACGGCCTTTGCCTTCGGCTACTCGGCCGAAGAGTCGCGCGCCATGCTTGCGCCGCTCGCGCAATCGCCGATCGCCCGGGAGGCCCTTGTGCGCGAGGAAGAGCAGCCCTTCACGCTCATGGAGCTCTTCCCGAAGTTCTTCAGCACCAGCACGCCCGGCGGCTACATGGGCCGCTACGCGGCGGAAAGCGCCATCACCGACGAGCCCGGCAGGATCCTGCATGCGCTGGCAGATCACTTCCGTACCGCCCGGTCGCCGGTCTGCCACGTGATCGCAAGCTACGGGCTCAACCTCAGGGCACGCGAGGACGCGTGCTATTCCTCGATCGCGCGGCACTACGTGGGCTGCTTCGCCATCTGGGACGACGAGAAGGAGGACGAGACCTATTACCGCTGGCTCGAGAAGGCGACCACCTTCATGGACCCCTGGGCGAAGGGGCATTACGTCAACGAGGTCGAGGGGCAGCGGCACCCGGAGCGCATTCGCCTGTGCTACTCGGAGGCGAGCTGGAACCGGCTCGGCGAACTGCGCCGGAGGTACGACCCGCAGGGGGTGTTCCACAGCTACCTCGGCACCTGACGGGTCTCGGGTTGAAATCCCCGGGACCGTCCCCAGATCAGCCTGCATGGGCGGAGTGGCGCGGTGCCGTTTCGCCACCTGCAAGGAGAGGAGAGCGGTATGACACTTGTAAGCTGGAGCCCCCTCCGGGAGCTCGATGACCTGTTCAACCAGTACGGGCGCCTGGTGGGGAGGTCGGCCACCCCGGCTGCTGAAAGCCCGTCCGGCAGCGTTGAATGGCGCCCGGTGGCCAATATCTCCGAGACGGCCAGTGAGTACCTCATCAAGGCCGAACTGCCGGAAGTGCAGAAGAAGGACATCGATGTGTCGGTTCATGAGGGCGTGATCACCATCCGTGGCGAGCGTCGCCTGACGAACCGCACGGACGACGAGAAGCATCACCGCATCGAGTCTTTCTACGGCACCTTTGCCCGGAGCTTCTCGCTGCCCGGCGACGTGGACGAGAGCAAGATCCAGGCCGAGAGCAAGGACGGCGTACTGGTCGTCCACCTGCCCAAGACCGAAGCGCGCAAGCCGCGGCCGATCGAAGTGCAGGTTCGCTGAGCGCAGGCACGAAGAGGGGCGGGCACTCCCCGCCCCTGTTCCCCTGCCTGCCTGGCCGTTGTCGGCCCGGTGCGGCTGGCGGCGCGCGTGGCACGACACGCCTGACGCGGCGGGGCGGTAGGGATTAACCGTAATTGCCGGTGGATCGGGCCGCTGCTAAAGGTGAGCGCCTGTCAGACAGTGGACGGTGCCTGCCCATGACGCTCACAACCGAACAGATCAGCCAGTTCCAAACGCGCGGGTTCATCGTGCTGAAGGGCTTTGTGCCGCCCGATGCCGTCCGCAACATGGGCGCATGGCTCGACCGTCTGGCTGAAGCATCGCCGGGGGCCGGCCCCGAGGCCTGTTACTACGAGAAGAGCCCGGTCACCGGACGCAACATGCTGGTACGCGTGGAGCACTTCCTCGGTCCCGAAAACCCGGAACTGACGGGTCCCCTGCTGTCGCCCGAGGTGCTCGGCGCGGCAGCCGACCTGCTGGGCGAGCCGGCCGTGCTGTTCAAGGAGAAGATCAACTTCAAACTGCCGGGCTGCCGGGCCGACAAGCTCCATCAGGACCAGGCGGCGGGCTGGAACGCCTACTGTGACTTCTTCATCACCATGGCGGTGGTCGTCGATGCCAACCGGCGTGACAACGCGGCGCTCAGCTTCATGCAGTCGGGCAATTACCAGAAGAGCCTGATGACGCCCGAATGGCAGCCCCTCAGCCAGGACGACCCGCCCTATTCACCGGCTGAAGAGTACCTGCTCATCGAGGCCGATCCGGGTGACGTGATCTTCTTCGATTCCTATGTTCCGCACGGGTCGCCACCGAATACCAGCACCCGCCAGCGGCGTAATATCTATGTGACCTTCAACCGGCGCTCGGCTGGCGATCTCCGCAGTCGTTACTACCGGGACAAGTGGGCCAGCTATCCGCCGAACAGCCTCGCCGAGGCCCGTGACAGCGGCGGATACCGGGTGTAGACCTCCGGTATCACGCCCCGGCCGCACCCAACGAAGGTTGCCGCCGGCCCCTGCAGGTTCAGCGACTGCGCAAGCCTCCCGCACTATAGCCGGGCAGGGCTTTGGGTTATCCTCATGGCCGAGGAGGACGATCCGTGACAGCTGAAGAAACCCGGGGCGAGTCTCCCGCTGCATTGCCCTTCCTCGCCCCGTGCCGCAAGCTCGATCCGCAGGCGCCTTTCCGGTGGCTGCGCAAGGGCTGGAACGATGTCCGGCACGCGTGGCGCCCGACGCTGAGCTACGGCATCACGCTGGTCGCGATCAGTTATCTGGTGACCGGGCTCGCTTTCCGTCTCGGCAGCATCGTGCTGGTGCTGGCAGCGCTCACCGGCTTCGTGCTGGTGGCGCCGCTGGCGGCGATCGGGCTCTACGAGGTCAGCCGGCAGGTCGCGGCCGGTCGCCAGCCCATGATGGTGGTTACGCTGCGCGGCATACGCCGTGGGATCAGCAATGCGATGGTCTTCGGGCTGACGCTGCTGGTGGTCTTCCTGGTCTGGGCGCGCGCGGTGACGATGATCAGCATCTTCCTGCCCGTGCAGGCCGAGCCTTCACTGGCCGAACTGTGGCCCTATCTGCTGGTGGGTACGCTTGTCGGGTCGCTGTTCTCGGCCGTCGTGTTTGCGGTCAGCGCGTTCTCGCTGCCGATGATCGATGATCGCGACACGGACGCCGTGACGGCGGTGGTGACCAGCGTCAATGCCGTGCTGCGCAACAAACGGGCCATGTTCAACTGGGCGGCGGTCATCGTCGTTGCGGTGCTTATCGGCTTCATGACGGCCTTTATCGGTTTTGTGGTCATGATCCCGCTGCTCGGCTACGCGACCTGGCACGGCTATCAGGAGACGATCGACGCCAGCGCCTGGCCGCCGGCCGGGTGACGCGCCACCGGAGCCTTGCCCGGCTGCTGCCCGGCGCTGTGCTGGCCTTGTGCAGCGCCGCGGGCTCGGCCCGGCCTCCGCCCGGCCCGCCGGTGCCCGAGTTGCCGCCCCCCGGTCCGTCGGTATTCCGGCTCCCGCAACTCATCCCCTGGCCGGCCGGCCAGATGCCCACCGCACCCGCCGGTTTTCGCGTGGAGCGCTTCGCCACCGGCCTCGACAACCCGCGCGGGCTCCTGGCTTTGCCGAACGGCGACGTGCTGGTTGCCCAGGCCCGGACGGAAAGCATGCAGGGCATGCCGCCGGAGGTGGTGGCGTCCCTCGCCCGGCAGGGCGTCTTCGGCCGCAGTCCCAACAACATCCTGCTGCTCAGAAAGACGCCCGCCGGCGTGGAGCGTCATGAGCTGCTGGCGAACCTGAACCAGCCCTTCGGCATGCAGCTGCTGGGCCGGCACCTGTATGTGGCCACCACCGACGCGCTGCTGCGCTTTCCCTTCAAGCCCGGCCAGATCCGGATCACCGTTCCTGCCGAACTGATCGCTGAACTGCCCGCCGGACCCTACAACAACCACTGGACGCGCAACCTGCTCGCCACCCGCGACGGCAGTGAGCTGCTGGTGGCTGTCGGCGCCGGCACCAACGTGAACGAGGAGGGCGTGGATCCGCCGGACCGGGGGGCCATCTGGTCGCTGCGGCCGGACGGGACGGGCAAGCGCCTGCTGGCCACGGGCCTGCGAAACCCCGTTGGACTCGCCTTCGAGCCGGTCACGGGCGCCCTGTGGACGACGGTCAACGAGCGCGACGGACTGGGAGAGGACGTACCGCCCGACTACCTGACCGAGGTCGTGGACGGCGCATTCTATGGCTGGCCCTATGTTTATTTCGGTACCTATGTGGATCCTGTGCAGCAGCGACTGAATCCGGCCGCCGTCGCCACGGCGCGGCAGACGGCCCGCGTGCCCGACCTGGCCCTGGGCGCGCACAGCGTGCCCCTGGGGCTGGTCTTCTATGCCGGCAGTGCCTTTCCCGAGCGCTACAGGGGCGGTGCCTTCGTTGCCCGCCGGGGCGGCGGCAGCCGCACCCGCGTCCTGGGCTTTGATGTGCTCTTCGTGCCCTTTGCAGGCGGTCGGCCGGCCGGGCCGCCCGAGCCCTTTCTGACCGGGTTCCTCCCGGATCCCGCCGTACCCCGCGTCCACGGCAGGCCCGTGGGGCTGGCCCTGCTGCCGGATGGCTCCCTGCTCGTGGCCGATGATGCGGGCAATACCGTCTGGCGGGTCGCCCGGGAGTCCCCGTGACCGGCGCCCGCATCGTTCTGGCGGTGCTGCTGCTCGGCGTGCTGGCCGCCGCACCCGTGCAGGCCTCGGACCCGGTTCCGGAGGCACTGGCCGGACTCGAGCTGACGGACCAGTTCGGTGGCCGGGACTCGCTCGAGGCTCATCGCGGTTCTGTGCTCGTGGCAGTGGTCGTCAACGTGCGGCGCCTGGCCCTGATCGAGACCTGGGAGCGCGATCTCGGCACGCGGGTGCCCGGTATCCGCTTCATGAACATTGCCGACCTGGCCTCGCAGGGTCCGGTCGATCCCGTCCGGACGGCAGCCACGCTGCGCCGGAAAGTGCCTCCTGATGTGGCGGTGCTGATGGACCTCGATCGTCACTGGGCAGGCACGCTCGCGCTCGATACGGCCGTGCCCAACCTGCTGGTCTTCGATGCCCGCGGCAATCTCACGGCCCGCTTCCGTGGCCGCTGGACGGCGGAGCTGGCCGCCGAAGTGGCCGCCGCCATCGCCCCGCTGCTGGCGGAAGCGGGGATCCAGCCGTGAGCGCGACCGTCATCCTGGTCGGCGGCGGCCTCGCCAACGGGCTCATTGCGCTCCGGCTGCTCGCCGGGCGGCCGGGCACAAGGCTCACGGTGCTGGAATCAGCCGATCGGGTGGGCGGCAACCACACCTGGTCCTTCCACGCCACCGATGTGGACCCGCGTGTGCTCGCCTGGCTGGAGCCGCTCACGAGCCATTCCTGGGCGCACTACGATGTGCGCTTCCCGGCCCGGGAGCGGCGCCTCCAGGGCGGCTACCATTCGATGACCGGCGAACGCCTGCACGAGGTCGTGATGGCCGCCCTGGGCGATCGCGTGCGCCTCAATGCCCGGGTCGCGGAGGTGCGGCCAGACGCGGTGACGCTCGCCGGCGGGGAGCGGCTGGCCGCGGATCTCGTCATCGATGCCCGCGGCCTCAAGGCCGGGCAGCACGCCAGCGCCGCCGCACACCCGGCGGTGCCCGGCCTCGTGCTGCGCTTCCAGAAATTCCTCGGCCAGGAGGTGCAGCTCGCGGCGCCCCACGGACTCACCGGCCCCCTGCTGATGGATGCCACGGTCTCGCAGCAGCACGGTTACCGCTTCATCTACCTGCTGCCGTTCAGCCCCGACAGGGTGCTCATCGAGGACACCTACTACAGCGACACCGGCGACGTGGACGAAGGCGGGCTGCGCCGGAATATTGCCGGCTACGCCGCGGGTCGCGGCTGGGCGATCAACGGGGTGCTGCGCGAAGAGACCGGTGTGCTGCCCGTGGTGCTGGATGCGGACTTCAGGCAGTTCTGGCCGGCGGTCGAGGCCGGCCTTCCGCGCGCCGGGCTGCGCGCCGGACTCTTCCATCACACCACCGGCTATGCCCTGCCCGAGGCGGCAGCGCTTGCGGACGCCCTGGTGTCACTGCCCGATCTCCGAAGCGTCCCCGTCGCCGCCTGGATCCGGGCCCGCGTCCAGCAGCGCTGGCGGGAGCAGCGGCTGTTCCGCCTCCTGAACCGCATGCTGTTCCTCGCGGCCGCACCCGTCGAGCGGGTCCGTATCCTCCAGCATTTCTATCGCCTGCCGGAGCCGCTCATCGGGCGTTTCTATGCGGGCCGCCTCACCGCTCACGATGCGCAGCGCATACTCACCGGCACGCCGCCTGTACCGATTCACAGGGCGTTACGCTATGTGCTGCCGTCGAGCAGCCGGGGCAGCAGGGCATGAGCAGGACGGTCGCCGTCATTGGCGCGGGCTTTGGCGGGCTGGCGCTCGCCATACGGCTGCAGTCGGCCGGCTTCCGCACGGTGTTGCTGGAGAAGCGGGAACGTCCGGGCGGTCGCGCCTACGTCTACCGGCAGGATGGCTTTACCTTCGATGCCGGGCCGACCGTGGTCACGGCGCCCAATACCATCGACGAGCTCTTCGCGCTGAGTGGACGTTCGACCGGCGACTACGTTGACCTGATGCCCGTCGACCCTTTCTACCGCCTCGTCTGGCAGGACGGCGTTACCCTGGAGTACAACGCCGACGCCGACGCCGTGACCGAAGCGATCCGCCGGATCAGCCCGGGGGACACGGACGGCTACCGGAAGTTCCTGGCCTTTTCGGAGGCTGTATTCCGCGAAGGCTACCTGAAGCTGGGCACAGTGCCCTTCCAGGACATCTGGAGCATGGTGCGGGTGATTCCCGACCTGATCCGGCTGAAGAGCCACAAGACGGTCTACGGCGCCGTGTCCGACTTCATGCGCGATCCCCATCTGCGCCAGGCCTTCAGCTTCCAGTCGCTGCTCATCGGCGGAAACCCGTTTCACGTGTCGTCCATCTATGCGCTGATCCATGCGCTGGAGCGCCAGTGGGGCGTGCGCTTTCCCCGGGGCGGTACCGGAGCGCTCGTCCAGGCGCTGGTCCGCCTGTTCCAGGACCTGGGCGGGGAAGTGCGCCTCGGTTGCGCGGTGGAGGAGATCCGCGTCCGGAACGGGCGGGCCACCGAGGTGGCCACCGCCGACGGGCGCAGCGTGGTGGTGGATGCGGTGGCCAGCAATGCCGACGTGGTGCACACCTACGCCCGGTTGCTCGCCGGTTCGGAGCGCGGCCAGGCCATGGGCCGGCGCCTCGAGCGCAGGCGGTTCAGCAACTCGCTCTTCGTGGTGTACTTCGGGCTGAAGCGCCAGTACCCGGAGCTTGCGCACCACACCGTGCTCTTTGGTCCGCGCTACCGGGAGCTGCTTGCCGACATCTTCGAGCGGGGCGTGCTCGCCGACGACTTCTCCCTCTACCTGCACAACCCCTCCCGTACCGATTCCTCGCTGGCGCCCCCCGGGCAGGCGGGCTTCTACGCGCTGGCACCGGTACCCCACCTGGGCAAGGCCCGGATCGACTGGAGCACCATGGGTCCCGTCTACCGCGACCGGATCCTGGCGGCGCTGGAAAAACAGGTACTTCCCGGCCTGCGGGAGAACATGGTCACCTCCCGGATCTTCACCCCGGCGGACTTTGCCTCGGAGCTGAACGCGCACCTCGGCTCCGCGTTTTCCCTGGAGCCGCTGCTGACCCAGAGTGCCTTCTTCAGGGTTCACAATCGCGATGATCGCATTCACAATCTGTACTTCGTGGGGGCGGGTACACACCCGGGCGCTGGTATTCCCGGCGTCATTGGTTCTGCCAAGGCCACTGCGGGACTGATGATTGCCGATCTCGGAGCAGCCTGAGATGGATGCGGTCGTCAGCAACAGCCGGGACATGATCCGCAGGGGCTCGCGCAGCTTTGCCCTGGCGTCCACGCTGTTCGACGTGCGTACCCGGGAGCATGCCTACATGCTCTACGCCTGGTGCCGGCACTGCGACGACGAGATAGACGGGCAGGAACTCGGCATGGCCCCCCGGACCCCGGGCCGCCACGATCGGGTGGCGAGCCTCGGCCGCCTGCGCCTCCTGACCCGTCGCGCCCTGAACGGCGAGGCGCTCGCCGACCCGATCTTCACCGGTTTCCAGCGCGTGGTCACCGAACACCGGATCCCGGAACGGCACCCGCTGGCGCTGCTGGCCGGTTTCGAGATGGACGTGAGCGACCATCACTACGCGGACTTCGAGGAGACGCTGCTCTACTGCTACCGGGTCGCGGGCGTCGTGGGCGTGATGATGGCCATGGTCATGGGCGTACGGGACAACGCGACGCTGCTGCGGGCCGCTGACCTCGGTATTGCCTTCCAGCTCACCAATATCGCGCGGGACGTGCTGGACGATGCCCGCAGTGGCCGCTGCTACCTGCCGGCCGACTGGGTGCGCGACGCCGGCATCCCGCCGGAATGCCTTGCTGCACCGGAATACCGAAGCGCGGTGGCCCGGATCGTGGCCCGCCTGCTCGGCGAGTCGGAGCGCTACTACGCCTCGGCGGCGACCGGATTGCGGGCGCTGCCCTTCCGCAGCGCCTGGGCCATTGCCACGGCGCTCGGTGTCTACCGGGACATCGGGCACATCGTGCTGGCGCGCGGAAGCGCTGCCTGGGACAGCCGGGCGGTGGTCAGCACCCCGCGCAAGCTGCGCCATGTACTTACCGGCTCCGTGCGTGCGCTGCGCGCCATGACGCTCGACCGGTGGCGGCGCGAGGCGCCCCGCGAGGCCGGTCTCTGGATCACGCCTGACCTGCGTGCGGAACACGGCCCGGAGCCGTGACGGGGCGCCTGCCGTTCAGGTGTCGCGCATGAAACGAAGGGCAAACCAGTGGCTGAGGCCGAGCGCCGCGAGACCACCGCCGGCGAGGCCGACGCAGATCGGCAGCAGCCCGAGTGCGGGTTCGCTGCGCCAGAAAATGCCGCTGTAGGCCTCCAGCGCCCAGGTGTTCGGCGTCAGCCAGCCGAGCCTCTGCAGCCATTCCGGCATGAAGAAGCGGGGCACCATGCTGCCCCCGATCGCCGACATGATCAGGATCACCACGGTGGGCAGGATCTGCGCCTGCGCCCTGCTGCGGCAGCCGGTGATCAGGGCCAGCCCGAGCCCGGCCGCGAGCACCGCCGAGGCGGCGGAAATCATCAGCCATGCGCCCAGGTTGCCGGGCAGATCCACGCCGTAGACCACCCAGGCGACGCCGAAGATGATGCCCGTCTGCACCAGTCCCTGCAGCACGAGGTAGATGAACCGCCCGTTGAGCACGACGGTGATACCGCCGGGACCGGCGGCGATACGGTCAAGGATCCCGGCCTCCTGGTCATCGAGGACGCCAAGCGCCCCCTGGGCGGCCGCGAACAGCAGGAACATGAAGGCAACGGCCCCGGCGTAGTAGGCGACGTTGTTGCGGCCGGCATTCTGGCCGGCCACGTCTTCCCGGTCGAGGAGGTCGGCAAAGCTCCACGCGACGCCGGGCCCGTCGCCGGCCCTCAGGCGGGCGAGGCCGGCCTCGATCCCGGTTTCCTGTTCGGGCGAGAACGACGTGAACTCCGTGCCCAGCAGTTCGGACACGCGTCCGACGGCCAGGTCGGGCAGCGCGGTGAAGTACGCCTGCTGGAGCTGTCCGGCCAGCATGGTCGCGGTGACCGCCCGTGACGGGTCGACGAGCAGCAGGAGCGGCGGGGCGGCTAGCCCGGCGGCGTCGGCCAGTCGTTCGCCGTCGGCGCGTATGACGAGGCCCACATCGGCCGTGCCCCGCCGCACCAGGTCACGGGCTGTTTCCCGGTCGGTGGCGCCGGTGACGGGCCGGATCACCTCGGCGGCGCGCAGCGCCGCGAGCAGGCGCGACGAGTCGGCGTCCTGCACCTCGTCCACGATCACCACCCGCAGCTGCAGCTGGTCGCCGGCGGCCGTCGCAAAGATCTCGGCAAAGATCAGGAAGAAGACTACCGGAACGAACAGGCTCATCACCACGGCACCGCGGTCGCGGATCAGCAGCAGGAAGGCCGCGCGGAGCATGGCGAGCGTCATTCGCGCGGCACCTGGCCCGTGAGCTCGACGAAAACGCCGTGCAGCCCGGGCTGGCGGACCCGCAGCTCCGCGATGTCCGCCCCCGCGTCTATGAGTCCGGCGCGCAGGCCCGGCAGGCGCTCGAGGTCGCCCTGCAGCCGCCCGACCCAAAGGCGGGGCTCGTTGGTGGGAGAGAGATGCGCGCTGCGCAGGTAATCCCGCAGCTCGGGTGCCGGCTCCCTCGCGAGCATCAGCAGGATCTCCTGGTCGCGGCCGAACAGCCGGCCGACCAGCATCGGGATGGTGTCCGCGGCCCGCACCACGCCAGCGGCAAGGACGGCGACCCGGTCGGCCAGCGATTCGGCTTCGATGAGGTCATGGGTCGTGAGGATCAGGCCCATGCCGCGGTCGCGCAAGCCGAGCAGCACCTTGTGCACCTCGTCCCGGGCCACCGGGTCGAGGCCCACGGTGGGTTCGTCGAGCAGCAGCAGGTCCGGATGATGCAGCGTGCCCGCCGCGATGTTGATGCGCCGCTGCATGCCGCCGGAAAGCGCGCCCACCGGGTCGCGGGCCCGGCTCGCCAGACCCGACCAGGCGAGGGCGTCGGCCACCGCGGGCTCCACCTCATCGCGTCTGAGGCCGGCGAGCCGCCCGAAGGTTGCGAGGTTGGTGCGCACCGACAGCCGGGGCCACAGCGCGATGGACTGGGGGACAAAGCCGATGCGGCGGCGGGTGGCCCGCTCGGCGGGGCTGCCGCCGTCGAGCAGCACGCTGCCGCTGTCCAGCCGGGTGCGCCCGCAGAGCGCCCGCAGCAGCGTCGACTTGCCCGCTCCGTTGGGCCCGAGCAGCACCAGGATCTCGCGCGCCCAGGCCGTCAGGTCGGCCCCCGCGAGCGCCGTCCGGCCGCCGAAGCGGCGATGGGCGCCGCGCACGATGACGAGCGGCCGGGATGCGCCGTGCGCGGTGCCCGGCACGGCACTCAGAGACCGTAGCGGCTGAAGAGATCCCGTTGCTGGCCGGGCAGCCGGGCCCGCAGGAAGCGGCCGAGCAGCTTGCCGGTGCTCAGCCACGCGATGCGGCGGCCACTCTGCCGGTTCGCCAGCACCTGCTCGACGAGCCACGGCGTTGCCGTCTCGACGTGGTCGCACAGCACATTGAGCACGGGCCGCAGTTTCTGCCAGTCCTCCGCGCTCATGGCCTTCTGCTCTTCGAACCAGTTCTCGGTGATGAGCATGCCCGGGCTGATTGCCCCGATGATGATCGCCGGGTTGTCGTTCTCGCTCACCAGGTACTTCGTCAGCAGCCAGTCGGCGGCCTTGGTGGCGCTGTACACGCCCATGTTCGGGGTCAGGCGCCGGCCGTCAAAACTGCCGCCCAGCATGTTGTAGAGGGCGCCCCCGCCCTGGCGGCGGAAGCCCTGGATGGCCACCTGGCTGCCGAAGACGCAGCCCTTCACGTTGCCGTCCACCAGGGTGTGGACCATGTCCTCGGGCAGCTCGTGCACCGGGTACCGCGATGTGGCGCGGCCGGCATTGTTGATCCAGTAGTCCACGCGGCCGAAGCGCCCGGAAGCGAAGTCCCACAGGGACTGCACCGCGGCCTTCCGGGTCACGTCGCAGACCGTGCCCGCCACCTGGCCGCCGCCCGTGCCGCCGAGTCCGGCCACCGCCCTGTCCACGTCGGTCTGCTGGCGGCTGGAGACGACCACATGGTGTCCCCGCCTGAGAAATTCCGCGGCCAGACCCCGGCCGATGCCGCGCGTACTGCCGGTGATGACCGCCGTGGCCATCGTCAGCGGCCGCAGTCAGCGAGAATGGCCGGGAGAAACTCCGCACTGATGCGCTGCCATTCGAGCTGCATCCACGGGCTGAAGCGCGCCGGGTCGGCCGCGATCTCCGTCGTCAGGGCGGCCGGGCTGAGCCACCGGTGCGCCGCGATCTCCGCCGGGTCCGCCCGCAGGATGCCGCGCGGGTAGCCCGCGTAGACGTGGCAGAGTTCATGCTCCGACCCGACAGCCCCGAAGGGTGCCTGGTAGTGGAACTTGTAGAGAAAGCTCAGGCGGCATTCCACGCTGAGCTCCTCGCGGACCCGCCGCCGGCCGGCCTCGTCCGTCGCCTCGCCGGGGCGTGGATGGCTGCAGCAGCTGTTCGACCAGTACCCCGGCCACAGCATCTTGCCGGCCGCCCGCTGCTGGATCAGGACCTCACCCGCAGGATTGAACAGGAACACGGAGAAGGCCCGGTGCAGGGTGCCGGCGCCGAGGTGGCCGGCGGTCTTCGGCAGCGTGCCGGTCTCGCGGTCGTTCTCGTCGACCAGTATCAGCAGGTCTTCGCCGACGCCCGTTGCCGCGCTCCGGCCGGGAGCCGGGCTCACGGCTGATTCCCCGCGCTGATGACCAGGGTCCGGTACCCCTGGCGCTCGATGGCTTCCTGCACGGCGGCCGCGTTGTTCGCGCAGAGCGCGATCATGGCGCCGCCGCCGCCACCGCCGGTCAGCTTCGCGCCGGCAGCGCCCGCTTCCCGGGCAATGCCGATCAGCCGCTCCAGCTCCGGCGTGGATACCTGCAGCGCGTTCAGCAGCCCCTGGTTGATGTTCATGAGGTCGCCGAGCGTGGCCACGTCATTGTCCTGGATGGCCGACACGGCCTGGAGGACCAGCCCGTCGATGTCGTCGAAGATCTTTTCATAGAGGCGGGGATTGCGCTCGCGTGCCTCGGCCACGTTGGCCACGGTCCTGGCCGTCAGGCCCTCGCTCCGGGTCATGCCGACCACGATCGACAGGGGTTGCGGAATATTGAGAAGCTCGACCAGCGGTGGCGGGCCGCGCCGGTAGACCAGCGGCCTGCCATAGGTCGCGAGCGTGTTGTCGATGCCGCTCGGCTGGCCATGGGCCGTCTGCTCGGACAGGAAAGCGAGCGCATTGACCTCGGAATCGCTGAGCCCCAGCCGGAAGTGCAGGTCCAGCGCGCGCACGATGGCAACGGCAAGCGCCGCCGAGCCGCCGAGGCCCATGCTGCGGGGCACGTCCGGGAACACCTCGATGCGCATGGTGCGGTCGGCCAGGCCCAGCTGGTCGAGGATGACGCCGGCTGCCTGCTCGAAGGAGCGGCGCTGCTCCCGCGGCTTGGCCAGCTGGTACTCGACCCCCCAGCGGGGGATGAGCAGTTCCACGCCCCGGTCGCCGTCTTCCACCAGTGCCCGGACGGTCAGGGGCACGGGGCAACCGATGGCATGGCGGCCGTGCACCACGGCGTGTTCGCCGAGCAGGATGATCTTGCCGTAGCCGACGCCGACGCCGGTTTCAGGCGCCCGGCGGAGCGCGGGCTCGCGGGCTGCCGGCGCGGCCTTCTGCACCTCGTCGAGGATCTCCTGGGCCTTCCACACCTTGATCTCGCCGCTCTGCAGGACGCGTTCCAGCACCTCGTTGAAGTGCTCGGCGGGCGTGCCCGCCGCCTTGACCACGGTCCGCGCATGCAGCGTCATGTGCCCGGTCTGGATGCCGTCCGTGGCCAGCGCCCGCAGGGCAGCGAAGTTCTGGGCCAGCCCGACGGCCGCCATCACCTCGGCCAGCTCCGTTGCGGATTCGACGCCGAGCAGCCGCAGGTGCATGGCGACCGCGGGATTGGACTCCAGCGGACCGCCGACGATGCCCACCTTCATCGGCATCTCGATCCGCCCGCGCAGGTTGCCGTCCTCGTCCTTCCACCATTCCGTCAGCGACCCGTAGCGGCCGTGGCGGGCCGCATAGGCGTGCGCGCCGGCCTCGAGGGCCCGCCAGTCGTTGCCGGTGGCCAGCGCCACCGCATCGACACCGTTCATGATGCCCTTGTTGTGCGTGGCGGCCCGGTACGGATCGGCGTGGGCAAAGTCCGCGGCGATGATCACGCCGTCACGGACCCGCTCGCCGGAGTAGCCCTTGCCGTCCAGCAGGGTGACCGGCAGGGTAATTTCAGCCCGGGCCAGCGCCCGGTCGGCCAGGTTCGAGAGGATGCGCAGGAAGACCGTGCCCTCGGTCAGCTGCTCGACGAGCGAGGCCACGCCCTCGCACATGCCGTTGACCAGGTTGGCGCCCATCGCGTCGCGGGTGTCCACCAGCAGATGGATGACCAGCATCTCGCCGGGCATGGAGTGCAGCGGATGGGAGCGCACCTCCAGGTCCACGGCGCCGCCACCCCGGGCAACCATGCGCGGGTGGAAGCTGTTGGCCAGGTCGAGGATGTCCTGCCGGTGCTCGAGCACGGTGGCCCGGGCCCGGGGCAGGTCGGGGACGTCGAGCACCTGTATCTGGCCGATGAGGACCGGCGGCGTGGAGGTGGTGGCAAAGCCGCCGGCCTCCCGGGCCAGCTTGGCCGCTGCGCTGATGGCCGCGACGATGGAGGGTTCCTCGACGGCCATCGGCACCACGTAGTCCTTGCCGTTGACCAGGAAGTTCAGCCCGAGCCCGACCGGCATGCCGAGCACGCCGATCACGTTCTCGATCATCTTGTCGGCGGACTGGAGGTCCAGCGTGGTCTGGCCTCTCGACAGGCTGTCGAAATCGTCCTCGCTCAGCAGGCCGCGATCGCGTACTGCCCGGACCCGTTCGGCCACGGACATCTTGTAGAAATGCGGAATCCGCGATCGCTTCACGCGCAACCCCTGCCGGGTCGCCCCGGGAATCCCCGGCGGGAGGATGCCCGGCCGGCGCGGGCAAACCCTAGCAGGAATGCGGGTTGGCCGCCATGCTGGCAACGGCTTACCATCTGCCCCATGGAGAAGATCTGGCTTCGACAGTACCCGCCCGGCGTGCCCGGGAGCTTGGTGCTGGACCCGGCAGAAACGCTGGTGACCGTGGCCGACCGGTCCGCCACCCGGTTTGCGGCCCTGCCGGCCTTCAGCAACCTCGGGCGGACGATCAGCTATGCGCAGTTCGACGAACTGACGCGCCGCTTTGCGGCCTGGCTGCAGAGCCTGCCCGGCGTGGGCCCTGGCGACCGCGTCGCCATCATGATGCCCAACCTGCTGCAGTACCCGGTGGCGCTCTTCGGCACGTGGCGGGCCGGCATGGTGGTCGTCAACGTCAATCCGATGTACACGCCTGCCGAGCTCCGGCACCAGCTGCGGGACAGCGGCGCGCGGGTACTGGTGGTCTTGCGGGAGCGCGCCGGCGTGTTCGCCGCGATCAGCGCCGAGACCGGGGTGCGCCATGTGTGCGTGGTGACGGTCGGCGATCTGCTGGGTTTTCCCCGCGGGGCGATCGTGAATTTCGTCATGCGCCATGTCCGCCGGATGCCGGCCGTCAAGGTGCCGGGTGCCGTCGGCTGGTCGGCAGTCATGGCCCGCGATCCCGGTGACTGGCGGCCGGTGACCGCGCTCAGTGGGGATGACCTCGCCTGCCTGCAGTACACCGGGGGTACCACCGGACGGTCCCGGGGCGCCATGCTCACCCACGGCAACCTGGTTGCCAATCTCCGCCAGATCAACACCTGGTTCGCACCGCGTTCACTGCCGGGCCAGGAGATCGTGATCACGCCTCTGCCGCTCTACCACGTGTATGCGCTGACCTGTAACTGCCTGTGCTACGTGGACCTCGGCGGACACGACGTGCTGATCACCGACCCGCGTGACTTCAAGGCGTTCATCCGGGAAATGCGCCGCTGGAAGTTCACCGCCATGACCGGGGTCAATACGCTCTACCAGGCCCTCGTGGACCACCCTGACATACGCACCGTGGACTTCTCGACCCTGAAGCTCACCTCGGCCGGCGGCATGGCGGTCATGCCCGCGACCGCGAAGCGCTGGGCCGAGGTCACCGGCGTCATGATCCACGAGGGCTATGGCCTGTCGGAGACCTCGCCCGTCGTATCCACCAATCCGGTGACGCTCACCGCCTACAACGGCAGCATCGGCCTGCCGCTGCCGGACACGCTCGTCAGCCTGCGGGACGACGAGGGCCGCGAGGTGCCGCAGGGCGAGTCCGGGGAATTGTGCGTCAGCGGCCCGCAGGTGATGCGCGGGTACTGGGCCGATCCCGAGGGCACCGCAGCCGCCATGACCAGCGACGGCTATTTCCGCACCGGTGACATCGCCACGATGGACGAGAACGGCTATTTCCGCATCGTCGACCGGAAGAAGGACATGATCGACGTGTCCGGCCTCAAGGTTTACCCGAACGAAGTCGAGGCCGCGATCTCGCACCATCCGGCCGTGCGCGAGGCGGCCTGCATCGGGGTCCCTGACGAGCGCACGGGCGAGGCCGTGAAGCTGTTCCTCGTGCTGCAGCCGGACGGCATGCTGACCGTGGACGAGGCGCAGAGTTTCCTGCGCCAGTCGCTCGCGCCCTACAAGATTCCCCGTCACGTGGAGTTCCGCGACAGCCTGCCCAAGTCCAACGTGGGCAAGATCCTGCGGCGGGCGCTGCGGGAGCCGACGCCGGCCTGATGGCGCCAGTCGGCCTCGCTGGCACGGAGTACCGTGGTTCGGCGCTCCCGGTCCGGAGCTGGCGGTGCTGCCGCGGATCCCGGGCGTTCCTCTTGCTGCTAGCACGGAGTACCGCGCTTTATCGCTGCAAGAGGAACGCCCGTGCTCCGCTCACCTCACCGGGACATTCCGGAAGGGAACCTGCCGCCATCGTTGGCCGCGGCGGACGGTGTGTCCGGTTCCAGCGCTCACGCCGGTACTCCGGCGTAGCGGAACCGGATTCACCGGCCGACGCCCCACCGCGGTTCTGTTCCCCGTCCGGACCGGGCCGTGCTGTCCGCGGATCGCGACGCAAGCCGCTTGCCGGAGCTGGCGGTGCTGCCGCGGATCACGGGCTAACCCTCGTGCCGCCAGCTGCGCGGGTAGACGTACATGCCATAGAGAAACGCAATGAAGTCCACGAACCGGATGGCCCGCACCCCCTCCCTGCAGTGCCTCAGTTCTGTTTATCAGCCGGTGGGCGCGGCGCCAGGGCGAGTTCGGCCGCCCGCCAGTGGTCGTCGTGCGTCCAGGTGGTGGCGAATCCCTGCTCTTCGATGGCGGTGAGTTGCGTGTGCAGTTCCCGGCGGGCGGCAGCGGAGAGCGCCTTGCAGGCGCGCAGCACCTGCGCCGGACGGGCGAGCAGCGGCCTGAGATAGCGCGCGGTAAAGGCCCCCAGCGCCTCACCCGCGTCGCAGACGCCGTGCAGCAGGCCGAGCTGCAGCGCCTCGCCGGCGGGAATCCGCCGTGCCTCGAGCAGCAAGGCGAGCGCCCGGCCGGGCCCCACCGCGGCCATCAGGTCGATGCCGCCGCCCCAGGCCGTGGTCACGTTGAGCTGCGCCTGCAGGAAACCGAGTTCCGCCCCGGGTGCGCCGATGCGCAGGTCGCAGGCCATGGCGAGTTCCGCGCCGCCACCCAGGGCCGGGCCGTTGAGCACCGCGACCACCGGCACCGGGAACTGCCGGATGCGATCGAGATTCGCACGGACGCGGCGGGACATGGCGAGCGTGTCTTCCCGGCTGCGGACGGCCTCGAGTTCCCGCAGGTCCCCGCCGGCGGCAAAGCAGCGGTCACCGCTCGCGGTCAGCACCGCGCACTTGAGGTCCGGATCCGAACTGTGCGTCGCAAAGGTCTCGCCAATCCGGTCCAGCAGGGCAAGCGACAGGGCATTGCGCTTTTCCGGCCGGTTGATCACGACCCGGAGCGTGTCCCCCTGCCGATCGACGAGGAGCATGTCGCTCAAAAGTACAGCCGCATCACGCATTCGGCGACGCAGGCCGGCCGGTCCTGGCCCTCGATCTCCACCGAGTATTCCTCGACCAGCTCCAGGCTGCCCTTGGCCTCGCTGACCGCTACCAGCCTGCAGTGGGCGCGGATGCGGCTGCCGACGACGACGGCATTGGGGAAGCGCAGCTTGTTGATGCCGTAGTTGATGACCCGCTTGACGCCCGGAACGACCGGCGTCGATTCGTCCACCAGGCCGCGCAGCAGCGGGTAGAGCGACAGCGTCAGGTAGCCGTGGGCGATGGTCTTCCGGTACGGCGACTCGACCGCCGCCCGTGCCGGGTCCACGTGGATCCACTGGCGGTCCCGGGTGGCGGTGGCGAAGTCGTTGATCATGGCCTGGTCAACGGTCAGCCAGTCGCTGGTGTGAATCTCCTGACCAAGGCGGGACCCGAGGTCCCGCAGGGCATCCGCTAGCGCCATCTGGCCGCTCCTCAGTGGTTGATTGCGGCCGGAGTGCCGCGCCGCGATGCTAGCAGAGACGCGTGCCGGAACTGAAACGCCGGCGCCGCAGGCAGGCCGGATGGCGTTGACCGGGCCAGGCCGGCGGCCGAGAATCCGCGCGTGCCGAATATCCGGGAACGGGGCACGGCAGGGAGAAACGCCATGACCGACACGACGCTGGCCAGCGACCTCAGCACGCGACGATGCAGGCCCTGCGAGGGCGGCGTTCCGCCGCTGCCGCCTGATGCCGTGAGCGGGTTCCTGAAGGCGCTGCATCCGGACTGGGTGCTGTCCACCGATGGCAGGTGGATCTCCCGCCACTTTGAGTTCCCGGGCTTTGCCCGGGTGATGGGTTTCGTCAACGCCGTTGCCTGGATCGCCGAGTCAGAGGGGCATCACCCGGAACTCGAAGCCGGCTACGGGCGCTGCACGGTCCGCTGGTCCACCCACGCGGTGAACGGGCTCACCGAAAACGACTTCATCTGTGCCGCCCGGGTGGATCGCCTGCTCGACTGAGGGTTGGCCTTTTTTCGGCCTGGCGCTACAGTGCCGGGCCTCGTTCAGGGAGATCTTCATGACCCTTTTTCAGCCTGCGGTGCGTGTGGGCGCAGCCCTGTGTCTGGCTCTTGCCGCCTTTGCGGTCAGCGGTGCCGTGCCGGATCTGGCCACGGTCGAGGGCCAGCTGCAGGCGATGCGCCGGATCCAGTGTTCCGAGGTCGATGGCAAGCCGGTCACCTACTACTGGAAAGGCCAGGCCTACAGCCGCGTGCCCGGCGAGCCCGACCGCGTCCTGTTCCGGGTGGAGGGCATGAACGTGCGCACCTGCGGCCCGGTGCCCGGCGCTGCCGGCAAGGCCGATTTCCGCATCATCAGCCGGGAGATCCTGCTCTATCAGGACCCGGCGACGGGCGAGGTGCTGCGCACCTGGGACAACCCGTGGACCGGCAGGACGGTCGAGGTGCTGCACGTGGCCAATGACCCGGTCAACAACACGGTCGCCTCGGTGGGCCGGGACGGCCGGCCTGCCAGCATCCCCATCGTCGTGCTGGGCAACCAGTGGTGGCTGACCACGGGTGTGCCCCTGTTCTATACCAATCCCCTGGGGGGCGACTACCAGAAGTACGTGGGCGGCACCTACCACGCGACCGAGCTGTTCAACTTCTTCGGCAGCACCGACGACCTGAAGAACAGCCGGCGGGACACGGCCCAGGTTGCCGTCAGCTGGCAGCGGATCTCCGGCTGGCTGCCCTGGATGGAGATGGGCGACCGGGCAGGGCTGCTGTACTTCCACACCGCCGGGCGCAAGCTCGACAGGTGGGATGACCTTTCCCCGGTCATGAAGGCCGAGATTGACAGGCACTACCCGGAATACCGGAATCCCCCGCCGCTCGATGACCAGCGGCCCAACGAGACCAGCTGGACCTATTTCAAGAAGATCATCGACTCGAAGAAGGGCAACTGAGCGCCATGTCTCGCGAACTTCCGGTGCGCAATCCCCGCACGGGCCAGGATGACTACCGGATTCCGGCGCTCGGGGCGCCCGAACTCGCTGCCCTGGCCCACGGTCTGCGTGCGCGACAGGTGGCCTGGGCGGCAGCGGGCGCCGCGCACCGCAGCGCGGTGCTGCAGCAGTGGGCCGGCCGGCTGCTGGCCGATCCTGCTGCCGTGCGTGACGCACTGGCTGCCGATACCGGGCGACAGAGACTGGCGGCCAATGAGATCCGCTCGCTCGGCGGCATGGTGGCCGGCAACGTGGCGCTGGCGGCCCAGCTGCTCGCGGAGCGGCCGGAGCGGGCGTCCGTGACGCCCGGGATCGGCATCCGCCACCAGCTGCTCCCCTACGGCCTCGTGGGCGTGATCAGCCCGTGGAACTTCCCGTTCCTGCTCTCCATGCTGGATACCATCCCCGCGCTGCTCGCCGGCTGTGCCGTGCTGGTCAAGCCCAGCGAGGTCACGCCGCGCTTCGTCGCGCCGCTGATGGCCGGCATCGCGGAGTTTCCGGAGCTGGCCGGTGTCCTGGCCTTCGTCACCGGGGACGGTGCGACGGGTGCCGCGCTCATCGATCAGGTGGACGCCGTGTGCTTCACCGGCAGCGTGGCCACCGGCCGCAAGGTGGGCGAGGCCTGCGCGCGGCGCTTCATTCCTTCCTTTCTGGAGCTCGGCGGCAAGGATCCGGCCATCGTGCTGGCCTCGGCCGATCCGGACCGGGCGGCGTCCATCACGCTCCGGGGTGCCGTGCAGGCCACGGGGCAGGCCTGCCAGTCCATCGAGCGCGTCTACGTGGATGCCCGTATCGAGCAGCCCTTCATCGAACGGCTCGTCGCGCGGGCGCAGGCCGTGGAACTCAACTACCCCGACATCCGCCGCGGGCAGATCGGCCCGCTGATCTTCGCGAAGCAGGCGGACATCATCGCGGCCCAGCTCGCGGACGCCGTCGGCAAGGGTGCGCGGATGCTCACCGGGGGCCGGATCGAGCACCACGGCGGCGGGTGCTGGCTGCGTCCCACCGTGGTGGTGGGCGTCAACCACGGCATGGCCCTCATGACGGAAGAAACCTTCGGTCCCGTCATTCCGGTGATGACTTACCGGACGGTGGACGAAGCCGTCACCATGGCCAACGACTCCCAGTACGGACTTTCCGCTGCGGTGATCGGCGATGAGGCAGAAGCCGTGGCGGTTGCGGCCCGCCTCAACGTGGGCGCCGTCAGCATCAACGACGGTGGCCTCACCACCGAGGTGTTCGACGCCGAGAAGAACCCCTTCAACCTCTCGGGACTCGGTGCCTCCCGGATGGGCGCGTCCGGCCTGCTGCGCTTCCTGCGTAGCAAGGCCGTGATGATCCAGCACGGTACGGCAAAGGATCTCGGCGCCTTCGACGAGGCGCTCGGCTAGCCGCGCAGTTCCCGCCGCAGCCGGCCGGCCCCCGCCAGCGCCGGCCGATGAATCGTTCCCTGTCGTGCCCGGCTCAAAGTCCCGAGCACTGGTTTTCCTTGTTGCCGTTCACCTGGTTGTTGCCGCCAGTCGGTGGCGGGGTGTTGCCCTGGCACTGCAGGTTGCCGTTGATGTCGTTGTCATTGATGGCAACGCCGCCCTGGTTGCCGAAGGCCTGCACGTCCCCGCCCACCAGGTTGTCCCGGATCACCAGCGGCACGTCGTTGTCGAACACCTGGATGTTGCCGTCCACGGTGCTGTTGATGACGCTGCCGGCACTGCCCGCCATGTCGTCCAGCTGGATGTCGCCATTCACCGCGGTCTGCTCCACCAGCACGAAGCTGGCGCCATTCGCCTGGATGTTCCCGTCGATATCCGCGCCGAAGGTGGTGAGCGAACCGCCGCCGTACACCCGTACATTGCCGAGTACCCGGGTGCCGTTGAGGGTGCAGTTGCCCGTCACCGTGACGTTGCCTTCGATCAGCACGGGACCCGGATCCGGAGGGCAGCTGACATTGGCGTCGAGTTCCTCCAGTTCCAGGCGGTTGGCGAGGATTGCGCCGCCGGCCTGCGCCGACTGGCTGAAGCGCACCCGCACCCGGGTTCCCGGCGTTAGCGCCTGGAAGAACTGGGTGGCCGTCACGGTGTTGCCATTCCGGTCCCGGAACTGGGTCGCTCCGCTGGACGTCACGGGTACGCCGAGTACCGTGAGGTCGGGCTGGGCAATGGCCGAGGCCGGTCCGTGCAGGCGCCCCTCGTCGCTGGCGTCGTCCCGTTCCAGCAGGAGGGCGGAGAGGCTGGCGCCAATGCCGGGCGCTCCGCGCACGTCCACGAAGTCGCCCACATTGATGTCGGCCGCCCGGAAGGGTCTCAGGCCGGCCGCGCTCTGGTCCTCCAGGCGGGTTGCCGGGCTGACGACGATGGTGACGCCGGCGGCTACCAGTGAGCCCGCCCCGGGATTGACCGCCGTGACGTTGGCCGCAACCCGGCCGTCGGGATCGTCGTCATCGTCGTCGCCGGGAGACTTGAAGTCGATCTCCCGGGCAACCAGCACCCCGGACGCATTCACCGTGCCTTCCACCTCGACCCGCACGTTCAGGGCGAGGCTGGCGGCGGACCCGTCGTCGTAGCGCGTGCTGGCGCTGGTGCTGACCCGCACGCCCGCCACGTCGAAATCCGCTGCCGAGACGAAGCGGGTGATGAAGCCTTCCACTTCGATACGGTCACCGGCATTCGCGCCGCCGGATGGGCTGCCGGTCTTTTCCACGACCGTGGCAACGAGCTGCCCGAGACCGTTGAGGCCGTTTCCGGTGACCTTCACCGGATTGCCGTTCACGATCACGCCGTCCGGCAGCTGCGCCGTGGCGTAGTTGACGGTCAGGCCGTTGATGACGAGGGTCTGGGCCGTCACGCCGGTCGCGGTGCCCCGCACCAGCAGCGGCTCAGCCGGACCTTGGGTATCGATGCGGGTGGCACGAATCAGGCCGCCGGCTTCCACGAGGCCGGTGACCCGGACCGTCTGCCCGATGGTGAGGCCGGTGATATCGCGGGGCGCGAATTCCTTGTCGAAGGAGGTGCTGCCCGTGATCTGCACCGTCTGGCCCAGCACGACGATCTGCCGGGTGACCGGGTCGATGGCGGAGATGGGTCCGCGGACTGCGCTCCCGGCGCTGACCTCGAGTGCGCGGCGGCTGCCGGATCCGTCGGCGTCTGTCCATCGCACCGTGACCTGGTCGCCGACGTCCAGGTCATCCTGCGTGCCCGGTGCGTCGTCCACATCGAAGAGGGTACCGCCGGTGACCTCGTAGCGCACACCGTTGACGATGACGCTGCCGAAACCGGTGACCGTGCCGCTGCTGATGCCCAGCCGGTCGATGCCGGCGACGGACCCGCCTCCGCCACTGCAGGCGGCAAGCAGCACGATGATCAGCGCGGGGATCAGCAGGTGAAATCTGGCGGTCATGGCAGGTGCCTCGGGTCAGTCGCCGTGGATTGAAAACACGCCCACGCCCAGCCGGGTTGCGGGCCGGGAGCGGGGCTTCGGGTTGCTGTCGGACGGGGCGGCCGCGTGCGCGGTCAGCCAGGCATCAACGCGTTCCAGGAAGGCCTGGCCCTCGGCCTCCAGAAAGGCCCGGAAGGCGGGCAGGGCGTCCGGATCGATCGCGTCGTTGGCGGCCCGGCCGATGAAGCGGGTCGGCTGGCCCTCGGGCAGGGACAGGTTGTGGCTGATGCCGGACCCCAGGTCGCGGAGCATCGTGCCCGCGTTCTCCAGCCACTGGGGGTCGAAGGGCACGGGCATGTAGAAGCGGCGGATGGCCCGGAGGCCGTTGCCGTCCTCCGCGATGGCGCCGACCCGCTTCAGTTCCTTGCGCATGGTGCTGGCCGGCACGTCGCCGCCGTAGCGCCGGCAAAGCTGTTCGAAGCTGGCGCCGGCACCGGTCTCGGCCAGCACGCGCGGCTGTCCCTGCCCGTCCACGAAATCCGCGTCCTGGTGCCATCCGCTGAGCACCCGGGTGGCATCGGTGGTCCTGCCCGGCCCGGCCGCTTCGGCGCCGGTCTCCCGTTCCCGCAGGCGAGCGACTTCCTTGCGATTGATCCCCGTGAGGATCGCGACCCGCGACAGGTTCGTGGGGCGTCCGCGCAGCCCGTACTCGGTGCCGGCGACCGTCACGAAGACACCCCGGGAGACCTCGGCAAATTCCCGCCAGGTGAGCCCGCACTTGAGCAGGAGGCTGGCAATGGGCCGGAGCAGCGTGCGGCAGGCCGCCAGGCCCGCCGCACGGGTGGCATCAGTGATCGAGGGGTGGTCCATATATGGGCACTCTATTACCATATATGGCTTTGTAGCAAGCCCGATGCCTGCCCGAGCCGGGCATCCGGAAGGTAGTCAAGGCGTCTCCGGGTCCGGGTTCCGCTTGGCGGTCCCCGGCCCGGCAGCCCCTACGCCGCCCGCCGCCGGGCCAGCGGCAGCAGATAGCGGGGCGTCGCTGCCCGCTCGGCGCGCAACGCGGTCGCCAGCCGGTCGTGGCCGGCCCGTCCGGCAGCGGCCAGCAGCGTGAGGTCCAGGAGGTCCCGCTGGGCGTGGCTGCCGCCGAATCGGTGGGCGTGGCTCCGGATGGGCCGCAGCAGGCGCACGGTCTCCGCGTAGCGGCCGCCGGCGAAGGCCCTGATCGCTGCGGTCGCCGGGTAGCCGACTTCGCGGGTGAACGCCGCGTTGTCGTCGTCGCGTTCCATCGCGGCACGCTGGGTATCGAGCAGCGCCTCCGCGTCGGCCATCCGCCCGGCGCTGACGAAGGCGAGCATGGCGTGCAGGTCGTTGAAAGCGTAGTTGCCCGCCTGTGCCAGCGGTGCCCAGCGGTCCGCGAGGCTGTTCCAGCGGTCGCCCACGTCCACGCCCAGCAGCGCCATGCGCCACAGCAGTGCAGAGACATCGATCAGGTCCAGGACCACACCGGACCGATGACCGTCGATCGGGCCGTCACAGAGCGCCAGCGCCTCGTCCGTTTCGCCGAGCCCCAGGTGGAAGAGGGCGAGGTGCCACCAGTTGTGGACAGCGAAGAAGCTCTCACGGGACCAGGCATCGGGATTGGCCCGCATCCAGGCGATGCCTTCCCGGCGCCGCCCCTGCATTTCCAGCACGTGGGCCACGGCGTGCTGGCCCCAGCCGTCCCGGGGCTCCAGCTCGACACTCCTGCGGCCCTGGGCCTCCGCCGCCGCGCAGTCGCCGGTTTCTTCCAGACCGAAGGCATGCATCCCGAGCAGCGCGTGGTAACCCGGCAGGGACGGCGCCCAGGCGGGCAGGGCCCGGGCGATGCGGTCGCGGAGCATGCGGGCGTCGCCGACGAGGAAATCCACCAGGTGCCCGATCTGGAGGGCCAGGGCATCCCGGGGGTAGGCGATGCTGAGGTCTTCCAGGGCAAGACCCGCGGCCCGCCAGTGACCGTCGGCCAGCAGGCCGGCGGCGGCGACGTGGCGGCGTTCCCGGTCGTTGGCGGGCAGGGCCCGCGCAGCCGTGATGGACGCCCGGGCCACGGGCAATCCGCCGGGCTCGGTACCCACCAGATGCAGCCAGGCCCGGAGCACATGGCCCATGACCAGCCCGGGACTCTCCGCGAGAGCCTGGTCCACGGTCTGCACCGGGTCGCCGCAGTAACAGCGGAGCCGGGCGCACGCGGTCTCCCACGTTTCCAGGCTGCTCGCGCTGGCCCCCGTCAATTCAAGTCCCCAGGTGTCGTGCATGGATACGCCCCTTGATGTCTGGCATGGCGGCCGGCAGTCGGCGGGCAGGATTGCTCCCGTTCCCGGCCGCGAGTGACAGGCATGCTATCGGGGCAGCGGTTGACGGGCGCCGCCGATCCGCCGAATGATTGTGCCGATCCGCCGGCCCGGAGCACCCCGAGTGGACGCCTTGTCAGACCTGTTGCGCCTTGTGCGCCTGTCCGGCGGCATGTTCCTGGATGCGGAGTTCACCGCGCCCTGGTGCATATCGGCCCATGTGGCGCCGGAGGATTGCCGCCTGATGCTGGCCGAACCGGCGGGCGTGGTGGCCTATCACTACGTCATCGAAGGTCGGATGCTGCTCGCGATGCCGGGTCAGGCGGACCTGCCGCTGGGGGCCGGTTCCCTGGTCCTCCTGCCGCGGAACGACAGGCACGTGCTGGCCAGTGAGCCGGGCCTCCGACCGGTCAGCGGCAATGACCTGCTGCTGTCTGACCCGGGCGGCGGCCTCGCCCGCATCTCCCACGGGGGCGGCGGGGCCCGGTGCCGGATCGTCTGCGGCTTCGTGGGCACCGAGGCGCAGGGCCACCCCCTGCTTGCGGCCCTGCCGGCCCGCCTCGTCCTGGACCTCGCCGGTCGCGCGGGCAGCGACTGGATCGCAAGCTCCTTCCGCTACGCGGCGGCAGACCTTGCTGCCGTCCGGGCCGGTGCGGCCATCGCGCTGGCCAAGCTCTCGGAACTGCTGTTCGTCGAGGCCGTGCGCCATCACGTGGAGTCACTGGCGCCGGGCGAGGGCGGGTGGCTCGCCGGCCTGCGGGATCCCGCGGTGGGTCGCGGGCTGGCGCTGTTGCACAGCCAGGTGGGTCGCCCCTGGACCACCGAAAGCCTGGCCCGCGAAGTTTTTCTCTCCCGCTCGGCCTTTGCCGGGCGCTTTACCGCGTTGATGGGCCTGCCACCGATGGCCTACCTGACCCGATGGCGCCTCCAGGTGGCTGCCCAGAGGCTGCGGGAGACCCACCGCTCCATTGCCCAGGTTGCTCTCGACGTCGGCTATGACTCCCAGGCTGCCTTCGCCCGCGCCTTCCGCCGGGAGTTCGCCACCTCTCCCCGGCAATGGCGCCGTGCAGCCGGCCACGGCGCGCCAGACTAGGCGGGCCACCCCGCGATGCGCCGGAAGAAAGCCTCCGCGTCCAGGCCTCGGCCCGTGGCGCGGCGGATGATCTCCTCGGCATTGAGCTGGCAGCCCCAGCGGTAGACCCGCGACTCGAGCCAGTCGCGCAGCGGCCGGAGCCGGCCCGCGGCCAGTTCCGCCGCCAGGTCGTGGCTCGCCCCGTAGGCCTCCAGCAGCTGGGCGGCATAGAGGTTGCCGAGCGTGTAGGTGGGGAAGTAGCCGAATGAACCGCCCGCCCAGTGCACATCCTGCAGGCAGCCGTCCCGGAAGCCCGCAGGCGCGATGCCCAGCCACTTGAGGCTTGCCGCCGCCCAGGCCGCGGGCAGGTCGGCGACGCCCAGGTCACCGGACAGCAGCGCGGTTTCCAGCTCGTAGCGCAGCAGGATGTGCAGGTTGTAGGTGACCTCGTCGGCCTCCACGCGGATCAGGCTCGGCCGCACGACCGTGAGGCTGCGCTGCCAGCGGCCGGCGTCCACGCCGGCGAGTGCCACGGGAAAAAGGGCCTGGAGCCGGGGCAGGTAGTGCTGCCAGAAGGCGCCGCTCCGCCCGACGCCGTTCTCCCAGAGCCGGGCCTGGGCTTCGTGGAGACCGGTGCTGGGGGCCTCGGCCAGCAGGGTGTCGTGCAGCGCGGCCGGAAAACCCTGGTCGTACAGGCCGTGTCCGCCTTCGTGGAGGGCGGCAAAGATGCCGGAGAGCGGATTCGCCGCGTCGAAGCGCAGCGTCAGCCGCACGTCATCCTCACCGGCCGTCGTGGTGAAGGGATGCGTGGACCGGTCCACCCGGCCCCGCCCGGTGCTGAAGCCCATGTCGGCGAGGAGCCGGCGGCAGAATTCCTCCTGGCCCGCCTCGGGACAGGGCGCGGAAAACGCCACGTCGTTGCCCCGGGTTCGCGCGGCGAGCACCGGCACGAGCGGCGCAAGACGCCCGCCCAGGTCGCGCAGCAGCGGGTCGAGCCGGGCCCTCGTCATGCCCGGCTCATACTCATCCAGCAGGCCGTCGTAGAGGTCGCCGCCCCGCTGCAGTGCCTGGGCCCGCTCCCTGACCAGCTTCAGCAGGGCGTCGAAGGCCGGTGCAAAGCGGGCGTAGTCGTCGTCGGCGCGGGCCTCTTCCCAGGCGCCGAGACACACGGAGCGGGCCTCGGCCAGGGCGCCGACGAGATCATGCGGCACGGCGAGCTCGATGCGCCGTTCGCGGCGGAGTTCGGCGAGTTCGGCCTGCCACTGCGGATCGTCCCGCGTCAGCTCCTGCACCTCTTCGATCAGGTCGCCGAGAGCGTCGCTCACGAGCAGGTCATGGGCGATGGTCTCCACGGTGCCCAGCTGCTGGCCACGCCGTTCCCGGGCGCCGGGTGGCAGGCCGGTTTCCTCGTCCCAGTCCAGCAGGTTCACGACGGCGTCCAGGTCGCGCAGTTCGCGGATGCGGTCGCGCATCCTCCTGACGGCCATCTCCCGCGGCACCGCGGCCCGGATCGGCGCCCGCAGGTTGTCCGGCGGATAGCCGATCAGCACCGGCGCGAGCCCGCCATGCTGGGCGACGTTCACCACCTGCTTCTGGGAGACGCGGCAGAGCATGGCCAGGCCGTGATCGGTGGGCGCGAAGCCCAGCACGGCATAGAAAGGCTCGTAGTGCACGCGTCCTTCAATGTCGACGACAGGAAATTCCTGCACGGGCAGGTTGGCGACGGCCTGCACGACCCAGGCACGGTCCGGGTCGTGCTGGCTGTCCAGGGCCTGAGCCAGCACCCTCTCCCAGGCGTCCGCGGGCGTGAGCGAGCCGACGTGCACGCCCTCACCCCCGTAGCCCCGGTTGGGCTTCAGCACGAGCTGTTCGCGGAACTCGCGGATGTAGCCGGGCAGGTTGCCGCTGCCGTGCGGGAGTGTGGTGACGCGGTCCGACACCAGGCGCGTCCAGAGGATGTGGCGCTGGAACACGAGGCGCTCACGGTTGCTGAAATGGCGCCGCAGCAGGCGCTCGTCCGTCAGCAGTTCCCAGCAGCTCTTGTGGTCGAAATCACCGCCTGCTGACGACACCATGCGGTTCTGGCGGAACAGCGCGCGCATGGCGAGCAGCGGCGTGCCGGTCTCCGCCTCGAGCTCAAGCAGGTCGCGCATCTCGTAGTCCCGGTAGGCGACGTCGATGCAGGTGTCCTGGTACCACACCTCGTCGCCGTCCAGCCGCAGTTCGCCCGGATCGGCATGCACGACCGTCACGCCGTGGCGTTCGCGGAAGTACCGGGCGATGGCCGACTGCTCGTTGGGTCCGTCGCTCTCGTACTTGGGCTCGACCAGGCAGATGTTGTGTCCCTGGCGGCCCACTGCCCGTGCATGGTCCAGCAGCACCTGCAGGAACAGCTCGCGCTGGTCGCGCGGCTGGTCGATGGTGAGGCCCGGATCGTGGGCAATGATCGTCGGGACGATGTCCCGCATGACCAGGGAATCCGCCAGCGGGCCGAGCTGGATGCCGCCGACGCCGGACAGGTTGGGCTCGAGGAACAGCAGGGAATCCTGCCAGCGGGCGCCGGTGAAGTCGCAGACCGCATCCAGTCGCCCGTAGAGGGCATTCTGCCCGCCTTCAAGGGCGGTCCGGCAGTCCCGCAGCCATGCTTCCTCGGCAGGCGCAAGCGGCAGGATGGCACGCACGTCGGGGTCGCTGAAGTAGAGTTCGGGCAGGCGCTTCAGCGCATCCACGATCACCGTGCAGACGTTGTGCAGGTAGGTGACCTGGTCCGGCATGACCAGCAGCGGGCGGAGCATGATCCGCACGGGCTCGATCTCGCCGCTGCGCTCGTAGACGACGCCGTTCAGGCGGGCGTCTTCGGCGAGCTGGCGGGACAGCCAGGTCAGTGTCGCGTCAGGTATGTGGTGAACGGCCCGGCGGACCCGGGCGTCCAGCGCCGCGCCGGCCAGCCCCAGCTCTTCAGCGGGACTCAGCATGGCGGTCGGCGGATGGCATCAGAACATGGAGTTGCTGCCCGGCGGACCGGGATCGCGCACCGGGTTGCGGCTGGGGATGAAGTCGCCGGTGATCATCTGGTCGTAGGCCATGCCCGGGCCGACCATCGGGTAGACGCAGGCATCCGGGTCAATGATGACCTCGAGGAAGGCGGGCCCCGCGAAGCTGATGAACTCGCCGATCACCCGCGGCACGTCGGCCTTGCGTTCCAGCCGCACTGCCCAGCCGAAGCCGTCCGCCTGGGCCGCCCGGACGAAATCCTTGCGGTGCAGTGACTTGTCGGTGGCCGAGAGCCGTCCCTGGTAGTAGAGCTTCTGCCACTGCCTGACCATGCCGTCGCCGTAATTGTTGAGCACCACCACCTTGATCGGCAGCCCGTAGGTGGTGACGGTCTCGAGCTCGCCCAGGTTCATGCGGATGCTGGCATCGCCGTCGATGTCGATGACGAGGCGGCCGGGGTTGGCAAACTGGGCGCCGATGGCCGCCGGCAACCCGAAGCCCATGGTGCCCATGCTGCCGGAGGTCAGCCACAGGCGGGGCTCGCGGAAATCGAAGTACTGGGCCGCCCACATCTGGTGCTGGCCAACGCCCGTGCTGATGATCGCCTCGCCGCGCGTGTGGCGATTGAGCTCCTCGATGACGTAGTTGGGCTGGATGAGCGGGCTTGCCCGGTCGTAGTTCATCGCGTAGCTGCGCTTCAGTCCGGCAATCTCCTGGTGCCAGGTGCTGAAGTCGGTGCTGACCTTGTTCCGGTCGGCCCAGGCGATGAGCTGGCGGAGATCGCGGTCCAGCAGGCCCACGTGGTGCCAGTGTACCGGCTTGACCTTGCCGATTTCGCAGGGGTCCACGTCGAAGTGGGCGACCTTCCGGGCCCGTGGCGCAAACTTTTCGGGTATCGCTGCCACGCGGTCGTCGAAGCGCGCGCCGACGGCAATCAGGAAGTCGCAGTCTTCGACCGCGTAGTTGGCCGCGGGCGTGCCGTGCATGCCCAGCATCTGCAGGGACAGTGCCTGCGTCGTATCGCAGGCGCCGATGCCCATCAGCGTCGTGGTGACCGGAATCTGGAAGCGCTCGGCGAAGCGCCGCAGCGCGCCGGACGCGTTGGCGCTGATCACGCCGCCCCCGGCATAGATCAGCGGCCGCTCGGAAGCCCGCATCATCTTGAAGAAGCTCCGGGCCTCGCTGGCGGCAATGTCATTGGTCACCAGCGCATCGATGCGCTGCCGGTAGGCATCGATGCTGAGCAGGCCGGTGCCCTGGAACTCACCCGTCCAGTTCTGCACGTCCTTGGGGATGTCGATCACCACCGGTCCCGGACGGCCGGTGGTGGCGATCTCGAATGCGGTGCGGATCGTCGCCTCGAGCCGGTGGGGATCCGTGACCAGGAACACGTGCTTGGCCACCGGCCCCATGATGGCCGTCACCGGCGCCTCCTGGAAGGCATCGGTGCCGATGGCGTTGGTGGGCACCTGGCCGCAGATGACGACGATAGGTACCGAGTCGGCCATGGAGTCGCGCACCGGCGTGACGGTGTTGGTGGCTCCCGGACCGGAGGTGACCAGGCACACGCCCACCTTGCCGCTGGCCCGGGCATAGCCCGCGGCCATGAACCCCGCGCCCTGCTCGTTGGCGGGCACGATCAGCGGCAGGGCTGACCGGGCGTTGCCGTCTTCCTGCTCGTTGTTGTAGCGGAACACCGCGTCATAGGTCGGCAGGATCGCGCCGCCGCTGTAGCCGAAGATGATCTCCACGCCCTGGTCGGCGAGGACCTGGACGATCATCTCCGCGCCGGTCATGCGCTTGCCGGCGAGGGGATGGGGGGGTGCTTCGGCGGTCTGGACACGGGGCGGCATAGGTCTGGCGAGTTTCAACGAAGAACTCCCGCATTGCAATAGACGCTGAACTGGGCGAGTATTTCCGGTCAGCGTCTGCCTGCGGACCACCAGCTCCCAATGCGCCACATCATCTCCATCCTGCTGCAGAACGAGGCCGGGGCGCTGGCCCGGGTGGCGGCGCTCTTTTCCACGCGCGGCTACAACATCGAGTCGCTCAGCGTTGCCCCCACCGAGGATCCGCAGGTGTCACGGCTCACGCTCGTCACCATCGGCTCGGACCACGTCATCGGGCAGATCAACAAGCAGCTGCTGAAGATGGTGGATGTTGTCAATATCGCCGACATGACCCAGGGCGACCACATCGAGCGGGAGCTGCTTCTGTTGAAGCTGAAGCTGCACGAGGACGGCCTCGAGCGCGTCCAGGAGCTGGCCCGGGCCGAGGGAGGGCGCGTGCTGGATGATGCACCCGCCAGCTACACGCTCGAGCTCACCGGTGCCGCCACGCGCATTGACAGTTTCCTGCAGCGCATCACCGGTCACGCGGACATCCTGGCCGTGGTCCGCAGCGGCCCGCTCGCCGTGGCCCGGGGCGTGTCGGTGCTCACCGTCACCGCCTAGGCACGGCAGGCTCCATGACTGCCGAGGCTGTGTCCCGGGTGCCCGACGGCACCGCCCTGCGCACCGCAGGGCGGCTCGTGCTGAAGATCGGTTCCTCGCTGCTCGTGGAGGCCTCCACGGGCCGGCTCAATCGCCCGTGGCTCGAGTCGGTTGCCGATGAACTGGCGCGCCTGCAGCAGCGCGGCCAGCAGGTGCTCGTGGTCTCGTCCGGCGCCATTGCGCTGGGCCGGCGTTATCTCGGCATGGCGCCGGACCAGCGGCGCCTCGAGGACGCCCAGGCGGCGGCAGCGGCGGGCCAGGTGCTGCTGGCCCACGCCTGGCAGGAACTGCTCGCGGCCCGCGGCATCCGCATCGCCCAGGTGCTGCTCACGCTCGGTGACACCGAGAACCGCCGGCGCTACCTGAATGCCCGCAACACGCTGGAGACCCTGCTGCGCCTGCAGGTGATTCCGGTGATCAACGAGAACGATACGGTGGCGACCCAGGAGATCCGCTACGGGGACAACGACCGGCTGGGCGCCCGGGTGGCGGAGATGACCAGTTCCGACGTGCTGGTGCTGCTGTCCGACGTGGACGGTCTCTACGGCGCGGATCCCACGCGCGATCCGTCGGCCCGGCTGATCCCGGTGGTGCGGGAGATCACGCCGGAGATCGAGGCCCTGGCGGGCGCCTCGGCCACCGAATTCGGCTCCGGGGGCATGATCACCAAGCTGCTCGCGGCTGGCATCTGCATGCGGGCAGGGTGTGCGACGGTCATTGCCAGCGGCCGCCGCGACTACCCCCTGCGGGCCATCGAGGAGGGCGCGCCCTGCACCTGGTTCCTGCCGGCGGGTACGCCGCGCCAGGCCCGCAAGCAGTGGATCGCCGGGACCCTGGTTCCCCGCGGCAGCGTCACCGTGGACGAGGGCGCCGAGCGGGCCCTGCGCGCCGGCAGCAGCCTGCTGCCCGTCGGCATCGTAGAGATAACGGGCGATTTCCAGGCCGGCGATGCGGTGATCGTGCGCAGCCGCAGCGGACGTGATCTGGCCCGCGGCCTGATCGGCTACTCGAGCGACGAGGCCCGCCGCATCCGTGGCCGGCGCAGCGAGGAAATGGCTGCCGTGCTCGGGTACAGTGGCCGGGACGAACTCATACACCGGGACAACCTCGCCATGCTGGAAGGCACGCCATGAGCGCCCCACAGGCCGCCCAACTGCCGGACACGCTGGCCGCCACGATGACGGCGCTGGGACAGGCTGCCCGCCAGGCCGCCGCCGCCCTGGCGCGGGTCAGTACGCAACAGAAGAACGAGGCCCTGCAGGCCGCCGCGACCGCGATCCGGGCGGCGCGGGGCAGCATCCTGGCCGCCAACGTGCGGGACATGGAAGCGGCCCGCGCTAGGGGCCTGTCGGCCGCGCTGCTCGACCGCCTGCTGCTGGATGACGGGCGGGTGGAGGCGATGGCCCGCGGCATCGGGGAAATCGCGGCGTTGCCGGATCCCGTCGGCACGGTGCTCGCCGACTGGACGCGGCCCAACGGCCTGCGCATCCAGAGGGTGCGCGTGCCGCTGGGCGTGATCGGCATCATCTACGAGAGCCGGCCGAACGTCACCGCCGATGCCGGGGCCCTGTGCCTGAAATCCGGCAATGCGGTCATCCTGCGCGGCGGCTCCGAAAGCTTTCATTCGAGCCGCGCGATTCATGCCGCGCTGGCCGCGGGCCTGCGCGCCGCCGGTCTGCCGGAGACGGCGATCCAGATGGTGCCCACCGCCAGCCGCGACGCCGTGGGTTATCTGCTCGGCCAGATGCAGGCCTACCTGGACGTGGTCGTGCCCCGGGGCGGCAGGAACCTGATCGCGCGGGTCCAGGCGGATGCCCGTGTGCCCGTCATCGGGCACCTGGAGGGCCTGTGCCATGTGTATGTGCATCACTCGGCCGATGTCGCGATGGCGCGCGACATCGTGCTGAACGCCAAGATGCGGCGCACCGGCATCTGCGGCGCGGCCGAGACGCTGCTGATCGACCGCTCGTGTCTTCCGACCCACTGGGCGGCCATCGCGGATGCCCTGGTCGCCGCCGGCTGTGAGCTCCGGGGTGATGCCGAACTGTGCCGGCTCGATCCGCGCCTCAGGCCGGCGACCGAGGACGACTGGCGCACCGAATACCTCGACGCGATCCTGGCCTGCCGGGTGGTGGCGGACGTCGCCGAGGCCATCACGCATATCAGCACCTACGGCTCGGGCCATACCGAATCCATCGTGGCCGACGATGCTGCCGCGGCCGCACGCTTCCTGCACGACCTGGACAGCGCGATCCTGCTGCACAACGCCTCGACCCAGTTTGCCGACGGTGGCGAGTTCGGCATGGGTGCCGAGATCGGCATTGCCACCGGGCGCATCCATGCCCGTGGCCCGGTGGGTGCCGAGCAGCTCACCAGCTACAAGTACGTGGTGCACGGAACCGGGCAGACGCGTCCCTGACGGTGGCCTTCGACCTGCTGGTCATCGGCGGCGGCATCAACGGTGCAGGCATCGCCCGTGATGCCGCCCTGCGCGGCCTGCGCACCTGCCTGGTCGAGCAGGGCGATCTCTGCCAGGGCACCACCCGCTGGTCCAGCCGCCTGATCCACGGCGGGCTGCGGTATCTCGAGTTCGGTGAACTCGGGCTCGTGCACGAGTCCCTCACCGAGCGCGAAAACCTGCTGCGCAACGCGCCCCACCTGGTGCGGCCGCTGCCCCTCCTGATTCCGGTCTACGACCACAGCCGGCGGGGCATGAATACCGTCGACTTCGGGCTGTGGGTCTACGACCTGCTGTCGGTCGGCCGCTCGCTGCCCGGCCACCGGCGCCTGTCGCCGGTCGAGGCCCGGGCGGCGGTGCCGGGCCTGAATCCGGCCGGTCTGGACGGGGCGCTCGTCTATCACGACGCGCAGGCGCCGTTTGTCGAACGCCTGGTGGTGGAGAACGCGCTGGCGGCCCGGGAGGCGGGCGCGGACATCCGCACTTACACCCGTGTGGAGCGTCTGCTGCTGAAGGACAGCCGCGTCGTCGGTGCCGGCGTGCAGGACCTCGGCAGCGGGGCCGCCGATACGATTGAAGCCCGGGTTGTGGTCAATGCGGCCGGTCCCTGGGTGGACCGGGTGCTCGCCGGCGCCGCGCTGTCGCTTCCCCGCTACCTCGGCCCGACCCGGGGCACGCACATCGTGCTGCCCCGCCTGCCGGGTTTCGGCACCACGGCCTGCTATGCCGAGGCGCGAAGCGACGGCCGGCCTTTTTTCATCCTGCCCTGGAACGATCTCGTGCTCGTTGGCACGACGGACACCCGCTGCGACGAAGACCCGGCACGGCTGCGCCCGGCCGAGGCCGAAGTGGACTACCTGCTCCGCGAAACCGGCGCGGTTTTTCCCGAGGCAGGGCTCGCCCGCGAGCAGGTGCTCTACGCCTATACCGGCGTGCGGCCGCTGCCCCGGCAGGGGCTCCGGAATGCGGCGGCCATCACCCGCCGCCACCTGATCCGCCGCCACGGACCTTCGGCCCGGGGCCTGTACTCCGTGATCGGCGGCAAGCTCACCACCTACCGGCACCTGGCCGAGGAGGTGGTGGACCAGGTGGGTGCGGCCCTGGCCGCCGAACTGCGCCCCTGCAGCACCGCCGATACGGCGCTGCCCGGCGGCGGCGCTGACCGGGCCGCCGTCCTGGCCGCGCTTGCCGCGTGGCCGGGGATTCCGGCGGCCAGCCGCGAGCATCTCTGGGCGGTCTACGGCAGCCGTGCCCCCGCCGTCGCCCGCCTCACCCGGGCGGCGCCCGAGCTGGCCGAGCCCCTGTCCCCGGGTTCCGGTGCCATCGGCGCGGAGCTGGTATTTGCCGCCCGTGAGGAGTGGGCGCAGTCGCTTGGCGACCTGCTGCTGCGCCGTTGCATGGTTGGCCTCGGTGCGGATCTGGGCGCGGCTGCCCTGCCGGCGGCGCTCGCGGTGGCCCGTCGCCACCTGGGCTGGAGTGCTGCGCGGGCGCAGGCGGAGGCGACGGCCTACCGGGCGGAGATCGCGCTTTTCAGGCCCCCGGCCGACGCGGGCGACAGTTCGGGGCGGGACGGATCGTCCAACTGAGCGCCATCGAACAGAATTGTTTGGCCGGGCCGGGCTAGAGTAAAAAAGTGCGCGTGACACTGCATCGTTGCTGTACCTTGCTGTTGCTGCTGGCGGTCGCGGCCCGGGCCGCCGATCCGTTGCCGGACGCTGTCCCTGACGCTGCCCCGGAACCGGCCTCGGAGCCTGCACCGCAGGTCCCTGCCGAGCCCCCGGCCGGGCCGCCTGCCGACGAAGAATCCCAGGCGGGTGCCGACACGACCGGTGACTACAATGCCTGCGACCAGCCGGGCAGCACCGGGCCCGGGGTGATCGACCGGATGCAGCGCGGCGTGTACGCGGGCGTCTGCGGAACGGCGCAGTGGTTCGACGGCCTGTTCGGGACGCCCCGGTTCGACCAGGACACTGACGAGACGTTCGGGCGCCTTGGTGTCTACGAGCGCTACGACCGGCGGGACGGGCTCGACACCCGCCTGCGCCTGCGGGCGCGCCTGGCGCTGCCGGCCCTGAGCGACCGCGTGCAGCTGACCCTGGGACGGGGCAATGAGCAGCAGCTGGTCGAGGAGCGGCCGGCAAACAGCGATGCGCCGCTGCCGGCGGATTTCCAGAACACCGACGACGATGCCTTCCTGCTGGGGCTCGGGTACTCGAAGGACAGCCGCCTGTCCAACGGCTTCGACTTCGGCATCGGCGTACGCCTGCGCTTTCCGCCCGATCCCTACGTGAAGACCACCTACCGCCACAACTGGATCCTCAGCGACGACACCATGCTGCGCTTTCGCGAGACGCCGTTCTGGCGCGACAGCCGCGGTTTTGGCGCCACGACCCAGATTTCGCTGGATCACCTCGCGACGCCCACCGTGCTGCTGCGCTGGAGCAATACCGCCACCATTGCCGAGGACACGGAAGGCTTTGAATGGGGCGTGGACTTTACCGCCTTCCAGGGGCTGAGCCGCCGGCGGGGCCTCAGCTACACGGCGCTGCTGCGTGGCGAGACGCGTGCCGACGTCGGTATCCAGAATTACGGTCTCGAGCTTCGCTACCGCCAGCGGATCCTGCGCGACTGGCTGTTCGTGGGGCTCTCCGGCAGCCTGACCTGGCCGCGGGAAACGCTGCTGGAAAAGCGCGAGATCAATCCCGGCGTGGGTCTTGGCTTCGAGATGTATTTCGGCCCGGTTCCGGCGGGCCAGATGTACTGACATGTTCGTCTCCATTCGGGCGCGGAAAGATCTGGCCGCTGTCGTTTAGAGTGTTCTGGGGGCTCACGGAATAAGTCCGGTGCGGCCATCTTCAGCACCAACCACGTGACTGTCGAGCAAGGCCAGCTGGTCCGGTGTCGTGACCCGTCTTGGAACCTTCACCTGGGTGGCCGTGGCGGGCAGCGCGCGCTCGCGCTGGTGGGCCAGGAGGGCGTCAAAGGTACCCGCACGGACCAGCTTGAGGACCGGG